>MDTG01103379.1_pt1 | contig 131088 bp, 115 predicted proteins | sample 811421 | NCBI WGS metagenome assembly MDTG01 (sample SAMN05326645, study PRJNA326480) | marine metagenome | isolation source: seawater | place: Pacific Ocean: South East | collected 2011
CAAAAAGTGCCTCGAAGCCATCGAAGACTACGGCAAACGTGCCCGCTCAGGCCACGCCACACCCAACTTCCGTTCCTTCCTCCATAAACGCTTCCAAGCCATCAAACGACAAGTGAAGCAAGATATCGCATGATCTTCTGCTTTTGATATTGACCTCAAGCCGAAAGCCGATGTTGTTAAGGCTCACACCCTTCGGAGGGATGCCAGAGCGGCCGAATGGGCGGCATTGGAAATGCCGTGTGCTGGAAACGGTACCGAGGGTTCGAATCCCTCTCCCTCCGCCACTTTAAAGAAGTAACACGCGCATTGAGCCGTGCTTATCTTCTTTAATGTAGAAAAATTCGATGCCTGATTTTCGGCGGCAAAGCTTTAGCAAATTAGTTATAATGAGCACACTTACTCAATAAAGGAACTGCATTATGACCATAATAAGCCAAAGCAAAGCCAAAACTTTTTACAAGGCACTCCTCGAAAAGAATCCAGAATATGAGGGTACCTTTTTTGTCGGAGTCAAAACAACAGGCGTTTTTTGCAGGCCCACGTGCCCAGCCAAAAAACCTAAATTCGAAAATTGTGAGTTCTTTTTAACAGCACAAGAAGCCTTACTAGCATCGTTTAGGCCATGCAAACGTTGCCACCCCCTATCAGACCCAGGCAGTCCATCAAAGCTGATACAAACATTGATTGATGCTGTAGAGGCTAATCCCGAAAAAAGATGGAACACCCAAGACTTTCAAGACCTATCCGCTGATGAATCAACGGCACGCCGGCATTTCAAAAAAAGATTTGGCATGACCTTTGTAGAGTATGCCAGAGCACGGCGTATGGGCATTGCCTTTAAAGAAATCCGCGAGGGGAAAAAAGTCATCGATACTCAGCTGAATACAGGCTATGAATCGAGCAGCGGGTTTCGGGATGCGTTTTCCAAAATCATGGGAGCTGCACCGAGCAAGCTAAAGGACCCAGCAACGATACTCAAGACAGCCTGGCTCGACACCCCGCTTGGCCCCATGCTTGCCATTAGCGATGATGATGGGCTCTATTTATTAGAATTTGTAGACAGACGTGGTCTCGAAAAAGAAATTGAAAAACTACGAGCCAAGCAAAAGGCCATGATCATCCCCGGCTCGACAAAGCCCATAACGTCCATTACACGTGAATTGAAGGCATACTTCGCTGGAAAGTTACAAACCTTTGAAACACCCATTCACCTCACAGGAAGCCCCTTTCAAAAAACCGTGTGGGAAGCATTAATGAAGATTCCCTACGGAACAACGAAGAGCTACCTAGCCCAAGCACACACCCTTGGTAAAGAAAAAGCAGTCCGAGCGGTGGCAAACGCCAACGGTGCAAATCAGCTCGCCATCATTATCCCCTGCCACAGAATCATCAACAGCAACGGCGCGCTAGGCGGCTACGGTGGCGGCTTAACACGCAAACAATACCTTATAGACCATGAGCTCAAAAACAGAAAAAAGCACTGACGGCAAAACCCGCTGCTTTGGCGGAAAGCCAGGTCAAACGCTGTATGCAGACTACCATGACACGGAATGGGGCATCCCCCTTCACGACGACAAGCGCCTCTTTGAAATGCTCATCCTTGAAGGCGCGCAAGCCGGCCTCAACTGGGAAACCATCCTAAAAAAGCGCACCGGTTACCGTAAAGCCTTCCACCATTTCAACCCCAAGAAGGTTGCCGCTATGAGTGACGATGAGCTCGAAGCCCTCCGTGAAAATCCCAACATCATTCGCAATCGATTGAAGATTTACGCAGCGCGCAAAAACGCGCAGATCTTCCTTGATATCTGCAAAGAATTTGGCTCGTTTGATGCTTATGTTTGGAGCTTTGTCAACGGCAAGCCCATCATCAACCACTGGAAAACGGCAGAAGCCGTCCCCACAGCAACCCCCGAAAGCGAGGCCCTCTCTAAGGACCTTAAAAAACGCGGGATGACATTCGTTGGCCCCACTATCATGTATGCCTTCATGCAGGCTACCGGCATGGTCAACGATCACCTCACCACCTGCTGGCGCTACGGCAAAAAATAATTTTCAATTTCAAAAACATAAAGCAACCCTATGAACAAAGAAGAAATCGGACTCAAACGCATCCAAGAAATTCTTGGACCTGAAGCACACAAACTCATTGAAAGGTTCTCAAATATTTCTGAGGACTTTGCCAAATACGTCGTCGAGCTCGCCTATGGAGACTTTTACGCCCGCGATGGCTTAAGTGATAAAACGCGCGAAGTTGCGGCCGTCTCAACCCTCATCAGCCAAGGCAACACAGGCTTGCCTCTGAAGGCCCACATACGCGGCATGCTCAACGTTGGCCACACCCAGCAAGAGGTCATCGAGCTCCTCCTCTTCCTCATCCCCTACATCGGCTTCCCCCACATCGTCGACGCCTTCATGACCGCAGAAACGGTTTTTAATGAGATGTGATTAATGGAAGTCACTAGAAAATGGCCTTAGCTCCTAAATAAACAACCTGAAAATAGTTTTTAAGATTAATAAATAATCTACAATAACCGAAAAGTATCAAATAAAGGTAAGAAGTAAAATTAACAGTCAGATCTAAAAGATATAAAAACTTACTAAATACCTGTCATGCTTTGAATATTAGCCATTAACTATTTCAGTCTCTACTCCCAAAGAGATCTGTACCATGAAGAAAGTAGACCCAATCCAAATTTCTAATTTACCATTAAAAGAATGGGCGAAATCAAAGTCTAGATTGCTTGTACTAGGAAAGTACCCTGATTATATTAAACTGGCAAAAAGTTTAGAAGAAAAGGAAATTAGTCTAGACTACTTTTATCTTCCATCTAGAGAGTGGGATTCGTTAAGCCGTAACGATCGGTGGAAACGGAATAAAGACTTTATCAGCGAAAAAATACGCAATAGTAAATGTGTTATAATAATTTCAAACTATATCAGTAGCCTAGATGAAGTAGATGGACAATTACGCGATGAACTTGACTATTTAGTGGAATTAGGGTATCATATTGAGGATGGATTTAAGGTCGTCAAATGAATAAAGAACCAACAATTGAAATAATACTACTAGAGGGTTTTGCCAAAATTATTACTGAAGCCGCAGAGAAATTCTATGAAGGTAAAGACTCCTCCATGATAGAACTGCTCGAGCCATTACCTTCTTTTCTTGAGCTTGGGGGATTAGAGGATGATCAATTAAGATACTCCTTACTGACAAAAATAGAAGAAAACTTAAAAGAAAACGGAGAAGCAGTAAATTTTTGGATTTTATATTCCCAAGACAAGAGGGTAAACGAAGGTCATTATATCTGCGAAGAAAGCGACGAAAAATGGAGTTTTGGAAAAATCGTGAATGGGAAAATCTCAGAAAAGAGGACCTTTGATGATATTTTTGAAGCAACTGCAAATTTTGCCTTATCTGAAAGCATTTCTATTTGCCAGCGAAACAGTTCAAAGATCGAAGAAGAAGCAGTAGTAAGTGAGTCAAGATATCAAACTCGAACTCTTTGACTTGCCTTACATAGCCTGAAAGATTATTTATATTCTATCAGAGTTACTTTTAGCTTTAGCTATTTTCTAATCCTAAGGATCGATGTCTTCATCAGCTACATTAGCAATTTTGAGTTTTTGTGAAATATAATGCCCTTAAGGATAATTTCTTATTCTAGTCAGATCCAGCCTTTCACTCTGTCTGCGCAGATATTTTTGGGGCAGCACCATTGGGGTGAGATGCCCTGATCTGAATGGTAACCTTCTAATCGTATACTATCGGAAAAAGAGGGCTTAATACCCTAACCCAAGGGCTATCGTAAGGGTCCGGGAGGCCGGGTAGGTTATGTTGGGGATTTGGCTTATTGTCGTGTTATGGATGTCGTAAATTAAGTGTTATTATTTAATGGAATAATTAATAAGATATGTGTTTTTAGGCGTTTTTGTTTATGCATTAATGCTTATTAGGTATTCTTAGGAATTTTTATTTCGTTGGTTATGAGGGGGTTGGGATTTAAATATATTTTTTTATTGAATTGTGTTTTGTTTTGGGAAAGATTCAGGGTGATTGAAGTCATTATTTGACTGATTCGATTAGCATAGAATAACACGTAATAACCTGGAAAAATGAAAAAGAGACTACTGATGGGCGTCGTCGGGTGCTTGGCTTTAAGTGCCTTGGCCTCCGATGATGAAGACAATGAATGGGCTTTGACGCAATACGGTGATCAAGGAGCCCTTGTTCAATATGATGATGTACGGGTAACGGGAACGACTCATGGCGTGGCCCTTGACGAAGAGACCGTTAGAAACCTGGAAGAGCGTGGCCTTATTGTGCGTACGGCACTCAACCTTCCTGAAGTTCGCGACTATAGAGAATTGAGTGATCTCATCCAAGTGTTTGAGAACCCTCAACGGATGGCGGCCCTCTTCACTGAAGTTTGTGATGCTGTTTTAAAGCATACATTGAATGCCATGGATGCCATGGAGGCGGCTCTGAGAAATATCTCAACAGAAAAAAGGCCGTACTCAGATAAGAGTTCATTGGAACACTGGAAGTCTGAGTTAGCGCGCATGGCAGGCAAAACAAATGATGAAGCCATAAAGTATACTGCAGAGCTGCAGGCTAAGATCGATGCATTGACTGAGCTGTCGAATGCCTACACAGCGTGTAAGGCGAGGATCAACGCATTCCTTGAACAAATGCGTGAGCTCAATGAGGACGTCTTAGCAGATTGCGGTATGCATGGAAGACGCTTTGAGCTGCTCCGAGCGGTCGTCTTTGAAATGCGCGACTTCCGTAGGTGTCTCCTAAGCTCAGCTGCATTCGAAGCCTTTGGCTCCGTCAAAAGAGTATTGGAGCATTTTGATCGTACGATGCTGCTCGTCACTCCTGTTGTCGTTGCCACGTTAGAAACGGGCGTCCACACAGAGGTCCAAGATACAGACGCTGCGGACAACCCACGTATGGCTTATGATGCCGTCGAAGGTGACAATGAGCGTGTGCTCGCCCTTGCAAGTGACTGCTATAAGACACTCAACGAGTACCTTAAATGCATGATCAAAGGCCTTGATAGCTTTCAACCTAAAAATGAAAAGCAACGCAATGCTGTTGCACGTCTCGTCACCGTCTACAATGAGGTTGAGGATTTCTTGCGCGTTTACGCTTATTGCTTATCGCAGAAATCCTCGCTAGGTCTTGCCGTATTGCTCGCGCATAAAGAAAGCCTCTTCTCTGGATTGAAGCTTGCCAATCGCCTACCAGAAAGTAGCGAGTTTAACTTCCAACTAGATCCTAGAAACTCGGCCAACTTCATCAGCACCTTGATGGAGCAATTCTGCGAGAAAGTTCATGAAGCATTTGTTAGGCTCAAAGCCGATGAAATCTACCGTGAATTTGCGCTCAATAGGTTTAGCCCAGGTGGGTTTTGGCAGGTTGCGCTTGCTGAAGCAGCTAGAGTGCAAGCTGAAGCACGTGAGTACGCAGAAGAAACTGGAGATGCTCGCCTTCTCCTTACGGATGGAAGCGACGCACCTTCACCTTATGCGGACCCCATGCAGGCAGCACTCACTCGTGGAGGAGACCGATTCGCGGAAGTCATGGATGATGCAGACATGGGCGTTTGTGTTGAACTCTGCGATGATGATGATACCGTCATGGACGACGGTGATCTAGATGTCAATGCCTCGACAGCCCAGTGGCTCGCAGACCGATGGAAAGCCAACAACCAAGCAGATGCACCCTACGGGCTTAATGCATTCCTTGAGCAAGTACGACGTGCTTGGGACTACCTCCCTCCAGCTGCAGTCGCACTCTTTGTGGCCCAGGTAAACGGCTACGGGAAACAAGCTGGGTAAGGCTTCTCCTCAAAAGTGTCTTCAAAAGCATTATAATCTTAACGACGAAACCCTTCTCTTAAAGAGAAGGGTTTTTTAAATGTTTACGATTTCAATAACCGTGGGACTGAGCCGTACCTGGCTCACCGCCTAATTTAAGCGACAAACTTAAACTTGCGATTGCGTGGCCTGCTTGGGCGCTTGGTGGGGCGATTGCCAGAGCTTGTGGGCTTGCTGCCTTCGCCGCCTTTGCCTTCGCTTTTACGTGGACCGCCGCTGCCGTTGCGCGACTGAAAACCACCACGGCTCTTAAACTTGCCACCGCCCTTGCCTGAAAAATGGCCACGACGCTTATTACCAAAACGATTACCACCGCCACGACGGGAGAAACGACGCTCACCCTCTTCATCTTTGGAGGAATATTTCTCGGGATGGAGCATGCGATCGATCGCTTTCCACTTGGCGTTGTCCTGAGGGGTGATGAAGCAGAGCGCTGCACCCGTAGCCCCCGCGCGCGCCGTACGGCCGATGCGGTGGATGTAATCCTCAGGACATGTGGGCACGTCGTAATTGATCACGTGGCGGACATGAGGAATGTCTAGACCGCGGGCTGCAACATCTGTTGCGACCAAGATGCGGTACTTCTCGTTGCGGAAGGCACGCAAGACGCGATCCCGCTTGTTTTGACGTAAGTCTCCGTGGATGGCATTGGCCTCGTGATGCTTCTTCGTGAGGCGCTTGGCGAGAACATCAGCGCCGCGCTTTGTCTTGACGAAGATAATCACCGAGCCTTCACGCTCTGAAAGCTCATCGAGCAGGCGGCCGTACTTCTCCTCATCGGCGAGGCGAACTGCTTTGTGATCGATGTTGCCCTGGATGGAGATCTTAGGCTCGATCGCGATGTGCTGTGGATCTTTTAAATACTTTTGTGCTAAGCGGAGGATCTGCTTGGGCAAGGTAGCCGAGAACATGAGTACCTGGCGATGCTTGGCAATGTGCGGGAGAATCGCCTCAAGCTGGATGCTGAAGCCCATGTCTAGCATGCGGTCCGTCTCGTCGAGGACGAGGAAGTTGGCGTGATTGAGCTTGAGGGTACCGCGCTCTAGATGGTCGTAGATGCGGCCTGGCGTGCCGACGATAATGCGGGGCTTGCGCTTGAGGGCCTTGATCTGTTTGAACATCGGCTCACCGCCGATGAGCAGTGCTGAACGCAAGGCCTCTTGGCTTTGTAAAAGCTGATTGATGATGCCCATGACCTGAACTGCAAGCTCGCGCGTTGGCGTTAAGACCAGGGCGGCTCCTTCGTCAGAAGTCATGAGGTGTTGAATCAACGGTATGGCGAAAGCTGCCGTCTTGCCGGTGCCCGTTTGAGCGGAGGCTAAGATGTCATGCCCGTCGATGATGATTGGTATTGCTTGGGCCTGCACAGGCGTTGGCTCTGAGTACCCCATCTGTACGAGGGCCGTATTGAGTGCTGGCGTTAAATTAAATTGCTGAAATGTGTTCATAAATCCCCTAAATCCCTAAAGATAACGAAACGGGAAGTGCACTGGGATAGCGCACTTCCCGTTCGCCATTAAGTAACTTAATTAAACTAGAGCTTAGCCTTGAAGCTGCAAGTCTATAGCGCAGGTCTTACCGTTTTTACCGCTTTCGAGCTCGTAAGTGACTTTTTGACCTTCGTCGAGACGGGAAATACCCGAACGCTCGACTGCGCTGATGTGTACAAATACGTCTTTTCCACCTTCTTCTGGCTCAATGAACCCGTATCCTTTGGTTGCATTGAACCACTTTACCGTACCGTTTTGCATTATATTTTGTATCCTTTAGTCTTCTTGTATTTTATTTATTTGTAGCGATACAACAGCACCTTTGCTAGTGTATCGAAGCATATTCAGACCATTTGTTCTCATCAAAGAACATTTGAATCTTCAATAACTCGCAGGTACTATTTCAGGAAATGAAAGCGCTGTAAAGCCTTCTTTTTAAGAAATTTAAAAAGCCAGTTGACGTTTATTAAGAAGGAGTTCAGGTTTTTGCTATGCAGTATCCAAGAATTGGCGTTGGGGTGCTTATTCAGAATGAGCATGGCGAAGTGCTCTTCGGGAAGCGGAAAAATGCCCACGGTGAGGGCTCCTGGGCTTTCCCTGGAGGGCATCTTGAATATGGGGAGACGCCAGAGGCTTGTGCGCACAGGGAAACCCTTGAAGAAACGGGACTTAGCATCGAAAACGTGCGGCGAATCACCTTCACTAATGATATTTTTGAGGCTGAAAACAAGCACTACATCACCCTCTTCATGGCGGGGCAAAGCACGGGCGGAACACCCCGCAACCTCGAACCCCACAAGTGCGATGCCTGGCACTGGTTCCCCTGGGGTCAATGGCCAAGCCCGCTATTTCTGACGATCGAAAACCTGCTCGGCCAACCGACAGCTCGCGAACACCTCGAGCTTTTTGCTACAGAGGCGCGGAAGGTCTTCGTTTAAGAGGAAAAAAGCTGTAAGTCTTAATAATAAAAGAAAAGGAAAGAAAAGGCCTCCGTCTTTTGACGGAGGCCTTGGTGTGTGTATCTGTGTGTGTCCCTTGTTAATCGTAGGGAAAATGTATGAATTCTAGGCTTTTAAGGGCTGCTACCCGATGAACATGGATTTTTTTAATATAGTTTAAAATCTTTGAAACATTCTCACTTCGATAGTCTACAGACAGCATCTTCATACAAAATGTTCCCTTAAAAGTGAAAAAATTAAGGATTTAGCCTGAAAGGGCTACTGAGAGCCCTCGTTTCATCTTTTTGCAAAAAAGAAGGCTAAAACTAGCTTACTTATTCTCGGAACAAAGATTGAGGCATCAAGGCGAACAAAGTAATTTATAAGTCATTTGAAATAAAACAATTAAGAATCATTACCGGGGGTTATTTTATAAAAATTAAATATTGACGGAACTTTAAATAAACAGATGATACTAACAAAAATACATAAAAACACTCATAATCAAAGTGGGTAATTTTAAATATAGGAAAATGAAAACAATTAATAAAATCATAGTATTACTAGGGCTTAGCTTAGCTCTATTTGAATCTAGTTCCGCTTTTGCATTACCCTTTATTGGCAAGGGCAAGGGCCAAAAGCAAGTCGATGCCCAGTATGGACGTGGTCATGACGTGACCAAGAGCATCACTGAAGATCTTATCGAGCTTGCGCTTATAGCTCAGTTCCGTGATTTGATAACTGAAGACAATGAAAATAATCAGTACAATGGCACCCTTCAAATGTTACGGGCCTATTTTAATGCGCACAACGATCGTGAGTATAATGCAGGCAACCAATATGGAGTACAGTACTATCCTTTTCTAAGAGAACTTCCTAATAACACGAATCTTCAAGCTTTTACTGAAGAAGTTACCTGGGTACGGGCCATGTATGGCAAACTTCGGGTAGAACAAATTCTCAATCTTCTCAGAAACTATTTTAGAGAGGATTCATACGACAATTTTATACTAGGTCAAAATATAGACTACTACATGCAAGCTGCAATCCGTAGGATTCTTGACTTTGTTGTCTACAGAAATGACCTAGACGATGCACCTGAAATTGACGAAGCAACTCAAGATGCACTTGTTGGACTTCTGCGCCAAGCTGCAAACGATATCTTTGGTCAACTTGATCTAGCTCACCGCATTGCTCCAGGAGCCTTTACCCTGGAGGAGCCCGCTGAGTACTTTGGTGAAAACCCAGGGCAGGTAACCTACCCTCGTGCAGGACGCTTTTTTGGAACGACGCCTAGCGACACGAATATAAATGCCTTCAATGCTGCCGTGCGCGTACTCTTTCTTGCAGAATATGCACAGATCTTTGGTGCATTCACGCCTTCCACTTATGGTAATATGTTCAGACAAGTTCGCGACAATCTTCGCAACTTACGCACAACAACGGTTCGATCAAACCTGTTGACCTTCATTTTAATTGGAGGGAACCGAGAGTATCAGGTCACCCACCCTATTGTTGATCACCTCAACTACTGGGCAGAAACCGGACTTAACTACACGGGTGTCGATGTTGAGCCTACTGAGTACGGAGTTAACCAAGGCATGCGGTATAACGGTGATGACGAAGAAGCACATATCTTCATTACCGATGAAAACATTGCTCGTATCGCACAAGCGATTGCCAACACGTTTGACCGCCAGTTTATTCAAGATAACATCGTCAATGCACTAGAAAGTATGCATGAATTTGGCTTTGACCAACTGACTCAGACTGAGCAAGCAGAAGCCGTTGTAGCCCTTAACCGTACGCTACATAGGTTTACCCCAGATAATCCAGGGTTTGAGTATTTCGAGGATGAGGGTAACCCTCTCGATGAAGCTTTTGGCGACTTGAACATTGACCTGTTTGGCGATGAAGATGCTGAGAACATGGACGAAGAGAAAGCCGATGAAGAGCCTAAAAGAAAAGAAAAGAAAGAAGACACAGACAATGAGTCTGACGGCAGTGATACAGAAGATGAACAGGACGACTTTAAACCAGAACAAGAAAAGAAGGAAGAAAAAGAAAAAAGTCCTAAACAAGTGCGCAAAGTGCCTTCTTTTAGTGACGAAAACCCTGCTAACGGTAGAAGGTCTGCACCGACAAGCCCTCAAACAAGAAAACGCAAGCCTGCTTCACTGAAAAGACAAGGTAGCTCGCCTTCCCTCTTTAACTATGAAGAGCCTATCGTTACCGGAGACAACTCTTTAGACGACGAAGAAAAGAAACCTGCTGGCGATAATAAAAAGGATACAGTTCGCCTTAGCCAGGATGATCTCGAAAATTGGAACGAAGAACTCTTAGCAAACCCAGTCCCAGGACACGGAGATTTCACAGGAAGCCATGGAGACCTATTCACCATGGTTCAAAAAGAAACGGCTGAAAACTTCCACAGACCTGCCAGCCCAGCAGGAAACCCTCGTGGAATTCAACAAATTAATCGGTTAGCTATGGTAACCATTGCGCGTGCAGCTTTTATTGAGCTTTTAGGATTTGTTAACGATGATAATGCAAATGGAGATGATGTTCAGCTCTACATTCAATTGATCCAACAAATTCAAAAAGACATTCAGCAATATGCTCTTGATGGTGACTTAACAGACTCGATACTCGCCGCTGATTTTGAATTCAACACCTTACTTACTCAGGCTATTCAACCGATCCTCGACACAGCACTTGACGGCACTCTTGATGATGACCAATATGGTCACCAAAGGATCGAAGATTCCATTGAGGCTATTGACTCATTTATTAACCAAGCTTACGGGAATAACCCAGATACGCTTCGATTGATCATTAGGCATTTCACTGAAACCGTCATCCGTGAGTACCAAGCAGCGCTTAAAGCTCCCGAATACACAGTTGAACGTCTCCAGAGACTGCGTATGCGGTTAAGGATCGCTATCAATGCCAATGAAGATTATTATGAGTATAGGGCTGGGACTCGATCTCACAGCACCACCAATAATGTGCTAGAGATAGAGGACATGGAAGCATCTCTCCTGAGAGTAGATAACACAGTTACAAAACTCACACACGCACTCAATGCTGTTGAACTCACACTAGGAACCTTAACTACCTTTGGTGAAGATTTCGAAAACATGGAAGACTTCAGCGATGAAGAAGTTCAAAATACGATATTTGATCGTATTGTAGGGAGTGTCCATGAAGCACGCAATGAAGCGCGCAATGAAGCCCAAGAAGCGAGGATGAAAAACCTTGGTGCTGAAATCAACCAAAATGGAGAAAATATACGGGCTAATATTCTTAGAACAGCCAAAAAGAAAGTAGAAAAAGCATCCAACCATAACCCGCCGGGTGTACCTGATGCACCTCCCCCACCAAGCGATGACTGGATGAAGGCAAACACTGAAAAAAAATCTGCATCGACCATAAAAGTCAGAACGCGCACGATTGCAGGCGAAGAAAATCTCACCCTGCAAGAGATGGCACTCCAAGCACGACTTCAAATGGGGAGCCTCTCGAAGAAGGCTCAACAAATAGATGCCAAGAAAGAACAAGCTAGAAAACAAAAAGAAGAGGAACTCAAAAAACAAGCTGATAAAGAAGCAGAAAAAACAGGCATCAAACGCGAAGGAGGTCTTGCGCTCAATGCGAGAATCCTTCAAGCCATGAGCGATGAAAATCTATCTAAGGAAAAGCTCCGAGAATTAAATCCGAGCCTGTATGGTGACATGCACGAGGATGGCTTTTTCCCTGATGACACAGAATGGGGTGATGAAGTAGATAGCACTGACAACAGCATCGAGACAAAAAATGAAGATTCAGAGGAAGAAGATAGCGGCGATGATCTTGTTAAGTCCATCACCGAGAGTGTTCTTAAATCAGGTGAGCTAAACCATAATGATAAGCCAGAGGAGCCTTTTAGCCTCGATAATGAGTTGGGTATTGTAGGTGGAGACAATGATCCTACTACCGAAGTTAATTTCAGCGAGATTATCGTTAACGAACTACGGGCCATTCAACTTAACGATGATGAAAACTTTCAAGCTATGGCAAAATCTATCAAAAGAGAAGGCCTGGAAGCACTCCTTGAGCGAAGCTTAAAGCAAATAGGCATTCATGATCACCTAAGAATGCTCATTCGAAGCTTCACAGCTGAACAAATAATAAACTTCAACGCAACCATTCCTTATAATCTATGGCAACAGATGTTTCGCTTCTTAAGCCCTCAACAGATAGCAGCTTTTAACACACGTCATGGCGTAAATCAAAGAAAAGAGCTGGGAGATTTTCGCAGAATGCGTGGTGGTGACTCAGGCTCTGAAGATGAATCGTGGGATGACGATGATGCTAGCTTCGTGCACGGAGACGATGATGACGGTGATAATGAGGCCTATGAGGCTTATCGCAACCCAAGGCGTTATCGTGAGGACGACGCTCTCACAGCAATGTTCCGAGGTGAGACTATCGGCTATGGGCCTGACTGGGAAAGACGTCTGACGGAAGCCTATGAGGACGAAACTATGCCACAGATGCTTACAGACATGCGCATAGATGAGACCGCCGCTGATCATGATGACGATGATGCTGATGCTGTCACGAATGATTTCGACATGACGGAAATAGCTCGAGGAGAGACACTTGGCTATGGTGACACTGCAGAAGAAACGAATACAGACAGCTGGGAAGAACGCGCCAACCGTTATTTGAACCAAGTTCAAAATGCGGCTACACGCGCTGCCATAACAGCGGCTTTTGCAGGCCTCGGCCATCAAGTAAACAAGCACAAGTAAGCTTTTAGTAAAGCACACTATAAACGCCCTCGAGTTTATGTCAGTCTCGGGGGCTTTTTTGTGGTTGCTCGAATCAACAAGGTGACTCATGAATAGAGGCATGGAGGCATCGAAGCCAAAGCTACCTGCACTGGAGGCTAACCTGCCAATTATACTTGTCCCCCACAGGCCCGAATGGGAGCAGCTATTTAACCATGAAGCAGCACGCATTGCTGATTGCTTTGGCAACAACCTCCTTAAGATTGAGTGGATCGGCAGTACCGCAATACCTGGCATCTGCGCAAAACCGATTATCGACATGATCCCTGTGGTCGAAGCTATGAACGCTGTTGATGCCATTACAGCCAAGATGGAAGCGCTCGGCTATCACGCCATGGGAGCATTCGGCATGCCTCGCCGGCGGTATTTTATCCGTATTGTCAATAAAGATGAAGGCTACCACGTACACACCTTTGAAAAAAACAACCCAGAGGTCACTCGGCATATTCTCTTTAGAGACTACATGCGCGCGCATCCAGACGAAGCGAAGGCCTATGGAGCGCTCAAAGAAAAACTCGGCGAAGCATTTCGCGATGACCGCATGGCATACTGCCACGGCAAAACAGCATTTATTGAATCTATCGACAAAAAGGCCCTCGCATGGGCAACAAGCTAAAACGAAAGAAACACCATGGTACCCACGCACTGCAAGCTAAAAGACGTCTTTGCATCTATTGAAAAACCATGGGCACCCGTACTCGTCGGTGAAGTGAACGCAACGCAGATCAAGTGCTTCAAGGCAGAAGGTGAATTCCACTGGCACAAGCACGACCACGAAGACGAGCTCTTTTACATCCACGCAGGTGAGCTCATCATGCAACTTCGCGAAGAGAACACTACCCTTCAAGCTGGAGAGTTTTTCATTGTCCCTCAAGGGATAGAGCACTGCCCGCTAGCGCCTCAAAGCGCCGAAGTCGTCCTCGTAGAGCCTGCAAACACGATGCGCGAGGGAGATTAGCCTCAGCTATTGGAGCATTTATTTTTGTTAATCTAACAAAAAGCTCCCCAGCCTGAAAACCAAGGGAGCTTTATAAAAGCTAAGGACTATAAAGGCCTCAGATTCGAGAATCAATCCATTGATTCTTTTTTGGGAATAGGCATGCCAATATTCGTCATTGTCAATAACTCTGATGAAGCGCTTAGGGCAACAAGCCCATTTAGGAGTAATTGTGCGATTGTATCATACTTATAATACAAGGGAAGCACGGTTTGTAATGCTGTAACACCATCGTTGTTTTCAATATCGGGACTCACACGGGAGTCATGCAGTAAGAACAAAATTAACCCTTCGTGACCATGCTTAGCAGCAAGGTGTAATGCTGTACTACCTTCTAGATCTTGAATATCAGGGTCTAAACGAGGATTTTTCATTAAAACTTTAGCACAATGCTCATTGCCATGCTTAATAGCCAGATGCAGCGCTGTATCACCATCTTTGTTTTTAATGTTAGGATCTAAACGAGGATCCTCCACCAGAGCCTTGATAAAATTTTTACTTAAAGAATCATTATCGTCATTACTGCAAAGCACATGTAACGCTGTGTTCCCTGCTGAATTTTGAATATTAGGATCCACACGAGGGTCCTTCAATAGCTCAATGACAAACGCTGCATTACCCTCATAACCTAATATAGCCGCCACATGAAATGCAGTATTCCCTTCGTTGTTTTTCACATTAGGGTTCGATGCATAAAAAGAACATGCAAATGGACGCTCGGCGGTCTTGTCTATGCGTGGACTATACACAGAATAGCCAAAATGATACTTAGCAGCCAAATGAAATACTGAATCTCCTGATTCATTATTAAGACGAGCATCCACACGATCATCACAAAGCAATAATTCGATAGCGCTTGTATTAGCAAAATGAACAGCCTTACCTAATGGAGTCTCGCCTTTCTTGTTCTTAATATTTGGATCTACTCGAAGATCTCCAAGCAGTACATCAAGAGCATCCTTGCCCTCCTCCAATATAACTGCGAAATGCAATGGAGTCTCACCATCTTCATTTTGGGCATTAGGCTCAACGCGAGAATTTTTGAGCAATAATTCAACGATATCTTTATAACCTTGGAATGCAGCTTTGGAAAGAGGTGAAAAACCTTCTTCATCCTGAAAATTGGGATTTACCCGAGGGTCCTCAAGCAACATTTCAACAAAGGCTAAGTTATGAGCATTCACCGCTTCAAGAAGCGCACGATCCAGGGACATAGCCTTTTCTAGGCTTGAATCATTCAATAATGCTTTTGAGGCAGCTAGAAGATCGGCATTGTCAGCATGAAACTTACTAGCACTTATTAATGCAATAAAAGCCGACCGTTTCAGGCTGCTCATGTCATTAACTAAGGCATCATCTAAAAGACTGAGGTCAACACCATCATACCCTTCACCAAGCCCTCTAACAACGATATCCCTTGCTGCTTCAGTATCGCCCTTGAGCAGTGCTTGTGAAAAAGCAATCAGGCGCTTAGCAGACGCTTCATAACTGCTTGCTTCTTCAAGCTCATTATCCGCAAAGGCACAAACTGTGCTTAATAGCGATATTATTAAGAATTTGTATATTTTTTTCATGTATTTCCTGTGTTATGTTTTCTTATTTCTTTGAAGGATAACTGCCAATATATACAGTTTTTCTCTTCAGTTTGATTAGGTGCTGCACCGCCTATCTTATCTTTAACATCAGGATCAATACCTCTATTATCGAATGCTACTATAATCATGACCTCATCTTTTCTTGGCTTATTTTATGCTGCACTTTGGTTTTCAAGCACTCAACGTGAAGAATATTAACCTTCTTTACCGCAGAAAAAATCAACACTTTTATTTTATAGCCTTCCGCTTCAAATTTTCTTTTGACAAGACTCACTATGAATACCACAGTCAAGGCCTTCACCAGGGGTGCTGAGCGCGTCGCTTAGCTGAGAAAAACCCTTGGAACCTGCACGGGATCATACCTGCGAAGGGAGTGTGAATCATGACTATACCCACGATAACATCCATCGATATACAACGAGACTGCGAACGCATACGGCATGAAAAGCCCCTCGTTCACAACATTACAAATTTTGTCGTCATGGAACAGACGGCAAATGCCCTACTCGCTCTAGGCGCATCGCCTATCATGGCGCATGCAGAGGAAGAGGTAGAAACGCTGGCTGCACACGCCGGATGCCTTGTCTTAAATATAGGCACACTCAGCACGCCATGGCTCAAGAGCATGGAGCTCGCTCAGATTGCAGCTAAAAAGAATAAACGGCCCATCGTGATCGACCCTGTCGGCGCAGGCGCCACGGAACTGAGAACGCATGCCGCTCAAGCCATCCTCGAGCACGGTGGAATTACGGCTATTCGCGGAAATGCTTCTGAAATTGCAGCCTTAGCAGGATCTGGTGGAACCACGCGTGGCGTCGATAGCACTCTTGAGAGTGATCGTATTACACAAGAAGCCTCAACCCTGGCTAAACAATATGACTGTATTGTCATTGTAAGTGGTGCCAAGGACTTTGTTACCAATGGGGTGCACACATGCATGATGGAGCATGGAGATGCATGGATGAGCCGCGTCACCGGCATGGGGTGCACAGCAACGGCATTACTAGGAGCTTTCTTGGCTGTTAACGAAGATGCATTTCGGGCCGCCATTCACGCAACGCTCTTTATGGGCCTTGCTGGTGAATGGGCTCACAAGTCAGGCCTCGGCCTAGGAAGCACGAAGGTCGCATTTATCGATGTTTTAGGAGACCCACAAGAACAAGCTTTTCCCAAAATACTCCGCTACAGCTGGGCTTAAAAAATAATGAAAGCGCATTGGCACCATGGTCTCTACCTTGTCACGCACCGAGGCATGCTCGACGAACAAAAATTCTTAGGAATCATTGATGAGGCAATCGCAGGAGGCGTGGCTATCGTTCAACTACGAGAAAAACTAGTAGACCCAGGAACATCCTATAAGACAGGCAAAGCACTTAAAGAGATGCTAAAGGCGCGCAATATTCCACTCATCGTCAATGACTCCATTGAGCTCGCTAAAGCCATCCACGCAGATGGTGTACACCTTGGGCAATCCGATGCCCCTATTGAACAAGCTAGGCGTGAGCTTGGAGAAAACGCTATTCTAGGGCTCTCGCTCAATACTATAGATGATGCGCAAGCACCCGAAGCACACTCAGCTGACTACCTTGCTGCAAGCCCTGTCTTCCCTTCATCAACAAAACTCGATACGACAGAACCCCTTGGCCTAACCGGTTTACGCACTTTGCGCAAACATATCTCTCAAGAAAAACCCCTCTTTGCCATTGGAGGTATCGATGAAGGTAACGCCCAAGCGGTGCTCGATGCCGGGGCGTCTGGCCTAGCCGTTATCTCCGCAATCTTCACCAGCAAGACACCACAAGCTACAGCAAAGAGACTCAGCACCATTATCGATCAATATCATGCAAACAACAAAACACTATAAGACGGCTTTGAGCATCGCAGGCTTTGATGGAAGCGGTGGCGCAGGCATTCAAGCAGACCTCAAGACTTTTTCAGCACTTGGATGCTATGGAATGACAGTCCTTACAGCCCTACCCGTTCAAAATACCCAAGGCGTCCGAAGCATCCATGGACTGCCCTTAAAAGCAATTGAAGAACAACTGGAAGCCATCTTTGAAGATATCACCGTTGACGTCATTAAAATCGGCATGCTCTTCACCGAAGAAATCATCCAGTGCGTTGCAGCTTTTATCAAGCGGTCTCGCTACAAGCATATCCCCTGCGTGCTTGATCCCGTGATGGTTGCCAAAAGTGGTGACCCACTCTTAAAGCCTGAAGCTGTATCTGCCCTTAAAAAAACGCTCTTGCCACGCGCAAGCGTTCTCACGCCTAACATTCCAGAAGCTGAAGTGCTTTTTGGGAAAAAAATCCCAACAGATACCACTCGTCTTGAAGCGGCAAAGGCCCTCGCACAACTTGGGCCGACAACGGTGGTTATTAAAGGAGGTCACACCCAAGATGCACATTGTCGTGATCTTGTTTACGCTCGAGAAACAAGCGAACACATGTGGCTCGACAATCCACGCATCAACACCCACAACACTCACGGTACAGGCTGCACTTTCTCAGCTGCCATTGCAGCACATCTAGCTCACCAAAAAAGCACCGAAAAGGCCATCCTACTCGCCAAAACCTACATATCTCAGGCACTCGAAGCAGGCGCTGCGTATTCTATGGGTCATGGTCACGGCCCAGTTCACCACTTTCACGCTTTTTGGAGCTAAAATAAACCGAGTTTTTGTAAAAAAGTAAACTCTCGGCTTTAAAAAGCAAAACGACTTGCCTAGGATGGTTTGCTTAACCACCACACCCAAACTTTGCATCATGACTCATAAGACTCAACTGGCATTCAAAGCACTGATTATGGCTGCAACACTCATGTCATCCCTACAAGGCGAACCCACAAAGCTTGAAGAGACGATCACGAGCTTGCTCAACTCCGCAAACAGCAATCTTAACTCTGGCATCTATGTTGAGTCACTAAAGGATCACCGCGTTTTATATAAACACAACAAGCACCGTTACTTCATCCCAGGAAGTACTTTAAAAATAGTCACAACACTAGCAGCCCTGGCTGAGCTCGGCCCTGACTATACCTTCAAAACGAGCGCTTACACAGGCACTACACCTACCAGCTCATCCAATGTTTATTTAGAATTTTCTGGAGATCCTACATTCACAACGGATGATCTCACTGAAATATTCAAACATTATCGCAAAGAGAAGGGTGACACCCTCTCAGGCAATATCGTTATTGACAACCGAGCTTTTGGAGAAGTTCCCCCGCTCAACCCAGACTGGATGATCGGCGATATTCACACCTGCGAAGAAGTTTTTGTTTCAGGAGCCATCATTGACGAAAACCACTACCACTGCGAGCTCGTCCCACACACACAGCCTGGAAAACCCGCCAAGGTAGTATCCAAGTCAGGCCTTATGCCCTCATACCCAATCAAAAACAAAACGATTACGGTAAAACCGGGTCAAGGAATCTGGCGAAACTATGGGTTTAATTATGGCACCATGTACATCGAAGGCAAAGTTGATACGCCACAACGCATTGAGCTTCCAGCAAAAAGCTTTAAACACTTCATCAAAGAACGCGTCGAGCTTGCCCTTAAAAATGCAGGCATCAACTTCACCGGGAAAATCCGCTGGGCTCATGTACCTCAAGGTGCACAGCTGCTTTTCAACCACAAGTCAGAGCCCTTAGAGAATATTTTAATCCAAGCTTCGCACAACTCTCACAACCTCACATTCGATGCGATATTCTTAAAAGTTGCCACACAGCCCAATGTCCACACGGTCACAAACTGGCAAGACGCTGGAAACCGCATTAAACAAATCATCAAAAAGCATCTTGGTGTCGACCTCGAGCACACCATCATCGACGATGGCTCAGGCCTCTCGCGCAACTCATTAATCACGCCGGCTCATTTCTCAGCTTTATTGCTTGCCGCTTACAATAATCCTAAATTCGGCAATACATTCTTTAAGACGCTCCCTACAAGCGGTCTTACTGGAACACTTAAAAACCGCATGGTAGATCCTTCAACCAAAGGCAAAGTCCACGCCAAGACCGGCAGTTTGACGGGTGTCTCAGCACTCGTCGGCGACATCGAAACAGATAGTAACGACCTACTCCTCTTTGTCTTCTTAATGAATGATTTTGTTGGGCCAAACACGCCCTATACAAACCTCCAGGACGATCTATGCCGCCTCTTGGTCAAAGAATAAGCTTCCATGGACAACACATTTTACAACGACTTTGATACGGCTCACTACCCCAAGCCACTCAATGCAAAAGACTATCGAAGCCCTTTCCAGGTAGATCGCGACCGTGTAAGTTTTTCAAGTGCCTTCCGCAGGCTACAGTCCAAAACGCAAGTTTTCCAATCGGGCGAGTACGATTTTTACCGCACACGCCTCACCCACTCTATCGAAGTTGCTCGCATTGGGCGCTCCATCTGTGACTTTCTCAACTCCAACAGCTCACACCTTGGGCCAGGCTTTCACATCGACCCAGACTTGCTCGAAGCCATCTGCCTCGCCCATGACCTAGGGCACCCGCCCTTTGGGCACATCGGCGAGCGCAAACTCAATGAGCTAATGCAGCCCTACGGTGGCTTTGAGGGCAATGCCCAGACAGCACGCATTTTAACAGAACTTATCTACGAAAGCCAAGGAGAGTACTACGGCATGAAGCCCACACGTGCATTCCTCGACGGAGTCCTCAAGTATAAAGAGCTCTTTACCGAGCGTACAACTCAAAACCCAGGAGGTGAGCCTTGCTACCCGGACAATCACTTCTTGTACGATGATCAAGCCTCCCTACGCAGCTTCGTTTTAGGCGATACTGTCCCAACCAACAAACTCAATACGATCAAAAGTATCGAATGCCAAATTATGGACTGGGCTGATGATACAGCCTACTGCCTGCACGACATTGTCGATGGTATTCGCGCAGGTTTTCTAACTCAACTCCAAATCGAAAAGTGGGCCGAAGGTCAAAGCCTCAAACCTATCCAAGAAAGCGCCATTGAAGAGCTTTTTGAAAGCATCAAAAAAGACGATGTCGAACGGCGCTTTAGCAGCAAAATTGGGGACTTCATCCAAACATGCTCTCTTGAATCGCAAGAGCCTCCATTTGGGCTAGATACGCACCGCTACCGCTTCCGCCTAGAGATGAGTGAGTCAACCCTGCTTGAGTGCACTCTCTACAAGCGCATTGCTTTTGATCTTATCTTTCAATCCCCACAGCTCCAGCGCATTGAGTTCAAAGGAGGCTACATTTTAGAGCGTATTTTTGACGCTCTTTTTGAGCATTACATCACGCGCACCCCAAGCAATCGTCTTCACATTCTCCCTGAGAAGACAACACGCTGGATCGACCGTGCTGACAGTGAGGCAAGCAAAGCTCGCCGCATTTGTGACTACCTTGCAGACATGACAGATCGGCTAGCAACACGTACTTACAAACGTCTCTACAATCCAGAATTTGCCTCAATTACCGACCTTCACTAAACCTGCGCCGAGCGATAACAACACCCAACGCAACGAGCCCAATAAGCACTGCATAGTACTCAGACTCAGGTATATAGGCAAGACCTGTAGGCTCACTAAGCCCTGTAACAACAGTATTGATATTATTTCCGTTATAGTCCATGCGGTAGATATTACCATTGGCACTATCTGCAACAAAGACAACTTCGTCTGCTGTCACGAGGGCTAAGCCTGCTGTCTGCGCACCGGCCCCTAAGTCTCTAATAACGGCAGGTGTGCCCGTGCCATCGAGATTTGCTTTGTAAATTTCACTCCCTGAGGCTTCTGTCCAAAAAATAAGCCCAGCGGCGACATCGATCTCGACAAAGTTCACAGTATCTGTAGGCCGATCAAACAAAACCGTTGGTGATCCGCTCCCCGTCTCGTCTCCACGAGCTACCTCTCCTGTGTTCCGCGAGACCCAATAGAGAAGATCTCCAGAGTCATCAATGGCGACATCAGAGACTCCATTTGCATTTGAAGTGAACAATGTCTCCAAGGAGCTATCACTGATACGAATACGCTTAACTGAGTTAAAGCTATTAGCAAAGTAGAGATACGTAGGCGTGTCATCGAGCTTGACCCCGTAAGGAGTTTGAGACCCACCAAAATTCACACGATTACTGCCATCAAAGGAAGTCCTCGAAAACCCGGCATTATGACCGAAAAAAATGCGCGAATTTACCTCATCGACGTCAACACCCGCCGGGCTTGTTAAACTACTGACAATAGTCGTTACCGAATCATCACTGGTATCGTAGCGAGAAACCGTTCCGTCTGTATCATCCGTCCAAAAGAGCAGATAGCCCCAAAGTGAATGATGAAATACAAAGCAAGCAAGGAGCAGCAGACGGGGACGTAACATATTCATAAGGCAAATAATAAAGCAGCTGAGCTTGGGGCCTAATTGTTACCGAAACTCCACACATTGGCAAGCGTTATGATAAAAAAAACCCAAGCATCTAGAGCACAGTAGTACTCTAAGCATAAAAAACCTCATGCAGTATCAAAGATTCTAGGAAGATGTCAACAAGCCGCCCTCAAGCTTGAAGCCTGAAGCAAAGCGCTCAAAAGCCATATGAAACTCATGGTGGCCGAGCTTAATGTTTGCAGCAATATCCATCACTTCGGCAACTTCGGCTTCGGAAAGAACATTATCTGCAAGAGCAACTTTAAAGAGAACATCCAGAAAAGCAACACGCTCAAGTTCATCGGTGAGCTCATAAAATTCACGACAAGCACGAATGAGGTCTTGACGCTTGCGTGAGTGCTTGAGACAGGTGCGTACGACGTAGTGTGCCTCTTCCTTAGACAAATCCCAACGTTCTTGGAGAAACTGCTCGACCTGCTTAATCTCGACAGCCTCTACGCGGCCATCTGCACGAATAACCCGAGCCATCAAGATACCGGCAAGCCGGAGCTTCATACCTTCGGTTGAAGGGAGCTGCTGATTTCTAAATGGATTTCTACTGTATGAAGATAGTCGTCTCATGCGGGCCTCCAAATAATTTTCTGAGCTACCCGTGGGTTTGAGTGACCGCCCACGCTCTTTTAGAGGTGCACGCATTAAGCCATCGAGCTGCTCGATCCACTCTTGTGATTTTCCCCAGATTGTCGCACACATCGTATCGAGAAATTGTTTTTCGTGCTCTGTGACGACTCCATCTGCATTAACAACCCGCTGTAAGGCATACAAAGCAAAGTGTTTATCCTCATCAGACTTTAAAAGTGCTTTAAGTTCGCGCACCCATTGCTTTGTCTGCTTGGCGTCGCAAGGCTGCTCCATCAAGTCGTTCAGCTCTTCCCAACCTTTTGCGGGAAGCTCAGGCAGCTGAAACAAAAGGTCCTTCACGCAGGAGACTTCCTGTTCTTGGATCTCACCGTCCACCCAAGCAGCGGCGACGATTACCTTTCCAAGCGCCAGAGCTATGGCATTGCTTCTCATATAATATCGTAAGGGTAATAAATAAGCGGGAAGGACCAACGTAGAGATTTATTCAACGCATTCAACCCCTTAGTGCGTAAATAATATGTAAAAATACTTAAACGGTGAATGAATGTGAACAGCTGTGAATAAAGCCGAAAAAACCGAAGATAAGCCCCTAGAAATTAAGTCCTCAAAAGGCCTCAATCATAGATGCTTATGAAGAGAATGCTGAACAGCATACCCAGCAATGGCCAAAATCAGCGAACGAACATAGCCATCTACAGTACCATCCCAATCAAGCTCGTCTTCGATGACAATACCCGTGGGAGCCTGAACACCATGGCCCACATCAAGCTCATCATCATCGAGAATGATAGGTTCCTCATTTTTCCTTTCTTCTTCCTCACCGCTCTCTTGATCACCATCAACAACATCAACATGAGCACGAAGAGAATCATAACGTTCAAAAATATCTAAATATCGAGGCATCAGCTCACTCATGAGCCGCCTCGCTTCGGCGCAGCGGCGAACCGTCGTTGTCAAACGCACCCCTGGAGGAGGTCCGGCAAAGTGATCAGCCTGCAACGGATTCAATGAGACCATCAAGCCAGCAGCGAGCCACGTTGTCGTAATAGCAGCCCCCCTAAAGTTCCCTTCAATATCAACCACCAGGGCTGCATCTGGGTCTACCCCGGCATCCATTAAAGCAACAATCAGATCAAGAGGCGCCCCAGCCAAAATAGCTGCACCCAGGGGAGTCACATTAGCTGGTCCATTAAGCACCGCATAAGTATCATCAATATGCTCACGCACCCAAGGGATATGATTCAAGGCAACTTCAACAGCCCAAAACTGCTTTTCCTCAATAGCACCTCGAACAAGATCCATCAATTGGTTAAAAAATTTCTTCTGTTCCTCTTCATTATCTCCAAGGGTATCGAGAATAAACTGAACAAGTCCAGGGATTGCCAAAGGTGACACACGTTCATCCTGATCAAAAGCACGAGGCAAAATATAGTAGAGAATATTGAGCACAGCATCTCGAGTAAAATCAGGATTATAAAAAGCTGCAGTAATAAAGAGCATCAAGGAAGTCATATCACCATCCCTCAAAGATGGCAGCATATCCAAAATATGTTTTAACTTTAATTCTTCAAACACGAGGTCCAAATAGTGCATATAAAGCTCAACAACCACATCGTACTGATTCATTGCGCTAGCTAACACAATGGCCCTTTTTAGACTTTCTACAAAATCAATAATCTCCTGCTCCTCACTCTCCTCTAAAGACTCCAAAGCTAATAAGCCTCTAACTCGACCATATTCTGGCCTCCAGGGAATGAGTCTCATTGAACGAGGTATTTGGTCAGAGCTCAATCTATGATTTAAAAAGGCTCGCGTAGACGCACACAACTGGCGATTTGTAAGGGTCAAATGAGCCATATCACGAAGATCCAGAAACTGAATCACACGCCAACGCAATTCCTCAGCAAGTGTCAGTAAAAGCGAAGCCCTCTGAGGAAGCGTGCGAGGCATAAGCTCCCGCACCGTATTATCACTGCCTGCATCAGCATTGGTCTCTACTCCATCCACAAACGGCAACATAGCCCAACACTCCTGCTCATCCATTTCACTCGCTACCTGTTGCTTGCGCTTATTATAAAATCTCAACAATTCCTTATCCAATTTTTGAGGGGCTTTTATTTTGTCAAAAGCGTCCAAGACACACAACGAACACAGTGCGCACACAAGCGCAAGCAGCGATGCTTTTTTCATCATTTCCTTTTCCTATGTTGAATTACTTACGGTTCAAGGGATCTTACTCAAGACATGTTGCTCACAAAAAAGGCTGTGGAGCGCAACATACAGATGCGAGTAAACTTAGTTTTTTCATACGCGGGGTTTTCCTTCTTGAAGGAGCATAACCAATCGCGTTATTTGCAGCAAGGCATAAGAACTCGCAAGATGACTTCAAAAAGCGTAACTTAACACAACAACATCATGACAAATATTCTTGGCATTAACCACATCACCCTTGCTGTTAAGAATCTCGAGACTTCCATCAACTTCTACACGGAACACCTCGGCTTTCACTGCCACACTCAATGGGCACAAGGCGCCCACCTCGAAGCAGGTGATTTTTGGCTTTGCTTAACCCAAGAAGAGGGCCACCAAGCCGCCCAAGGCTACACTCACATTGCACTCAGTGTTAACGAAGCAAGCATGGCCCACTTTGAAACATCCCTTCAGAATATTGCTCGTTGGCAAGAAAACTCAAGCGAAGGCCCCTCCCTCTACATCCTAGACCCCGATGGCCACAAACTTGAACTTCACATAGGCAATCTATACAGCCGCCTCGACTACCTCAAAAATCGCCCCCATCCACCCAATAAATGAGTCAAAATGAAGACCTTTAGGCCCAATTCTGCCAAAATAGCCAAAAAAGTGCAATTTTTTGAAAAAAGATCCCAATGCAACAAACGCAACAAACGTAACTATTGACAGGATAAAATATTATGGTATAATGGACCCTTCTCGCAACGAAATCTTAAAGGAAGTCCCGCCTTTTCGCAAAAGCAAAACTAATGATATCAACATATCATATAGCACTTAAAAGAAAGCAGCTCAGCCCTTCCCATCAAGGTCCACACCCAAGCGGTAGGACTGTGTCCTACCACAGCCTGGACACAGCACCCAATGTGGTAGAACACAATGGGCGCACAAGCACTTTTATTGAACATCAATCACTTAAAAAATCAAACAACGTGGTAGACCACATTCAAACACTCAAAAATAAGTTGCTGATAGGACAAAATCTATTAGCATCCTCAGCCCTATGAGCACACCTGCACAGCATCCCTTTTTACAAAAAACCCTCCCTATCGATTGGCCCAGCTTAAAGCCCGAGCACATCGAGGAAGACATCAGCATCGCTCTGGCAAATGCCGAGGCTCAGGTAGAGGAGCTCGCACAACGCAGCCTCGAGGGCTTAAGCTTCGAAAACACCTTCCTTGCCCTTGAAAAAGCCACCGAAGACCTCAACCGCGCCTGGAGCAAAGTCACTCATTTGGACGCTGTCTGCAACAGCAAGGCCCTCCGGGAAGCCTACAATGCCATGCTCCCCAAAGTGGCTGAGTTTTTTGCTAAAATACCTCTCAATGAAGGACTTTGGAATATTCTCAAACACGCCCATAGCGTGGTAGACCACGCTACACTCTCTCCAACCCAGCAGCGTTTCATGAATGAGACCCTCGCTGACTTCCGAGAATCTGGGGCCGACCTCCCTCAAGACCAAAAGGCCCGCTTTCAAGAGATCGAAGCAGAGCTTGCCAAACTCACTCAGAAGTTCTCTGAAAATGTCCTTGATGCGACCAATGCCTGGGAACTCATCATTAGCGACCCCCTACAGCTAAAAGGTCTTCCTGAGACTTCAATTGAAGAAGCACGGCAATCAGCACTTAGCAAGGGGCACGGCCAAGAAGGTGACCCAAAGTGGCGTTTTACCCTACACGCGCCCTCTTACATCGCCGTTATGACTTATCTCGATGATGAGGCCATTCGCAAGCAAATCTGGGAAGCTCATGCAAGCATCGGAAGAACAGCACCTTACGACAATAAAGAGCTGATCGAAAGCATCCTTAAGCTGCGTCATGAAAAATCTCAACTTCTTGGAAAAGAACACTTTGCAGATCTCACTTTAGAACGCCGCATGGCAGGCTCGGGAGCCCAAGCACTTACCTTTGTTGAAGACTTGCACGGTCGCATTGAAAAGGCCTTTAAGCGCGAAGGCCAAGAGCTCGAAGCCTTTAAAGCAGAGCAACTCGGCACACAACCAGAGGCCCTTGAGCCTTGGGAGGCTGCCTACTGGGCAGAAAAACAGCGCAAGGCAAAATATGATTTTGATGAAGAAGCCCTCCGGCCCTACTTCGCAATTGAAGCAGTCACTACAGGCCTCTTCAAGCTAACCGAGCGAGTCTTTAATGTTAAGATCCGTGAACTCAAAGCCCATGAACTTGCCTGGCATCACGAGGTGACCACTTACGAGTTACTCGATGAAAGCGACACACGCTTAGGCATCTTTTATGCGGACTGGCATCCGCGCGAACCGAAGCGTAGCGGCGCTTGGATGGACCCGCTCTCAACCGGCGCCCCCCATGATTCCGAGCACCAAGAACCACACGTCGGTGCCATTTGCGGCAACCTTTCACCATCAACGGAGGGTAAACCCGCTCTCCTCACGCACCGCGAGGTGGAGACCATTTTTCACGAATTTGGTCATTTGCTTCACCACCTTCTTGGCAAAGTCGATGTTCGCTCTTTAAGCGGTACTGCAGTTGCCTGGGACTTTGTCGAGCTGCCCTCCCAAATCATGGAAAACTGGTGCTGGGAGCGCGAAAGTTTAGACCTTTTTGCACGCCATTACAAAGACGGCAAACCCATCCCTGAAGCCCTTTTTCAAAAGATGCTCAAGGCACGCACGTATCGTGCAGCCAGTGCAACCATGCGCCAACTCTCCTTTGCCAAGATGGACTTAGATCTCCACATCCACTTCCACACTTCGAGTGAACGAGACATCGAGACCTATATCAAGCAATCCATTCAAGACTACCTTCCACGCTACAAAACAGAACCCCCCTCGATTATTCGCCAATTTAGCCATCTTTTCGCCAATAGCACCGGCTATGCAGCAGGCTATTATTCTTACAAATGGGCCGAAGTGCTTGACGCCGATGCATTCACACGTTTTAAAAAGGAAGGCGTGCTAAGTCGCACTGTCGGCATCGACTTTCGAGACCAAATCCTCAGTCGAGGCAACAGTGAAGAAGCAGCCCAGCTCTTTAGAAACTTTATGGGGCGCGACCCTGATCTCACAGCACTCCTTGTGCGCTGCGGCCTCGTCCACTCCGCCTAACCCTAACGAAGACCTCTTATGTCCAACGCAGAAACTGTCCTCATCAATATCCTTGAAACTGCTCATCACTTGGCAATCGCCACGGTAGACGATCTCGGCAACCCACATGCAAGCTACACACCCTTTGTCGTCGATAAGCACAAGCACTTTTACATTTTCATCAGCGAAGTTTCTGCATCAACGGCAAACTTGCTCAACAACAAAGAGGCCAGCATCATGGTGCTCAATCCACAAAGTGCCCACGGGGACCCATTCGCCCCAGAGCGGCTGCGGCTTCAATGCAATGTTGTCCCCGTTCTCAAAGGCTCGGAGATCTGGCACAGCACGGTAGATCTTTTCAAAGCACGCTTTAAGGATAAGGTCTCAACCATCACACAAGATGAAGAAAACTTCCTCTTGATTCAGCTAAAGCCGTTTCGCGGTCGCCTTGTCCTCAATAAGTCAGATATTTTTGACATCAGCGGCAACAACCTTGAAGAAATCAAACCCTTCAAGCCTTAAAGCTCAATTTTAAGAAGCCTCGGCTTTGGTGGCTTAGGGAGCGCTGCCTTATCTTTGGCAAAGAACCGGCTCATCCCATTTTTAAAGGAAACCCACAGAGGCTCCTTGCGGTCTTTCATATCCGCAGGAATCTCGAAAGTATATAAAACCTCAGAATCTTTATCATAAGCAAGACCGCGTGGCGCATTTAAATTCTTGAGCATAATGAGCTCTCGTCCCGTCTTGCGATCAATCATTACAAGGTTACCGGCAGTCCCATCGACATAGTAAGCAAGATCCGCCTCCGCATCGTAAACAAAGCCTGTGATCATGCCTCGCACGTAGTGAATGGTGATCATCTCCTCGCCCTTTAAATTCGAGCGGACAATCGCATTGTTACCGGCATCATACCAATAAAGATCCTCTTCTTCCCGGTCAATCGCAATGCGTAAAGGCTCATCTAAATAATCAGAGCGAACGAGGGTTGAGGGAATATCTTCGCCGCTTGCCAGGTCAAGGTGCATGATGCGGTAAAAAGACATATCATCACTGCCTGACCCCGAAATAAAGTAGAGACTACGGTACTCTGGGCCAAAAACAATCCCCTTGCCTTTGCAGCCACGAATAATGGGAGTGCTTCGACCTGCATTGAGCTCATTAATACTGACAAGCCCATCATCACAGTAAAAAATAACTTCTGAATTGGGATCTGCGACAAGCCCATAAGGCCTTGAAAATGAACCTTTCACGTCGTAAATGGTGCCACTGCTCAAATCGATTGCACGAATATCACCTGCCTTAGGATCCGAAAGGTAGAGGCGTTTTGACTTAGGTGCATAAATAAGATCCCAGACACTTTCGACATCGTACTCGCCCAATGTAGTGACTTTAGGTGGGGATAATTTTTGTGCTTTGGGTGGCTTTTGTGCCCATGCAGAGGATGCAAAAAGACTCACAAAAACGAAGCAGACAAATGGGATACTTTTCTTATTCATTCATAAACAGTATAATAGATTTTTTTGTTTTTTCAAGCCGACTTCGCACCTCTCTTTTTATTGACTTAAATCAGGATCTAAGCAGGTCTTATTGCATATGGCAAAAGTGGACCTAGACCTTGTTAAGCATATCCTCAACCGCAATGAACTGGATGTCCGTCTCATTTCTCAGATTATGGAGGACATCAATGTCGAGATGGCAGCCCAAGTGGATGAAGAAAAGCCACCTCCGGTGAAAAAGCAATTCGTCATCATGCTATCAGACCCCAACGGGACGCTTGACGCCAAGGATTATACAGGCTGGGTATTGCAAATCCCCGAAGAGGATAGTCCTTATGTCACCGAGGAGCGTCTATTTCGCTCGGGCTATGAATTTAACGTAACACCCAAAGGACGTAGGCTTGGGGTTCAAACTGTTGCTGAAGTATGCGAGTGCGTCCCAACACGCATCCTAAAGGAACAAAATGTTTGGGTAAAAACAAAAGAGCCCGTGCTCGTGGTCACAACGGCAAACAAAATCCCCATGGAGCCGAAGAACGCCGGCGGGAATTAATTAAGCAGGCGTGGATCAAGCGACAAGGGAACCGGGTCCCCTTGCTTGACAGACTTGAACTCTGGGTGTGTCGGGTTGATTAAATAATTATACTCGTGAGGGATGATGGCGCTTGGCACAGCTAAGGCAACGCTTGCATGAGACTTAGCCCATTCTTTACCAATTGCCTTGAGGCACTCAGAAGGCTCATCTGAAGACCAGTCTTCAGGGAGGGCATCCACATCTAGGCAGCGGCTGAGCGGTTCAGGAAATGTCAACGGGTAGGCAAGATAGGCACGCTGCGCACTCAAACCCTGAAGGTGAACGAGAATTTCGAGGACGGCTAAGGCCTGAGTGGACGCAGCATAGACCATAGGGACCCCGCGAGGATTCCAGCGGCCTCCGTAAAGGCGCGCCCCTTCCCCATCAAAAGGGTCCCAAGCTGTCTGCTCAGGGAAAAGACGCCAAACGGTAATCGTAGCTGCTTTCGCGGCCATACGGGAAAACGCCCCTTAAGAGAAAACACCGTGTTCGATCCGGCCGAGAAGATCTTCGACCTCGCGACCCCCAATCTCCGTGGCCATAAAGTCTAAAGGAGTCTTTTGACCGAGAGCTCGCTGCGACGTTTTGAACCAAGAGCGCGCCTCTTCAGCAGAACCAAGAACAGCCACACCACGATCAAACAAACGAGCAATGCGGAGGATGCGATCCGACTCATCGGGCTTAAAAGACTCTCCAGATTTTTTGCGGCGGCTGAAGGTGCGCTGAGCGATGAGGGCAATATCACACAAGGTGGCATGCGAAACGTCGAGCATGGTGGTGAGCTCTTCAAAATCTGCAATGGTGAGCCCCTGCTGAACGACCTTGAGCGCATCGCGGCGGCTCTTCACCCCGCCGGCCAGAGAGCACCAAGGAATGCGAGAAGCCCGTGAGGGCTTAAACAGCGAGCACTTTCGAGAGCGCTTTTTGGAGAGTGTTGGCATAAATAAAATGGGATTAATGTACTAAATTCAATATGCGCCATTTGGCAGGAACTGTCAAGGTCAAATGACTAGACCTTGATGCAGCGTGCAAGGATTACCTGCCCAGGATCGAGGACATCCTCCTCAATGCAAGGCCTAATATACCGCGGGCTAAACTCAATACATTCAACATCAACATCATACGGTGGCTCTTGAATAAATAACTCCACATGACCAAAAACTGACTTTAAAAAATTCTCAAAAGTTCTCCGAGAGTGATGTCGAAAGTAATGCACCATAATATCTGGTCGCCACGTATCAGGGCTTGAAATAATAAGCTCCCCACCCGGCTTAAGCCAGTGGTAGCACTTTCTCAAAAAAGCGCCGTCCGCACGAAGAAACTCAAGAAGCCCCAGGGCGACGATGCCATCAATATGCGCTTCGGGGAAAGCGACCTTTTCGACATCTTCTTCGCGATACTCAACCCCTTCACAAGGATGGCGCTCTTCTGCATAGGTACACGCAAGAAAGTTCTGCTCTAGCGCGACCACAGAAGATACTTTGCCCAGCTCCTTTAAGGCGACCGCCCCCCAGCCTGTTCCCGAGCCAAGATCGAGCACGTGCTTGGACGCTAAACCCTCAGCAGCAAAAGCATAGCGCGCTAAAAGCGATTGCCTACGAATACTGCCAAAAAGGTCGACCGTCGGATCCATGCGCCATGCACGATTCTCATACAACCAAAGGCGCATTGGGTCATCTTGAGCAAGTAAGTCTATTTGTTTTAGGAGAGGATGTTGAATACTCTCCTGAAAACGCCCGTAGCCAGCATTGCGCTGACGTGCCTTATATCCAAGCGTGTGCTTTTCATGCAAGTGCCAATAGGTCTTGCGATCCTGAAGATCGAAGCGCTTTTCTTTAAACAAGTGCGGTCGCTCTAAAATGTCTTCGTAAGCGCGCATATAGTGCTGAACAAGCACCTTGTCATTGTAATACTCCTCCATCCAAGCACGGGCATGGCTACCTAGCGCACGGCGAAGCTCAGGCTCTTGAACAAGGTGCCTGAGAACAGCTTCGGCTTCCTCAAGTCGGCAATTTACCCAAGGCATATCTGCACTGCCCGTAAGCTCACGCATCGTATATAAGCTACGCTCATCAAGGTAAGCAAGCGTCGGCAAACCTGCAGCCATACACTCAAGCATGACTTGGTGAAAACTCCCCGTCACGAGCTCTTCGATGCCGATATCTGCACGCTGCCGAGCTCGATAACAATCATCGATAGATCGATCAATCAGTACCTCCGGTGAAACCGCAATCCCATAGGCTTTCATTTTTTGAGCAAAATGCTCAAGCATGTTTTTCGTTTCCTCATAGCCTTTTGTCGACCAACGAGGCAAACTAGCAGGATATTTCCATGCTGAAAAATTTGAGGATGGCGTATAGACAATGGAAATTTCATTTTGTGCATTCTTTAGAGTAGGCTTAAAGCAAGGATCTTCGAGGGGAATGATATTGGGGACAACGCGCGCATAGGGATAATAGCGCTCGGGAAAATGAGGAATGACGAGCTGCGGAAACTTAGGCTCCTGAACGACAAAGCGTGGTAGCTTTTTGGGGTATGAAGGCTCCATCTGAAATTGATGCAATAGACGAGCCTTAGGGGCAATCTCCTGAAAATTAAACCCAAAAGCATTATGCTCAGGATTTATGTATTCATGAAAATGAATTAGGTCTGAAGACTCGATCCATGAGAGCGCTTCATCTTTATCCCCATCCCAGCGAAGATCTTGAGGATAAGCACGCTTTGCATAAGCTTTCGAATCAAAAACGATGAGCCGCGACTCCCATGTTGTGTGATGACGCAGTGCAGAAGCAATACGCATGGGGGCCCCGGAAAGATCTGTTAAAACAATATGGGCTACTCGCATAGGGTGCAGAGGGCTAAAAGACTTTCGCCGCGTTTGAGTGAACAAGTAAAACTATTTAAAGGGATAATCGCAGGCTGGGAAAAACTCACTTCATCAAAAGCACTTAAACTTGAAAAACATCTAAACATTTCTATACGAGAAAACTTGTCATGCAATAAATTAAGTAAAGACTGAGCTGTGTACTTTCTAAGCCAGTAGTTCTCCATTTTTTCATGCCAAAGATCACATACAGAAACCAACAAAACACCCCCTGGTTTTAAGAGCTGCCGGCACCGCTCTAGCAAGGTGCCGTCACAGTCTACGCACTCGAGCAAATCATAGGCGATGACAACATCCTGACTAGCACGGGGAAGCTCTATTCTTTGGGCATCGGACTCAGCAAACGAAACGCCATCGCGAGCATAGTTCTCCTCAGCATAGGCAATGGCGAGCATATCGTTATCGACCGCCGTCACCGAAGCTGCCCCCTGCTCCTTCAAATAAGCAGCCCCATAACCCACGCCGCAGCCAAGCTCCAAAACATGCTTACCCTGAATATAAGGGAGCGCAAACGAGTACTTTGCCATGAGGTAGCGCGCGCGATCTGGATGGAAAAAATCGACATTTGGATCAATGCGTTTAAAGCGATTAGTATAAAGCCATTTTGCAAAAGAATTCCCTGAGTGAGCCAAATCATAAGTTGAGATCACTCTATTTTGAGTGATCTCGTCTGTTTCGTAAGCGCGTAACCGACAAAGTGTATTACATGAAGGACCCGATACCCCTGCACGAGCCAAATAAAAAATATCATAAGAGGATTTAAACGACCAATATATTTGGGGATTATCTACATCAAAGCGAGATACACTTAATAATTCGGGGTTCTCAAGTAAATCTTCGTAAGCATCAACATAATGCTTCACTAGATCTTTTTCATTGTAATAGCGAACCATCCAGTCACGTGCATCTTTACCCAACTCAGCACGAAGGTCTGCGTTAAAAATCAAAGCTTCTAATACAGGCTCTACCTCCTCCAAACGAATATTCACCCAAGGCAACGCAGATGCACCTGTTAATTCACTTAGAACCCTATTTGAGCGGGCATCTAAATAACCAAGTACAGGCAATCCTTGAGATAAACCCTCAAGACCAACTAGATGGAATCCTCCAGTCACAAGGTCATCAATAACAATATGACTTTTCTGTTTTTCTTCTAAGCATTCTTTGCGAGGCATATTTGAACATAGAAGAACATTAAGGTCACTATAACGTGCATTCAGCCTTTTCAAGAGCCTCTTCACCTCAGGACTCCCTTTTGTAGCGAAGCGTTCAAGACCCTTTGGTACACCCCACGCAGAAAACCCTAACGTGGGAGAAAAAAATATATTCAGTGGAGTACTTTCTTTTTCTCCAAGAGGTGCATACAAAGAATCTTCGGTCGGGATAATATTGGGAACCAGTCGAGCCTGAGGAAAAAACCTTTCTTGATGCTGAGCGACAACAAGCTCTGGAATATCATTTAAAGGCTTTCCAGCGTTATGCCACTGGCGAAGCATTTTCTTTTTTGAAAAGTATTTACGAAAGGATACACCAAATCGGTTTTGATCTAAATTAATATCTTCATGAAAATGCAAAATATCTGCAGCTTCTATAACATCCTTTGCATACTCCAGATTCTTCCTAAAATCAATTCCACCTGGATGCACAAGAGCTTCATATTCGCTACTATAAGCAAAAACTAAATCAACAACTAATGATGTATGCTTGCTCAATGCCTGAACAAGCCGCGAAGGACTCCCAGAAATAGTTGTTTCAATAATATGAACAATCTTCATAACCTATAACTTACATATAGCTAAAAGACTTTCACCGCGTTTGAGGGACTCTAAGCACAAAGCATTTTCTTCGAGGAAGGCATTCATATTTTCAATAGAATCCGCCTCATGCCTGCTTGATGATTCATAGAGATGAAACATGTGCCGGTAAAGAGAAACATCGGAGAAGAAAGCATTGAGTAAGTGCCGAAAGCTCTGAGAAGTATAGGCACGCAGGTGATGCTTCTCAAAATGACTCGACCAAAGATCTCCACAAGAAATCAACAAAACACCCCCTGGTTTTAAGAGCTGCCGGCAGCGATCTAGCAAGGTGCCGTCACAGTCTACGCACTCGAGCAAATCATAGGCGATGACAACATCCTGACTAGCACGGGGAAGCTCTATTGTTTGCGCATCGGACTCAACAAATGCAACACCATCGCGAGCATAGTTCTCCTCAGCATAGGCAATGGCGAGCATATCCTTATCGACCGCTGTCACCGAGGCTGCCCCCTGCTTCTTTAAATAAGCAGCCCCATAACCCACACCACAGCCAAGCTCCAAAACATGTTTACCCTGAATATAAGGCAGTGCAAAGGAATACTTCGCCATGAGATAGCGCGCGCGATCTGGATGGAAAAAATCGACATTAGGATCAATGCGCTTAAAGCGATTCTCAAAAAGCCAAGAAAGAAACGGCTTTTTATCAAAGCCAACTATGCAAGCAGAGCGAACGAGATTGAGTAAGGATTCAAAATATTCTGCAGACTCAGCACAACAAAGCCTGTGGGCTGAACGCTCAAAACGACCTACGCGACCTTCGTAGTGCGCTGCATATTCACCATCAACCGTCCACCGGACACGAGCTTCGTTAGGATCCAAGCGATTTTTTTTGAAGACATCAGGTTGCTCGAGGACATCACGATACGCCTGAACATAATGCTGAACGAGCTCCCTATCATGATAATACTTAAGCATCCATGTGCGTGAGGCCTTGCCTAACTCGTGGCGAAGATCTGCATCAGCAATGAGCTTTTCGAAAAAAATCTCTGCCTCTTCAACCCGGCAATTCACCCAAGGGATATGATCAGCCCCTGTCAGCTCACGCAAAGTTGCCAAAGTGCGACTATCTATATAATTAAAAACAGGAATACCATGGGAAAGCGCCTCAAGACTGCTAATGTGAAAACTCCCCGTCACCATATCGTCAATAGATAGATGGCAAGATTGCTTCACGGCCATGCACTCGAGCAATGGGCGGTTTTGAATAATTACAGACTCGATGACAACGGCACAACGTGCCATACGTGCCTCTAGGCGCTTTAAGAGCCGCGTTACCTCTAGTTGGCCTTTAGTCGCCCAGCGGGAGACACTGGGAGGCACCTTCCAAGCAGAAAAGGGCATCGTAGGTGCAAAGAAAATGCGCAGCGGACTCTCCTCTTTTTCAATAGGTGAATATAAAGCATTTTCAACAGGGAGGATATTGGGGACAGGACGCGCCCGAAGATAATGACGCTCTTGATACTGGGCAACAACAAGCTGAGGAAGTGGGCAATCTGTCACGATGCGGGTATCACCCGTTTGAAAAAACTCGGGACTTGAATGCAAGTGACGCAGCATTGGCTTGCCGCGCTTATGAAGCGCCTCAAAATCAAATTTAAACTTATTTTCTTTAAGATTAAAATGATTGTGAATATGGACGAGGTCGGCAGCCTCGATCTCCGCAACTGCGTGTTCGCGATCCTCCTTCCAGGGGATACCTCCAGGGTATGTGCGAGCACCGAAGTGATTTGGCTCTAAAACGATATGCTTTGCCTCAATCTCTGTATGGTCATTCAAGGCACGTACAATACGGGAAGGACTACCTGAAAGTGGGGAAACACTGATATGGACGACACGCATACAAGCTAGGGGCTCGATCTACGGGTTTATAAATTTAGCCAAAGAAGGTCAACGCATTAAGGGATGATAACGCTATTAAAGGTATGCCCCAAAGAGGGCAAAACAAGGATTATAAGATGCAGAGGGGCTTTACCCCTTGCTTATCTTGCTCAAATAAACACAATAATAACTACCATGAAAAAATACACACCCTTCTACTTATTACCCCTTATCGTTGCATGGCTAATTACCCCGACATTAGCTATTGAAAACACAGCCAGCTATCAACAACGTTACCAGACGTGGGCTCAGGCCATTTCGGAAACGAATGAAGAGCTGAGCAAACTCAGCTACTGGAACTGGTCGAGCAGCTCAAAGAAAAAAGAACTACTCCAAGAACAAGGCAGCAACTATCTTGAATTTGCCAAAATACACCTTGAAGATGCCTATGACCTGCTGCAGCCGGTACTCCAAGGAAACCATGCTGCTTGTGGCATGCATGACCTCAACACACTGAGAAACCGCTTCATGCAGACCGCCTCAAACCTCTCTTCAGCACAACATCAATACAAGCAAATCGGCGGAGGCATGAATAAACACGTTGCTGAAATACTGCAACACACCGAAGAGATTGCCGACCTTATCCTCAATAACTTGAGTGATATTGAAACCATCGACGGGTTTGTGCTCTCGAATGATGCGGCAAAATTGCTCGAACCAGAGTGGGCTTATCAAGAGGCTGAATGGCTAGCAAAGTTCATTGAAGGTATCCAAAATGGCATTGACCGCGCAGAAAGAGAGCTCTATGAGCATAACTCATCTAGCTAACAATATTTACATGAAATTACTCGTTATCAGCTGTAGCTTAAATCCACAAAGTAAAAGCCGCATTCTTGGTCGATCTGCTTTTGAAACGCTCAAAGCACAAAGTCATAGCGTTGAGTGGATGGATCTTCAAGATTACGAAATCCCTCATTGTGACGGTGGAGATGCTTACGGCCACCCGCATGTGGAAATCTTGCAAAAAAAACTTGCAGAAGCTGACGGTGTGCTGATTGCTTGCCCCGTTTACAACTACAGTATCAGTTCAACAGCAAAAAATATTATTGAATTAGGCAGTAGTGCTTGGACGGGCAAAGTCATTGGCATTGCCGTTGCCTCTGGAGGATCCTTAAGCTACCTAGCCCCCCTTTCTCTAGCCAATAGCCTGATGACAGATTTTCGATGTGTGATTATTCCGCGCTTTGTCTTTGCTCCTGGAGAAGCGGTGACTGACGATGGCAGCATTGCAGACAAGGGTATTATTGATCGGCTTGACGATCTCACCAAAGATCTCGCGAGCTACACACAAGCACTCAGAGGTATTACCGAAAAACATTAAATCTACAATCTCTACGACTCAGAGGAAACGTACATTCAAAATAAATAAAACATTTAATGCCTTGTTGCCAAGAAGCGATTAAATACTTGTCCAGCGGCGTAAGTTCTCCATAGTGTCGCTTTTGTGCGATACCGACACCTGCTGATTGCATCTTTTCTCTCATTCATTCCACAAGGCATTTTTGCGAATTTAGGGCTCCCTGAGCTCAGCGCTGATGAGCCTATTGAGTTTGATCAACAAACCCAAAGTATGGTCGCCAAAGGCCATGCGCGCCTCGTACGGGGGAAATTCTTCCTAGAAGCTGACAACATACGCTTTAACAAGCTTGAAAATGTAGCAACGGCTACAGGAGACGTCCAAGTTAACTACGAGACAGCTCGTCTTGTCACCCAAGAGCTCAGCTACGATCCTGGCAAATACTACATCGATGTAGATGCTTTTCGTGCAGGTGAAGCCCCCCTTTATTTTTCCGGAAAACACGCCGAGGGGAACATGCAACTCCTCACGATTGAAGATGGAGAGCTCTTCTACGGTGAACCGGACTTTTTCTCCCCCAACATCCGAGCCAAGAAAATTACATTTTCACCTGAAAATGGGCGCGTTGTCAGCAAACATGCCCTCTTTCGTGTTGGTAAAGTGCCCGTATTCTACCTTCCCTACTGTTCATTCAGCACCCAAGAATCGCCCTACAAGATCAAGAGCAAATACGGTCACCGCAACAATCTCGGATATTTTGGCCAAAACACTGTTTTCTTTCCCATCAATGAAAAAATCAAACTAGGCGGCCTAGTAGATTATTATACCAAGCGCGGATGGCTCTATGGACCTGCCGGTGAATACTCCCTATTCTCCGACACAACAGCCATGCGCGGGTGGCTCCAATCAGGCTATATCAGCGACCGTGGAGATCGAGGGACAGACACTTTAGGAGACCCGATCCAGCGCGATCGAGACTTCATCATGTGGCGTCACAAGCAAACGCTCTATGACAATGTCGAACTAACCGGAGACCTCAACTGGTGGAGTGACTCCTACGTAACCCGAGACTTTCGCCCTCAATTTTTCTACAACGACCAACGTCCTGACAACTTTGTCGAGGGCCTTTACCTTGGGCAAGGCTACTACATCGGTGGTTTTACGCGTTTTCGCCCCAATGATTTTGAGCAAGTCGCCGAACGCCTTCCAGAAGTAAGCTTCCATTGGACACCTTCAGAACTTTTTGAAACAGGCATCTACCAACAAATCGACGCAGATTTTGTCCACCTACAAGAAAAGCAACTTTCTGGCACCCCCGAACGCAGTACAGACCGGATAGACGGCTACTATGGCCTCTCTCGCCCCTTTAATATGAGTCCTTGGCTGACGTTCACTCCGGTAGCAGGTGGGCGATTCACTCAATATGCTAATAGCAAAGGCAATGTAAGTGGCAAGGAAAGCTATACCCGATTCCTCGGACAAATTGGTTTTGATCTCGATGCACTCGCTTTCGGCCAATGGGATTATCATAACAAAAACTGGAATATTCACGGCCTCAGACACATGATGCGCCCACGCCTGCAGTATCGCTATATTCCGAATGCCAACCAAGGCCAATCCAACATCCCCGAAATCGACAAACAGGTATTCCGCACCTACCTCCCCCCGATTGACCTTGGCGAAATTCGTACGATCGACGAGATGGTCGATGAAAATCTATTACGCCTTGGCCTAGAAAACAGCCTCCAAACGCAGGCTCAAGGCTACGGCTCAAGAGATTTGGCAACCCTCGATTTATACCAAGACATTCGCTTCACGCGCCAAGCTGGCGAAAACACCCTCTCCAATTTTTATACAACACTCGGGCTCTTTCCTGTCGAATGGCTCGATCTATTCCTTTACAATCGCTTTGACATTGAAGACTTAACCGAACGCGAAATCCGTACAGGTCTGCGCATCCACGATGCAGACCTTTGGGCACTCACCTTTGAGACGAACAACCTCCAACACGAAATTTCCCAGTACACACTCGGGGGCGAGTTCCAGCTCAACCATCGCAATAAGGTAAAGGGTCGCTGGCGCTACGATAGCCACCGAGGGCAACTTGTTGAGCAAATGTACAGCTACTGGATGCGCCTCGGGAAAGCTTGGAGCGTCGAGTATCAACTCGTCTTTCACAAGGGAACCACGCGGGAAAACGGTACCCAGTTTAACATCGTCGTTCAACTCCTCTCTTTTTAAAGTATCATGAGCGAAGCCAAGCAAGAAGCCTTCCGCAACAAATTAGACTTTCCTGTAAAGCTCGAAGCCTTCGAAGGCCCGCTTGATCTCTTGCTCTTTTTAATCCGCCGTAACGAAATCGACATCTATGATATCCCCATCGAGACAATCACACGCCAGTACCTCGATGTTCTCTATGCCATGGAGACGATGAACTTAGACGTTGCTGGAGATTTCTTTGTCATGGCAGCGACCTTGATGTACATCAAGAGCCGTATGCTCCTCCCCAAGCAAGACCAACTCAAACAAGAAGAAGAGGAAGAAGAAGGCCATGACCCTCGCTGGGAGCTCGTTGAACAACTCATCGAGTACAAAAAATTTAAAGAAGCTGCCAGCACCTTAGAGGCCCTTATTGACGAGCAACAAGGCTTTCTTGAGCGCAAAGTTACCACACCCACGGTAAAGATTCAGCGCCCTGTTAAAAAAGTCGAAAAACTCGATATCTGGAATGCTTTCAATCAAATTTTAAGGCGCCTCATTGAAGAGCGAACCACCGGTGAAATTCACGACGAACAAGTCACCGTTGCAGATCGCATGGAGGCTGTCCTTGAAGTCCTCAACACGCGGCCAAGCTTCCGCTTTAGCGAGCTCATTCCCATGCGATCGAGCTTCATGATGATCATCTCCACCTTCTTGGCTATCCTCGAGCTTACGCGCATCAAAAAGCTTCGGATTGAACAAGATGAAGCCTTTGAAGATATACGCTGCATCAAGCGTGAAGACACTGGCGAATAAACGTTACCTTTAACACATACATCCTATATGAAGACATCCCACATTTTTATTTACCTCTTTTTAGTTCAGAGCTGTATTGCCTTTGCAGAGAACCCAAGCGAACCTCAAAAGGCACTTAACCCGCCAAATGCAACAAACCAAAATATCATCAACCAAGCAATCTATTACCTACGTACCTGCGTAGCCAGTCGACAACCTGGAAGCTGGATGTATCTTGTCGTTCCGAGTGACCGTGAAAACATAACCACACTCATCACAACGGCAGCCGCCAACCGCCTAGCCAACGGTCTCTTAAACGAAGAAGAAGACATCCTTACTGAAGCAAGGCTTCAAGAACTCATCAACCGTGCCAATCAAGAAGGGCACAACGCAGACAACATAGGCAGCGACACAGCTGCATTTACACACTTTACAGACGAATTAGCCTATCGGGCAATCCTGCACATCATACTCCAACAAAGAAACCCTAATAATGCAGACGACCAACACCTTGCAATGGCTCTAGCTCGCATTGCAGACCGACATACACCACCTCCTTCTCCCCCCGATCAGCTCCTAAATCTAGACCCCGAGCTACTTGGGGAAATTGCTCCACATCTCCTCGACACTGAAGAAGAAGATAGCAACTCTAGTCCCTTTTCAACACAGTATCCATATGCATTTTTATACCTAGCCTCACTACTGATACACTCCACCCTATAAGCCCTTACCCATCTTCCCCCTCTATGCGACTGTACCCTTCTTTTCTTGGTCTTGCATTTTTCGTACTTAACACAAGCCTGGCCATAGCCACTATTACAGAAGAGGAATTTAACACCCTTAAAGGCCGTGCCCTTGCCCTCGTAGATGAACTTCAAGCAGGCAACCCCTACATCATTCAAATCGAGGCCGGTCCAAACATTCACATCGGCCAAGAGATTGTTAATTATATACAAAGGAACCGTGAAGATCAAAAAAATATATATGCAATAACGCTACAAAAAGTTCGTCAAACCCTTGAAACGCTCACTTTAGCGCGAGCTCAACAAGACGCTAACCACAATTACACCCACACGCGGATTCTCTTGCGCGCTGCCGCTGAAGAGTCTTTTCGCTCGGGGGTAAACTCTAACCAACAACAAAACCATGCGGAAGCATTCGAGGCTTATGCACGCGCTGCAGCCTACTACCTACTTCGTATGATTTACCGTACCACCCCAGGCAACCAAGAAACCATGGAAATGGGTGAGCTAGAGGTTCAAGTTGAAGTCTACCTACTTCAGGCCTATAATGCGTATTTGGCTAGGCTAGAAAATGTAATAATACCTCTAGACCTATACAATACTACACACCGCCGCAAAGATGACGACTCTGACGATGACCCCTATACAACAGGGGGCATACTGATTCCTAGAAACCCTCAAAGCCCTATCGAGCAAATCATCAATCAGCTCGTTACTGCTTCACACTAAGCATTAAAAAGAGGCTCCCTATACCTGAGGAGCCTCTTCATATAAACTAGCTAGCTTAAGCTTAAAAAGCTTTTTTTACTTCTTGAATGGAATGCTTAGTGCGTTCTTTTGCTGTCACAAGAGCTGCATAAAAGAGATTTCCATGCACCATGTATTCAGCTGCATCTAAGAGCATATCAGCACCAGACTGGGCATAGAGAACACCCTCTGAAAGATAATACTGCTCACTGTCTTCTCGAGCGTATTTTTTCGCAGCAGACAAATACCCTGCTCCTTGCTGAAGCATGTCTAAAAAGACATTACGATCTTCCTCAGAAATAGGGTTCTCTGAATAAGAGACAGTATGCAAACTATCGGCCCAAGCTTCGGCTGTAGACTCCGCTGCCTCAAGGCACAAAAGACCCAGCGTTGTATAGGCCTGAGCAATTTGATCCTTAATGGGGTTCTTAAAGTGATCAAAATTCTTAAAGAAAACCAGGTGTTCAAGGGAGTCTAAACCCTCCTCAAGTGATGCAGAAGCATCCTTCCATGCATCTGGGTCGTCAACCACCGATGCGTTATCTTGAAGCTGCACTGAAACCACCCACTCGGGCTCATAGCCATCAAAGAAAGCATAGCTAATATTATCCATAGCTGCTTTAATATAACCCATGGCTTGAGTTAAGTTGCTTGGATAATTAGTCGATGAGCGAGCAAGATTTTGAGAGTTGGTTAAAATAGTTGTCGCAAAATCAAGATGCCCATCCGCTTCACTTAAATAACTTTCTTGAAGGGTGCTCAAAACAGGGCAAGTCGTCTTATTTTTACCCAAAAGATCCAATAACTGCTTTAAAAGAAAAATATTTGTCCGTGTGCAATAAGCGTTCACCGTACCTATTGCGATAGAACTTTGAATACCCTGTGAGGCCCCTCGAAGCGATGCCATCATGGCATCAAAGGCAACTTCGTTCATCGGCCAATTACAAGCCTCAGGATTCACGCACTGATCAACACTCGACTGCAAGTCACGCAAAACACTATTCATTGCAGACCAAGCCTCCATCGCCTGATCATAAGGAAGCTCTGCCTGATCATCATCAGCAATAAAACTGGTTTCGGTACCCACCTCATCTCTAAAGTCTTCAAGCACGCTTTCTGCCCAGCTAATCTCGTCATGACTAGCAAACAAGCCTGAGGGCAGTTCAGGGAGAATAATTTCATTCTCTTGCGGACTCGCAGAGAGCGATAGAGAGAACAAGCCAAGAAGAACGGCACCAAGCAGGCACCGAAGACGGTATTGTGTCATTTTCATAATGATCCTTATATGTATAGGGGTTAGCTTAGGGGTAAAATGGCGAAAAACTAAACCATTAGCCAAAAGTGCTAAAAAAATGGGGCCAGGGATAACTTGCTTGAATATTAAAATGTATATTTGCATTAGCAATATAAAAAGCCCTCTCAAGCTGAGAGGGCTTAAAGGATGCTCAACGAGCTGATAGGCAGATAATTACATCATTCCGCCCATGCCACCCATACCACCCATGCCGCCCATATCAGGCATAGCAGCAGGCTTGTCCTTTTCAGGAAGGTCGGTGATCATGCACTCTGTAGTGAGTAGAAGACCTGCAACGGAAGCTGCATTTTGGAGGGCTGTGCGAGTAACCTTAGTTGGGTCAACAACACCCGCCTTCACGAGGTCTTCGTACTGGCCTGTAGCTACGTTGTAACCGTTGGAACCAGATTGCTTTAAAACTTCTTGAACAACGAGAGCACCCTCGACACCTGCATTTTCGCAGAGTTGACGAAGAGGAGCTTCGATAGCACGGCGAACGATGGTTACACCAATCGCTTCGTCACCCTCGAGCTTCAAAGACTCAATAGCCTTAGCAGTACGAAGAAGCGCTACACTACCCCCTGGAGAAATACCTTCTTCAACGGCAGCGCGTGTTGCGTGCAATGCGTCTTCAACACGGGCCTTCTTCTCTTTCATCTCAGGCTCTGTTGCAGCACCTACATTGATAACAGCAACACCACCAGCGAGCTTAGCAAGGCGCTCTTGGAGCTTTTCGCGATCATAATCAGAAGTGGACTCTTCGATTTGACGGCGGATTTGCTTTACACGGCCTTGGATGTCACTGCTGTTGCCAGAACCTTCAACGATGGTTGTGTTTTCCTTGTCGATAACAACGCGCTTGATGCGACCGAGGTCTTCTGTGGTGACATTTTCGAGCTTGATACCGAGATCTTCAGTGATGCAGCGTGCACCGGTGAGGACAGCGATGTCTTCTAGCATAGCCTTACGGCGATCACCGAAGCCAGGCGCCTTTACAGCACAGATATTGAGTGTACCACGGAGCTTGTTAACAACGAGAGCTGCCAAAGCCTCGCCTTCGACATCTTCAGCGATGATGAGCAGAGGCTTGCCTGTCTTAGAAACAGCTTGAAGCACAGGGAGAAGGTCGTTCAGATTGCTGATCTTCTTTTCGTGGATGAGAACGTAGGCATCCTCAAGAACACACTCCATAGATTCAGCATCCGTCACGAAGTAAGGGCTAAGGTAGCCTTTATCAAACTGCATACCTTCAACAACGTCGAGGCTGGTTTCGATGCCTTTAGCTTCCTCAACGGTAATTGTACCATCCTTGCCGACTTTGTCCATAGCGTCAGCGATGATGTCACCCACTTCAGTGTCCCAATTAGCAGAAACAGTAGCTACTTGGCGAACTTCCTCGCGGCCGTTTACTTTCTTGCTGTCTTTAGTAAGTGCCTCGATTGCTGCTGCTACAGCCTTGTCGATACCACGCTTAACGAAGATAGGGTTAGCACCCGCTGCAACGTTCTTAAGACCTGCAGCGTAGATTGCCTCTGCAAGAACGGTTGCCGTAGTCGTCCCGTCACCAGCGCTATCAGAGGTTTTTGAAGCCACTTCACGAACCATTTGAGCGCCCATGTTTTCGTAAGCGTCTTCAAGCTCGATTTCCTTAGCGACCGTTACGCCGTCTTTAGTTACCGTAGGTGCACCGAATTTCTTGTCGATGACAACGTTACGACCTTTAGGCCCGAGGGTAACCTTGACTGCTCTTGCAAGCTGCTTAACACCGCTCTGGATTTTTTTGCGGGCTTGTTCGTCAAAAATAATTTGCTTAGCCATAATTTAATGATCTCTAGTTTTGATAGTTTAAGAATAGATTAACCGATGATCCCCAAAACATCATCCTCGCGGAGAAGGAGGAACTTTTGGTCTTCAACCTTGACTTCAGTGCCACCGTACTTGCTGATGAGAACCTTGTCCCCGACTTTAACCTCAAAAGGAAGTGCCTTACCAGCCTCGTCCTTTCGGCCAGTACCAAGAGCGATAATCTCAGCCTCTTGTGGCTTTTCCTTAGCAGAATCAGGGATGATGATGCCACCCTTCATTTGCTCAGTTTCTTCGATGAGCTTGACCAACAAGCGGTCGCCAAGCGGAGTAATCTTTGTATTCATATAGTTGTGTTTAGGTTGTGAGTTAGTGATTTATTGTGAATCAAGAAGATTATTTTTTGTTGTCATCGACAACCTCAAAGTCAGCATCTACGACATTATCGTCGTCTTTTTTGGACTGCTCTTGAGTTGCTCCACCTCCAGAGCCATCCGCAGCGCCTTCAGGAGCTGGACCACCTTGTGCGCCTGCTTGGGCATAAAGGCTTTGAGCAACTTGCTGAAATGTTGTAGTGATTTTGTCACCAGCATCTTTCATGGCTTGCGCTGAAGCATCTGAATCTTCTAAGACTTTTTTACCTTCTGCAATCAAACCCTCGAGCTCAGCCTTCTTGTCTGCAGGAACTTTGTCCCCGAGTTCGGCAAGCTGCTTATCTGTCTGATAAACGAGATTGTCTAAAATGTTACGCGCTTCTGCCTTGTCCTTGCGAGACTGATCTTCAGAAGCATGAGACTCAGCCTCTTTGCGAAGCTGCTCTACCTCGTCCTCTGAAAGACCCGAAGCACCTGTAATCGTAATCTTATGGTCTTTACCTGTGCCAAGATCCTTAGCTGTAACATTGAGGATACCATTGACATCGATGTCGAAGGTCACCTCGATCTGAGGAACGCCACGCTGTGATGGTGGAATACCATCTAAGCGGAAGTTACCGAGAATCTTATTGTCATTGGCCATTGGACGCTCACCCTGAAGTACCTTGATGTCTACAGCTGTCTGATTGTCAGCATAGGTGGAGAAGACTTGCGTCTTCTTCGTTGGCACCGTGGTGTTGCGCTCGATCATAGGCGTTGAAATACCACCAGCTGTTTCAATGCCTAAAGTAAGTGGTGTCACGTCAAGAAGCAGTACATCACGAACATCACCGCGAAGCACCCCACCCTGAATAGCCGCGCCAATAGCAACAACTTCATCGGGGTTCACACCTTTGTGTGGCTCCTTACCGGCAAGCTCACGTGCGATCTCAACAATCTTAGGGCTACGTGTCATCCCGCCGACAAGGACAAGTTCATCAATCTCTCCCGTCTTAAGACCAGAATCCTTCAAGCAGCTCTCAAAGGGAGGAATGGTGCGCTTGTAAAGACTATCGCAAATTTGCTCGAGCTTGGAACGCGTTAGCGTAACGTTCAAGTGCTTGGGCCCTGAAGCATCCGCTGTAATAAAGGGGAGGTTAATGTCTGACTGCTGTGTTGAAGAAAGTGCTATCTTTGCTTTTTCAGCCTCTTCCTTAAGGCGTTGAAGGGCCATAGGATCTTGGCGAAGGTCGATGCCTTGGTCTTTCTTAAATTCATTGACCAGCCAATCGATCAGCATCGTGTCCCAATTATCACCACCAAGGTGCGTGTCACCATGGGTTGCTTTTACCTCAAAGACGCCATCACCAATTTCGAGGATAGATACATCAAAAGTACCGCCACCCAAGTCGTAAACGGCGATCTTCTTGTCTTGCTTTTTATCAAGACCATAAGCTAAAGAGGCTGCAGTAGGCTCATTGATGATACGCTTCACATCAAGACCTGCAATACGACCTGCGTCTTTGGTTGCCTGGCGCTGTGCATCATTAAAGTATGCAGGAACTGTGATGACAGCTTCGGTGATTTTTTCACCCAAATAAGCCTCAGCATCTGCCTTGAGTTTCCCGAGCACCATAGCAGCAATTTGCTCAGGGGCGAATTGCTCTTTTTTGCCTTCGACGTCTACCTCAATCCAAGCATCGCCATTTTTGCCTTCAATAATTTTGTAAGGGAGGCCCTTGGCTTCTTCTTGGACTTCGCTATACTTGCGACCGACGAGGCGCTTAGCCGAGAAAATGGTGTTGTGAGGGTTTGTCACCGCTTGACGCTTGGCGGGTTGCCCTACCAGACGCTCTCCATTCTTAGCAAATGCGACCACGGAGGGAGTTGTCCTTGAGCCCTCTGCGTTAGGGATGACAACAGACTCGCCACCTTCCATGACGGCCATGCAAGAATTTGTTGTTCCTAAATCTATGCCTAAAATTTTACTCATGCCATATTCTTTAGCAGGCATGATGCCAATTTATCAAAATAAAGTTAAGCACCTAATAAAGAATTATTTATGAATCAACAAACCGATAGATTCATTGCATCGCCCTCACTCGTGTCACGCCTTCTGTCCCACATTGTGACACACTCTTGTCACACTTGTCACAATTATCGAATCCCTTTACGGACCTTCCTGCTTTAGTCTCGCATTCAAGCACACTTCGCCCTATGCACATTGCTGCATGATACGCCTTTTAGAGCCTGAAGCAGTCACACCAAGTAAGCTCATAGAACTTGCCTATCAAGTATTTGCACCCAATGGTTTCTTAGAGAATAAGCTCAATCTCGAGCATAGGCCTCAACAAGTAGCCATGGCAAGGGCTGTCTCCGAAACACTCCTCAATGAAAGCACCCTTTTTTTTGAAGCAGGAACCGGTGTTGGCAAAAGCCTTGCCTACCTCATTCCTGGTCTCATGCATGCAGTCGAAACGGGCCGTCCGCTCGTCGTCTCAACCCACACCCATTCACTTCAGCACCAAATCAAACATAAAGATCTCGAGCTTTGCCGGCACTTCTTTGAAAGCGCGGAACCTCTCAATCGCTATACTGAGTTCAAAGTAGCCCTACTCGTTGGGCGGCGCAACTACCTCTGCAACCACCGCCTTACCCAAGCAATTAATAGCCACGGGGAGCTTTTTCCCTCTGAGCAACAAAGCGACCTTGAGCGCATCGCCCTCTGGGCAGAAGAGACATCAACAGGACTCCTCGAAGAGCTAAGCCCGCCCCCATCACTCGATGTTTGGGAGTGGGTCCACGCAGATGCCTCTACCTGCAATCGCAAAAATTGCTCCCCAAAAACATGCTTTTACCGCAAGGCTCGGGCCCGCATCCAAGAGGCTCACTGCATTATCGTCAATCACAGCCTACTCTTTTCACTGATCAGCGCAGGAGCCACCCCAAATAACTCCCCAGGCGTCCTCTTTCCCGAAGACGGGATCATCCTAGATGAGGCCCACACCGTTGGCGATATTGCTACCGAGCACTTCGGCCTGCATATCAGTTCAAGCGGCATCGAGCGCGCTTTGAAGCTCCTTTATAATCCCCTCCGCAAGAAGGGCCTACTCGCTCGCCATGGCACCCGGCGAGACTGTGAGTCCGTCCAAGCGGCCCTGAATGCCAATGATGCCTTTTTTGCAAGCATCCGGGAGAACTTTCTCCAAGGCCGAGATCTCGTCCGTCTACGCCAGCCTGGTTGGGCAGCGCCGACGCTGCTTTCTCCCCTCAAAAGTGTGGTAGACCACATCGGGAGCTGCATTCAGAGAGTTCCCGATGAGACTGCTCAAGAAGAGCTTAAAGACCACCGGACCCGCATTACGAGTCTCCATCGCAACCTCGGTCTGATGCTGGATCTTGCCGAAGAGAGCCATGTTCACTGGGTCGAACGAGGAGGCCGCAAGGGCACACGCATCACCCTACGCACCGCCCCGATTGACATTGCCCCCCACCTTCGAGACCATCTCTTCACCCGGCAGGCTCCTGTTATTTTAACGAGTGCCACGCTCAGCACAGGTCGATCGATGGAGCACCTTGTTGCACGCCTAGGCGCCCCCCGAGCACGCACCGAACAGGTCGACTCTCCCTTTGACTACGAACATCATCTGGAAGTCTTCATCGCTGCAGATGCCCCTGAACCCACGCCAAACAACACAGAAGCCTACACACAGTACTTAGTTGACATGGTCACTCACTGTGCCCTCGAAGTTAACGGCGGCAGCCTTGTTCTCTTTACAAGCTATGGCGAAATGCAGCGCGTCGCGCGCCTCTGTGCTACGCACTTCCACGCAAGCAGTCGTCCCTTTTTAATTCAAGGAGAAGGAGCACCCCGCAGCGTCCTCACCAAACAATTTCAAAAAGCAGGCAACGGTATTTTATTCGGGACAGACAGCTTCTGGACTGGAGTGGACGTACCAGGCTCTGCACTTTCTCAAGTCATCATAGCACGCCTTCCTTTTAAAAACCCCTCACACCCACTCCTTGAGGCAAAACACGAGTGGATCCGTGACCATGGCGGCAGCCCATTCGTAGATATGACACTTCCCGACGCCCTCATTCAATTTCGCCAGGGCATCGGCAGACTCATCCGCAATCAACAAGATCGCGGCGTTCTCACACTCCTCGATGGGCGCCTTTTAAAGAAACCCTATGGCCGGCAATTCATCAGCATCTTGCCAAAGAACAACTTCACGCGGCTCACACGTGAAAACCGCATCCACGTTTTCCCTCAGGGGAATATGGACTAAATCACCAGGACCTATAAACTGCAGCCCCTACAATCAATGAAGTCATATAGCACACTACCTTCAGATTTATCCCATAAATAGCTTACCTTATTTTAACTACTTTCAATTGGGAGGTAAAAACCGCAAGCTACCCACATAAAAGAACCCAAACACTACTCTCCTGTCAGCTCAACCGGTATACCTAAAGCATCGAGGCTATGATAGATAAGATCCACATGGTACGCCCCTACAATCACAACAAGAGGGACATCTAAACGAGATGCTGCATCATAAGCATGGAAAATATTCTGCAGCATGCATAATTCGCGATGAGGCAAGAGCACTTCATATAAAAACTGCTCACCTTCATAACGAAAAGACTCAACAGCCGTCTCAAAAGAATCCTTACCTTCATTCAATTGAAAGGAGGCAAGCGCATCAAGTTTTTGTGGAATACACCTCAAAACAGTGTTTAACTCTTCGGACAAAACACCTAACGCTTGAATTATCTCTTCAATATAAGCTTTAATAAGAACAGGAAGTCCTTGAACAAGCAGATCTACAGATGACTTGAATGGATACATAATTTTGGGCAAAGCATATTGCATCACACAAGGAATTAAATAAGAGAGCTCAGCTGCACTATCACACTTAACCGAAACGCTTTCCATTCCAGTATTCATCCATTCAAAAAATAAGTCAGCCTCTTTTGTGTTTAAACGAAGCCACACACCTTCGACACTTGGATACTGCAACTTGGCAATCATAAACATAGACATACTTGATTTTGCCTCATGCCACATAAGCATTTTTTCTGACTCAGCCAAAAGAGTCTTTTTAGGTGCAGCTCCCAAGGTCGATACGCGCTCAATATATAATGCACGCACGTAAGCAACAAGCAACCCTTGCAATGCGCTCAGCAAAGGCTCTTCGATGCCCACGATATAGTCACTTTCTTTTTCCTCCAAAGGCGTTTGGGGACATACCTTTAAAAAGTCACACGCATGATTGACTCCAGGCCGCGCACCGGCATTAAACTCATAGGCTAGCATAACCTCACCGGCCTGAGCTCGATAACCCCAACTTTCGCGCAACCTAGCACCTTCGGACGAAGTGTGATTTTCTCCTATGAGAAAAATTGGCGGCGAATCAGCAAACAAGCAAAACAATGGATAAGAGAAGAAACACGCCAAGCAAAAAGCTGGACGCAACAACATCCATGGGGTATACATGCTTGCACTCTAGCGAGACAAAGCCTTGCTGGCAACGTAAAAGCTATCGCCGCACAGACTGAAGAAAGCTAAAACCGATAGCTCTACCTATTTTAAACCAGAAACACCTTACCTTAAATAGTGGTGATAAGCGATGTAAGGTAGTGTCTTAAGTTTGATTTTGTAAGCATCTAGCCACAGCTTTCGCCTAGGGCGTCCTATATCGGATTTCGGTAAATAACTTGCAAGACTGCCTTCACAGACAAAATTAGCATAAAGGCCATATAGTTCATATTCAGAAAAACGTGCGGCATTTCCCTGCTCAACTAAAAGAGCTGCCTTATAAAAATCGGTTTTAAAACGAGACTCTATGTCTTGTATCAAAGACCTAACGACTCTCCTATCAAAACACATGAGATCAGCAACAAATGAGAAGCTAGGAACGCAGGACAATCCACCTAAAAGTTTTTTAGCAGAATTTTTCGAAATTGTATCCCCAAGGTTTTCACCAACAAAATAAGTATGCACTCCATCATCAGAAATTAAAACCATGGGTTTTTTGATAACAACATCTGCATCAACAACAAAATAATACTCTGAATCAGCATTATCGTAGTACAAAAGCTTTAAAAACTGCTGATAGTACCAACCTAAGCTTTCATGGTTAAGACTAATCCCCTCATTTTTGATCCAAGCTTCAAAAGCACCCCATGGTAATAATGTGTTTTCGTCAATCAACTCTAATCCAAGCTCTTTGGCTAGATCTTGAAGACAAGGAGTAGGCCTAGCAATAATAACCATCTTATTAATGGGATGCTTCACCCACTTTTTAACACTGTTTACAGAATAAGAAAGCGTTTCCACGTCTTTCTCCGCAACAACAAAAACAATGTCGATCGGCACAGAAGAATGCTCAGCATAAAGATTCAGTGCCCGATCAACCTCAAAACTTATAGCAATATAGCTGACCAAAAAGATAAAAAAGCCGACTGCAAGAAAGCCAAGGATAATAAAAAGCATATGTGTATAAACGTTTTTGAAGATCGAATCAAAACGCAGCACAAAAGCCCTCAAGGCATTCTACGCTGAGGGCTTAAAAAGGTTTACTATTATCAATGAGTCGTAGATAAATTTTTATTCATCTCAATCTGCTCGGCAAGAACACCATCAGCATTATTAACATTTACAGTAGTCACCTCGTGAATTCCAAGTGTTTTCATCAACCCTAAAACTAAAACGACCTTTAGCATATCCTCCTTCGGGCGCTTTGTATTGAGCCCTAAACCTTCATTAATCTCTGAACCTGTTTTGCCTGCAGCCCAATGTAGGAGATTCTCTAAGTCTTGATCCGTATAAATATGCGCATCAGACGCCTTATTCCAAGCATTCACATAAGATTGAATCACAAAGTTATGCAGCCCACCAACAGCATAAATATCGTAGTGTTGAGCTATTTTGCTTTTAATAAATATTAAATCATCAGGCTCAAAGATGGGCTCTCCATGCGTGAAATCAGTTCCTTCCATCAAAAGGTCAAAAAATCTGAGTCCAGCATCAAGTTCTTCCTGAGTAAACCTTTCAGAAGATACAATACCCTGACTATTAAAATAATCTTTTAAGCCAATCAGAAAAAAGTCAGCACCCACATTACCAACAGCAATAAAAAAACTTCCACTGAGCTCAGCTGCAACGATCTGAGCCGTACGACCACCTAGATCCCAAACAATGGAATGCGATGGATCTGCACCAGGTTCGTTAAGCATCGCACCTCGAAAAGCTAGCATACCTTCAGTTGCTTGATCAATCACCTCAATATAAATACCCGTCATATTTAGTGTCCTCGTAACTAGCGTATCTCTATACCTAGGCGCCGCACGAAAACCACCGGTAGCAACAGCCAAGTACTCGATATCTCCTTTTTGAACCGAAAGCTCTTCTTCAACCATGTGCTTAATAGCTCCCATTGTGGCAACACGCTCTCTTAAATTATACTTATCAACTCCATAAACAGTTGAAATACGTACATCACTGATAATATAATGATCCCCAGTACCTATCTCCACATCGGCAATTTTCAGCTTAATAGCCGAAGAGCCTACATCATAAATAACAAATCGCTGAAAATCATTCCCCTCAAATGGGCTTTTAATAAAACTTGTAGATCCTTTCGGAAATAAAAATGTTTTATTTCCTTCCCAATAATAAGCAGTATCATACTGATCAATAATCTCATTGAGTTTAACTTCATCAGGAACATAGTCCATGTGCTCTTTGAGTGGTTTAACCTGAGCCTTTTCCCGCTCACCCAAATGGCCATCTGCTGCAAAAAGTCCATTACCGCATAAAAAGCCCAAGAACATTGCATGCGAAAATAGGTACAACAATATATTCTTTACTTGTATACTCATCTCTCCTCCCATTTCAGTATGTATAAAACACCCTAATATCGCTCCAAAATACACTTTTTCAACCCCACTCGTGTATTTTTTATGATATTACTATATTATATAGAATTAGAATTCAGGCAATCCCCCGACACACACACAAACCAGTTACCGCAGCCATGACTCGCACACATGGTCCTTCCCTACCAGAAAGCGTGGATCCATTGAGATATTAAGTGTTTCAAGCGCCTCCATAATCGTCCATTTCTTAGCAACCGAGGGGCATACTGCATCCAGCTCTGGGTAGGCCTGCACAAAATCATAATCAAACTGAAAATAGTTATCTTCGATTTCAAGCTCCAAGCCACTACTCATAGGAACGACAACATCACGATGACCGAACTGTTGTGCATACTTGTAATAAGCAGTCACCAAAGGATCTGCAGTCAACTCGAGAGTTAAACGCCCTCTAACAGCTCGATCCTGAGGTATTGCATCGAGATCGCAACCTTCAAAATTTTGTGCTACCAAATAAACTAAAGCCTGAAACACAGGATGCTTAGGTTTCACCGCCAAAAAACCTGGATGCGATAGAAGATTATTTACCGCAAGCATAAGAAGATCAAATGTTCTCAGTTCCTTTGAAAGGTCGTGGAAAAGCTGAAAATTGTTATCCGTATAAACACCTCCAAAATGAACAAGTAAACTGTAGCGTAATGCATCCGAGGCCATACCCCAAAGCTTATGAGCTACCATAGACTCAATGAGGGCATAATTCTCAATCACCGCAGCATAGTCCTTAATACACCGAACCTCAATATCACTCTCTTGTAACCGCTTAACGGTTTCAGGAATCAGGACTGGGTCATTCACCCAAACAATGTGCTGCCAAGCATCCTCGCTTTTAGCAAGGATCTCATGGTTTTCTAGAATGAATGCTTTTTCACAGGCAAGGTGCGAGACAGACAAAGGAAGCCCATGTTCATTTAAATCAAGCAAGATTTCACGCGGATTATCAGGATGCGTTAGCCAAATGTGGTGCATAATCGTTGGAACTTTAAGCGCATCTCCTTCTGGCTGGGCATTCAGATACTTGTAGCGCTTTTCCATCAGCGCCGCAGGGTTATCTGCGTAAACGTTTAAATCATCCTCAACCCACCTGGCAAACCGCTCCTAACGCTAAAAGCTCTCGCATAAATGCTTCATCACGTGCACGGTAAAAGACAAAATCATCTAATATGTGAATTGAATCAGCATAAGGATTGCTGACAGTAGCTTCATTGACCTTCAAGCCTTGCTCAACCAGCCAAGATAACGTCTTCACCTTTGCCTCAGAGCTCAATTGATCCACTAGCAGATATTGATAAAAATCGACGGAACTGAAAAGATCCCCGAAGAGCTCACGCAAAGCATATATATTATCAGCGCTCAAACTATAAATATCTCTAAAGACTTCGGGAATAGACGCTTCCTCCAAACCTTCAACAGTAAGCGCTATAATCCCTTGCTCATCGTCATACTGTACTGCCTTTTTCCGAGACTTAAAATCAGGATGCACATGCAACAAGACCTCAAGCTCTTCCCGTAGCATATCAACCTCCAAACAAGGTACATCAGCAGAAACCTTTAAAAAGATCCCCCAACAGCCCCAAAAATATTAAAATCCAAGTTTTCATAAAAACGCCTGGCTTATTCATTGAATGCTCTCTTGTCTAGGCACAAACATAATTGATAATTAATAATCATTGAAATACATATTATTTATTTTTAGATAATATGTGTTTCAATTAATATGAGATTGCTTTAAAGGGACAATTCACTTGCCTGAAAGCATGGAATTCCACAAGTACCATGGCCTCGGCAACGACTACCTCGTTTACGATCCAAAAAACGAAGATAATCCCCTAAAGGCCAAGGATATAGCTCGCATTTGTGACCGTCACTACGGCCTCGGGAGCGATGGCATCCTCGTTGGCCCTTACCCTTCCAATAAAGCTGATTTTTTCCTCAAAATTTACAATCCTGATGGCTCTGAAGCCGAAAAAAGTGGCAATGGCCTGCGCATATTCTCTCGATATTTATTTGATAATAAAATAGTTACAAAAGATAACTTCACTGTCGAAACCCTTGGCGGCATCGCCCAATGTGTGGTAGACCACACCTCGGTGCCTTCTCAAGTCAGCGTATCCATGGGCACGGTATCCTTCCTCAGTACTGATGTTCCTACAACAGGGCCAGAGCGAGAGATCCTCGGAGAACCTGTTGATATCGAAGGTGTTTTGCATTCTATTTATGCGGTTTCCATGGGCAATCCTCACTGCGTTGTTCCGATAAACGACCCCACTCCAGAGCTTACAAAAACCCTTGGGCCCCTTTTTGAAGGGCATGCCATGTTCCCAAACAAAACCAACGTTCAGTTTCTTAAGATTCTAGACAAGAAAAACATCCAAATTGAAATCTGGGAACGCGGCGCAGGCTATACCTTTGCTTCGGGCAGCAGTAGCTGCGCTGCTGCTGCGGTCGCCAAGAAAATGGGCATCTGCGGAGACTCTGTATCCGTGCACATGCCAGGAGGGGTTTTGCAAGTTGAGTTCGATGCTGCATTCCAAGCCACTTTGACAGGACCTGTTACCTATATTGGAAAGCTAGTACTTGATAAAGAAGCGCTTAACTAAGCTTCTTGCGGCCGATGAACAATCCAAAATCGGCACTCATCGGAAAACTCGCGAACAATTTCAGGCTCTTGACAAATGTCCCAACGGAAGAAGGTTGCGTAGACCTTAAACCCCGATTGATTAAGATCTTCTGAAATTTCATCAAAAGTGGGCGTATGGATAAACAGGCGCCCATGAGGACTCTCATAATAAAGGTCTCCAAATTCATCAATGTCAGGATGTTGGACACCTTCATCCCAGGCAGATTGCTCTTTATCCCAGAAGTCATTGTTTAAGAAGGGCCCGCGATCATGAGTCGTAAAACAAAAGGTGGCTCCAGGCTTGAGAACCTGAAAAATACCTCGCATTGCAATACGCCGATTCTCCCGCTTGGGGATCTGCATGAGGCCATTAAAGCCGAAGATAGCGCCATCAAAAGATTGATCTTCAAAGGGTAAGGCACACGCATCGGCAACTTGAAAATTCACCCCGGCATTGAGGACGCCGTTAATGCGCTGTGCCTCTTCGACCATACGCGGAGCAAAATCAATCGCCGTAATATCCCTAAAGCCAAGCTTCCAAAGACCTTGTGCAATACGTCCCGTACCGCAACCAAGCTCTAAAATGCGCTGCTCAGGGCTGAAAATTTGGCGGAAAACGATTTTCTCTGACTGCCAGAGACCCACGCGGTTCGTCGCAGATACATAGTCCTCGACAACAGCGTCTTGGTTGAAATAAGCTTTGATCGTATCCCCTTTCATGCCTAGGCTGTAGGAGCATTGTTATCAATCCTTCAAAAAAAGCGAATAAATATGACTTAAGGGCTTGATTTTTCTAGAGCTTATTCTTAACTAGGCGCTTCACACGAATTTTAATCGATGAAAGCAATCATAAAGATACAAGGCAAGCAGCTCACCGTCCGTGAAAGCGACGTATTTACCGTAAACCGCTTTAAGGACAGCGCCGCAGGCGATAACGTCACCATTTCTGACGTGCTCGCTCTCGGTGAGGGTGAAGGCATGCGCGTTGGGGCTCCCCTCGTTGAAGGAGCTAAGGTAACAGCTAAAATTTTGGAAAACAAGCGCGGCAAGAAAGTCATCATCTTCAAGAAGAAGCGCCGCAAAGGTTACGAGCGCAAACGTGGCCATCGCCAAGAGCTCTCCGTCATCCAAATCGAATCCATCCAAGGTTAATTTAAACAGCGTTTTTGAAACATGGCACACAAAAAAGGTCAAGGAACAACACGCAACGGACGCGACAGTAACAGTCAGCGCTTGGGCGTCAAAAAGTACTCGGGTGAAAGCGTACTTGCAGGCAACATCTTAATGCGTCAACGCGGCACTAGAATGCGTCCAGGCAAAAATGTCGGCTTAGGAAAGGACTACACACTGTTTGCATTAAAAGACGGCACCGTACGCTGGGATAAAGAACACCGCAAAGTATTCGTCGACGAAGTTTCCGCAGGTTAATCTTTATCAAAACAATTTCCCAAGCGTCCGGTGCAAAAACACCGGGCGCTTTTTTTGCACTCTAAACTCTTTATTACTAAACTTAAAAAATAGAAAAAACAGAACAATGATTACCCTAAAAGACATCACCCTACAATGGGGCGAACGCGAACTCTACAAAGGCATTACAGGAACCATCAACACACGCGACCGCATTGGACTTGTTGGCTCAAACGGATCAGGGAAAACAACACTACTCAAAATATTAAATGGGGGCACTTTTTACGATGGAGGCGAATTGGCTCAAGCGAGCTACGTTACTGTAGGCTACTTACCTCAAGACGGCATCGAATGCCGGGGAGAAAACCTCTACAAAGAGGTTGAAAGTGCTTTTGAAAGCGTTCTCAGTGTGCGCGCAAAAATAGAAGCAGCTCAACGAGACCTCGAAACACTCGACCCGAGCAGTGAGGCCTACATGGAAACACTCGAACTCCTCGGAGAATGGGACCACCGACTTGAAGAGCTCGATGAAGACAAACTTGAATCAAAAATAGAAAAAGTGCTCCTCGGTCTTGGATTTACCATGGAAGACATGCAGCGCGACACAGGTGAATTCAGTGGTGGATGGCAAATGCGTATCGCCCTTGCTAAACTCCTCCTGCGCGAACCGTCACTCTTGCTACTGGATGAACCCACTAACCACCTGGACCTACCCTCACAACGCTGGCTTGAGCGCTACTTACAGAATTACGAAGGGTCTCTTGTCATCATTTCACACGACCAGGCCTTTCTCGACACATTGTGCAACCGAACATTTGAGCTTTCGCTAGGAAAACTCACCATCTATGAAGGCAACTATAGTTTCTTTGAAGAAGAAAAAGCACAGCGAAAAGCATTAACGGAAAAAGCGCATGCAAATCAACAACGCATGCTTAGCCAACAGCAACGCTTCATCGATCGCTTTCGTTACAAGTCTTCGAAGGCAAAGCAAGTTCAAAGTCGCATTAAGCAACTCGATAAAATTGAGCGCATTGAGTTAGAAGATGAAGAGTCAGAAATTGGCTTCTCCTTTCCACCGCCTCCACGCAGTGGGCAAAGCGTCATGGAACTTGAGAATGTCGAGCAAACCTTTGATGACCTCACTGTATTTCGCAACCTCGATCTTCGCCTTGAGCGAGGGGATCGCGTAGGTATCGTCGGCGTCAATGGTGCAGGCAAATCCACCCTCCTTCGCATCCTCGGAAACATCACCCCCTTTACATCAGGAACGCGCAAGGTGGGACATAACGTTGTTATCTCTTACTTTGCTCAGCACCAGGCAGAAGAGCTCGACCCTAAGGCTAGCGCACTTGAAGTGATCGAAGAAGCCGCCCCTGGTCAGCTAAAAATGAATCCTCGCTCGATCCTAGGATCGTTTCTATTTCGAGGAGATGATGTATTCAAAAAAGTATCTGTTCTTTCCGGTGGTGAAAAAAACAGACTAGCGCTCGCAAAGATGCTATTACAGCCCTGCAACTGCCTTCTACTCGATGAGCCAACGAACCACTTAGACATGCGATCCAAGCGCGTCTTACAAAAAGCGCTTCAAGAATATACAGGCACTTATGTCATCGTATCTCACGATCGCTCTTTTCTTGACCCGCTCGTAAGCAAAGTCTGGGAAGTCAGCCCTGATGGGCTTCGCGTGTTCCCAGGAAATGTCTCTGAGTATCTTGATCGAGTAGAACAAGAAGTCAATGAGACGACGTTGAGCCAACACCGGCCTCAAGCTTCATCGAATACGGTAAAAGAGAAACCTGAAGGAGTAAGTAATCCTAAAGAACAAAGGCGCCTTCGTGCAGAGGCACGCAAAGCGCTCAGCCCGCTCAAGCAGAAAATTAAAAAGCATGAAGAAGAGATTGCTTCCTTAGAAAAACGTCATGAAGAGCTTAAAGCGGCTATGATGGACCCTAGTTTTTTCAAGCAAGGTGAAACTTCTCGCGAAGGCATGATCGAATACGAAAAAACCAAAGCGCGCCTTGAAAAAACCCTTGCTACATGGGAAGCCTGCAGTGAAGAGTTAAGCAAACTAGAAAGCCAACTGGAATGATATCTACATTAACGCATTTTTTGCTAAAAACTTCCTAAAAAAGTGTGGGCACGAAGATCGTGGAAACGTAAGCCTATACGGACGTAGGTGCGTCCCGCGTAAAGCCGAGCTCACGCACTTTTTCGCCAAGAACTTCCCGGGAAAGCGTTATTTTGGATGAAAAAGTGTGGGCGCGAGGATCGTGGAAACGTAAGCCTATACGGACATAGGTGCGCCCCGCGAAAGCCGAGCTCACGCGCTTTTTCGCCAAAATAACGCTTTTCAACCGCGAGGGTGATAGCGCGCGTGCTCGGCACTCAACCCCTTCCCTGTGACTGCGGTGTAAATCTGCGTAGTTGCAATATCAGCATGACCAAGCATCTCTTGGATAGCACGGAGGTCTGCACCGTTACTCAAAAGATGCGTGGCAAAAGAATGCCGAAGCAAGTGCGGCTTTACGGGTTTTTCGATGCCTGCCCTTACGGCGTATTGCTTAATGACATGCCAAATAGTTTTTCGTGAAATCGCCTTACCACGTTGACTGATAAAAAGCTCACTGCCTGTATTAGGCTTTATCAGCTTTGGGCGTGCTGTTGTTAGGTAATTATTTAAGGCATCGAGGGCTTTGCGACCTACAGGAACGACACGCTCCTTAGAACCCTTGCCAACAACACGCAAAAAGCCCTCATCCAAGTGGACGGACTGCAACATAAGTGAACAAAGTTCTGAAACACGCAAGCCACTGCTGTACATAAGCTCAAAGAGAGCCTTATCTCGAACACCCTGAGGGGTGTGCTCATTTGGAGCGCTTAAGAGTTTATCAACATCACTAGGAGATAGCGTCCCCGGGAGGCGGCGGACGAGTTTAGGACCGACCAAGAGCTCTGTAAAGTCATCCTTGCGTTCGCGTTCGCTTACAAGGAAGCGTGCAAAGACTCGCAACGCTGACAGCTTGCGAGCAAGACTTGCGACTGAATAATCTTCTAAAGTGAGCTGACTGATCCAAAGAGAGGCATCGTCCTTACTTACAGAGGACCAGTTTTGTAAACCACGCTTATCAAGAAAGCAGGCAAATTGAACTAAGTCTTGTTCATAGGCCGCCGATGTATTTTCAGCGAGGCCTTTCTCAAGCTCGATCGTTGCAAGAAATGAGCTGAGCAAAGGCTCGAAACTACTCGGCGCTTGTGACTTAAGATGCTCCATTGCTGTGTTTGAGTGTATCGACAAAAGCTTGCATGACACCATCAAAAGAGCCATTGGAAAAGAAACAGACGAGCTGTTTTGAACTAGGCTGTGATGCACAAAGCTTCACATGGTTAAGCAAAGAGTCTAACAGGGCCTCGTTAGAAGAAAAAGCTTCTGCACATTGTGGACCCTTAGTTGCATTAACCCGCGCACAGACGGCATCAAGATCTATGCGGGAAGATTGAGGGATACCCTCGCCACGGTGGATCTTGCCAACCCACGTACGATCTGCACAGGCAAAAACACCCGGCATGCGCTCTTCAAAAACTTTTGAGCAGGCAGTGTTACTCCTTGGTTCGTAACAAGCAAAAAGCCTGTGATTTGGATAGCGTTTCTTTAGAGAAACCAGTGTATCTTCAATAGCTGTTGGATGATGGCCAAAATCTTCGATGACAATCATGCGGGCATCTTCGTGCAGTAATTCTTGGCGTCGCTTCACGCCTTGGAAACTGCTCAAAGCATCTAAAGGAAAGCTTGTGGGATCTTGGGCATTTAAAGAAAGCGCTGATGCCAAAGCAGCCATTGCCATGTTGCGCACATTATAAAGACCACCGAGGTTACTCTTAACACGCCCCCAGGACTTCCCTTGCCAAACAAGCTCAAAAACAGCACCGCTTTGATCTTCATGGAAATCCTTAATACGAAGATCATTCCCTTCACCAACACCAACACGCAACACACACGCCCAATCTATAGGGAGGAGCGATGCGATATTGTCATCATCACCATTAACGAGGACATAGGCGCTCTTTGGGGCTATACGAAGCAAGTGACGGAAGCTTCGCTTGACATCTTCCAGGTCACGAAAAATGTCTCCATGATCAAACTCTATGTTGTTAATGATAAGAACTGACGGTGGATAGTGAATAAACTTACTGCGCTTGTCAAAAAAAGCGGAATCATACTCATCCCCCTCGATGACAAAAGGGTCTGCAGTATTGCCGATGGTAGCCCCCGAAGGCAAATCTCGAGGGACGCCCCCGATGAGATAGCCTGGCTCTAACCCGCAAGCACGTAAGAGGTATGCAGTGAGGCTGGCCGTCGTCGTCTTCCCGTGGGTGCCGGTGACGACAATTGCATTGCGCTTATTCAGCAAATACTCCTGCAAGAGCTCTGGCATAGAGACATAAGGAAAGCTGCGTGTATCAAGAAGCCACTCCATCTCGGGATGACCGCGACTCACAACATTGCCGACAACGACAAGATCTGGAGTGAGTGCTTTAAGCCGGGCTGCATCAAAACCTTCGTAAACCTCGATGCCGTTGCTCTTCAAAACGTCAGACATGGGAGGGTATACACCCTCATCGCAACCAAAGACCTCATGCCCTTCTGAGCGCATCAGCAGAGCAACATTTCCCATGGCGGCCCCGCAAATCCCCATAAAATACATTCGCATGGACTCCATCCAAACAAACTGCCCGTAAAAAGCAACGCGATTAGACGACAAGTTTGCCTAAAAGCAGCTTAAATGGGGCCTAAAAAGCTATTTTTCCTCAGGGGAATCGCTTTTTATCTTTGCAAAAACAAGGACGAGTTAAAATACTGGAAGCCTTTAAAATAAGCTTCTTGCAGCTATGATGACTTCAGCACAGATCCGTGAATCGTTTTTAGATTTTTTTGAGCGCAAAGGGCATACCATTGTCCCATCGGCCTCCCTAATGCCAAGCTCTCCGAACCTTCTCTTTAACAACGCCGGGATGAACCAATTTGTCCCCTACTTCTTGGGTGAACGTAACTCCCCTCACCCGCGCATTGTCGATACTCAAAAATGCATTCGCGCTGGAGGCAAACACAACGACCTCGAGGACGTGGGATTTGATGGCTACCACCATACCTTTTTCGAGATGCTCGGAAATTGGTCCTTTGGAGACTACTTCAAGCAAGAAGCTATTGAGTGGGCCTGGGAGCTTCTTGTCCACGTGTGGCACTTTCCTAAAGAGCGTCTCTATGCAACCGTCTACAAACCTGAAGAAGGTGACCCTTCAGAATTTGACCAAGAATCTTACGACATTTGGAAAACCATTTTTAAGCGCGAAGGAATGAACCCAGAGGTACACATTCACTTCAGTGGCAAAAAAGATAATTTCTGGATGATGGGTGACACTGGGCCATGCGGGCCATGCACGGAAATTCATATAGACTTAACAGAAGACAATGCAACGGGCGGAAAGCTCGTCAACCAAGACTCGCCCTGGTGCATTGAGCTATGGAATCTCGTTTTCATCCAGCTCAATGCAAAGCAAGACGGCAAATACGAAGAACTACCCGCCAAGCATGTCGACACAGGCCTTGGGCTTGAGCGTGTTGCTGGCACTCTTGCAACAACCCAGGGCTTTAAAGACTTTTCAACTATTGTCTCTACCTACAACAGCGACTTATTTACGGACATCTTCAAGAACATCACGGAACTATCAGGGCATACCTACGGAGGACGCTTCCCGGAAAGTCGCAACCGCAAGGCAATGACAAAAAACGTCATGAACGACACCATTTTCCGCGTTCTTGCAGACCACATCCGCACACTCGTATTTTCGATTGGAGATAATATCCTACCTGGCAATGAAGGACGCAACTACGTCTTGAGGCGCATTTTACGCCGTGCAGTGCTCTTTGGGAAACGGCTTGATTTAAAGCCAGGCTTTTTTGTTCAACTCGTCGATCCTTTAATCAATAAAATGCGGGATATCTTTCCTGAGCTTGATCGCAGGCGAGAAATCATTCGGCGTGTTATTGATAGCGAAGAAAAAGCCTTCGAACGCACACTCGACCGCGGACTACAACTCCTTGAAGATTACTTCGCCAAATCTCAAAACAACGAGCTCTCCGGCGAAGCAGCCTTCACGCTTTATGACACATATGGATTTCCTGTCGACCTAACGCAAATCATGGCCGAAGAACGAGGGTTTACCGTCGATCTACAAGGCTTTGAAGTTGCCATGGAAGCACAACGTGAGCGCGCACGTGCCTCCCAGCAAAAAACGGTCATCGAGGTGAGCGAAGGAACTTCTGGTGAAACTACGACCTTTGTCGGCTACGATCGAAATCAACTAGAGCATTTCCAAACGAAGCTTGTTAATACCATCGAAAGTGACGGAAAGTACTACCTCATTACAGAGGCAACACCTTTCTATGCTGAAATGGGCGGTCAATTAGGCGATCACGGGACAGCAACCGTAGGCAACGAAACATTCGTCATCGTTAACACGGTAAAAGATCCAAGCGGACATATCCTACATGAGATTGAAAGACCTATTCAAAAAATCACACAGGGCGAAAAAGTTACACTCTCTGTCGACCTGAACCGCCGTCGAGCGATCGAACGCAACCACTCGGTTACTCACCTACTCCACTGGGCACTCCGTAAGGTTTTAGGTGATCACGTTGAGCAAGCTGGGTCCCTCGTTGCACCCGACCATCTTCGTTTTGATTTTACACATTTTGAAGGTCTTTCCTCGGGGCAAACCTCAGAAATCGAGCACCTTGTTAATGAACAAATTTTAATCAATGCAGAGGTTCAATGGAAAGATGTTCCTTTTAATGAAAAACCTGATGACGTTATTGCATTTTTTGGCGAAAAATACGGAAAAGTTGTACGCGTTGTCGATATTGGCGGCTTCTCTAAAGAACTCTGCGGAGGCACTCATGTATACTCAACAGGGGAGATCGGCCTCTTTAAGATCCTCTCTGAAACGGCTATCTCTGCAGGAACAAGGCGCATAGAAGCTGTTAGCGGATCAGGCGCCTACAAACTTGCCCAGCAAACCTTTAGTGAGCTTCATGGCCTAGCTCGAAAGCTCTCCTGCAAACCTGAAGAGCTGGAAAATCGACTGAGTGCTCTGATCGACCAACGCAGTGAACTTGAAAAAGAGCTCAAGCGCTTAAATCAAAAAGGCGCTGCTGCACTTGCAGATGAGCTTGCCAATAAGACCCAAGAAAAAGATGGCCTCTCATGGGTCATTGAGCCCGTCACAGTCTCTTCATCCAATGATCTAAAGCCACTAGCCATGCAAGTATTCAAAAAGCTTGATAAAGGCGGTGTTGTCCTAGGGGCATCTTTTGAAGACAAAGTAACGGTGCTAGCTCTTTGCTCACAAGAAGCCATCGACGCAGGTCACAAAGCAGGCGATATCATCCGCAAGGTATGCACAGAACTGGGTGGCAAAGGTGGCGGCAAGCCAGACTTTGCTATGGGCGGCGGCAAAGACATCGAAAAACTTCCTGAAGCGCTAAAGCAAGCACTCAACTAATTTTCATATGAACGAAACACTCTCTCAAGCAGACAAAAAGAAACTCCGCGGCATAGCTCAGCGAATGAAGCCTACCGTTAGCGTCGGCAAACAAGGCCTTACCGAAACACTACTTCAGGAAATGGAGCGTGCTTTTGACCGTGATGGCCTAGTCAAAGTTCGTTTCAATGTCTCGCGAGAGCCCATGCATGCCCTCTGCGAAGAAATTGTAAATCGCCTACACTGCGAGCGCACAGGCCATGTTGGCAAAACGGCTTCATTTTATCGAACACCTAAAGAAGCTAAATCAAAGTAAATAAGCAGGCAGCACAAGACATCCACATTTACTCTTGTATTTAGAGAGTGAGAAAGTAGACTCACTTAACCTCACCCTCCATTCATGAGCTAAACACAAGCCTACACAGGCTTATGCTCATCAAACATCATCAACCCCTAACCAAGGAAGTCTTTATGCATACCCCAACCCCCATCTTGGAAGCCCTAGAAGACAGACACCTTTTAGCTCTTACTGCAGTTGATACTACTGAAGAATGTGCAGAGGTCGTTGACCCATGCAGCCTTACTACAGAAACACTAAATCCTCAAGATTACAACTTAGACGACCAAAATGTTCGCGATGCTATTCTTCAACTTTTAAATGAAGACTCAACAGAGTCACAAACTCATGACATTGATTTACCAGATGAAGAAGTTGAGGGTAAAAAGCACAAACATTCTAAGTTAGGAAAACTCAAAAATAAAATCAGCCACGAAGCCAGTACCGCTAAAAAATATGTCGAGTCTCAAGTTGATGAGCTAAAAGAACAGCTTTCCAGGGACCTGGACAAACTAAAAGCAAAACTAACTCCTGAAGAATTCAAAGCAGAGCTTTCAAAAATCGAAAAAGCTCTCATTGAAGGCGCACGCGAATTCAAGGGCGATATCTCACACGGTATTGGTACCATCACATCAGGCATTACAAGCATTGACAGCAAAATAGACAACCTCTTCACATTACCCCAAGCCTGCTTGGCCTATTACCTAGCCGGCGGCCAAGATGCAGACCCAAGCGCGCCCTACAAGCCACTATTTGCGAGCAAAATAGACCATCTCATGCAAAAAGGTATTGAAAGGCTTGAGTCACATGCTGACTGGGTAGTTCAAAAGCTCACAGAAATGCCCGAAGGCAAGCGTAAAGAAGTACTCACGAGCATCATTGCAATTTCCTCCGACGTTGGGAGCTCTCTCTCCGGAAAAATGTCTCACTTTTTAGAAGGGCATAGTGAGATCAATGAAGACCTTCTACATTACTTGACCATCCTCACCCATGTAAGCTCCAAGGCCTTCAAGGGGACCTCCTGGGGATTAAAATTAACCTCCACAGGCCTCAAGCTAGCAACGCTTGGAGGATTCCCTGAGCTTGCACTAGCAGCTATCCTGGTAGGCAGTGGGGGCAGTGTAGCTGGGCATGGGTCTTGGCTTCTCGAGAAACTCGAGGGCGAGCTTCCTGACCTTGCTAGTGAGCGCAGTGAGCTATTCTCTGCAGGGGCTCAAGCAGGTCAACAAGCACACGACATATGGAAAGAGATGAGTGAGCGCCTCCGAAATCAAGCCGAACCTGAAGAACATCTATCGCTCAACATCCAAAACTACGATCTAGACGATGAAGAAACCCGAAAAACACTCTTCTATATGCTCAATCCAGAGGCTAGAGAAGACACATCTGCATCGCACAAGAAGTTTAGCCTAGGAAAACTAAAAGGAAAAATTGTACATGATGCACGCTCCGCTGAGCACTTCTTGTCTAAAAAAACAGACGACTTCAAAGAACAAATAGCCGCTGACCTCGGTAAGCTAAAATCGAAATTAACACCCGAAGAAATAGTAGCTGAACTTCAAAGCATTCAAGGAAAGCTCAAAAACGGTGTTTACGGTCTTAAGGAAGATATCGAAGAAGGCATCAATCGCATCGAATCGGGCATCGATAGTCTTGAAGAAAAAGCAGAATACCTATTTAGCCTCCCGGAGGCTTGCCTTACTTATTATTTTGCAAGCAATCAAAATGATTCTGAAGATCCACACAAAACGATTATTGCTGACAAGCTAGGCACATGGATGCAGCAAGGTGTCTCAAAACTGGAAAATCATGCCGATTGGGTCGTACACACTCTAAACAAGATGCCCGAAGGCAAACGAAAGGAAGTTCTCACAAAAATCATCTCCACATCAGCGGATACTAGCGGAGCCATTGTTGGGGAAATCTCCAACTTCTTAGAAAGACATGAAGAAATTAACGAAGATTTACTGCACTACTTGACCGTGCTTACGCACGTAAGTTCTATAGCTCTCAAAGGAACTTCTTGGGGGCTTAAACTAACAACCATGGGGCTTAAAGTTGCCACTATTGCAGGGCTCCCTGAAGCAGGCATTGCAGCCATCATTGTGGGTTCCGGAGCTACAGTAACGGGCGTTGGGTCTTCTATTCTAGGCGAATTCAAAGATCAACTACCCCATCTAGCAGATGAACGCAGCAGCCTATTCTCAGCAGGTGCAGACGCAGGACACCAAGCACAAGATATTTGGAGCAGCTTAAGCAATCAGCTTGAGAGTACTACAAGAACAGACGTTGAAGGAACGCCCATCCCGACACCTGTTCAAGTCTAAGCTTTAGGCTGTTGCCTTACCCCCTTGTACCTCAAAATAAGCGTGGACAAGGGTGGCAAGGTTAGGCGCAAAGAATAAGGCCTGCCTACGTGACCTTCAGCAAGCGTATAAGCCCCACCATAATTACCCAGCCCAGTGCCGCCATAAACGGTGGCATCTGTATTTATAAGCTCCTCCCAGTAGCCTTCAAAAGGAGCCCCTACAGGGAAATGATAGCGGGGCACTGGCGTTAAGTTAGAAACGACTACATGAGTATCTTGAGGCTTTTTACCCAAGCGAAGGAAGCTCAGCGTGCTGTTATCCCCATCACTTGCTTCAAGCCATTCAAAACCATCATGCGCATAATCGTTTTCCGAAATAGAGCTTAAGCGATACCAGTGATTAAGATCCTTGACTAGAATCTGTATCCCACGGTGATCAAGATACTGAAGCAAGTGCCAGTCTAAACTTGCATCATAGCGCCATTCTGCAGACTGACCAAATTCCGACCCCATAAAGAGGGTATTTTTGCCGGGCCAGCCCCACATGAGTGCATAGAGCGCCCGGAGATTGTGAGCCTTTTCAGTGATGGTTCCTGCACCCATTTTAGAGAGCATAGAGCCCTTTCCATGAACAACCTCATCGTGAGAAAAAACAGAAATGAAGCGTTCTGAGTACTGATAGAGCATACCAAAAGTCAGCTGATTATGATGCCATTTTCGGTAAATGGGATCTTGCTTGAAATACTCAAGCGTATCGTGCATCCAGCCCATGTTCCATTTAAAGTCAAAACCAACACCATGCTCTTTAGTCGAGCGCGTCACCCCACTCCACGACGTGGACTCTTCGGCAATCATCAACCCTCCTGGAAAATACTCATGCACCAAGTCATTTGCTGTTCTCAGGAATTCGAGGGCATCCACATTCTCACGCCCGCCATAAGGATTAGCGACCCACTCGCCATCTTTACGCGAATAATCTAAATAGAGCATTGAAGCCACCGCATCGACGCGCAAACCGTCAATATGATAGCGCTCAAACCAAGAAAGTGCACTTCCTATAAGAAAACTCCGAACTTCATGACGACTATAATTAAAGATGAGCGTCCCCCAGTCTTGGTGGTGGCCTTGACGCGGGTCTTCATGCTCGTAGAGACAAGTACCATCGTACTCTGCTAAAGCAAAAGCATCCCGAGGAAAGTGCGCCGGAACCCAGTCTAGCAAAACGCCAATCCCTCGTTGGTGAAATGTATCCACCAGCACACGAAACTCATCGGGCTTTCCATAGCGATGCGTTGGAGCATAAAACCCTGTCACTTGATAGCCCCATGAGCCTGAGAAGGGGTGTTCCATAAGAGGCAAAAACTCCACATGCGTGAAGCCCATCTCTTCGACATAATTAGCAAGCTCGGTAGCCATCTCAACATAGCTGAGCGGCCGATTACCATCTTCAACAACACGACGCCAAGACCCTAAATGCACCTCGTAGACAGACATCGGCTCCTTCGTCCAGTCTTTCTTAGCACGTTCTTTCATCCAGGCTGCATCATGCCACTCGTAGGAGTCCTCAACATTAAGAACAATCGATGCATTGTGCGGTGGGCTTTCGTAGTAAGTAGCATAGGGATCTGTCTTAATTTTTAAGTGCCCATCAGCTCCCATAAATTCGTACTTGTAGTGCGTACCATCAGCAATACCTGGGATAAACAGCTCCCAAATACCCGATGAGCCAAGCATGCGCATTGAGTGATAACGCCCATCCCAATGGTTAAAATCCCCAACAACAGACGCACGCTGCGCACTCGGTGCCCAAACAGCAAAAGCGACTCCCTCGACGCCATCAATAACACGCCGATGCGCACCTAGTTTTTTATAAATCTTATGGTGAGTACCTTCGTTAAAAAGATAACAGTCTTCCTCGGAAATCGTAGGAAGAAATGTATACGGATCGTAGAATTGAACGATCTCGCCACTAGCACGTTCTACACGCAAGCGATAGCGAAAAACCTTCTTGCGTTCAGGAATAAAAGCTTCAAAAAACCCTGAAGCATCAAGCTGCTTCAGCGGATAACGCTTGGCTTCATCCTTGCAATCAACAACATCGCAACGAATAGCTCCTTGGACAAAAGCGCGCACCACAAGCCCCTGCTTTCCCTTATGAGTGCAGGCATGCATCCCAAGGAGACGATGAGGTTCATATTGACGCGCGCCGAGAAAAGACTCGAGTTCGGCTTGAGAAAGAATCATGAACGACTTTCTAATTAGACGTACGGCCCTGGTGAGCGAGGTGAGCAGCCATAGCCGCCCCTACAATCCCAGCGAGATTGCCCTGCTCTGCAGGCACAACAGGTATCGGTACATCAAAATATTCTAGAAATTTATCTGCTTTTTTTGCAATTCCACCACCGATAATAAAAAGCTCCGGCCGGAGAATTGCATGAACGTAGTTTAAATATTTGTTAAAGCGCTTAGCCCACGCCTTGAAGCTGAGGTCTTTTTCTTTTTTGACAGAACCAGCTGCATATTTTTCAGCTTCGTGACCATTGTCTAAAAGCAGGTGCCCAAGCTCTGTGTTAGGAACAAGCATCCCGTCGACAAACAGTGCAGTGCCAAGCCCTGTCCCAACAGTGATGAGCATCACGACGCCTGGTTTACCCTTGCCCACTCCAAAGTGCATCTCAGCAATACCTGCTGCATCAGCATCATTGATGACCCAAACAGGCGAACCCGTGCGTTTTGATAAACGCTCACTCAGATTAACGCCAATCCAAGATTTGTCGAGATTGGCGGCAGTCATCATCGTCTGTTGCTGGATAACACCCGGATAGCCACAGCCAATCGGCCCAGACCACTCAAAATGCTCCACGATTTCAGCCATAACATCCACCATGGCCTCTGGAGTTGCTGGATGGGGGGTTTTAATCCGGTGTCGATCAGAGATCATCTCGCCAGCGGCTATATCGACAATGCCGCCCTTGATCCCCGATCCGCCAATATCAATGCCTAGTGCTTTCATGGAAAAGGGTACGTTTACCTGACAAGATGTTCATTTTAAGAAGATTGCAAGATGATTCGAGCCTCAAATGAATGATAATGAGAGATTAATAAAACAAATTTACAAAAATATCCCAGGTTCGTTTGAAAAACACCCTATTATAGGTTATAATAATACCCATAAGGGAAACATTAATCACCCAAGGAGGAACGAACTATGAAAATCAATACAATCACTACATACTTAGTCGGCTTGAGTCTTATCGCGATACAAGCCTTTGCTGCCCCGGAAGATCATCCTCCGGGCAAAATGCAGGTATTCATTGCACGGGGTGATGTCACTTTAGACCTTCCTGGCCAACCAAAGCAAACCCTTAGGCAAGGCATGCAGTTTATAGGTGAAGGGGCAACCATTGAAACAGGCGATGATTCGGTAGTTTATATCATATCTGAAAATGGTACAGGCACCAATATCGGCCCGAACTCCACCTTACATGTTAAAAGCTATCGGCAAGAAGCATCCGAGACTGAAGGCCCTGGCTTTTCCCTAGCAAATCCTGATGCTACCGAATCTCATACGCATTTTTTGCTGCATCGAGGTGAAATTGCCGGGGACGTTAAGACATTTGAAGGTAAATACGTCCTTGAAACGGTAGGGTCTAAGGTAGACGTTCGCGGCTCTACATACCATACATCAATGGATCCAGGGCATAATTTCGACAGCTTCATCCAGAAAACAATCACCATTTCTCACAAGGAAGAAGCATCACAAGTTGTTATCATCCCCAATCGAGAACGTTTATCTGTTGTTAAAGTTGTTGATGATCAAGGAGGTGTGCCTGAGTCACTAAGGCTCTCGGCTGTTGAAGGCGGTGCCTTTGAATTACCCCCAGGCCTACAGGCAACCATTACAGGTAAAGGCAAGCTGAAAATCGGTCCTGTCAATGACGACATACTCGCCGATATCTTTAATAGGCTGGCCAATGCACCCGTAACAGATCCTGATAATTCGCTCATCAGCCCTGACATTTAGCCGAGCTTTTGCGATAAGAATCTCATCGCAGTTCGTTCACAAGTTCCCATCGATTTAAGATGGGAACTTTTTTCTTGCGCAAATGACTAATTACTAGAATAAAACACGCAGTGAAACACCTATAATATACTAATAAAACCTCCATGACATACTTAAAATTTATTATTATTACACTTATAACCTTCCTTAGTTTTGGGCTTTCGCTTCAAGCAAGAAGCACGAATAAATTAGCAAAAATCATTAGCAATCAAGGAAATATATCTATAACTGAAGCAAACAAAAGCAAGAATTCAGGCACAAATAACAGCCAATTTTCCGCAGAAGGTGCCTTATTATCGACAAGAGGTGCTAAAAGTGGCCTTCAAGTCATTACAAGCGAAGGGTATAGACTCTATTTAGGCTCTAATACAGAGGTCAGTATTAACTACATTGATAACAAAGCACAATATACCCTACACACAGGTCATATGGGCATCGACGCAGGCCGAGGATCCTGCACTGTTCAAACAACGCTTAGTTCTGTTGATATTTTAAAATCATTTTGTGATATTGAATTGTCGAAAGACGAATATGGCAAAGAAGCCCAGGCAACAAGCTGTATCGACTGCAGCAACGGAAATGTAAACATCCACACTCATGATAATGAGCAAATAACAAGCCTTCAAGCAGGCGAAACAGCTACTTGCACTCAAAGTGAGCATATCACTGTGTCTAAAACTTCAGTTAAAAAGCTCAGCCAAATTATTGAAAATCTTGGGATTTCTTTTACTAACAATGTTAACGACACACTTATTGTAAGTCCTGAAGCATAATTGCGTACAATTTTTATTCCTTGAAAGCCACTCCAGTTCCGGCTTGGATCTAGGGCAATCATGAGCGAAGCAAATACGCCTAAGAAACCTGTCGTTTTAACCTGTGCCCAGCCAACGCAAAACTTGCACATTGGCAACTATTTTGGGGCCATCCAAAACTGGATTTCCTTTCTCGACACGCACGAATGCTTCATCGGCATTGTAGACCTTCACTCGATTACCATCCCCTATAAGCCTGCCGAGTTACGCCAAAATACATATACCTGCCTCGCTCAATACATTGCCTGTGGCCTCGATCCAGAGAAATGCCACTTGTTTGTCCAATCTCACGTTACCGGTCACACAGAACTCGCATGGGTCCTCGGCTGCTTAGCCTCTCTAGGCCATCTTCAGCGAATGACACAATTCAAAGACAAATCGGCCAAGCAGTCTTCAAACAGCGTTGGAGCAGGCCTACTCTACTACCCTGTCCTTCAAGCTGCAGATATCCTCCTCTACAATGCGGATGTTGTCCCCGTAGGCGAAGACCAAAAACAACACCTCGAATTTACCCGAGATCTCGCCCAAAAATTCAACCACACTTACTCGGACACCTTCACAATTCCCGAGGTCAACATACCTAAGGTTGGCGCACGCCTAATGGCCCTTCAGTCCCCTGAGAGCAAAATGTCCAAATCAGACAGCAATCTCAACAACACACTGTTTATCCTCGATAAGCCTGACATTTTACGCAAAAAAATCATGAGCGCTGTTACAGATACAGGCAGCGAAATCGTTGCTCGCGACGATAAGCCTGGCGTCACCAACCTTCTCAATATACTTAGCCTCACAACGGGCACTCCCATTCCAGAGCTCGAAGCGTCCTTTATAGGGAAAGGCTATGCTGACTTGAAGTCCACTGTAGCCGATGCTGTCATTGCCACATGTGAACCTATCCAAAAACGCTACACGTCCATCATCGAGGACAAAAACTACTTAACGGAGATCATGAAACGTAGTGCAGAGGCCGCCCAAAAGCGTGCTTACAAGATGCTCGCAAAAGTTTACCGCAAGGCAGGCTTTGTGGAGCGCCCGCGCTAACGTCGTTTTCCTTTTCTACGAAATGGCTTCTTCGTGCCTTTAGAAAAATCGCCCGACTTAATAGCATCAATCTGATCGCGTAATATCGCAGCCTCTTCAAAGCGGAGACTTGAAGCACACTCGAGCATTTCGGCCTCAAGCTGAGCAAGTACCGCAGCCACATCTTCATTGCCATGGGCATCTTTCAGGCTAACCGGATCATGAGTAACATCTTCCTTGTGTAAACTCGCCTGAATCGACCGGCGCACACCCTTAGGCTTAATGCCGTGTTCTTCATTGTAAGCGATTTGCTTCTCACGACGCTCCTGCGTGATGTGCAAGGCCGCCTTAAGCGACTCAGTCATCACATCAGCATAAAGAATCACCCGTCCATCCTCATGCCGCGCCGCACGCCCTGCTGTTTGAACAAGACTCGTCTCACTGCGCAAAAAGCCTTCTTTATCGGCATCCAAAATAGCGACAAGAGCTACCTCGGGCAAGTCCAAGCCCTCACGCAATAAATTCACCCCGACCAAAACATCGAAGGCCCCCTCGCGCAGATGGCGTAATATTTCCACACGCTCGATAGCGTCGATATCAGAATGTAGATACTCAACGCGAATATTACGCTCTTTCAAAAAGTCCGTCAAATCTTCAGACATACGTTTGGTCAATGTCGTCACCAAAACACGCTCCTTCCGCTCAATGGCTATTTCAACCTCTCCGATGAGATCTTCTACCTGTCCCTTAATGGGACGAACTTCCATGACAGGATCCAATAAGCCCGTTGGACGAATGATTTGCTCTGCAACCACGCTGGAAACGCGCAACTCGTAAGCACTGGGCGTTGCTGAAACATAAACAGTCTGCCCTGTAACGTCGTCAAATTCTTCAGGCTTAAGCGGCCTATTATCCATAGCAGAAGGCAGACGAAAGCCATACTCGACGAGCTTTGACTTTCGTGCAAAATCTCCTTTATACATCGCACCTATTTGAGGCAAAGTCACATGGCTCTCATCAATAAACAAAAGAAAGTCCTTAGGAAAAAAATCTATAAGGCAGGTTGGTCGCTCACCTGGCTTACGACCACTCAAAGGTCTTGAGTAGTTTTCGATCCCCGTACAAAAACCAAGCTCCTGAAGCATTTCAAGATCGTATTCAGTGCGCATACGCAAACGTTGAGCCTCAAGAAGGAGATTATTCTCCACAAAATAATCAACACGTTCATCAAGCTCTTGTCGTATAAGTCCAAAGGCCCTCTCTAGCTTACTTCGAGGGATAATGTACTGATTTGCAGGATACAAACTAAACTGTTCAAGCGGCTCACCGTGATCTCCTGTCAAAGAATCCAGTGGTACAATTCGCTCAACTTCGTCCCCCCAAAACTCAACCCTAATTGCAGACTCCATGTAGGCAGGAAAGACATCAACGACATCACCACGCACACGAAATTTTCCTCGAGTAAGGTCTACATCGGAGCGTTCATAAAGATTCTCAACTAAACGACCTAAAAAAGCATCGCGCCCAAGTGCTACACCAGGACGAAGTGGAATCATCATTTCACGAAAATCTTCAGGAGAGCCCAGGCCATAGATACAAGACACACTCGCAACAACGATAACATCCTGACGGCTAATTAGAGAGCTTGTTGCAGCAATTCTAAGCCGTTCAATTTCATCGTTAATAGAAGCATCCTTCTCAATAAAGGTGTCCGTCTGAGGCACGTAGGCTTCTGGCTGGTAGTAGTCATAATAGCTGACAAAATATTCAACTGCATTATTGGGGAAAAAATGCTTTAGCTCACTATAAAGCTGAGCTGCCAACGTCTTATTATGCGAAATAACTAATGCAGGCCGCTGGAGCTCTTGGATAATATTGGCCATCGTAAACGTCTTCCCAGAGCCTGTAACTCCAAGGAGAGACTGATAACGATTACCCACTCGAATTGACTGAGCAAGCTTAGCAATCGCTTCAGGCTGATCGCCCATGGGCACATAATCTGCCTGAAGCTCAAAGCCCATAAGCAAGGTCTAATAGTGAGCTCTATGGGGCTGGAGCGTCTCTCCCTCAAGGCGAGAAACTACAACGGCACCAACGCTATCACTAAAAACATTAACCGAAGTTCGGCACATGTCTAAAATGCGATCAACCACAAGGACAATACTGATGTATTCCAAGGGAAGGCCCACAACCCCAAGAATCACCGCAATCGCAACAAGGCTTGCTGAGGGAATGCCAGCAACGCCGATAGAAGTAAGCTGAGCCAAGATAGCCACACTGAACTGAGTACCTAAAGACATGTGAAATGTAGGATCTGTCATGGCGTAAAACTGACCGATAAAAATAACGACCATACACTCATAGAGGGCCGTACCATCCATGTTTACCGTAGCACCCAAGGGCAGCATAAAGCTACCAATACGATTAGAAACACCACAGCCCTTTTCAACACACTCAATCGTCACAGGAAGCGTTGATACCGAAGAGGCTGTTGAAAATGCAGTTAGCAGTGCAGGAGCCATTGTCCGGTAATGGTCAAAGGGATTCACCCGAGCAACAAACACAAGCAAACAGCCCAAGGTCACAAAGAAGTGCATACCAAGGCCGAGCAGAACGCAGAAGAAGAACTTAGCAACGGGAAAGAAAAGATCATAGCCAATGCCCATGATTTTCGGTGTTGCCAAGGCAAAAACCCCAATCGGAGCAAAGCGAATGATGAGATCTGCTATCATCGTCATCACCTCGAGGATGCTATACCAGAGCTTATTCTGAGACTCTCGCAAGTCATCCGGAAGCTTAGTAATGAAGTAACCAAATAAAATACTAAAAAAGATAATCCCCAAGAGCTGTCCATTATCTTCAGCTGCAGCAAAAATATTAGAAGGAATCATCCGGACAAAAATCTCCAAAAAGTCAGAAGCTCCCTTACTCTCTACTTTTTCAAAAATCACCTCAGAATCAGGCGCTTGGCGGAGTATTTTCTGAGCGGTCTCTTCACTAACGTTGCCAGGTTCAAAGAGATTAACAATAAGCAGGCCCATGCATGTTGCCATGAGACCTGTTATTAAATAGTAAGAAATGGTCTTGAGCCCCATGCGGCCAAAATTCGACCCAGACCCAATCCCAAGCAGACCCGTAATAATCGATGCTGTGATCAGCGGGACCACAATCATCTTCAGGGCATTCAGGAACATTTTGCCTACGAAATTACACGTATCGTTAAAGGTCCCAGCAACGGCACTATCTTGCGCATCGAGCAGGATAAAAATAGTACTGATTATGATAGATAAACCTAAAGAGAGAAGGATTTGCCAGTGGAGCTTTAACTTTAACGGATTAAACATAGGCTTAACTTATATTAGTTAGGTTAACGATTGAATGTGTGAGGGATTACGATGCGAAAACCTGATTAAACAAGCTTTCAATATCCCCCACAGTGACTTGCGCCAAGGTATCGACGACGCGATCCGCCCCCACCAAAGTATCTTTTGGGTGGGTTGTCGCAACGGCGATGACTTTCATCTTGGCGGCTTGAGCTGCTTCAATGCCCACGTGGGCATCCTCAAAAACGAGGCAGCTTTGCGGCTCTTTGCGAATGCAAGCAGCCGCTTTTAAAAATACATCAGGATGAGGCTTTCCTTGGGTAACATCACCTGCACTGATGATCCCATCAAAATAGCCTTCAAAACCTAAAACCTTGAGGGCAAGGTCAATATTGGCGCGATCTGTTGAAGAACCTATACAACAAGGCAAACCGGCTTCACGAAGTGCATTCAGAAGGTCTCTCACGCCAGGAAGAGCCTCAAGTCCTTCTTTGTCAATCAGTTCTCGATACAGAGCCTCTTTTCGTGCTGAAATTCGAGCGATTTCGGCTGGATCTTGCGTCCAGCCGAGGATTTCAGGAATAATAACGGCATTTTTGCGGCCAAAGCCTTGCTTGAAATGACCTTCAGGAAGCATGCGATTTTCTTCCTCAGCCAAGAGATCCCAGCTCTTGGCATGCAGACTAGAAGAATCGATAACAACTCCATCCCAGTCAAAGATAACTCCGCAGCTCATGGAGCAACTCTTTTAGCCATAAGGCCCTAGATAGCAAGACAACAGTTACAATCCACTGATCAATAACAACTTAAAAACAAACTCATGTCTTTGCAAAGTGTGGTCGACCACACTTTGCAAAGCGTCCGGGGTGTGGCAGGACACACCCCGGACGCAGCAAAAAAAGAGATCTCAAGGAGCTATAAGCCGGATTCTGTTTCGCGCAAGGCCCGTGAGGGCCAAACGTCTAGCATTCATTTATCTATTCCACCCGAAGGATGGGATCCTCGCCAAGGCGAGGTGCGACAAACCCGGAATCTTGGGGCGGGCCACCTGATCCCCTATTTTGTCTTGCACCGGGTTGGGTTTACCGTGCCCCCGCGGTTACCCTTGGGGCGGTGAGCTCTTACCTCACCCTTTCACCCTTACCCCGCTTACGCGAGGCGGTTTACTTTCTGTTGCACTGGCCGTCGCCGAGACTTGAACCTGCGGCGCCCCCATTTTCATGGGGAACCCTGCCCTGTGGTGTCCGGACTTTCCTCTCCAATCTGACAAAGAACGGAGCGAATGCACACTCCTTGAGACTTGGTGAAAATGGCATATTAGCTTAGGCCCCTGCAAGATCTTTTTATCTAAAGAGCAACAACGCCATCTTGCTTGAGGATTTCCTCTTCCTCAGGACTGATAAGCTGCTTACCCACAATAAGCCTTGTCCAGTCGTCCTCCCAAGTTCTATGCATTGCATATGGATTGTACCGGCTCGCCATACGCCCATAAGTGACAATACCGATTCGCCGAAGTGCCCTGTGAGCGGCTGCTACAGCTGGAGTGGCATGCTCATTATCCGAGCCAATATACCCATAAATTGGGAACATGCTCCCTGGGAGCATACTATCTTCTATGTCATCAAAATAAACAGCCACGATTTCTCCGAGCGCATCTAGGGCATCCGCAATAGTTAAGTAAACCTGCTCTTCGCCAAATGTATCTTTGTATTTTTTGCGAAAACCTTGAATCCCAAGTATAGAGTGCAACTTATTAAGAAAATCCTTAACCTGGGCGGGCGCAAGGAACCCTGCCTCGGCAAACTGCCCGATCAACCTTGGAATATACAGCATCGTTGGATTCCCCACAAAAGGACCATCGCGCCTTGTCTTGGCATTCACAAAATGTTGATCAAAATAAATGTGAAGGACCTCAATAGCCTGCTGACGAAGATTGATACTATTATTAGCAGGCAAGACATTCTTGTTAAGCATTGCAATCAACATCGAGGCATAGGCAGACCTGAGCACAGGGTCCATTTTTATACTAGAATGCAAGATACCAGCTAGGCGACTCAACACGGCCTGTTGGGTCATAAAGTCTGCAGACTGGACGTAAACAGCCAAAACGCCCAGTAATCGTTCATCAAACGAAGCGCGTGAAACCAAGGCGTCTGCTCGAAGCATCGTGCAAGCACTGAGCAACAACTCCCATTCATCAGGCGCCAAAACAAAGGCTTCACTGGCGGCTTGATCAAGCAAATTAACGAAGGCCGCATTGTGCTCATCCGAGCCCATCGACTCAATATAGGCAAGCAAAGAGGCGTCTTGATGCTTTAGGTAAATGGCACATAAGAAATAAATATGAGCGAGCCAGTAATTCCCCGCAGACATACCGTCATTGGCACGCTGAATACAGACATCAGCAAATTGATTGAGCGTAGCCGCATTGTGATTGCCTAAACGAATCCTAAAAAATGGCCGGCGAGAGCCATTTTCGGCTCGAAACTCGGTAATAATGACGGCTTCATTGAAGTCGACATAAGAAGGCAAGTGATCCGAAGGTCCGCCTAAATCGATTGGCGGACTATAAATATCTTCGAATGCTATTAAAGCACGATTCGTCCAATGGACGATTTGCTCAGCAAACGGTTTAGGCGCATTTTCGATTGGGTTTAAAAACTGATAAAAATAACTAGCTAAACGGTAGTGCTCTGCGGCAAGTGAGGGTGACTCACTAGATAAGGCAAGTTGGACGGCATTTTGAGCACGCTCTTGAGCCATTGCGCGGACGTGAGCACCTGCATGATTTTGCTCAGATAAACATACACCCAAATGATAGCGAAGACGATTAACGGCAATGATGGAGAGTTCTGCGTTATTATCGGCCCACAAAGAATCCCAAGCCTGTAGGCCAAAAGCTCCATTTAAAAATACCAGCAATCTTCGATCCTCAAGAAAACCCTGATCACGGTAAAAGGACAACTGACGACTCACCGATTGTATGCGATGTATAATGTAAGCACGCTGCCAAATGAGCAGCTGCTGCTGGATGATCCCAGGCCCCTGGGCCAAGTCAGCCACGATCTCAGACAAACGTGCTAAGAGATGATCTAGCTCGAACAAGTCCACCAGGGCGGTATCTAAAAAACCTGCATAGTCAACTTCAACTAGACGTGCATCAAACATGCCTTCTGGATCTAACACTGCATAACGCTCAAAAATAGCATCATTATCAGGCACCCATAAAAATAAGTCCGCATCGATAAAACCAGCTAGGACTGAGTTCCAGAGTCCTAGAGCCAAGACAAGTATCATCCCATATACTTTCATGCGCTCCAAGCTAGATGGTGTATATAGACTGTCAAGATAATAAATTAAATATTTTATAATATTTAATTTATTAATATCCAACAACCTACAAACTATAACGAATAGAGTACAAATATAGGTATAAAAAAGAAGGCCCCCCGACTTCTTAGAAATCGAGAGACCTTCACCCCTAACTGCTTTGCTATCCTATGACTATCCTATGAAACACGCTTCAAAGAAGGCGTTTTATAGAAATATAAAATGTTTTTCCACCAGGAAGTAGTGGTTGACGATGTTCGCGCCAGGAGAGCGAGCAGTGGGTCATCATCAGTATAAGTTTTTGGAAAAGAACAACTAGAAACAGACTACTTACTAAAATGTGTCATGTATTCTGTTTATTTAGTCAGCACTTAGGGCACTTAAGTTCCCAAAATAAATCCAAAAAAGTGATTTTTTTGCCATTTTAGCGCAAAAAAGCCCAAAATAGGCTATTTTCAGCGCTTTCCAAGAGGCTTAAGCTTTGCAGAAGTGGTGGCGAGAGGCGGAATCGAACCGCCGACACAAGGATTTTCAGTCCTCTGCTCTACCGACTGAGCTATCTCGCCGCAAAGCTAAAAGGAGGAATATACATCCTGCCTTAGTCGTCAACTGAGTTTTTTGCTTTTTTGGTTTTTTTCACCGTACGTGGCTTAGCAGTGCGTGCCTTCGAAGCTGACTTTTGCTCCCCACCCTCTTCATGCTTAATGTCGAGCAAGGTTTTGAGATCATCCAGGCTGATACTAGAATTAGCAGCCTCGCTAGCCTCAAGCAGGTCTTTAAGAAGGTGCATTTTGGTCCGCTGAAGCTCGAGGACTTTTTCTTCAACAGAATCTGCCGCAATCAACTTGATGCTGGTTACCGTACGCGTCTGCCCGATGCGGTGAGCCCGGTCCGTAGCTTGAGCTTCAACGGCGGGGTTCCACCATGGATCAAAATGGATGACGCGATTAGCACCTGTCAAATTAAGACCCGTGCCACCGGCTTTTAGCGAAATCAAGAAGACAGGGATGCTTGCATCTTTATTGAATGAATCGCACACAGCGAGACGGTTTTTGGTCTTCCCGTCGAGATAGCAATAAGGGATGCCCTCTTTATCAAGGTATTCGCGCAAAAAGCTAAGGACAGAAACAAACTGCGAGAAGACAAGCATGCGGTCCCCACCGTCAACGGATTCTTCTAAAATTTCTTTAAAGGCCTGAAGCTTGGCTGAATCCCCAGCACTGAGTTTATCATCGAGCAAGCGAGGCTCTGAACAAATCTGACGAAGGCGCAACAGCTGATTAAAGGCAGCCATCCGGATCTTGCCTTCACTGACCCCAGCAAGCTCAAGCTGGGAAATTTCTTTTTGCGTTTCCTCTTGGTAGGCTTTGTAAAGATCCAGTTGCTTGGGCTCCATAGCGCAGTAAATCGTCTGCTCGAGCTTTTCAGGAAGCTCAGGAGCAACAAGTTCTTTAGAGCGTCTTAAAATATAAGGAGCTGCTTGATCACGAAGACGGCGGTTATACCAATCTCGCTCTTCTTGGCGCATGCTATTTGGAGCCGGCTGTAAATAACCTGGCATCAAAAACTCAAACAAGGAGCGTAGATCATCGAGGCAATTTTCAAGTGGAGTACCCGTGAGTAAAAAACGCCCTTTAGCGTGCAGTGAACGCAAAGCCTTGGCGTTACGTGTCTGCCTGTTTTTAACGTGCTGGGCTTCATCGGCAATCACCGTAGCAAAATGAATACCTCCAAAAATCGCAATATCTCGAGAGAGCGTGGAGTATGAGGTGATGATAAGGTCGTAATTTGAAAAAGTTTCTGCAGACTCGAGGCGGTTATCCCGATGGTTAACAAAAACCTTAAGACCGGGGGCAAATGTCTTGGCTTCACGGCGCCAATTCTCTAAAAGCCCTGCCGGGCAAACGACGAGGCATGGCTCATTGTCCGAGACTTCATCACGGATACAGGCAAGCAAGGCCAGGGCCTGCACCGTCTTACCAAGACCCATCTCGTCAGCCAAAATGCCACCGAGGTCGTTTTTGTAAAGATGCCAAAGCCAGGCGACTCCGATGCGCTGATACATACGAAGGCGATCATCAAGTTCTTTAAAGACGGGAGCTGGCTTGAGCTTTGAGACGTTTTTAAGAGCAGCACTCTTTTGACGCCAGACTTTAGGAGCCTCAAAATGAGCTCCTGCATTGTCTAAAATAGACTCAACATCTGCGAATTGGGCGGTTGTCACCGTGGAGCGGTAGACGGGCGTGCATGGTCTCGATGCGTCTCCACTTAAAGCGCGCTGGGCTTCTGTGAACTGTTCGACTACCTTTGGATCTAGGAGGACGACTTTTTTGCCCGATTCAACAAAGTATTGCCCACGTGCTAGAGCCTCACGGATGCCTTGCTCGCCTGCTTGGCCAGCCTTAAGCTCCATCATTAAGATGAAGCGATCACCCTCTTCGCGCCCATGCCCAATGATCTTAGCAAACTTGATGCGAACGGTTTTGCGCTTAAAGTTGTTTGAAAAAACAGCCCCCCACTGCTCTTTGAGTTGCACCCAGTACTGAGCAAGGAAGTTAAGCGTCTTGCGGCGATCTCGAAGCCACCAGCGACGATTTGCAGGCTCTAAAATGAAGCCGTAGGTCTTCAAGAGCTCGTGCGCAGGCCCATAAACAGCACTCTCCTTAGAGGGAAGGCGAATAGACAAAAAGTTTGAGGAGCCATCCACATGCATGGGAACAACATCTGTGGGTGAAACGGCAACGGAGATCGTGCCGTCGTCATCCTCGATGTGTTGATCTACCTCTTCTTCCTCTTCAGGATCTTCCAAGAAAGCATGCACACCAGGGAGGGTACCTTCGTCTGTCCACTCAATGGCTCTATCGGGTTGGTGGGCCCAATAGACAGCTGGCTTCCCCTTGAGAGCAGCAAGGAGCTTGCGCAAACGCTCCCGATTAAGCTGAATGATGCTCAAGAGCTTTCGATCACACCATTGCTCTAAAAGAGCAGCCACTCTGTAATTAGCGGCATCAAGCTTGTAGGCACGGCCCTTGTCCAACTTTTCAAGAGGAATCTCCTTGCCTTTGATGCGGCCCTCTACCTTGACGACCATCGCATTGCGTGGAGCCGTCTGAGCAAGGTTAGGAGGTAAAACAATGCGGAAGTAAAGGCGTTTTCCTTTGGCCTCAGAAAGGGTTAAGTAGCGGACAACGAGGGTTTCTTCAGCTTCGCCCTTGGGCTCTTGAGCTTCGTCTAAAAGCTCTTGAGGAGCCTCCATAAATTGAAGGCAAAGGGCTATGGCATGCTCGCAAACTTGGCCCTTGCGGCCTTGAAGGCAGGAGCAGTCATTCTTGACGAAGACCGTCGAGCGGAGATTAACCTTTGGGAAAAAAGTTTGCCCACCCATGGAGACCCTGCCTTTGAGAACCGGCGGCTCCCACGTGCAGTCCTCCACAGCACCAGCATCGAGGAGCTTTTGAGCGTCTCGCAAGGTGCCTTTGCTACTCATCTCGACTAAGATATCGTAACTTAAAGCAGGTTTTGTTGGTTCTTCAGAATGCTCCACTTGGGAAGACGAGGAAACTGTCATAAATCAGTTCTTTAACAGCGAAAAAGGATTTTGCCAAAGCGTTTACCCCGCTGGGCGGCCATCTTTGCTAGCACGGCCAGGGCATCTTCGAGAGGGTAAACACTCTCAATAGCCACCTTTAAAACATCTGTTTTCATGAATGTAAATACTTTATCGTACATAAATTGCACTTCTTCTCTAGAGTGCGTTCGGATCCAATGATCCAACCAGAAGCCACAGAGCTTTATGTCGTCAAAAATCAATGAACGGGTTGGAAAGCGGACAAGATCTCCCGTCATCGCGCCGAAGGTGACATGCATCCCCCCTTGAGACAATGCTCGAACAAGATGTATGGCACTTTCGCCACCTACCGAATTAAGCGCCAAATGAACCGGCTCTCCACCTGTGATCTCCGCAATGTTTTTGTGATAATCAGAATTGGCCAAAACGACCACATCAGCACCGCACTCATCAAGCATGGGTTTAAAGGCAAGATCGCGAACGGTGCTGATACTCTTAAGCCCTAGGTGCTTGCAAAGGCTCACGACGCACTGCCCAACGGCCGAGTTGCCCGCGTTTTGGATCACCCAGCTCCCAGGCTCGAGATCGACAAAATCGTGCAGGAGGCGCCAAGCCGTTGGCGGGTTAATCAAGCCCAAAGTTAGCTGCTCAAGCGAAATATCCTTGGGAACCTTAAAGAGACCTGCGGCAAGGGCTGTAGGGTGCGTCTGCCAGGTGCCAACAGCATCTGGAATAGCCACCCAGTCCCCCTCTTGGATGTCTTGAACATCAGGCCCAAGCTCAACCACTTCACCAATACCCTCACGACCCGCAACGGCAGGAAACACCGTCTTTAAGCGACCATAGGTACCGCTGATCATGCCAAGATCGGAGGGGTTGACCGAAGTCATCAACATCTTGAGGCGGACCTCTCCAGGCTTTAAGGGCGCTAAAGGCAGCTTTTTTTTGTGTAGAACCTCGAATGGAGGCCCATGACGATCGTAGCAAATAGCAAACGATGAACTCATTTTGTTACTCTTATATAGGCACTTAGGGCGTTTTGAAAACGGTGCAAGGGCAATTTCACCCAAACAAAAACCGCGTCCTACGGGAGCAGGACACGGCTAGCCTCTATGAAATAAATGTAGTTGGCAAGCTTAGACGTTCAAATTTATACATCCAATTGCCCAAACCACTGATGCTGCTATCAGCCAAACGCCTTAAAATGCTCATTATCAACAATTTCAAGATCCAGAAGAGCATCATTAAGAGCATCAGACATTTCCATATTATTAATATCTTCCGACACAAATACATCATCAGCTCCGGCGAAAAGAGTGCGCGCCTCAAGACTTTCTAAATTCATAATGGCTTTCTTTTTTTTGATATATTTCATGTACTTCATCCCGTTTCTAATGTTCATAGAGTAACTGTTCTTTTATTATTAGAGCTACAAACAAGAGATCTTATTCCCAAAATAGTGTTTTTTAGCTGCTTTTTAGACTTTTAAAGGCAAAAACCCCTCGACCTACCCCTAAATCCGTATTACTAGGAAGCTATGCTCGATTTTTGGCTGAAACTCTCATGGATTCCCATCGTAACGGCGCTCATTGGTTGGGGCACCAACTGGGTCGCTATTCGCATGCTATTTGAGCCCAAAAAGCCCTTCTCTATCTTTGGGCTTAATATCCAAGGGCTTGTACCCAAACGCCAGCGGGAGCTTGCCTCCAAAACAGCTGAAGTGGTCGACCGCGAGATCTTGAGCCAACACACCATCCGAGAAAATATCTTAAAACTGAATCTAGAACCCTACCTGGAAGACTTTGCACACAAGCTCGTCAAAGAACGCCTCGGAACTCGTCTTCAGGCGATGCCGATGGTGGGTGCTTTCATCCAAGATGCAACCCTCGATAAGTGGAAAGATATCGCACTAGAAGAGCTTCGCAAGGAAGCGAGCACCATGCAGCTTAACATCGCTAATGAAGTCGAAAGTCACCTGCAAGTCCGCGAACTCATTGAAACACGCATCGCAAGCTTTGACCCTGAAAAACTGGAAACGGTGATCCTTCACGTTGCACGCAAAGAGCTAAAAACCATCGAATGGCTCGGCGCCCTACTCGGCTTTGTTGTAGGGCTCGGTCAAGTGGGCATCCTCTATGCGATGCAAGGCTTGTAGAATTAACGAATACCCCTTAAGCAATACCCATAATCAAGAGCCTTGAAGATTTATTTGTGAGCACCATGCTTTCTCAAAAACTCGATCAATGCATCCCTGTATGGCCTGTATGGAAAACTCGGCATTTCCTCAACAAACCCTAGAGGCGTACGCCCCTCGTAATCCTTAGCATTTATATCAGCGCCAAGATCCAGCAATAACTCAATTGAGTCCATCCCACTACCCTCTCTATATACATTTTCAATAAATATCCTAAGGGCATCAGAAATCAATTGGGTAGTGTCTAATTCTGATGCATAGGAAAGGAGCAGTCTCGCGTAACCCTCCCCCATTTTTATAGCCTTAATGAAACATTGAGTATTAACCTTGGCACCCATTTGAAGTAACGCCCTTATCATGCTATCGGAATCAAATGTTGCGGCCAATGTCTTTAAGGCCAAAAGCAAGTTGTCTTCTTGATTAACATCAACACCGCGATCGATCAGCATTTGAAGCATAGCACTCTTTTGATCAAACTTCATTCTATATTCTGGAGCTTTAATGACAGAAGCCAAAGCAAGGCTTAACGGATCAAAATGACTGTTTTCGGGATATGCACTTAAAGCAAATACAATAGCTTCAGGTCGACCACTTTCTATGATTAATCTTAACCTATCCTCACTGAGTACATCTCTACCTTGAAGAAGCTCATCCAGTTCTTTGAGCATCTCGATACGTCCCAAAAATGCAGCCCTGTCGAGAAGCTGATCAGAAAGATCAATGCTCTCACTCACAAAAAGTTGAAGCATATCCACGTGATTACCGCTGACTACAAGCTCCAAGGCTCCTTTAGGCAGATGAACACCATACTCAACAAGTAATTTGCATGCCTCCAAGCTTCCCCCTCGAATAGCTTGCACTAAATCTTCCTCAGAAAAAACGATACCCTTACTTTTTAGGAATTTTAACAAGTTTATGTCTCCTCGACGTGCAGCACCGATAATAGCAGCAGGCCCAACGTTAATATCTTGCTCAAAAAGTAAAGCAAACAAAGACTCATATCCACGTCCTACAGCAACTGACAGGACAAACTCACCCAAAGTTTCTCCACCTTCATAAACGAAGACAGGCGTCAACTCTGTCTTTCGTTCAAAATCAAAACCATGATCCACAAGGATTTGAAAAATATCATGGTGTCCATTGAATGCCGCTTTGTACAGAAGAGAATCCTCAATTGAATTCACATCTAATCCTTTTTCAATCAAAGCGTTGAACAATTCAACCGCACCATATTTAACGACGTTATTCAAAAGCGAAGTATCTTGAATGTCTAGACAAGCACCGTTATCAACCAATGTTTGAATAGCAAATCCATTCTGTTGTTTAATGGCAGCCAGCAAGGGTGTATTTCCGTACGGATCAACATAATTAACATTTACCTCATACTCTATCAATAAGTTAAAAAGGTCGTAAAAATCCTTTTCTATAGCGACTTTAAGAAATGGACTTCCATCAACACCCAACTTCAATAGGAGCTTAAGGGTTTCAAGACGGTTATCTCCAAACTGTCGAAGTGTTAATTCAAATAATTTCTCTCCAAAGGACCCACTAAAATAAACACGCCCACCAATCTCAGCAAAAGAAAGGATAAAATCAACAAGCTCATATCCTGTACTAGACATAGACACCTGGGAGGAATACGCATCTAAAATATCCTTTCGATCATAAAAACAAGCTAGCTCTAAATATTCTTTAGCCAGCTGAGGACTTTTAAAGATAGTCTTCATTAAATCATCAAGCTCCCCTGTTCTTACGTGATGATGATTTGGAGCTTCCTGGCTTTCATCACTCCAAGGACTTTGATTTTTGTAATCAAAATAAATCTCTGCCCCGATCCCTTCTCGAGTCTTCCAAGGCTTAAATGTCGAAACGTAATGAAGGACTTTGATTTCTTTGGAACCATCAGAACCTTTATTAACATAAGGCCAAGCATAATGCATACCATAAGTATGGATTTTCTCCCTGTGGACAGCATTAATGGCATTTTGATCAGGGAGTTGAGAATGAGGATTTTTCCTCAACCAATTCATTACTCTTTTGGAAAACTCATCTCTTCTCAACCTTCTCAAATCCATAACAAGAAGACCAGAGTTAATATATTGATAGCCACCATCAATATAAGCACTAAAGTCACAAATGCCATGTTGTTCACACAAAGAACGTTGGTTTCGATAACCACTAATATCGAGAACCCCTGCAATAGAGTTTTCTTCCATTTTTGCATTGCTTAATGCAATATAAGCAGCTTCAAAATCTTGCTCTTGAAGGGTTAAAAAATCGCTTGGATTGATTCGATCTATTAAGCTATTAAATTCACGGAAATCAACTTGCACTATCATATCGCAATCCATGTAAATCACCTTGTCCAGATGGGGCAAAAGCTCTGGAAGAAAAATTCGCACCATACCAGCCTCTCCCCATGAACGAAGATTAACTCCCCCTAAAAAACGACTAAGATTTTCTATTTTTATAATCTCTATTTTGCAGCGTCCCTGAAATTCAAGCTCTAAAGCATCAAATGCTTTCTTTTGACGCTCAGAAATGCCACTTTTTGCTAAACCCTCTGTTATAAAAAAATAAAAATGATAAAAGTCATCTGGATTAGCATTTTTTAAAATAGAATAAGCACCTACACCTCCCGACTCTAAATACGTCTCGTTATTTGCAGAAAAAGCCACATGAATCTCCTGGGATGGCTGCTGATCTAAAGGCAAACATTCCTGAGAAAACGCCATAAAAGCTAACAACAAAAAACTCGAGAAGAATATAAAGATCTTATTCATGATACTAATATATATTAATTTACACACACGACCACCCCGAAGGACTGGCATTACCTCCCCTTTTAGTCAAAAGCTATTAAAGAAAGTTCCTTAAAAGTCTAAAATAACTTTTAATTTTTCAATCAAACTAGCTACTGGCTACCGCTTCAACAGCCCAGAGCGCCTAAAGGAAAACGCCCCTCCTTGGGCAACAATCAAGTGATCGACAAAGCGGATATCCAGGCCCTCAGCTGCTTGAGCAAGCTTCTCGGTCAAGATGCAATCTTCCTGAGAAGGCTCAGCCTTGCCTGTTGGGTGATTGTGCGCGATAACCATTGCCGCCGCCGAGCGCTTGAGTGCAGCCGCTAAAACTTGCCTTGGGTAAATGATCGTCCGATCAACATCTCCCTCTTGAATGCGCTCAACTCCATTCTTCAGCAGACGGTATTGATGGTCTAAATACGCAATTTCAAAAACTTCGTGCTTTAAGTCTCCCAGGCGCGCTTGCCAAAAATCAATCAACTTATGAACGCTATTGAGGACACTCTCCTCCTCTTCTGCAGATTGTTGCAAGTAGAGCGTTGAAGCCTCACGAATAATCCTCAAGGCTACAGGAGCCACAGAGCCAATCCCCTCTATCTCGCGCAAGGATTCAAGAGGTGCATTGAGCACGCCACGTAGAGAGCCAAAACGTGCAAGAAGCTTTTTAGCGGGCTGCTTAACGTCACGACGGGGAATGCACAGCGTCAAGAGTAACTCAAGCACTTCATGATCCGCAAAACCTTGAAAGCCCGATCGCTCAAAGCGTTCACGAAGCCGCGAACGATGCCCAGCACCTGAGTGTATGTTCTTTTCTAGCGTTTCCGTTGACATGGTATGAGTGCAGCATCGGACATGCCATGAATGATTTTTTTGTCCGCAGGACAAAAGGTCGCCAAAATACCAACTAAATCAACCTGTTCGCCTTGGCACATGTAATAAGGGCATAGACGCAAGCGCCCAGCTTGTACGTCAACCTCGCCCGTTTCCTTGTAAACAGGATGCTCAAGCAAAGCTGGCTTTTTGTAATTTTGCAAAACATAGTTGACTTCGCGATTGGGATCGAGCGCCTCATCGAGCGCCTTCGTCCATTCCTCCTTAGAGCAGTTACTCCCTAGAGTAACACTACGAGCACCCCAAGCCGTTTCATGAAAACCACTGGCTTTAAGAATCCATCCACGTTCACGCTGTGAGGCCTCCCCGAGGTCTCTCCAGTCTCGAATAGGCTTCCCTGCAACCTGCGGCCCAACAAGCACTGCAGAATGAGGTAAATCCACAGGCTCCAACAACCAAGAAGGAGGCACCACACGCTCAAGCACTGTATAAACTTCCTTAGATAAGGCCTCTCTCCAAAAATCTTCAAGCAAGGGATGGTGGAAGAGGGCCAAGGAAAGCTTCTCCTCCTGGAAAGGCCGCATGGGTGGCGTCACCACGACATTACCTGCTTCAGCAGCAGCCATAACAGCATGCGTGCACGAGACATTGTCTAAATCAAAAAGCTCAAAAAACCGGTATAGCACATCAATACGAAGACGCTCGCCCTCGACATCACAAAAGAGCCCGCCCTCACCTTCGAGTACTTCATCAGGATGCAGCGTATAACAACGCTTGCCTTGCTCTTTTAGCTGCGCACACAACCACTCAAACTCGGGCCGGTAAGTGTCAGCTTCATCGCTGACAACACAAGCAATCACGGGCTGCTTAACCGCCGGAACCAGCTGAGCGAGTGCGGCATAAAAACTATCGATCATTCCCTGCCCCTCGATAACATCTTGGAATGCCCCCGCATAGCAAGCATTCAGAAACGCAGTTAGACCAATTCCTCCAGGGACCGCATCGATCTCTGTCAACGCAAAGCCCGTCTCTGTCTTCAAAAGATCTGGCCTTAAAACAACGGGCACCGCTCCCTTTTGGCTTTTTGACAAAGCATGCCGGCGCAAATATTCTGGCTTACCGCGGTTATAAGCTTCAGCCACCCAAGGCACCCGCAATTCCTTATTGCGCAAAATGGACTTTCCTTCAGAAGATCGCCTGTAAAGGAGCTCGAGCGCTTTTTGAAAAGCCAGGCATGCTCGCCCGATCGCCTCGATCTCAGCATGCTCGGCCGCCGTCAAAGGCCATGGCTCTGGAGAACACTGCCAAGTCTTATCGCGAAAAAGCGTTGACTGAGAAAAGCGCTCGGAAAGGCAAGCGTAGCTCACGTCAGTTTCGGGGCATGGTGCTAGCATCATCACAAAAAACTTAATCGTCTACCTGAGCTGCACCACGAGCTGAAGGCCCTCCAGCCCGAAGCCACGCATTGATGAATCGATCGATGTCGCCATCCATAACATCCTGGATGTTAGAGGTCTCAACCCCGGTTCTCAAGTCTTTTACCATTTGGTAAGGTTGAAAAACATAACTTCGGATCTGGTTTCCCCAGCCGATCTCACCTTTTTCGCCATAAAACTTCTCCATCTCGGCACGCTTCTCGTCTTCCATTTTTTCGTAGAGGCGAGCCTTCAGGACCTTCATAGCAGTTGCTTTATTCTTATGCTGTGAGCGCTCATTCTGGCAACTCACGACAATATTAGTTGGCAAGTGGGTAATGCGTACAGCAGAATCCGTCTTATTAACGTGCTGCCCGCCTTTACCACTAGCGCGGAAGGTATCAATACGCAAATCATCCTCTTTAATATCAAGCTCAATGTCATCTTCAATCTCAGCGATGACATCCACTGAGGCAAAGGATGTGTGGCGCCGCTTATTCGAATCAAACGGGCTAATACGCACAAGCCGGTGAACACCCCGCTCTGCTTTAGAGTAGCCATAAGCATTCGGGCCAATGACCCGAAACGTCGCCCGTGAAATACCCGCTTCTTCACCAGGCTGTAAGTCTTGAATTTCCGTTTGGAAACCACGACGTTCGGCCCACCTCAAATAAAGACGCAAGAGCATATCCGCCCAATCGCAAGACTCCGTCCCCCCTGCACCTGCGTGAATACTCACAATAGCATTGCAAGCATCATGCGGCCCACTCAGGAAAGAAGCTATTTCCAGATCATCAAGCTCTGAGTAAAGCTTGCCTGAAGCCTCAACCATCTCTTCAAGATAAGGCTCGCCCTCTTCTTCTGAAGCTTCTTCGACTAACTCCTGCAAGGTCTTAACATCATCCAGACGCTTTTGAAAAGCAACGATGCCCGAAATAACGCTTTTTAACCCGTTAACTTGACCAATAACTTTTTGCGCCTCTTCTTGGTTATCCCAAAAAGTTGGTGATGCCATCTGCTCTTCAAGAGCTGCTATCTTAGATTGCTTTCCTTCGACGTCAAAGATACCTCCATAGGTAGCCTGCACGTTTGGTGATTTCATCAATCTTAGAGCGAATTTCAGAGGCAATCATCATAGGCCTCCAAAAAAGTCTTATTTCGTTCAAAAAGCAACGATTTCTTTCAAGAAAGCATAAAACCTCAAACAACTCACTATAAGCCACTTAAAAACAATAAAACACTCTAAAATACGTACTTTTTTTTGACTTCTCCCGGAGGATATGTTAAATTTTTGTTAATATACGTTTAGAAACAAGGAGGACATATGAAAGCATATACAAAGGAAAACACGTCGAAACAACCTACCAACTGCGGCTGTTATCTTGTTATTGGCCTCGTACTACTTGTAGGAGGAGCCTTCTGGATTGCCAGTGAGATGCATGCGCTGCGCAACTGCACTGTCATTAGCCACAACACTGAAATAGAGCCTAAGTAAGCACAAGCTCTCAGCAAAACGCTATTGCTCTTGACCCTTTGGGTGATTGAAATGAAATAGAAGCTATTCTATTTTCAATTCACATGCATACTCAGCTCAAGCTTTGCCTAGAACGTCACCCTAAACTCGAAGCCTGCTCACAAAGCATCACGGAGGCCTACGAATTACTCACACGCTGCTTCAACAATGGCCGCAAACTTCTCCTCGCCGGCAACGGCGGCAGTGCTTCAGATGCAGACCATATCTCTGGCGAGTTACTCAAGGGCTTTTGCAAAAAGCGTCCATTAGGCAAGGAATGGGAGGCTTCTATGGGCGAGCTTACACACCGTCTTCAAGGTGCTTTGCCTGCCATCCCCCTTCCCAACCTCATGAGCCTGATGACAGCCTTCAGCAATGACTGTGACCCTAAAGACTGCTTTGCACAACTTACTTTCGGTCTCGGCCAAGAAGGCGATATTCTCCTGTGCATCACAACATCGGGCAACTCAGAAAATCTCCTGCGCGCTGCGCGTGTTGCGAAGGCCAAGGGGATGTCCATCATCGGTCTCACCGGGCAAAGCGGCGGCAAACTCAAACCCCTGACGGACATTTGCATCTGCGCCCCCGAAACGCAAACCCACAAAATCCAAGAGTACCACTTGCCCATTTACCATGCCTTGTGCCTCATGCTGGAGGACACTTTCTTTGATTCGTGAGCATCTAGTCAAACTATCGAGCGAGCTCGATACAGCCTGCCTGCGCATTGCGGAGACAGTCGCTGGCGCTGGGGGTCGCGCACTGCTGGTGGGTGGCTGTGTTCGCGATGCCTTCTTTGGCAAAACATCTAAAGACATCGACATTGAGGTATTTGGCCTCTCCTCTGAAATGCTCGAAGAGGCCCTCTTTCCTCTATTTGAGATCAAACACGTTGGCCGCTCTTATGGCGTCTACAAAGTTAAAGGCCTTGAGATCGACATTTCCCTCCCCCGGCGTGAGTCTAAAACAGGCACGGGCCACAAAGGCTTTTCCATTGAGAGTGACCCTCATATGAGTCACGAGTCCGCGGCCTCTCGGCGCGACTTCACGATCAACACCATTGCCTGGGACCCTCTCGACGGCGAAGTGATCGACCCTTTCGGCGGCGTTGAAGACATCAAACACCGCATTCTGCGCCATACAGGCAGCCGCTTCGCCGAAGACCCTTTGCGCGTCCTGCGAGCCATGCAGCTCATCGCGCGTTTCGAGCTCACAATCGCACCTGAGACGCTTGATCTTTGCAAGCGTATCACCCCCGAAACCCTCTCTAAAGAACGTATTTTTGACGAGTGGGCCAAGCTCATTCTCCGCGGCATTCAGCCTTCCTTGGGTCTTAAATTCTTGAGCGCCTGCGGGTGGATACAATACTTCCCCGAAATCGAAGCAATGATTGGCTGCGAGCAAGACCCTCGCTGGCATCCCGAAGGAGATGTCTGGGTCCACACACTCCACTGTCTGGATGCCTTTGCTAAAAAACGCATCGGCGATTACTGGGAAGATCTCGTTGTCGGCTTTGCAGTGCTATGCCATGACATCGGCAAACCTTTGACGACAAAAATCGAGGCTGACGGGCGCATCCACTCCTACGGGCACGATCTTGCCGGCGAAGCTCCCACACGCCGTTTCCTCGCCCGCATGAGTGAAAACCGCCAACTTGCAGAGTCCGTCGTCTCCCTTGTCATCTACCACCTTCGGCCTTTCCAACTCTACAAAGCTAAGTCCGGTGATGGAGCTATCCGGCGGCTCGCCCACAAAGTTGGCCGCATTGATCGCCTCGCTCGCGTTGCCTACGCCGATGAAGCAGGCAGGCCCGGCCGCAGCCATGGAGCCTGCCCCCAGGGGGACTGGCTTCTTGAGCGTGCTCAAGCCCTCGCCGTTCACGACTCCGCCCCAAACCCCATCATGAAGGGCCGTCACTTGATTGCCCTTGGCATGAAGCCGGGAGAACAGTTTAAGCCCATCTTAGATGCGTGCTACGAAGCTCAGCTTGATGGCGTCTTTCACGACCTCAAAGGCGGCCTCGACGTCCTACGCCAATTCATTCAAGAGCATCCCGAAATTTCGATTGAGCGAAGCGAAGAAAGCTAAACACAGCCCTACTATCTAAATTTTCTTCCAAAACTCCTTATTTCACCCGATTGACAATTAATTATTATATGTTATAATGGAAGCTCCTTATAAGCCATACACAGCAAGAAACGCTCCCAAAATCGATCTTCTCAAGAGCAGGAAGCATATCTAACTGATTATCAGCATCTTAAAGAATTATTTATTTTAACTAAAAACACAAGCACTTCATTTTCAATCACTTAATAAATAAACCATTTCAATCCAGTATCATGTACCCAAAACATCTATTTTCAGATAACACAAAACCATCTCCACTCGCACCCATGGAATGGGTACGGACTGTGTCCTACCACAGCCCACAATGTGGTAGGACACAGTCCGTACCGTGGTCGACCACGGTACTTCTTCATTCTCCAAAAACTATTAATCCATTCATAAACAAAAACTTATCAAAAGACACTCGTTGTAGCCCACTGTGTTCTACCACATCGGGTCACACTCGAAAGCCCCTACGCACAATGGGGTCTACCACACTACGACACGGTATAAATAGACTCAAAAAAGCCCAATATGTAAAAGATTTACATTTACAAAAAAGTGAAAGATCGGTACCAAAGTTAGCTCCTAACAACAGGTATCCGATATATGAAAATCAAGTCCAGCTACGTAGCGAGGGGGCTCCGTGCAACCTCACTCTCACTAAAAGTTCTCCTGCTAGGCACATCTTGGGCGATAATCGCATCCAACCAAGCCAGCGCAGATTCTCAAGCAACCGCGAGTGATCTCGACGCACTTCGCCAAGAAATTGCTAACATGCGCCAAGCCTACGAAACGCGCATCGCTCAACTCGAAAATAAAATCCAAAATTTAGAAACCCGCGAAAGCGCTCTTGAAAACGAAGCTCAGCGCGCAGAAGCAGCCGCCAATACGGCTGAGAGTGCTAAAGAGCAAATCATTCTCACCCGTCAAGAAATCGAAGAAATGTACGCCGAGGGTGAGCGCCGCCCCTGGGCCGAGGTGGATACGCCAGGCAAACCCCTTGAATTTCACGGCAGCATTCGCTCTGGTTTCGGGGTTAACGGCCGCGGCGGGGTACAGGTGCCTTTCCAAGCACCTGATGCACCAGCGAAGTATCGCCTTGGTAACGAACCAGATACGTATGCAGAGCTCGTTTTTGACAGCCAGTTCTTCCCCTACGGTAAGGACGCAAAACCCAGCGACCCAACCTTTCGCGCCGTCCTCAGTGTCGACTATGGCCGCGACAACAGCGACTTAACTGAAGACAGCCAATTTTCTGTTAGCCAAGCCTATGCTGAAGTGGGTCAGCTCTTCCGCGGCAACCCAAGCACCAAGGTCTGGATGGGGCAGCGCTACTATCTAGACCCCAATGTCTACATGAACAACTTCACCTATGTTGACATGAGCGGTTACGGCGGCGGTATTGAAGACTTCGACGTTGGCGGCATCGGGAAGTTCTCTGCTGCGTGGATCGGCGGCACCATTGACCGCCTCAACAGTGATGGCACACCCGCTAACACTGAAGAGCGCTTCGCTAAGAACGACTTCGTCTTCTCCTTCTACGACTTTAATGTACCTTTTGGTAAGGGCCAAGTCTGGCTCGATGCTGCCTGGGCTCAAGAAGGAGTTTCTCCAGTCAACGGACGCTTCCCCGACTCTCAAGGAATTGCAACGGGCTTCATTCATCGTATAGAAGATCTCTACGGCGGGTCCAACCAAGCTGCCATCCAGTTTGGCTACGGTTCAGCAAGCAACTTCAAATCAACCCTCAATGCACCCACGAGCAAAATCAACGACTCCTGGTCCTTCCTCGTTTTGGACAATTTCATGATCCAGCCCTGGGACGAGCTCTCCATCATGTTCATGCTCGCCTACCAAGAGACGGACAATGGCCAAGACAAGGACAGCCGCTCAAGCTGGATCACCAGTGGTGTGCGTCCCGTATGGCACTTCACACGTGAGCTGGGTCTTGCCTTCGAAGGTAGCGTCGACTACACAGATCCTTTTGCAGGCTCTGCAGGTGAACTATACAAATTCACGATCGCTCCGCAAATCACTCCGGATTGGGACTTTGCAGTCCGTCCCATTTTACGGGTCTTCTTCACCTATGCACTCTGGAGCGACAGCTTCAAGGGCCGCATTGGCGGAGACACTTACAGGCGCAACACAGACGGCATCGCAGCTGGTGTTCAAGTTGAAGCTTCCTGGTAATCGTAATATAAATCTAACCCTACTTTCTCAGAGATCCTCAAAGCATAGCTTTGAGGATCTCTTCTTTTACAAGAAGTCTTCATTCGGCTTTAGCGGCAGGAACAGGTCGATTACCCATACCTGCCTGGAGCTTTTCGACTTGTTCCCACTGAATAGGAAAAGGCTTCGTTGAGTCTCCGGCATAGAGTGAAATATGAGGAACAGGAAATTCAATTCCTTCACGGTCAAAACGCTCTTTAACATCCATCATTATCGAGTTTTTTATCGCAACAAAATTGCTCTTTTCAAACCAAACACCCAGAATGATCTTAAAGAAAGAATCCCCATATTCTTGTAAGAGAATGAGCGGCTCAGGCTCATCCAAGCTGTAAGGGTTGGCGTCCGCGACTTCGCGCAAGATTTCAAAAACACGGCGAATGTCTTCTTTAAAAGGAACATGCACGTTAATATCAAGACGACGAATGGGAAAACGTGTTACATTCGTGAAGGTCGTTTGAATCAACGTTTGGTTAGGAATGCGCATGCAAAGATTGTCAAAAGTGCGCACCTTAACGGACATTAAATCAATCGACAGCACATAGCCTAAGGTATTATCGATCAGGACAATATCTCCAACCTCAAAAGGTTTTTCACCCAGCAAAAATATGCCTGAAATAAAGTTTGAAAGGCTTGTTTGAGCAGCAAAACCAAAGGCAATCGAAGCAATACCGGCTGTACCGAGAATGGCGGAAAGATTAAAGTCAAAATCCAGAAGGATCGTAATAATCAACAGCAGCGAACCGAAGTAAGTAACAAACTTTCTAAAAATAAGCGCCAAGTGCTCAGAGAAATGACGCATGATAAGACTGCTACCAAGCCGGGCAAAAACGAGAAGCAAAGGAAAGCCAAGCGTGATAATGAGAATGGTGCGGACCATCGCGCCAATCAAAGGAAGGCCTTCAAGATTCCAGAATGCAAATGTTATGCTCATTATGGATTATCAAAAATTTGAAATGGATTTAGAGCGCTTAGGCCAAAGACTCGGCTAGCAAGACTCTGGGCTGGCACCTTTTGTGAGGGAGCCAAAAGCTCTCCTTTCTTCGCCATCAAAGGCGTCGAACGCTCATACGTAACATTGCCTATCTGATCTTTGTGGAGGTTACGAATCCTGACGGCATTTGCCCAAAGACGTTCTTCACCTTTGTAGATGCCTAGGTATTTTACTTCGAGGCAGATTTTGTCAAACTCGAGAAAATCAGGCGATTGATTGGTAATAGTAAGCGGACACAGCACACGGTTAGGCAAAAGATCAAAATGATCTACATTGCGGTAAGCAAAGGTGCGCAGAGCATAACATAGCTCCCCTTCCAGAACATCCCCAAACCAAGTGGATGAAAGGATAGCTGAAGGGATGGGCGTTGACGAGAAAACATACTTATTCTGAACGTAAACTCCCACATCAAGCCATAAAGGAATCGAAACAAAAAACTGAACTTGACTACCTGGCGGCAGAGCAAGCTGTGTGCTGGGACGCACGACAATGGGACGATCTGGCATGCAAGGCCGAATCTTAAACTTAGTCGCGTCTTGATTGAGTGCCCAACGACTCCATTGTATATTTGGAGGAAAATCTTCACAAAGCTCAACTTTAGCCTCGATCGATCGATCTGAAGATACATGAGAGGCAATCAGCCAGTCTTGATCTCGGCGACGAAAATAGATGCGCACCGGGCCACATTGCCAAAGGATAGAGGCATCAATAGGGAGTTCATGAGGCTCCCACAATGGAAAGGACGCAGACATAGTCTTATAAATAGGCGGCAACAGTATGCACAATATCGTCCAAAGAAGCAAGCTTCCCCTCCCCTTCGTAGCCACAGGCAAGTATGCCCGTTTGAGGTGGAACGATCGCATGCCCTCGAGATTTGAGAATATCGAGATTAGCCTGAGTAGCTGGATGGTTTAGCATGTTGCCATTCATCGCTGGAGCGAGCACAACGGGTGCACGCGTCGCGAGATAAATATTGGATAAAAGATCTGGAGCCAGCCCCTGGGCGAAACAAGCTAGCTTGTGCGCTGTAAGCGGAGCGACTAGCATGCAGTCTATAGTATCGGCAAGATGGATATGCTCCGGCTTCCAGGACTGCCCGGCTTCCTGAGAGCCCAGCAAAACGGGGTTGCGAGAAAGCGTGTGAAGGGTTTTCGGTGTGATGAATTCTGCGGCGCTCTCCGTCATCACACAATGGACCGAGGCCCCTTCTTGGACAAGCATAGAAGCGAGGTCTGCGGCGCGAAACGCAGCGATCGAGCCCGTTACACCAAGGAGAATCGTCTTTCCTTGAAATTTTTCACCCATATCCAAAAACGGTATGAGATGAAGATCCAGGGTTCAATCTATTTTTAGGGAGGATAAAAAAACAGCTTTTTAGGGGGAACGCCCTCATTGAGCCCTCTAAACAAGCATCAAGCTTGTCTTTGCTGCTCGGTTTTTATAGGATTAAGTGTAAATTAGATCTCTTCGTTTTTCTACTCCCTTGATGAAGTACAGGTATGCTTCATCAGCCTAATACAATGCCCCAAAATGGATTGCCAACCCTTTCATAGACTTATCGCATGGTGCTTCGAACACCCCTATGTTCTATGGCTCATTTTTGGTTTTCTCTGTCTAATTCTCGCTTACGTCGTTCTGGCAACCCAATGCTTTAAGACCAAATTCAAATTCGCGAACGCCTCACAGGGATTCAAACACCTACATCTTCTGGAAAAAGAAAATATTTATGCACTGCTCCTACTTATCGAGTTTTTATTAATTCTCGATTTTTCAGTAGCAAAAATTTGTCCAATGAGCTCATTATTAAGAGCTGAACCTCCATCCAAGGAATTCATCGGGATAGTTTCTGTTTACGGGATAGTTATTTTTGGCTTCTTGATTTTTATATCGGAGTTCATCGACAAAGAATTCAGCTCTGGGAAATCCAACATTTTGACAAAGAAAACAGCCATCTATTCATTGGCAATGATCGAAATTGTTTTTGCAGCCCTGCTGCTTTTTAAAACGACTCCTTTTCTAAAATTAATTTTCGTCGGTGGCATGGGGTTCCTTCAAATACGAGCTGTCTACTGGATATATCAATTAATCAGTGATCCTGCAAAATGGATGGAAGAGTGGCTCAAAGAAATCCCAGATCTACTAAAATCTGACTCTACAAATGAAAAGATGCATGAGCATTTTTTCAATTTCCAAGAAGAATTTAAAGCCGCCATAAAAGGGCGATTAAAAAAATATGTTCCCATCGATTCTTACGCAGACACCTATATCAAAGGCATTGAGAAAATTTTCCCTATTTTGACGTCTCAAACACACAAGACACAAAGGAAACAAAACTTTTTTCAAATAAATGAACCAAACTGGATCAACGAGAAACCATGGGAACTCTCGAAATTTGTAAATGAAGCAATAAAGACCAGAGACGAATCAAAATACCTCACAGTGAGCTATCTACCGATAAGAATCTCAAAAATTGCACTTGATCATGAAGTTGATCAAATCTTTAACGACTGCCTTGCAATAATTCCAAACATCTACTCTAAGGCCTATGAATCAAAAGATGAACGTGTTTGCTCTTTATTAACAGATCGTTCATGGCGACGGCCGTTCGTGTTAGCAGACACTCTTTCCTATAGAGACCCCAGCAAGATAATCAAGGAACCTACTGAAAAATACCTGGTTGCCATTTTAAAGACATTTCAAGAACTACTCCGCAAAAGCTGTCTACTAAACAAAAAAGATGATTTTAAACGATTTTTAGACAAAACGCTAGAACTGAACTACGTAAAATACGCAAAAAATGATGCCAAAGAACAGCTCCATTCTAAACTTGTAAAGCATCGCAACCATATGCTCTTTGCTTTTTCCAGCTGGCTACTGCACCACTACCGCGACAACAAACAAGAAAAACATAAAAAAAACGCACTTAACCTCTATAAGATCTACCTCAAAAGGGTCCCCCAAGAAGGCGATACATTCGAAGGACTCATTGATTCCTATACGAGTTTAGCTAATGTGGGCGAAAAGAATGACTGGAATCTAACCCACTGGGAAACCCAAGAGAAAATCGATCAAGATATAGACTCTTTCCATGTGAGCACTCAACAATGGATGCTTAACAACTACGTGATTCAAGCGATATATTGCAAAACAAAAGGGAGGCCGTATCTTGTAAAATCGGATTTCAGCTTAGAACAAGAATCTCTTTTCTGCAAGAAGATCAGCGGAATTGAAGACTTTCTAGCATCAAATGAAGCATTATTAAGCGACATTCTTGACCCCACCGACGTAACAAAAAGAATAGAAGCGTTTAAAAAATTCTTAGAGGAAAAGAAGAAAAAATTTGAAGAGGCCATTAAAGAGGATATACGAACACGATCTATCCTCGATGATCAGGTTGAGAAGTTCAAAGATGAAGTACTCAGGACCTATAAAGAAAAGCGAAGAAGCCTCATCCAACTGCTCAAGAAGCATAACAAATACACAACAAAGGATAACGGTCTCAAGGAGGGCGATGAGCGATTCGGCATAACACGCTATGAACCTAAGAAGTGGTTTTTCGGAAGCTACTACGGCACCTACTACCACCCCGGTGGCAGTGATATTGCTGAGGGACTGACCCTGGGAGAGGAAGAAAAAATTTATCGCTCTTTAAAAGAAAATATTGAAAAGAAATTAACCCTTTCTTGGGAAGGCTACAAAAAGGCTTTTGAGCTCATTGATCCCAAAGACATAGGTGATTATGTTATACTCATAGGCTACCTTGATATGTATGAAACCCTTTTAAAAAATTCGGAGCCTGTAGGGAGAGAGGAACCATTTCCACCGCCCTGTGAAATTTACGGGGAAAAAGTACCTGTCATCAACCCTCTTTGTGATTCTGAAACACAAGGAACTATGATTTTGCTCAATACTAAAACGCTTCCTACTTGGGAGCAATACACCAACCCTAAATTCGAAAACGAGCTAGGTGAGGTAAGAGAGAACCTCTACATCGACGTGCGTGCGCTTTCAGAAGATAAAGCATTCGCTGAGACCCTCAAAAGCCCTCCAGAATGGCTCAAAAAAGAAGGTAGTGAGGAAGCACAAAAAGCTTACCTTGAAGGACTAGCGATTGTGAAAGTCTACGAGAAATTTAATTTTGACCCTAAAGGTAGTCTGGAGGGGTCTATTTTAGTCACCTTTGAGGGAGATCCATAAACTGCTCTGCGATGGCGTCGGCAAGGAGGCGGCCCTGAGGCGTCAAAACATAATGGTCTTCTGAACCTAACTGGAGGAGGTTTGTTTCACAGAGAGCACTTAGCAAAGTATCGAGCGAAGCCTTGTCCCATGCTGAGGGAAAACGTTTTTCGAGAAGCCTGCGGTCAACCCCTGCATTCGTGCGAAGGCCGAAGATCCAGGCATCCACAAATAATGTGGGATCGGAAACTTGTATGCGCTCCTCAAATGTGGGCTTGCCCACTTCAATACCCTGAACCCAAGCGTTGAGATCGTGAGGATTTGTCAGCCGCTCGCCTTGATACTGAGAAGCTGCTGAGGGACCATAACCCAGCCACTCGTGCATGGCCCAAGTATTGAGATTGTGCTGACAGGCATAGCCAGGACGCGCGAAATTGGAAACTTCGTACTGCGCATAGCCAGCTTTTTCTAAAATCTCCCAGGTTATTTCGTAAAAAACGGCCTCATCTTCGACGGATTGCTTGCGGACCTGGCCCTTGTTTAACTTAAGCCAAAGCGCCGTATCTTCCTCAAAAGTGAGGCAGTAGGTAGAAATGTGCTCGGGCTCAAGCGCAATGGCTGCCTTGAGGTCTTCGGCCCAAGCATCGAGGCTTTGGCCTGGAATAGCAAAGATGAGGTCCAGGTTGATATTGTCGCAACCACCTGCACGCAGCGTAGCATAGGCCTTGCGGGCTTGATCTGGACTGTGAAGGCGCCCGAGAGCATCAAGCGTTTTGGTTTGAAAGCTTTGGACGCCCATTGACATGCGAGTCACCCCGGAGTTTAGGAGCGTATCGACCTTGTCTGCCTTAACTGTGGAGGGAGCCATCTCCACCGTCCACTCCTCAGGAGACTGCTGACAGAGCGTGCGTGTGGCATGTGCAAGGCGCTTTAAGTCTTTGGAGGGCAAGAGGCCAGGCGTACCCCCACCCCAAAAAACAGTATTTGCAGGACGTTCTAAGGGCCTTAGGCGCATTTCACCTTCAACGGCAGCCAAATAACGCTCAAGCTCTTGGCGCTGAGGCTTTTCTTGATAGAAGGCACAAAAATCACACGTCGAGGCGCAGAAGGGAACGTGAACGTAGACCCCGAGCGTCACTGGTGGTGTGGATTCGTGCACTTTTGCTTGCAGTGTCATCTTGAAGGATTTATGGATATAGACGATCCACTATGAATGCCAAGCTCATCCGTACTCTTTTTTCCATGATCGCTGTGCTTGCCCTCGTTGGCTGCTCAGACATGACACTCTCTAATTTGACGCCTCAACGCGTCCCCCAAAACCCATCGGGTATCTACACGATCACGATGAAGCCGTCTTTGCGCGATGCAACCATCATCCAGGACAGCATCATGCCCTATATTGTGATTGATGGAACCAAGCACCCCATGAAAAAGAGCTCCATGGGCGCTAATATTTTTGAGTATGAGTATACGATGCCAGCCGGGCACGCCGATGCGAAGTACTACTTCGTTATCGATTACTTGGCAGACGTCAAAGGCACCCCACGTGAGCGAAGCGAGACAAGCGAGCTCTACACGCTCAAGCTGATCAACCGCTATGTTGTAACCATGGTAACCGAACGCGGCCCCGTGGGCTCCAAAGTGGCTGTTGTCGGGCGCGGGGTTTCCAAGTATGACAAAGTAACCATCGGTGGAATTGAAGCAGACACCACGGTAGAGTCTTCCAATGCCTTGAGCTTCATCGTCCCTGCCCTACCTGCAGGACGCAGCTACCAAGCATACCTCCGCAGTGGCAATGGCAATATGCCTATCGGGCAGTTCCTGATCGATGCGGGAAACATTCGCGTGATGCCTAAAGAGCTGACTTTAACCTCAGGAGAGCGGACGGTCCTCATATTTTCAATCGATAACCCTGCGCCCAAGGATGGTCTTTTAATCGACGTAACAACGGACATCCCAGAAAGCGTCATTATGCCCGAGGTGATCATCCCAGGAGGTGCTCGCTCAGTCAGCATACCGCTGGAAGGTGGATTGGCAGGGAATGGCACGCTCTATGCAACGGCCTCAGGCTTTGGAGAGACTCACGTGCCTATTAGCGTTATTGGAGAGGAAACCAGTGAAGAGCTAACTACCTTTACTGAAACCGAAGAAGTGGAATATGTTCGTATTGAAGCTACAGAAGAGAGGCCAAGTGCACCTCTTAATGAAATATCCGCTCCAGCCTCAGAGCCTACCGAAGTGAGTGTTGAAGAGTTCAGTCAGATTCAGGAGACCACTCTATATACGCCAGGCGATGATCACTCGCTAAGTTCCACTCAGGAAGATCCAGAATCCGACTCGATTGCATTTTAAGGTTTTTAGCAAACTCGGGTGAAGCGACAAAATAATCTACCCGGGAGTAGATGTCTTTATTGGCGTAATAGTGCGTCCACCGTTCTCCACGACTGTCAACTGGGGTAATGAGTGTGCCAATGTTTGCCTTGCCCTTTTTTAAGAAGGCACGCATGGAAGGGCTTTGAGGGTCGTCATTCCAGTCGCCAGTAATGACATAGCGAGCCCCATGCGTCGGAGGAAATACGTGGGTGATCCAGTCCCGGATGGCAAAGGCTTCTTTGCGACGGCGCTCACGCGAAATAGGGTCTGCCTTGTCTTCAGTGAACTTGCCTTTAAGGTGTAAAATAAAAACAGCCCACTCTCCTGCATCATCCTCAAAGACAACCCCCAGAAGGCCCCGTTTAACAGGTGTCGGCTCTCCATTGTAAGAAAAAACAAGTGCACGCTTCTCGACTAAGTGTTTCCAGCGTTGTTTTGAAAGCACGGCCACTTTGCGATGTTGGTCAGGGCCTTCAACGAGTGCACGATAGGGATAATTGAGGCCGTCTTTTTTTAAATCGCGCTGAAGCTCTTCTAAGTAAGCGTCATTGCCAATTTCCTGCAAAGCCACAACGTCAGCATTAGCCTTCATCAGAACCTTGCGAAGGGCTGCCTTCGACGCTTCGGGCTTAGGGTAGTTTTTCCTGTAGATACCTTCAACACGGCGGCCCGAAAGATTGTAGTTGTGGACGTTATAAGTAGCGATGCGGACAGGCTCTACCCCATAGCTAAGCATCGTGGGTAAACAAAGAACAAGCCCAAGAAAAGCTACCCTACTCCTTACGCAGAGCCGTTTCACGCTCAAGAAGGGTTGGATGTGAGTAGTAAAATGCACTGAAAAGTGGATGCGGCGTGAGATTGCTGAGGTTTTTCTCGTACATTTTGCGCAAGCTGCTAATCAAAGCATCTCCCGAGCCCATGACATCTTTAGCGAAAGCATCAGCCTCGTACTCGTGTTTGCGAGAAAGGTGATTAAACAGGGGGGATAGCCAGAAGCTCACAAGACCACTCAACAAACTAAACACAATAAGTGCGGGAACAAAGCGTGCAGCACCCAAGTCTTCAGGAAAACCAAAGCCGGTGAAAAACCAAGCCTCATTCATGAGCCAAGCAATTATAATCAGACCACACAGCAGTGAACATGCCGAAAGGAGGAGCATCTTGGGGACATGACCGCGCTTGTAGTGGCCTATCTCGTGGGCGAGAACCGCCTCAAGCTCGACGGGATCTAGCTGGTCGATAAGCGTGTCAAAAAGGACGATGCGACGGAAGCGGCCAAAGCCGGTGAAAAAGGCATTGGAGTGTGTTGAGCGCTTACTGCCATCCATAACATGGATGCTGGAGGCCTTAAAGCCCGTACGTGCGCCCAGGGCAAGAAGCCTGTCGCGGAGCTCGCCTTCGGGAAGCGGTGTTAGCTTGTTGAACAAGGGGAGAATTAAGCGTGGGTACAGCAGTAAAACGAGCAACTGAAAAACCATGATAGCCCCAAAGGCCCAAAGCCACCACGTATGTGGATTTTTTTGGAAGAAAAACAAAAGAAGCCATAAAAGCGGAAAGCCCAAAGCAAGGCCCAAAAAGAGCCCTTTGACCTTGTCCATCAACCAAAGCGAACACGTGCTTTTGTTAAAACCAAATTGAGCTTCGATACCAAATTGAGACCACCATTCAAACGGAAGTGAAGGCAAGGAAAGGACTATACCGATCAGAAAAAGTACCATTGCTTGAGCCCACAGAGCACTCCCAAACCAGCTGGAAAGAAGATTAAAAGACCAAGGCAAAAAACCACTGAGGACAATAAGCGCCAAAAGAGCTGAGCCATACACACACTCAACGGCGCTAAAGGCATTTTTGGCTAAGGTATAATTTGTGGCTTTTTTGTAAGTTTTCTCATCCATGACGCCCTGAAACACTTCCGGCATTTTGCCAGCATGGGCCTTCACCGAAGAGCGATTGAGCATACCAAGCGCAAGCTCAGCGAGCATCTTAAGAACAAGCAGTACTAGAAAAGTCGTTAGAAGCCAATGCATTGTAGACAAGGACTGTTTCAGTAAACTCACCAAAAGACAAGGCTATTAGAGCCAGACTCTCAAGCTTCTAGAAGCAGCCACCACCACAGCCACCATTATGGCGATTTGCAGGGTTAATACATTGGACAAACAGCGCGCCAACGAGAGCTAGAGCCTGTTGTGCGATGCTTGGGTTCTCGATATTTTGGTTATTGTTAGCAATAGGAAACACCTCTAGAGGAATCATTTCGTTATCAAAACGGCTACGCCAAAAATCATTCAGCCCATTCCACATGCGATGGAAATCTACCCGGGCACGAAGATCAACATGTGGCTGCACCCAAGGGCCTTGCGTAATGATCGTGTATATAGTTGTAAATTCGTCCAGAGCATAACGCGTTGCTTCAACAAACAGCTCTTGCTGCTGAGGATTTAGCAGCTTAAGCGGCACAGCTACTTCTCTATTGATCAGCCATGCAATCCGGACACTCAAAGCATTTAACCAATCGGCAAGGGCTAAGTCTTGAGGAGTATTTCCAAGCAAGTCATGCAGGCGTGCTATATGATCAACGATAGACTCCAAGCGAGCACGGACTAAAATAGCACGCACGTAAAGATTAACAGACGAATTGCCCGCTTGCTCTATATCCATGACTCGATTATAAAAGGTTTGATAGTCTGGCTCTAAAACGTGCTGAGCAAAGCCCCAAGCATCTACAAGGTCCTCTGCGGGCATAAACCAAGCAGGCTCATCATTTAAGAGCCCATCCCTCAACTGAAACAGGAAGGATCGAATGCCCTTGTAGCGGCGAACAAAGTCCTGAAAAAAGCGGTGCCCTACTTGAACTCTATCAAAAGAAGGCATGCGACCTCGAGCAAACTCCGGACGGAGGGCATTCAACTCTTCGCGCATAGCAAATAAATCTTCCCTCATGGCTGCTAATGCCTGATCCAAAAGAGTATCTTCGGGACGCTCGACATTGTCAATAAACTGCAAAGCTTCGTTTAGGTAGAAAGGTACCGTGTCCAAACGAAGGCGAACAGGAACAAAATACATCAAGTTCATAGTATGCCCTTCCGGGAAAACTATGCTAAGTGTGGTTGTTAAAAAGGCTCTCCCTTCTATATAGGCATCAATAGCTTCGTTTTTAGAGCGTAATAGATTGTCCTCATTTTCTGAGATTTTAAGGGCTGCTCCGACACCTATAGTCTTGTCGACCTGGCTACTCAAAATTTCTATCTCAACAGCTGAAGCCTGAGTAAATGCTAAAAATGAAAGGATATACCCAAACAAAATAAATAACACTGAAGAAAACCGCTCTGCCATAAATTTATATTTTGAAAAAAGAAACTCAAAAAGCAACGGAGAATTCTTAAAAAATGGCTATAATTCATCAGTCACATATGCGTCGCACATCACAAGGTGAGTAAACTTGCAGTGGAGTGCCACCCATCAAAGGTTCCGTAGCATTACCCATAAACATAATCTCTCCTCCATTAAGGCCAACATCATCGTCATCCGCATCATCCATATCCATTGACCCAGAACTTTCTTCACCACTGCTATCGCTCTCTTCTTCACTATCAAAAGCATCTTGATTAATATCGTAGGGAATGACATTGGGGAAATACTGCTGAAAAAGTTCCTCCGCCCTTAGCTCCAAAGCCCTCTGCTCTCGTAAATGCACAATACCGCCTTCTCCATCTTGAGCTCTCTCAACAAATGCTCGCAAATGAACTTCAATCTGCTGAAAGATGAGGCGCTGAAGCTCAAATATGCGCAGGACAAAGTCAGGGTCGTCATAGCAATTGATAAAACTCCTTACACGAACGAGCTTATAAAGTCTTTGGAGCTGACTTAACACTCGATCATAAATGCTACCTAAGCCTTCATCAAGAAGGTCAGCCTGTTGACGAATGGTAGCCTGCAGATTCTGATCTAAGTCGCAAAAAATGTGATATAAATGCTCTTGAAGCAAAGTTTGCTGAACTAAACGCCATATTAGGCCCTGCTGAACCTCGTGAAAAAAGGGTATCCAAGCGCCCAGGGCATGCTCCAGGTGAGTGCCCGTTTGATAACCTCTCAGGAGCTCCCACAAAGCTATATACATTGGCTTATTCATGTTAGAGAGCAAAAATAAACGCTCGTCCTCAGGAAGTGTGTTAAACCCACGAAGAAGATAATCTACAAGCGGCATGATTTGATACTGAAAACGCCTAGTAACCAAATGAAAAAATGTATTGGCCTCGATTAAACTCCGCTGGAGCGCTTCTTCTCCCATTTCAAAAACCAGATCAGCCTCTCGGCCATCAATAAGGCCAGCATATTGTCTTCTCAAATCATCATGCATTTGTATGAGCCATACAGTCAAAGCCTCTAGGGCATACCTTAAGACTGAGCCATTTAAAAAGCTACGAGCACTCAAAAAGTCATTCACCCAGTGTTCGTATTGATTAAGATAATTGATCGCACTTTTTAAGCGTATACGAACAAGATCAAGAGCTGTTGCATCGCATACAGAGTGCCCCCTTTGGCTCTCTATGACAAACTGCAAGGGATGATTCGGCCCTCTGAGAATGTTGTTTCCGTTAATAATGGCGTCCACATGCATATTGAGTGCAAGCAAAGCTGGAGCAATATCTGGCCTGGGGTTAATCACTCCTTCCACACCAATACGTTTTTGCGCCTCCTCATCGCCCGCAGGAATATACCTTGCATTCAAAGAATCAAAATTAGGAACCATTCTCCCTGCGAATGCTGTCGAAACAAAGAGGCTCTGAGCGAGCATGCATACAAAAACAATAATTTGAAACTTCATATAAAAATGGGAATAACAGGTCTTTGAAACCATCTACCTAAATGCTTTTTAAGAAACCCAAAGGCAACCTACTACCTACAGACGACCTCAATATAGAAGCATCCAATAGACTGTCATGATCTGCATGAACTGGCTGACCTTCTTGAACGGCTTCCACTATCTCAGGAGATGCGGCCTCCTCCTGCTGATTCTGAGGGGGTTCATGACGCCAAAGTTGCTCAAAACTACCCTCTAAATCAACAAGCTGCCTCTCCAAGATTGGCGATGGCTCGACTTCAACATCATTAAAATCATTTGTATGCTCACGCAACTGACGATAACGCTGCGTAACGTTATGAAATAGAGGAACCATTTGCTGTCGATAAAAGTTCTCATACTGCTGCAAAAAGAAGGGCCCGGTGCAGCCTAAAAGCGCATTAACATCCATACGAAGTCCATTTAAAAAGCGACACGTTCGAGTATTAGACGACTGGACTACAATGATTTCATCCAGGTGCTTAATAAGCTTCCTAAGATAGAAATGTATCAAGCCAAGTTGCTGAAGATCTGCCAAGAAGCCCTCTTGAGGCTCTTCAATTAAAGACCACACCCACAAATACTGAACAGAATCACTCTCATTCGCGTCAGTCTCTTGATCTAACAATGCATCTAAGGCTGGGAGTGAATCAATCCAAAAAGCCTCATTCACAAAATCCTGCATCAATCGCTCCCAAGGGAAAACCCACCGGCGCCAAAGGCGCACACAATCATTAAACAAACAGTACCCTATAAGAATCAAATTATTATTCGTCAAATGCGTGTGACGGTATTGATGTTCAATCAAATAGGCTAAGCTTGCTAAATTTTGCCCAACAACATACATAACAGCACCCAATAAGCTATTTTCTTGGAAGTTAAAATGTTCATGGATTTCAGCATCATCCAGCAGGTATTCCCGAATTGCTATGACCACCGTGCCTAAACGCATAGCCACGAGTAACTCGCGAGTCATCGGATCTATCCTTGTGGTAAAAGAACCATCATCATCGTAAAGATCAACGAGTGCTCGAATTTCCGGCCCACCATATTGAGGACCCTCGAGGATAAAATTGTCTATATTGTGGTTAAGGCGTACCCGGCCTTGATTCTGAAACTCGATGTTAACATGCGCCGACAGCCCAATAGCTTGAGGCACATCACTTATTTTGAAATATCGCGCCTCTAAAGGCGCTCCCATAGAAACAACGATGGGCTTTCCTGCCCAAAGAGATGAAGCAAGAACACAGAAGCACAAACACCGCATAATGCTTGCCCTATGTCGATCAAACCCCACAGCAAAAGCTTTAAAACAACTCAAGCGCTCAAAATCAATATGAAACCATCTTTTTTAGCTAAACGATCCCCGGAGGAGAATACGTGCAATTTTCGCGAGGTTTAAACAGAATTATCCTTGGCTCTAGCGCTAAAAGCTATAGTAAAGAATAGTACGGTTTTATTATGGCAACAAAAGGCAAACAAGCAGATCCTTCTTTTGAAAAAGCGCTCGAAGAGCTTGAGGGCATCATCGAATCTCTCGAATCCGGAGAAGCTCCTCTTAATGAACTAGTTACACGCTTTGAAAAGGGCAATCAACTCCTCAAGGTTTGCCAAAATCACCTTAAGAGTGCCGAGCTTAAAATCTCTCAAATTCAAGGCATGAATGACGGAGAACCTATTCTCGCTCCATTTGAAAATAGCTAAGCTTTCCATGAGTATTCTCAACACCATTCGTGGCCCAGAAGATGTAAAAGCCCTTAATAAGGAAGATCTTAACGATCTGGCCCAAGACATCCGAGAGACTATCATTCAGACAATCTCTCAAAATGGCGGGCACATTGGGCCCAATTTAGGCGTGGTTGAGCTTAGCATCGCACTTCATCGCGTATTTTCAACCCCTAAGGATAAATTCATTTTCGATGTATCCCACCAAGGTTATGTGCATAAGCTGCTCACTGGCCGTAACGGCCCCCGTTTTGAAAAAATACGCCAAACGGGCGGTATCAGTGGCTTTCTGGACCACAATGAGAGCATTCACGATGCCTTCGGCGCGGGTCATGCAGGTACTGCTCTCTCAGCTGCACTCGGGATGGCTACCGCACGCGACGTTCGCGGCTCAGACGAGCATGTCGTCGCCATTGCTGGTGATGGAGCCTTTACCTGCGGAATCACAATGGAAGCGCTCAACAACATCGCCCACTGCACTAAGCGGTTCACCATAATCCTGAACGACAACAAATGGTCTATCGCACGCAACGTGGGCGCCATTGCCAATTATCTCAATAAGCTGATCACCTGCCCTGAATACAACCGCTTCAATGCTAAAGCCCTAAACCTCTTGGCGAAAATCCCTGGTGGCGGGCACCTAAAGCGTTTCCTGTCGAAGGCAAAGCGTGAAACGAAAGACTTCTTCGTATCCTCTAACCTCTTTGAAGCCTACGGTCTACGATACATTGGCCCCATTGACGGTCATGATATCGACCAGCTCATCACTTACCTTGAGTTTTGCAAACAATCTGAAAAACCCGTTCTCCTACATGTCATCACAGAAAAGGGCAAAGGCTATCCAGGTGCTCTCGAGAACCCAGAAAAATTCCACGGGCCTGGACCTTTTGACATCACAACAGGCAAATCTAAGCCCTCCAAGCCAGGCACCCCGCCCAAGTATCAAGATGTCTTTGGAGAGGCCATCGTACGCCTTGGCACCGAAGACCCACGTATCCTTGCAATCACTGCAGCCACCCCACTTGGGAGCGGTCTTTCCAACTTCTCAAAACTACTCCCCGGTCAATTTTTTGATGTCGGCACAGCAGAGGAGCATGCCGTCCTCTTTGCAGCAGGCCTCGCTAAACAAGGCCTCAAGCCTGTGTGTGCCATTTACTCAACCTTCCTTCAGCGCGCTTTTGATCAAATCGTTCACGACGTCTGCCTCCAAAATCTCCCTGTAACCTTCTGCATGGACCGTGCAGGCCTCTCTGCAAATGATGGCCCAACCCATCACGGCCTCTTCGACATTGCCTACCTAAGGCCCATCCCCCATGCCACACTCATGCAGCCCAAGGATGAGGATGAATTAGTCGACATGTTCTATACAAGCCTCGAGCTTGGCAGTCCTGCATTCATTCGTTATCCTCGCGGGAGTGCTATGGGTGTCGCTATTAAATCAACACCTCAAGAGCTCGAAATCGGCCGTGCAGAATGCTTACGCACCGGCAAAGACATCACTCTATGGGCACTCGGACCTTTTGTCTACGAAGCACTGGATCTCGCTGAAAAGCTCTACCAAGAGCACCGCATCTCTGTTGGCGTTGTCAATGCACGCTTCATTAAGCCCCTAGATAAAGAGCTCCTCATTTCTCAGGCCAAAACAAGTAAGCTCATCGTCACCCTTGAAGATCATGCCGTAAGCAGCGGGTTTGGATCAGCCGTACTCGAAGTGCTCCAAGAGGAAAATCTCTCAACCCCCGTTGAACGCATCGGCTGGCCGGACACGTTCATCCCCCATGCAAGCAACAACGAAGACCTTCGAGCCCAGCATGACCTCAGCCCAGAAGCCATTCAAAAACGGATCCTCGCACGCTGGAAGAACCTCGAACCTAAGGAAGAAACGCCAACAACACCTCAAGCACTAGAATCTTCTGGTGTATGTGTCAGCTAAACGATCATGCCTCCCAACGAAGAACTCGAAGGCCTTAACGTCACCCTGGACCGCCTCACTTATTACCGTGATGATGAAAACCTCCCTAAAGAAACGCCTCATGCGTTCATCTATCACTTAAGCATCCACAACCACTCTCAACGCAATATTATGCTTATGGCTCGCAAATGGGTCATCCAGGAGGCAGGAGGCAACACTCAAGTCATCGAGGGGGACAAAATCGTCGGCAAAACACCTGCACTCAAGCCTGGCCAAACATTCAGCTACAACAGCTATCATGTGATCGCGAACAATGCTCAAGTCGAAGGATCTTTCCATGGAGTTGATGAAGACGGCAACCCCATCTTCACTAAAATCCCTCCATTTGATCTTGTCATTCCTTAGCGAAGCTTTTTCTTAGACTTCTTTTATAAAAAATTTCGATACTGATTAAAACAGGAGCCGAACCATTAAACTCACCGATCTCAATCGCGATTACGACATAGGCGCTAATTCACTTTTAGTTGAACTAGGCCCCTACCGCATTTTAGTCGATGCAGGGCTACACCCAAAACGATCCGGCAAAGAGGCTATGCCTCAATTCTCCCTAATTGAAGACTACAGCCTAGATATCATACTCCTCACACACTGCCACTTAGACCACCTTGGAGCGCTTCCAGTCATTGCTGAGCGCAACCCTAATGCCCATATCTTAACAAGCCTTCCATCGAAGTTATTAGCCCCGCGCATGCTTTATAACTCGCACGCCGTCATGAAACGTCAACGCGATGAGCTCGGCATCAAAGAATACCCTCTTTATACAAGCAGCCAGATTGACGCCCTTGAAAAACGTCTATCCCCCATGCCTTTTGACAAGCCTCGCATTTTTGACGATAAGGGCGAAAGTCTCGAAATCACATTTTACCAAGCTGGCCACGTAGCCGGCGCCAGCGGCTGCTCCCTCACCTACAAACATCGCAAAATATTTTTTACAGGTGATGTCTTATTTGAAAAGCAACGCGTTATCAGCGGAGCAAACTTTCCTGAGCAGCCTTGCGATACCCTTGTTATGGAGACGACGCGTGGCAATACCGAGCTCACGCCCAACTACAGCCGAGAAGACGAAATCGAACGTTTGCGCACGACCATCGTTCACACACTAGAACATGAGGGGTCGGTCCTCATTCCCGTTTTTGCTCTAGGCCGCATGCAAGAGCTGTTAACATTCTTCCACGAGTGGAACAAAGCAAACAAGTTACCCAAAGTGCCCATTTTTTGCTCCGGTTTAGGCATTTCCCTTGTAGATACATTTGATGAGATATCACGCAAGACAGGGCTTATTCATTTCAGGCGGAAAATCCTCCACGAATTGGGGGTGAAGCCTTTCAGAAAGCGCCTCAAAGCAGGCGAAACGCCGGACGAAAAAGCGATCTACCTAGTCAGCAGTGGCATGATGACAGAAAACACCCCCTCTTACACTACTGCAGCTGCATTACTGGGAAACCACCATAATACAGTCTGCTTTGTAGGCTACTGTGACCCGGACACCCCCGGAGGCAAGCTTCTCGCCTCTCAACAAAATGACAATTTCCTCTTTGAAGCCTTGGATTATAATTGCCCAATACGCGCCCACATCGAGCAGTTTGATCTAAGCGGCCATGCCAATCGAGAGGAGCTTCTCAGTTTTGCTCAAAAACTCGATCCTCGTGCTGTTGTGCTCACTCATGGCGATCCTGAAGCGAGGGATTGGTTTTTTGATGAACTTATAGCCTACTCACCCAAAACAAAAATCATCAACCCACCTCCTGGCATAGCGATTGACGTCTAAGCAAAACTACCCTAGGATTAAGGCGCCTTCTTTACCCCTATGCAGCACCACTTGCAGCTATTCCGCTTTTACATCCCAATTACCTTGGTCGTCTTGGCGTGCACTTCTCTATTACAGGCGAAACGCAACGCACCTCCTAAGGAATTTTTTTTCCAAGAGCAAACAATACCCGACACACATGCTCAAGAGCTTGATAAACAAAGCTTCTCTGTCAAGTATCCCAAAAATTGGGCCATTAATACACAAAGTCCATCGTACAACCCCAACCGCAACATCACTTTTACATGTCCTCAAAATTCTTACCTTCAGCTCTATGTATTTAAAAAGCCTCAAAAAGATCCTCAAGAAAAACTGAATAATATACTTCACTCTCTAGCAACCGCTATTGTCGTTTACTCCAAACAAAACAGCAACCGCTGGGGAAGATTTCCTGGTACAGGCATTCGCCTTGAAGGCAAAATGGGCGGGGAATATCCAGGTGGCATCCACATTTTTGTCAGCGATGAAGTTGAAAACCGTAGCTTCATCATAACCGAGTTTTATTACTCCGAAGATCTCGAGCTCTACCAGCCAGGGGTGGACATCGTTAAAGCAACACTCCATATCAAGCCTTTCCGAGGTCCTGAAAAAAGCTCTTCAAATCAGGATACAAAGAACGATAAAGATCGTACAAATTCCGATAATGCTCGGAGTCAGAGCTCTGAGGATCTACGTCAGACTTCAGACTAAGAGCAGCTTCAGAAGCCTCAGCAACGGTAGCATGCACACCAGCTCCCACAGAGGCTAAAAGGGCAGCTCCATAGGCAGCGCCTTCAGAGATAGCTAATGGATACAAAGTTTCTCTCAAAACAGAAGCTAAGATACTTGACCATAAAGGAGACTGCGCACCCCCTCCAGAGAGCACATAGCGGCTAGGAAAAACGTCTAAGGCATGCATAAGCTCTATAGCATCGCGCAACCCAAAACACACTCCCTCTAAGACAGCACGCACTAAATGAGCCACTTGGTGGCGAACTGTCATCCCGACAAAGGCCCCCTTTGCCATAGGATCATTATGCGGCGTCCTCTCCCCGGCTAAGTAAGGTAAGAAAAACAAACCTTCTGCTCCTGGACTAATAGTGGCAGCTAATGCATCCATTGTCTTAAAGTCTTTTTCCAGCAATTGGCTTAACCATGCATAAGACCCGGCTGCTGAAAGCATCACCCCCATAAGGTGCCACTTTCCAGGGACTGCGTGGCAAAATGCATGTAAACGCCCTCCAGGCTCTACTCGATATGTATCCGAATAAGAGAAGACAACCCCTGATGTGCCCAAAGAAATTGAAGCTGTTCCCGGCTCAACAACACCCACACCCACACCGCAGGCAGCTTGATCCCCTGCCCCTGCAACGATTGGAAGCCCTTGCGGAAGGCTCGTTAAAGCACTCGCTTCAGCAGAGACTGTACTGGTAACGTCAGGCGACTCAGCAAGCTCTGGCAACAGCGAAGATTTAACATCAAATGCATCGAGCATTTCTTGAGACCAAACACGCCGTCCCACATCGAGCAGACCCGTTCCTGAGGCATCCGAGACATCCGTCCCTAAAAAATCACCCAGACAGTACCGAATATAGTCCTTAGGCAAAAGTATATGCTTGGTTGCAGCATAGACTTCGGGCTCATGAGTGCGGACCCAAGCAAGCTTAGGCGCTGTAAACCCGGGCAAAAGAGCACTTCCCGCAGACTTCAAGACATTTGCTTTACCTAAAGTTTTTTCAACCAAACGACACTCCTCAAATGCGCGTTGATCATTCCACATCATGCAAGGTCTCAAAACCTTACCCTGTGCATCCAAAAGCACAAGGCCATGCATCTGCCCAGTAAGCCCAACCGCCTCAAGAGCACTAGGGTTGATAGCATCACGAGCCCACAGTTTTTTTAAAGCCTTTAATAGCGCATTCCACCAAACAGAAGGGTCCGTCTCGGCCCAAAGAGGCTTCGGGCTTAAAAATGCATAAGACTCAGATTGAACTGCCAGCACACCGCCTTGTTCGTCGATTAGAACACACTTCACCGAAGATGTGCCTACATCAATACCTAGTGTGCATGACCTCATTAGTTTAAAAATAAGAATTAAAAATTCCCTCAAGCATTTCTTGGCGCCCAGAAGTTAAGGAGGGCTCATCGTGATTGAGTGCATAAGTTTCAAGCTCTTTAAAATCAAGACCTCCGGCTGCAATTTTTTGCCCCATATTACTGTCCCAAGATTGATAGCGCTCACGAACACAGTCAGCCAATCGTCCATCCTTGCGTATTTTTGCAGCAATCTTAAGACCTTGTGCAAAGGCATCCATCGCACTAATATGTGCATAAAAAAGATCGATAGGCTCAAACGACTCTCACCTACGCTTTGCATCAAAATTAAGCCCACCGGTGCTAAAACCGCCCATCTTGAGCAAGAGCAGCATCACCTTCGTAGTCTCGTAAAGACTCATGGGAAACTGATCTGTATCCCAGCCAAGCAAAGGATCCCCTCGATTTGCATCAATGGAGCCAAGGACGTCTGCATCGGCAGCCACCATAAGCTCGTGCTCAAAGGTATGCCCCGCAAGGGTTGCATGGTTTGCCTCAATATTTAACTTAAAATAATCGATAAGATCAAACTCTCGAAGAAAATTCAGGCAGCCTGCAGCATCACTATCGTATTGGTGTACGGTGGGCTCTTTTGGCTTTGGCTCAATATAAAACTGCCCTTTAAAGCCTATCTCGCGCTTCCAGTGAACGGCCATATGCAATAATCTGGCCAAATGCTCACGCTCTCGCCGCATATCTGTATTTAAAAGAGTACTGTAGCCCTCACGACCACCCCAAAACACATAACCTTGGCCTCCCAAGCGGTGCGTTATCTCTATCGCCTTTTTTACCTGAGCGGCAGCATAGGCAAAGACTTCAACCGAAGGCGAAGTCGCTGCTCCATGCGCATAGCGTGGGTGCACAAACAAGCAAGCAGTCCCCCACAAAAGCCGTTTCCCCGTTCGCTCTTGCTCAGCAGCCAAAACCTCAACAACGGCATCCAGCATGGCATTTGACTCCGACAAAGTAGCTCCCTCGGGGGCAACATCGCGATCGTGAAAACAGTAAAAATCCGCACCTAGTTTTTCAAGGAATTCAAAAAAGACACCGACACGATTGCGCGCAGTTTCAACCGAGTTGCCTCCATCATCCCATGGCATTCTTGCAGTACCCACACCAAAAGGATCTGCCAAAGGGTTGCGCATGGTATGCCAATAAGCAACAGCAAAACGTAAGTGCTCACGCATGGGTTTCCCTTCAACGTCTTCATTGGCATCATAGTGCCGAAATGCAAGAAGGTTCTTAGACGCAGGCCCTTCATAAGGAATGCGAGGGATATCGGGGAAAGCAGCCATACGAACCATTTTAGCCGCGAAAGCCCTATCAAGTCAACACCGAGGCTTTTTTTGCTTTAGCCAAGCGATTCTTTTACTTAAGATGAACATCTTACTGAATAAAACCCCTATAGCCCTCTATAAACCATGAATACTTGGAAGCGCTTCAAAGAATACTTTTTACACCTCGATGATATGGGCATTTCGCTCGATATCAGTCGCGTTCATTTTGAGGATGATTTTTTCACCAAGATGGAGCCAACAATGCAAAGCGCATTCAAGTCGATGGACGAGCTTGAACAAGGCGCCATCGCCAATCCAGACGAAAATCGCATGGTAGGCCACTATTGGCTAAGAGCTCCTGAGCTAGCTCCTGAAAAATCTATCACCGAAGAAATCAAGTCCACGATCAAGAAAATACACGCCTTCACCCATGATATTCACTCAGGCAAGATTTCCGGCGAACAAGGATCCTTTAAAAACCTTCTAGTCATCGGCATTGGCGGTTCTGCCCTAGGTCCTCAATTTGTTTCTCAAGCCCTAGGCAGCCCAAAGGAAGATAAAATGCGCGTCTTTTTCTTTGATAACACAGACCCAGACGGTATCGACCTCACACTATCTCACCTCGAGGGTGAGCTTGGGCAAACCCTTGCCATTGTCATTTCTAAGTCCGGCAGCACTCCTGAAACACGCAATGGCATGCTCGAGGCGGAAGCTGCTTACCAAAAAGCAGGCCTCACCTTTGGCAAGCACGCCGTTGCAACAACGGGCACAGGCAGTGAGCTTTACAAGCACGCAACGAGCAACCAGTGGCTTGAGACCTTCCCCATGTGGGACTGGGTGGGCGGCCGCACAAGCGAGCTTGCTGCCGTTGGCCTTCTCCCTGCAGCCCTCCAAGGGATTGATATCGACAGCATGCTTCAAGGAGCCAAAACAATGGACATTGCTACACGTATCCACGCAACACGCGAAAACCCAGCAGCCCTCCTTGCACTCATGTGGTACCATGCAACGGGCGGTCGCGGCCAAAAAGATATGGTCATCCTCCCCTACAAAGACCGCATCGCCCTCCTATCCAAATACCTTCAACAACTCGTCATGGAGTCGCTCGGCAAGGAGAAGGATCTCAAAGGCAACGTCGTCAATCAAGGTATCGCCGTCTACGGCAACAAAGGCTCTACAGACCAACACGCCTACGTTCAGCAACTCCGAGAAGGCGTCAACAACTTCTTTGCCACTTTTATTGAAATTCATCGCGAACGCAACACAAGCCCCGTTTACATCCAGGAAGACACCACATCGGGTGACTACCTAGAGGGCTTCCTCCTTGGCACACGCGATGCCCTTTTTGAAAAAGATCGTCAATCCATCACGATTAGCGTCCCAGAGGTTTCTCCAGAGCGCGTAGGTCAACTCATCGCCCTTTACGAGCGTGCAGTAGGCTTTTACGGCAGCCTTGTAGGCATCAATGCCTACCACCAACCAGGCGTTGAAGCCGGCAAAAAAGCCGCGGCCTCTGTCCTTGATCTCAAACAAAAAATCCTCACTACCCTGCGCAGCCAAAAAGGCACCTTTCAAACGGCAGAAGCCTGGGCTGAATCCATGAAAGAAAGTGCCTCAACAGAGCGCGTCTTCAAACTTCTCGAGCACATGAGTGCTAATGCAGACAAGAAGGTCATTAAAAAGGCCGCCCAACCCTGGCATACGTCAACCTACGGTGTAAAGTAACCAAATCCTACCCAGCAACGCCCCGCTTTCGCCTATATCGGCGATAAAGGTCACACAAGCCAACGGCTACAAGTAGCCCACCAAAGATGATCGTCGAAGGCTCAGGAACTACAGGCACAATCTCACCATTAGAGAGAATGATTGCATTATAGATCCCCGGGTTAAAGCCAACTGGGTTAACGAAGCGAATCTGGTTAAGCTGCGTTGTTGTTAAAGCGGAAGTATTGTTACCAAAACGAATAACATCGGTCCCCCCACCCGAAGTACTACCGCTCCAATTGGTAATACTCAAGATAGCACTTGAATCCCATGTTTCAGCACTACTATCACTAAAGAGCAAAGTACTTGACCCTGAACCCAAATCGATCGTCGAACTTGCTGAAAGCGTTAATGTATCAACACGCTCACTAAAGCCACCCGTATCAAATGTACCTCCAGAAAGCTCAATATCGACATTATTGTTAATGCGATGAGATGCACCTAAACTAAGCGTCCCATCTTCAATATTGATGACGGGAACTCGACGAATGGTTCCATCTACACGCACATCACCACCGCCCTTGATAATAATATCACCTGAATTTCTCCCGTTAACAACACCGCCAAAAACAAGCGTTGCATTGGATGCTGTATTCGTAATCGTCAAATCGTCTTGAAATCGTACAGTAGAGTTAATTGTATGATCAATGGGTGAACCAGGCACTCCATTAGCTTCGGATACATTAATGCCAATGGACCCAGTTATCGCTTCAAAATCAATGCGTCTATTATTCAGCGTGTACGCATAGGGGTTATCAAAATTAAGAGAACGTACCGTACGATTGGCTTGCACATTAACAGACTCTGCACCTGTGCCATAATCATCAGCAAAGAAAATATCAGAATTAGATGGAGGCACAATATCCCCTACCCAGTTAACAGTAGTTCCCCAAAGACCATTACCTGAATCATCGTCCCAGAAGTTAGTCCCAACGGGCTGAGCACTTGTCTCAATCGTTAGATTTCGAATTTCATGATAATTCGTTGCCCCTCCAGTGGATGCTGTGAAGCCAATCCGAGAAAGCGAAGGCCTTGTCATACCACTCATATCGGTTGTGAACAGCGTTGTGTAATCGCCAATACCATCACTAGCATCTGTATCAATTCTTGCTGTCACAAAATTATCTTTGCTAATTTCAACTTGAATACCGTAGTAGTTATACGGCGAACCTCCACTGGGTCTTGAGGGAAACTGCAAGCTCACACCGAGAGAAGGGATTGGGTCTCCTGCAGATCCCGGCGTACCATCTCCAGGAATATTAATACCCCCTGTACCCGCAACATACTCATAGCCCGTTTGCCCGCTACCAGGCCCACGAACAGCAACTTCATCCGGGCGGAACCCCACCCCACCATTACGCCCTTCATTGGGGTTAGAGTAGTTCCCATAGGTGTCCAGCCCGACACCAACCCAACCACCATCAAGGCCATCTACTGGACCACCTGAACCTATAATGTTTGCATAGCCTAAAGATCCTCCAAAAGCTCCTGGGTCAAAAGTGGTCGCAGCATCATACAAAAACACAGTCAATCCATCTGCACCTGTCCCCCCCCAGACAGTGTAATCAAAGCTCACCGTAATATCATTGTCAGCTGAAGGAATCGTATTGTCGAAATAAGCATAGGTAGACTGATTGTTTGATGCCGTCGTCATTCGTAACCAACCATCACCATTTGGGTCAATACCGCCTCCCGTCAGCGTCGGAGTAAAAGCCCCGGAATCGAATCCAAAATTCCATCCGGGAGCCGTACTATAACGAAAGGACTCTTCATAAGTAAACTGCCCCATAACCATTGGAGCAAAAGCCAAGGCAAGCAAAGCCCCCGACCAGCGAATAAAGCTCGTCGCGTATTGCTTAGATATATTCTTTAGGCTGTACATGATGGTAGGTAAGCGTTTAGTGGACGTTGCTACCTATATTTAACAGCATACCTGATGCCAAAAACCTTTAAAAGCGCAAAAGACTAACAATCAGCAATTAACCAAGAAAAAACAAAACCTGTAAACAAATACCCACAACTTTTGCAATGCATTCGCAATGCAATTGCAAGACATCATTGCACGTTCTGATCTACCGCCTGATACATGCTCTTCAGGGTATTCAAAATCCCTGCCAGGGTTTTTTGATTCGTTTGGATCGCCGTAAAGTCATACATCACATCAAGCATATCTTGTGTCTCCTGATGCTGTGCCTGGTTGATTTGTTGCTCGACCTTATCCATGGCAGCCTCAACCACAGGATTGTCGACGAGGGCCCCTTTGATGAGCTGCATATCATGGGCAAGCTGCGACCCAGTATAGGCATAGGGGCCCCATGCACTCGGGCTTGCGCCAGAACTATAAGCACCCCCTTGAATTTGACTGGGAGGGATACCCAGCTCGACCATCAAATTAGTGATCTCCGACTTTTGCGCGGAACTAAAATAAAAGACATAACCGCTCGGATTAGACTTATTTTGGACCCACTTGTACTCTTCATTAATAAACTCAAAGGCCTTAACGTAGTAATTATTTTTAACATTACTAATGATCTGTTGAATCTCTTGAGCAGAGTCATACCAATTCTGAAGAGCACCCCCTAGCTTATTTTCCCAACCATTAATGACTGCCCCAAGCTCCTGGGCAATCTTACCGGCCTCACTACTTGAGGGTCCTCCCGCAGCAGCTGCTGCATTAAACTGCGAAGGATCTTCATGAGGAATATAATCACTACCACCAATGTCCATAAGCACACATCAAGGTTAAGTTTCTAAAAGCAGATACAATCTACACCCAAAACCCTTGTTTTTCAACCCATTAGACTAAAAAGAGTGATAAATAAGAGAAAACACCTGTATTTTAGCTATACGCTAAAAGGAAACCCATAGTACTCGGCCGTTGCTCTCTCTATCCAAATCTATATACTATCTCCTTGTTTTCTTATCACCCATAACTCGCCAACCCCCTATCGCTATGAAAATACCTGTCCTTAAACTCGAAGTGCTCGAAACACGCACTTTACTCGCTGCTGATCTCAGCGATGCACTCAATGAACCCACCGATGACTGCGGCGATGCAAACGCTTTCCCTGAAGAGGTTGCTGTCATCGCAGAAGAAACAAACAGCGAAAAAAACGAGCATCATCACCATTCCATAAAGCATAAACTCAATGAGGCCGCACACGCCCTAAAGGATAAAGTCGAATGCACTACAGACAAAACGAAAGAAAGAGCTCTTCATGAACTCGACAAAGCTCTAGAAAAAACGGGTGATGCTATTCGCTCTTCAGAAACAGCAACTAAAGTCGTTAACGAAGCTGTTCACCTCACCGAAAAAGTTTTACTCAAAATCACCTAACGCCTCACATACTTCTCTATTAAAAAACGCCGAGGTATGAAGCCTCGGCGTTTTTTTAATCAAGCCACATCCTCTATAGGCTTCTTTACTGGAGGCGGCACAACGCGCGTATTCTGGAAGAGCAATGACTGCCAGCGCCCATCACGTTTCACAAAAACCCGCGTAAAACGAAACTTAAGAGCACCGACATCTTGGCCACTGCGCTCAGCCTTAGCCTCAATCACCCCCGTTGCGATACACACATCGTCACCCTGGAAGACAAAGCGTATCTCCGGCGTCCGGTAATACTCAAAAGCTAAAACCCCTAAGCGAATGTCTTCGAGCAACTGTGCCTTACTCATCGACATTCCAAAAATATTATTGTGTACGTGGTCATCTGCTAGCAAGGCTTCTAGCACTTCAATATCTTCATTCTCGTAAGCTTGAGTCAAACGCTCATTGAAAGCAGTAATCTCCACCTCTGAAGAAGCCTTAACAAACCCACCGAAAAGGATGCTTGAAAAACAGCCAACAAAAGCTGTAAGCACACACGTACCACAGCGCTTATAGATTACGGATAGCCTAGTCATAGCAAGCAGTGTGCCACGCAAAACTCCCCGTTCAAGAACGATTTCCAAAACGCCCACTAATAAAGCATTGCCTCTCCTAGAATCACTCTTAAAATAGATCCGCAAGTTCATCTTATTCCCCGCATCGTGCCAGTCAGTATTTTTGAACTCTTTTCGATCGGAGTTGGTCCCTCCAGCTCACACACAGTTGGTCCCATGCGAGCTGCCAAGTCATTTGCAAGCAAGCTCGCCTCAAGTGAATACCTTCAAACAACCCAACACATCTACGTCGATGTCTACGGCTCACTTGCCCTCACAGGCAAAGGCCACGGCACAGACAAGGCTATTCTCAACGGCCTTGAAGGTGAAAGCCCCGAAACCGTAGATCCCGACGAAGTCCTCCCAAGGATGGACAAGATCCTCCGCACCGGCACACTTCACATCAACGGTAATCACGAGCGTCCTTTTAAATTCGAAGAGCACTTTCGCTTTCGCATGAAAGAGCGTCTTCCCTATCACGCCAACGCGATGCTCTTCACGGCACGTGATGCAGACGATCAGCCCCTCTTCGAAGAAATTTATTACTCCATCGGTGGTGGTTTCATTGTCGAAGATCGTAACAAAGCGTTACCTGCCGAAACGAATACTCAAATCCCCTATCCTTTTTCATCTGCCAAAGAACTCTTTGCTTTGTGCGAAAAGCACGGCATAACAATTGCTGAACTCACCTTGGCTAACGAATCGGCATGGCGCAGTGAAGAAGGCGTCCGCGCAGGCGTGCTCAATATTGCCCAAACAATGATGGAGTGTATTCAGCGAGGCTGCCATGCAAACGGGACGCTCCCCGGTGGCCTCAACGTGCAACGTCGTGCACCAGCTCTCTACGCAAAACTATACAAAGAAAATCAAGCAAACCCCAAAACACACGTTGAGATCCTTCAGTGGCTCAATCTCTATGCATTGGCCGTTAACGAAGAAAACGCCGCTGGTGGCCGCATCGTAACAGCACCGACCAATGGCGCAGCAGGCATCATTCCTGCAACTCTCTCTTATTATCTTAATTTCTGCTCCGAATCCAACGAGCAAGGCATTATTGATTTTTTACTTACCGCATCCACCATCGGTAATTTATACAAAAAAGGCGCATCGCTCTCAGCTGCAGAAGTTGGCTGCCAAGGAGAAGTCGGCGTCGCTTGCTCGATGGCTGCCGGAGCCCTGGCTGCGGTACTGGGCGGCACTCTTATTCAGGTTGAAAATGCAGCAGAAATGGCGATGGAGCACAATCTTGGCCTCACGTGTGATCCCATCGGCGGCCTCGTCCAAATTCCCTGCATCGAGCGCAACGCCATGGGCACCGTCAAAGCGATGAATTGCGCACACTTCGCCCTCATGGAATCGGGAGGCCATGCACGTGTCCCACTGGACAAAGTCATTGCCACGATGCTCGAAACAGGCAAAAACATGCACAACGACTACAAAGAAACCTCCCTTGGCGGCCTAGCTCGTAGCATCCTCCACGAAGCCCTACCCAATTGCTAATACAAAACACATCCCTCCCCATCGCCCTGTTCATATTCATGACAGCACACGTTTAGGCAGCAATAGTCTTCGCAGCGAGAATACTTAGAAAGCAGGCAACGGAAAAGGCTAAAGGCATCCGGTACACCATCCTCGGAGAGCGCAAGCATAGATATGCACCTTGTACAGTTGAGTGCACAATAAATGCTTGCAGTAGAGAGGTACAAAACCATACCTCCTAAAGACTATGAGCAAAACAAATCTATTAAAAGCAGCACTTATTAGCATTTTCCTTGTTTCACAAAGCATAGCACAAGTCAACACAAGCACTTGCGAGCAAAAGCTAGATGACCTCGTCAACAAATGGGTTGATCTTCGAAACGATATCGTAAAAACGCATATCGCTGACCTTAAAGACACGATACTAGACCTCGAAAAAGGCATTTACCTTCCAGCAGCTTTTAGCTCCGATCACGAAATAAGCCTGCCCATCCCCGAACCCCTATATCATTCAATCAAAAACATCATCCATCTAATTGAAAAGACGATTAACACCCAAGAAAAACTTATTGAACTATCAAAAGCCAAAGACTGCGAAGAGAATATTTATATTCTGATAGCACATGACCTCCTAGACGCTGACCTCATTGGAAAAACGGGGCTTTTTGCAGCCTTAAATATATTTATAAATATCATCATTCATGAAGCACCTCGCTATAAGCCCTTAAGCGAAATACAAACAACGGCACTCATGTCCATACGCGACGAATCTTATGCCGCTTTACTTGGGCTATTTGAGTTATACCCAGCACATATCCATCTTCATCACATTAAAGATAGTTTTCTGGAATTCGAACGAACCTCATCGAATAAGAAGATGTTGATCCATATTACCCGATGAGCTCACAACAATAACACTGAACAAATATTATTAAAAACACCCAAAGCCTTGCCACAAGCAAGGCTTTCTTCATCAATAAGATAAACAACAAACTCTTGCATTCAGAAGCTCCAGCCCTCATTACAGATACCAACCATCCATGGCAGAGCTCAGCACAGTCAACAGCGGTCTAGCAGCACTCATCGCAGGGGTGATCATCAGCCCCCACTGTGCTTGCATGTGCGGGCCACTTTCTTGCATGCTCCTCAAAACACGCTCCCCCCAAGATGCCTTCTGGACAAAAGTCGCTTACCACGCTTCCCGCACACTTGCCTATATTATCATCGGCGCGATCGCCGGGGGTCTCGGCATGGGCCTCTTAAGCATATTTCAACTTTCATCAGTTCAGTACTTTCCTTGGTTTCTTATCGCTATCTTACTTGGCTATGCACTCGGGCTTGAACGCTTTCTTCCCAAACTTAAAAAACTCCAACGGTTTTTTTCAAAACTGAGCGCTCACGTTCGCCAGCTTCCTGGACCCACCGCAGGCTCAGCCCTCGGCTTGATGACCCCCTTCCTCCCCTGCGGCCCTCTCTACACTATTTTTTGGATCGCTCTGCTCTCGGGTTCTCCACTCTTCGGTGCAGAACTTTGCTTTGGCTTTGCGATCGGCACGGTTCCCCTGCTTTGGCTTGGCCAAAGCACCTTTCAGCGATTTCAATCTAAATGGGGCCCACAAAGCATCGCGCGCATTCAGCGCATTGCCGCTGTTTTGGCTGCGGGGGCTCTCATCTGGCGCCTAACTCATAGCACAGGCCCTCTTCAGGCCGAGTGCTGCAGGACACTCGCTCAGTTCTAAAAGCACTCAGTCAATATAGACCAAGCGGCTGCAGTTACTACATTGAACCGGACCTTCTGGCTGCCTGACTGCAGACTCAACATCATTGGAAACACGCAAGAAGCAGCCTTGGCATTTATGCTCAGAAAGGATCACGACAAAGGGCGGTTTTTTAACGGTTGTTTTCACACGCTCGTAAGCTTTTTTGTAACGGACATCGACTAAAGCCTCTGCCTCTTCGAAAGCAGTGCGCAAGGTTTCGATATTTTCACGATAGGAAGCCTCACGCTCTTTAAGGTGTGCGATTGCCTTTTCGTGCTGAGCAATATGCTTCGCATGCTCGGCCTCACTTGCCTTGAGGCGCTCGGTCTCTTCATCAATTTTTAAAAGAAGTTCAATCTCTTGTTCTTCAAATTGATCGACTTCTGCGTTCAAGTGCTCGATCTCTTTTTCAAGTGCTTGATACTCCTCATTCTTTTTAACTTCGAGCTGCTGGGTTTTATACTTAACAATCTGCTCTTCGGTTTTTTTCAAAGAACCATCAAGATCCTTGCGCTTCACCTCCAGGTCTTGAAGGGCCTTCTTTTCAGCTGCTTCAACAGCTCGTTCCTTCTTGATTTCTTCTTCGAGCCTTAAAATATCTAGAGGGATTGCCTTCAGCTCATGCTCAGCAGTAAGTCGCTGAATATCTTTATCTTGAAGGTCGAGAACTTGAGCAATATGTGAATCCACGGCAGTAGTGTGTGTTGGCTTTTGTCCCAGTGATACCGTATTCTCCAACCAAGCGCAATCCCATTTTCGTTTACCAAGGCACCCCTTTTCCCATTGTCAGCATTTCATAAACTCTTATACTTTACACTTTATGAAAGCATCGCACCTCCCTCGTTCGCTGCCCTCCATTTTATTGAGTTTATTACTTTGCTTAGGCTACTCAATGGCCCGAGCAGAACCGAGTGATCCTGCCGATGCCGCTACTAAACTAGATGGACTCAAGGCTCTCATGAAGCAGTACCAAGAACTCTTTGCTAACGAGCTCGATGAAGAAGAAAGTATCTACGCTCAAGGGATGTTTCCTGAAGCTCAGCAAAATTCTGAGATCATTCAAATTCCAGCTGAACGCAACGGAGACAGTCGATTGACAGTATATGGCCCATCTCTCTTGATGAGAAACTGCAATATTACTCCGCTAGGTCCGCATGCAGCGCTAGCCCAGCAGATTGATGCTATTTTTCATGAACTGGATGAACTCATTATCAGGCTTCCTAGAAACTTGCCGCATGCATCCGAGATCAAAAGATACTGGATCGAACTCAGGCTTCGCTTTCTGCGTTCAAGTAATGATGGCTCGATTCGACTATCTTATCTCTGTGAACTTGTCCTCAATCAAGGCACAAACAACCAAAGCCTCCTTGATCTATTCCGAGATAATCTCAATCAAATGGCCACCAACAGCCCTCTTACTGCTGAAGATCGAGCAGTTACAAGCAGCGATCAAGAGACTGACGAGCAAAGCATTATTTCAAATCAATCTACGGCAAACCCATGGGTGCTGCTATTCCTATTATTTCACTACAATCTTTATCTCCATAAAGAGAACCCTCTTCACTAGAACCGTCTAAAAGCACTTTAAAGGCAAAATAGACCCCAAGATAAATCTTTTTCTTTCTAAGAAGAGGCTTTTTTGGCCATTTTTGCGCCCATAATCATGAAAAATAAATATTTCAAAGTACTACCTAGATCCAAAATAGCCCTGATTACCTTGATCTATCTCCTACCTTTAGCACCCTCTTCTTTTGGCATTTCTGAAGAAGGACAAAATCTCTTGGAGAAACTACACAAGACACTTGAAGAATATACTCAACCCTTAGGGCATGCTACAGCATTTTCCCCATTTGACGGAGATATCCCATCTGCACAATACAATCATATCCTTGATTATACCCATATCCAAAATCATGACGGAACACTGACAGTTCGGGCAATCACACTGCCTGAGCCCACTTCAATGAATCCGGAAGATATGATCTTCATTGGAAGACTAAGACAAATATTTCTCAATGTCCTTTTTGCCCATGATAACGAGTTGAGTGAAATATGGAATCAGCTCATATTCAGAATCGAATGGCTCACCGAGGGCACGCACGATGTAACACTTCAAGAAGTCATTGATGCATGGATTGAGTTTCTTGATTTTGAAATGGATGAGCCCATCGAAAATACTGCTGCCGCCTTTGTTCATAGGCATCAGCTTTATAATACTCCACCAACAGTACCACCGCTTTTGGTGATGGCTCACATGGCACTTTTTTGCAGTTTATTTTAAAGTTGTAAGGATATTGAATTAAAATGACTGGCCACCACCATGCTCCTTCTCAAGGCTTGAGCTATTGAAGTTTTTAGGTAGTTTTTTTGTCAAATCTTCGAGCATGTCTTTGGGACCGTCGAAGGCATTCGATGCACCCAGTTTATAGACAAGCTCTCCACCCAAATGGCCCGTGTAGTACATGGGAACCCAAGCTCCTAGAGCAAAAAGAAATGCAAGGATGCGAAGCATCCCTAGTGGTGGGACACAAAGAGCAATGACTGCGAGAGCAAGGGTGCCCGCTTGTGTCCAAAATAAATAGTCCGACCAGTGGGCGTGATTGTGAATGGGATCCCCGAAGGCATCTTCGCCATAAGTTTGGATGACGTGATCGGCATCGCGACCACCTTCTTGCTGGGCGTAGTAAACACCACCAAAGGCACCTGCCACAATAATGACAGGAACCAGCCAAACGGACTTGGGCCACAAGCCCGTACTAACCCCAACGATAACTAGAAGCATAATGATGGGCGCAATAAAGGTGAGCGCAAGCGGGAGGTGGACGGTGATAGGATGAGCTGCTTCCATAATAGTGTGTCTTTGTTATTTTTTAAATAAAGATTGTGCTGCTTAAATTGTGGTCTTGCTTTGGGCAATTTTTGCCTCGGCCTGCTCGATGATTTCTTCGCAAAGCTGATTTAAAAAAGGATCGTATTCGCAGAAAGGACGCGGGCGGAAATGGACTTTTTCGGTGCGCTCGATTTCATTCCAGGTCTCATAATCTGCTTCGTTGTGTTGGATCTGCGCTTCGAGCTTGTCGAGGGCTTGAGCGAATTTTGACTCGGGCGTTTTTTTGTCTTCAAACTCATGCCAAAGATCGTGAATATCATCGCCAATATCTCGACCGATCAAACTCCGGATGCGGCTAATGGCTTCGCGTTCGAGATCTTGCTTCATGCGCATACGTTCAGAAACTTCGAAAGCGGGAATGTCCCCCACCTCGGCTTCGACAAGGTCATGAATGATGATCATCTTGAGGACACGCTCGAGATTAACGGGCTTTTCAAGCTTTTTGTGTAGCAGAATAGCCATAAACGACATGCGCCAAGTGTGCTCTGCAACACTTTCGCGCCTACCGTTAGAAAGCCAGCTGTGCCGCAACTCAAACTTGAGCTTCTCAGCGAGTTTTAAGGTTTTGAAGAAGGTGTCACTTGTCATAAACGTAAGTGTTCGTACCTGCGTACCCTACAAGAAGCCCTAACATAAATCTAGCAAAATGTGTGGTATTAAAGCTCACTATTTTCTAGCAAGGTGAGGATAGACTTTTTCACGGAGCTCTGTATCGCGGATGCGCTCTTGAGCGAGCTGGTAAGAGACGTACTTACGC
>MDTG01443405.1_pt1 | contig 129402 bp, 117 predicted proteins | sample 811421 | NCBI WGS metagenome assembly MDTG01 (sample SAMN05326645, study PRJNA326480) | marine metagenome | isolation source: seawater | place: Pacific Ocean: South East | collected 2011
GTTTAGGCATGGAAACCCCAAACCAAGTGCATAAAAAAGACCAGGAGCAAAAGCTACTGGCCTTCAATTAAAACCGTCAACGTATTTTAGGACGAGACATTAAACTGAACGTGTTGTATCTTTCTTGTATGGAAACAGAAGCGTAATTATTGATGGAAAAATAAAGCCTTTTAAATATGAAAATACAGAAACGTCAGTGGGCGAGTTTGAAAAGTATGTAATGTATTGGGTAATAACTAAAATGAGTATACTAACCCACATACTGAACAAGGCGCATTTCTTCTTTAAAATAACTAAAAACAAAGAGATAACAATAACTACGCGCACCAAAGATTGAAAGTGAGTAAGTAATGAATAATCTATCGGAGGATTTAAAAAATATAAGCTTGAAATTTTTGTTAAGTGGTAAGCTATTAACACTATTCCTAGAGAAAAAATAATGCTCATTCTAATTTTGATAGGTATGTTATTGATTGAGTTTACTCTTTTTTTACTCATAATTTATTATTTCATTAGATTTTATATTAGTAATATAGGGTTGGTGATTAAAGGTTGCTAAATTAATAAGCTTGTTAAACCTGATAATGCAACCAAGAAAAAAAGTGATGTCGAGGGAAACCGAAAAGGATTAATTTTTGCTTTGAGAGCAACAAGAAAGCTCAATATAGAAAAAGAGAAATTTAAGATACAAAGAAATACGATTAGCTCAATTTTGTCTGGGAAAAGTGCTACATATGCATAAGCTCCACCCATAATAAGTGTATACAGTGTCGTAATATGCCAACAGTAATAATTTAGCCATTTTGATGCTACAGGTAGGGTTTTATCAGCTAATAATGGAGCGGCAACTCTTGGCCCACCGATAAATGTATGAACATAAAACGTGATTACGCTCAAAATAGTTGCTTGCCATAAAAAATAAGCTTGCATAGATTTCTCCATTTTTATAGTTATGCAGTTTTTAATAGTTCCACTTTATAAAATCTTTTAGGCAAACCAAGGTAAAATACCAATTATGGTAAGGACTATCCAGCCGGGATGTTTTCCTTTAGTACCAATTAGCACTAATACAGCGCCACACAGCATGGTAATAGAAACAATATTAATTAAAACCTCTGTGATAGATGAATTTGAGGTTGACAATGAAAGCCATATTAAAATACTTGCCATCCCAAACCCAAAAATAGAAACGAGATGCCATGAGGCCCATAAAATTCTAACCTGTCGCGCTTTTAGTAAGTCACCACCATGACTTGGGATTAGTTCGTTATCTCTTAGTTTTTGGAAAATAAGAATCTCACCTAAAAAAGAATGTATTAGGCCGAGAAAAATAGCCAGATAACCTGCTGCTAATATCATCGCATTTTCCTCGTGTCTTATAGTTTGATGGCGACTTTTTATAAATTGCTTTATAACGTGTGGCTTTTTTATTTTTTTGTCAATTGTTTTAATTGATAAACGGGTACATATGAATTTTTATGTTTTATCTAAAATTAATTAAGTTCCCCTTTATTATTCAGACTTATAAATTTTAACTTATTCATAAGTTATTAATTAAAATGAATTTTATGGTAGGGCTTAGTGAAATTAAGGTGGGTTCCTATTACTAAATATAACATGAAGAGTGTTGAATCTATCAGCCTAGTACATTCAGGCATAATTCGTTTTACTTGTTATTACCATTTAGGCGCATTGTTGAACTCTTTATCTCGGGTTATGCTGGATCAAAAAGGAGGTGACTATGAGTAAAATATTAACGGGTGGCTGTTGCTGCGGTGAAGTGAGTTTTCAGGTAACTGACAATTTTAAGCGTTTTTTCTTTTGCCATTGCGAGCAATGCCGTAAATTATCTGGCACTGCACATGCTGCAAATTTATTTACCTCACCCGATGCCATCGAATGGCTGAAAGGTGAACATAATATTACACGTTTTAACTACCCAAATCGTGCATTGTCACGTGCATTTTGTAAAACCTGTGGCTCTGCACTGCCATTTGAATCACAAGACAGCAGCTATCTTTTGGTGCCCGCTGGTAGCTTAAACGAAGAACCAAGCAAAGAGCTCGACGCACAAATATTCTGCGAAGAGCAAACCGAATGGCATAAAAATGGGTTAAATGGTAAAAAGCTGATTGGCTTTGGTCGAGATTAAGCTCATTTGATAAATACATAAAAGCATACTTACAGGTAAATAGTAAAGTTAGCGAGCTTAAAGGAAATAGCTTGTAGGAGGCGTTTTAACGCCGAACATTTAAAGTTCACGGCTGAAGCCGTTCCTACGCAGTTGGCGTATAGGCCGGGCTTTATCGTGGTTTATGAGAATAGAGTGCGACACTATGCAGGCCGCTATAAGTATGTAGGCCGCTATAAGTGGTGACCTACACAGCAGAACACTTTCGATGTAGGTGGCGTTTTAACGCCGAATTTTTAAGGTTCACGGCTGAAGCCGTTCCTACGCAGTTGGCGTATAGGGCGGGCTTTAACGCGATTTATGAGAATAGAGTGCGACACTATGTAGGCTGCTATAAGTATGCAGGCCGCTATAAGTGGTGACCTACAAAGCAGAACACTTTCGATGTAGGCGGCGTTTTAACGCCGAGTTTTTAAGGTTCACGGCTGAAGCCGTTCCTACGCAGTTGAGTGTGTAGCTCGGGCTTTAGCGCGATTTATGAGACTAGAGTGCGACACTATGCAGGCTGCTATAAGTATGTAGGCTGCTGTAAGTGGCGGCGACCTACAAAGCAGAATACTTTCGATGTAGGAGGCGTTTTAACGCCGAACATTTAAGGTTCACGGCTGAAGCCGTTCCTACGCAGTTGAGTGTGTAGGCCGGGCTTTATCGTGGTTTATGAGAATAGAGTGCGACACTATGTAGGCCGCTATAAGTATGTAGGCCGCTATAAGTGGTGACCTACAAAGCAGAACACTTTCGATGTAGGTGGCGTTTTAACGCCGAATTTTTAAGGTTCACGGCTGAAGCCGTTCCTACGTAGTTGAGTGTGTAGGTCGGGCTTTAGCGCGGTTTATGAGAATAGAGTGCGACACTATGCAGGCTGCTATAAGTATATAGGCCGCTATAAGTGGCTACCTACAAAACAGAACACTTTCGATGTAGGAGGCGGTTTAACGCCGAATTTTTAAAGTTCACGGCTGAGGCCGTTCCTACATGAAAGCTTACATGTACTCGTTCGAACATGATTGTCTCGCAACTTGCACTAATCTTCTTTATTTGCCTTTTTCGCTAGAATTTCAACTTGTGCTTTATCTGTTACACCCGCCATGCTTAGTGCGGCACTGCCAACTGATTCGTAATTAAGCTCTATTTTATCAAGCTTAGCGTCGTTTTTATCGGGCAGACTTAAGCTTCGTGACGACATGCCTTTACTGAGAACACCTAAATTGTCGAACACTTTTTCTTCGCCGTCATTCATGATCACCTTAATACTTTTAAGGTTAACGGTGCCATGCGTGCATTTGACTTTTATATGACTATATCGGCTTTTAGTTATAGGATTAACAGTGTCGGTTTCACTTTTAAAGCTGACCTTTTTTTCAGCAATTGATTTCCAATCATCTTCGCCAGCAACGCTCTGCAAGCTAAATAAACCGAAGAATAACGCAATAGAAAGTAACTTGATTAGTTTCATTAGAATCCCTCCAAAAATTATTATCACTCAAAGATATAGCACATATTTATTTAAAGTGCCTCTGGTTCATCTATAAAGTAGAGCTATTTTTGATTTTAATTCGTATGAAGCAATACAGTTATATTTTCACCAACCTTACACAGCATGCTATGCTTGTTTAGTGTGCATAAGCTTATGGATTTTCAATGAGATATTACTATTGTTTAGTGTTGTTCCTGTTCTCAAATTCACTTTTAGCAAGTGCGTTACTCGATGTTAAACCCAGTAATAAAACACAGTTTTTGTCATTGATAAAAGCGAAGCAGGGGGACTATGCTCTTGTATCTGGCAGTGATGAAGTATGCAAAAGTGCACCGTTTACTTTGGTTAAACAGCCCACACAAGGCTTCACTTTAGGAAGCCTAATAGACTTTAGTGATTTACATAACGGTACACAAACGAAGAAAATTCCTGATTTTTGCATCGTCACATCGAAACTCAAGTATTTCGTTAATGGCATAGTAAGAACTAATCGCTACAGTCGCTGTAATGATGAAAGTGACGAAGGGACGACCGTTGAAGATTTGCGCTTCGAGGATAACGATAAAATAACCTATACACTCAGCCAGCCTTCGGTTAGTTGTGTATTTGAAAAGCAATAATATGTTTTCTGGTAGGTTATTTAAGCCTATTATAGGCTTTTTGGCTGGAGCTAATTTACTCAATGACTAATCAATTCATTCAGGCATTTTTTGTGTTGGCTGTTTGTTTTATCGCTAGTTTGATTATTGACCGTGCGATAAAGCAGTTTCAACGTCGTTTTGACTCAACAGCACTTGAAACCTTCCGACTGATTTCGAACTCGCAGCGCGCTATTTTACTTTTTGTTGGCATCGTACTGGCTCTTTCTAAGTTAGGCTTCGATGTGGCTGCATTGGTTGCTGGGCTTGGTTTAACAGGTTTTGCACTTGGTTTTGCGCTAAAAGACGCAATTTCTAATTTGGTTGCTGGTGTGATGATTGTCCTTTATAAGCCGGTAAAACTTGGCAATTATATCGAAGTGAGTAATTCAAAAGGCATCGTAGTCGATTTAAATCTTCGTTATATAACTATTAAAGGTGAAGGGGCGATTCATTTAATTCCTAACTCATTAATTTTAAGCAATAAAGTATCTATCATTGAGCAAAAAGACGCTTCATAAATAAACGCACCCGTTACTTGGTGCGTAATATATCCTAAGTTTCTAAGCGGCGCTGTTAAGTCGCTTTTCTTTTGAACAATCACATCCTTGTTTAACCCGCTGTTTGTATCTATCAACTCTGTATACCGAGGGGGCTAAGCCAAACTGGCGTTTAAAGGCATTACAGAATGTCGCAGAATTACTAAATCCGCAGGATAGCGCAACCGCTTTAATAGACACTTTTTCCTCACAAAGCATGTTGCAAGCCAGAGTCAGTCTTTTCTTGGCAATGTAATCGCTATAAGTGGTGTTGAGATATCGTTTGAAATCCCGTTCTAACTTTTTCCTGTTAGGGTAATTAAGCGCCTCAGACAGCCAATTCATACTCATTTTATTACCTGCTTTAATACCTGTGTCGATTGTTTGATCTATACATTCTTTAAAATATTCACAAGAAGAAATGACTGCTCGCTTAGTTAAATCATTCATTATTAAACCTAGCTAATTATTCGAAGGGTGAATGTATCCTTTAAAGTGGTGTGCAATACCAATGTGCCGACATACTTGCTCATCTTGAGGGAGTAAATCTGATGATCACCGTGTTAAATATGCCTTATCCACGATTAAATAAATACAAGAAGTAGAGCAAGTTAATCGCAATCGCTGTGAACGCTAAACAACATAATCATTGCGTTTATAAGCAATATGTTATGTTACAAACTCGCTCGCTTAATTAAGTAAATTGATATTTTACGTCTAAAGCTCAGTGTCTTTATTGGATACAAGTTAATGTTAATAAAAATCATTATCAAGTTCACTGTTAAGCCGCTTTAAATTGCGACAAACCCAGCGATATCAGAATTTTCTGATAGGATTGCTTTAAATATATGCAACGATTTAGTTAGGTTAGGGGGGACTTAAGCAGAAAAAAGCAGCCGAGGCTGCTTTTTGATAGTTGCAAATTACATTTGAGATTGCAGGTAATTCTCAAGCCCTGCGGTTTTGATTAACTGTTGCTGTGTTTCAAGCCAGTCAATTTGCTCTTCTTGCTCATTTAAGATGTGATCAAGCGCTTCACGGCTGATGTAATCTTTTTTCTCTTCAGCAAGTTTAATTGCAGCTTTAAGATCAGGGAGTGAATCAAGCTCGAAGCTCATGTTTGCTTCAATCATTTCTTCAGAGTTTTCACCAATACGCAGACGACCAAGGTCTTGTAGATTTGGTAATCCTTCTAAAAACAAAATACGCTCAATTAAACGGTCGGCGTTTTTCATTTTTTGAATAGACACTTTATAGTCAGCTTTGTCTAATTTTGAAAAGCCAAAATCTTTAAACATACGCGCATGTAAAAAATATTGATTAATACCCACTAACTCATTTGCTAGTACTTTGTTTAGTGCAGCAATAACGCTTTTATCGCCTTTCATACGTGTAAACCTCTATTCGCCCATTTGAGATTGATGGTAGTTCTGGCTACCAATTTTGTCGATTAAACCAAGCTGCTGCTCTAACCAATAAACATGATCTTCTTCAGTATCGAATAATAGTTTTTCAAGTACTTCACGCGATTGATAGTCTTTTTCTTGCTCACAAATAGCAATGGCTTCTTTAACACAATCAACCACTTCAAGTTCAAGAGTGAGATCGTTTTGCATCATGCTTTTAACGTCGGTACCAATTAATAAATCACGACGCTTGGTCATGTTTGGTACGCCTTCTAAAAATAGAATACGTTTGATTAACCAGTCAGCGTGATCTTTCTCTTCTTCCATTTCGTGGTTAAGGCGTTCGTACAGCTTGTTAAGGCCCCAATCATCGTACATACGTGAATGGATAAAGTATTGATCTATAGCGGCTAATTCGTTTGCGAGTAGTTTATTAAAACTATCAATGACTTTCTGGTTACCTTTCATCGTGCTGTCCTCAAAATTCAAGTTGCGATAATTGTAGTATATAAAAAGAAGATTGCAAACTTTTTCCTTGTAAATCAGTTGTTTACTATTGATTGTGATTCTCGTTTAAGTTTGCGTTAATGGTTGATAAATGAACAATTTATCGTTTTTATTTAAAAATAAAAAAGCCCTTACGAAGAAGGGCTTAGTGTTTTATTAAGCGGCTGTTAAAAGCGATATGTCGCCCCTAATGTCACTGTTGTACCTAGGCCTTTTATGTTGTAACCACCGTACGTGTATGATTGCGCACGAGCAGGGTAGTAATCGTTATTAAATAGATTTTCAACACCCATGAAGGCTTGCCAGTTATGTGTAAACTTATAGCGGCCGCTCAAGTTGACAATATTGTAGCTGCTAATTGGACCTTGATCGCCCACATAATCACCATCTGCATTAGGTTCAAAGCGCTTACGTGAGCCAACATACAAGTAACTTGCGCTTAATGACAGTTCGTCGTTAGGCGTCCAGTTTAAATTCGCAGTTCCTTTTGGTGGGCTAATTTGACGAGAACCTAAGTAAATATCGTCTTCAGTGTTTTTGCCTTCTACATAGCTGTAGGTTGCAACTAGCTTTAAGGTTGGGCTAATCATGTAGTCAACAAGTGTTTCGTAACCCCAAATTTCTTGTGGTGCTCGTACGGGCTCATACACTCCGGTTGTCTCATTAAAACTGTTGGTCGTCCCAAACTCCGATGTACTTCGGTAGGCTGCAAATTCAAAACGAACATCATCAAACTGTGAGGTAAAACCAATTTCATAGTTGTCGATGATAGACGCTTCGGTTTGAATTAAACCAATATCATTCACAGTTGCTGCTCGTAACAAGCGGCCAATATCTGAAATGTCAGAGCCTTGTGAGTAATTTGCAAAGGGGCTAAAGGCCGCTAGCAAATTATATTTAATACCCACGTTATAGGTTGTTGCGTCGTAGTCAATGGTATCGCCTTTTACATTCAGTGGCACTGAACATTGTGTTGCAGAGCGACAAAGTTTTAATGTTTCGTAGTCATCGACGCTTAAGTCAATGCTTTCTTGACGCACACCGGCTTTAACAACTAAGTCGTTATTGATAACCCATTTAGTCTGTAAAAAGCCTGCAACACTGTTCATGTCCATTTCGGGGACCCAAATGCGGCCATCAACAAGGGGTTGTGATGTCACATCGTTTAAAGCATCTAAACCATAGATAAAGGTTGCTTCAATATTGTCAAAATCGACCAGGGTATTAAATGTCGCACGTGCGCCTTTTTTCTCTGAGCTGATTATTGACTGACCACCATCGTAGCCCTCATCTGGGTTTGCAAGGTTTGGCGAATAGAAGAATATGTTTTCGATATCCTGCATGTAGAGGTCTAGGGTCATTTGGGTATTATCAAACAAGGCGTAATCAGTGTATTTCAAGGTAATATTTTCGTTGCCTTCAGGGCCTTGTGGTTTACCTCGTTTTTGCAACTCTTTTGGCACATGTATCGCATAGGTTTTTTCGCCATCGTTAATATTACCAACGACATCACCGAGATCTGTTTTTTGCTGAGAACTGAAAAAGTTATAGCTAAATTGCAGTTGTTTCTGATCGTCAAAATCATACCCCAGTTTAGTGAAGTAGTTTTCGGTTACGGCATCAGACAAACCATATTGCAAGCCCAAAATGTCGCCTTCGGCGTCACGTTGTACCCCGTTTTCTTCATAACTGGCAGTAAATAAGTAGCTTAATTTATCTGCGCGGCCATTAATAGCTGCTGAGAGGCGTGCACCAGCACTTTCTTCTAGTTTTACGGCACTAAAACGTGATGATAGGCTAATTTCACCTTCGGTTTTACCCTCACTTTGCGCTTGCTTGGTAATATAGTTAATTATACCGCCAGAAGCCCCATTGCCATAAATAGAGGTGGCGCCTTTAATAACTTCTATACGGGCTATTGCACTTGGATCAAGCGTTTTTATTCCTAAAGAACCATTACGCAGAGGTGTTGATTGTGGAACGCCGTCAATCATAACAAGCGGGGCGCGGCCACGTAAACTTTGGCCTGTGTTGCTTGAACTGCCTGTGTCAGGTGCAAGTCCGGGTACCATTTGTGACAGCAAACTTTGTAATTCTGGATTTACCTTTAAGTGCTCTTCAATTTCTTGTTGATTAATTATAGTTACAGAAGCAGGTACTTCATCAATGCTCTCAAAAACACGGCTACCAGAAACGACAACGTGCTCCATCTCTTCTGCTGTGAGTTTTTTATTGAGTGCATCATCAGCAAATGATTGGCTACTTATCACCAGTGCAATAAGGCTAAGCGATGTTTTTAACATGTTTGTCCTTGTTAAAAAAAGATAAATGAAATGAGTTATGGGGCGGCAGTGTAAATGTAAAGAACTGTAAAGGCAAGCTTAATGATAATTATTTGCAATAGTGTTGGCAGTTTAATCTCTACGATGTATGTAGCATATTAGCGATAGAGCTTGTCGAATTAACGCGTATGTTGTCAATTGCTGCAATGAATTAAAGGGTCGTTTTAAGTCATTAGAGAGTAGTATTGGCTTGAATAGATTTACCTTGAATTAACTTACTTGGTGCCGCTGTATTTCTAAGCGGCACCCAAATAAGTAATAAAACAATAGAGGTAGTCATAACTACAATTTGGCCCACTCTTTCTTTTGTATTGTTGGTATTAAAACCTATTTTACACATCAATCAATAATACTGGGTATGCTGAACTATCATGCTTTGCCCGAGAATATGAGCCATTCAAGGTGGCTAAATACAGTAGTATAATTAGCCAATGTAAACACTTCTTTTTGCTAAAAGTAGTGATATGCTCTGGGGTTCATGTTTTATCAGTTTAAGTTTAATTACGCGTTATTATCTAAAGTGGCGTTTGTACCAAAAGTAAAAACCCGACACAGTAAAAAATAAAGGTGACAGGGCAAACACAAGCCACAGTAACTGCACAATAGGTCCCGCAAAATCGCCAATATGGAATTTGTATTTAAAGTGCCATGTTTGTGTTGTCCACGAGCTTTTGCTGGCGTCGTAACTCGCGACGATATTGGCTGTATACGGGTTGGCCCATACCCAGCTATAGGCATGGCTTTCACCTGGGTTTTCGATGCGAAAACCAATGTTGTCAGTCGGTTTTTTAGGTAAATAAATTCTAAACAGTTTACCTTCAGGAAAAACAGTGAGTGCATTGTTATAGGCTTTTTGTACTTGATAAGGTGTTGTTTCTGAAGGGGGCAGCACGTCAGGTGGTTTAGGTCTGTCTTCAACCGTGCCTTGCATTACAAACTCTAATACCGCTTTAGTTTCTGTCTTCCAGTTAAACGCCATGCCTGTGTATGCTATTAAAATAAGTGGCAGCAATAAATAGACGCCCAGCACGGTATGAAGTTGGTACATTAATACTCTAAATTTGGCTTTTGGTTTTATAGCTAGTCGCTTTAAACGGTTTTTAGGTTTAATCCAAATGTAAAACCCTAGTAATATTTCTAAAATAAGAATAAGCGCGCATAGTGAAACCCAGTTCCTTAAAGGGTGGTTTTTGTCGCCATCTTTGTAAAGCAACCAACGATGTAGCGCCATGGTAAATCCATACAGCGTGCTGTAATAATCGTATTCGTATAAAATATCACCGGTGTAAGGGTTAACGCTCACATAACGATTATTGGCAAGTTGTAGTTGCCAAGCAAGATCATCACGCGCCTCAGGCATTAATAAAGTAACAGGTTGTTTAGTTGTGTTTGATACGCGTGCTATTAGTGGGTCAAAAGCGAGCGGTGAAGCTTGTGGAGTCACCGTCCATTTATCACCTTGTGTAAGGTACTGAATATCTTTTGCGTAAATAAGTAATGCGCCTGTTAAACTCAAGCAAATCAAAAAAAGGCCGCTTACTAAGGCAAGGAGTAAATGCGTACGGCGTAACCACAACTTCAAGAGGTGTTCCTTTACTTTGTTTTAAATACAAAGGTAAATTGTAAATGATAACAAGTAACATTTACACTAAAACTTGCTCAATAGTACACGCCTTAATAGCAAACTTATCCTGTAAAAATTGACGAATTTCATTGTTGTCGATTGTTTGGTGGGCATAAAACTTTAGTTCGCAATGCACGGTGTGTTCATCAAGCTGCCATGCTTTTATGTATTCAATATTTGAAATAGGAAATGCGCTTATCAGTTGTTCAGATACATGTGTTGATTCGCAGTGACTTGGTGCAACTTGCATTAAAATTTTACTGCTGGCAATTAAGAGCAATACGCCGTGGTATATCACATACACAGAGATAAGAATGGTCGCAATAAGATCGACAATATACCATTGATATAAAATGATCAGAGAGCCGGCAATAATAACGACGACAGAAGCCATAGCATCTGAAAGATTATGAATAAACGCAGCACGAATATTCATACTTTGATTAGCGCCAGCACGGTAGGTAAGGAATGCCGTTACTAGGTCAATAATCAGGGCTAACCCTGCAACCCAAATAACGATCCAGCCATCGATGGGTTCTGGATTTAGGTAACTTTTTATTGCTTCAATGACTAAGTAGCCACCAATTACAATTAAACTCAGGCTATTAAAAAGCGTGGCTAAGATTTCGGCGCGTTTATAGCCATATTGATATCGATTATTTGCTGGTTTAGCCCCAATTTTGCGTGCTATTAACGCAATAAATAACGATGATGCGTCACTTAAATTGTGCAGTGCATCAGCAATGAGCGATAGGCTTCCAGAAATGAGCCCCCCCACAATTTGTGCAAATGTAAGTAACACATTAATTAATACAGCAAGTAATAATTGCTGTGTGCTTTTGCTTTCTGCATCGTGATGGTGGTGATGTCCGTGTCCCATAAGCATACCTAGTTGCTGATTTCTTTATTTTTATATCATGTGAGCATCGCTTTTAAAACACTCGTTAGCAGTATGCATGTATGGGGTGTTTCGTGTTTAGGTTTTACTGTTCAAATAAGTACTAATTTGTTAAGTTAACGCCGTTGTACCAATTATTAGGTGTTACGTGAAAGCAGCATTTGTTATTTTGATTAGTGTGTTATTGCTCCAGCCGTTGCTGGATAGCTTTGACGTGGCTGATCATAATGTTGCATTTAATCACACCTCAGCCCTGCTTTTAGAAGAGCTGGATCTTGAAGCCCACTGCGCAGCTAATGGCGATCATCAACAGCATCAATCTGAACATGCCGAGCTTGCTAAACAGTTATCTGACTCCGCCGAAAAAGGCCATTGTCATGTGTGCCACAGTCCTGCATTTGTTGATTCATTTACCCTTTCTGAACCTGTTTCAGTTTATTTTGCAAAAATTGAACTGTTAGAGCTTAATTTTAAGTCGGCAGATCTAACACCACTTCATCGCCCCCCAATCGCCTCTCTTACTTAACACTTTACTCCCTTGTCTTTGGGATTATTTTTTAAGGCAAGCTAGGGCTTAGCCTATTTTAAGTAAGAGAAAATTATGTATTTAAGAAATTTTATGCGCTACGCATTGTCGTGCGTATGCTTTATATATGTCGCAAACAATTATGCGTCAGAGCAACTGCATGACCATCAAGAAAATGCATAAACACCACACATTAACGAAGTAACCTTAACGCCACAGCAACAGCAATTAGCGAATATTAAGGTCGAACGCCTTGAACTCAAAACACACAGCCAAACCGTTTATGCACCGGGTGAAGTTAAAGCCAATGGCTATGCCAGTTATGTGGTTGCCCCTCGTGTTGATTCTATTGTTGTAAAACGTCACGCTTTACTGGGACAGCATGTTAATAAAGGTGATCCCTTGGTAACCTTGTTTAGTGGAGAGGTGGCAAGCCGACAAACCGAATTTAGGTTAGCCGAAGCTGAGTGGCAGCGGGTGAGTAAAATGACCCGTGGTACGGTGAGCGAAAAGCAGCTGCTTACTGCTAAAGCCGAGTACGAAGTGGCATACAGTCGCCTTGTCGCGTTTGGATTGTCTAAACACGCAATAGAAAAAACACTGACTATCTCGCCTGAAAAACTCGGTGAATATACCTTATTTGCACTTACTTCGGGTGCTGTACTCACCGATAATTTTTCACAAGGTCAACGTGTCGATTCAGGTATTGAATTAATGCTAATTGCAGATGAATCTGCGCTGTGGGTAGAAGCGCAACTTTCCTCAAATCAAGACCGCACGATTGCCAATGGCTCTGTTGCAACGATGCAGGTAAATGGAAACCGTTACCACGCTAAAGTTATTCAAGAGGCGCACACTATTGATGAGCAAACACGCTCACGGACAGTGCGGCTTGAAGTGAAAAATACCCAGCACAGCTTACACCCGGGCATGTTTGCAGATGTGTATTTTCACTTTACAACAGAGCAAGCTGTGCTTGCGGTTCCCGAAAACGCGTTAACACGCAGTGCCGATGGTGATTGGCAAGTTTTTGTGGTTGATGATGATGGTGGGTTTATTGCCAAAGAGGTGAGCGTAGGTAGAAATTTAGCACAATACCGTGAAATATCAGGTATCGAGCAAGGGGTTAACGTTGTTACTCAAGGCGCATTCTTTGTTGCTTCACAGCTCGCAAAAGGCGGGTTTGATCCGCATAACCATTAGAGGTGCCGCATGTTTAATTTATTAATCGAGTCGGTGATAAAAAACCGTTTCATCGTGCTATTAGCTTTACTTGCGGCCATTGCTCTGGGTGCATTAATGGTTCCAAAACTGAACTTAGATGCGTTTCCTGATGTGACAAATGTGCAGGTAGCTGTTAACACCGAAGCTCCTGGTCTTGGAGCGGAAGAAGTCGAGCAACTTATCACATACCCAATAGAAGCGGTAATGTACGCACTACCTGACGTTGAACAAGTGCGATCGATTTCAAAAACAGGTTTGTCGGGCGTGACGGTGGTGTTTAAAGAAGGCGTTGATATCTATTTTGCGCGGCAGTTAGTGTTTGAGCGCTTACAATCTGCTAAAGAGCTAATCCCTAACGGACTTGGCATGCCTACCATGGGGCCTAATACCTCTGGTCTTGGGCAAGTTTATCAATACTTACTTGAAGCAAAGCCCGATGCTGACATTGATAGCATGGCGCTGCGAAGCCTAAATGACTGGGTGGTTAAATTATTACTATTACCCATTGATGGTGTTACTGATATTTTATCGTTTGGTGGCGAAGTAAAACAGTATCACGTTAACCTCAACCCTAACAAATTACTTGCCTATAACCTAAGCCAACAAGATGTAAGCAATGCATTGCAAGCAAACAACAGGAATGTTGGCGGTTGGTATATGAACCGCGGTCAAGAGCAATTAGTTATTCGTGGCACTGGCTGGTTTTCGACCGGTGATAAAGGCCTGAGTGAAATTGCGCAAACCCCCATCAAAACGATTGATGGCACCGTAATTAAAGTCACTGATGTTGCAGACGTACAGCTTGGGAGTGAAATACGCCAAGGGGCAGTAACCTTATCGACTCGCGATGAAAATGGTGATGTTGTTAACCGAGGCGAAGTTGTAACTGGCGTGGTATTAAAAAGGATTGGTGCAAATACGAAGCAGACCATCGATGGTATTAACGAGCGTATTACAATGATCAACCGCGCGCTGCCTGAGGGCGTCAAATTCACGCCTATTTATAACCAAGCGGCACTTATTAGCCACGCGGTACAAACCGTTATAGATGCATTATTACTTGCATTTGTATTTATAATCATAGTGTTAGCGCTATTCTTGTTAGACTTAAGAGCAACATTCTTGGTTTTGCTGTCCATTCCAATTTCAATCGGCTTAGCGCTCAGTATTATGGCTTGGTTAGGGCTGTCGGCCAATTTAATGTCATTGGGTGGCATTGCTGTGGCTATTGGTATGCTGGTGGATGGCTCTGTTGTTATGGTTGAAAACATTTTTCGTCATCTAGGGCTAAAACATAATCAGGGTAAATCAAGCCGTGAGCTGGTTGCTGTTGCAGCAAAAGAAGTTGCTCGGCCAGTTTTCTTTGCGTCATTGATTATTTTAACGGTATTTTTGCCTTTATTCAGCTTTGAAGGCGTCGAGGCAAAGCTGTTCCAGCCTATGGCCGTCAGTATCATGTTAGCGATAGTAAGTGCCATGATTGTTGCCTTAGTCGTTGTGCCTGCGCTAAGCGTCTACTTATTTGCTAAAGGTGTGACAGTTAAACACAGTAAGCTGCTACAACCCATTGAAAAGTTGTATCAACGAGCGTTACGACAGGCGTTACAAGCAAAACGGTTGGTGCTTGCTATTGCTGCTTTGTTATTGGTTACAGCCGCTATTTTACTTCCAAGGTTGGGGACTGAGTTTGTGCCCGAACTTGAAGAAGGTACGATTAATTTGCGGGTAACGCTTGCACCATCAGCCAGTCTTGAAACGGCAATCTCAGTGGCACCTAAACTGGAAGCCATGTTACTTGAATTTGCAGAAGTCGATTATGCACTTAGTCGGATTGGTCGAGCAGAAGTCGGTGGCGATCCTGAACCTGTTAACAACATAGAGATATACATTGGTCTTAAATCTCGCGAGCAATGGATAAATGCTAAAACACGTGTTGAACTCCAGCAGTTAATGGAAGAAAAACTTGAGCAGTTTCCTGGGCTCTTATTTAACTTTTCGCAACCCATCGCCACCCGTGTTGATGAACTTTTATCGGGTGTAAAAGCACAGTTAGCAATCAAGTTGTTTGGTAGTGATTTAGCGGTGTTAAGTGAAAAAGGTCAGCAAATTGAGCAGCTAGTTAAGCAAATACCCGGTGCTAAAGATGTGGCCATGGAGCAAATGGGCGGTGAGGCACAGTTAATTGTGAAACCTAACCGCTTAGCGTTATCGCGTTTTGGATTATCGGTTACTGATTTAATGGAGGTTGTACAGCACGGAATTGGTGGACAAAGTGCAGGGCAAATTATCAATGCTAACGAGCGTTACGATATCTATGTTCGCATAGCAGAAAATTACCGGCAGAACCCGCGTGTAATTGCAGACCTTCGTTTACAAACCCCTTCGGGGGCGATTGTGAGAGTAGGTGATGTGGCTCAGGTAGCGATTGAATCGGGAGCATCCCAAGTACGCCGTGATGATGTACAAAGGCGCGTAGTTGTACAAGCGAATGTGCAAGGACGTGATATGGGATCTGTTGTTGCTGACATTCGCGCAATAATAGAGGATAAATTACAGCTACCGAGTGGTTACAGTGTTGCTATAGGTGGTCAGTTTGAAAACCAACAACGGGCACAGCAACGTTTAATGATTGTTGTGCCAGCGGCATTGTTACTGATTGCGCTATTACTTTATTTTGCATTTGGCAATGTATCGCAAGTATTGCTTATTTTAGTGAATGTCCCTTTAGCGGTAATAGGGGGGATTGTGGCTCTGTTTGTATCTGGGCAATATTTGTCGGTACCAAGCTCTGTTGGTTTTATTACTTTGTTTGGTGTTGCGGTATTGAATGGTGTGGTCATGGTAGAAAGTATTAATCATCGCCTTAAGGGCAAAGATGAAGTAGATGACGCGGTGTTTGATGGGGCAACCTCAAGGTTACGACCAGTGTTAATGACCGCATTAACTTCAATGTTAGGGCTTATACCCATGCTATTGAGCACGGGAATGGGGGCTGAAATACAAAAGCCACTGGCAACAGTGATTGTTGGCGGTTTGGTCAGCGCAACATTTTTGACCTTATTTGTCCTACCTGTTCTTTATAAGTCGATGAGTAATAAATAACTGCCTAAGTGGCTTATTTACAGAGGGGCGTAATTGCCCCTTTTTTAGTACTGAGTAATTCTGTAAAGGGCGTTTACACAACACGTAAGCCCTTATAAACTGGGCGCTATAATAATGAAGTAACATATGGAACAGACCGTGAGCAATCAAATTTCAATTCGTCCTGCAGTACCGAGCGACGCAGCAACTATCCTACATTTCATCAATGAACTAGCTATCTACGAAAAAGAACCAGATGCAGTAAAGACTGATGAGAATGCTATTTTAAAAACTTTATTTAGTGAAGGTGCAACCGCTCACAGTGTTATTTGTTTAGAAGGTGACATAGCCATTGGTTTTGCCGTTTATTTTTATAATTATTCTACGTGGCTTGGTAAAAACGGTTTGTATTTAGAAGACTTATACGTCAGTGCTGATAGCCGTGGTAAAGGTGCAGGTAAAAAAATTATGCAATACCTTGCGAAACAAGCGTTAGAAAAAGACTGCGGTCGATTTGAGTGGGTAGTACTTGATTGGAATAAACCAGCGATTGATTTTTATGACAGCATTGGTGCTAAACCACAAAATGAATGGATCATTTATCGACTAACAGGGCAAGAGTTGATCGATTTTGCGAATCAGTAATATCACCAAATCACACAAGCAATAAATATAAATAAAAATCATTTGCATTTAACTGTTTGTCTGTGTAGTTTTAATACACAGGTTTTAAGTGCAGGTGATTTTTATGACACACACAACACATCTCTCGGCCTTAGGTGCTCCAGTTATTGATGATGCATTAGCACCTTGGCAAAACGCTATTTATAACGGGAATCTGGCTTTTGAGTCTGGCGAATTAAACATTGCTCGCGATCACTACACGCAGGCAAGTGGTTGTGCAGAAACATTACTCACGCAATTTGCGAACTTACCACTAACCCCCACGGTTATTGACACATTAGAGCATTGTATTGCGGCCTTTGTAGTGGCGACTTTAAACCTTGCAGATACCTTTAAAGTTATGCAAAAACCTGAGCAAGCCTGTAGTTGGCTTTGCTATGCTCATCAACGGCTTAGTCATCTTTTAATGCACCCAGAGCAGCAAGTTCGCACGCACGTATTACATCATCATCACAAAACGTATTTTGAGCTGGTGAAGTTTGCGAAAATGTCATCGGCATTTCCAACCCTCATCAATCGTATAAATCAGCTATTAGCTGAGCATCCCCACAAAACGCAGTTATTACATTAACGATAAGGAATCAGTATGCCTTTTACATTACCCGATTTAACTTATGACTATGATGCACTCGAGCCTAATATTGATGCAAAAACCATGGAAATCCATCATACATTGCACCACCAAACTTATATTAATAAGGCGAATGCTGCCTTAGAAGGGAGTCATTATAGCGAGCAAGATGCCGAAACACTGTTGCGAACGATTGCTACAATGCCCGAGTCATTACACAAGGCGGTGCAAGAGCATGTTGGTGGGCACCATAATCACTCATTATTTTGGCAAGTAATGACACCGAATGGGGTAGGCAAACCAAGCGGTGAATTACATACAGCGATCGTTGAAGCATTTGGCAGTTTTGATGAGTTTAAAGAGCAGTTTACTGATGCCGCTGTTAGCCGCTTTGGAAGTGGCTGGGCATGGCTATGTGTTGACGAAAATAATCAACTCGTTGTCGAAAGTAGTTTAAATCAAGACAGCCCGCTGATGCATAACCATATGCCGATTTTGGCTCTCGATGTGTGGGAGCATGCCTATTACTTAAAATATCAAAACCGCCGACCAGAATACATCGCTGCATTTTATAAAGTGATTAATTGGCCCGAAGTTGAGCGACGTTATTTAGCAGCGATTAAATAGTTAAGGTCCGAAACTGGCTAGTCAAAAAAATATATTCGGTTAAGCTATCGGTATTAGCTGATTACGAGAATCATTATGACTAGCCAACAATGGCGTACAGCAAGGCAAAGCCGTGATGCCCGATTTGATGGGGTATTTTTTGTTGCGGTAAAAAGTACCGGTATATATTGTCGGCCAATTTGTCCAGCACCGACAGCGCAAGAGAAAAATGTTGAATATTATCAGTACGCGCATTTAGCGGCACAGGATGGGTTTCGCCCTTGTATTCGGTGTAGACCTGATAGTGCACCGAATAGTCCCGCGTGGTTAGGAACTAAAACCACGGCGCTAAGAGCAAAGCAACTTATTGACAAAGGCGAGGCATATGATTGTGAAGTGCTGGCCGATAGATTAGGTGTGTCGAGTCGTTATTTGCGTCGTTTGTTTAATCAGCACTTTGGTCTTTCAATCACACAATATCGCTTATTCAATCAGTGTAATTTTGCTAAGCAGCTGTTACAAGAAACTGATTTATCGGTTGCTGACATCGCTTTTGCATCTGGTTTTAATAGTATTCGCCGTTTTAACGACGCATTTTTAAAGCAGCTTAATATTGCACCATCAAAATTGCGAAAAACCGATAAAAAACCAAGTGCAACGTTAAATTTAACCTTGGCGTTTCGTCCTCCTTATAACTGGCAGGCTTTACACGGGTTTTTACAGCGCCGCTTAATTAAAGGTCTCGAATGGCTTAGCGAAACAAGCTATGGGCGCACATTTAAAGACCCGCATTGCCAAGGGCAATTTACTGCTCAATTTGTTGAACAAAAAAATCATTTTAAAGTCACGATAGATATTGATAACACCCGCTATTTACAACAAGTGATCCATAACATTCGTCGTGTACTTGATTTAGATGCTGATACGCACACGATTGAAGCCCATTTAAATGCCGAACTTAATAATGCCTTGCCATTGACACAAGGCTTACGCTTACCGGGTATTTGGTCAGATTTTGAAGCGGGTATTCGCGCAGTCTTGGGTCAACAAGTGAGTGTGACTGCTGCGCATAACTTGGTAACTAAGCTGGTCGCTGAGTTTAATCAAGCGAGTGATACCGTGTTTTTTCCATCTCCAGAATGGCTTGCCAATTCAGAACTGAGCTTTTTTAAAATGCCTCAATCACGCAAAGACGCTTTAAACCGGTTAAGTGCGTATTGTCATCAACATCCTAATAATCAAGAGCTTGATAATTGGCTGTCACTAAAAGGGATTGGCCTATGGACAGTTAATTACGCTAAGCTGCGTGGTCAAAGTAACCCTGATATTTTACTTGCCGGTGACTTAGGCATTAAAAAGGCTTTAGCAGAGGTCGGTGAATTTGATAGTGAGCGCTGTGCACCTTTTCGTTCTTATTTAACATTTCAACTATGGCAACAATTATGAAAACGCAACAAGTTATTATGCCAAGCCCACTTGGCGATATTACCATTCAAAGCTCCTCAAAGGGCGTCAGTTATGTAGGTTTTTATCCTGTTGTTGCCATGCAAACTGAAACCGTTAACGAGCATACACTAACCCCGATTTTAATATGCATGAGCGAGCTTAACGAATACTTCAAGGGCGAACGTACACATTTTAGTGTGCCGCTTGACACACAAGGGACGGCGTTTCAGCAATCAGTGTGGCGTGCGCTAATGGGGGTTGAATTTGGTAAAACCAAGAGTTACCTAGATATAGCACAGGCTATTAATAACCCAAAAGCGGTGCGTGCCGTGGGCGCAGCCAATGGTAAGAACCCAATTAGTATCATAGTGCCATGTCATCGGGTAATTGGTGCAAGCGGAAAACTAACGGGGTATGCCGGTGGACTAGACCGTAAAGAATGGCTACTTAAACACGAAGGAATTTTGTAAAAATCCTGTTTTTACTTCTACACTGTTATCAGTTAACTAAATTCGTAGTTTATTATGACAGTGACGTTGTTTTTTATTAGATTTTTACTTGTTCTTTTTATCGTACTTTCTCTGCATTGTCAGGCGAATAGTAGTGCGCCATTGCCCATGACCTTATGTTATGCAGACCACACACAAGCACCTCTGTTTGTTGGTGCTAAACATGAAATACCCCTTGTTGAACCTACGGCACAATTAGCGGCGCTTGCTAAACTTGATAATGCACTTGAATCCGTGACTTTTAAGTTTGTAAAAATGCCATGGTCGCAGTGCATTACAGCGATTAAGCAGGGTCGAGTCGATGCATTTATAGCGGGATTTAGTCCACAAAAATCCCGTTATGCTGTATTTCCGGTTACTGATAAAGGTGTACCGATTGCTAAATTTGCCTTTGCAAGAATGAGCCAATGCTTAATTGGAAGTCGTCGCTTTCATACCAAATGGCAATCTCGTGAAGTGTTACAATCAAAGGCATTTTCTTTGGCCGTTGCAAATGGGCTTTTTGTGGGAGAAGCGGCCAGCGAAGAGGCGTTTTTTATTGAACACACGTTTACTCAGCAGCAGGCTATAGAGCGTGTATCAGAGGGGCGAGCCGATGCGGCTTTAGTGCTCTGCCAAATCGAAAATAATAAACTTGATTTATCGGTATACCATCGACAGAAGCTGGCACCTGTCTATCCACCTTTAAATACGGTGACAGCGTACTTGGCTTTTTCAAATGAGTTTTATGTTAAGCATCAGAATGAGGCGGTTGTTATTTGGCAGCAACTTTTAAAGCAGAATATCCCATTGACCTTTGCAAAACAGATGCAAAACTCCCCACATTTAGAGATGAGCAGCTACGGTGCAAAAGAGTAAGGTAATAGATGATGTTATTGCATGATTAGGGTAGCATATTGCGACTTTAAATTTTGGGCAACATCATGGCACAGCTGTACTTTTATTATTCTGCAATGAATGCGGGTAAATCAACCACACTTTTACAATCGGCATTTAACTACCGCGAACGTGGTATGGAACCAGTGATTTTAACCGCTGCGATTGATGACAGAGCAGGCGTTGGCAAAGTATCGTCACGGATAGGTTTACAAGCTGATGCACATATTTTTGATGCCGACAAAGATGTATTCGAGTTAATCAAATCGTTGAACGATCAGAAAAAGCGTCATTGTATTTTAGTTGATGAGTGTCAGTTTTTATCTAAATTGCAAGTGATGCAATTAACCGATGTGGTTGATGAACTGGGCATTCCTGTTCTTTGTTATGGTCTTCGTAATGATTTTAGAGGTGAGTTATTTAGTGGCTCGCAGTATCTTTTAGCGTGGGCGGATAAGCTTATTGAGCTAAAAACCGTGTGTCATTGCGGTCGTAAAGCAAACCACGTTTTACGCACCGATGAGCAGGGCAATGCGATTGCTGATGGTAATCAAGTTGAAATTGGCGGCAACGACCGATATGTATCGGTGTGCCGCAAACATTATAAAGCCGCGTTAAATCTCTGCCGCTAAAGCATCAATAAAGCAGTTAATATCGTGCTTAGTGACCCCTAAATGCGTCACTAAGCGCAGTGGTTTGCCTGCTGAAAACAGTATATTTTTCTCTTTTAGCTTATTAGCAACAGCTTTTAAATCAATAGCTTCATCGACATTTGCGTACACAATGTTGGTATCGATTTGAAAAGGTGTGGTATCAAAGCCAGATAATGAATTTAATTTTTCAGCGAGATAAGCCGCATTATCGTGATCGTCACTTAGTCGGGTGACATGATTCTCAAGCGCATATTGCCCCGCTGCGGCAAGCATACCCGCTTGGCGCATACCACCACCAAGCACTTTACGCCAGCGGCGAGCTTTATCAATAAGTGCTTTGTTACCCAATAATAATGAACCCACAGGGGCGCCTAACCCTTTTGATAGACAAATAGACACTGAATCAAAGTATTGGGTGATTTCAGTAATATCGACACCTAACTTAACTGCTGCGTTATACACACGCGCACCATCAAGGTGAAGTGCAAGGTTGTGTTTATTAACACATTCTCTTGCTTGTTCAAGGTAACTTAACGGCAGTACTTTGCCTCCAATGGTGTTTTCAAGGCTGAGTAGTTTCGTTTTTGCAAAGTGAAAGTCATCCGCTTTAATAGCTGCAACCACCTTGTTTAAATCAATGGTGCCATCGGCGTTATTTTCAATCGGTTGTGGTTGAATCGACCCAAGTACGGCGGCACCGCCACCTTCAAACTTGTAGTTATGTGCTTGTTGGCCACAAATGTACTCATCACCACGTTCGCAATGCGCCATTAAAGCAAGTAAATTTGCTTGCGTACCAGAGCTGCAAAAAAGCGCACTTTCGAACCCATGTCGCTCAGCAGCAACGTGTTCTAATTGGTTAACGCTTGGGTCATCACCGTAAACATCATCACCAACGGCAGCATTATTCATAATTGCACGCATATCGGCTGTAGGTTGAGTGACTGTGTCTGAACGAAAGTCGATCATGTTATTACCCTTATACAAGTTGGTTAAGAATGGCTTCGCGGTCTGCTTGGTCAAAGTAACTCCAAGCGATAAAGCGGCTTATTTTTTGGCCTTGTGCCATTTTTATTGTTTTAACGTCTTTGACATCAAGCGATGCGAGTTGTTTTTTGAGTTGTGGGAGTGTTTCTGACTTTGATACTAAAGACGTAAACCAAATACACTGCTCACTGAACTCTTGGCTTTCGATGATCATTTTACTGATGAACTCGCGCTCGCCACCTTCACACCAAAGTTCGTTTTCTCTGCCCCCAAAGTTGAGTTCTTTTTTAGGGGTTTTATTTAAATTTTTCCACTTACGCTGTGAACCTGTTTGTGCCTGCTGTTCATTGGCATGAAATGGCGGGTTACATAAGGTTAAGTGGAACACATCTTTATCAGTGATAACGCCTGTAAACATTTTATTGCTGTTATCTTGTTGCTTTACTGATATTTTTAAACGATTAAATTGCGCAATTTGCTTGGCAATTTTAACGGATAAGGTATCGATATCAGACCCTGTAAAATGCCAGCCATACTCATGTTGACCAATTAACGGGTAGATCAAATTTGCACCTGTGCCAATATCCAGCACTTTAACTTGCTTACCTGTAGGGATTCTACCTTGGTTATCACTGGCTAATAAGTCTGCTAGATGATGAATATAATCAACCCGACCGGGTACAGGAGGACACAGATAATTGTCGGGCAAATCCCAAAAATCAATTTTGTAGTGGCTTTTTAATAATGCTTGATTAAGGGTTTTCACTGCCATTGCATCTGAAAAATCGAGAGTCTCACTGCCGGTTGGGCTTTGTGTTATAAACTGAGAAAGAGCCGGAGTATTTTTACATAATAGAGTAAAGTCGTAGCCATTGAGGTGGCGATTTCGCGGATGCATTAAATAAACCTATCTGTTAGCAATGTTCAGTACAGATTGTATCAAATTAATCATTACAAAGTGTTGTTTTTAGGTTTTTTTAAACGGGCAGGGTGGTCAGAAATTTTATTGGTTTCTGTTAGCATAAAATGATTACAAATCAATTTTCATGCATTTAACTTTCTGATTTTACACGTTAACTGAATTAACAAAGGTAAGCTAAGTGATAAAGTCATGTGTGTTCTTAAATGCAGTTTATCTGTTTGATAATCGAGGTAAAGTAATCTTTTCATTAATACGAGTCATAAACCGGCTATGAGTAATAATTCAAAGCTGGTAAATTTTAATTTCAACTAACTGAAAAATAATAAAAATAATAAAAATAATGATAAAAAAATACTTAAAGGAATGGGTATAACGCTCTTAGTTATAATTTGCTTGTTTGTAATCCTAGCGGTTTGGACTTCATTTAAAGCGTCAGGATATAAAGAAACAGCGATACCTTATTTAACCCCAGCATTAACTGAAATATCTAAATGGGACGCACAAACATTAAAAAGTTACATGACCCCAACCTCAATTGAGGGGGTGTCAGATGACGACTTGTCAAAAATTGTTCGAGCTTTTTCGAAATTAGGCGATTTGAAAAAACTCGGTGAGTATCAATTTATTAATGTCAGCACTAAAGCTGTAACAGGCGATGGATCAGGTACTTTTGTTACTTATAAAATCCCTGCTTCTTTTGAAAATGGTGAAGCACAAATAACAGTGACTTTAAAAGAAGAGGGTGAATCGTTTTCCATTTATCATTTCAATATAAATTCAATGGCAATGATTGAATGATAATTAAAGGTAAACTTTAACCGCTGCGAGTAATTAAAACTTGCGGCTGGTTTGTGCAGAGGGAAAGTGAATTGTTTGCTTGTCTCTTTAAGTGTAATATTTAGGTACTAATGTATTGAGTGATCATTTTCAAAGGAGTGTTTATGTCTAAATTTAAAAAGGTTCTAATAGCCTTGATAATATTGGTAGGGCTTGGGGCCATCGCTAAACAATATAATGAGCAAAATCACATGGAAATGGCCATAGAGCAATGTGGCGACAAAGACAGTATCGCACGGGTGGACTCTAAGGGTTTCGAGTGTAAAAAAACATAGCAAGGAAATCACTTTTCACAGTTGGTTTTCATCCTGAGCTGCATGTTTAGCCAACTGTGAAAAAACGATAATAAGGGCGTTGTCCATGTCCGCTTATCGTCTTTAAGCATGCAACTCAACTCAATTTCATTTGGTTCATTCCGTTATATTTTTATTAAAACTCCCGCTCTTACGTTTACAAAGTCGTGTTGTATTTAAGGGCTACTTACTTGATCACATCATGCTTGCTTTGCTAGTAATACTGACGTAACGTATTGCTGGTACGATGAGTTTATAATAATAAAAAGGTCAACCGTGACATTAAAACAACAGTCTGTATTTATAAAATTAGCTGAAAATCAAACCCTCCATATGCGCCGTATTTGTAAAACTGATGCAACCGGGCCTGCGGTGTTTTTTATGCATGGTGCAGTCGAGAATGGCAAAATTTTTTACACTCACAGCAATAAAGGTTTGGCACCGTTTTTAGCTGAACAGGGTTATGTGTGCTACGTGGCTGATTTACGCGGCCGTGGTGAAAGTAAACCTGCCATATCAAAATATGCGAGCTACGGGCAAACCGAAGCCATATTAGAAGACATCCCCGCTTTTTTAGCAAAAATAGAACAACTTGAAGGTGCACCCGCACGTTATTGGGTTGCCCATTCATGGGGTGGGGTATTAATGAATAGCGTATTTGCGCGCTTTCCTAATCTAATTAATGATGTAAGGGCTTGTGCGTATTTTGGATCAAAGCGCACGCTTTATAATCATCACCCAAGCAAATACATCCAAGGTAATTTAATTTGGTATGGTTTAGCACCTTTAATGGCGAGAAAACACGGGTTTGTGCCTGCTAAAAAATTGAAATGGGGAAGTGACGATGAAACGCGTAAGTCCCATTATCAAAGTATGCAATGGGCTAAGCGCAAGCCCTGGGTAGACTCAGATGACGGCTTTGACTATGCAAAAGCGCTGCAAGATATAGCTCTGCCCCCTATTTTTCATGTGGCGGGTATAAAAGATAAGGCGCTTTGCCAACCGATTGACATTGAAAAGTTCATGGCTGAGTCAGGTGTAGGTGTGCAAACAATGACGATTTACGGTCGAAAATATGGTCACAAGGTGAATTATGACCATATTAATATGCTTACTCACCCTGAGGCGCGCCACGATCAGTTTGCTGATCTTCTTGAGTGGTTTTCGGCTCATTCACAAGGCGATTCATAGCCGTTTCGTAACGCTTATATTTATCTTTAGCTTTGTCAGTTAATGGTTGTCTGACTGCTGCTTTACTCAGTGTTGCGACTGGCTTATTCGACTTGTAAAACTCTAAAAAGCGATTGCTGTACTTAACGCCTAAAAATTCACACAGAGCACTCAACGTTTGTTCAGGTTCTGTGACGAGTTGCTCATATTGTAAGTCAAAAAGTGCATCGGGCATTACGCTATGCCAGTGCGACATAAGTTGCTGATATAAATCGTAATACTGCTTAAATTCAGTCAATGAGCAAAAGTAGGGCTCATTTTCTGCAAAGTAATTACTAAATACTGACCACGCAACAGCCTGATAATCACGTTGTATATTTATAAATTTTGCGTTTGGAAATAATAGATAGATTAACCCAAGTGATTGATAATTTGCTGGCAGCTTATTGATCATATACGGGCGTACATGGGGAGATTGCTTTAATCTTTCTATATAGATATTGCGCGCCGTACTGATCAGCTTTTGCTCCAGTTTAGATAGGCACTCGGGGTAAGGTAATTGAGTTTGCTGCTCAATATATGCAACAACCTGATTGCTGATACTGGCATCTTCTCCTAGGCTTGCAAAACTTTCGTGACTAACTAGCATTTGTTCAAGCAAAGTAGAGCCACTTCGTGGCATGCCGATAATAAAAACAGGGGTGATCGTGCCTGTAAAACGTTTATCGCGTGAATCAATTAACGTTGCATCACTTTGGCTGATGATTTGCTGATAAAAAGGGGCGAGTTCATTGGTTTTAAACGTAGTCAGTTGTGACTGCAGTTTATTAGCGAGGGTGAAGTAATTAAATGCTTGCTCGGTATCATCTAATAAATCATAGCTTTTACCTAATGCGTAGTAGCAGACCATTTTTAAACGTAAGTTATTGGTGAGTGTTAAAAAGTGATGCAGTTCATTGAGGTAGTTTTGCTCGTGATTAAAGCGAGAAAATTGCACAAGCTCAAAAAGTATATAGGCCTTAACTGGGTAATCACCCATGGCGAACGCTTGTTGTAAAATACCATAGGCTTTGTCGAGTTCACCATAGGTTAAATAGTGTTGAGCTAAAAAGTAGTGAGGCTCTGGGTTATGACTTGCGATTGACTTTGCATATTCAAGCACAGTAAGCGCATCTTGAGGTGAATGCACGCCATTAAACGCATCGGCAAGTGCATGCAACGGTTCAAGCAGATAGGGAAGCCTTTCACACGCGCGCTGCAATAGATATACAGCAGCATCATAGCGCTCTAATCGAAGTGCGATTCTGCCTAAACCAAACAATGCTTCACCATTTTCAGGGTTCGCATCTAACAAGGCTTTAAAATGAAACTCAGCTTCTTTTAGTTTGTTTTCAGCAAGTAATTGATTGGCTTTTTCTAGCAGCATAGCATCGATAAGAATTTATTATTTTTATTCACTATAAAACGAAAAAGGCGAAATGTCTTTCGCCTTTTTAAATCACTATAAATACCCAAGGTATGTGGGTTGTAATGCCACAACTCTCACAATAGCGCAGTTCTAGAACGTGTAAGTTGCTTTCACGTAATAGAAACCACCATTAATCCCATAAGGTGATGTCTCGTAGTATTTGCCACCCCAGTTATTGTTAGGGATGCCTGTACTGTCGAAGAAATCAAGTTTTTCAGCTTCTTGATCAAATAGGTTTTGTGCACCTACCGAGAAACTAATTGACTCAGTTAAGAAGTAGGTAACCTCTGCATCCAGTGTAATAGCTGCGTCAGCTGTTTTAGCTGTTGCATCATAATCAACGTGAACACCTTGGTATTCGCCATAGTAATTTACACGTGTGAAAGCAGAGAAATCTTCCCATTGTTGTGCCCAGCTTAATGTAGCACGGTGATTAGGCAAATCGTTTTCTAAACGGCTTACTTTAAACTCACCTGTAATTGGGCTTGACTTAGTAACTTCAGTATCATTCCAGTTGTACGCTAAACTAAATGTTGAGCTTCCGCCAAGTAGTTCAGTTGAGTAGTTAGCAACTAAATCAATACCTTGAGTTGTTGTATCAAAGTCATTAGTGAAAAAGCTTACTTGCGCTAAGTTTTGTACGTTGGGTACACCCGCAGCTTCAAGAGTATCTTTGTCTGCTTGGCTTAGCTCAATTTTATCTGATTGACTGATTCGGTCATCTACTTGAATGTTGTAGTAGTCTACTGTTAAGAATAAGTCACCTAAGGTCCATACGGCACCAAATGTGTAGCTCTGTGATTCTTCAGGTTCAAGCTCGGTACCCCCTAATTGCACTGCAATCGGGTTAGTGGGTGGTAAAAGTGCTGAGTCTACTAATACACCGCTACTTAAGTTTGTTTGCACGTTACTTACGTTCGCTTGTCCGACCGTTGGCGCACGGAAACCTGTACTGATTGAACCACGAATATTTAGATCTTCTGTTAAATGGTATTGACCCGTTAACTTATAGTTAGTGGTTGAACCAAATGTATCATAGTCTTCATAACGAAGTGCTAAGCCCACTAAAAAATCTTCTGTAAAGGGGGCTTCTACGTCTACATACGCTGCGTAGTTACGGCGAGTATACTCACCGGCATCAGACGGTTTGAAACCAGGGAAGCCGTTTGAGCCGATACCAAAGCCTTGCTCTGTTAGTGGACCCGCTGTAAAGGAAGCAACATCACCTGACACAACGGTGAACGTTTCTTCGTGCCATTCAAGACCACCTGCAACGTTTACGTCGTATGCTAAGCCAAAATCATAACCTTTAGATAAATCAGCGTTAAAGTTTTTCTCTAACTGTGAGTATTTACCAGGGCTAAAGTCGCGTGGACTATCAGGACCAAGTGACGCGTTAATTGTATCGTAGATGAAGTAACGAGATTCGTTATAACCTACCGTACCACTTAAATCATAGTAAGCACCATTAAGGAAACCACTGGTTATTTCACCTTTGGTACCAATTGTCAGTGCTGTATCTGTGATATTCCCACCAAAGTTTGGTGTGAAACCACCTGGTAAAATTTCATTGAATGCAAAACAGTCTGGGTTATTTGCCACACCGCTAATGTAGTCAGGGTTATCTAACACATTGTCATCAATCTTTATGTTGGTTGGGCAGTTACCGCTCATATCACCCGTTAAATCACCAACAAGTAAGGTTTCGCCGCCGTCATTTGAATAAACACCAGGGCGAGTATGCGGGTTACGATAATAGAAACCACCACGTACATCTCGCTCAGAATAGTTACCAAACATGTAAAAATCTGACGTATTACTTAATTGAAGACCAATGTTACCGAAGATTGAAATGTCATCATTAACCTCAGGTGCACCCCATACTTGTGCTAGTGGCGACACGTCTGGTACACCCGCAGCAGATAACGCAGCTGCGTCAGGGCGTTGAACTGAACGACTTGTTGCGTCAGCCGTTTTGTATTGGAAACTTAAATTTGCAAAGCCACTGTCTGTAAATGGAAGGCCCACATTACCAGAGATTTGTGTTGTATCTCCATCTCCTTCGTAGTATTCGCCTTGGCGGATTTCAAACGAGCCACCCTCAGACGCATCTTTTAATACGAAGTTCATTACACCTGCGATGGCATCAGAACCATACTGTGCCGCTGCACCATCACGTAAAACTTCAACTTGTTTCAGCGCGATACTTGGGATCACAGAGATATCTGCACCTTGTGCACCATCGTTAATGCCGCCACCAAGGAAGGCAATTACAGAAGCACGATGACGACGTTTACCATTAACAAGTACTAATGTACTGTCAGCAGGAAGGCCACGTAAATTTGCTGGGCGAACCAGTGATGCAGCATCACTAATCGGGTTTTGGTGTACGTTAAAAGAAGGAACTGAGCCTTTTAAAAGCTCAAGCATATCGGTATTACCAGCTTTAGTAAGTTCTTCGCCGCCTATGATATCAATAGGAACAGGTGAGTCACCGATAGAACGCGGCGCTGAACGAGTACCAACTACTGCGATTTTTTCAACATTTTTGTTAACTTTAGTCTCTTCGGTTGACTCATCTGCAGCAACCACAGAACCCGACACAAACAGACCCGCTGTTGTCGTGGCTAAAGCAAACTTAACAGCTTGTTGTAGCATATTATTTCTTAATTTCATTCTGACTTCCCCAGTTAGAATAGTTATGATTATGCCACCAAATAGGTATTTTAATTTGGTGTAACTAACTTATACCTACTGTTAATTTGATTTGCAAATTGTTAACGAAACGTTTTATTTTGAGTGTTTTTGTCGTATTTTTTGCATTTTTAAGGGGTATGTCACTGAAAACGCATGTGATAAATTATTCGTTGTTTTCTTAAAGGAGGTCAGAATTTATTGTTGAAGCTAAAAAAAATTAAAATTAGTGATTGTTTGTTCGTATTTTGCACTAAAACTGAGTTGGAACGGTTTAATTATTTTGCTTTGATTCGTTTTTTAATTGCCACTGTCGTAATTTCTCTCGGTATTCATCCCAAACACACGGGCAACAACTACCGCCTCCACAACATTCGTCAGGCGCAGGTTTTTGTGGCTTAGGTTCATTTACGTGGCGATCTTGGCACATTTAAAAAATAAAACGAGTTAAGAAAAGTGTGCGAAGGGTAAAGCAAAATCTACTATAAGTAAATTATGCTTTGTGAAGTGAGATGCTTATGTGAAAATAACCGAATGCGATTATATAAAGTTATTCATCGGGCCCCATTTCGAGTGGCTAAAATTACCAAAAAGCGTCAGCAATTACGCTTTAAGCGCGCTATGGTGGCACTTAAATTCGCACTTGCCCAAGAAAAGCAAGAAACCAAAGAAATGCTGCAAATCTATAGACGTTATACACAAGGCCACGCAACTAAAGAAGAGCTGCATACGGCCAATGAACAGTTTTTAGATATTCTAAAAGGGATTGGGCTGGGTGTGTTTGCTGTATTACCTTTTGCACCCATTACGATTCCGCTAGTTGTAAAACTAGGGCAGTGGGTTGGTGTTGATGTTCTTCCGAGTTCATTCAATATCAATAAGTCACTTAAAGAGATAGATCAGCAAGTTGCAAAAGAAGAAGCCGAAGAAAAAGATCACAAGTAAGCTGCGTTTATCAATCTGATTTCGCCTATACCCTTTAGCTCAAGTTATTGGTATGCTTAATTACCTTTTCTTTATATTGAGTCGTTTAATGAGTTCATTAATTCGTCATTCTTCTACGGGTATTCCGCTCTCTTTCATTGAAAAAACGCATTTAGCATCGTGGTTATCTGAACAGCCGCAAGCTTTGCAAAACTGGTTAAGTAATTGCGACTTTAAAAACAAGGGGCTTGCGCTCGTAGCTGACAGTGAATCAGGTGATTTGGTTCATGTGTATTGCCTTGTAAACGATATTAACGATTTTTGGCTTGCAGGTGACTTGTCGACTAAATTGCCGGCTGGTTGTTACCAAATTCAGGGTGATAGTGCCTTTGTCGAACAGGTTGCACTTGGCTTTATGTTAGGTGGTTATGAGTTTAGTGAATATAAAGAAAAACCATCGCCACGAGCACAACTTGCTATCAGTGATGAAAGCCTTGCCAAGCGCTTGACTGAATTCGCAAGCGCAATAAATTTAGTACGCGATCTCGTAAATACACCTGCAGCCGATATGATGCCACAACATTTATCACAAGTAATGGCTGACTTAGCTGATAATTTTGATGGTGAGTTTAGTGAATGGGTTGGCGATGAGTTGCTTGAGCAAAATTATCCCACAATTCACATGGTTGGCCGTGCAAGTGAAAACAAACCACGTTTGTTAGACTTACGCTGGGGCGCAAAAGATGCCCCTCAAATTACCCTTGTGGGCAAAGGGGTGTGCTTTGACTCAGGCGGTTTAGACTTAAAACCAAGCTCGGGCATGCGCAATATGAAAAAAGACATGGGGGGTGCAGCTCATGTCATTGGCTTAGCGCAGCTAATTATGGCAGCGAACTTGCCGATACGTTTACGTGTCTTGGTTCCTGCTGTAGAAAATGCTGTATCGCGTAATGCATTCAGACCGGGTGATGTTATTAAAACCCGAAAAGGTATCACTGTTGAAATTGATAACACGGATGCCGAGGGCCGTTTAGTGTTATGTGATGCGTTAGCAGAAGCACAAAACGACAATCCCGATCTTATTATTGACTTTGCAACGCTCACAGGAGCGTGTCGTATTGCACTTGGTACTGAACTGCCAGGCTTTTTTGCGAACGATAACGAGGTGGCCAGTAAGTTGATGAGCGCCGGAGAAAAGTGCTTTGATCCTGTTTGGCAGTTGCCTTTATTCAGTCAATACAAAGCGTTATTAAAGAGTGATGTGGCTGATATTGCGAACTGTGCATCAACCCCATTTGGTGGAGCTATCACTGCTGCACTTTACTTAAAAGAGTTTATCGAACCGACTACGCCTTGGGTTCACTTTGACGTTATGGCGTGGAACTTACGCCCATTACCTGGTCGTCCTGTAGGAGGGGAAGCACTCGGTATTCGTGCTGTATTTAATTACCTACAAGACCGTTTTCAATAAGTGTTATAATTGATACAACTCTAACGGTAAATCATCGGGATCAGCAAAAAACGTAAATTGCTTCCCGGTGATTTCATCTACACGAATATCTTCCACATCTACACCTTGTTGTTCTAAGTACTGTTTAGCTTCCGTTATATTGGCTACTTTAAAAGCTAAATGGCGCAGTCCTTGTGCTTCAGGATAACTTGGTCTTGTGGGCGCATTTACAAATGAAAACAACTCTATTTGACTGCCATCAGGCAGTGCAAGGTCTAGCTTGTAAGAATCACGTTCTTTTCGGTACTGCTCATGGATAATTGGCAATTTTAAAATTTCAGTGTAAAAGTGTTTTGAATGCTCATAATCACTACAAATAATCGCTACATGATGAACACCTAATAATCCGATTGTTTTCATATATCAACAGTATCCTTGAAACAAAAAAGCGCGGACAATTGCCGCGCTTAATTCACAATATATAGCTTATTATTCAGCCGCTTTACATGCTGCAACAGCCGGCGCAACAAGTTCCAAGCCTGTTTTATCACAGGGGGGAAGGCTTGCGTCTGAAATTGAGATAGGCGTTACGCGCTCGCCCCATTTAATGTAGCTTGCAGCCCACGTTAAACCGGCACCAAATGCCGCAGACATAATATTCGAGTTTGGTTTTATAAGGCCTTGCTCAACAGCTTCGCAAATCGCAATTGCAATCGTTGCAGCTGATGTATTACCGTAATCAGCAATGTTGACCATTACTTTTTCGTCAGCCACCTTTAAGCGCTGCTGAATAGCTTGAATAATGCGTAAGTTTGCTTGGTGCGGAACAAGTACATCGATGTCATCAAGTTTTAACTGCGCTTGATTAAGCACATCATCACACGCTTCGCTCATTCCTTTAACGGCACGTTTGAAGATTTCACGGCCTTCAAATAATAAGTTAGACGGGCCAATTGGCGCGTACTTATTAAGGTCGCTACCAAAATTTTCGATATGCAAAATATCACGATCTTCGCTATCACAGCCTGTTTTAGTTGCCAATAAACCAGATGGAGTATCAGACGCTTCTAATACAACAGCGCCCGCACCATCACCAAATAATACTGCACTGTCACGACGTTCCCAATTGATGTACCAGGTCATGCGCTCTGCTGCGATAACCACCGCTTTTTTGATCATACCAGCACGAATTTGTGCAGTAGCTGCTTGTAGTGCGTATAAAAAGCCTGAACATGCCGCGTTTGTATCCATTGCTGCTGCACCCACCGCACCAATATTCTTTTGTACAAGTGAGGCTGTATTAGCCACCATTGTTGAGGGGGTACATGTTGCGAGTAAAACAAGGTCAATGTCTTTCCCATCAACACCTGCGCATGCAAGTGCGTGTTTTGCAGCGACAGTTGCTAAATCAGCAGTGCTAACGTGGCTTACACGACGAGATTTAATACCCGTACGCGTTGTGATCCATTCATCGTTAGTATCAACGATATTGCTGATTTCGTCGTTGCTAATGCTTGCTGGTGGTATACATTTACCCCAGCCAGTGATTTGGGCATAAGACATAATGTGTTCTCTTTATGTGGTCAGACTTGTTAAAATTTTGCCGAAGTTATATCAAAATTCACTTGTTAAGACTAGCGTAACACACTGCTATGTCGCAAATAATGGCTTTTACTCGGTATTTAAGTTAAACCTAGTATAAAAATGAGGCGAATATGAAAAAAATAAATCTAAAAATAGGCACCTTATCGGTACTGGTTTCTTTGTGCACATTTTCAGTGAATGCTGACACGTTGCTGATCCATGCAGGGAAAATGTTGGTCGGCGTTGAGCAAGCTGTAAAACAACAACAAACCATCGTGATCGAAAACGATAAAATTACAGCAATTGAAGCTGGTTATTTAACTAAAGAGCAATTAAATCTTACAGATGCAACGATTATTGATTTAAAAAATCAGATGGTGCTACCCGGTTTAATCGATATGCATGTGCACTTAACATTTGAACGAGATACTAAGCGAAACCCCCATCAGTGGTTAACTGAGTATGAAGCGGATGATGCACTGCGTTCACTCAAGTATTTAAAGCGCACAGTCGACGCAGGTTTTACCTCAGTGCGTGACTTAGGCAGCCGTTATCAAGTTATTTTTCCATTAAAGCGTGCAATTGAGCGGGGTGATATACCTGGGCCAAGAATTTTTGCGGCAGGCGATATGATTACCCCAACGGGAGGGCATGCCGATATGCACGGGTACCGCCGTGATGTTAGCCAAGCCATTGGCGGTGGGTTAGGCGTGTGTAATGGCGCTGATGATTGTACTCGAGCCGTAAGAGATGTAATAAAAAGTGGGGCCGATGTCATTAAAATCACTGCCACGGGTGGGGTGTTGAGTAATACAGCTGCCGGTGTTAATCAGCAGTTTACCGATGATGAACTTACTGCAATCGTTAATACGGCTCATCACTTAGGTCGCCCAGTTACTGCACATGCACATGGCACAGAAGGTATCAAAGCGGCTTTACGAGCGGGTGTAGACTCAATTGAACACGGCTCTTTTTTAGATAAAGACACTGTTAAGCTATTTAAGAAACAAGATGCGTATTTAATCCCAACATTACTTGCAGGTGCTACAGTCAAACAAGAAGTATTAGAAAACCCCAACATGCCAAAAGCAATTGCTGATAAAGTTGAGTTTGTAGCTCCAAAAATGGAGGCATCGTTTAAATTAGCGTTAAAAAATAAGGTTAAAATAGCATTTGGAACAGATTCAGGCGTATCAAAGCATGGTGATAATGCAAAAGAGTTTGAGCTACTTGTTAATTATGGCATGACACCAAAAGAAGCAATAAAATCAGCCACTGTCGAGGCCGCTAAATTATTAGGGCAAAGCGAGCACCTTGGTGACTTGAGTGTTGGTAAACAAGCAGATATTATCAGTGTTAATATGAATGTACTTGATAACATTAGTGAACTTAGAAATGTACGCTTTGTTATGAAAGGCGGAGACGTGCTCAAACAGTAAGGGTAACTACGATGAGCGGTAAAATTAAAGCAACGTTATTTAATCAGCTCATTGAGGCTGAAAGGCAATTGCTAGAACCTGAGATCCGTCAGTCTGCAGATGCACTCGATGCGTTGCTCGATGATGACTTTATTGAAATTTCAGCTAATGGCACGTCGTTTAATAAGTTTCAGGTTTTAACTCGTTTACCGACTGAAGTCGTTCCTCAGTTTTATAATCAACACTTTAAAGGGCGGATGCTGAGTGATGAGATTGCCCAATTGAGTTATCAAGCTGCTTTTAGGCGTTCCGCCCGTGCTGAGTTTAATTATTCAATTCGCATGTCGCTATGGCGCTTTAATGGTCAACAATGGCAAATGGTGTTTCATCAAGGAACACCTTGCGCTCCCTTTACTATTTCTATGGATGACGATTAAGTCACTTAACGCTTTTTATGCAAACTGATCCGGCGATTAGTCGTTTACTTACTTTAAGAAGTGCAGCTATTGCTGTGCAATTTTTTGCTGTTGTTTCGGTATACTTTTTATTTGATTATCAAGTTGCCATCTTCCCTTTACTGGCTGTGATTAGTGTTGAAGCACTGTTCCAATTGCTCAGTATTTTAGCGTATCGCAAAGTGAACCACGCGAAACCGATTGCCGTGTTGATGCAGTTGACTGCTGATATCTTATTTTTATCAATATTGTTGTCTTTGAGTGGGGGCGCCACGAACGCATTTGTGTCGCTGTTACTTTTACCAATTATGATTGCTGCCGTGTCGGTTAATGGTAAAGGATTAGCTTACATAGCCGGGCTTGCTATCGCGGCGTATAGCTATTTGCTGTTTAAAATGCCTGATCACAGTATGCATCAAATCGACATGACTCATCACTTTATTGGGATGTGGGTTAACTTCGTGATAAGTGTGATTGTAATTGCATTTATAATCGGTGCGCTAAATCGGACGATTAAAGCACGCGATGCCACTATAGCAAGAGGCCGAGAGCAGCAGCTCAGGCACGAGCAATTGTTAACATTAGATGGTGCAGCTGCACAAATTACCCATCAGTTAGCAAGTCCTATAGCAAACCTGCAATTTCTTTACGAAGAGCTTAAAGAGCAGCAAGCTGACGACCCCATTATACAAGAAATGGCCAAGCCATTGGAGCAGTGCAATGAGCAACTAGCGCATTTTAGAGCGCTATCATCTGCGCTTAGAACAGGTAAAACGCAAACAATAATACCGGTCGATGTGCTGCAAAAAGAAATAGCAGATGCTGCATTATTACATCATCCAGAACACACGCTTGAATGGTTAAATGAACCACCTAAATGCACTATTCTGAGTGATGCAATGTTATTACCCGCTATTTTGAATTTGCTACAAAATGCAGTATTAGCAAACAATCAGCAGCACTCTCACATAGAAGCTCGTTGGCAGTTTAACGCGGATTCGGTTTCTTTATCTTTACGTGATTTTGGTCAAGGTTTAAGTGAGCAACAAATGGCAGCATTAGGGGGTCAACTTATGCCGAGTCAACATGGTATGGGGATGGCAGTAATGCTTTCTAATGTGACTTTGGAACGCTTAGAAGGCTCACTTACAGTGAGTAATCATAAAGAGCAGGGGGCTGTAGCTACGATCACCCTGAAAGTGGTATGAATTTATTAATAATCGAAGACGACATTAATCTAGCCAACACGCTAGCCAGACGCTTTACAAAACATGGTTTTTGTTGTCAGCTTGCCCACAGTTGTCAGCAAGCAATTGACATTTGTAGTGCTTTTTCACCCAGTCATTTTTTAGTCGATTTAAAGTTAAAAGATGAAAATGGCTTAACGTTAATAAAGCCAATGCGCCAGCAATTTCCGCGTTCACGTATTATCCTTCTAACAGGCTTTGCAAGTATTGCCAGTGCGGTTGAAGCGATTCGTCTCGGTGCAGATGATTATTTACCCAAACCCGTCGATTTTGTATCGTTACTGAGAACATTACTTGAGGGCAGTGAGGCAGAGCAACCTACTCATACTCTGCCGCAAACACAAATAATGTCGCCAGAACGACTCGAATGGGAACATATTCAACACGTATTGCATCGTAATCATGGCAATATATCTGAAACAGCAAGGCAGTTGAACATGCACAGACGAACCTTACAACGTAAACTTCAAAAGAAACCCGTTCAGCAATAAAGATGATATTTAAGTATTGTTAAATTAAGTAACACAACACAAAAAAGGTATTTAGTATTAGAACCAAATACCACTCGTCACATTTGATTTGCTGCATTGGGATTCCTTAACTAAAGTCAAATTAACCCTATTGGTTGTATGAGTCTGGTGTATGGATTTTTCTCAACTGAATTTTTTTGCCGTATTTCTTGCTGCGCTTGCTTCTTTTCTTCTTGGGGCTGTTTGGTATTCTCCGTGGTTTTTTAAACGCATTTGGATGGAGAGCTGCGGTTTAACAGAACTTGATCTTCAGCAAATCAATCATGTCATGGTGTTTGGTGGCAGTTTTGTGCTGTGCCTATTAATTGCTTTAAGTTTATCTTTATTTATTGGTAGTAATGTTAATGTAGGCGTTGCCGTAGGCACAGGGTTCATAATCGGTTTATGTTGGGTAAGTTGCGCACTTGGCATTGGTTATATTTTTGAGCAACGACCCCTTAAATTATTTTTAGTGAACGCTGGCTATTCTATTTTACAGTTTTCTTTAACGGGTTTGGTTTTGGGGCTTTGGCCATAGACATGGTAGCATGCGTTTTTTAATCGCGTTTAGTGTGGAGTTTATGGCTAAACCCAATAAAAAAGGCCCGACGAAAACCGTTGATATATTTTGTAGTCAGTGCAAGTGCCAATTATTTAAATACCGCAAAGGCGGCAAAGGTGCATTAGTAAAGTGCTTTGTTGAACGTATAAGCCAAAATTTTACTGCACAGACGGGTGTTTGCCCGCAGTGCCATCGTCATTTTGCCCGCGAAACAATGATAAGAGGCACACCCGCATTAAAAATTATTGGCGGTAAAGTGACGCATAAGTAGCTTATACATAGAATGCGGACATTTATCCTCGTTTAAGTTATCTGCTTTGATACCATTGTTCGGTTTGCTGTTTCAATGAATGAAAACAACCCTCCCCATGGATTGGGCCAGTTGTTTGGGTATAAACAAATGAACAATATGGATTCACGTACGTGATAGCACTTTTATTTGATATTATTGGTATGACGGGTACTTTCTTGGTAGTAGGTGCCTTTTTCATGTTACAACTAAATAAAGCATCCCCGACAGGGCTTGTGTATAACATGATGAACTTAACTGGCGCGGTGCTGCTGTTAATTAGTTTGTGTTATAACTTTAACTTGGCCAGCTTTGTCATTGAAATATTTTGGATTGCGGCATCATTGATTGGCTTATACAAATATCTTAAAACTAAGCGCAGTGAGCGTGTTAAGCAGTTTAGCTAATTGAGACGTTAAACTAATGAGACAGGAGCCCATAACTATAAAGTACATGGGCTTTTTTATTACACCAAGTACAGAGCGTCAAAGACTGTATAAAATTAAGTGAATTGGTATAAAAAGATTGCAAGCTTACCCATCTTTTGTATTAATAGTGTAAACAGAGTGTTGCAGTGCAACATTTAATCATTATTACGGGTGTCTCGCAGCATGAAGTTTTTACTATGTTCAACACTTTTTTTAATCGCAAATTCTCCAACAGCGCTATTCGGCGCTGAAGCTTCTGAAGATGAAGATTTATTTTCATTAAGTTTTGAAGATTTACTCGATGTACATGTTGATATTGCGAGTAAAACAGCGGAAACCCTGTCATCAGTTCCTTCAACAATGAGCGTGTTTAGCCGTCAGCAAATTCAAGCGCTCGGTGTTGATAATGCGTATGAAGTGATGAATTTTGTTGCGGGTATGCAATCAACCCGCGGTGATTGGGTAGGGGCTGTGCCTAAAGATCATGCCCGAGGAGTATACCTAGATAGTGGTAATGTGTTGGTGATGATCAACGGTGAGCGCGTCAATGAATCATCATTTGGTAAGGCTTCTGTCTACATGCCTTACATACCTATTGAGGTAATAGAAAAAATAGAGTTTATTCGTGGGCCGGGCTCTGCTTTATACGGTAGTAACGCCTTTTTAGGTGTGATGAATATTGTCACGACAAAAGAGCGTAATGCATTACAGGCTGTAGCAGGCAACAATGGTCGTTACGGAGCAACAGCACAGTTTTATAAGCATTTTAGTGACACGGTGTCGGCGTATGCGACGTTATCATACGAAAGTAAATCGGGTGAACGCTACCCACAAGACGTAAAAGACCCTCTAAAAGCGGTGTATATTGAGGCAGGGTTAGATTATAAAAAACTTTCACTTCATACACGTTACAATGAAACGCAACTTGATGAGTTTTTAAATCTTGCCGGTTATTCGAAACAAAACCAACACACCAGTGATAATACGTTTATAGGCATTAAATATAATTGGCTTAATACCGATAAATTCAAGCTAGATAGTCATTACTCTTACAGTAAACATGCAATATCAACGGCTGGGTTGATTGCTGAATTTGACGATATGCCAGACTTTTTATTAGGGCCCGATTGGCAAACATCTGACAGTAAATTTTCAACAGAATTAAGTTATCAGCTTGATAATCAATGGCAATTAGCTGCAGGCGTTGAATACGCTGAGGCAAAGCAGCAAAAAGCCGATGTACGTACTAACTATTATGATAGTGACTCACAACAAGTTATCCTCGCGCCTGCTTATTATCAAAATGGGATTGTACGTATTAAAGATTTTCCTTTATTTGCGTCATTAAAGTATACCTTTGAAACGGTGAGTGCTTACGGGCAATTAAAGATTCCATTTTCTGACTCGTTCACGTTCTTTATAGGGGCACGCTATGATGATGTTAAAGATATCGATAGTAAATTATCACCTCGATTAGCAAGCATTTACGAAATTAATAATTCACATACATTAAAGCTTCAATATGGCGAATCGTTCAGAACACCGGTGACGAATGAACTTTTTTCTAATGACTCTGTGACAAAAGGTAATCCATCATTACAATCTGAATCAGTTAAAACCACTGAACTTGTTTGGCACTATCAAAACGCGACACTTCAAACAAATGCGGTACTTTTCTATAATGAACTTAATGACTTTATTGAGACTGTGCCCTTTCAAGGCAGTGACACACTGTTCACTTTTGAAAACTCACTCAACACTGATAACCATGGTTTAGAGCTGGATGCTACATGGCAATATAATAAAAAATTTGCGCTTATGGGAACCTATACACACTATTTCCATGAGCCGATAAATGCCAGTTTTAAACGCTTTGCCAGCTTAGTAACCCGTTATAACTTAAACGATAGTTGGCAGCTAAGCCTAAACATTTTATGGCGTGACCAAGTGAATGCGGCTTTATTAAACGGTGATGAGTTTAACCAATCGGCTTACAGTTTATTAGGAGGCACGGTTAAATGGCAATTGAATACGCATAGTCATTTAATGTTTAAAGCTGAAAACGTATTGGGTAAAAACTATAACGTGTTTGATCCACGTGTTGAGAATGGCTCTGTCGCTGGTACAACAGAAGAAATATCGCTACACTACCAAATCAATTTCTAGCAGTGTCGTGTTTAAGGTCTGAATGTCATCATTAAGTAAAAAGTTAGTTGCGGCAGGTGCTATTTTAATATTGCTGCTTGTATTGGTTTTTTACATTGGTCGACAACACGATTACACAAAAGCCAGTCAATTAAGCCGTGTGCAAGCGGTGCAATTAAGTCACTATTTTTCAAGTGAACTTGAACGGTTTCAAACGATCCCTGCCTTAGTGAGTGCTAATGATTTAGTAAAGACGTTTGTAACTAACCAAGGTGTTGGTGAACAAGCCGTCAATTATTATCTTGAAGATATCCAGCGTGCAAGTGGTGCATCAGATGTTTATTTAATGGACTTATCTGGCTCTGTTGTGGCCAGTAGTAATTGGCAAGTCGATTACACCTTTCTTGGCAGTAACTTTGCGTTTAGGCCGTATTTTTATTTAGCGAAAAAAGGTGAAAAAGTTGCTTACTTTGCACTAGGAATGCGCTCAAGTGAGCGGGGTATATACTTCTCTGAACCGGTTATTGCAGACGGTAAAGTAATTGCTGTCGTGACATTAAAAGTGAATGCAAAAAAGTTTGAGCAAGACAGGCAATTGCTAAATGCGTCAGACAGTACGCACTTTCATATTTCTCTTGAAGACAGTGTTATCGTGATGTCTGATGTGCAAAGCTGGCGTTTAAATTCGTTAAAAGCGCTTAGCGAAAAGCAAATGGAAACGCTTGTAAGTTCAAGGCGATACCTATCACATACGCCAAGTTTATTAGCTTATACTTCTAAGCCTTTAAGTGATAATACGGCTGAGCAAACCATCGAAATAAATAATAAGCGAGTGCGATTTATTAGCGCGTTCGAAACCATCGATATTATTAATGCGAAAGCCAGCGTGCTGGTAGATATAAGCGGTTTAGAAGTTGCACAAATACCACGTTTACTGTGGTTTAGCGTGTTTTATATGATAGTTGTCGTGCTGATACACATGAGTATGGTTCGTTTCGCGGGTTATAAAAAACTCTTATTTTCAAGACACAGTCTTGAGCAAGAAGTGATAGAGCGTACGCATGCACTCGAAAAAGCGCAAAAGGCACTTGTCCAAGCTGCTAAGCTGGCTACGATAGGCCAGTTAAGTGCGGGTATTAATCATGAAATAAACCAGCCATTAAGTGCAATGAACACTTATTTAGTCAGTGCAAAGCGACTGCTTATGAAAGGCAATATTGAACAAGCATCAGAAAACCTCGTATTGGTGCAATCGCTCATTGAGCGTGTGCATAAGATCGTTGCTCAACTTAAGCATTTTAGTAAGCCTGCACAAACGCAACTGCGTGAACAGAGCTTATCGCGGATGCTTAAAAATGCATTAATGATCGCCAGTGCCCAATTAAAGCAAGATGATATTGATGTTAAAACAGCCGACATCTCAGAACATATCACGGTATGGGTCGACAGTGTAAAGTTTGAACAAGTATTAGTGAATGTAATCACCAATGCCAGCCAAGCGATGGCTGAATGTGAAAAACGCGAATTGAGTTTTGAGCTTGAATTATTTGACGACAGAGTGAAGTTTTCGATATTAGACACAGGCCCAGGCATTGACCAACATGCATTAGGCAGTATTTTTGAGCCATTTTACAGTACCAAAACCAGCAATGGTTTGGGGTTAGGGCTGTCTATCTCCCGACAAATTATCGACTCATTCAATGGTCGATTAAGTGCCCATAACCGCCCTGAAGGGGGCGCACAGTTTATTATTACACTACAAAGCAATAAGGAAACCTCATGAGTTTAGTTGCCAATGCCTGCCAACAGGTGATCGTTATTGATGATGAAGCGGTGATCCGTGATTCATTAAAGCAACTGCTCGAGATTGAAGGCTATCAGGTGCAATGCTTTAGCGAACCAACGGCGGCGTTATCTAAACTAAGTCGTCGTTTTGAGGGGGTTGTATTAAGCGATATTAATATGCCTAAGATGGATGGTTTAAACTTTTTAGAACAAGTTAAGGCATTTGATAGTGAACTACCGGTTATTTTTCTAACGGGCTTTGCAGACGTGTCTGTCGCAGTAAAAGCCATGCAATTAGGGGCTTATGACTTATTTGAAAAGCCGCTAACTGAGCAGCTATTAGATTGCATTGCGCGAGCATGCGATAAACGCGCGTTGGTGATGGAAAACCGTGCATTGAAAATTGCTGTCGAAAAAACATCAGCTCCTGGTGTGCGAATTTTGGGTGAAACCGAACAAATGCAGCAGATGATGCATTTACTCAATGCCGTGATTGATACGCCAGCAGATGTATTAATTGAAGGCGAAACAGGCACCGGGAAAGAGCTAGTTGCTCGCTACCTCCACGACCAAAGTAATCGTTCTTCAGCAAATTTTGTTGCCATAAACTGTGGCGCAATTCCTGAGCAGTTAATTGAGAGTGAGTTATTTGGTGCAGCCAGTGGCGCGTACACGGGGGCAACACAATCACGACAAGGTAAGTTTGAATTTGCTAAAGGGGGAACGGTATTTTTAGATGAAATAGAATCGACCCCAGCAAGTTTGCAGGTTAAGTTATTACGCGTGCTTGAAGAGCGAAAAGTTACTCCCGTTGGTGACAATCATGCAGTTGATCTTGATGTGCGTATTGTTGCAGCAACCAAGGTTGATTTACTTTCTTTAGTCGAAGCGGGTGAGTTTAGAGCCGATCTTTATTATCGACTGAACCTCGTTAAAGTGAGTATCCCTGCGTTACGTGATCGTAAAGCTGATATACCGTTGCTGTTTAAACATTTTAGCTCCATTGCGGCGACTCGATTCCATAAACCACCTGCAACACTGAATAGCGAGGCTAAACAACGTTTGTTAGCCTACGATTGGCCTGGCAACGTGCGTGAACTTAGAAACCAAGCAGAACGCGCTGTTTTGTTGGGCTCTGACTTAGCATTTGCCACTAATAATGATAGTAACAACGAAATCCAACTCGCCCAAGATCTCAGTCTCGCTGAAAAAATGAGTTTTTATGAGCAGTCACTGATTGAAGAAGCACTTGAGCGAAACAATGGCAGTATTAAAAATACCATGCAAACCCTGCAAATCGCCCGTAAAACACTCTATGACAAAATGAGTAAGTACGGTATTAATCGTGAAATGTTCAAGGATTAAGCAATCACAAAGTGGGTGTGGGTGGATTAAGTGACATCGCATCTTAAAAAATGTGTGGAAATCCGCACATAAAAACAATGCCAATAAATTGATTTAATCATAACTATATGTATTTTAAGTTTTTTAAATTTATTGTGTGAGTTGGCAATTAATTTGCCTCTAGTGTTAGGAACAACAATTTGAACCTAATATAAAGGGGCGCATAATGACAACAATAGTAACTTATACAAAAACTCGCGTTGCAGCGGGTATAATTTTAGCGTGTTTTGCAAGCTCATCTATGGCTGCTGATTACGCTGTATATGGAAAAGCCGAAGTTCAAATAGCCAACACTGATACTGGTGTGATGCGCTATGCTGATGAAGGTACGCAAATTGATGCACCTTTTTCTCGTATAGGCATCAAGGGCAGTCATAAACTCACTGAATCATTAAAAGCAGTGTTCAAATACGAAGTACAAGTAAAAGGCTTTGAACACGATGATACTAATGAGCCATTCTCAGCACGCAATACATATTTAGGCTTAGCGGGCGATTTTGGTGAAGTTGTCGTTGGTCGTAATGACACGCGCTTTAAATATTCAGAAGGCAAACTTGACGGTTTTAACGAAACACAAGCTGATATTGCGCAGTTGATCCCAGGGCAAGACCGGATTGGCGACACCATTACCTATAGCTCTAAAACATATGCGGGTGCTTCATTAGCGTTAACATACGCGCCAAAAGACGATAGCAGTAATGATGAGTCAGGGTTTGCTGCAACCGTTATTTATGGTGACCGTGCATTAAAATCAGCTAATTATTATGTTGCAATCAGTCATGTTGATGCCCTTAATAAATTAACGGCAAGTCGCGTTGTCGCAGCGTGGAAACACGAAAATCTTCAGTTAGCCGGTTTAATCCAACGTAGTGAATCAACAGACGGGACTAAAGAAGGCAATGGTTATGCTGTAAGTGCAAGCTATGCAATTGATAAATGGGTCCCTAAATTACAATACGTAAAAGACGACTCTAAAATTCGCCATGCTGAAGAAGGTAAACAATGGACAGCAGGTGTTGACTATGTATTTGATAAACAAACAACTGCATACTTATTCTATACTGATTTAGACCTTGATATTGAATCAGATAACAGCATTGCACTTGGCCTTAAGTACAAGTTTTAAGGAGTCGGTATGTCATTAGTTAATCAAACAAAAGACGGCACAGAGCAACGTCCGTTGATGACCACTGTGATGCTTTTATTGGGTCCATTAGTGATGCTATTAACATGCTTAATAGACCCACCAGCAGGGATGAGTGAACCCGCACTTAGAACAGCAGGCCTTGCATTTTGGATGGCATCTTGGTGGGTGAGTGAGGTTGTGCCAATTCCAGCTACTTCATTATTACCACTGGTTATATCACCTCTTGCTGGTATTGCAGCAATCAAAGGGGTTGCAGCACCGTATGCTCACCCTTTGATCTTTTTATTCTTGGGCGGTTTTTTAATTTCTATCGCGATGGAGCGTTGGGGGCTACATAAACGTATAGCACTTAATACAATGCTTCGTGCGGGAACGAAACCTAGCCTACAAATTTTAGCGATGATGTTGGTGACGGCATTTTTATCAATGTGGATGTCAAATACAGCCACTGCGGTGATGATGCTACCGATTGCTATGTCGATCACGATGTTAGTAAAGCAATCTAATCCTGATAACGACCAATTTGGCAAAGCATTATTACTATCTATCGCGTATGGCGCGAGCATTGGTGGTATTGCCACGTTGATTGGTACTCCGCCAAATGCATTAATGGCAGCGTACTTATCAGATAGCTATAAAATTGATATTGGTTTTGCACAGTGGATGAAAGTGGGTGTCCCGCTTGCAACAGTTATGCTTATTTTATGCTGGGTATGGTTAACTAAGTTTGCTTATAAAGTGGATACACCGTGCGCGCAAGATGCGAGCCAAGATACTAAATCATTATTTTCAACCCAGCTTAAAGAGCTTGGCGTAATGCAGCGTGCTGAAAAAGGCGTGGCAATAGTGTTTGTACTTGCTGCTGTGTGTTGGATTTTCAGACCGTTACTGGCTGATTCAACAGGGTTAAAAATATCGGACACAGGCATTGCGATTGCTGCTGCTTTACTGCTGTTTGTGTTACCTGCGAATAAAGGGGATGGCGAGCGTATTCTCGATTGGGAAAGTGCAGCAAAAGTGCCCTGGGGCGTGTTATTACTGTTCGGGGGTGGTTTAACACTTGCTGCGCAAATTAAATCATCAGGCCTAGCAGAGTACATCGCTCACATGATTGAAGGTGCAAGTGTGATTCCGTTAGTACTGAGTGTCTTGGCTGTTGCAACATTGATTACTTTCTTAACTGAGATCACAAGTAATACCGCAACTGCTGCTGGTTTCTTACCGCTATTAGGTCCGGTTGCTGAATCTGTATTTGGAACGCCTTTAGTGTGGGTTATTCCTGCAGCGATTGCATGTAGCTGCGCATTCATGATGCCTGTTGCAACCCCTCCTAATGCCATTGTGTTTGGGTCAGGGCAAATTCAAATGCGTGACATGATCCGATCAGGCTTTGCACTTAATATCATTGCGATTGCGATGATTACGCTAATTACAATGACCATCGCGGCCGCTGTGTTTGGCTTTTAAGATACATTTATAATATCCAACCTATTCCAACCAACAACAGCGCTCACCCTGAGCGCTGTTTTTTTACTTCTATGAAAGTTGCGGCGGTTATTATTGATCGCTATAGTTGAATTTGTCGCTATTCAAGAGATCACATTTTGACTGATATTCAAAGACTTCTACATTCTCAATTCCAGCAACTCAACCGTACTTTTTTGGCTGAACCTTATTTGCCAATCGAGCAGCGTATTAGCATTTTAAAACAGATAAAAAATAGCCTGATTACTAACGAGCAAGCCCTTGTTGCGGCGACGAGTAAAGATTTTGGATACCGCACTGCTTTTGACACCGTACTGGGTGATTTATTACCGACAGTAAAACTCATCAGTGACACAATAAAACGGCTGCCCAAGTGGGCTCGCAATGAGTCGCGTGGTGTGGGTATTAGTTTGTGGCCCTCTAAGGCTCATATTAATTATCAGCCAAAAGGTGTTATCGGTGTTATTGCGCCGTGGAATTATCCTATACAGCTCGCACTGGTTCCTGTCATTACCGCATTAGCGGCAGGTAATCGAGTGATGCTAAAAGTCAGCGAATTTACACCCCATACTAATGAGATTATACAGGATATATTTTCTGGTGAGTTAGCAGCGCATTGCCATATTGTTGAAGGGCAGAGCGAGGTTGCTGCGGCGTTTAGTGAACTGCCTTTTGCACACATATTATTTACAGGCTCCACAACAGTAGGTCGTAAGGTGATGCAGGCAGCGAGTCAGCATTTAACACCGGTTACTTTAGAACTTGGCGGTAAATCACCGGTTGTGATTCTTGACGATGTGAATATAAAATCAGTGGCGAAAACATTGCTGTTTGGCAAGCTAAATAATGCAGGGCAAATTTGTGTTGCACCTGATTATGTATTCGTGCCAAAAAAACATGAGCATCAATTACTGCAACAGCTATGTGAGCTCTATAAACAGCATTTTAAAGACGGCGTTGAGGGAAAAAACCTAACTTCAATCGTCTCTGACTCTCAATATCAGCGTTTAAAATCATATTTAGTGGATGCTGAAGATAAAGGGGCTCAAATTTTTAAGCCGCTTGAAGAGAATCAATATGACGATTTAAAACATCGTTTGGGTTTGCATATATTGACGCAAGTTAATGATGCGATGAACGTGATGCAAAATGAAATATTTGGCCCATTACTGCCGATAATGAGCTATGAATCATTGCAACAGGTTATTGACTATATAAATAGTCACCCTCATCCCTTAGCATTGTATATTTTTGGCCACGATAAAGAGAGGATTTCGTTTGTGAGTCAGTCGATTCGCAGTGGCACCTTGGCAATAAATGATGTGTTGATGCAAGTGACCGCAGATCAGCTTCCTTTTGGTGGGATTGGTGAATCAGGAATGGGTCACTACCATGGAATAGAAGGGTTTAAAACTTTTAGTCATGCCAGAAATACATTGGTATCTGGTAAATTTAATCCAAGAACACAGCTATTGCTTAAGCAAAATAAATTGCTTATTACGCTATTAAAATGGATGTACTTGCGTCGATAGACGCAAGTACTTCGTGTCATTATAAACGACCGTCAGGGGCGTATAATCCCGCTTGTATTTTTGCGTAAATAGCGTCGGCTTTTTCTTTTGCAGCTTCAACTTCTGCTGGCATCATGTTTCGCTCGTCAAGTTTACGACTATGACTGGCATCCATATTGCCATTGTATTCAGCAATTGTGTTCCAAATATATGACTTTTCAGGGTTTTTTGGAACGCCCAAACCATCATAATACATTAACGCCATATTATACTGCGCAAGCGTAAAGTTATTTGCAGCAGCCTTTTGATACCAGCTCATTGCTGTGCGGTAGTCTTGTAAAACACCTTCACCATTGGCATACATAACACCCAAATTATATTGTGCTGCAGGGTGGTTTTTTTGCGCTGCCATTTCGTAAAGTGATATTGCTTTCTCTTTGTCTAGTTTTACCCCTTTACCTTCTTGGTAAAGTACACCAAGTGCAAACATTGAATCTGCGTGAACTTGCTTAACGGCTTTTTGGTAAAGCTCTGCTGCTTTACGGTAATCACGCTGAACACCGAACCCACCTTCGTACATTTTAGCTAATTCATAAATAGCGGGTGCATAGCCACGATCTGCAAGGTAATTAAATTCTTGAAGTGCTTCTTCAAAACGTCCTTCATTCGCTGCGAGTTGAGCATCTTCTAGGCTTGCATTGGCAAACGGTGAAAGAAGTAACACGCTGCTTAGCAATAGTGATTTTAAATTAGGCTTGATCATAGTCTGCCTCCAAATGTGTGTTTAAATATCAATAATTAGGGTATTGATAAAAGCCTTGCCGTATCAGCAAATGGGCAAAACATATTGTTAGTTTAGACCCAACTACTGCAAATGCCTAATTTATAGACACCGACACGCTTAGTAATTAACAAGTAGGCTTAAGATACAGATTTTAATAGAAAAACTAAAGAAATAAAAAAAGCCCAGAGTGGGCTTTTTGAGGTCATATCTACCGTCACCGATATGAGCAATGTAGCAAGTAAAGTGTAACGTTTTATGTCGGTGCTCGGGTCGAGGAAGCAACCATCATTCAAGAGTTACGTCTTGAACAAACTTGGTGGAACAGCATCAAACCCTTGTAGGTATTGAAACTGCGGTATAAACAGTTTAGCGAACCAAGTTTTTGATAACGATTATTACTTAGGTTTAACTGTTCGTCAATAGTTAAATGAGAATTAATTTCATTAAAATGCAGGCATTGCATATTTACACTCTCTATCAACTTGCTAAAGTAATTAGACAGGAACAGGATTTTACAAATACAAATGAAAAAAATAGCAAAGTACCTTATTGCACTTAGCATATTGCTTGGCATTGCAGGATGTTCACCTAGTTTTACCTATAACAATCTTGGCTGGTTGTCTGGGTTTTGGATAGACGACTATGTCGACCTGAATAGCGACCAAGCAGATAAGTTTAAACACATAGTTCAAACTAGCCGTGATTGGCACAGAGAAACGCAATTGCCTTTGTACAAGCGTGATCTCGAACATTTAAGATCATTACTTGATAAAAATGTTAGTCATGATGAATTAAAAACCCATTTCTTAGCTGCCAAACAGCATTGGCAAACATTAGTGACAAAACTTGAACCTGAGTTAATTGCATTAGCAAATACATTGTCTTACAAGCAGCGTGTTGAGTTTGTGGCTGCGTTACAAGAGAACATTAACGATGAATATGAAGAGCATGAACAAAAAACGCCAGCAGAGCATGATAAAGCGCGTTTAGATGACAACCTTGATACCTATAAAGAGTGGCTTGGTACAAAGTTATCAACTGAACAAAAAACATTGGTTGTCGATTTCACTCATCAGCGTGTCGATACTTTTTTGCTCTGGATGCAGTACAAACAAAAACGTTTAGATGCACTTAAAACGTTATTTTTACAAGAAACCAAGCCCGCCGATTTTGATCAACAACTTGCGGTTATTATTAACGACAGAGTTGCGTTTATGAGCCAAGCACTTATTAACGCTGACGACAAAAATTTAGAGAATTACGTGAAACTATTGTTAGCACTTAAATCAACGTTAACAGACAAACAGCAAAAAAATGTACGCAATGAATTTAATGATCTGATCGAAGAAGTGACAGCGTTAATCAACGATTAGTTGTTTATTTTGAACTGAATATTTAAGCCGGTTCTGTTATTAGCGTGTGCTACTAATCCAAAGAGATACTGTGTAGTAATAATAGGGATGTAGTGTAAAGAGCTTACCTTAACGCTGTTCACTGTTAATAAAATGTTCCTAATTAATTTGTTTCACGCTAAAATCAAGTAATCATAACAAAGCGAGAAACTTGATGGATATTGGTGCGCTGAGAGGCACTCAGGCTTTACGAAATAACGTTCTTAAATGGATGAGCTTTTGTTTGGGCGTACTTGCAACAATATTCGCTTTTTATAATTTACTCTATAACGACTTTGCTGTGCTTGGCATACTCGAAGTTTTCTTTGCCGTTTTTTGTTTCCACACCTATTTTTACACACGACAACACTATGGCCATCTGTGGCAATCGCTCACTCTGTGCGTTTTTTTGAGTCTGCTTGTTGTTATTGGTACGCATTTTGGTGATATTAAAAACCTGCTATTTATTTGGACGTGCGCTCTGCCCATTTTGTATTATTTGTTATTAGGCAAGCGATATGGGCTATTTTTCTCGTTTGGAATAGCCATCATCCAAGGCATTACTTTACTCAGTAAAGAGACCTTAGTACCGTTAAACTCTGTTAATTCGTTACTCAACCTCTCGTTTGTCTATATCAGCATTTGGGCTGTGTCGCACAGTTTTGAAAATAGCCGTGCAGAATATGGAAAGCGTCTTGAAAATTTAGCCTTGTTAGACCCTCTCACAGGGGCTGGCAATCGACTCGCAATGACTCATTATTTCGAAGTTGAGCTGACTCATAAAAATGGTTTGTTTATGTTAATGCTCGACCTTGATTACTTTAAAAAAATTAATGATCAGTACGGTCATGAAGTAGGCGATAGAGTGTTAATAGAGGTCACCAGTTTCTTTAGGCAACGGCTTAATAAAGGCTATGTGTTTCGTATTGGTGGCGAAGAATTTGCTATCTTTTTACCTGCAAGTGACCCACAGAGTGCGTTTGAATTTGCGGATATGTTGCGTGAGCAATTAGCCACAATTGACTACCAAATAGATGAGCACACAATTAATGTAACCATTAGCATTGGTGTTGCGTGTTATATGCCAAAGCAAACCCTTAAAAACTTTATCAAACGGGCTGATGACGCCTTATATCAGGCAAAACAGCAAGGACGTAATCGTGTTGTTACAGCCTATGAGTTAAATATTTCTCAACTGTTTTGCGATACAGATAAAGCAAGCTAAGTACTTTTTTGATACATGGCATCGTAATTAGGGATATTTGCTTCCCAAATGGGGATATCTTTACCTATGTATTCACGCATAGCATCAAAAAATAAGCGTGTTCTGACTGGCAGGTCTCTGTGTGGATACACAGCATACACCGCACTGTAATCAAGTAATTCAATGTTGGTCAAAATAGGCACTAAATCACCTCGCTTTACTTCATTTTCAAGTATAAAGGCAGGAGCGAGCACATACGCGTTTCCTGAAATAGCCTTCATAAGAAGTACTTCTGCGTCATTAGCCCTGAAAACACTTTTAATATTTTGCTCGATAATATCGCCATTAGCATTGCGATAACGAATACCACTTATACGCTTACTCGGACTGGTGTAGCTGGCTGCTGGCAGTTCTTTTAAATCTTCTACAGATGTTGGCATACCGTAGGTTTCAATAAACTCAGGCGAGGCTAAGAGCAACATCCGGTTACGTGCAATTTTACGCGCGATGAACGAGGAGTCTTTTGGTTCGCCAACACGAAACGCGAGATCGTAACCCTCAGACACTAAATCAATTAATCTGTCGTCTAGACGAAGTTCCACTTCTACTTGCGGAAAACGTTTTTGAAAGTCGTTAATAACCGGTTGAATGTAGCGTTTGCCAAGAATACTTGAGGAAGTGATTTTAAGGGTTCCTCGCGGTTCTTGGTGATAGTTTTCAGCTAGTCGCACTGTTTCATTTAAGAGATCTCTGAGTTCAGCGGCTTTTTTGATCATTTCAGCCCCTGCTGCAGTTAATGAAAACGAGCGCGTGGTTCTATTAAGCAAGCGAACGCCTAACTCGTCTTCGAGGCGGCTAATTTGTTTAGAGATAACGGAGCGGTCGATGTTTCTCGATTCAGCGGCTTTTGCAAACGAGCCTCGTTCTATTACCTCAAGTAGCATTAACAGGCGGCTGGTGGTATCCATAGCAGTTCCTAAAACATTATTGATGCCATTTTGGCATTAAAGAATTTAGAAATCTATCATTTTTGTCATCTAATTAGTGCCGTAACATTGTCTCCAATCTATAAACAGGAGAGTCGTGATGAACAAATCTATTCTTGCAGTGGCAGTGGCCATTGCGAGCTTAACGCTTGCAGGGTGTGGCACAGAAGCCAACCAAGCAGCGCAGCAACAGCATTTACAACCTATTGATGTAGCACAAGTACTCGTTAAGCCAGTACAAAATTGGCACACCTATACAACACGTTTAGAAGCACCGCAAGAAGTTGCGCTCATGCCACGTGTTTCGGGTGTGATCGATAAAATTAACTTTAAAGAAGGTGACAGCGTTAAAGAAGGCGATTTGCTTTTCACGCTTGATGCACGCCCTTTTGCTGCGGTGGTTGATAGCTTAAAAGCGCAAATTGAAAGCGCCAAGGCAGCACTTGAGCAAGCTAAAAGTGAAGCAAAACGAGCTGAGCGCTTAACAGAACGTAAAGCTATTTCAATTGAGCAAGCAGAGTCTCGTAAATCAACCCTTAGACAACGCGAAGCGCAATTGTTAGCTCTTCAGGCTGAACTGAGTGCAGCTAAGCTTGATTTAGCATTTACCCAAGTTCGTTCACCCATTGATGGCGTAGTATCGCGAGCAAATATCACCAAAGGTAACAACGTACTTGCCGGTCAAAGTGTGTTAACACGCATTGTTTCAAACCAGCAAATGTATGCTTACTTTGATATTGATGAGCGCACGTGGAATCAGTCATTTGCTGATGTTACAGCGCAAAGCGAGCAAGCGGTCGTGATGCAAAAAGTGGGCGAAACGAGCTTTAACTTTAATGGCAAAATCAATTTTATTGATAATCAAATTAACGAAACTACCGGTACTCTTCGCGTTCGTGCCGTGTTTGAAAACGATGAGCAACAACTGCGTGCGGGGTCATTTGCTCGTATTAAGCTTGCAGCCAATAAAGTAAGCGAAAAAGTTATCGTGCCAGAGCGTGCAATTGGTACAGATTTAAAGAACCGTTTTGTACTCACTGTGGGTGAAGGCAATGTTCTTGAATATAAATTAGTGACGGTGGGCGAGCGTTACGGCAGTCTACGCGCGATTACATCAGGCTTAAATGAAAGTGATGTGATAGCCGTCAATGGCCCTGCTCGTGTAGGTCCTGGTATGCCTATCTCACCAAACACCATCACCATTAACAGCGACGGAATAGCATTCACTCTTTCCAGTACAAATTCAGACTTGGTCGCAAAACAGTAGGGCAAAATGAAATTTTCACACTTTTTTATTCAGCGACCCATCTTTGCTGCGATGCTGTCACTTATATTTCTTATCGCAGGGGCCATCTCGTTATTTCAATTGCCAGTCAGTGAGTATCCAGAAGTGGTGCCGCCAACGGTTGTTGTGACGGCAAGTTACCCGGGGGCAAACCCAACGGTGATTGCTGAAACAGTGGCGACTCCGCTTGAGCAAGAAATCAATGGTACCGAAAACATGTTGTATATGTTTTCGCAAGCAACCAGTGATGGCCGCATGACACTAACGGTAACGTTTGCGTTAGGCACTGATTTAGACCGTGCACAAGTACAAGTGCAAAATCGTGTAAATAGTGCACTACCGCGCTTACCACAAGAAGTTCAGCGTTTAGGTGTCGTAGCCGAAAAATCATCACCCGATTTAACCATGGTGGTGCATTTATACTCACCTGAAAAAACGCACGATACGACCTACTTAGCGAACTATGCTGACTTGTATATCAAAGACCAAATTGCACGTCTTCCGGGAGTGGGTGACGTACGTATGTTCGGTGGTGGCCAATACTCGATGCGCGTTTGGCTAAATCCAGATGCGCTATCGGCACGCGATTTAACAGCCATGGACGTAGTAAATGCATTGCGTGCGCAAAACCAACAGGTTGCTGCGGGTAGCTTGGGTGCACAACCTACGTCGAAAAGTAACCAATTCCAAATTCTAATGAATGTAAAAGGGCGCTTAAGCTCACAAGAAGAATTTGAAAATGTGATCATTAAAGTCGGTGAACAAGGTCAGCTTACACGCCTAAGTGATGTTGCACGCCTTGAGCTTGGCCAAGACACGTATGCACTAAGAGCGATGCTAGATGGTCAACCAGCCCTTGCTATGCCCGTATTCCAACGCCCGGGTTCTAATGCGATTGAGCTTTCTGATCAAGTGCGCGAAACCATGAAGGTGTTAGCTAAAGACTTTCCATCAGGAGTAGAATACGACATTGTTTATGACCCCACTATTTTCGTACGCGGCTCGATTGATGCTGTAATTAAAACGCTTTTAGAAGCAATCGCGTTAGTTGTTATTGTTGTGGTGGTGTTTTTACAAACATGGCGTGCATCGGTTATCCCACTGATTGCTGTGCCAGTATCTTTGATTGGTACGTTTGCGGTAATGCAATGGTTAGGCGTATCTATTAATACCTTATCGTTATTTGGGCTCGTACTCGCAATTGGTATTGTTGTCGATGATGCCATTGTTGTGGTTGAAAACGTTGAACGAAATATCGAACAGGGCTTATCACCACTAGAAGCAACTCGTGTTGCGATGACAGAAGTAACCGGGCCAATTATCGCTATTGCGTTAGTATTGTGCGCGGTATTTATTCCTACGGCTTTTATTACGGGTTTATCGGGTCAGTTTTATAAGCAATTTGCACTCACTATTACTATTTCAACGGTTATCTCAGCATTTAACTCGTTAACATTATCGCCTGCGTTATCGGCGTTATTATTAAAAGGCCATGATGCAAAACCAGACCGTTTAACTAAGTTATTAAACCGCCTATTTGGCAACTGGCTATTTAAACCCTTTAACCGCGTGTTTGATAAAGGCGCCAATGGCTACGAAAAACTCGTGCAAAAGCTTATTCGTATGAGTGTGATTGTATTAGTTGCTTATGTTGCGCTTGTTGGTGGCACCGTTAAATTGTTTGATGCTGTTCCGGGTGGCTTTATTCCACAGCAAGACAAGCAATATTTAGTGGCTGTTGCACAGTTACCTGATGCGGCAAGCTTAGACAGAACCCAAGAAGTCGTGCAAGAAATGGAAAAAATTGCACTACAAGTCCCCGGTGTTGCAAACACTGTGTCGTTTCCTGGTTTATCTGTAAATGGTTTCACCAATAGCCCAAATAGCGGCATTGTGTTTACTCCGCTTGCACCTTTTGAAGAGCGTCAAGACCCGAGTATGTCTGCAATGGCGATAGCGGCGCAGTTAAATCAAAAATTTGCCGCTATTGATGAAGCGTTTGTCGCGGTGTTCCCGCCACCGCCAATTCAAGGTTTAGGGACTACTGGCGGCTTTAAACTGCAAATTGAAGACCGTGCTAACAAAGGCTTTGAAGCACTCTTTAACAGTTTACAAGCAACCATTACTAAAGCGCAGCAAGACCCTGCATTAATGGGACTTTACTCTAGCTTTAGAATTCAAGTGCCACAAATGGATATCGACATTGACCGAGAGCAAGCGCTTATTCAAGGCATTCCTCTTGATGAAGTATTTAATGCCTTACAAGTCTATTTAGGTTCTGTGTATGTGAATGACTTTAACTTGTTTGGTCGTACTTATCAGGTAAATGCGCAAGCTGATGCTGATTACCGTCAAGATCCAGAGCAAATTTTGAATCTAAAAGTACGTAACCGTATGGGTGAGATGGTGCCATTAGGTTCTGTATTAACGGTCACACCAACAACAGGCCCAGATCGTGTGATGCACTATAACGGTTATCCTACAGCTGAACTAAATGGTAGCCCAGCACCAGGTTATAGCTCAGGCCAAGCACAGCAAGCTATTGAAGCAATCCTTGCAGACACACTCCCCAATGGGATTGAGTTTGAATGGACAGAAGTAACCTATCAGCAAATATTAGCGGGTAACACCATGGTGTATGTTTTCCCACTTGTTGTATTGCTTGTGTTCATGGTACTTGCGGCGCAATACGAGAGCTTGAGATTACCACTTGCTATTATTCTGATTGTGCCTATGACTATTTTCTCGGCCTTGTTAGGTGTGTGGTTTGTGGGTGATGACAACAATATCTTCACACAAATCGCACTAATCGTACTGGTTGCGCTAGCAAGTAAAAACGCCATTTTAATGGTTGAGTTTGCACGAGATCAGCATAAAACGGGAATGTCTCATCTTGAAGCCATTATTAAAGCGTGTCGCTTACGACTTCGCCCAATTCTAATGACATCAATTGCTTTTACGGCAGGTGTTGTACCTCTTGTTCTTGCCACTGGTGCAGGTGCTGAGATGCGTCACGCTATGGGGAACGCGGTATTCTCAGGCATGATTGGTGTAACCGTGTTTGGCTTATTGTTTACCCCGGTGTTTTATATGTTAGTAACGAAAAAATCGCAGAAGGAGCAACACGATGCATAAGCCTTTTGATGTAATCATTAAAAAAGGCAAACTTGTAAGTGCAATGCTGTTAGCCGGTGTATTGGCAGGCTGCGCACAAAGCGTAGACATACAAGAGCAGCAAGTTAGCCTGACACAATTTGTCAGTGATACACAAATTGGTGCACAAAACGAAGGTGCGAGCGAGAATAACTGGTGGCGTCGTTTAGATTCAGCGCAGTTAGACAATTTAGTGACTGATGCATTAGCAATGAATCACGACTTAAAAACCAGCCAACTTCAACTTGATGCAGCCATAGCTCGTTTAGGTGCAGCCCGTGCGGATTATTATCCGCAGGGCAGCTTAAGCGTAATCGCACAACGCAGTAGCTTAGATGGCGCTATTACGCGCCAATCAAACGCGGGTGTTAATGTAAATTGGCAGCTTGACTTATTTGGTCGAATTACAGCTTTAGTGGATGCTGCGAATGCTGGCGCACTAAATCAAGCCGAGCAGTTAAGGGCATTGCAGGTTGAAGTGGTTTCAGCGGTAGTGCAAGGCTATGTAAGCTATCAAGGTAATGTGCAAAAACAAGCGATTATTGAGATGCAAATCGAGGCGTTAGAGCAAAGTATTGATGTGCTGAGAGCAAGAGTTGAAGAGGGCGTTGCCAATGAGTTGGACCTTAATCGTACCCTTGCTCAGTTAAAGCAGCAACAAGCGCTTATTCCTGAGCTTAGTTACTTGCAATATCGCGACTTAGCAACCCTTGCGGTGCTAACTGGCCGACTTGCAAGCGACATAACGCTGATTGAAGAGTCTGAATTATTGAGCCGCGATTTTAGCGTGTCGTTTTATAAAGCGAGTGAAGCAATGGCACTCAGACCGGATATTACCAGTGCCTTGTATCAGTTCAGTCAAGCTTATTCACTCAGTGTGGCAGCCTCTAAAGCGCTTCTGCCTGATATTAGCCTAGCAGGGTTTGCAGGTGTGGTGAGTTTAACCAGTAATGGTTTAGACGATACCGTGCAACAATGGCAAGTGACGCCAAAAGTTGAATGGTCATTACTCAGCTATCCTGCATTATTGGCTCAACGAGACGCACAGCAATTTTTAAGCGAAGCGGCTTACAGCGACTATCAAAGTAAAGTACTAAAAGCGATAAGCGAAAGTGAACTTACCTTGCAACGCTTAGTCAAACAACAGCAACAACTTGATTTTGCTAATCAGCGTTTTAATTATGCGAATAAAGCATTTGAACAAGCTCACGCTATGTATGAAGAAGGACAAATTCCTTACTTAGAGTTGTTAGATGCGAGACAGGATGTTTTAATAGCGCAAGAAAATGCTGTTGATTCAACTATTGCATCTGTCCAGGCCAAGGTAAGCGCATATAACGTGTTTAACGGTCGTTGGAGCTTTGAACTTAACAATCTTTAACCCAGAGTATTAAATGTCACATATTCAACAAACTACAGATCTTCCGTCAACAATGCGCGCGCTAGCAGTGGTTGAGCCCAATGACGCTATTACGTTATCTGAGCTTTCTGTGCCAGTACCGAGTCCTGAAGGGAACGAACTTTTGATTAAAGTTGAATATGTGGGCTTAAACCATGTTGATGCTAATTTTGCAAAACAAGGTTTTTGTAAATGGCATTACCCGCATGTATTAGGCCATGATGCTGTTGGGGTGGTTGTTCAGGCAAATAAAGGTGTATTCCCTGGTGTTGGTGCACGCGTTGTATGGCACGCCAGTCTTGGCGACCAAGGTGTGTTATCTGAATACACAACGGTGCCAAACTATGCTGTATCGGTTGTGCCAGATAACGTATCACCTGCAGACGCTGCAACCTTACCTTGTTCAGGTATGACGGCATTAATTGCCCTTGATAAGTTGCAGCTGAGCGAAGGGGATTCACTGTTTATTGATGCTGGTGCTGGCGGAGTTGGCCAATTTGCTATTCAATTTGCTAAGCAACGTGGTGCAACGGTGTTTACCACCGCCAGCAAACACAATCATAAGTTACTTAAGCAATTAGGTGCAGATGTCGTGTTTGATTATAAAGACCCTAAACTTGAAGATAAAATTCGTCGTGAACTAGGGCCGCAAGGCTTTGATGCTGTTCTTGATTGTATTGGTGGTGATACTACCATTCGTAACGTTGAACTAATGCGCTTTTGTGGCCATATTGCATGCTTAAACGAACTCCCGAAATTCGAACAAGAACTGATGTTCAGACGCGCACCTAATATTGGTATTGTGTCGCTTGGTGGGGCTTGGCTTGCTAATAGCTTATGTGCACAGCAAAAGTTAAGTTTTATGGGCAATTTATTACTCGATAATGCAGCGCGTGGTGAGATAAAACTGCCACAAATCCATGCCGTTGACTTTAGTGCCCAAGCGGTTTCTGATGCACTGAATAAACAACTTGCTGGTGGCTTCACTGGGAAACAAGTTGTGCAAGTAAGCGGTTAAACTTGCATACTCACTGCCCAGTCATTTTGTTTGATGGTCAGTGTAATCTGTGCCATTTTTGTGTACGTTTTATTCTTCGCTTTGATAAACAGATAACCTTTAAGTTATGCCCAATGCAAAGCGATAAAGGTGAGCGTTTATTAAAAGCGCATGAAGTTAAAGATCCTCTTTCCTCAATGTTAGTGATTGATAAAAACCAGCTATATAAACAAAGTGATGCTGTGTTATTTATCGCAAATGAATTAGGGTTTCCATTCTCAATTGCTAAAGTGTTTTATCTGCTCCCAAAGGGCTTTCGCGATCATATTTATGATTGGGTAGGTCGTAATCGCTATCGTATTTTTGGTAAACAAACTCAGTGTAAGTTACTGAGCGAAAAACAAAAGCAGCATTTTTTATAAACATTTAAAGTAAAGCTTGCTATTCTCATTATTGGGAACAAACAAAAATAATAAGAATATGAACATTCTCTTTCTAATCCTTTGCACGTTTTACATTGCTTTACTGCTATTTATGCCTGCATTATCTCAACCCTCTATGGCGGTATTTAAAGCATTGCCTATCGGTGTGTTGATTGTGATGGTGTTAAAAGCACGCAATCAGATACAAAATCGCATTTTGATCACGCTATTATTAGCACTTAGCTTTTCGACACTAGGTGATGTGCTACTAGCCCTTGATACAGGGCAGCTTTTTATAGGCGGTTTAGCGGCATTCTTTGTAAGTCACGCTTTTTATATCATTACCATGTTACCAATTAAACACTGGCGAATAGAAATCGTATTACTTTATCTCTTTTTTGCAATCATCGTTTTTTGCTTATTCTATCCAAACCTGAATGACATACTCATTCCCGTGCTTTTTTATATGTTGGTGCTCACCATAATGGCAAGCCTTACTTGGATGACGGATAAATCGAACGGTTTTTTAGTCTTAGGTGGGGCAGTGTTTGTTGTATCAGACTCTATTCTTGGCCTTAATCGTTTTTATTTTGAAATTGTGCATGCAGATATCGCAATCATGTGTAGTTATTATTTAGCGCAATTTTGTTTGATTAAAGGGTTCTTACCGGCAATAAGCAAACAGAAATAGCCGCAGTGGCTCAGTTTAGTTTGTCGTGATAAAATATCTGCGTTTTAATTTTCGAGATACCCCATGGCCAATACAGCACATGCATTGCATATTTTAGTTAAACATAAAGAGCAAGCTGAAGATATCATTAAGCAACTTAAAAAAGGGGCTAAGTTCCAGACCCTCGCTAAAAAATATTCAACGTGTCCGTCAGGTAAAAAAGGCGGGGATTTAGGCGAATTTAGACGCGGGCAAATGGTACCGCAGTTTGACAAAATTGCATTTAGCGGCGAGATCCTTGAACCGCATTTAGTGAAAACCCGCTTTGGTTGGCATGTAATTAAAGTGCTATACAGAACCTAAAGTTTAAAGCCTTAGCATTTAAATCATTATTGGACAGAAATGAGTTTTAGTCGACGGGCGGTTCTGTGCCAGAAGCGGACGGTGGTAACGGCCGCCACAAACGCGATCAGCGTGTTGCGAAATGAGCCGCGCAGCGGCGTTTAAATGGCGCTTATTATGTGTTTTGGGCACTTAATTTTTTCCCTTTGAGATAGCACCATATAAAAGTTAAAACACAGGTGGCTTTAAGAGCCAATAGTTCCAACGGTTTCCACCATGCTCCTGTCTCAGCTTCGATTATGTCTGATACGCCAAATAGAGTGAATGCAACCGTAGCTACCAGCAAAAGCGTTAGCCAACGATTATCTCTGCGCCTAATGACAGCAGTAATTAGCATCCCTAAGCCAATACTGAACCATAAGCCAGCTTCAATATGGTTGAATGTTTCTATGGTCATAATTTACACATAACGCCGCGTTAAGGGGTGAACAACGCCAACCACCTAACCTAAGCCATTGTGTCGTAATCACTTAAACCGATTCAAACTAAAAATGCCAAGCGTTGTGAATCCCTCTTAAACGCTTTGTTATGCATATTTTCTCCTATTCGTGTGGATGTTTAGGAAATTGTTTTGCGCGGTCTCCAATTTTAAACCAATGTGGCTTTTCCGAAACAAACTCATGAAATTGATTTTCTATTTCAAACTCAGTATCTAAGCAATTAGCATTGATTGGAAACGAATCCATTTCAGATAGAACCTCACCAAGAGAAGTCCCACAAACTGAACAAAAACATCTGTCGTATTCATATGGCGGCTGAGCTTTAAACGTAGCTATTTTATCTCGACCTGTAGTTATCTTAAACTTATCAGACTTAACAAAAACTAATGAACTCGCACCAACTTTACGACAACGACTACAATGGCACATACCCATCATACTTGGCTTTTCAACTAATTCGAATTGAACCGAGTTACAACAGCAGCTTCCTTTAATCATCTTGATCCCTTTTATAAACGCAGTTTGTTTAACAAGATAATAGCACTAGCTGTATATATGTACAGGTTAAATTATGCATAACATGTTTATAGCGAGCGAATCGCGCGTTTTTCTACCACTGCGTCGCTCGCTTTTCTGAATGACTCATTTGTAACAAACTTCTTAACTAATTGCCATTACTACTAAAATGCAGTAGTCCTAGCTTTTGCCTCAGGACAAAAACGAGCGATTGTGTTGCTTTCCTGACTATGCAAGCAATATACCTTGACGAAATAGAAAAGCAATTGTGAACGGCCGAAGTTCACTATTTTTAGAAATTCTCCTAAACACGTCTTGGGGCAGAAGCGAGTTGCGGCTTATGGTCAGGTTTTGGCACAGGCTTGTCCTTTGACTCCAACTCCATTTTATCCAAAAATGTGTTGTTACAAAGAACTCAAAACATGTAAAAAAAGCGCCTAGGGCGCTTTTTTAATATCAACTAGCTTAATTTAGTGTGGGTTGCACATCTAGCCCATAACCAAACATAACTGCGATTACCAGTACTATTGATGCGGCAGCCATTAGTTTGATAAGCAGTGGTAAACAGAATCTAAACCAATGGCCGTAGGGTACGCCAGCCATACCTAAAATACCCATAAGTACGGCATTGGTAGGAATGATCATATTTGAGAACCCATCACCAAATTGGTAAGCAAGTACAGCAACTTGACGTGGCACACCGACTAAATCTCCTAGTGGTGCCATTAGTGGCATCGTGACATAAGCTTGACCAGAACCTGATGGAATAAATGTATTTAATACAGTTTGAATCACTAACATGCCAATCGCTGATATTTCGGCAGATACATAAGACAACGGTAACGACATGCCATGCACTAAACTATGCAGAATCTGACCATCCTCTAAAATCAGCGCAATACCCCTTGCAACACCAATCAAAATTGCGGTTGTTACTAGGTCTGACACCCCCTCAATAAATTTATTGGCCGCTTCATCAGCAGATAACTTGCCTAAAATGGCTACAACGACACCCCATGCGATAAAAACACCACCTAGCTCATATAAATACCATCCTTTTGATGCGATACCCCAAACAGCAATCGCAAGGGTAATAATAAAGCTGCCTAAAATAAGTTTATGGCGAAGAGCAAGTGTTGGGTAACTTGCAGCCGTTTGATTTTCAAGCGGGCAAGGTACACCTATCATCATCGACTTAGACGGATCATTGGCCACCATTTTGGTGTATTTCCAAACATGATGAAAACCGATAAGAACAAATGGAATGAAGATGGCTAAACGTAACCATAGGCCAGAGTAAACAGGAATACCTGCAATTTGTTGCGCTATTAATACGGTGAAGGGGTTAAATGCCGATACACCATACCCAATACCATAGCCTGCGACTATCATACCGACTGCGGTCATCGCATCGAGGCGCATTGCTTTACAAAGCGCAACTAAAATAATAACAAACGGGATGTACTCACCTGCAGTACCAATACTGCTCGATGCAAGTGCAAAGCAAAATACCACCATAAATATTAAACGCTGTGGTTTTTCACCGTGGCGCTCAAGTAAGCGACCGATTAGTGCATCAACAGTACCTGTTGCGCGCGCTATGGCTAATACACCCCCGACGATTAATACAAAGAAAATTACATCTTGTGCCGCTGCAAAAGCGCGAGGAATTGCTTGTAATAAATCCCAAGGAGTTAAATAGTGACGTTCTGATACTGTTTGATAAGTACCCGCAACGACCATTTCTCGGCCTGAGTCACTGAGTGTTGTGCTGAAGAAACCCTGTGGTACGAGCCATGTTGCGATTAAAGCAATGACCATCATACTGAGTAGTAAAATTAGCGTGTGGGGAACTTTAAAATGCAAACCCATTTATTCTCCATAATATTTTTATAGGTAAAATTCTTGAAATAATACCATGGCTTAGACAAAAAAGGTGACCGAAAAGTAAGCGTATTGTGAACTAATGTAATATGTGAAGCGCATAAAGACAGGGAAAGAGGCAGGCCACAATACAGTGGCCTGAATAAAACTTATTTACCTAAGCCAAACGGGTCATCAATGCTGTGTGCCGGTTCTGTAAACCAACATGGGCCCGATTCTGTCATGTAAAAGTGATCTTCTAATCGAATACCAAATTCGTCAGGAACAACAATCATTGGCTCGTTACTAAAGCACATACCCTTAGCAAGTTTAGTTGTATTACCCCCAACTAAATAAGGCCATTCATGAATATCTAAACCAATGCCATGACCTGTTCTGTGAGGACATCCCGGTGTTTGATAGTCTGGGCCCATACCATTAGCTGCGAGATATTGCCGTGCAGCATCATCAACCGAGCCGCAACTAGCACCAATTTTAGCGGCGTTGAATGCAGCTAATTGTGCATTTTTTTCATGTTGCCAGAACTCACGTTGGCGTACAGTTGCATCTCCAAAGACATAAGTACGTGTAATATCAGATAAGTAATCATGTACTTTACAACCTGTATCAATCAACACCACATCCCCTTTTTTAAGGGTTTGTGGGTTCTTTACACCATGCGGGAAAGACGACGCTACACCAAATAATACAATGCAGAAATAGTTTCCTGGTGCGCCTACTTTTTGGTGTGCTTTTTTAATAAAGGCTTCGACTTCGGTGGTTGTTATCCCTTCGTAGAGCATACTTGCAGTGGCTTTATGAACTTCAAGAGTCATATCCATAGCACGTTGCATAAGAGCAAGCTCATTCGCTGATTTATGCATACGGCAATGCGCTGTAACACATTGGGCATTAATGATGTTGTAATGGCTGTTGGCTTTATTTATCCCATCATAAATAAAGAATTGCGCGCTTTCATCTATACCAATCGTAGCATTTTTATCGATACCCATTTCACACAGTACATCAACACACAATTGATACGGGTTTTCATGCTCTTGCCAGCCGCGTATTGGGCCGTCAATCACCATAAAATCATTTAAACTACCAATTTCAAAATAAGGGGCGATGTATTCAACATTGCCTTTCGCAGGTAAAATAGCGCCAACTAAACGTTCACTTGCATACCAACGCATTCCAGTAAAATAAGCAAGGTTAGTTCCTGCATTCAGATAAATTGCGTCTATATTATTGGCTTGCATATAGGCTTGCGCTGCGCTGATGCGGGCTAAAAATTCATTACTTTGTATCGGGGTTAAATCTGTCGTCATATCTGATAAAGAAGCCAGAGCTTGCTCTGGTGACTGAATACCGATGCCATATGTTGTCATTGTTTACTCCTTGGTTTTTTCACATTGTGACCTGAGTGTGTAACTGGATGCAAATTCACTGCGACTAATCGCATCTAATTCGTTTTTAAATCGAATGCTGCTAGCATGCGCAAAAAATAAGGAGTGATGATGCAAGCAAACTACCTACAAAGACAAGCTGAATTTAAAGCCCGACTCGAACAGCAAGGCTATAGCGCCATGTTAGTTCTTAGTCATGAAAATATTCGTTACTTAAGTGGTTTTAGTGGCAATGCCGCCTACGCATTGATCACAAAGAACGACTGTATACTGATAACCGATTATCGCTACCATCAGCGTGCTATTGCAGAGACTTCGGGGTTTGATGTGGTGTGCCGCGACCGTGATACTGAAAGTCTTGGTGACTGCATCAACCGTCATTTAGCTGCTAAAAGTCATGTTGCTTTTGATGCAAGTTATATCACAGTTGCAGTATGGCAAGATGTAGAAAAAGCGCTAAGTAATCACACCTTAGCCCCGGTTACTGGTCTTATAGAACAGCAAAGACGTGTTAAAGATGCTTGGGAAGTTGAGCAGATTAAAGCGGCTGCAGCTATCGCGGATCAGGCTTTGGCAGAGACCTTATCTTACTTCAAAGAAGGGGTTACTGAGCGTGATTTAGCCTTAGAACTTGAATACCGAATGCAGAAGCTAGGATCCGAAGGCATGTCTTTTGCCACTATTATGCTATTTGCTGAACGAACAGCGCTGCCACATGGTAATCCGTCTTCACAGGTGTTAAAACACGGCGACTTTATCACCCTTGATTTTGGGGCTGTGGTGAACGGCTACCGCTCCGATATGACACGAAGCTATATACTGGGTGAGGCATCAGATAAACAAATATCGATTTACAAAGCTGTCGAAGAGGCGCAACAAGCATCACTTGCGCTTGTTAAGCCCGGTATCAACTGTTTGGCGTTAAATGCGGCATCACAGCAAGTATTAGATGATGCAGGATATGGAGAGTATGCAGGTAAAGGACTCGGACATGGGCTAGGGCTTTTCTTACATGAAGTGCCTTTTATTAATACCTTGACTGATTACACCCTTGAGGTTGGTAATGTGATAACCATAGAACCTGGCATCTATATACCAGGTTATGGTGGGGTGCGTTTAGAAGACGATATCGTCGTTACTGACACAGGTTACGAAGTATTAACGCACGCACCTAAGCCATTTATTATCTAAGCCACTATTTTTTAGCGTACGCTAAGCGGGCAAGTCGTTCAGTCGTGTGATAACTGTCGAGCCCGCTTACTGCGACGGTCTCTAACGATTCGATATCGACAAACCCATCGTTGTCTATGCTGTGCTCATCAAGGTGAATCGCAGTAATTTCACCAATAATGAGTTCGGTGCCATTGATTTCAAGGTGGTGGTGCTCTTTTAACTCAACGCCATATTTAAGCCGGCTGTCTTTCACGTAAGGTGCTTTGAAGTCAGCGAGATATTCTGCTTCTAAACCCGTCGCAATAAACTCAGATTCCGCTTTATCATAGCGTGCAGATGTTTGGTGTGCCTGTTGATAAATTGTTTTATTAACGTGGTTAATCGTATAAAACCCCGTCTCTAAAATGTTTTCTAATGTATGTCTAGGCACAGAATGTGGACGGATTATCATGCCTACCAACGGCGGGTGTGCGCCTAAATGAAACACTGAGCTGACAATGGCTAAATTTGTATGCCCTTGATTATCTTGTGTGCCAATTAAATTAGCACTTTTGAACCCCGATAAACTATTAATGAAATGGGCTCGGTATCGACTGTCTAAATTTTCAATGGTGTTTTTTGAAAAGTACATAATTTTCCTTGTTACCAATCAATGGTTTTTCCCTGCCAATCAATGTAAGCAGGATTATCTAACTGAGATAAAAAATGAGTATCTGCAACAAACTTATATAGCTGCTTAGCAACAAATTCTGGTGTAAAAAGCTTATCTGCTGGGACATTGGCTTGAAAAGGTTTAGATAAAGGTGTGTCTGTTGTGCCAGGATGAAAGAGCACACAGTGGTTATGTTGAAAACGACGTTTGATCTCAATCGCAGCCGATTTAAACAGCATGTTAAGTGCAGCCTTTGAGGCACGATAACTGTACCAGCCACCCAGTTTATTATCAGAAATGCTGCCGACACGGGCACTCAATGCACAGATAACACTCGGGGTTTTACGGTTAAGCAAAGGTACAAAAGCATTAACGCAGGCAATCGGTAATAACGCATTCGTTTTCATACTGTCGATGAAGTGTGCCTGCGATATGTCTGATAATTTACGTTCTGGAGCATGATCCGAATTATGCAGCATGCCATTGAATATCATCAGTTGCGACAACGGAGTGTCGTAGCGTGCAAGCTCAGTTGCCACAACGGCTAAACTGGCATCACTGTAATCAGTGATAAAGTGCTGATGGCGCACATTATGTTGAGTTGTGCTATTAAAACTATTGTCAAAATCACTTCTGCTCAGAGTCACAATGATGGCATCGGTTAATTCATTGTGTAGCTCATTGAAGTAGGCTTTTGCGATATCACTGCTTGCGCCAGATAAAATAATTAGTTGCATTTTTAGCTCAATTCTAAATTTTTTAAAAAATATTTTTTCTCGTTCAACATAAAAAAGTCGCTTAAGAATGGGCCGTTTTTTATTCTTAAACTAAAAAGACAGACATAATTCAACATCTAAAAGCCTTACCAACTGTTTTTTGAACACGCCTTTATTTACACGGATTTTGCATAAAATATTGGTAAGTCCATTTTACCAATTTAGAAGGTTAAGTAGAGTTTGTTAAGGCTAAGCTGCATAATTATTACGCTTTTATGTTTATATATTGGTTATTCTTTTTTACGAACATGTTAGAAAATTCGATCTATTAAATTGACGCTGACAATGATATTAATAGAAAGGATCAGTATTTTGTAGGCGTTTTGCTTAGCAAAATACTGTGCAGTAAGTACTTTCAACTTAGTAAAAGAAAGGAGTATGAGAATGAGTGAACAATACGCTGCCCTTCGCGGTAATGTTAGCATGCTTGGACAAATGTTGGGTCAAACGATTAAAGATGCACAAGGACAAGCCATTTTAGATAAAGTAGAAGAAATTCGCGCTTTATCTAAATCGTCACGTAGTGGTAATGAAGCCGACAGACAGGCCCTTATTGATGTACTACACGCTCTCACAGACGAAGAACTATTACCGGTTGCACGCTCATTTAATCATTTTTTGAACCTTGCTAATGTTGCCGAACAATTTCACACTGTGTCACGCTTTAATGATGTTGGCTTTTGCCAACTTAATCCTCTCACTCAAACATTAAAAGCGTTAGCAACTGCGGCAAATCAAGGCCACATTGATGTTAATCATTTAGCCGAAACTCTCTCAAAACTCCACATTAATTTAGTGCTCACCGCGCACCCTACAGAGGTGACGCGTCGTACTATGATTAACAAACACGTTGAGTTAAGTGATTGCTTAGCGTCATTAGAGCGCAAAGACAATCTACCTACAGAGCGTGCAGAACTTCTTAACCGTATAGAGCAGCTAATAAGCCAAGCATGGCATACGGATGATATTCGACGTTCACGCCCGACCCCTATTGATGAAGCAAAATGGGGCTTTGCCGTGATCGAAAACAGTCTATGGCATGCTGTGCCACGTTTTCTGCGTGAATTTACTGATGAGGTTAAATCTGAACTCGATTTAAGCTTACCAATTGATTACAGCCCGATAGAGTTTACATCGTGGATGGGCGGCGACCGTGACGGAAATCCATTTGTCACCGCTGAAGTGACGCAACAAGTGCTTGACCACGGTCGTTGGATGGCCCTCGATTTATATTCTCGTGATATTGAAACCCTGAGTAACGAGCTATCAATGTCAGATGCAAGTGATGAGCTCATTGCGCTGGCAGGTCAAGAATTCGAACCATACCGTGCGGTGCTGAAGAACTTAAAAAATCAGATTGCTGAAACAGTTACGCACCTTGGTGCAAAAATTAAGCGTAAACGTACAGATTCTGAGGATTTAATTACCGACATAGCACAAATAAAACATCCCATTGAAGTGTGTTATCGCTCGTTAATTAAAACCAACATGCGAGTGGTTGCAGACGGTTTATTACTTGATGTGTTACGACGCATAAATAGCTTTGGTTTACGCCTTGCTAAGCTAGATGTACGTCAAGATTCGTCGCGCCACAGTGATGTGTTTTCTGAGTTAACACGCTATTTGGGCTTGGGCGATTATCACCAATGGCAAGAGGACGATAAGCAAGCTTTCTTACTTGCTGAGTTAAATTCGCGCAGACCGCTTATTCCTAAGCATTGGAAACCGAGTCCCGATGTTCAAGAAGTGCTAGATACCTTTGATGTTATAGCTGCACAAGATGCGCACACCTTCGGTTTATATATCATTTCTATGGCACGCACTGCGTCTGATGTATTAGCTGTGCAACTGCTTCTAAAAGAAAGTGGTTGTAAGTTTAAATTACCCGTGGCTCCTTTATTTGAAACGTTGGATGACTTAAATGCGGGTAAAGATGTTATCGAATGCCTACTTGATAACACTTGGTATCGTGGTCATATACAAAACCAACAAAATGTCATGATTGGCTATTCAGATTCTGCGAAAGATGCGGGCATGATGGCTGCTGGCTGGGCGCAGTACGAAGCCATGGATAAACTTGTTCAACTTGCTGAGCAACGTGGCATTGAGTTGGTATTGTTCCATGGACGAGGTGGCACCGTGGGACGCGGAGGCGCTCCTGCGGCGCAAGCACTGCGTTCTCAACCACCGGGTTCATTAAAAGGGGGACTGCGTGTTACTGAACAAGGCGAGATGATCCGCTTTAAGTTTGGTCTGCCTGCCGTTGCGCTACAAAGTCTTAATATTTATGCTGGTGCAGTGCTTGAAAGTAATTTGTTACCGCCTCCTGAGCCTAAGAGTGAATGGCGTGATGTGATGCAGCTTATTAGCGCCGAGTCATGTGAGCATTACCGCGATGTGGTTCGTCATGATGAAAACTTTGTTCCCTATTTTAGAATGGCGACGCCAGAGCAAGAGCTTTCAAAATTGCCATTGGGTTCACGCCCTGCGAAACGAAACCCACATGGCGGGGTAGAAAGTTTGCGTGCAATCCCATGGATTTTTGCATGGAGCCAAAACCGCCTAATGTTACCGGCTTGGCTTGGCGCATTAAGAGGTTTACAAGCTGCACTAGATAAGTATGGTATTGAAACCTTGCATGAAATGAGTTTGCAATGGCCATTTTTCCGTGCGCGTTTAGAAATGCTAGAAATGGTATTTAGTAAGGCGGATAGCTGGTTAAGCGCACACTATGATGATGCGTTAGTGACAGATCAATATAAACCGCTCGGTGTGAAGTTACGCCAAGAACTTAATGAAGCAATTGAATTGGTTCAATCATTGAGTCCACAAAAAAGTTTACTTGCTGATCAACCGTGGATCAAAGAGTCTATTGCTTTGCGTAACCCGTACACCGATCCACTCAACTTGTTACAAGTCGAATTACTACGTCGCTCGCGTGAAGCAGATGCTAGTTCAGCGGGTGATATTGATAATGCACTCATGATCACCATGACAGGGATTGCTGCGGGTATGCGTAATACCGGTTAATCACTCTTCATCTACTAATCGTACGTCGATTGGTAAGGTAATTATAAACCGTGCGCCGTGATCAGATGACTCGGCGCATATTTTCCCTTTTAAGTTGTACTGCACTGCGTTAAAGACAACATTTAAACCCAGCCCCAAATGTTGGCTACCCATATTGGATGTGTAAAAGGGGGTGAAAATTTCTTTAAGAATTCCATCTTCAATTCCTACACCGTTATCTTGATAGATAATATCAACACACTGCGCATTTTGCTTAATTACAATGTCAACTTTGCCTTCATCACGGTCAATAAACCCATGTTCGCAGGAGTTAATCACCAGTGTTTTTAAAACATCACCTAAAATAGAGGGGTAAGACATAATCGTGACATCATCACCACTCACTTCGTAATAAATATGTTTTCCTAGATAGATACTCAGCGGTTCGAGTCGGTCGTGCATATACTCAAGAAGCACAATATTTGACATCGGTTTATCAAGATTAATAGAGACATTGAGCGATTTAAATTCTTCAACAATGCTGGCGAGTCTATTAACACTACTGATCACCAACTCTTTTGCACTGCTGGTATTATTTATAAACTCGTGGAAATGCTTGCTGGTTAAATTTCGGTTTTCAAACTTATCAGATAAGCCCGTTAAGTATTTATCTATTAGCGAGCTGGCTGTCACAATGGTGCCTATCGGGGTATTTAATTGATGTGCCATGCCTGAGACTAATGACGTAAGCGACGCTATTTTTTCGATTTCTATAAGATGGCTTTGCGTATCGTGGAGGCGTTTGAGCGTGGCTGCGAGTTTATGTTTTTGTCTGTTAATACTTCGTATGGCTATAAATGAGCCGATAATAATCAAGAATAGACACATCGAGATGGCAATTGTTAAATCTTGGAATGCTTTTGCTTTGGTTGCTTTTATTTGCTCTGTTTTGGTTAGTTCAGAAATTCTCACTTCTTTTGCAGCTAAATCAGCTTCGGCTAAGGCTTTGGTTAAATTAACACTTGCCTGACGTTTCAAAGCGACCGTTTGTATGTCGTTGTACTGTTTATAAGCTACCAGTGCATTTTGATAATTGCCTTGTTTTTCATAGAGACTTGCCGTGAATTTTGCGACTTCTAGCTGTGTTTCAAAATGCGTATATTTATCAGAATCGAGATCGATTGATGTGATCAAATTAATTGCGTGTTCAATTTTACCTTGTGCTTCATATGTCGCTGTAAGCGCTAAAATAGCACTCATGTATTCACTGCTTACATCATGCTCTTTTATTAAATCAACGGCGTTTAATAACACGTTTTCAGAGGCTTCTAAGTCACCTAACAGTCGAAGAATTTTGCCTTTCAGGACTAAACTTATACTTTGGTGTGTGATGTAGTCATGCTTTTCTTGCAAAATGAGTAGCGAATCTAAAACTGCCATCGCTTCATCGTATTTTTTAAGCCCAACCAGTGCGGTCGCAATATTCATTGATGCAAACGATTCGTTGAGTGTTTGATTATTTGTTTGTGCGTAGAGTTTGTAATTTTCGAATGTGGTTAATGCTTCTTTAAAGCGTTCTAATTCTAAGTAGATAAGCGCTATATTGTTTTCGACTTGATAAACAAGAAGTTGATTGCGTTGTCTCGCAAAGGGAATTGCATCGTTGTAGTAGTTGAGGGCTTCTTCGTAAAGGCCAAGTCGTGAATAGATTCCACCAGAAAGGTTGTAATACCCATACATTAAACTCTTTTCACTCAGTCGAGAGACCATGCTTTTGTATTCTACCACTGACTGCATCGCATCTTCGAACTGATTGTTTTCAAATAAAAACCAGGTTTTGTAGTTGGTAATCATAACTCTTTGTTCGAGTGAAAAGTCATCTGTTTCGAGTAAAGAGTTGACTAAATTGAGCCCTTCGGTTGGGGAGTGTGCGTAGCTTTCCCTGATTGTATTGCGTATTTTTTCAAACTCATCTGCTGTTTTAACGTTAGCTTGACCCGCAACGGGGAAGCTAAACACCAGCAGACTAAACAAAAATGTAATGAGTACTCTGGCCATGCATGAACTCAATAGATAAAAAATAAAGTATTAATACCAGAATAGTTCATACGGTCGATTTCGTTCAGGTACAAACTGTATATTTTATTAGTAATGTGAATTATCAGAAAAAACGTATTGTTGGTTAGGAAAAATTACAGGTATCTAACAAGTAAACACAACGTGAAATATCGCTACAGATATTTAATTATTAGCTAGCACTAAATTATTATTTACTTATCTGGTCTGACCTATTTTATTGCTAGGTGTTGACTCAGTTGTAGATATCAATAAAATAGCGCGGCTTTCTCATTCAGCCTAGATTAAGCCCATTTAAAAATTACCCACAGACTTTTAGAGTAACTTTATGACCAATGTGTCTACTTGCATCACATATGATGCATCGACGTCGCTTGTAATGATGACGTTAAGAGGGATGGCAAGTGCACAGGATGTGATAAATTTTTACCAAATAGCCCATCAATACTCTTTATTGTATGGATCAGATAAAATTTTGGTCGATGTATCCGAGTTAACCCATAACTTTGAGCCTGCAGACTTATTTACCATTATGCCCGTTGTTGCAAACACTTTAAAGCGAGCTGTAATCGCAATTGTGGTCAGTTTTGATGGGTTTATGCATGACCTGTTTGTGCAAAAGGCCAAGCGTTATAACGTGCATGCAGAAAATTTCGAATGTTTTCAAACAGCAAAAAATTGGCTTATAGAACAGTAATCTCAAAATGTGACATACACACCCGGTTTTAATTTAAAGCTGCGACTAATTAGCCTATTAAATCGGGACATAATTGAGCTTTGCACGCCTTAGAGTCTAGTAATTACGGGCATAACCTTTTACACTGTATAGCCAATTAATAATTATAATTTGTTATGACAGCAAGTAGTAAAGAACTGAGCCAAGAAGCGCTAAATTTAGCGTCATTTAGTTTTTCTTTAGAGCAAAAAACAGCGCTTTTTACTCAGTTAAAGCAGCAGCGCGGTATTCTATTTCAGCGCGATATTATTGCTCTGTGTAATGAGCATAAACTCACAGAAACACAGTTACTTAAAGCGTGTGTACCCGTTGCGAGTTTATTTTCTGTTGCGCCTATATCGCAATTTTATGTCGGTGCAATTGCACTGGGTATTAATCAGCAAGGCGAAACTCAGTTCTATTTTGGTGCGAATGTTGAGTTTACCCATCAAGCATTAAGTTTAGTTGTTCATGCAGAGCAGTCAGCGATAAATAATGCCTGGCTAAATGGGGCAAAATCAGTCATTAAAATTGCAATTAGTGATGCGCCGTGTGGTTATTGCCGCCAGTTCATGAATGAGCTAGATACAGCCGATTCGCTTGAGATACTCCTACCAGAAAAGCACTTTAGTTTGCATGACTTACTGCCTAATGCGTTTGGTCCTAAAGACTTAGGTAATGAAATAAGTCTTATGTCGCAGTCAGCGACTACGCATCAATTTTCAGGTATTAGTAACGCGTGTGATGCAACACTCATTAAAACAGCATTAAATGCCTACGTGCCTTATACGGGGAATTTTAGCGCCGTTAAAATTAGTACGTATCACGATGGTGATTTTTATGGCAGTTACGCAGAAAATGCGGCATATAGCCCCAGTTTGTCACCTTTACAAAGTGCGTTGAGCCAGTTTTACCTTAGCGGATTAAGTTTTGACGATCAGACGGTTAAGTCAATCACTTTACTTGAGACAGAAGACGCGAAAAATCAATTAGAGGTGGCGAAAGCAGTGCTGGCAAGCTTTGAAAACCCACCAGCATTTGAATACATTACAGCGGCTTTAATTAAGTAACAGTTTGGCCGCTTCTATGACGACGGCGACCGACTTTTTCTCGATCTCGCCGTGGTCTACATTAGGGATTTCTTGCTTAGTTCTATTTACTAATACGCCAGCTACACAGGCTGCTCTGAGGCCTAAAGCAGCACACATAGTAAAGAGTGTTGCCGATTCCATTTCATAATTCATGACACCAAGTTTTTGCCACTCTTCACAACTACCTTGCAAAGCACGTGGTACATAACCTGAATAAGTATCGTAGCGTTCTTGTCCAGGATAAAATGTATCACTCGATGCCGTAATACCAATATGATAATTGATGGCTAAGTTATCGCAGGCATTAACCATTGCTTGTGTGGCAAAAAAATCAGAAACCGCAGGGTAACTTAACGGGGCAAAGTGTTGGCTTGCTCCATCTAAACGCACAGACGCTTGGCTAATTAAAATGTCACCTTCGTTAATATGTGGTTGAATGGCTCCGGTTGTCCCAATGCGTAAAAAAGTATCAACACCCAGTTGTGCTAATTCTTCTACAGCGATTGATGTCGAAGGTCCACCAATGCCAGTCGAACATACCACAACGCTGTGGCCATTTAGTTCACCACGATAAACATGAAATTCACGGGTTTTTGCTAAGCATTCAGGGTTATCAAGAAAGGTTGAAATACGCGCTGAGCGGTCAGGATCGCCAGGAACGATTGCCAAAGTGGCACCTTTTAAGTCGTCACGTGAGAGTCCTAAGTGAAATACCTTTTCCATTTTTGAACCTTATTTTTATCTAAAGCGTAATACTTAAATCATCTGCTTGTAAAGTACAGGACAGATGTCCTATTTAAGGTGAAGGTTGCAAGAATCGAACAGATAACCTAAACCTAAAGATGTAATGATAAAAGAGGATATATTATGCCTGCGTCATCTTCTATGAGTAAACATCAACAATTTGCCCGCTGCTTAGAAAGTTCACACGTATCAGCCTCGGCGCCTTTTCACTGGTTGTCTTTGGCGTTTAAAGATATCGCTAATGCACCCATATTAAGTTTAGTTTATGGTTTAGTGTTCACCCTAATACCCGCTACGATTATGTACTTTGTGTATCAATTTGATACCCATCTAGTGATTTTACCGGCTGTTGTTGCCTTTGCATTAATTGGTCCTGCATTTGCAGCTGGCCTATATGATGTTGCTTGGGAGCTTGAAAAAGGGCATAAACCAACTTTATTTCATAGCTTAAAATCAATGTTTAGAAATCCTGCCGGTGAATGGGGATTTGCTTTTTTACTTATGGTGATAATGATTGTGTGGATGCGATTAGCAGCACTTATCCATGCCTTGTATCCAAACGTTGTGAACCCAAGCTTTGAGCAATTATCGGCATTTTTAACCTTAGGCACGATTGTCGGTGGTATTTTACTTGTTACTGTGTTTGCCATTTCGGCCTTTACGCCGCAAATTATGATGGAGCGTCGTGTGGACTTAATGACAGCGGTCATCTCGTCTATTAACGCCGTTAAAACAAACGCGGCAGCAATGATTGTGTGGGCAGGGCTAATACTGTGTTTGGTATTTGTCGGGTTCATCACTGGCACGGCTGGTTTTATTGTCATTATGCCTTTACTTAGCTATGCAAGCTGGCATGCGTATATTGCGGTGATCAAGACTAAGAAACCGCGAGGTTACGAATAATGAGTATTCACTCTGCATGAATATAAATCTAGTGCAGTAATCTCACCGATTGCTGCACTATTTGACTTTAACTTAACGCATGTTATACCTGCCTCATTAGATTGTTTATTTAATTCATAAGCAAATTCAACTTTTCTGTTTGAGAAAATAAATCTATTAAATTCAATGAGTTGTTTTTTCTAATTTTCATACGCTGTTTAATACTAGGCTTATCTAGTTTTGAACTTTGTGCTAAATGCATAAATTTTTGTTAGCGCATGATTATGCAGATAATTATCAGCGGAGTAGATATGAGTAACACACAAAAAGCATTCCACGAAAAATTAAGTCACTGCCTCTGTCCACCAGGAGACGGTGTTTTTACGGTTAATACAGCTAAAGAGCGTAAAGATGCACTTCGTACCAAGCTTTATGGTCAAACAGAAAATGTTGATGTGCTGTGGAAAGAATCACTCGAGACATTAGCAGACTCTGAGCATAAAGCCGTTATTTTAGGGATTAGTTCAGATTGTGGCGGTGGTATTTTACGTGGGGCCAATTGGGGACCGCTATTTTTACGTTCGACATTAATTGATCAACAGCCTCAAGCACGTGCTTTTGATTTAGGTGATGTGCGTGTTATTCCACATTTATTGCATGATAAATATTTGAACGATGCAACGATTAGTAACTGTCAAAAAGCGTTGTATGCTGACGAAAATAGTGAATATCATGTTTCACCACTTTCTATTACAGAAGATGTATGTGATGGCTTTTATGCACACTACCCAGAAAAAGGGATTTTTGGAATAGGGGGCGACCATTCAATTAGTTACCCGTTAACCAAAGCGTATTTAAAAGCAAAACGCGATGCAGGTAAACGCACTGCTATTATTCATTTTGATGCGCACACCGACCTATTAGTTGAACGATTAGGGATTGATTTGTGTTTTGGCTCGTGGTGCACACATATTCTTGAGTATTTACCCGCTCCGCGTAATTTGATCCAATTTGGTATTCGTTCAAGTGGCAAACCAAAAGCGCATTGGGAATCAACATTCGGTGTGAAACAGCATTGGGCGCATGAAATAATCGAACGCGGCGCAAAAGCGGTTGCAGATGAGGTTATTGCACAACTTAAAGCAGACAATATTGATGAGCTATACGTGAGCTTCGATATAGACGCGCTTGATGAAAGTTTCGCTTCGGCTACCGGTACGCCAGAAGCGGGGGGATTAACTCCTCAGCATGCACTGGATATTTTGGTGGCGTTAGCCGATGAGTTTCCGATCACAGGGGCTGACATGATGGAAATTGCCCCCTTTACGGACAGTTCGTTGATTGGTCAAACAAGTTCAGAAACAACGTTGAGAGAGGGTGCAAAAATCTCAGCATTTTTAATCGGTGCAATGAATAAATAATACGTTAATAATGCAAGGGCCTGTGTATTAGGCCCTTGTTCTGGTCACAATTGTTAATTCTATTTCAATAATGGCTACATCAGGCTATATTGATAGTTAATAATCATATTGTGGTGTTGTTGCTGTATGCGCAATTTACTAATTTTGTCTTTGTTGCTTTTAATATTTCCTTGTTTTGCAGCAATTACAGTAGTGACTGAAAACTTACCAAATTTTCACTATCAAAATGAAAAAGGCGAACTTGTTGGTACTGTCGTTGATAAAGTAAAGGCAGCATTAACGCGCAGCGGCGTTAACTACACACTATCGGTTAATCCTTGGTCTGTTTCATATAATGCAGCACTGCGTGACAGTAACACCTGTATCTTTTCTATGGCGAGGCTTCCAGTCAGAGAAGCGCATTTTAAATGGATTTCCAAGCTGTCTAACTTTACCGTCTCGTTTTATAGCTTCAAGCCTGAGCATATAAATATTGCAAATCTGGGTGATGCGAAGCGATACCGTATTGCCGTTTTAAAAGACAATTACAGTCATATTTATTTAGCAGAACATGGTTTTAATGAAAAAAACCAACTCATCTTATTAAATAGTTTTGACAACATATACGATATATTAAAAAGCCGTCGTAATAGTATCGATTTAGTGGTGCTCAGCGATGAACAATTTAACTTCGCGCTCCAGCAAGACCCCTCACTCTCGTCATTAAAACCTGTTTATGAAATCCCAGTGGGAAGCCAAGAATTGTATTTTGCTTGCAATAAAAATATCAACAATTCAACCTTGGAAAAATTAACCAACGCCTTTGCATTTGACGATAAAAAATAGCACTTGTTGATTGCATTAAAGTCGCTATAATCAGCTGCTTTTTGACCATTCTTGCAAAAGTGTAACGTCTAAAAAGTACTGTGTATTCAAAAGATTGAATGCGATTCTATATTTAGGAGCTGCAATGAGTGATTTACTCATTATTATGTTATTAATTTTGATTAGTGCGTTATTTGCGATGAGTGAGATAGCCATCGCTGCATCACGCAAGATCAAATTGCGCGTTATGGTTGATGAAGGTAGTAAAAAAGCGCAGGCGGTTTTAACACTGCAAGAGCAACCAGGTGCTTTTTTTGCGATGATTCAAATTGCGCTGAACGCTATAGCGATTTTAGGCGGGATAGTGGGTGAGCAAGCCTTATCACCTTACATTGAACAAATTTTGGTCATGGTCTACCAAGGGCCGTTGCTTAGTCAGATAAGCTTTTTAATCTCGTTTTTTTGTATTACGTCGCTCTTTATCTTATTTGCAGACTTGCTACCAAAACGTTTGGCGATGATCATGCCGGAAGTGGTCGCAGTGAATGTTGTTTCAATCATGCGCTGGGTAACTTTTGCGCTAACACCGTTTGTGATGTTTTTTAATGGCACCACTAATTTTATTCTGCGTGCTTTTAAAGTGCCGGCAGAACGAGAAGACATTGTAACCACAGAAGACATTGTTGCCATGATGGATGCAGGTGCTGAATACGGAAGTTTACAGCAGCAAGAGTATGAGATTATTGGTAATGTATTTGACTTAGAAGCTCGCTTTTTATCGAGTGTGATGACACCGCGAGATCAAATTGTGTTTTTCGATGTGAAAGCCGCTGCGGATGATGTCGCTACAAAAATTATTGAACACCCACACAATCACTTTTTAGTGTGCGATGGCAGTTTAGATAAATTAATTGGTTCGGTCGAATCAAAAGATATTTTGCGTAAGGTACTCAAAGGCCAAAATGCTGACATAGATGAGGAACTGATCAATAAGGATATCTTTTATTTACCTGAAACCCTCAGTTTGTCAGAAGCGTTAAATACTTTTAAAACCGCCGCTGAGCCGTTTGCTGTTGTTGTTAATGAATACGCATTAATGGTTGGCATCGTCACGGTAAAAGATCTTATGAAAGGCTTTATGGGAGACTTAATATCTCACCAAGGTGAGGAGCTTATCATCAAGCGTGATGCAAATTCGTGGCTGGTGGACGGACTTACGCCAGTGGTTGAGCTGGCAAAAGTACTTGAGCTTGAAGATTTTCCTGATCAATCTCATTTTGAAACTGTTGCGGGTTTTTTAATTTACACAATGAAACGTTTGCCTAAGCGCGCTGAGTTTATTCATTATGGCGGCTATAAATTTGAAGTTGTGGATGTTGAAGGGGTGAAAGTAGAGCAGTTACTTGTTTCTCGATTATCATCCAGTGAAGGCGCATAAGCGCCTTTTCCTTTCATTTAAAGTGGCATTAATTGTCTGTATACTGAGGCAGTTTATTATAATATAAGACTTTCTATGTGCCTTTTTAAAATTGTTTATGGTGCCTTTCGTGCTGCACTGCTTGTTTTTTTCTTACTATTATCTTTTTTTAGTTTTGCAGTAAAACCTACTAACCAAACTCTTGTTATGGTCGGGGGCGAGCTGGCTATGTGTTCAAGTGCAAATAGTCAACACTGTATAAGTGAAGAGGCAATTTCAGGTAAGCAATCAAGGTTGTTCAAAATTACCCGTGAAGCAATCAAAACCGTTAATCAATCGTGGCCGACTAATAATAAAGCGAATAAAAAAGCGGTTAATACCCTATTAAATACACTTGTAGACACTCATTCTAAATCAATGCGTAAAACGCAGTTACTGTGGGCATGGCGTGATACCAATAATGAGCTATTAAGTGTTTTACATGTCAGCGAATTCAACTATGTGTTAGATATGCTAGAGATTGCCGTCGTCGATCAGCAGCAAAATAGAATAAAAGAACGTGTGTTTCCTGCCTATAATGTGGAGTCTTCAAGCACTGATATCCTTGACTTTGTTGCTGCGAGTATAAAAGTAAACAGCCAAACCCCGAAGGTTTTGGTGATCACTGCATCTAGCCGCGATCCTTATGCGAGTGCTGATTATTATGAGTCATTACTTAATCATAAAGGTATTCAAGCAGAGTGGTTACCTTTAACGCCCGCGTCAGCGTATGCCCTTGTTAATGATAAGTGTAATGAACTCAATACATTGCGCCAAACCGAAATGCACTTATTTAATCGAGAAAAGGTGTATAGAGATAGAACCGACACCGAACTGGCCTTTTGCCAGCAAGGTATTAATGCATTACATAAGCAGTTAAACACGGCCACCGCGGTGATATTTAACGACGGTGACCAAGCACTTGCTCAGCAGGTATTATTTACTCGTTCTGGCGAGCCTTATCCGTGGTTTACAAAACTTCAATCACGCCCTGTTATCATGGGGGTGGGCAGTGGCAGTATCTTACAAAACGGTGGAGTTTCTGCACAAGGGAAAAAATCGGTGATGGTTTTGCAAGGTGACAGTCTGTCTGCTCTTAGGCAAGGTGGCACGAACTATGACTGCATTGGTTGTGAAATGAAAGAAGCGAGTGACGTTTTAGTTTATTCAACTAAAAGTGGCCTTGCGACATTTGACTATGGCACTGTTGATAGCCATTTTAGTGAACGTAACAGAACAATGCGCTTGGCTAGATTACTTGCCGACACAGGACAAAAATATGGCTTTGGGATTGACGAAACAACGGCCTTAGTGTCGATTCGCTCAGCAGACACAGCCTTAATGACCGTCATAGGTAAAAATGGCGTTGTTCATATTGAGTCAGCGGGGAAGCTGAGCGGCAAACTCAGTTATTGGCCGGCAGGCGCAGTTATTGATGTCACTGACAAGGGCTTTAGTTTTGCTAAACGCAGTGTTGATAATGCCTTGCCAAGTATGACAATTCCTCCGTTACCACTGCAACGATTTGGCGGTATTTTCAGTGAAGCCAAACTCCGTTCATTACTGCAAGCCATGTGTTTAACACAAGAACAACAGGCGGTTGCTCAACAAGATGAGTTTTTACTTAACTTAGATGCTACAGAGCAAACTCATTACTATCGAATTAACAAAAGTCGCTCTGGTTGCGGCGTCGAAAACCTTTCATTTAAAGTTAAAACGTTTAATTAATCACTAAAATGCACAGAAGCTTAGCCTATTTTCATGTTTAGAAAATGGGCTAAGGTCTTACTTTATAATTACAAAATTCAACATAATCAGTATGTTATTTTTTCTTACGTTTAACTAAGTCGCACAGCTATCTAGCACGTTTATTTAATTCTTCTACACATCGTTTTAAACACACTAAAGACATTCTCATTGATGTAAGTCATACGCGTAATGATTAAATTTAAGCTAACCTGTAATGAAAAGAGCTGAGTGGTTGATAATGCGATGAAAAAATTACTGTTATTAACGAGCGGGGGAGATTGTCCAGGACTCAATGGGGTGATCCGTGCCATTGTAAAAGCGGCTGCACATGATGGAAACTGGCAAGTCTATGGCAGTCGACGCGCTTACTGTGGAGTGTTAGAGACACCGCACGATATTATTCATCTTTCTGATGACGTTGTTGCTGGGATACATGTTCGTGGTGGTACTATTTTAGAGACGGTTAATAAAGGCAACCCTATTGCATTCCCGACAGACATAAAGGGTAAGCGTGTGTTGGTCGACCGATCCAATGAATTAATCAACGTAATTAGCGAACTAGGCTTTGATGCGGTTATTAATATTGGCGGTGATGGGTCCCACAGAGTGTCTCAGCATTTATATGAACGCGGGTTAAACATAATTGGTGTACCAAAAACCATTGATAATGATTTGTTTGGCACTGATTACACCATAGGTTTTCAAACTGCGGTAGACACCGCAACCGAAGCTATCGATCGGTTAATCCCGACAGCTCAAAGTCATAATCGCGTTATTATTACAGAAGTCATGGGGCGAGATGCAGGCTGGATTTGCTTACATTCGGCAATCGCAGCAGGCGCAGAAGTTGCGCTTCTTCCCGAAATTCCTTATTGCATAGAGACGATTATTAACAAGCTACAGACTCGTTTCGATAACGGGCATGGCTTCGCTAATATCGTAATTTCTGAGGGTGCAAAACCAATTGAAGGTGAAGTTGTGAGTCACCAGTCTACTGAATTTGGCTACGAAAACCCTGTATTAGGAGGCATTGCAGAGCAATTGGCAATGCGTATTAAAGCGCAACTCCCGTTAGATGTTCGTGTGACTGTTTTGGGTCATATTCAACGAGGTGGTACCCCTAATTCATTTGATAGGGTGCTTGGTGCAGAATATGGAGTATTGGCTTTTGAGCTTGTTAAACAAGGTAAATTTGGTTTAATACCGGTTCATAAAAATGGTGAAATTAAACCAATCAGTTTAAAAGAAGCAACATCACAGTATCGGGCTATTCCGCTTGAGCATGTACTTATTAAAACAGCCAGAAGTATGGGCATATGCTTAGGTGATACCTAGGAAAATGGCGTGTTCATAAGCCGTGACTTATTTCACTAAATGCTGATTCTAAAATTGTTGTTTTAGCTTTGTTCAAAATTCATCCTACAAAGCAAGGGTTTTATTTAATGTAAATTAATTTAAAGAGGGTTGATCTGTGTCAATTTTAGTTTAGAATGATCGTTCATTCTAAACTAAGGGTATAAACATGCACCGCTCTCGCATTCCATTTTTTGCAGTGTCAGCACTGGCTGCCGCTGTGCTTTTATCAGGCTGTGGCCAATCAGAACCAGCTCAAGGGCAGATGCAGGCAGCTCAGGCTGTTCCTGTGGGTGTTATTGAGATGCAAAGTAAACCGCTTACGCTAACAAAAGAGTTACCGGGTCGCGTGTCTGCATCACGTATCGCAGAAATCCGTCCACAGGTGAATGGTATTATTCAATCACGCTTATTTGTTGAAGGGGCGGAGGTTGAAAAAGGTCAGGCACTTTATCAAATTGACCCCTCTACATTTGAAGCCCAAGTTGCAACCAGTAAAGCGGCTATTACTAAAGCTGAGGCGAGTATTTCAAACGCAAAAGCGAAGTCTGAACGTTATAAAGAGCTACTCAGTATTAAAGCCGTTAGTCAACAAGACTTTGATGAAGCCGATGCTGCTTACAAAGGAGCAAAAGCCGACTTACTAACAGCACAAGCACAATTAAAAACGGCTCAAATTAATTTAAATTACAGCAAAGTTTTAGCGCCTATCAGTGGTCAAATTGGTAAATCAAATGTCACCGCAGGTGCGCTTGTCAGTGCAAACCAAGCAACTGCTTTAGCGACGATTACGCAACTTGATCCGATTTTTGTTGATTTAACACAATCAAGCAGTGAACTTACTCGTCTTAAAAAAGCGATTGCTGCAGGTGAGCTTGATAAAGATGCCGCACTGCACTCTAACGTTGAGCTAAAAATGGAAGACGGAAGTACCTATCAACACAAAGGGGTGCTTAAATTTTCAGAAGTAACCGTTGACCCAAGCACGGGGTCAGTGACCTTGCGTGCAGAATTTCCTAACCCAGAAAAGCTTTTACTCCCAGGTATGTATGTTCGCGCAGTTGTTGTTGAAGGCGTTAAAAGTGATGCAATCTTAGCACCGCAACGAGGTGTTAGCCGCAATACAAAAGGTGAGCCGACAGCGATGGTGGTGAGTAAAGATAACACTGTAGAAGCTCGCGTGCTTAAAACAGACCGCACGGTCGGTTCAAACTGGTTAGTGACTGAGGGACTAAATAACGGCGATAAGCTCATTGTGGAAGGCTTACAAAAAATTCGCCCAGGTGCACCAGTCAATCCAATGCCTGCTGAAACAACAGCAAACAGCCAGTAACGGAGAATCTACATGTCACGATTTTTTATTGATCGGCCTATTTTTGCATGGGTACTTGCCATCGTTGTGATGCTGGCAGGTATTCTTGCAATAAAAAGTTTGCCGGTTGCGCAGTATCCATCAATAGCGCCACCTGCCATTAGCATTCAAGCCAATTACCCAGGTGCGTCTGCCCGTACATTAGAAGATACGGTTACCCAGGTTATAGAACAAAAGATGAAAGGGCTTGATGGCTTGTTGTATATGTCATCAACATCGGAGTCTAATGGTTCAGCAACACTTACATTGACTTTTAGCGCTGATACAGACCCTGATATCGCCCAAGTACAAGTACAAAACAAACTGTCACTTGCAACGCCACTGTTACCTGAAGAAGTTCAGCGCCAAGGTGTGTCTGTTGCGAAATCGGCACGTAACTTCTTAATGGTTGTCGGTTTTGTTTCTGAAGACGGCAGTATGAATAATATCGACATTGGTGATTATGTTTCATCAAATGTGCTCGATATTATCTCGCGTGTTAATGGCGTAGGTGAGGTTCAGTTATTTGGTTCTCAATATGCAATGCGCATTTGGCTTGACCCATCAAAACTACAAAAATATGCATTAACACCGGCAGATATCAGTGCAGCAATTAGTGCTCAAAATGCACAAGTATCTGCGGGTCAGCTTGGGGCATTACCTGCAGTAGATGGCCAGCAATTAAATGCGACCGTAACGGCACAAAGCCGCCTTCAAACGCCAGAGCAATTTAGAGATATATTCGTTAAAACGAATCCTGATGGTTCAGTTGTGCGCCTAAGCGATGTAGCAAAGGTTGAATTAGGCGGTGAAAACTATGGTGTGGTTGCGCGTTTTAACGGTAAACCAGCATCGGGTTTAGGGGTAAAGCTAGCCAGTGGTGCAAACGCACTTGATACTGCTGATGGTGTTAAAGCGGCACTTGCTGAGCTTGAACCTTTCTTTCCTGAGGGGTTAACGACTGTTGTACCGTATGACACAACGCCTTTTGTCTCTTTATCAATCGAAAAAGTGGTTAGTACGCTAATTGAAGCCGTGGTTTTGGTGTTCTTAGTTATGTATTTATTCTTACAGAACTTTAGAGCGACACTTATTCCTACAATCGCTGTTCCGGTTGTATTACTGGGTACCTTTGCGATATTACAAGTATTTGGTTATTCAATTAATACCTTAACCATGTTCGCGATGGTGTTAGCGATAGGCTTACTTGTTGATGATGCTATCGTTGTCGTTGAAAACGTGGAACGTGTAATGACAGAAGAAAACCTGTCACCGCTTGAAGCAACACGTAAATCAATGGATGAAATTAAAGGGGCCTTGGTGGGGATTGCCATGGTGCTTTCTGCGGTATTCGTTCCTATGGCTTTCTTTGCAGGATCGACGGGCGTTATTTATCGTCAATTCTCAATTACGCTTGTAACAGCAATGAGCTTGTCGGTATTAGTGGCACTTATTCTTACACCAGCACTGTGTGCGACAATGCTAAAGCCAAGCCATGTACACAATGATAAATCACTATTTGGTCGTTTCTTTTTAGGCTTCAACCGAGGTTTCGATAAAACCAATGCGGGTGCGCAAGGGTTTGTTGCACGCATGATTAAGCACAGTAAACGTTACTTACTTTGCTATGGTTTGATTGTCGGCGGCATGGTGTATATTTTCTCGCAATTACCGTCTGCTTTCTTACCAGATGAAGACCAAGGTATATTGTTTAACCAAGTAAGCTTGCCAGCAGGCTCAACCACGGAACAAACGTTAAAAGTGGTTGAAAAAATGGAGCATCACTTCTTGGAAGATCAATCTGATGCAGTGAAATCTATCTTTACAGTCACAGGTTTTAGCTTTGCGGGATCTGGTCAAAATGCAGCGATTGGCTTTGTTGGTTTAAAACACTGGGATGAACGTCAACGTCCTGATTTATCAGTGGGCGCTGTTGCGGGTAAAGCGATGGGATACTTCTCAACAATTAAAGAAGCGTTTGTGTTCGCATTTCCACCTCCTGCAGTTGTAGAACTTGGTACAGCAAACGGCTTTACCTTATTTTTACAAGACCGCGTAGGGCTTGGCCATGATAAGTTACTTGAAGCACGCAATATGTTTTTAGGCATGGCGGCTAAAAACCCGGTGCTTTCAGGTGTTCGCCCTAATGGCCAAGAAGATAAACCAGAACTTGAACTGGATATTGATTTAGCTAAAGCAGAAGCGCTTGGCTTAACACAAACTGACATTAACAACACGTTATCAACGGCGTGGGGTAGTCGCTATGTAAATGACTTTATTGACCGTGGTCGTGTGAAAAAAGTGTATTTGCAGGGGACTCCAGAATCACGCATGGTGCCCGAAGACCTCGATAAATGGTATGTGCGCAATGCAAACGGCGATATGGTGCCATTCACTGCATTTGCCCATTCATATTGGACTTATGGCTCACCACGCTTAGAGCGTTATAACGGCTTCTCGGCGATGGAGATTCAAGGTGCCGCTGCGCCAGGTTACAGTACAGGGCAGGCAATGGTTGAGGTTGAAAAAATAGTGAAACAGCTTCCTTCAGGTGTGGCATTTGAGTGGACCGGTATATCGTATGAAGAGCGTTTAAGTGGGGGTCAGGCACCGTTACTTTATGCATTGTCATTGCTGGTTGTATTTTTATGTCTTGCGGCATTATATGAAAGTTGGTCTGTGCCGGCAGCGGTGATGCTTATTGTTCCACTGGGTGTCTTTGGTGCGGGTGTAGCGTCATTTGTGTTTAATTTATCAAACGACATTTACTTGCAAGTTGGCTTATTAACAACCATAGGTTTAGCCTCTAAGAATGCGATTTTAATTGTTGAATTTGCGATTCATAAAATGGACGAAGGTATGAAGCTTGTTGATGCTGCAATTGCTGCTATTCGCTTACGTTTACGCCCAATCTTTATGACGTCAATGGCGTTCGTATGCGGTGTTTTACCGCTTGCGATAGCATCAAGTGCAGGCTCGGGAGCTCAAAATGCACTCGGTATTGCAGTGATTGGGGGCACGCTTGCTTCATCAACAATCGTGGTGTTATTCGTTCCGTTATTCTTTGTGTTAGTTCGTCGCGTATTTCCCGGCAAACAAAAAGTGAATAGTGAGGAGCAAGCATAATGAAACTTAAACTGGTCTCTATTTCAGTCGCTACGTTAGTGCTTTCGGCCTGTAATATGGCTCCTGACCTTGAACAGCGTGAATTACCTGTTGCACCACACTATGCAGATGAAACCAATGCGGGAAATATTAATGACCTGCATTGGCAAGCATTCTTTAGTAACGCGCAATTACAACAGTTAATTGAATTAACGCTCGAACATAACAAAGACATAAAAACGGCTGCACTTAATGTGCAGCAGGTGAGAGCGATGTATCAAATTGAGGATTCAAATCTGTATCCAAGTATCGATTTGAATGCATCGGGTACACGTCAACGTTTACCCGGGAGCCTAACGGGCACCGGTGAGGCAGCTATCAGTGAGAACTATTCTGCTACCGTGGGGTTAACCGCGTATGAGCTCGACCTTTGGGGAAAGGTTCGTAATCAATCTGAACAAGCTTTGCAAAATCTTTATTCTGCTGAGTATAGTTTATCCAGTGTTCGTATCAGCTTAATTTCTGAGCTGGTTAATGCATGGCTAAATTACGCAACGGATAAAGCACTGTTAGAGCTTGCTAATGACACATTAAAGTCGCAGCAAGAGTCACTTGCGCTTACGCGTAAAACATTTGCGCTTGGTGCAGCATCACAACTTACGTTATCGCAGCTAGAAAGTACGGTTGCGAGAGCGAAAGTAGATATAGCGAATTACCAGCGTTTACTTAAGCGTGATAAAAATGCGTTAGATTTTTTGGTCGGCCAATCAGTCAATGTCGATTTATTGCCTAAGCAAAGTATCGATACTGTACTTAGTATGCCTGAGGTGCCGGTTGGTTTACCGTCGGAGTTGTTAACGCAACGTCCTGACATTAAAGCTGCTGAACATGATTTACGTGCTGCAAATGCGAATATTGGTGTTGCTAAAGCGGCTTTTTACCCAAGTATTAGCTTAACAGCCAATGCGGGGACGGCATCAGCAGATTTAAACAATTTATTTGATGCAGGCTCGGGCACGTGGAGCTTTGTGCCTTCTATTAATTTGCCTATCTTTAATATGGGTCGTAACCAAGCAAATTTAGAGGTGGCTGAAACGCAGCAAAAAGTGGCCTTAACGCGTTATGAGCAAACAATTCAACAGGCATTTAAAGAAGTGTCTGACGCATTAGCAGACCGTCAAGGTTATAAGCAACAATTAGCAGCGCTAAATGACCTTTACCAAAGCAATGAGCTGTCTTTTACCTTATCGGATGCACGCTTTCAAAAAGGGGCTGATAGCTATTTGCAGGTACTCGATGCGCAGCGCAATTGGTACAGTGCGGGCCAGCAGTTAATTATGGGTAAGCAAGCGTATCTTGCAAGCCAAATTAATTTGTATAAGGCCCTTGGCGGTGGTTGGAATGCACAAGGTGCTGTTCAATAAGCCAGCAATTGCATAGTTTATTTAAGGATTTACACGATCTTAGTTGTTTTGCTTTAGCGCTATGATTAAGATCATGTAAACCTTGTTTAAATTATAGTTAACTATACGGGCGAATAGTGTGGAGAAAACATGACGCAAAAAACCAAAAGACACAGCGATCCTGCACTCGCAGAAGCTAGACGTAATCAAGTTCTTTGTGCTGCGGCAGATTGTTTTCGTCGCAAAGGTTATCATGGCGCTGGTATGGCTGAAATATCGAAAACAGCCGGTATGAGTGCAGGCCATATTTATAACTATTTTGCCAGTAAAGAAGCCATCATTGAGTCTATTGTCGAACGTGACATGGAAGAAATGTTCTCAATCTTTAGAGAGTTTGCAGACAAGCCAGGAGACCGTGTTTCGGTGTTATTGGATGGCCTTAATAGAGGAGTAGAGCGACACACAGATTTAAATCAAGGCGCCCTTGATTTAGAAATGCTTGCTGAAGCTGCACGCAACGAGAAAATTGCAAACCTTTTAAGAGAATCTGATGCTCATGCGCGTGATTCAATGCGCGAATTATTAATTGGTGAACGAGGTCCTTTACAAGGCACTGCACTGGATGAAATAAACGCACGCATCGAAGTCATGTTTTCAGTGATGGGCGGGTTGTTATTACGCAAAATGCTTAACCCTTCATTAGATACCGAGCAGTTAATAAAGGCATTAAGGCCTACCATGCAGACCTTATTATTGCCTTTCGAATAAAGGCATTTAGCCTTTATTCTGGTTTTTAAAAACGCTCAATTGACCACTGTAAGGCAATAACAGCAATGGTTAATGAGCCCGCGGGCATCAGCCATTTACGATACCAATCACGATTCCTTAGACTGATTAATACCGGTAAACAGATAGCAAGTATCACAAGCTGACCTACTTCAACGCCTAAATTGAATGCCAGTATGCTCATTAATTGATAATCGCTTGATAAACCCAGTTCCCCTAGAACACTGGCAAAGCCCATTCCATGTAATAAACCAAATGCAAAAGTCACCCAGCCTAATCGAACGATTAATGGCCATATATTGTTTAACGCTGCAAAGAGAACAGAGAGCGCAATACCTAATTCAACCCAACGACTATTGGGTGACACTAATTCAAGGGCCGTGGCTGTCAAAGTAATGGAATGAGCAAGCGTAAATGCGGTGACTATCCAAGCTGTGCCGACGGCAATTTTTTTCTTTGATTGGATCCCTTGCCACGTATTTTTGTCTCTCACAAGTACGCAGGTTAAAAGCAACGCCACTAAAAATAAAATATGATCAACACCCATCCAAATATGCAAAATACCTTGATACACATATTCAACAAATGTTTGACCATAACTTGTTTGAGAGAAATTAAGCGTTTGTTGCTGATTATTCCGACTAAACACTCGACTTGTGTTATTGATTGCTGCGATGGCTTTGTGATTAGCATCAATCTGCATTATTGCATTGTAGCTGAGCGTCAGTGCTGATTGTTCAGGACAGTAAATTTGTAGCGGTACATCGATATACGCTTGGTTAAAGTGGTTATCAAGTTTAAGTGACCCCTCAGCGCTTACCGTACAGGTAGCACCTGCTTGCTGAGCCGTAATATGATTAAGTAAGTACGACGCTATTGCAGCCTGTTTTGCGCTAATTTCCTGCCAAATAATCACGTTATCTTGGTTTAAATCAAATGGAATAGCTTGCTCTATGTCTGCAACTGCAACTTGCCACGAGCCTGATAAAGACACGGTGTCGTTGCTGTCGTTTTGTAAGTTAATGTACGCTGTACTTAGTTGGTGAGCAGACACATTAAAACTAGTAACAACGATTAAGAATGCAATTAAAATTATGTTTTTCATCGTGGTTATGTTCCTAATCGATATCGTTTGCTAATTTGAGTAACTGCTTATCGCTGTCCATTTTCGCGTGTTTCCAGTTAATATTTGCCCAATAGCGTGCTTTAGACTGATTTTCTTCAATTGTTAAATAGTACCAAGTAAGATCGCTGGCATGAAATAGATCTTGGCGTAATTCTCTTAAAATAATGCGCTCTTTTAATTTGAGTCGCCATTTATTCGATTGATTATCGACCTTATTTTTTTCTGCCTGTGCAAGACGCAGCAAAATGGCATCTTCAAGGTTGGCGCTATCGTCTAATAATGCACTCAGAGTCGATAATACGGTATCTAGATTATTCATTGCCAAGTGTGCATCAGCCCATAACACCACCAAACTCACTGGTGAGTTTTTTAAATTCACAGTCGCAAGATAATCAATTGTTTGCTCAGGCTTATTTAATCTAAAAGCCATCTCGGCAAGTACATGGCGGGTATTTAGACTCATCGTCTCTTTGCGAGCGATCTTTTTTAATGCCTGAAAACTTTCTTCAAGCTTACCCGTTTGACTTTGTGCATCTAAACTACATGTGGTCACAGTTTCAATACTTGCATGGCCAATTAAGTTTAAGCACTCAGACTTTGCGTCGTCGAACTTACCTTGCACCATTAATATGTTTGCTGTTAATAATGCGGCATTCACATGATGAGGACTTAGCTCTTTTACTCTGGCTAAAAAGGCTAAAGCCTCGTCAAATTGATGCTCGCGTTGTAGTACACGCGCGTAATAATAAAGAATTTCGGGATCGTCGCTTGTATTGACTTGCTGTTCTAAGTAGCGTTTTAGGAGCCCTTGCTTACTTTCTGTTTGGCCCGCGTATTGTGTTTGTTCAAATAACGTTGCAAGCTCTTGAAGTGTCAGGGTAGCAGCAAGAGGGGTGCTTGATGTGGCAATAACGTCGTTATCGTTTGGAATGTAAGGTTCTGCGTGAGCGAATGTGTTTACAAAAATAAACGACCAGATTAAATATTTCATTGTTGCTCCTTATAAAAGCCATCCATGGCCAAATTTCTAAACCTTAGTTTCCAGTAACTAAATCATCGAAGTTTGCTTCAGCACCGGTGTTTAAGAACACACGACCATTGAGGCGTAATGGTTCGTCAGAAGCAGCTTGATTAAATGCAGCACGGCCAATAGCAGCAAAATCAACCTGTAATGCTTCAATGGTAATACTGACAGTGGCAGTTACTTGGCTGTTTACACCGTCACTGACAGCAAATTCGAAGCTATCAGCGCCGGTGGTCTCTGCATTAGGGGTATAGGTATAGCTGCCATCACTTTGCACAACCACACTGCCTAATGTGGGCTCTGATACAAGACTGTAAGTAAGAGCATCACCTTCAGGGTCAGAGCCCTCTAGCATGTCTTCGATAACAACCTCTGTTTGCGTTGTTACCATTGCATCAGTTGCACTGGGTGCCTTGTTAACTGGAACAGGCTTCATATCATCTTTGTCATCATTATCACTGTCATTACAGCCTGCAAGAACACCAGCCATAATCATCAGTGTGATTGTAGAGCGTTTTAAATTACGCATCGTAGCTCTCCTTATTTAGAACCAGCAATTGGAGTCGCAAGGTATGGGAAGCTCGCATCCATCATGGTTGCATCTAAAGGGGCACCATCTGTGAACGGTACATTACCTACACTCGCATCGTCTGATGTACATAAGCCTAAGTCGGTGTCAGTGCCATTTACTGGGATTGGGTAACACAAGCGGCCCATTACGACACGCAGTGCAATATCAACCACGTCATCACCTGGACGGCGACCATTAGGGAAACCTGCAAGGTCATCGCCCGCAACACCAAATGCTGATTGTTCAGTTTGCGGTGTTGCCGCAATCGCTGTATTTAGACGCAGCATTTCAGACGGTGTGACTGTGGCTAGTTGGTTTACACCTGGGAAGCCAGTTAAAAATGCAGTGACTAAATCATTACGAGGGAAATTAGTCGGCGCGAGTGTTTCAATATTTGTGCCTAAGGTGCTGTTCACGGCATCTTTAAATAAGATGTTAAGCAGCTCAGGCAGTGATGGATGCGTTACATAATCAGCAAATTGACCATCGTCAGCAGGTGCTGAGGTAGAGAAGGTGTCTTTGTCTTTTAAGCCAATAACAAGTTCATTAACCAGTGGGCTACCCAAACGTGATACTTGAGTTAATGCACCACCGTTAACCGCTGTTTTAGCAAATGACGCATTTGGATTTAAAATACGCGCTTGCGGAAGACTTGCTGTTGTCCAGCTACCAATCGTGCCATTACCTTCACCTGTCACACAGGCTTTAGGTACTTCAACAGCAATGGCTGTCACATTTTTCATTGCTAGGTCGTCATTATCAGCTGATTGTGTGATGCCACCAGGAAAACCACCGCCATCACCAGCACCCGGAGCACTATCACCTTCGACAGGGACATAATTTACAAGGTCAAAAGTTTTACCTAGGTTAACAACAAATGGGTCTTTACGTTGACCTACAAACACTTTACCCATACCGTCGCAGCCTGGGATTGCCACGCTGTAAATGTACTGGTCAGCGTATTCTTTGTAAGCACTCATTGAAGAGAATGTTTTGTTACCAATGTAATCAAGCGGTTTGTAAAATTCATTACTGCTATTCATTGAATTTGTTAGCATTGTTTTAGAGCCAGTACGTTGTGGGCCTTTTACAATGCTCACTGTATATGACTCGCTAAAGTTAACCGCTGCATTATTACCGGCCGCTACACCGCCGACATTCTTTAATGGCACTGCAATCGTGCGTTGATTGCCTTCTGGGCCGACTGTTAAAGCAACACCCATGTTGTCATTAGGTAACATGCTTTTGAAATTAAAAGCAAAGGTCATATCTTCGACAGCATCGCCGTCATTATCGATATGAATGCTGTAGGTTGCATCTGGGTCCATCGCAAAATAATTTGGACCGCCGTAAGCATCTTGAAGTGGAATATAGTTTGCGATGAACGTGACATAATCGCCACGGCCTTCTTCGTAACTATTAAACGCGTAAAAGTCTGTTGAGTCTAATGTTGGGAAGCGTGTGATGTTCGGTGCTTCTCGGTGACTAGATGCCTCTGTAGGCAAGCTGAACAGGGTACTACATACTACAATAGCAATTAGAGATGGAGTTACGTTCTTCATGACTTTTTCCTTAGTTTTAAAATTAAGTCATAGTGAAATACGGGCGAAGAATTTAATTGGATGCAATAATTTGAAAATTTTTTAACAAAAATGCAAAAAGCCGTGCAATGCACAGCTTTTAGATTTAAAGAATAACCAATTCGGTGGTGTATAAAACCTCGGTTGGGGAGCCATTAGGCGATCCTCCCAAGGGTTCTAAGCTAACAGCCAGGAGTGCAATGTCATTCGCATTAAATTGGGCATTTTTAGGTAGCTCAATTCGGCCTGACTTGGGCAGTAGACCTAAGGATATGGGCGCTTCTTGCCCTTTTAAAATCATCCATAACTCATAATCTTTGTCTGTGCGTGGTATAAGTGCTGTCGATGCTTTAATTGCAAGGCTGTCGTCTTGGACATCAATAAACCAAAGTGCAGATTCGGCTTGATTCTTAAAAAGTGCAATTTGTTGCGCTTGCGATGTAACCGACTCATGAGGCTGCCAAATAATAAGCGCAAGGACAATACTCGCAGCGGTGGCAATAAGCGACCATGCTTGTAGTATCGTTGAGCGTGGCTTTTTGGTTTTTAATTGCAAAGGCACAACGTTGGGGTCGATACGACTGGCAATTTTTTCCCATACGGCTTCATCGGGTGGCACAGACTCAATTGAACTTGCTAAGTTATTGAGATGTTGCTCCCACATCCATGTTGCTTCTCTTGCACGGGTAGAGGTTAACATTAAACGAGCAAAACGGTCGCGAGCGGGGCCTCTTAATGTCCCAAGAACATACTCGGCTGCTAACATATCAATAAGTGTTTGGTTTTCATAATTCATAACGTTAGGCACCTTTGTAGTTGTTGTAACCCACGTCTGATCCAGCTTTTAACTGTGCCAAGAGGGGATGCAATGTGATCAACAAGCTCGTGATGAGTCAACCCTTTATAATAAGCCAAGTGAATTACTTGTCTTTGCTGTGGATCAAGTTGTTCGATACAGTCGACCAACTTTGAATCATCTTCGTAAGCAACTTGAATAGACGTTAAATCTTCTTGTTCTTGCTCATCAGTTAAGCTCTGTTCTTTACGCACTTTGTGGTGGCGTAATAAATCGAGGCAACGGTATCTGACTATGCTTATCATCCATGACATAACAGCCCCTTTTGATACTTGATAGTCACTGGCATTGTGCCAAATTTTTACAAAGGCATCTTGCAATACTTCTTCAGCCTGAGCCCGATTACCCAGCATTTTTAAGCTAATGGCAAATAACTTAGCGCTAGTTGATTTGTACAAACTTGCAAAGGCATTTTTGTCACCTTTCGCTGTTGCACTCAGTAACGCTAATAGTTGATCGTTGTCCATAAAGTTCCTGTTTTTCTTGTTGTATAGAAGTAACGGTTTACTCACCGGTTTAGATGCACGAAACATTATTTTTAGAAAAAAGGATGTGAAATCAATGTTAACCCACCTCTTTTCTATTAATTAGGTTAGCAGGGATGTGCTTATTGGCAAATTTATAGGTTTCAAGTTATTCATAATGTGTAAGTTATTCATATGTTATTGAAAAAATGTCCTAAACTTATTTATATATAAATAGTAAATCTGCTAAGTTATTGATTTAAGGTATATCAAAAGGCGTGGTGTACTTTAAACTCTGGAGTGAAACTTGCTATGTATAAATAATTACAATAACAAGGAGTGATTATGTGGGCAGCATCAACCTATTTAGTTTTAGCCGTAGCGTTTATTATTGCTGCGTTGCGTGTAGATACGGTGTACTTTGCGCTATTTTTTTATTGGACAGCGCTTTCATTATTATTAGTGAGCGCGGCTTATTTTTTTGATATCGCGCGAATATTCCGTAAACGTGAAAATGGCATTATTCCCATGTATATACGGTGGGCGTTTATTCCATTTTTACTTGGCGCACAACTTTATAACGCGTGGTCTAGAAAACACGATAAAGTGCCGCCACTTCAACAAATAAACGAGCATTTGTTTTTGGCTTGTCGATTATTTCCATCTGACATAGACAGTATGAAAGAAATGGGGATCACAGCCGTTTTAGATGTAACCTGTGAGTTTGATGGCTTAGAATGGTCGTCTACTCAAGAAAATATCCGTTATCTAAATATTCCAGTACTTGATCACAGCGTGCCAACCCGCGCACAATTAAATCAAGCCATTAATTGGATACATCATCAGATTAAAGAAGACAGACGCGTTGTAGTGCATTGTGCATTAGGACGCGGTCGTTCTGTATTTGTTATGGCTGCTTATTTATTGAGTCAAAACAAAGATGCAGATGTGCACACGATACTTGAGCAAATTAAAGAAACACGTGAGACTGCAAATCTTAATAAACGTCAATTACGTCATTTAATAAGACGTCATAAAGCCGGTGATTTATTAATTAAAAATAAAGCTGTACTTATTGCTAACCCTGTATCGGGCACGAAATTATGGGAATCTAAAAATAAACAAATTACCGCCCGATTATCACAGTACTACGATTTAACAGTACACACGACAACGGCCGAAATTAGTGGCATTGATTTAGCAAAAGAGGCCATTAAATCACAGCCCGATGTAATCATTGCATGTGGGGGAGATGGCACTGTGACAGAGGTTGCAAGTGTGTTGGTTGATACCCCCTGTAAATTAGGGATCATTCCATTAGGTACAGCAAATGCGTTAGCGCATGTTTTAATGGGCATTCGGTCAAAAATAATTCCTGTCGAACAAGCCTGTGAGCTCATTATTGAAGGGCAGGCGAGTCGTATTGATACCGCACTGTGTAATGGCGAACGTATGCTATTGCTTGTAGGGATAGGTTTTGAGCAAAAGATGATAGAAAAAGCGCATCGTGATGCAAAAAATGAATCGGGGCAATTGGCCTATTTACAAGGTTTTTGGCACGCGCTCGGCGAGCATGAAGCTCAAGATTACACCGTAAAACTTGATAACAATGAACCGCAGTCAATTCATACCACAAGCCTGATTATCGCCAACGCAGCACCGTTCACCACCCTGCTAGCGCAATCAGCAGGGCAGCCTGATCATAAAGATGGGTTACTAGATGTTAATTGGCTTACCCCAAGTGCAGACTCGAAAGCCAGTACCTTGAGTATTGCTGAGTTGGTTTTTTCAAGCATTACTCAGACAAGTTTTGCAATTAACAGCCATCACACAAATGCTAAGCGTGTCTGTGTTACGGCAGAAAATGAATTAAGCTATGTAATTGATGGCGAGGTGAAAACAGCTGAGGAAATCGTTGTAGAAATATCACCGAAATCGCTTTCGGTGATAATGGCAGAAGAATAATTATTTTTTAATGCTTTTCCACTGGAAAGTTGCCATATCGTCCTCTTGGGTATTGAAAAACGTATCGACATAAAGTTGCTCTACTTTTTCACGTGCCCAAGGCGTTTTACGTAAAAATTTTAAACTTGATTTTACACTGGGATCATTTTGAAAGCAGCGAACATCGACATGCGCAGCGAGGCCTTCCCAGCCAAATTTTTCTTGTAGCTTAGTGACGATATCGGCAAGTTTTACGCCATGCAAAGGATTATTAGGTTGATTATCCATACTAAATCTTAGGTTACTTATTACCGCGCAATAGTAACCTATCTCGTCACTAGATGCTAATTGACACGAATTGTTTTCGCCTGCTTAGGGTAAATAATATCGCCGTTTTCATTCAATCGATACCACATGAGATCACTATTAGACAGATGGTCTGTTTTTGTAGCGCATATAAGCATGCTGTTCGCTACAGCAATAATCGCACCCTCGGTATAGCGTTTATTTTCATACCAGCATACCTTTGCGTTGGTTAATGCACTGTCGCCATCTAGCACCACTAACGGAGTGTCTTTCGCTGTTGCTATATGAGAAAACACTAAAAAAAATAATAAAAAGATTGAGATACGTGTAAGCAAATTTCACCCCGCAGTAGCAGTTTTTAATATCTTCACTAAGCTTAAGTCTATATGCTATAAAAACACAATGATGGAAATAATAAAAAGGTGAACATATGCAATTTGATAAAAATATGATTGACGAATTAACACTCCTCGCTAAATTCCCGCGAAATTCAAAAATGCAAGGTATTAAGATTCATTCTGATGCAGATTCTTCACTGATTGATGCAGCGAAGCGCTTATACGATAAAGGAATTACTGATAGCAGCGATGGAGGCTACCTAACCGATTTAGGTCTTGATTTAATAGAACATGTTACATTGATCCACTCGGCTTTAAAATAGCCACAACTGCTTAGATAAGCCTAAATCCGCCCACATTTAGCCAGTTTATTATTAGTTTTTTGCTAATAGTTAACTGGCAAATTCACTAAACCATACTATCATTCAGTTTTCATTCATTTAAATTCATTTTATTTAAATAAAGGGACTCGTGATGAAAACGAATAAACTCAAACTTGCACTTCTAAGCAGTACAATTACTTTATTATTAGCTGGCTGTGGTTCGGACAATGATGAAAATGAACCTGAAGTCGTCGACACTCCCCCCGTCATTCAACTTGATAGCACTGCGAGTGTAAAAGAGGGTGAAAGCACAGAATTATCAGCAACGGTTACCGATGATAACGCGAGTATTAGCTACAACTGGGTACAAGATTCAGGCCCGAATATTACGCTAACGGGAGCAGACACAAACTCTATCAGCTTTATTGCGCCAGCACTTGATAACGACACAGAAGCTATGTTTACGCTTACGGCTACAGACTCAGCAGGCCAAGCTACATCAAAATCAATTACGGTGAGTTTGTTGAATAATGTTGCCCCTAAGGTCTCTGCAGACTTTGGCTCTGCACAAGAAAAGTCGATGGCGACACTCTCAGTAAATGCGACTGATGACGATGGCAGTATTAGCAGTTATAACTGGGAGCAAACAGCAGGGCCCACAGTTACGTTGAGCAGTGCGACTGAACAACAAGTGTCATTTACTTTACCAAGTGTTGCCGAAGATACCGAGCTTAAATTCAAAGTAACAGTTACAGATGATTCAGGCGATAGTACTGAATTAGAACAAAGTTTCACTATAGCGAGTATCGATAACACGTATACCTTAGCGGGTTCAATTACGGGTGATAAGTTTAGTAATGCGACCGTTAATGCAACTTTACTCGGTACTAATTACACACAAATGAGTGATGCTAACGGTGATTTTACGTTTACGTTTACTGTTGACGATGATGAAACGAATCTGTTTAGTCGTATTAATGCTATATCTGCGACTAATTCGAGTCTTGAATACAGTGCATTTGTTTCCGATTTAACTGCCAATGCCCAAGTACAAGCAGCACCCAAAATTAAGGCTAATTTTGCCCATGGTGATGAAGGCGCTAATACGGTAAGTTTAAGCGCTGTTTCTACGGCGTTAGTTGCGCTTATTACAGCGGCAAATGAGGGGATACCACCGGCTGACCTTGAAAGCTTTTCATTGGTAGAAAAAGGGGTTGATCCAGATGTGTTGATTGAAGCTGCAGCCGTCGTGAAATATGCGACCGAAAATGAAGTGACCCTTCCAGAAGGAACGGAAAATTTAATTGATCTTATTGAAAACCCAGACGCTTATAACGAGTTTGTCGCCGCTGTTGAGCAATCAAACCCAGGCGCAATCGAAAATGAAGTTGCAAAAATAATAGCAGATCCAGAACTAACCCCACCTGTCGATGAATCATCTCTACCTGCTTACTATGTAAGAACATACCCTACAGCAAAAGGGTTCCTTTCACGTGGTGGCCAGCAATACACATTTGAAGAAAACGGTATGGGCAAATATGTTCATAGTAGTGGCGCTGTTAATTACAATTGGGCACTTACTGAAGGTGTGATCACACTTGATTTTACTAGTGGTCAGGGCATTATCGGGTTCCTTTCTGTTGATGTCGGCGTTGCAGGGCTTTCTCAGCAACAAGTTGATGATCTTTTCAATGCAGGGATTTATCAAGTTGAAGTCACCTACTCACCTCAAACAGCGACGCTTAAAAGGATTGTCGAAGGTGAGAGCATTGATAGTTATCGCTTAACAATGTCACAAACGGCTCAAATGACACCTATTTACTTGGGCGAAAATGTGATTGAAACACCTGAATTTAACGTTTCAAATGAATCAGATGTCTCAATGAGAAAGCCATATTCAGGCTCTGACCTTGCGTTTAAAGCTGAAGATATGGGAGGCACTTGGGCAATACAACATTATCAAAGTGATAGTGATGATGGGGTTGTCGGATTTGTTTTAGACCCATACGTTTTTTCTGCTGATAATACGGGTAAATTACAAGATGCAGAGACAGCACTTCAGTGGCAAATCGAAGAAGGTGTGCTTAAAGTTACTTTCCCTGATCAGCGATATCAAGAAAGCCGAATTATTGACCAGTTAAATGGTGATTTACAATTACTGAATGTTGCATACTCCGCAGAGGGCGCTGTTATCGCAACTGAAGTTATGTATGGCTTTAAGGTTGACGAAACGAGTGCAGCCGCCGTTGATGTAACAAATGAGCCCGGCAATTTCTGGCAGACTATGATAAATCAGTGGACAAAAGCAAACTGGAAAGATGGCAAGCTTGAGTTTTATTATGAAGGTAACAGCGATAATGGCTTTAATGTGTTTGGCTTTCAGTTAACAAAAACGGATAGTCGCCGTTTAAATCTAGTCAATGGCACCGAGCAAGATTATACCTTAGATGGCGTAAATGTAGGTTGGATGCAAGAATCTAGAGACGTCACGATTAACTATTTTGGTAATTTTTCATGCAGTGATGATATGTCTAAACCTTGTCGTAAACGTGAATGGGAGATATTAAAATCTCAACCCGGTGTTGCCGGTGAACGATTATACGTAAAAGAAAAAGACTATTATTTGTTAGATGAAAATGGTTGGTACAATAGCCAAGGTGCGCCTTCTTTAGTGATTGCTCCACGGATTAATATCTATGAAACAATTCCTGAAAATTATTGGATGCCAGAGACGATGAAGTCGAGTGGAGCACCTAGCTTGTTTAATACAACCAGCAGTTCAACAAACTATACGATACTTTCACCTAATAAAGATAAATCATCCGTTAACTAATCCTTGCAGCAAAAGGCCCGATTAAATCGGGCCTTTTAATTTATATTGAATCGGGTTGATTCTGCGGGGCTGCATCAATAAATGCATCAAGTGTATTACAGTGTTCATACACTGCGGCGATTTTTGGATATTTTTTCATATCAACGTTAAAACGCAGTGCATTAAATACTTGAGGCACTAAACAGACATCAGCTAAGGTTGGCTCATTCCCTACACAAAAACGATTACCCTCACCTAACATTTTTTCTATGCTGTCGAATCCGACCTCAACCCAATGCTTATACCATGTGTTCTTAGCCTCATCATCGACACCAAGATCATTGGCTAAGTATTTTAAAACGCGTAAGTTATCAATTGGATGAATATCACAGGCTACGGCGTAACAAAGATTACGGATCTGTGCTTTTTGCCATGCATCACCCGTCAGTAAAGGGACTTCTGTATGGGTTTCTTCAAGCCATTCTAAAATAGCTAATGATTGCGCTAAAACCCCGTGATCGGTTTCTAACGCTGGCAAAAGGCCTTGTGGGTTTTTTGCCAAATAGGCGTCGCTTTGCTGTTCCGATTTTAATAGATTTACGGTTACAAGTTCATGATCAATGTTTTTTAAATTAAGGGCGATACGAACGCGGTACGCCGCAGATGAACGAAAATAGCTATAAAGTTTCATTATACGTCCTGTTTACCTGTAAAGTGTTTTTTAATAGTTCGCCAACAATCTGTGTAGTTTGCTTGACGCTCTTTACCTTCAAGGGCATATTTTGTTGGTGAAATAACGTAACGTGATTCAAACATAAATGCGAGTGTATTTTCATAGCGTTGTGGCTGTAAATCTGCATTCGATGCTTTTTCAAATACATCAGCTTCAGGCCCATGTGGTGACATACAATTATGTAGACTTGAGCCGCCCGGTACAAAACCGTGCTCTTTGGCATCGTAAACACCTTCGATTAAGCCCATAAATTCACTCATAATATTGCGATGATAATAGGGTGGGCGGAAAGTGTTTTCTGCTACCATCCATCGTGGAGGGAAAATAGCAAAATCTATATTTGCGACACCCTCAGTGCCTGAAGGTGACGTAAGGACAGTAAAGATTGATGGATCTGGGTGATCATAGCTTACGGTGTTCATGACATTGAAACGCGCTAAATCATATTTATAGGGCGCACTATTACCCGTCCATGCGACCACATCGAGTGGTGAATGACCAATATCACAACGGAACATGTTACCGTTAAATTTCGCAACTAATTCAAAGTGACCTTCGATATCTTCAAATGCAGCAACAGGGTAGTGGAAGTCACGGTCATTAGCGTAACCGTTTGCACCAACTGGACCACGCTCAGGCAATATGTACGCATGGCCATAGTTTTCACAAATATAACCCCGCGCAGTCTCCGTTAATAAATCAACTGCAAACTTAATGCCTCGTGGAATAACGGCAATTTCACCGGCACGCACTGTTAATTTGCCGCACTCAGTTCTAAGCAGTAGTTCGCCTTGTTGAGGAACAAACAACATCTCGCCATCTGCATTGTAAAAGTAACGGTTATCCATAGACTTGTTAGCAACATAAATATGAATACCAATACCTGTTTGTGCATTTGCGCTACCATTTGCCGCCATTGTGACTAGACCGTCGATAAAGTCAGTTGGTTCTGCTGGGATATCTATCGGATCCCAACGTAGCATCGTCGGTGGTGTTGGTACTTCGGTGATTGGTGCAGTGCGAATTAAACCATTATCAATTGCTGTATAGTCGCCTTGAACAACCGAAGGACGAATACGATAAAACCATGTTCTGCGATTATCTGCACGCGGTGCTGTAAAAGCCGTTGTGCTAAATTGCTCAGCGTATAAATCGTAGTTTACTTTTTGTGGGCTGAACTGACCAATTGGTAATGCACCCGGCAGTGCTTCGGTTTCAAATTCATTACCAAAGCCTGTCATATATTGTAATTCGTTGTTATTCATCACTAGACTCCTGAAAGGTTTTAGGTAAGATACTCTCATGTGAGAGTAAATTCAAATAGGATAGAATTTAACTCTGTAAATATTTTTTGACAGTAAAAAAGCCATGACAAAAGAGATGAAAGCGACATTTGATTTAAACAGTTTTCTGCCCTACACACTCAACAATATTGCAACGCAAATGAGTGAACAATTTAGTGAGCTATATCAAAGCCAATTTGACTTAACCGTGCCACAATGGCGCATTATTGCCAATCTAGCCCAATACGGTCAGCTAAGTGCAAAATCGTTATGTGATTTGGCACACATGGATAAGTCTACGGTATCAAGAGCGGTTAAACGCTTATTAGAAAGAGACATTATAAGCGCCCAATCTGATCCACTCGATAAAAGAGCAACCTTACTGTCATTAACACGTGATGGCAGCGATATGGTTGAAAAAATTAGTCCGGTGGCATTAGATTGGCAAGCAGAGATGCTAAAAGACATAAATGAACATGAATATGAAAACTTTATCTCAACGCTGAATAAAGTTTACGATAGCCTCAATAAAAATGTTTAATTCTGTAATCTTAGTGCTGCTACATATTGATTTAGTGAATCGATACGGATATGATAATCGATATCATTTACAATTAGAAATTTGGATGCTCTCCCTATGAAATTAGCGTTAAACACAATGAAGACTTTTGGCCTTAGCCTTGTATTAGCATCAGCATTTATTACGCAACCAGTATTGGCAAATGGCCCAATTGGCGAGCACGTTAATCACCTTAAAGCAAACTTAAAAGATTATTCTGATGATGTTGAGTGGATGATAGCAAAAGTGGATGCTTTAGTGACAGAGTATGAAAAAAATGGCGCTAAGGCTGTTAAAAGCGATGATTTAATTGAGTATTGGGAATCAGTAAAGTTTCACAGTGCCATCGAAACTAATTACGTTCCAGTTTATGCATCTATTTGGCAAAGCATTTATGGTATTAAAATGGCCATCGATGATAAAAAACCTGCAAGCGAAGTACGTCAACACCAGCAGGCACTAGATGCGGCTCTATGGCAGGGGCTAGGGGCTGTTAAATTAGCCGCTGATTTTCAACAAAAAGGCTTATTGAAAGCGGTAAAAGCGACGGCCTCTGAAAACATGACGCAAAGCGCCACTATTGATGAAATTAAACATAAGTTAGACCGCGTTGTGGCAAAATATGCTGAGCGTTTAAGCGACGAAGCGACTCAAATTGTACACGATACTTACCTTCACTTATTTGAAGGCGTAGAAGGTACTCTTATTGAAAAAGACGCAAAACTTGTGGAAGTACTTGAAAAAGATTTTAACGTCACACTTCCAAAAGCCATTTCAGACAAAAAAGACGTTGACCAAGTTAGAAATGTGGTTATTGATATGCAAGAAAAACTTGATCGCGCTAAAGTGCTATTAGAAGAAGCTGAAAAGTCACGTAAGGATGTATTTTAGTGAAACGCAGAACCTTTATTCAAGGGCTGGCTGCGTTAGGGGTAGTGGGCAGCATGCCATTACCTCTTTCTCGTGCTTTTGCCGCAAGCCCAGTAAGCCCAATTTCAGTGAATGACCTACCAGCCCTAGAGGGCGATCTGACTTTATACCTAGGCCGTGGTGAAGGTGGTTTATACGAAAACGTATTGAAATCAATCGAAAAGAAAAACCCAAAACTTAACCTATCGATTCGTCGCGGGCCGACAGCAGCGCTTGGAAATATGATTGTTGCTGAAGCAAAAGCAGGCGTGAAACGGGCTGATTTATTTTGGGCTGTGGACTCAGGTGCAATTGGTTTAATTACTGATGCAGGACTCGCCAAACCGTTACCAGGCGATTTAGAATCGCAATTACAGCCGCAATTTCGCTACCCAGGTTGGGCACCCGTGACAGGGCGTATCCGTACCTTACCCTATAACACGAAGCGCCTCACCAAAGAGCAAATTCCAGATAGCATTATGGCGATAGCCGATAGCGATTTATCAATTGGCTGGGCACCCGCCTATGCATCATTCCAGTCATTTGTAACTGCAATGCGCATTCTTGAAGGCGATGATAAAACCGCTAAGTGGCTTAAAAAAGTCCAGAAACGTTCTAAAACGTATGCCGGTGAATTAGGTGTAGTGATGGCTGTTGAGCGTGGTGAGGTTGATATTGGTTTTGCAAATCACTATTACACACTTAGATTAAAGTCGGGCAAACCTGATGCAAATCTCGATCTTGCCTTCACAAATCAAGACGCGGGTTGCTTAGTTAATGCCTCGGGTGTACTTTCATTAACCGATAACCCGAATGCAATGAACTTTATGCGCTATTTATTAAGTGCAGAAGTACAAAGCTACCTTGCTCGCGAGGCCTATGAAATTCCGCTTATTCAAGGGATTGAACAGCCTTCTGGCTTACCTGCTTTATCAGCAATATCACCACCGAAAGTTGATTTAACACAATTGGCAGATTTAAGGCCAACACTTGACCTTATGCGAAGTAGCGGTGTTCTATAATGCGCATACCTGCTTCATATCCTATGGCGCTGCTTGCAGCGCTTTTGGCGTTAGCGCCTGTTTATATTCTGATCACCTTAGCCAGTGATGCAACAGCTATTTTTGATAGTCATAATTTAAAAATTCTTGGTAATACCTTATCCCTCATGGTGTTAACCGTAATAGGCTCAATTTTAATTGGGGTTCCTCTGGCATTTATTAGTGCCTATGTGCAGCTTCCTTTTAAGAAGTTTTGGCTGGTGTTGTTTGCAGCGCCGCTTGCAATACCAAGCTACATCGGTGCATTTACGCTCTACGCAGCGTTTGGTCCAGGTGGTGAGATAAACCAGCTATTAGGGTTTGAAACCCCACCTATGTATGGATTAACAGGTGCAGCGATTGTGATGACGCTGTATACCTTTCCATTTGTAATGCTGACTACACGTTCATCATTGCTCAGTCTTGATGCAAGCATGGTTAACGCTGCACGCACCTTGGGTATGTCGATGACAATGAGTGTGTTTAGAGTCATATTACCGCGAGTAGTTAATGGGATTGCTGCCGGCTCTTTACTGGTGGCTCTGTATACGTTGTCGGACTTTGGCACGCCAGCTATGATGCGACTTGATACGTTTACCCGTGTGATTTATGTCGAATATAACGCGTTTGGTTTAAGTCGCGCGGCAATGTTATCACTGCAACTAATGGTAATTGTCGGCTTTTTATTGTTTATGGAGTCGCAAATAAAAACGGCCTCAGAGCGTCATGGTCGGCCATTAATGTTATTTCCAACGAATGGTCAAAAGTGCATGATGCTATTAACTTTTGCACCCATTTTGATTTTGGCGATTTGCTTACCGCTCGGTATTTTTTGCGTGTGGTTAGCGCGTGATGGCTTTGCTAATTTTGACTTCAGTATTGCATGGAACTCAGCGTACGCCTCGGGCCTAGCTGCCATTGTTGCTGTAATAGTTGCTGTGCCTGTAGCGCATGCCGCACTGACCGGTAAAGCGGGACGTATTATGGAGCGCGTGACTTATTTTGGTTTTGGTATACCGGGTATCGTAATGGGAACTGCGCTGGTTTATGGTGGATTGCAATTACCAATGTTGTATCAAACTCTTGCTTTATTAGTCATTGCGTATGTATTACGTTTTTTACCGCTAGCAGTTGGTTCTGTTCGCACCAGTACTGAGCACTTAGATTCAAGCTTGGTTAAGTCTGCAAGGGTGTTAGGAGCAAGTCCTCGTGAAGCATTTTTACGCATTACCTTGCCTTTAACCTTACGTGGTATTATTGCCGGGGCTGCGCTTGTTTTCTTAGAATCGATGCGTGAGCTTGAGGCGACGTTGTTACTTGGCCCAACAGGGTTTGAAACCTTATCTACGTATTTATGGCGTGTTTATGAAGCGGGCTATTTTGGTCGCGCAGCGATTCCAGGTTTGCTTCTTGTCGTGATATCAGCGTGTGGTTTAGCTATAATGCTGTCCGGTGAAAAACGCAGTCAATTAGAACATTAAGGATCAGTTTAATGCTATCAGTTAGTAAGCTGTCTATCGATTATGGTAGCAATCGAGTGGTAAGTGATCTTAACTTGTCACTAGGCAAAAGTGAGATCCTCATGCTAGTTGGACCAACTGGCTGTGGTAAAAGTACAATATTACAAGCACTCGCAGGGCTTATCCCTATCAGCGAGGGTGAAATTAACTTAGGTTCGTGGCGTGCAACGCCAAAACAAAAAGTTCCGCCTGAAAAGCGCAAAGTGGGTATGGTTTTTCAAGACTTTGCGTTATTTCCGCATTTAACAGTGCAAGAAAATATTTGTTTTAGACTGACAGATTCAGCTAAAGGAGATCATTGGATTGCATTATTGGGTCTTGAAAAGTTTCGCAACAAGAAACCGGCCACGTTATCAGGTGGTCAGAAGCAACGTGTTGCACTGGCACGTACACTTGCGCATGAACCTGATTTTGTTTTATTGGATGAACCCTTATCAAACCTTGACGCGGCATTAAAAGATACGTTGCGATGGGATATTCGCAATGCATTGAAAAAAGCGGGTGTTCCCGCTATTTGGGTTACGCATGATCAAGAAGAAGCATTATCTATTGGTGATAGAGTTGGTGTATTGAAAGAAGGGGTTATTCAACAACTCGACACACCAGAACGTTGTTTTAGTTTACCTAGTAATCGTTTTGTTGCTCGTTTTCTTGGTGAGGCAAGTTTTATTTCTGGAAAGTCGTTAGGTGATATCGCAACAACTGACCTAGGGAATGCACCTATTATTAAAATAGATCATGACTCAGCCGATGTTGATGTACTTTTGCGCCCTGATGATGTTCATCTTATTCAAAATGCAAGTTCAACCAATGGCAAGGTGACATGGGTGCGCTATGAAGGTGGCAGCCGTTTGTGTGCAGTGAAACTTGCATGTGATACGGTTGTGACGAGTCGCGTAAGCCATGAAGTGATTGTCCGCCCTGATGATGAAGTTCATGTGTCAATCAACACCACTCATCCCCTTGCGGTCTATGCAGTTTAAATAAATCATTTATGCAGGTCTTTAAGGCCTGCAACTTCTCTTTCCTATTCAATTTAATACTTGTTCGCACTCATACTTAATCATTTTGATGGGTTAAACCGGTTGCTACTTAGGTAAAGATTTGTGATTTGCGACTGCATGGATGCAGGAGGCAGTGCAATGCAGGAGCAATTGCCGAGAACACCTAAATAACAAAACTTTTGCCTTGTTATCATCGAGGCTTGTTGCCTCAGAATAGCCCATTTAATTAAGCGTAATGGTATAAGCTTTTCTTTTAGGCTCTTTAATTTATAAATTAGCAACTAACAAGAATAACGTTTAAAACGTAAAAAGCCCGCCAGTAGGGGCGGGCTTTAGGCTTTATTTTATAACAAGACTAACTTGTTATTAGAATGTGTAACGAACGCCTACACGCATTTCCCAAACAGAAGCACCACTTTGCGTAGCTGTTTTGCCATTGTTAGGGCTGAAGTCAGAGTAAACATAACGACCCTGATCATCGATTGATGTCTTAATCATACGGTTACCAACAAAGTTACCTTTCTTAAGTACACCCCAGTCATCATTTAGAAGGTTTGTTAAGTTATCGATAACGAAGAACACTTCACCTTTGTGACCGTCCATGAACCCAGGTACTTCTTGAGTCATTTTGAAGTTAACTTTAGTGAACCAATCTGCATTTTGGCGGTTACGAGCTGAAATAGTACCGCGCTCTAAACCATTTGCAGAAATCCATTGGTTAAACTCATTAACTTCTTCTGGTGTCATGTCGTAAACAACATTTGGATCATCAACTTCAGGAATATACATTAACTGACGACTACGGTTTGAGTTGCTGTCACCGAATACAGAGTCACTGCCGTTAAACGTGTAGCTATAAGGTAAGCCTTTGTATGTTTCACTGAATAAGTTGAAGCGCGTGTTATAACCATCAAACAGCTCAGTTGTGTAACCAAGAGTCATAGTAAAACGATGCGGGATTTCGTAATCAGAAGTACGGGCACCTGGGTTTTTAGGATCAAATGTTGCCATGTTGCCGTAGTTCGAGCTCGCTACAGAACTTGTCATTGGGTTAACATCTGTAGAGTCTGTATAAGCATACGCAATTTGCATGCTAATGCCGTTATCAAAACGCTTGCTCATAGCCGCAGAGATAATTTGTGATTCACCGCTGTCGCCATTAACGTTTGTTAGTAATAAGTCACCGCTACGGCCTTCAATAGACTCAAGCACTGGACGACCATCAAATGTAGTTTCACCTGAATCTCGTAACGCAATATCTTGTACAATTGCAGCATCTTTACGTTTTGTGAATAAGTAATCTACAGAGAAAACATACTCGTCTTCAGTTGTGTACGTTGCGCCAATAGAGTATTTCCACTCAGATGGCATTTCAAAGTTAGGATCCACGGCATTAACTGATGAATCGCCTGCACCGATTTGAGTGTTAGCAACTTTATCAAATAAATCTTGTGGTACTTCATAACCTGGAGTGCCGCCATTGACGTTTGGTGTGTCAAATAAGTCTAAGCGTGCTTGTCTTTTCGCTTCATCTAGGAAGTAAACACCGTCTACGTCTTTAATACCAGTACTAATGTTCGTGATACCGTCGTTTGAATACGAGTTAGATAGCCATACGTTCGGGTTACCACCTGAGAATAAACCAACGCCTGCACGTACTTCTAATGCATCTGTTGCATACCATTCAAAACCAACACGAGGCTGAATTAAATCAATACCATCAAATGTTGACTGATTGCTGAAACCGTAACGATTAGTAAAGTTTTCGTTGAAGTTTGGCTCATCATCACTTGTGTAGCGGTCGTAGCGTAGACCGAATGTTAATGTTGCGTCTAAATCAGTGAAGCTGTATTCATCTTGTACATAGAAAGTATGTTGAGCATACGAGAAGCTTGCTGCAGCGTCTGTTGGATCATTTGTCGATGCCGCGTTGTTGTAGTACAAGCCACTCGCAATTCCATCTTCGAAATCATCTACTGAGTTAAAACGCCACTCACCTTGCGTGTGCTGTACGAATTGGTTGAACACGTCAAGTTTTTCGTATTCATAGCCGCCAGTGATAGTGTGTTGGTCTAGGTAATAAGTACCCGCAAGTTTCACTGTTGTTGTTTCGTAGTCTAAATCGTTTGATTGACGAGAATCATCTGGACCAATGTAAACTGTACCGCCATCAGACGTACTAATCTGCATTTCACCGAAGCTGCTTGCTGCATCTAAAGATTGTACAGTCGCATCTAATTCAGATTTACCAACGCGGATTTCTGTTGAAAATTGATCAGACCAATCTGAGTAGATTGAACCGATTAATGATGTGAACTCAGCACCTTGCTTGAAGAAATGATTTTCTAAAGCAACAGTATCGCTGTATGCATCAGACTGAGACAGTGTAAAACCATCATTGTAGTTGTAAATTAAGTTTGCACGGTGTGCATCGTTAATGTTCCAGTCTAGTTTTACTAAGATTTTTTCATCTTCTACTGGAGCGCTTGATGGCATACCGCCTGCGTTATAGCCGTATACATCTTGAGCGATTTGCTGAACACGAGTAAGATCTGCAGCAGAAACACTGCCTGTATCTAAACCAGCGTATTCATACTGTTTAACACCTTCAAGCTTTTCATAAGATGTGAAAAGGAAAAGGCTATCTTTAATAAGTGGTAGACCTACGTTAAAGCCATAACGTTTTTCAGTGTAGTTACCTGGGTCAACTTCTCTTCCTTCGATTTTGTCACCTTTCATAGAGTCATTGGTGTAATCGAAGAACATACCACCGTGAACTTCATTGCCGCCTGATTTAGTAACAGCATTGATGTTACATGATGTGAAACCACCGTATTGAACGTCAAAAGGTGCAAGTTCTACTGCAACCTGTTCAATTGAATCAAACGAGAAAGGTGCACGGATTGTCGGGTAACCGTTTGAGCTTAGGCCGAAGTTATCGTTCATACGAACGCCGTCAAGCGTTAAGCTGTTAAAGCGTGGGTTACCACCACCACAGTTAATTGAACCACGGCTATCATCAATTGTTACACGTGGGTCAATACGTACGATGTCACGTAAGTCACGGTTGATTGCTGGTTGGTTTTCTAAATCTTCAAGTGTAAACGTTGCAGCTGGACCTGTACCACCCGACATACGGCTGATAGGACGACCTGTAACAACGATTTGTTCTACATCAGTTTGTCTTTCTAACGTAACATTAACAGGGTAGTCAGCACCAACTTGTAGGTTAATGTTGTTAAACGTTTGATCTGCAAAAACGTCAGAATCTACAACAACGCGGTAAGGACCACCTACACGAAGACCTTTCGCTGTGAAGTAACCCGCATCATTCGTTTCAGTTTCTTTTGTTGAACCTGACGGTAAGTGTACGATTGTAATCTTTGTGCCAGCAGCAGGATTACCGTTTGGCCCTTTAATCTGACCCTTGATAGCAGATGTTGTTTCATTTGCTAACGCTGCACCACTTACACCAACACATGCTGCAATAGCAAGTGACAGGGCTGTTTTGCGGAGTTGGATTTTCATTATGTTATTTCCCGTGTTAAAGGTTATGTTTCATTTATAGTTTGCTGTCAGTTGGCATCTTTAGTGCCTTTACTAACGGTTTTGCTGATTTATCAAACAACGAATTCAATAAACCGGCTAATCTGATCCCACCTTGTTGTAGGCGAGTTTTTATAACTGGTACATTTTTATAGATGTAACTATAACTTATGTTTGTTTCATTTTCTTTATAGATTGATTTTGCAATATTATGAGATTCTATTAACCAATCGCTTGGAGAGCTTAAGAGGTAATCTGCTATAAGTTCTTCATTTTTTGTGTCTATAAATTGCGCAAATTCACTATAGGACAAGTTTTCGTTTTCAATTAACTTTGTGTCCCATAAGCTATGTAAATTGGTATTCTGACCGAAGAATGTGACAGAAATATTATTTCCGCCGCGGTCTTCGCCTCTACCTGCATGAAAAGGTTGGTGACTATCGCCGACCAAATGAACTAAAAAGCGCAAAGCGAACTGCTTTTCAGCAATAGATGCATTGTCATTTTTTAATACTGTAATTGAGTATTCAATGCCTTCTAAAATATCTGTAACAGAGTCTTTATTATGGTGTGCGTGTTCATCGTACTTTGGCTTAGCATCACCTTCATCAAAGTTTATGTAATGCCAGCGTGATGATTTCTTTTGCCAAAATGTCTCAGGTGCTGAGCGCATTTCATCGGCCCAGGTAGCAATTTGAGGTAATGATTCACCGTCTAATAAGGGAGTTAAAGCCTGGCGAGTGGTGTCGGTAATATGGTTTGCAGCTACTTCACCTACAATACGGTGGCCGTTTTGCCCCCATGCGTGAGAAGGTGAGCTCATTGACATAGATAAAATGCCAGTTGATATGAGTAACATTGTTTTTGTTTTTTGTAACATTGAGTCAGTGTCCGAATAAATGCGTTATTAAGCACGATTCCATAATGTCAATTCTCCTGAATTTCAGCTGAAATAGAAAGGACTCAATAAGATTCATAATTTCTTGTTCATAAATTCATAAAATCAATAGGTTACAATGTTTAAGTAAAGTTACCTATTGCAATGAGTAAGAATAATTGTTCAAATAGAGACAACAGTGCGTTGTTGGCTATTAAAATTGAATTTGAAAACAATACTAATAAAAAAATCATCGATTGTTACATTTTTGTTTCTGTCTCTTATTTTGTTTTTTTGCATCGGAACGATGCAGAGTAAAGCACCGATTTCTGATATTGACGCTTTCATAGAAACTTCGTATCAATGTGCAACAAAGTCAGATGTTAATCTTAATGAACTTGTTGTTTATTCATCAGGTAAAGTGCTTGCTGAGGAAGTTGCGAAAGTACTGTGTAGTGATGACACTATTAGTAAGCAATATGGAACTGTCACTTCTTACTGGGGCTATAAAACCTCAGACACAATCGAGTTTTTAGGTAAAGGAATTGCTGATCTTATTCTCGCTAAAGAGAATCTTATAAATGCGTTTATGGCAGAATCGACCTATAACTACCAAGCTGTAGTGGGGTTTCCAAATTACACCGCTTATTTAATTTCAAGTACTGAAAAACCTCGTGTAGAGAAAAGTTACTTTCTTGATAAACGTATTGGCCTGTTAGATTATCCGACAAGTCGTTCTGGTCATATACTACCGAAGCAATTATTCAAAAAGTTAGATATTAACCTTGAGAATTTAAACATTGTTTATGCCAGCTCTCATTTTGAACTGAGAGAATTACTTGCCAGTGGTCAGGTCGATTTGATTTCTTCATATTGGCAAGATTCGGATCAAGCAAAGTTTTCCGCAAATTATATTACCCCGATTAGCGATAATATTAGTGGTAGTCGCTGGTACTTAAAAATGGAAAATGAAAATACTGATCTACTTTGCGCAGTGCAATTACGCTTAACAGAATTAGCGCGCAGCCAGAATTCACACTACTTCAATCATGTAGAATCATTTTGGAAATGTGATGCTGAAAAGCAAATAAAACGCAGTACAGGGGAAAACAATGCTGCCAACTAGAGTAAAGTTTGCCTATGCAGTGGTTTTCTGTGTCGCAAGTATTATGATGTTTGCGAGTTATATTTCTGCAAAATATAGTGATAATCGTGCGAATAATGCGTTAACAATCGTTAAAATAGAAAATCGCATTGCACTTGACTTGAACTACTTAAATTTACCCGATGACTTTCTTAAACATTCGGGTAGTAAAGACATGGTGCTTAATTATATTGAGCAGTTAAATAGCCAGTTATCTGCCTCTGATGTGTTTGTTTACTCTATTGAGGGAATTTCAGAATACCCTGCGCGTGCAGATTTAATTGTGAAACAATTACACACACCACAAAAATCTCTCAGTGTTAGTTTTGTCGTAGACTCCTCGATATTTGAAAAGAATGACATTGTTGTATTGATTTTAGTTTTTGGATTTGCAGGATTGTTTACCTATTTACTCTTTTTGAGTGAGCGCACTAAGATAAAAATTGCGAAACATACCCCTGATGTTGAAAAACATACTCAATTGCAACCAAAACTGATTGTTGACCTTAAAAGTAAAACATTGTCAGCAAATTGCGACACAGAAAAAACCGTTGCTTTAGCGAATAAGCCGCTGTGTTTTTATTTGGCCCTAGTTGAGTTTTGTGTTGAAAACCCAGACGTCATACTTAATCAAAATAAAGATGTTCCCGAAGAGTTGTTAGCACTGGCTAATAAGTATTTTTACCGGTTAGTAGAACTTGGTCACACCATACGCAAACGACCAAATTTCACGAATAGTTTAGAAAAAACATTAAGTGAAATACGCGCGGCCCTTGATGAGGTTTGGCAGGAACTCCCAGAAATTAAAGACACCTATTATCCACCTAAAGCACATGGGGAAGGGTCTCGCTCTCGTCTACACCATTATGGTTTAAAGGGCATTACGCTAGATGACATTGAAGTCATTGGAAAATAACAATCACAAAGTAGCTTATAAGAAATAAAAAAGGGAAGTGCATATTACTGACTTCCCTTGCTTTATGTACTTTAACCCCTAATTAGGCGCGTAATCAGCCGCTTTTAGAGGACTGTTCTGTTCGAAGTAACGTTTCAATGCCTGTGCATCGGTATCATCAGTACTAACGAATCCGGCTTTTTTGGTAAGCGTTGGGTAACCATCACCGCCTGAGGCATTGTAGCTATTGATACTCATACGGTAGGTTTTAGCCATTTCAATTGGCGCACCATTAATTTTAACATCGGCTAACTGATTGTTTTCGCGTTTAAAACTAAGCTTATGATATTGTAAATACGCACCTGAGTCGGGTGGGAATGATGTCACAACGTCAAGGTAATCAAACAGGTCTTTACCTGTTATATCAATGTACGTAATTCTATTTTTAAACGGGTGTACTTTTAAAATATCTTTGTAGCTTACATCACCTGCGTGAATACTATCTCGGATACCACCGCCACTAATTATGCCAAAGTCAGCTCCGACAGATTGCATTTGTGCTGCAATAATCACGCGAGCTAGGTTTACTTGTTGATAACGCACTTTATTACGATCTCCTTCTAGTTTGCTATCAACTTCACCTATTTTCCCTGCAATTTGGGCTGCGCCTTTTTCTTGGTATACAGCAAGCATGTTTTTGAGTGACTTATCGGGCTCTATATAATCACCTGCTAGCTGTTTTTTACCCTCTTTATTTTCAACATATAAGTTAACAGGAATAAGTGAATAGTTAAGGAGAGTCAATTCGTCACCTTCTAGTTTAAATTCGGCTTTACCAACATATTTACCCCATTCATGGGCTTGCATAATCCATGTCCCATTTTGTTGGTCTGGTTTACAGGCCTTTCCTGGTGCAAAATTAACATCTGCGACATTCTCTTCTGACATACACACAGGTTCTTGAGAGTGGCCGCCTACGATAATATCAATCATACCCTTCGGTAAATTGCGCGCCATTGTCACGTCGCCGGGTGCATTAATACCATAGTTTGCACCGACATAATGGCCCATATGCGTAACAGCAATTGTAATATCGGGATTATATTGCGCCTCTATTTTAGGGGCTAAGCGGGTTGTCACAGTGACCGGATCTTGAAAATCTAGGCCGCCAATGTATTGCGGATTACCAATCTTTGCCGTATCCGTGGTCGTTAAACCAATGACGGCTATTTTAAGGCTATTTTTTTCGAATACTTCATAAGCCTGATAGGCCGTTTTTCCGGTTTCTTTATCAAAAATATTGGCAGATAAAAATGGAAAGTTTGACCACTGTTGCTGTTTATCTAAAACAGCTAATGGGTTATCAAACTCATGGTTTCCAATTGCCATTGCATCATAACCAATTGCAGACATTCCTTTAAAATCTGGTTCAGCGTGCTGTAAGTCAGATTCAGGAATACCAGTATTAATATCGCCACCAGACAATAATAATACGGCGTGTCCATTGTTGACTGCTTCTGCTTTTAATCGATCGATAAGGGTCTTACGAGCAGCCATGCCGTATTCACCTTGTTCATTGTGCCAAAAACGGCCATGGTTATCGTTCGTGTGGAGAAGTGTAAGGTATTGAACACTATCAGTATGATTTGAAGAGCTACTACATGCAGTGAGTGTGACAAGTAGTGAAGATAAAATAAAAAAGCGCATAATATGTTGCCTGATAAAAGCATGAGGTTAATTATGCGCTTAGTTTAAACGACTGAGGTTTAAATTAAATGACTTTTATACGTTTTTATTGCTCATTTGTGTATTTAATTGTCCCGTCGCCGCTAATTGTCTACGTTGTAACTCTTGTTCAGCATAGTGGGATTTTTGGTGGTTATTACCAACCATCCAGTTAAGGAAGCTTGCTGGGAGCTTACTGTATGGCTCACCTTGGTGTAAGCCAAAATCGCAGATTGCGGTTTCTTCATTAGCCATAGTGGTGTTCCTATGTGTTCATTGTTGTCGTGTAGATACTAACAAACTCAGTGTATTTGATAAGACGATTTTGCTTTTAAAAGCAATTTTTATATAACTAAAATGAATACGCGATGTAAATAAGTGTAACTAAGTTGTGATTGATTTGATGTGTTTTGTGTAACTGTTTGGTCTGCTATTTTACGACAGCTGTTTTTTGTTTAGTCTCTTGGCAGTTTTATAATAAAAATTATCAGGAATGATTAATAATGAAAAAGCACTTGGTATCTTCATTGTTATTTGCTGCGTGTTTCCAAGCAAATGCAACGGTTGTAGAAATGCAAACCGATCACGGCACTATTACTATCAACTTATATGATCAACAAACACCGGTAACAGTTGAAAACTTCTTAAGCTACGTTGGCGATGGCGCGTATGATGGCAGTGTTATTCATCGCTCTGTAGATAACTTTGTTTTGCAAGGCGGTGGCTTTAGTTATGATACTGATTTTAAAGAGATTGAAACGAAGCCTGCAATAAAAAACGAACCTGAGTTATCAAATGTGAAAGGCACAATAGCGATGGCCAAACAAGGCGGCGATGCGAATAGTGCAACAAGCCAATGGTTTTTTAACTTAAAAGATAACAGCGCGAATTTAGACGTACAAAATGGTGGTTTTACTGTGTTCGGTGAAATTACAGCAGATAGCCAACAGGCAATTGATGCAATTACGTCTTTGGTCCATTGTGGTGAAATTCCCGTTGTAGGCCTTAATAAAGATCAGTGTCCAGATACGACATCGGGTTTTAATGCTGAGGACTTAGTGACGATTAACAGTGTTATTATCGTAAATGACGACCCTAACTCATCTGCATCGCTGCAACCCAAAGAAAACACCTTAATTGACAATGTTGATTCTGGGGATGGGACCAGTGGCGGAAGTTCAGGGAGCATGGCATGGCTACTATCTCTTCTTGCCTTTGCAGGCGTGAGTCGCTTTAAAAAATAAACACCTATTTCGGTAAGGCGTTTAATTCGCCTTACCGAGTATGGACGCTAAAAAACGCGAGTTAAAATGACCACCCACATAGATAGCATTACTAAACTGCTAATAACAAAACTGTAATAACGCACTTTTAACGTATTTGATGTTAAATGAATATAACTGTGCACAACACGCAGCAAAACATAAACCCACGCTAATGCCACAAACATATAACCTACCGCATTTAACTGTAAGGCTGTTAAACAGGCAATAAAGAACAACACAGGCATTTCGAATTGATTAATAAAATTTCGATCTGCGACACGTACATCTGAGCCGGCTTTTTCGAGCTCCATGGTAAGAAAATCTTTCATTTCAATTGTTTTTTGCTTTGCAGCACGAAAACGGCGTTTACCCATTATGAACATAATAATGAACGTAAGTAAGACCTGTGTGAACATTGCTACAATTAGCCACTTTTCCATAGTTCATCCTTTGTTATAGTTATAGTTGTAAAGTTTAAGTCGTTAGTCCTGCTTTTTTCACAATGTGTTACAAACTTTTAGGGTTGTTACGCTAAAAAGCATTGAATTGCGACCTATGAAAACTCATGATAAATAATAATTAATGTAATATCTAATGGATACAATAAAATGACAAAAATAATAGGGCTTAGTGCGATTGCATTTGCAGTATTAGCAGGCTGTTCTTCTACTTCTACACCACCGAGTGTTAATACCAGCCTGATCCCAGACTCGTTGGTTGTTAGCCCAAACGATAGCCGTGAATACAAAACACTTAAATTAGACAACGAAATAGATGTTATTTTAATTTCAGATCCCAGTGTTGAAAAATCAGCGGCAGCCTTAAGTGTGGGTGTTGGTCTTTTGCATGACCCTATGTCACAACAGGGGATGGCACATTATTTAGAGCACATGCTATTTTTAGGAACCGATCGTTACCCGGATACTAAAGGGTACAGTGACTTTATGACTAAAAACGGTGGGGCACATAATGCTTATACGTGGTTAGATATTACCAACTACATGTTTAAAGTGAATAATGATGCATACGATGAAGCATTAGACCGTTTTGCAGATTTCTTTAAATCACCCAAGCTATATCCTGAGTACACCGATAAAGAAAAAAATGCAGTAAATGCGGAATGGTCAATGCGCCGCGAAATGGATTTTTTTGGGCAATTTAAGTTAGCGCGTAAAATGATGGGTTCACACCCAGCTAATCGTTTCTTAATCGGAAACCTTGAAACTTTAGGGGATAAAGAAGGCAGTAACTTACATCAGCAAACAGTTGAGTTTTATAATAAGTACTACTCATCTAACATCATGAAAGTTGCAATGATCTCTAATCGTCCTCTTGCTGAAATGGAAGCTAAAGCAAAGCAATATTTTGCAGACATTGAAAACAAAAATATCGAGAAACCCACTGTCACAGCTGTGTTAGACTTTGACCAAGCCGGTGGCAAACGTGTTTATTACTCGCCAAATGAAGATGTTAAGCAACTTCAGTTAGAGTTTACGATTGCTGATAACAGTAATCAGTTTGCCGTTAAGCCAAACCGTTTTGTTTCTTACCTGCTGAGTAATGAAATGCAAGGTAGCCCCGCTCAAATTCTACGAGATAAAGGTTGGGTTTCTCAATTAACAGCGTCTGCTGCTCCGACACAATATGGTAACTATGGCAGTCTAACTGTGAGCGTTGAGCTGACAGATGCAGGCATGCAAAACCGCGAGGAAATTGTCGCTACCATCATGCAATACATTGCATTGATAAAAGAGCAGGGTGTTGATAGTAAATACTTTAATGAGATCCGCACTTCTTTAAACAATGAATTTCAGTTTTTAGAAAAAGGCGATGAGTTTGGTTATGTAAGTAATCTAACTGATAGCATGCAAAAGTTCCCTGTTAATAATGCAATTAATGCACCTTATTACTACGCTCAATTTGATGCTGAAGCCGTGCAGAATGTGCTTTCTCAACTAAATGAAGATACTTTGCGTATTTGGTATATATCTAAGCAAGAAGAAACAGACTCACAGTTACACTTCTATGATGGTAAATACCGTATTGAAGATATTAGTGAAGATGAAATTAAACGTTGGAGTCAACCAAGTGAATTTGCACTTGCCTTACCAACCGTCAATCGCTTATTACCCGAAAGTTTTGCTATTAAAACGGGTGAATTTAAGCAGCAAGATCATCCTAAACTCGTGTTTGATAAGCAAGGCGTAAAAGTATGGCGTCAAGCAAGTCAGCAATTTGCTGAGCAACCTAAAGGCTTAGTCGAAGTTTATATCAATACACCCGATGCATTAGTTGACGCAAAATCACAGGTTCTCTACTCAATTTGGGCTGATGTCTATAATTTACAACAAAGTAAACTAAGTACTGAAGCTGCTGTTGCGGGGATGAGCCTTGGCTTACAGCCAAGTAATGGATTGATCTTATCACTCAGTGGCTTTACCGATAAGCAAGACGTTTTACTTGCACAAGCGTTAGAAAATCTGCAATTAGACGTGTCTCAAGAAGGGTTTGCTCAAGCGATTGACCGCTTTAAGCGCGACTTATTAAACCAGCAAAAGCAATTTCCGTTTTATCAAGCTTTTGGTGAGTATTCTAAATTAATTCGCAGTGGTAAGTTTGATACTGAGACATTAATTGCCGCAGCAGATGAACTCACTTTGGCTGACTTTGAAAGTATTAAACAATCAACCCTAGCAGCAAATGACTTACGTGTATTCTCATTCGGTAATTATAATCAAAAAGATGTTGAGTCAATTGCAAATAAATTGATAGCCATTTTACCAAAGGGTCATAAAACGACGGAGTTTGCGCGCAGCAAAGCGTGGTTACCACAAGAAGGTGAGCGCATAGTATTACAAAAAGACATTGATGTAGCTGATGTTGCGATCATCGATATGGTCGTTCATCCTACGCCGGGTTATAAACAAAAAGCACAAGCACAAGTGTTGCAAAACCACTTCAGAACCGTTGCTTTTGATAAACTGCGCACCGAAGAGCAATTAGCTTATGCGGTGGGTGCATTGGCTCGACCTATTGAAGATTACTCTGCGCTTGGTTTGTACATTCAAACACCTGTTAAAGGGCCAAAAGAGATGCAAACGCGTTTTGATGAGTTTAAAAAACAATACGCGGTAGAGCTTGATAGCATGACAGAAGAGACATTTGCTCAGCTTAAAAATGCCACCCTCGTGTCGCTAAAAGAGCAACCAAAGAATCTCAGTGATGAAATGTCGCCACTTATTAACGATTGGTACCGTGAAAACTTTAACTTTGATTCGAAAGAGCAGTTAATTGCTGAAGTTGAAAAAGTGACGTTGGCTGACTTGAAAGACTATTACAAGCAAACCATGTTAAATGATAAGGCGCCGCGTTTAAGCGTGCAAATGCGTGGTAGTAAGTTTGCAGACAAACCATTCGCCGACTTCGAAAATCAAACTAAAGTGACTAATCTAGAAACCTATTACAAAGGAATTAAATTCCAAAAGTAAGTTATCTGGTGTGTCATTACAAAAGCCCAAGCATTTGCTTGGGCTTTGTAATTTTAGGCAACGAGTAAGAACCCGATAAAGGCTGCCGTTGCTGCTATAAGGGTATACGGTAATTGTGTGACAGCATGGCTGACTAAATCGCAACCCGAGCCTTGTGCTGCTAGTACAGTGGAGTCAGAGTAAAAACATGCTTGGCTACCAAATGACGAAGCCGACAGTAATGCCCCAATCACCAATGGAATATTGGCGTCAATTGCGTATGCTAATGGCATAACTATAGGGATTGTCACTGCAAATATTCCCCAGCTAGATCCCGTGGCAAAGGCAAGTACAGCCATTGCTAAAAAGACCACCGCAGGTAGATATTGTGCTGTCATATAGGGGCTTAAAGTATTTATCACATACTGTGGAAGCATAAGCTGGTCACAAACATCTTTAAATATAAATGCCGCCACGACTGTGCCGATAGCTGGGATCATGCTTTTAAAACCATCAAGCATTCGCTCAATAAGCTCCCCTAATGACATAAGTTTTTGCAACATATAAAACGGTAGTACCACAGCAAAAGTTGCCAGTAACCCTTTGAATACATCGATATCAAAGTACACGGTAAAAGCAACTAGCAAGATGATAGGGACCAAGAAATTATACAATTTGCCGTTAGTAGCCGCTGTTTCGAAGTTTTCTTCAGCTGCCTTTACTGCGTATTCATCCGCAGTATGAACGTCGTTATATTGGTTGTTCGACACGGCTATTTCGTTGTGCATGGCACGACGTTGTGCTTTTTTCATTGGCCCAAATGCAGGGATCACATTTAAGCTAACGAGCAATACGACAATAACGGCAAACCAAGCGTAAAACATATACGGAATCGCTTGGATATACACGGCAATGCCTTGACCTTCAGCGGCCACATTGTTGTCGACTAGAAGCCCACCAAAAAACGCGGCCCATGTTGATAATGGCACAAGTACGCAGATAGGGGCTGCTGTCGAGTCAACGACATACGCGAGCATTTCACGGCTGATTTTAAATTTATCAGTGATGCGTTTCATTGTCTCGCCAACAGTCAGCGCATTTAGGTAATCATCAATAAATATAATTACACCCAAAGCAAACGTCATAAGTAAAGAAGAGCGTTGCCCTCTTGCAAACTTAAGTGCTAACTCGGCAAAGGCAGTTGCCCCTCCGGTCCTGACTAACAAAGCGATTAATGCACCAAAGCCACCACAGACTAAAATAAGCCAAGCGATAGTTTCATCTTGCATCACCTTAAGAGAAATATCAGCAAAGTTTGCTAATATAGCGGTAGGTCCCAACATGGCTAAACCAAAGAGGGCACCAATAAGTAAAGATAAAATAGGGCGGCGTAAAAATACGGCCAAAACCACCACCAATATTGGCGGTAGTAAACTTAACGCAGAAGGTTCTTGCATTATAATTTTCACACAGTTAAGCAAAAGTCTTTTGCTTACATAAATCAAAAGTTGTTTTTTCAACTCATGTCACTGCTTTACGCGAACACACTTTAAGGCCGCTTTACGGTAAGTGCCTGCGTTGGCTGGCGCCAGACAGTATAGAGGATATACTGCTATTGTTTTGCCCAAAACATCGCGTGAAAAATAATCCTGAATTTTAATTTAGTCAATAAGAATTTTTATCTTATCTTAATTAATTTAAGCAGTGTATTCATGTTAGGCTTAAGTAAAATTTTACGAAGGGTTTTTATGGCTTTTTCAGATACATACAGGTTAAGTAGTCATGCTGTGATCACGAATGAGCAGGGCCAAGTATTATTACTTAAAGCAGACTATGGGCAAAAAAGTTGGGGATTACCGGGCGGTGCCTTAGATCAAGGTGAAACAATACATCAGGCTTTAGTGCGTGAATGTAAAGAAGAGCTCAACTGCGACATTCAAATTGGCTATCTGAGTGGGGTTTATTACCACACAGCATTTAACTCTCACGCATTTATATTTCGTGCCTATTTACCTGAAAATGCGGAAATTATGCTCAGTAGTGAACACACAGAATATGATTATTTTGATATAGACGCATTGTCGACCGTTCAGAAAGAGCGTGTTCTGGATTGTTTAAATTTTACATCAGATGTAGTCAGTAAAGTATTTTAAGGGAACTTAAATGTTTGATATCCATTTACGTGCTGGGCAACCGGGTGACGAGCAATTTATTCTCAGTCTTTTAAATCAACCCTCTTTTATCAAATACATCGGTGATAAGCAGATTAAAACGTTGGCACAAGCACAGCATTATATTCAACAGACCTTTATTAACAGCCACCAGCAGTTCGGTTTTGGCAGTTATGTTGTTTGTTTAGCGGATGGCACAGCGATAGGAATGGTGGGCTTGTTTCAGCGTGACGCACTGGCTATTCCAGATTTAGGGTTTGCTTTGTTAGCAGAGTATGAAGGGCAGGGAATTACCACCCGTGCGGCTGGTTTATTGTTAGCAAAAACGCACGTTAAGGCACTTAGAGTATTGGTGGCAATTACGTCACAAACAAATAGTGCATCGCAAAAAGTACTACAAAAACTCGGATTCGAGCAGGTGGGTGATGTCATTATTAATGACGATCACCAACCACTCACTTTACTTTTAAAGAGCAAGCTTTGAGAGTTCATCGCCTACTTGTTGATTCACTTTAAGCCACGTCGTCTCAAGTGTTGCAACGAGCCCTTCATAATCATTATCGTGTAAAGGTGTTAGCTCGTTAAAGTAGTTAACAGCCTTTATTTTTCGACCAGTCTCTGGTGTTGTGTAATATAAACGCCAAAGACCTGCGATATTTGCGTTACCTTTTTCGTCGCCATTAAAGTGATGAAGTTCGTATTCAAGCTCGTAGTAACGTTGTTGATCGACATCGGTAATAACCGGTAATCCTTTTATTACCATCCAGTTTGTCAGCTGTGTGTATAGTTGCTGATGCGCACTGGCTGTCAGCATTAAGTCAGGCGATTCACTCCACAGGTGATAATTTGCTGCGTTAACACGGTTATTATCGAGAACCATTGCAATACCGCGATTATTCAGTGCGCCTCGCAATTGAACAGTATTAACTCTTAGCTGAACGTGTGTATTGTCACTCGAACGCTTCATAGCCACGATTGGCTGCGAAAACTGATAATACTCGATGGTTGAGAATGACGTTTGGCTACAACCAACTAACAGTAATGCTGCGCCTAAACTAAATAAAGCGAGATGTTTATTGTTCATTATTGTTTCCTCGGAGTGGGATCAGCTGGGAGTTCTTTATCAAAAATCAGCATGTTAGGTTGTTGATTCAAACCTCGGGTAAGTGGCTGTAGCTCTTCACTTAAGCGCTTAAATTCTGACAAGGTTGTTTGTAATTGCTGGTGGAATGTTGAGCCTTGCTCATAACTTGCCATTGTTTTTTCGAACTGTTTCATGGTTTTATCAAATTGCTGCATGCTCTTGGTCATTTCAGCAAAGTTTCGATTAATATCACCGGGTAAATCTTGGGTATCTTGTTTATTAAGAAGATCCCGCATGTCATGAGCGAGCGCTTGGTATTCTGAAAAGGTTTCTTGCATTTGCGCTAAACTGTCTTCAATTTTTAAATTATTCACTTTATTAAGCACATCAGACACTTGGTCTGCAAGCACCGTGATACCACTCGATACACTCGGGAAAACAGTATACTCAGCAATCGTTGTGAGTTCTGCAGGCTTCGCGTTGTCGTAAATATCAAGATCAACGTACACCGCACCCGTTAGTAAGTTACCTGGTTTTAAGGAAGCGCGCAGACCATTTTTAATCCAGCCGTTGAGGCTTGAATGCCAAAACTCTCGTGCCGCTGCACTGTCATGATAAAGCCGCCCGTATTCAATTTTTATGAGCGCAGGAACGGCTGTGTTATCGGTTCGAAAGTGGGCAGGTTTACCGTTTATAATGACACTGGCGGGTGCCTCAACCACACTGCCTATTCGCATTCCTCTGTATTCAACGGGAGCGCCGGCTCTAAGGCCTCGAATTGATTGCTCAAAGTCTATTAAGTAGTAATCAAAATCATAAAAACGCTCTTCTAAAGCGGCTTTATAGCTATCACTTAACGAGAAGCTATGCCCATTACTGGCTACTTCACCGGGGGCTTGCTGCTCTGGTCTACCGACAGAGATACCACCTTTAAGCAGTTTACTTAAAGAGCCGGTGTTAACATTTATACCATCGGCAGAAAGATCAATTTCAATGCCTGAGTTAACCCAAAAAATGGAGTTGAGTGTTATTAAGTTCTGGTACGGTTCGTTAATAAAAATACCGTATTTCATTGCCTGATTTTTCCAGTCAAATGTGGCTGTTTCTATTTGACCTATTTTATAATCTTTAAAATAGATGCCCGTACTCACATCAAGCACTTCAGCGTTGTAGCTCAGTAAAGTAAAACGTCCGCCTTTGACATCTTTGCCAATTAATGCCGGTTCTTCTTGTAACTCAAATTTTTCAGTGAGTTTTTTACTTTCGCCAGGAGAAAATTCTAAGTAAACGCCAGAAAGAAGCGTGCTCATGCCGCTGATACCCGTATCATCAATGCGCGGCTTTACAACCCAAATTTTGGCATCTTCGGTGAGTAAGTCTTCGTAATGTTTATCTATTTGAGCGCGAGCAATAACACTGTTTTGTTTGTCGGAGAGTCTAACATGATCGATTTGGCCTATTTTTACACTGCGAACTTTAATCTCTGTTTTACCAGCTACAATCCCCTCCGCATGAGGCATTTTAATAAAGACGGTTGTCCCTTTATTTACTTGATATTGATATAACATCCATGCACCAATTAGCAAGGCAATAACGGGAATGATCCAAATTGCCGATATATTGGGCGCTGTTTTTATTTTAGCGGTTTCGCTCATACCAAGGTCTCTTGTTTCGCTGTTTTTAAGTTTTCAGGGTTATCCCACAATAGTCGTGGATCAAATGCATGGGCTGCTAACATTTGGCAGATCACCATGGTTGTAAAAAAGACGGTGCCGATACCGGGTGTCACTGACATTAAGTTTCCTAGTTGTACTAAGGCTACTAAAATAGCGACAACAAATACATCTATCATTGACCATTTACCAATAAACTCAGTTAATTGATAAATTCGAGTGTAACTTTTTGTTTGCCTATTCGCTGGCCGTGCCACCATAAAACATAAAAAACTCATTACCAATGCTTTAGCCAAAGGCACGACTACACTGGCTAAAAATATAATCATTGCAATAGGGTAGGAGCCACTGTTCCATAAAATCATCACACCGCCAATTAATGTCGACGGGGTTTCATCACCTAGGCTCGTTGTGTACATAATGGGAAAAATATTGGCAGGAATATAACACGCGATAGACGTTATTAACCAAGCTGCCGCTTTTTGAACACTATACGGGTTACGAGTGAAGGTTTTAGATTCACAACGCACGCAAATATCGGTGTCTCCTAACTGGCCACAAACATGGCATGCACGCAAGCCTTGATCGATGGCCCTGGTGTTAGGCTTTGTTTGTTCGATGTAAACTGGGGGTTTGATTTGTTGCCATAAAGCGTGCTTGTTGAGCTTTGCTATCGCGCTTACATAGCAGATAACAAAGGCGGCATACGAGTAAAAGCTGACACCAAATTCAATATCAGCCATCGACATTATTTTAACCATACTGACCATGACACCAATTAAGAAAATTTCAGACATGATCCAAGGTTCTAAAGCAAAGGTCATTTTTAACAGTCGTTTACCCCATAAATAGGGCAATGCCTTCAGTAGCCCTAAGTGCAGAGGAATAATAAGTAAAAGTAAAAACATCGGTAAGCCGATGATGCTTACATCGATAAAGAGGCCTAGAAAGTCACTGTCGTAATTAAATAATATTCGCGCAGCATCAGGCAGCGTAATTGTTTGCGTTATGCCGCTGCTGGTAAATGATAAGAATGGGTAAAACATACTACTTAATAGCATCACAATGGCGCTTAAGCTCAGTGCAACAATGTGGCTATCTTGATTTGCTTGTGAAGATAACAGCTTTGTATTGCAATGCGGGCAGACTGCTAATTGTTTTGCTTTTAGGTCTGGGATCTCAATGACATGATCACAACTTGGGCATGCTGTTTGCAAACTAAGGGTCTCTTAAACAAGAACTTAATTAATTCTGCATCAATTAAGGCTTAAATACAAATGCAGAATTGTTTTAAATAAGTTAATATATGTACAGATCTTGAGTGTATTTTATGCAATATGTTGTTTAAGGTGAGCGGTGAAGCAATTACTTTTCTTTTTAATGCTGTGTATTAATTTTAAAGCTTACTGCTTATCTTCTCAGCATACTGAGAAGGCGCTCGTGATTGCTGCAAGTGCCTATGTACCTCCTTATATGATGGAGCGTACCAACAGCGGTATTCAATTAGAAATAGTCAAAGCGGCACTTAAATCACAGGGCATCACTCAGCTTGATATCCACTACATGTCGAATAAGCGTATAGAGCAGCAGCTTATTCAAGGCAAAATAGACATCGCCCTAAATTTTCCTGCCACAGTACATGCTGACGTATATAAAAGTGAGGCATTGCTTTATTATCAAAATGTTGCGATTAGTCTAGCTGCCAGCGAGTTTACAATTAATAGCGTGTACGACCTTGCAGGTAAAAGTGTGTTGGCTTTTCAAAATGCGACAAACTTTATCGAACCGCCCTTTAAATCAATTACTCATATTTTACGCTCTTACGACGAAGTGATAAACCAAGAGGCACAGGTTGATCATTTAATGAAAGGCTGGGTCGATGTCATTATTCTAGAGCGTCGTGTGTTCTTATATTATCTAGAAAAATACAAGCAATCAGCCAAGCATCTTCCTTTTGTGGTCCACCCTATTTTCCAACGTGCGCCAAGACCCGCTTTTTTCAATAATAAGGCACTTAAAGAGACCTTTAATATTGGCCTTGGAAAAATAATTGATTCAGGCGAATATCAAGCGATTATTCGCCTTGATGGTACTGAGTACGCAAAGCTCAGCACCGATAAGTTAAGCAAATAAAGCAACAGTTTGGCGACTGAGTGCGATAAGCTTGCCATCTTCACGCCAAATGCAGCCATCTTCTAAGCCATAACCCCCTTTACTGTGATGGGTGATTGCTTCATACCCAACCCATGCATTAGGTGCAACTTCGGGCTCATCTAAAAACTCAATGTACCATGACATACTACTGGCAGGTGCAGGTTGCTTGAACATTTGTAATAAAGTCGGCGGCCAGGCATCTGTTAGCGCAATAATATGTGCCTCAGCCATTTGTGAAGGACCCTGTTTAAACTTCATCCAGCCACCAAGGTGTGAGGTATCGGCAGCAGAAAATGGCATATTACCATCTTGCAAACACAGCGATACGTGTTGGAAAAACGCAGGCATCATCCCTTCTTTATAAGGGAGGATGAATCGCTCATCTACCGGTTTGAGTTGCATTGTTTTACTCACATCAACGCGTACCGCTGATTCTCGATTGGCTCCAAAGCAGGCTTGGGTAATCACGCATACGTCACCATTTTGAATGACTTTGGCAAGTACTTGTGCGCTGTTTTTACCTTCGCGCAATACCTCAACATCAATGGAAAAATCAGTATCAGCCAATAATGGCCCTACAAAGTTGGTGCTCAGTGATAATAAACGACGCGAGCCATCAATATGCTGACGCATAGCTTGATATAATAAAGCGGCCGATAACCCCCCAAACGCGGTACGACCCTGACACCAGTTTTCGGGGAATTGCATGACTTTGGTTTTATCTTTACCAAGCTCACTGGCTTTAGCGAGTAATTGTTCAAAATGCATAAATATCCTTAACATTTATTATTATGTCGTTGGTTATAGCACAGTAAAAGTCATCAGACCAGTTTGTTTGGCACGCCGTTTGGCTTAGAAACCGCCGGTTTTTGCGGAAAAAGTATGCATTTAGAAAATATTTCAAAAAAAAGTAAATTTTTTTCATTTTTATAGTTGAATTCAGTTTGCTGCACCCCTATTTACTAGTCATCGAACGTTTTAACGAATTTTGAAGTTGGAGAAGATTCATGGGTAGAATTATTGGAATCGA
>MDTG01303763.1_pt1 | contig 128482 bp, 110 predicted proteins | sample 811421 | NCBI WGS metagenome assembly MDTG01 (sample SAMN05326645, study PRJNA326480) | marine metagenome | isolation source: seawater | place: Pacific Ocean: South East | collected 2011
GCCGCGTGTTCTGGCACTCCGCTGGCATGGGTAGCGGCGGGCTCGCGAGCGGGCAAAGCGGGCAGCGGCAATATCAACCGCCGGTTCTGGCGCCGCAGGCTTCCGCCGATCGCCCGTGCCTCCGCCCGCGCCAGACGAAGCGCGAAGCCGGGGCCGAAAGGTCCGGCGCTGATCGCAACCGACAGCGGCTTGCCGCGCGCGGCGAAGATATCCTCGCTGCCGTTGAGCGAAGCGGGCAGGTCGGCGACGAATTGTGCCGTATTGCCGTTGGGGCCGCCTTCGTGATCGAGCGTGAGCGCCAGCTTCTCGCCCGGGGCGGCGGCCGAGCCAAGCGTCGCGAGGATGCGCCAGCTGAGCAGCTCCGCATCCTGCTTCGCAAGATCGACCCGGCAGGTGCCGCCGAGCGTCGCGACGAAGCCCGCATTGCGCGGCTGGAGCAGCGGGACGAGCTGGCCGAGATGCTGGCGGAAGATCGCGGCGAGGTCCGCATCGCCGCCTGTGGGCCGCAACCGCCCGCTTTCGAGGCGGCTGAGGCGCTCTAGATCGTCGAACCCGGCAAGCATCCGTGCGCTGTCGCCCGCGATCCCCGCCGCGAGCGCGCGGTAATCGTGCGGCACCGGGCCGACCACCTGCTGCTGGATGACCTCGGCAAAGCCCTGAATCGCGTTCACCGGCGTGCGCAACTCGTGCAGCAACTGGCGCAGGCGATCGCTCTGATGGCCAGGTTCCTCGGCCTCCAGTGCGCGGCGCATCCCTCCTGCGAAGCCGAGGAAACGCCCGTCGGGGCTGGAGAAGCGCGGGTTGGCATCGAGGATCCAGTCGCCCGCGATGGCGGGGCCGCCCTCCAGCGTCACCTCCACGCCGTGCAGCGGTTGCTGCCGCTCGATCGCGCCCGACAGTTCCTCGGGCAGGATCGACGGGAGCGAAAGATAGAGCACCCGCGAGGCGGCGAAACTGTCCGCCCAGTCGATCGTGCCGCCGGTATCGGTGGAAAAGCCGAAGCCGGTCAGCTCCTCCTGCCGGGTGCTGGCATCGGTGAAGGGCAGGGTGGGGGCGGTGCTATCGGGGGCGGGCGCGGTTTCGGCTGGCGCTGGATGGCCCTCTCGCTTGCTCTCCTTGGCACGCTGAAATGCCTCGATCCGGTGGCGCAGCGCGGCAATCTCGCCCTCGGGCTGCGGGGATTCTTCGGGTTCGGGCGCGGCCTTGGCGACACCGGCGGCGACGACACCCGCGGCGGCGGCCACTGCGGGCTCTTCCGTCTCGGTCTCCGGGGCGGGTTCGGGCTCCGGTTCGGGCTCCGGCTCGGCAGGAGCCTCGTCGTCGACCTCGGTATATTCGCCATCGACGATATGCTCTTCGTCCCGATCCTGTTCGGGTGTCGTAGCGCTTTCGTCTTCCGATTCCTCCACCAGCGGCTCCGGCGTCGCTGGCAGGGGCAGGGCGCGGTCGCGCACGCCGAGTCGTTCCAGCAGGGCCTCGACCTTGGCGGGCAGATCGCGGCGCAGGCGCAGGAAGCCGCGTGCGCGCACCGGCAGCTCGGGAATCAGCGCCAGCCACTCATCCTCGGTCAGCCGCGCGCAGGAAAGCGTGGCCGAGGCAATGTCGGGCTCCGCTTCCGCAAATTGCGCGACCAGCGCGGGATCGTTGATCCGCCGCCCCTGCTCGCGGATGATCTCGGCGCGCTCGCGCACCGAGATCACCTCGGCCAGCGATTCGAGCCGCAACCGCGCGGCGGCCAGCAGGCTGCGGTCGCGCCCCTCGCGCGGGCGGCCGAGCAGGTCGAGCAGTTGGCGATATTGCGTGCGCGCGCCCGCATCCGCGCTCGCCTTGTGGCGCAGGACTGTGGCAAGGCGATCGTCGAACTGCATGGCAGGGACTGGCGGCGAGCTCCGGCGAGAGGTCAAGGCGATCCGCCGGCCCGCATGGCGCGACGTAAATGGCTCTTAACCCTTTATCACGGCGCAGGAATGACAGTCAGTCCCCACGTTGCAAAGCGGGACATTCGCTGTCATGAACAATAATGTTAGTCGCGCGAAGCATTAACGAAGGCGATCCTTTCATGAATCGCCCGGTGTGCGGCCTGGAAGATGGTTTGTTGCGAGAGGGGTGGTTCTTGGCCAATCTTGATGAGATCGATCGGCAGCTTCTGCAGGAATTGCAGGCCGAGGGGCGTGTCACGAATGTCGAACTGGCAAGGCGCGTCGGGCTGACCGCGCCGCCCTGTTTGCGGCGGGTGCGGGCGCTCGAAGATATGGGCGTGATCCGCGGCTATCACGCCGATCTGGAGCCGTCCAAGCTGGGCTTCGCGATCGTGGTGTTCGCGATGGTGAGCCTCAAGAGCCAGGCCGAATCGGCGCTGCGCGAATTCGAGGAGGCGATGCAGGATCTGCCCGAGGTGCGTGAGGTCCACATGCTCAACGGCGAGATCGACTTCATCCTCAAGATCGTCAGCCGCGACCTTCAGAGCTTTCAGGAGTTCCTGACCAGCAAGCTGACGCCTGCACCCAACGTGGCGAGCGTGAAGACCTCGCTGACGATCCGCACCAGCAAGCACACGCCGGGCGTGCCGCTGAAGTGAGCGGGGCGGGGGGCATCACCGGCCATTGCCTGTGCGGGGCGGTGAGCATCACGCTCGACAGCCCCTCACAAGACATCGAAATCTGCCAGTGCAACATGTGTCGCCGCTGGGGCGGGGCGTTCTACTCCGCGCAATGCGGCGAGAATCCGCATGTCGAAGGCGAGGACGCCGTCACCGTCTATCGGTCGAGCGACTGGGCCGAACGGGCCTTTTGCTCCAAGTGCGGCAGCAACCTGTGGTTCCGCTTCCTGCCGACCGGCTCGCGCAGCTTCTCGGCGGGCCTGTTCGATGCAGCCACAAGCCACGGAATCGAGAAGGAAATCTTCGTCGACGAACGCGCCGACTGGTGCCGGATCGAGGGCGATCATCCCCGCCAGACCGGCGCCGAAGTGATCGCCGAAGCGAAGGCTGCGGGCTTCGAATTCTGACCAGCGACGCACTGGTGCGACCGACGGACGCGGGCAAGATGCTCGGGGGTCGCCCGTCGGTCGCCATCCCATTCAGGCCTTGCGGAGCGGCGCGGTAAGCTTCGCCCAGATGCGCTTGCGGCTCTCGATCAGGCTCAGTCCCAGGATGCCTGCAGTGGTCCAGACGGCGACCTCCGAAACGATGGCCGCGCCAGCAACGGTCGCGATCCAGACCGACTTGGTCGGCTCCGTGAAGTAGACGCCGATCACGGCGAGCCACGCCACGCCAACGAGCGACCAGAGGACGATCAGGGCAGTTTTCTTCCAGTTCATTATCGGTCTCCTTCGATCCATTGAGGCTGCGATCAGCCCAGTCCGCTGGTGTTGATGGCGCCGGTCGCCTGCAGGTGCAGCACGGTGATGCCGAAGCTGTTCACCAGCCCGTGCCCGATGATCGTCGGCCACAGGTTGCGCTTCGCGATCAGGTACATCAGCCCGAAAGTCAGCCCGACCATGCCGGTGGTGACGATCCCGCCGATGCCCTGATAGGCGTGGACGAGGCCGAACAGCACGGCCTGGAACAGGGCGGCGAACAGCCATGCGAAACGCCGTGCGCCCAGCATCTCGACCGTGCGGCTCATCAGGAAGCCGCGGAAGACCATCTCCTCGCAGAAGGACGCAGTGGTCCAGACGATCGCCATCATGACGAGGTATTTCGGGAAGGTGCTCACATCCATGAATTCGCGCTCTGCAGCGCTGCCCAGCAAGGGCGGAAGCACCGTCATGGCAATCGCATTGGTGACCGCCGCGCCGATGAACACCAGCGCTACCATTCCCGCGCCCTTGAGCACGTCGAGCGCGGTTCGCGGCCCGCGCAGGCCAAGCGTGGCCCAGCTTTGGCCGCGCAGGCGCAGCAGGATGGTGATGGCGATGGTCGAGGCGATCAGGGCGACCGGTCCGGTGTATTCGATGCCCGGGATTTCCCTCGCGAGGCAGAAAGTGGCGATCACCAGCAGGATTTCTCCCCATGCAGGGATGGGGGTGGTGCGCTGCTCGGAATGCATTGGGGCGGTGGCTGGTGCTCGTTCGTAGGCTGGGTTCGTCATCATCGTTCCTTTTGCGAATCGGTCTTCCGGACCGGCTGACGATGATGTAAATGAATATGAATTCATATTCAATATAGAAGCCCCACTTGCAGCTCGCGGGTGAATGGGTGAGGAGCCGAAGGATGACGAAGGAGCCGAAAAAGCGTGGGGCGAAGACCCGCGAAAAGATCCTGGTATCGCTGGAGCAACTGCTTGAAACGAAGGAGTTCGAAGCGATCAGCATCGCCGATATCGCGCGCCACGGCGGTGTCGCGGTCGGTTCGATCTACAGCCACTTCGAGGACAAGGAGGCGCTGCTGCCCGCCCTGTTCGACCGCTACATGGAGCGGGTGGAAGCGCGGGTCGCCGAGTATCGCGAGCATGGCACGATCGACGGAGAGCAAGTCTCGCCCCACGGGCAGGTTGGCCTGAGGGAGACCATCGAACAGTCCATTCGCGGCGCCCATCGCCAGGTGACGGAGACGCTGGGGTTGAGGCGCGCGCTACTGACCTACCGGCGGCTCAACCCCGATCTCGAGATACCGCTCACCAAAAAGCTCGGCAATGATGCCCTCGAATTGCTGGTCCAGCAGCTGGAGCTGTTTCGCGACGAAATCGTCCACCGGGACCTGCACGAGGCAGCGAGGATGGTCAGCTACCTCACGAACATCCTGTTCCTCGACCGGATCGTGTTCGCCAATTCATCGATGCAGCAGGATCTGCGCCCGCAGGACGAACTGCTGATCGAGACCTATACGGACATGCTCTACCACTACCTGACCGGCAGATAGGGCGGTGGCCGGCTCACCCTTCGCGCTCGGCGAGCCAGGCTTCCAGCCACTTGATCGTTTCGATTACCGCCCCCGACATTGCGCGCTGGCTTGATAAGCCCTCGGCCTGGCGCTATTGATATAGTGTATCATGTCGCAGAACACACCCTCCAGCGCCGCCGGATTTTTCAACCAGGAAATGGCGGATGCCTACGATCGGCGAAACGCCGGTCTCAGGCCGATTTCGGATTGTCTGCATTTTCTGATGCGGCTGGTGCTGGCAAGCCTCCCGGGACAGGCGAGGGTGCTGTGTGTGGGCGTGGGGACGGGAGCGGAAATATTCTCGCTCGCTGCCGAGCGGCCCGGCTGGTCTTTCGTCGGAGTCGATCCCTCTTCGGAAATGCTCGATGTGGCACGGCACCGGCTGAACGAGGCGGGAATCCTCGATCGCTGCGAGCTTGTCGAAGGCTATGTCGACGATGTCGCGGAAGAGGGCTTCGATGTGGTTGTCAGCCTGCTGGTCGCGCATTTCGTGCAGCTTGAAGCTCGTCCTGCCTTCTATCGCGGCATTTACGATCGCCTCACGCCGGGCGGACATTTCGTCAGCGCAGAAATCAGCGGCGATCTGGACAGCGCGGCGTTTCCCGCGATGCTCGAAGACTGGAAGCAGGTTCAGACGCTGATGGGAGCCAACGAGGAATCGCTCGCCTCGCTCGATCAAACGCTGCGCGACGTCCTTGGCGTGGTTGGCCCCGCCGAAACCCAGGCGCTATGGCGCGATGCGGGCTTCCCCGTGCCCGTCCCGTTCTTTCAGGCTTTCATGATCCGTGGCTGGCATGCGCAGAGGCCGCCTGCTTGAGAGGGAGGCCCGTGGCTATCCCTCGCGCTCGGCGAGCCAGGCCTCCAGCCACTTGATCGAATAGTCGCCGTTCAGGATGTCCGGCTCTTCGAGCAGTGCCTGGTGGAGCGGAATATTCGTCTTCACGCCTTCGACGACCATTTCGTCCAGCGCACGCTTGAGGCGCATGATGCAGCCCTCGCGCGTGCGACCGTAGACGATCAGCTTGGCGATCATCGAATCATAGTAGGGCGGGATCGAGTACCCGGCATAAAGCCCTGAATCGACGCGGACGTGCATGCCGCCCGCCGCGTGGTAGTAGTTCACCTTGCCCGGCGATGGCGCGAAGGTGAACGGGTCTTCGGCGTTGATCCGGCACTCGATCGCATGGCCGCTGAACGCGATCTCCTCCTGCTTGACCGACAGCGGCTTGCCCTCGGCAATGCGGATCTGTTCGCGCACCAGATCGACGCCGGTGATCGCCTCGGTCACCGGGTGTTCGACCTGCAGGCGCGTGTTCATCTCGATGAAGAAGAACTCACCGTTTTCCCACAGGAATTCGATCGTGCCCGCGCCGCGATAGCCCATCTGCGCCATCGCATCGGCGCAGACCTTGCCCATCCGCGCGCGCTCTTCGGATGAAAGTACGGGTGATGGCGCTTCCTCTAGCACCTTCTGGTGGCGCCGCTGCAAGGAACAGTCGCGCTCGCCCAGGTGGATCGCGTTGCCATTGCCGTCGCCGAACACCTGGAATTCGATGTGGCGCGGGTTGCCGAGATATTTTTCGAGATAGACCGTGTCGTCGCCGAAGGCGGACTTCGCCTCGGACTTGGCCTGGCTCATCAGGGTTTCGAGCAGTTCCTCGCTCGGCACCACTTTCATGCCGCGCCCGCCGCCACCGCTCGCCGCCTTGACCAGCACGGGATAGCCGATCTCGGCAGCGATCTTTTTCGCTTCGTCGACCGATGTAACCGCACCGGGGCTGCCGGGGACCAGCGGCAGGCCGAGTTCGCCCGCAGTGGTCTTGGCGGTCACCTTGTCGCCCATCGTGCGGATATGCTCGGGCTTGGGCCCGATCCACGCGATGTCGTGCGCTTCGACGATCTCGGCGAACTTGGCGTTCTCCGAAAGAAAGCCGTAGCCGGGGTGGATCGCGTCGGCATGGCTGACTTCGGCGGCAGAGATGATGTTGGCGACGTTGAGATAGCTCTCGCCCGCGCTCGGCGGGCCGATGCACACCGCATGGTCGGCGAGCCGCACATGCATCGCGTCGGCATCGGCCGTGGAATGCACCGCGACCGTCTCGATCCCCATTTCGTGCGCCGCGCGGTGGATGCGCAGCGCGATTTCGCCGCGATTGGCGATCAGGATGCGGGTAATGGCCATGGTCTGCGTCCTCAGTCGATGACGACCAGCGGCTGGTCGAACTCGACCGGCTGGGCATTGTCGACCAGGATTTTGCTCACCGTGCCGCTCCGGGGGGCCGTGATCGGGTTCATGACCTTCATGGCCTCGACGATCAGCAGCGTCTGGCCTTCGGAGACCTTGTCGCCGACCGCAATGAAGTCCTTCGCACCGGGTTCGGGCGCGAGGTAGACCGTGCCGACCATGGGGGAGGGGACGGCGTTGGCCAGGTCCGGGCCGCTGGCGGGCGCGGGTTCGGGAGTGGACTGCGCTTGCGGTGCCGGAGCGGCGGGCGCGGCCTGTTGCGGAGGCGGCGCTGCGTAGGCGGCGGCCTGCAGTTCGCGCGCGACGCGCAGCTTGCGATCGCCATCCTCGACCTCGATTTCGGACAGTCCGGTTTCGGCGAGGAGTTCGGCAAGCTCGCGGACGAGCTCGATATCGACGTTCATCTGCGACTTGCGACCGGAATTGTGGCTCTTTTCTGCCATGTGCGACCTTGATCGGTGAATAGGGGAAGCGGCGCGTATGCTCCCGCGCCTTCGTTCATGCAAGGTTTAGAGCGCGCCCGCCGCCTCGATCGCGTCGAGATAGGAGGCGAGGCCGCGTCCCTTGAAGCACTGCAACGCTGCTTCGCCGATGAAGGAGCGGTGGCGGAAGGCCTCGCGCGTGGCCGGGTCCGACAGGTGGACCTCGATCACCGGCGGGGTGATCGCCTTGGCGGCATCGAGCAGCGCGATCGAGGTGTGGGTATAGGCCGCGGCGTTGATGATGACGGCCTTTGCGCCCGCTTCGTGCGCCTCGTGCAACCAGTCGACCAGCACGCCTTCGTGATTGGTCTGGCGGAAATCGACCGCCAGCCCGTGCTCGCGTGCTTTCTCGACGCACGCGGCCTCGATCTCTGCCAGCGTGGTGGTGCCATAGATTTCGGGCTCGCGCGTGCCGAGCAGATTGAGGTTGGGGCCGTTGAGGATGAAGAGCGTGGCGGTCATTTCGCAGCCTTAGCGGGGGCGGAGTGGCGGTGAAAGCGTGTGTCCAGCAGCGGCCTCACCACGCGCTGAAGTCTATGCAGGAAGGCTATTTCCCGAAGATGGCAGTCTAAGCCCTCTCATTCGATCGCTGTTCGGATAGTTGCTGAGATACCAAATCATCAGTGGTATTTTCGCAAGACAGTTCCAGTGTGCCGCGATCCTGCCGCGCAGTCCAAAGCCACCTTTCCCGTATATCCTCGCCAGATAACCCATGGACGGCAGGTGCCCTGCCTCTTTTGCAAGCTCGAAATATTCCGAGGCCTTGCCAATGTCCTTTTCAACAAGCTGGCCGGAATAAAACATGGTTCCAAGATAGAACATTGCGGGGGCGTAGCCGACGGATGCGAGCTTTTTGTACTCTTCCACGGCCTCTTGGCCCTTGCCCAGCCTTTGGAAATGCGCGGCAAGTTGAATTCCGCCTTGATTGATCCGGCATCTGCTGATCGCCTGAGCCAGCGTTCGGCTTGGTCCTCAATCCCGCTTCGGGAATAGTTCACGCCCAGATACATCATCGCAAGGGGTGAGCCGTCTTCGGCAATGGCGGTTAGCGTTGATAGGCTATTCTGCTGGTCTTGCTCGCAAAGCTGAAGCGCGTCCCATAACTCGGTTGCTCGCGGATCGGCATCCCATTCACGCTGAATATTTTCGCCCATCCTCTTCACTGGAACAGCTTACCATCTGCGGATCGGTTTGTCGGCTACTTTCATCCGTCCATGACTACCGCTCCACCCCCTTCACCTTCCCCCATTGGCGGGCGGCGGTGTAGCCGAGGTAGCCCGTGCCGAAGAGCGCGTAGAGTTCCTCGGGCAGGCCGCGCAGATAGGCGGTGACGCCGTTGCCGATGTCGACGGCGATCCGCGCGTCGAAGGCCGACAGCACGCCCATCGGCAGGGCGAACAGGATCATCGCGTATATCACGTAGAGGAAGCTGGGCCGGGCGCGGCTGGTCCACGGGTCGGCCGATTGCGCCTCGGCGATAATCGCGGCCATCCGCGTCTCGATCGCCTTCAGCTCCTGCGACCCTTCGAGCGCGAGCAGTTCGAGCTTGGCCTTCGCGCGCGCCTCCTTGTCCGGGATGATCTTGTCGATGATCGAGGCGACGGGGCCGATCAGGCTTTCGATGAGGGGCATGGGACGACTCCGGAATGTTGGAGCCGAGGCATCTAACCAAATAGGTTCGTGTAGGAAAATGCTTTCGCACGCGCACTGGCACGGCCCCGTCCACCAGGCCCGAAGCCGTTTGTGACACATTGGCGAAGCCGTGTACGCCCCGGGAATGGCGCTATCGCGCGATCTGCCGCGGTTCTCGCATTACCGAAATAAGACAATGTTGCAGTTTTGTTGCAATCTCGTGTCGATGAGTGCATGTTGCGCTTCTGAAGACAGGAGAGAGCACATGATCACCCAGGCCATCATTGCGACCGCCATGCTGATGCAGGGCGCCCCGGTAGCGCAGCCCGCCGTGACCCAGCCGGTCGCGCTGGTCGAAGCGCAGGAAGACCCGGCGATGCTGATCAATCTCGGAGTGGAACTCGCGCGGGCCGGAGAAACCGAAGCAGCGCGCCTCGCCTTCGAGAAGGTGCGGCGGATGCGGATCGACTATACGCTGGAGACGACCGACGGGCGTTACGTCCATCCGGCGGATCTGGCGGCGCAAGGGCTCCGGATGCTCGAAAACGGTGAGTTTCGTTCCAGCGACGATACGGTGCTGGGCGGCTGACCCCCGCCGCTCTTCCGGCCCGCCCGGTGGTTTTCGATTGCCGGGCGGAGCAGGGAAGGGCGGCAAAGCGTTGCATAAACGAGACAATGGGCGGGAACCCTCCGCCTGCATGTCACTGCGCTGTCATGTATGATGCGCAAGGCGACAGGACGGAGGGCTCGATGATTCTCGGGACATCGGGTCGGCTGGCCGCTTTCGCGGCGCTGACCCTGTTAACGGCCCCGGCACGGGCCGACGTAATGGAAATCGGAGAGAATGGCGCGCGCTGGATCGCGGGCCAGCAGGTCGGCATGCCCGTTTCCGGCCTCGAAATGACCGTGCTGCAGGCCGCCGCCATGGACAGCGAAACCGCGCAGATCGTGGCGCTCGACGGCAGCGAAGCGGTCGAGGGCGTGCCTGCGCATGTCACTTCGGATCCGCGCCAGACCGCGCGTGCGGTGCCCGCCAACTACCAGGCCAAGGTGGCCGAGCTTGCGGCGCGGTTCGACCTCAGCCCGAGCCTGATCGAGGCGCTGGTGTGGCAGGAGAGCCGCTGGCGCGAGACCGCCGTCTCGCCCGTCGGCGCGCGCGGACTCGCGCAGCTGATGCCCGGAACCGCGCGCGACCTCGGCGTCGACCCCGACGATCCCTTCGCCAATCTGGAGGGCGGGGCGCGTTACCTGCGCGAACAGCTCGACCGCTTCGATGGCGACCTCGAAAAGGCGCTCGCCGCCTATAATGCCGGGCCGGGGCGCGTAATGCGCGCCAACGGCGTGCCCCGTATTCGCGAAACACAACTTTACGTGGCGGCCATCATGGGCCGTCTCGCCAATCATTCCCGGAACGATTAAAGGTATGTCGATGAAATTGCTTCCCCGCCTCTTGGCGCTGCTCGCGCTTGTCTCGCCCAGCATGGCGCTGGCACAGGTGCAGCAGACCGATCCGGCAGGCTCGGGCCCGATCGTCAACGCGCTCGCATGGCTGCAAGGGACGCTGCTGGGCAATGTCGCCACCGCCGTTGCCGTGATGGCCGTCGCTGCGGTCGGCTTCATGATGCTGACCGGGCGCCTCAACTGGCGCTTCGGCGCAACCGTGATCATCGGCGTGTTCATCCTGTTCGGCGCGGCCTCGATCGTCTCCGGCATTCAGGCCGCCGCAGGCTAGGGCGAGGGGGCAGGCGATGGATCAGCTTGTTCGCCACCCGGTCCACCGCGCGTTGACCCGCCCGCAAATGTTCGCGGGCGTGACGATGAACTACTTCATCATCAATATCGGCGTGACGACCGAGGTGTTCCTGATCACCGGCAGCTGGCTCGCCCTGCCGGTCGCCGTGGCGATGCACGGCATCGGATATTTCGCCTGCCTGCGCGAACCGCGCATCTTCGACCTGTGGATCACCAAGGTCAGCAAGTGCCCGCGGATCAAGAATTACAAGCGGTGGGGCTGCAACAGCTACGCCGCCTGACCTCGACCTAGGAGGGTCGACGCATGAGCAAATGGATCGGAGCCGCCGCCTGGAGCGCGAAGGAAGCCCGCGTCGGCGACCGGCTGCCTTTTGCGCGTCTCGTCGACGAGAACACGCTGCTGCTGCGCGACGGATCGCTGCTGACCGCGATCCAGGTGCCCGGCCTGCTGTTCGAGACCGAGGATACCGAAGCGCTCAACGCCCATGCGGCGACGCGCGAGGTGATGCTGCGCTCCACGCTCGATAGCCGCTTCGTGATGTACCACCATGTGATCCGCCGGAGGGTCGAGGTGGAGCTGGACGCGGAGTTCGACGATCCGCTCGCCCGCCATATCGATGCGCGGTGGAAGGAGCGGCTCGGCTCGGGCTCGCTGTTCATCAACGACCAGTTCGTCACGCTGATCCGCCGCCCTGCGCGCGGCAAGGCGGGCTGGGTCGAAAGGGCGAGCAAGGCGCTCAACAAGCGCAAGCAGGACGCGGTCGAGGTCGACCCGAAAGACCTGCGTTCGCTGCGTGCGGCCGCGACCGGGCTGGTCGCCTCGCTCCAGCCCTATGGTGCGTCGCTGCTGGGCGATTACACCGGGCCCAAGGGCTACACCAATTCCGAAATTCTCGAGCTGCTTTCGGCGCTCTACAACGGCGAGATGCGGCCCGTCCGCCGCCCCGCCGAGGATCGCGATATCGGGCATTTCCTGCCCTATCGCCGCGCGAGCTTCGGGATCGATGCGATGGAGCTGCGCGGCTCGGGCGATCCCGACTTTGCCGCGATCCTGAGCCTCAAGGATTATCCCGACGCGACCAGCCCCGGCCTGCTCGATTCGCTGCTGCGGTTGCCTTACGAAATGGTCGTTTCGGAGAGCTACGCGCCGTCCGAAAGAACCACCGCGCGCGAGCGGATGGACCTTGCGATCCGGCGGCTGCGCTCGGTCGACGAGGAGGCACAGGCCGAACGGGCCGACATGATGGCCGCGCGCGATGCGCTGGGCAATGGCGCGGTCGGCTTCGGCGATCACCACCTCTCGGTGCTGGTGCGCGAAAAGACGCTCCCCCGGCTCGACGATGCGACCGCCGCCTGCTCCGCCGCGCTGGCCGATACCGGCGCCATCGTCGTGCGCGAGGATACCAACCTGGAGCCCGCCTTCTGGGCGCAGTTCCCGGGTAACGAGCAGTATATCGTGCGTCGCGCGATGATTTCCTCGGCCAACATGGCGAGCTTCGGGTCGCTGCACGGCTTCGCGCTGGGGCAGGCCGAGGGCAACCACTGGGGCGAGGCGGTGACGCTGCTGGAAACGACCAGCGCGACGCCGTTCTTCTTCAACTTCCACAATGGCGACCTCGGCAATTTCTCGGTTATCGGTCCGTCGGGTTCGGGCAAGACCGTGGTGATGAACTTCCTCGCCGCGCAGGCGCAGAAGTTCTCACCCCGCACCGTGTTGTTCGACAAGGATCGCGGCGCGGAGCTGTTCGTGCGCGGGATCGGCGGGCGGTACGACCGGATCTATGCGGGCGAGCCTTCGGGCTTCAATCCGCTTGCGCTGCCCGACACCCCCGCCAACCGCGCCTTCCTGCGCGACTGGCTCGGCGTGCTGCTGAAGGCCGAGGGCCCCGAGGAACTCCAGACCGTCAGCCACGCGGTCGACGCGGCGTACGAGAACGATGCGAGCCTGCGCCGCCTGCGCAATTTCCGCGAATTGCTTTCGGGCACACGCCGTCCCGAGCCGGGCGACCTCGCGGATCGGCTTTCGGCATGGATCCACGGCGGCGAGCACGCCTGGCTGTTCGACAACGAGACCGATGAGCTGGACCTCGAGCGCAAGACGCTCGGCTTCGACATGACCGCGCTGCTCGAAAACCCGCGGCTGCGTACGCCGACGATGATGTACCTGTTCCACCGGATCGACGAGCGACTGGACGGGCAGCCGACGATGATCCTGATCGACGAGGGCTGGAAAGCGCTCGACGACGAGGTGTTCGCTGCGCGCATTCGCGACTGGCTCAAGACGCTGCGCAAGCGCAATGCGCTGGTCGGTTTCGCGACGCAGAGCGCGCGCGATGCGCTGGAAAGCCGCATTTCCACCGCGCTGGTCGAACAGACCGCGACCATGGTGTTCATGCCCAACAGCCGCGCGCGGCCCGAAGATTATTGCGACGGTTTCGGCCTGACGAGCCACGAACTCGCGCTGATCCGCAGCCTGCCTGCGCACAGCCGCTGCTTCCTGGTTCGCCAGCCTGACGCCAGCGTAGTGGTGCGGCTCGATCTTTCGGGTGCGCCCGAAGTCCTCACGATCCTCTCGGGTCGCGAGAGCAGCGTGCGCCGCCTCGATCTGCTGCGCGAGGCGGTCGGTGACGATCCCGCCGACTGGTTCCCCGCGCTCACCGGCCATGCCTGGCCGGGTGGGTCCAAGGATGACGACGGCAGCGTGTTGCCCTTCAGGCAGGCCGCCGAATGAGCGTGGCCATGAACACTGGGGCTGGAACTTGCGATCTGGCGATGTCCGAAGCCGCGGGCGGCGTCGCCGCCGCGCTGGAGGCGGTCAATTGCGTCGCTGCCGAGGTGACGGGCGCCACCTTCGGGCGGCTGTTCGCACCGGGCGGCGCGCTCGTCACAGTGCTGACCCTCCTGCTGACGCTCTATGTCGCGTTCTTCGCGATCCAGCTGGTGACCGGGCGCAGCACGCTCGGCGTCAGCACGTTGACACCGCGCATGTTGCGGATCGGCCTCGTGCTTACCTTCGTGACCAGCTGGGTCGCTTACCAGAGCGTGTTCTGGAACATCTTCGTCGAGGGGCCGGACTGGCTCGCGGGCATCCTCACCGGCGACAGCGGTTCGGCAACCCAGACGTTCGCCGCCAAGGTCGACGTGGTCTTCGCTGCCGTCCAGCAGGCGAGCCAGGGGCAGGAGGATATCCAGACCTTCTCGCCCGCAGGCATGCTGTGGCTCGGCGCGCTGCTGTTCATGCTCGGCACCGTGGGCGTGCTGGTGACCGCGCGGATCGCTCTCGCCCTGCTGGTGGCGCTGGGGCCGATCTTCCTCGTCATGGCGCTGTTCGATGGCACGCGCGGGCTGTTCGTAGGGTGGCTCAAGGGCCTCACCATGATGGCGCTTACCCCGCTGTTTGCGGTGCTGGGCGGATCGATCATGCTCGAAATGTCGGTGCCCATTCTGGCCGCGCTCAACCAAATGCCGGGTGAAATTCCGGCGCGCGCGGCGATGGCCTTTTTCATGATCGGCGCGGTCCATGTCGCGCTGATGGTCATGGTCCTGAAGGTGATGGGCACGGTCGTAGGCGGATGGCAGGTCTTCGGGCTGGCCAGCAGCGACAGGAGCGAGGGGCGGGGCGCTTCCACCGCCACCACCCCTGCGCCCGCCCCGGCGGCAGTATTGGCCTCTAATGGCGGCACCGCATCGCAGCCCGCACCATCCAGCGCGGCGCGCCGTACCGCAGTGGTCGCGGCGACCCCGCCGATGGCCGCCAACGACAGCGGAGCTGGCGGCGGAGGCGGACCGGGCGGCGCGCGCATCACCAAGGTCTATGCGACCTCATCAGGGAGCGGACAGCCGGGCGAAACCAGCAAAGCGGCCTCGCGCACCAGCGGGCTCGGCAGCCGGTTCAAGGCGGCTCCCGCACGCCAAACGGAGAAAGTGAAATGATTCGCGCGTTTCTACCCGCGCTCGCCACTCTTGCGGTGCTGACCGCGAGCCCTGCCGCCGCGCAAGACCCGCGGCTGGTCGAACGGCTCTACGATCCCGACGAAGTCGTGGTGATCCAGGGCAAGACCAAGGTGCAGGCGACGATCGAATTCGGCGAGGGCGAAGCGATCGAAAACGTCGCGGTGGGCGATTCCAACGCCTGGCAGGTGACGCCCAACCAGCGCGCAAACCTGCTGTTCGTCAAACCGCTCAGCCCCAGTGCGCAGACCAACATGACCGTGGTCACGAACCAGCGCACCTACCTGTTCGATCTGGTCGCAAGTCCGCGCGCCAAGCCACTGTACATGCTGCGCTTTACCTATCCCGAGCCCCCGCCCGGGGAGCAGGATGCGCAGGTGGCGGAAAACACTCCCGGAGAGGCGAATGCGATCGAGCTGGCCGCCGCGACCGATCCGCTGGCAGTGGTCGACCCGGCATCGCTCAACTTCAAGTGGAAGTCCGAGGGTGAGCGCCAGCTTCTGCCCAACGAGGTATTCGACGATGGCCGATCGACCTACCTGCGCTGGGAGCAGGACCGCCCGGTTCCGGCGATCCTGATCGAGAATTACGAAGGCGAGGAAGGCCCGGTCAATTCGACCGTGCGCGGCGATACGGTGATCGTCGACGGGGTGCCGAAGGAAATCATCCTGCGCTCGGGTCGCGAAAAGGCAATATTGGTGAATAATGGTCCGGTGCGGGCGACCGCCGCGAGCGGGCCGGTCAGCGGTGGGCGCTAGGGCACGCTGCGGACGCGCAACACAAGGGAAGCGAAGATCATGCGCCTTGCGATGAAGATGGCACCGAAGAAAGGCCCGAAGGGCGGCAACGTCGCCAATGATGTGCGCGACGACGATCCGCGCGAAAGCGAAAGCGCCGAGGTCATCGATCTCGCCAGCCGGAGCGCCTTCCCGGCGGTTGCCGCCAAGAAGGGCGGGGGCGATGCGATGGGCATGGTCGCCGGGATTGCGATCGTCGCTGCGCTCGGCCTCGTCACGCTGTGGAGCATGAGCAGCGCGCGCCTCGACCCGGAGGATACCGCGCCTGCCACCGATCCCGCGCCGTCCGCCGCGCCGAGCCCGGCGCAGATCGCGACCGATCCCGCGCCGGTTGCCGACAAGGCAGGAGCGCCGCAGCAGCAGATCGTGCGCGCAGATCCCGCACCTTCGCCGATCCTGGCCAATAATCCCAATTCCGTACCCGCCGCCAACCCCTACAACAGTCCGACCATCGTTTTCGATGCGTCCGGCAAGGCGGTCGCCAGCGTGCCTGCGGCCGCGCTTCCCGAAGGGGCCGCACCCAGCGGCGGCGGCGCTGCCACGGGCAGTTCGGCGGGCGATTTCGCCAGCCGTGTCGGCGGGGTCGGCGGCACCACGGCGCGCGCCCAGTCGCTGAGCAATCCGGCGACCACGGTAACGCAGGGCACGCTGATCCCCGCGATCCTCGAAACCGCGATCGACACCGACGTGCCCGGCTATGTCCGCGCGGTGGTGAGCCAGGACGTCAAGAGCTTCGACGGCAAGAACGTGCTGATTCCGCGCTCCAGCCGGTTGATCGGCCAGTATCAGTCCGGCCTGCAGGCGGGGCAGAAGCGCGCATATGTCATCTGGACCCGTGTAATCCGGCCCGACGGCGCGAGCGTGAACCTGCAATCGCCCGGCATTGGTTTCGATGGGACCACCGGCCTGCCCGGCGATGTCGACAGCCGTTTCTTCCAGCGCTTCGGTTCGGCCATGCTGCTGTCGGTTGTCGGCGGGCTCTCCGCCATCGGCACGGGCGGTGCGTCGGTCGTAATCGGCGGGGGTGGCCAGGCTGCCGCGGCCGCAGCGGTTTCGCAGGACAGCCAGCTCGGCCCCGTGGTGCGGGTGCGGCAGGGCGAGCCGATCCGCGTATTCACCGCGCGCGATCTCGACTTCTCGGGCGTTTGATCCGGGGCGACGTGACCGAAGTCGATCCGCAAGCCATGGGCGCAGACCTGCAATCGGTGACACCGGGCAAGCAGCCCGAGCGCGCGGACTCGGCTGGGCGGAGCGTCTATCTCGAAGCCTATCTTGCGCCGTTCCGGCAATGGCTGGACCGCGACACTGTGACCGAAATCATCGTCAACCGGCCCGGCGAGGTGTGGATCGAGGATGCGGCCACCCCCGGCGGGATGCAGCGGATCGAGACCGACACGATTACCGATATCCTCGTCCAGCGGCTTGCCGAACAGGTCGCGCGGGTCAGCCATCAGGGCATCAACCGCGAGCATCCGCTGCTGGGCGCAACCTTGCCCGATGGCGCGCGCGTGCAATTCTGCGGGCCGCCTGCCAGCCGCAAGCACTGGGTGCTGGCGATCCGCCGTCACCGCAGGCTCGACCTCCCGCTCGATGCCTACGACACCGGGCCGCTCAAGAAGCAGGAGCAGGCGGCGATGCCCGACCCGCAGGCCGAGCCTATCGCCTTCCTGCGCGAGGCAATTTTGCAGCGGCAGACGATCCTGATCTCGGGCGGCACCAGCACCGGCAAGACGACCTTCCTCAACGCCATGCTCGGCGAAATTCCCAAGGACCAGCGCGTCGTGCTGGTCGAGGATACGCCCGAGCTGCGTCTTCCGGGCGACAACGGCGTGGGTCTGGTCGCGGTGAAGGGCGAACTCGGCGAAGCCAAGGTCACCGCCAACGAACTGCTTCAGGCCGCGCTCCGCCTGCGCCCCGACCGGATCGTGCTGGGCGAGTTGCGCGGCGCGGAAAGCGTTTCCTTCCTGCGTGCAATCAATACCGGCCACCCGGGCAGCTTCTCCACCGTCCACGCCAACTCGCTGCACGGCGCGCTCGAGCAATTGTCGCTGATGGTCATGCAGACCGGCATCGGGCTCAGCCGCAAGGACATCATCGCCTACGCCGCCAGCGTGATCGACGTGATCGTGCAGCTGGGCCGCGGGGCGGACGGAAAGCGCGGCATCGCCCAGATCGCGCGGAGCACCGATCTGTTGAAATCGGAGGACTGGTAAGCCGGAAAGGCGCGCGCTGCGGGCTGGAACCGCTCTCGTTCGCGCGATAGAGCAACCGGACCAAACACCGCCTGCGCCCACGCGCGTACTGCTTCCGATCACTCCAGACCCAGCGAGAGCCTCAAGCCCGATGGAATCCCCGCTCAGCGCCGATACGGACCGCACGTCCAGCCCGCGGTTCTTCAACCGCGAGCTCAGCTGGCTGGCCTTCAACGATCGCGTGCTGGCCGAGGCGTGCAACACCGATTACCCGCTGCTGGAGCGGCTGCGGTTCCTCTCTATCTCGGGCAGCAATCTCGACGAGTTCATGATGATCCGCGTCGCGGGGCTGGTCGGGCAGGTCCAGCGCGGGATCGACAAGCCATCGGTCGACGGGCTCACCCCTGCGCAGCAGCTGGCCGAGATCCGCGCGAGGCTCGCCCGCCTGAACGAGCGGCAGCAGAACACCCTGCGCGATCTGCGCGAGATGCTGGCGGACGCAGGCATCCACATGGCCGACGACCGGCGGATCGACCGGGCGGCGCATGAATGGCTGCGCCAGCACTTCCTCGACGAGATCATGCCGGTCATCACGCCGCAGGCGCTCGACCCCGCGCACCCGTTCCCGTTCATCGCGAACGAGGGGCTAGGCGTGCTGTTTACCGTGCGGCGCAAGGATCTGAAGAACAAGGAGACCGAAGATCTTGTCGAGATGGTGCTGATCCCCTCGGCGCTGCCGCGTTTCCTGCGCGTGCCGGGCGAGGAGGCGATCTATATCGGGATCGAGAACCTGATTACCCGCTTTGCCGAACACCTCTTTCCCGGCTTCGAGATGCGCGGCAGCGGCGTGTTCCGCGTGCTGCGCGACAGCGATATCGAGATCGAGGAAGAGGCCGAGGATCTGGTGCGTACCTTCCGCAGCGCGATCCAGCGGCGGCGGCGCGGGCAGGTCATCCAGCTCGAACTGGAAGAGGAGTTCGACCCGACAGCCGAGGCATTGTTGCGCGAGCGGCTCGCGACGCCGGGCGCCTCCTTCGTCAAGATCGACGGAATGCTGGGCATGGCCGGCCTGTCCGACATCGTGAAGGAGGATCGCCCCGATCTCAAATTCGATGCCTACCAGCCGCGCTATCCCGAGCGCATTCTCGAGCATGATGGCGACTGTTTCGCGGCGATCCGCGAGAAGGACATCATCATCCACCACCCCTACGAAAGCTTCGACGTGGTGGTCGATTTCATCCGCCAAGCCGCGGCGGACCCCAATGTGGTCGCGATCAAGCAGGCGCTGTATCGCGCGGGCAGTCAGTCCGAAGTGATCGAGGCGCTGGTCGAGGCGGCGGAGAACGGCAAGTCGGTGACGGCGGTGGTCGAGCTCAAGGCCCGCTTCGATGAGGAGCAGAACCTCTACTGGGCGAACAAGCTGGAGCGCGCGGGCGTCCAGGTGATCTACGGCTTCGTCGATTGGAAGACCCACGCGAAGGTCGCGATGGTGGTCCGCCGCGAGGACGATGGCTTTCGTACCTATTGCCACTTCGGGACCGGAAATTACCACCCGATCACGGCCAAGATCTACACCGATCTCAGCTACTTCACCGCCGACCCTCGACTGGGCAGGGACGCGGCGAAGCTGTTCAACTTCGTCACCGGCTATGTCGAACCGCACGGAACCGAGCTGATCTCGATCAGCCCGATCGACCTGCGCGAGACGCTTTACGAACGGATCGACGCCGAGGCCGAAGCCGCAAGGCAGGGCAGGCCATCGGGCATCTGGGCCAAGATGAACCAGCTGACCGATTCAGGAATGATCGAGCGGCTCTATGCCGCGAGCGAGGCGGGGGTCGAGATTCAGTTAGTGGTGCGCGGCATCTGCAACCTGCGGCCGGGCGTGCCGGGCCTGTCCGACAACATCCGGGTCAAGTCGATCATCGGACGGTTCCTCGAACACAGCCGCATTTACGCCTTCGCCAATGGTGCGCCGATTCCCGGCCAACAGACGCGGGTCTACATCTCCAGCGCGGACATGATGGAGCGCAATCTGGATCGGCGCGTTGAGCAACTGGTGCCGGTGGAAAACCAGACCGTGCACGATCAGGTCTTGCAGCAGGTCTTGCTTGCCAATCTGCTCGACAACGAGAGGAGCTGGATACTGCAACCCGATGGAACCTACGAGCGGATCGAGCCGGGCGAGGCCAAGTCCTTCAACTGCCACCGCTATTTCATGACCAACCCGTCGCTGTCGGGCCGCGGCGGCGCGCTGGAGGCGGGTGCGGTGCCCAAGCTTGCGCTGAGGCGGGGGGCTGCCTGATGGGCCGTCGCAAAAAGAGCGACCGGGGCCGTATCGCCGGTACCGAGCCGCTGGGCGCGATCATCGATATCGGCTCCAACACGGTGCGCCTCGTCATCTATGGCGGGCCACCGCGCGCGCCCACGATCCTGTTCAACGAGAAGGTGACCGCACGACTGGGGCGCGATCTGGATGCGAACGGCATGCTCGCGGACGAGGCGATCGACCTCGCAGCAGGTGCACTCGCGCGGTTTGCCCTGATCCTCACAGACCTTGGGGTGACGAAGGTCGATACGGTCGCCACGGCGGCCGTGCGCGATGCGGAAAATGGCGAAGCGTTTCTCGCCCGGGTCCGCTCGCTCGGTCTCGAACCGCGCCTGCTCAGCGGGCTCGACGAAGCGACGGTCAGCGCCGAAGGCGTTCTTGGAGCCTTCCCGAGCGCACGCGGCATCGTCGCCGATATTGGTGGCGGAAGCCTCGAACTGGTGCCGGTGGACGAGGGCGCGGCGGGCGAGGGGTGCAGCCTGCCCGCCGGAACCCTGCGGCTGCCGAGCCTCGGCGGCGGCGACAGGGACCGGCTGCGCGAGAAGCTGAAGAAGATGCTCGGCAAGGAAGCGCCTCCGATGGCCGAAGCCGGCGACCTTTATCTGGTGGGGGGCACCTGGCGCGCGCTCGCCTCTTTCGCACGGGCGCAGATCGACTTCCCGCTGACCGATCCGCACGGGTTCACCATGACGCGCGAAGAGGCGACCGAACTGGTCAAGAAGCTCGGCAAGACGGATGTCGATACGATCAAGACGACGCCGCGCGTGCCGTCTTCGCGGGCCGAGACGCTGCCCGAAGCGAGCCAGCTGCTGCATGTGCTGCTCAAGCACTACGAGCCGGAACGGATCGTGGTGTCGGCCTGGGGCCTGCGCGAGGGGCTGATGATGCGGCGGCTCGATCGGTATCAGCTGGCGCAGGATCCGTTGCTGGCAGGCGCGGTCGACTTTGCCGAGAGCCGCGGGGGCTCGGCTATGCGGGCCACGCGCATCGCAGGATGGACGGTGGATACCGTGGGGTCTTTGAGACCAGGCGCCGAACGCCTGAGGCTGGCCGCGATCCTGCTCGGCCTGGCAGCGATGCAGACCGAGCCGAACCTGCGTGTCACCCAGGGGATCGACTGGGCGTTGCACAAGCGCTGGATCGCAATTTCGCCCGAAGGACGTGCGATGCTGGCGGCCGCGATCAGCGCCAATTCCAACGCGCTGGACCTGCCAGCGCCGGTCAGGGCGCTCGCGTCGCCTGAAGCCCTTGAGGAGGCGATCACCTGGGGCCTCGGCCTCCGGCTCGCGCGCAGGCTGGGGGCGGGCTCGGCACGCTCGCTCGAAGCGACGCGGCTAACGCGGGAGAAGAAATCGCTCGTCCTCACGCTCGCGAAAAGCCACGCCGCGCTCTACGCGCAGGCGACCGAACGCGATCTCGCGCTGCTCGCCGACCATCTGGGGATGGAGCCAGAAATGCGCGTGATGGGCGAGAAGAAGCTGCCCGAAATGGGGGAAGCCGCCCTGCTGCTCGACCAAGGGGTGAAGGGCTAGCGCTCCTCGTGCGCGAAGGGCGAGAAATTCGTGTCCGTATCGAAGATGTCGATCCCTTCCTCGCGCTTGAGCCAGCCGACCGCGAAGTAGGTTAGCGGGGTCAGGATCGCTTCCCACGCCGTCTTGATCAGCCATTGCGAGATCACGACCTGCCACAGCAGTTCTGGCGGCCATCCGGCGAGGCCATAGAAGGCAAGCGGATAGAAGATCAGGCTGTCGAGCCCCTGGCCGACCACGGTCGAGCCGATGGTGCGGGTCCATAGCGCCTTGCCCTTCGTCCAGATCTTCATCTTGGCGAGGACGTAGGAATTGGCGAATTCGCCCGCCCAGAAGGCGATCATGGAGGCGGCGACGATCCGCCAGGTATTGCCGAACACCTGCTCGTAGGCGTCCTGCCCGTCCCATCCGTCGGCGGCCGGAAGCGAAACGACCGCCCAGGCCATGAAGGCCATGAACAGGAGGGCTGCAAAGCCGGTCCAGATCACGCGCCGCGCACGGGCATAGCCATAGACCTCGGTCAGCACGTCGCCGATGATGTAGCTGACGGGGAAGAACAGCACGCCTGCGCCGAAGCTCCATTCGGTGCCGCCGGGCAGGGTGATGTAGCTCGGCTTGGCCGCGCCGATCAGGTTGGACAGCAGCAGGATGGTGACGAAGGCCGCCATCACGCGGTCGTAATGCTTGAAGCGCGCAGGGCCGACGCGCCCCGTTGCTTGCACTGGTTCATCGCTCATCGTGCTGTCCCCCACGCACCCGCGCATAACCCGGTTTTGCGTTGCCGCAAAGATGGCTATGCGGGCCCGACGCGCGCCCTTAGCTCAGCTGGATAGAGCACGGGACTTCTAATCCTGAGGCCGCAGGTTCGAATCCTGCAGGGCGCGCCAGTTTACTCGTCATTTTAGCGAGGAACTCGGCTCCGACCCTGAGCCTTAGCGTTCGCCCGGCGCGCTTGCCGGGGCTTCGCAGCGGAAGCTGCCCTCCGCATCGGTCGAGCCGAAGCCGCGATACACCGCCTTCTGAGGCCATGGGCACAGCGGGCGCTGCATCGCGATCGCGCCCGAGCCCTCCTCGGCAAACCGCGTCGCCACGATCCGATCGGGTGTCTCGCCATTCTCGGCCCACGCAATCAGCGCGGAGAACAGGTCGTGCTGCGGGTCGGCGGACGGCGGGCGCGGGGGAATGCCGAGCGTGGAGTTGAACGCATCGGGCCCGGTGCCGCCGCCGCAATGCATCACGCCCGGCGCCATGAACAGCCGCGCATTCTCGCCGAGCTGGTCTGTGCCCCCCATCTGCGCCGCATGCCGTGCGAAGAAATCGACCGATTGCTCCGGCGGGACCAGCGTGTCGGCGAGCCCGTGGAAGACGATCAGCTTGCCGCCGCGCGCGGCATAGTCCGCCAGGCTGCCGCGGGTCGCGTCGTTGACGATGCCGCCAAGCTGTGCGTCGACGGTCGCCATGTCACGCCCGAAATCGAACCCTCGCCAGTCCCAATCGGCACCGAAGATCCATTTGAACAGCCCGCCGAAGGCTGGCCTGTCGTCGCCCGTCTGCTGGAGGAAGGACCAGCCGAATGTATCGGGCATCTCGCTGCCGGGAAGCCAGCCGTAGAAGCCCGGCTCGCCCGACGCGCCGGTGGGCCCCGAATAGAACGCCCGCGCGGTCGCCACCTCGCCTTCGGTCAGGCAATTCGCAGAGGGAGCGCCCCGGCACTGCAGCATCTCCGGATCGAAGCTGCAGTTCAGCGGGTCCATGATGAAGCGGTCGCCCGCCAGCGCGTGGCCCTGCTTCCAGCAGGTCGCGATGGCCGCGCGATTGAGCAGATCGAGCTTCGCTGCCGCCAGCAGCCGACCCGGTTCGCGGTTCGCTGTTGCATAGTTCCACAGCACGGCCGCGTGGCCCCAAGTGCGGTTCATCACCGGCGCGCCCACCAGGATACCGTCATAGTCCTGCGGATAGTACAGCGCCTCGATCAGGCCCATTTGCCCCCCGGTCGAGCAGCCGGTATAGTAGGACTTGCGCGCCTCCCTGCCGTAGAACGCCTTGGTCAGCGCCTTGCCGGTGGTGGTCATGACGTGGGTCGAGAGCCGCCCCCAGTCGCGCCACTTGCGCGGCTGGCCGATCAGCGCATCGCCGTCCAGCGGGGTCGCTGGCGCGGTGCCCGCGTCGGTGGTCGCGGTGGCGAAGCCGCGCCGCAGTCCTTCGGTCATGCCCGAATAGCCGAGCGTGAAGTTCCCCGCGAAGCCACCGCTTCCGTTCCCGTGGAACACTCCGGTCCAGCCTTGAGCGGGCAGCCACAGCTCGACGCCGATATCGGAACCGGGTTCGGACCGGACGCGCGCGACGACGCGGCAGAAGGCCGGATAGCCGGGCGTCTCGCCAGCAAGGCTGGTCTCGGTCGGCCTGGCGGGGACAAGGAGCGCGCTCTCGATCGTCGTGTCGGCCAGCTCGACCTCGGAGAGCGCGGCGCACCGCGCCTGTGCGCTATCCTCCGCCGGCTTGGCCAGCGCGGTTCCCGGAAGCGCCCCGCAGAGCGCGGATGCTGCGAAAAGGGCGATGCGGTGCGTGCGTTTCATGACTGTCTCCGATGATCGTGCCCTGGCCCGGCCTTCACTGCTGGCGGGTGCGGTGTTCCGAATGCTTGATGAGGCGGGCGAGCCACAGGAACAGCAACGCCCCGATCAGATACATCGGTGCGAGCGCATAGTAAGCCGCCTGCAGCGCGTGTTCGCCATAGGCCGGGCGGAAGAAGTCGCTCATCATCCCGACATAGGTCGGCCCAAGCCCCAGTCCGATGAAGTTCATCACCAGCAGCAGGAGCGCGCCCGAGATCACCCGCCGTTCGGGCGCGACCTCGCTCTGGACGAAGGTGACCGTCGCCGAGAGGAAGAAGGAGTTGAGGAACATCGGCACTGCGAGGAACGCCAGCCCGATCTGCCAGCTCGGCGCCCACACGAAGCCGAGGAAGAAGGGGAGTGCCAGCACCAGCGAGGCAGCGGGCACGGTGGCATAGGCCGTCTTGCTGCGCCTTGCAAAGCGGTCGACGATCCGGCCCGAGGCGTAGATCCCCGCGCTCATCCCGATGCCAACGACCAGCGCGTACCACACCGCGACATCCTCCAGCGTCATGCCCTTTTCGCGCATCAGGAACAGCACGGTGAAGTTGAGCAGGCCGTAGGTAATGAAATTGCCCGCTCCGCTCGCCAGCGATGCCATCAGCAGCAACGGATTGCGGAAGAAACGGATGATGGTCGCCACGAAGCCCTCGGGCGCTGTCGCGGGCGCAGTCGCAACCGGCAGGACATCGGTCTCGCCGCGCTTGGGTTCGCGGACGAGCCAATAGACCAGCAGCGCTGTCAGCACCCCGATCCCGCCGATCACGTAGAACGGCATGCGCCAGTCGAACGCGGCGGCGAGCGATGCGCCGAAGGCGACGCCCAGCGCGGAGCCGATCGGTGGCCCGAGATTGAAGATCGCCATTGCGGTGGTCCGCCGCTCGCGCGGGAAGGTGTCGGAAATGATCGCGTAGGAGGGGGGCACGCCGCCCGCTTCGCCCACGCCGACCATCATTCGCGCCGCGACCAGCTGCCCGTAATTGGCCGCCATGCCGCATGCGGCCGTCGCCGCGCTCCAGATCGCGCAGGCGGCGGAGAGCACCTTCACCCGGCTGGTGCGATCGGCCAGCCAGCCGATCGGGATCGCGATGAAGCAGTAGAACAGCGCGAAATAGAAGCCCGTCAGCAGGCCCAGCTGCCCGTCGGTAATGTTCAACCCGTCCTGGATCGGCTTGGCGAGGATCGAGATCAGCTGCCGGTCGAGGAAGTTGAGGACATAAACGAAGGCCAGCATGCCAAGCGTGATCCGCGCGCTGGCGGATGACTTGTAACCGGCCTCGGGTGCTGTCGCGGCGCTCATCGCAGGCACTCGCACAGTATGTTTGCTCGGGTCATGATCTTGTCCTCTCCAGCTCGTTCTTATCCGTTTTCGGTCAGCCAGCCCGGCCTTCCGCGCCCGCCGCCATAGCCCGCCGCGACCCGCTGCTTGAGCAGGGCGGGCGGGCGAAATCGCTCCCCATAGGCATCGCGCAGAATGTCCTGCACCTGCAGGCACAGGTCCGACGTCACGACATCCATCATCGCGAAGGGACCGATCGGGTGGCCGAGGCCCAGGCGGCATGCCGTATCGAGGTCGGCGGGCGTGGCGACGCCCTCCTCGACCAGCTTCACCGCCTCAATCAGCATCGCGTGAAGCATCCGGTTGACCGCAAATCCCGCCACGTCCTTGATCCGGACCGGCTGCTTGGCAATGTCTTGGAGGATGGCCACCACCTCGTCCGTCACCGCAGCATCGGTCGCAAAGCCGGGGATGACTTCGACCAGCTTCATCCGCGAGACGGGGGAGAAGTAATGCGTGCCGAGGAAGTGCGCGCGCCGCTGGGGTGGCAGAACGGCCGCTAGCGTCGAGATCGGCAAGGTCGATGTGTTCGTGGCGATGATGCTGTCGGGTCCGCATGCCTCGTCGAGCGCCCGCAGCACCTCGGCTTTGGCGTCGAGCGATTCGTAGACCGCTTCGATTATCATCGCGCAATCGGCCATTGCGGCGATGGAGTGGACCGGAGCGATCCGGCTCAGCGCGGCGCTTGCCTTGTCCGCCTCGTAGAACTGGCGCGCCACACCCTTGTCGAGGATGCCGGAAAGCCGCTCCAACGCGCCTGCCAGTGTCTCATCGTTGCTGTCGTGCAGCAGCACCTCGTGCCCTGCGAGAGCGAAGACCAGCGCGATCTCGGCCCCCATCAGGCCCGCCCCGACGACGCCCGCCTTCACGAGGCCTGCTCCGCGCGGCAATCGGCCGTGGAATCCGCATCGCTCCGCCAAGCCTGCGCCTGCTCGATATACCAGGGCAGCAGTTCGGGCGTTGCGCTGGCATCGGCGTTGATGACCTTGGCAACGGGCCATCCGGCGAACAGCCGCTTGATCGGCAATTCCTGCTTCTTCCCCGACAGCGTACGGGGAATCCCCGGCGCGGCGATCAGCAGGTCGGGCACGAAGCGCGGCGAGAGGCTGGTGCGGATCGCTGCGGCAACCGCGCTCTGCGTATCCGCGTCGATCCGCTCACCCTCGCTCGGGACTGCGAACATGATCAGTTCGCTTTCGCCCTCGGCATTCTCGACATCGATGACCATCGAATCCGCGATCGCGGGCAGTTGCTCCACGGCGGCATAGATCTCGGCAGTGCCCATGCGCACGCCGTGTCGGTTGATGGTCGCATCGCTGCGGCCGGAGATGGTGCAGCTGCCGTCTTCATGGACCGTCAGCCAGTCGCCGTGGCGCCAGACGCCGGGCCATTCGGCGAAGTAGGAGTCATGGTAGCGGCTGCCATCCTCGTCACCCCAAAAATAGAGTGGCATGCTTGGAAACGGCCGTGTGCATACCAGCTCGCCGACCTCCTCGATCACCGGCTGGCCATGCTCGTCCCACGCCTCGACCGCTGCGCCGAGGTGGCGGCATTGCAGCCGGCCGGGCGTATCGGGCAGTTCGGGATTGCCCGCCATGAAGGCAGCGGCGATCTCGGTCCCTCCGCTCACATTGCACCACCAGATATCGGGCCGCCCGATCGCGGCGAACTGCGCGGTGCCCCAGCGCTGGACGTCTGGCGGCAGCGGAGATCCCGTGCTGCCGAGCGCGCGGATGCGGCGGGCCCCGTCGATCTGCGCGATCTCGACCCCGGCCTTGCGGCAATTGGCGAAGAAGGCCGCGCCCGCCCCGAACCACGTGACGCCGCTGCGGCTGGCGAAGTCCCACAGCCGGGACCAGTCGGTATCGGTCTTGGGGCCGCTGGGCGAACCGTCGAACAGGCAGATCGTGGTGCCGCTCAGCAGCCCGCCGACCTGGATGTTCCACATCACCCAGCCGCTGGCGCTGTACCAGTGAAACCGATCGCCCAGCGTATTTTCCACGTAGCTCGGGCCGAGATCGAAATGCAGCCGTCCGGCGGCGGTGGCCAGCACGACGCCGCCATGGCCGTGGACGATCGCCTTGGGCAGGCCGGTGGTCCCGCTCGAATAGAGGATCCACAGCGGATGATCGAAGGGGAACCACTCGGGCTCGAAACCGGTCACCGCCTCGTCGTCGCGCGCAATGGCGGCGGCGAAGTCGATCGCGTCCGGCACCGCATGCCCGGCGCAGTCGCTCGAGACCAGGAACAGGCTTTCGATGCAGGGTAGTTGCGCGCGGATTTCGGCCAGCGTCGCGCTGCGATCCATGGCCTTGCCCGCGTAGACCCCCCCGTCGACCGCGATCAGTGCCTTGGGCCGGGTCTGTCGCCAGCGGTCGAGCACGGCGTTGGTGCCCATGTCGGGCGAGCACAAGGTCCACACTGCGCCCAGGCTGGCACAGGCAAGCAGGCCGATGACCGCTGCCGGAATATTGGGCAGGTAGGCCGCCACGCGGTCGCCCGGTTCGATCCCGCAGGCGCGCAGTTCCAGGGCGAGCGAACTGGCCCGGCGCCGCAGCTCGGCCCAGCCGATCGTCTCGTGGCCGCCGCGCTCGTCCAAAGCGACGATTGCCGGCTGATCCGCTGCCTCGGCCGAGTCGACATGGCCGAACACGTGCCGGGCGTAGTTGACCATGGTGCCGTCGAACCAGCGCGCGCCGGGCATTGTGTCGTCGCTCAGTACACTGGAGACAGGCGTCGGCGACTGGATGGCGTCCCATTCCCAGATGCTGCGCCAGAAGCCTTCGAGGTCCTCGACCGACCATTGGTAAAGCTCATCGTAGGTGGCGAATTCGAGCCCCTGTGTTTCCTTCAGCCAGTCGCGGTACAAACGCATCTGCGGAACGGGCGTCGCCGGGTCCACGCTGGTCGTGGCAGAATTCATCGAGAGAGAAACCTTGCTTCGTGTTCGTCGTCGGGCGGCGCGGAAACGGTCGGGCGGCGCTCCCCATGGAGCGCCGCCCGCTGGGGACTAGAAGGTCGTGCGCAGGCTCATCGCCGCGTAGCGACCGATCGGATTGTAGGCGCCGCCGATCCCGTCGGTACCGGGGAAGAACGGCGGCGTCGCATCGAACAGATCGTTGATCTGCAGGCCGAGCTCCGCGCCCGCGAGGAAGCCTTCGCGCGGCAGGCGCACCGAGAACCGCAGGTCGACCGTGGTGTAACCTTCCGCCTCATAGAGGTCGGAACCCGTCGGCGTGGCGTAGGATGCCGTCACGCCGGAGCGATGATTGACGAAGTTGACGAAGGTCACCGGACCGGCGGTGAAGCCCAGAGTGGTGCGCAAGGTCGCACGCGGGATCCCGGCTTCGAGCGAATTGCTCTCCGGCGAGGTCGGCGAGAGGCGGTTGGTATAGTTGAGGATGTAGTTGCCCGCGACACCCCCGAAGACCGAGCCGAATTGCGTCGGCTGCCGGTAATTGACGTCGAAATCGATGCCGTTGGTCTCGCGCACTCCGAAGTTGCCCTGCCGCAAGTCGAGAATATTGCCGATCTGCGGGACGGCGGCGAAAGTGTAGTAGAACGGCACGGTATCGTCGATCGCATCGCTCACCTGCGCCGCACTGGGATCGCGGATGACCCGGGTTGAGAAGGTCGGGTCGCTGAACAGCAGCGCGCCGAGGCCCGACGGGGTGCCGATCACGTCGTCGTACCTGATGTCGTAGTACGTCACACTGGCGGTGAGGTTCGGGGCGAAGCTGGGGCGCAGATCCACGCCGGCGGACCAGGTGCGGGCCGTCTCCGGCTCGAGATCCTCGTTACCGCCATAGAGCAGGATCGTGTTGACCTGTGCCGCGCCGCGATCCGGGTCGCGCGCGCCGAAGGCGTCGACCAGTGCGGCCGCCGAATAGTACGAACCCACGGTCGATCCCAGGTCGCGCAGGCCCGGCGCGCGGAAGGAATGCCCGTAGCTGGCGCGCAGGTTCACGCCCTCGACCGGCTCCCAGGTGAGGCCGATCTTCGGGTTCGTGGTCGATCCGAAATCGCTGTAGTGATCGTAGCGACCCGATAGCGACAGGGTCAGGCTCTGCGCCAGCGGGCCGGCATTGCCGTAGCCGACGATCGGAATGAAGAGCTCGCCATAGACCGACTGGACATTGCGCGAGAGGTCTTCGGGAAAGCCGACCCCGCCGCTCTGGCCGCGTTGCATGTAGGTCTCGCGGCGATACTCGGCACCGACCGCGATTTTCAGGTCGCCGCCCGGAAGCTGCGCAAGCGGGCCATCCACTTTCACCGCACCGATGCGCGTGCGTTGGCGGTTGGTGAAGGTCGTCGGGTTGTCGAGGATCGCGGCGACGACCGCCGGGTCGGTCTGGTAACCGAACGGGTCCAGCGCGGTCTCCGGCGTGGTGCCTGCCGCTGCTGCAGCCAGCGCCGTGGTGTCGATGCCCGGCTGAAGCGTGTCGTTGCGCGACCAGTTGTAGGTACCGTAAATGCTTGCCTGGAAGTCGCCCGGCAGGTCGATATCTACCCCCGCCGTGGCATTGCCGGTGCGCACGCGATAGGTTTGGTCGAAGTGATCGTCGCCCACCAGCCGGTCGGGCCGGAAGTCGAAGTAGCCGAACACCGACCCCGTGCCCGGAGGCGCGCGGAAAAAAGGATTGGCGGCGGTGATCAGGACGAAGGTCTGCCCCGGCAGGGCGGCCTGGACGATGTCCCGGCGATCCGAATAGAGCACGTCTGCCCACAGCGTGACGCCGTCAGACAGATCCTGCTGCACCGAAACGAGGCCTGAGTGGGTGCGGTTTTCGGGCAGGAGATCCACCGGCCCGCGCGGATCGCAGGTATTGATCCCCGGTTCGAGGTCCGGCGCTGCGTAGATCGTGCCCGCAAACAGGTTGACGTTCGCATCTGGGCAGACGGTCGAGCGGGTATCGATCCCGCCCGCCGAGCGGAAGTCGAGCGAGCGATAGTCGCGATCTGCCCCGGTGATGTTGCTGTTCTGCTGGTACTGGTAGGCGAGCACGATCGAGCCCGTATCCCAGTCCTCGCCGAAGATGACGCCCGCATTCAAGGCGTCGTAATCGTCCGCGAAACCATGACGGAAATTGGCCTCGAGCCCCGACACGCGCTTGCGGGTGATGAAGTTGATCACACCCGCGACCGCTTCCGAACCATAGATGGCGGAAGCACCGTCGGCTACGATTTCGACCCGCTCGACCGCCAGTTCGGGGATCAGGGGATAGTCCGGGTTGGTCTGCTGGACACTGCCCGAGATCAGGCGATGCCCGTTCATCAACGGCAGGGTCGCGGCGGTAGGAAGCCCGCGAAGGCCGGGAGCAAAGGATCCCACGCCGCCATTGCTCACGCGCGGAGCGGTGTTGAAGCTGTTGAGCTGAGGCACCGTCGCGAGCAGTTCGGGCGTGCTCGCGGCCCCGACCCGCTCGACGTCCTCGCGCGTGACGGTAATCAGGTCCGAGCCGGTCGGGGGTACCCCGCGAATGCTCGACCCGGTGACCACGATGACCGCTTCCCCGTCGCCGTGCTCGGCGGCGGTCGCGGTGTCGGCGGGCTCTTCCTCCGGCTGTTCGGTCTGTGCCTGGGCCATTGCCGGCAGGCTCAGCATCGCTGCCGCAAGAGCGGACTGGCGCAGCAGGCGCGCACGGCGCTGTATGGAATTCGACCTCATCGACATTCTCTCTCTCCCATCGTGGTTGCGGACATTGCCGCTGCCGGACTGTGCCGACTTGATGAGAGGCATATGGTCTGACAGACCGCCCGGTAAGAGCAGCAGCGGACATCCTTGTGTCATCTGCGGACAGGGCGAGGGGAGGAGCGGACAGGATGACCAGCGCAGGCGAACCGGGCGGCGAAGCAGCGATGCGCAACGACCGCACGGGATTCCCCACGCTCAACCAGCGCATTTTCGCACCTTTCAAGATCGCCACCGTGATCGATACGGTTGCTGACCGCGGCATGTCGGCGGAGACCGTGCTCGACAAGACCGGGCTTACTCTCGCGGAGGTGCGCGATCCGCACACGCTGACCTCGATCGGCCAGTACCTGACCGCGTGCGAGAACATCGTTGCGGCGGGCGCCGGGTTCGCGGATGCCTTCGCGATCGGATCGCGGCTGCATTTGTCCGCTTACGGCATGTACGGTTACGCGTTGATGTGCTCGCCCACGATGCGCGACTTCTTCGACTTCGCGGTTCGTTACCAGCCGCTCGCCACGCCGACCGTGCGGCTGCACTGGCGGGTCGAGGGTGACGTCGCGATCTGGCAGTTCCGCGAAATCTATCGCGACATGATGAGCGACGAAGTGCGCACGTTCCTCACCCGTCAGCAGATGAAGATGACCTTCACCCATATCCGCGATGCGGCCGGGACCGACAACCTGCCGGTGCGCGCACTGTTCGCCCTGCCTGAAGACGATCATGCCGCGCAGGACGCGCGCGAACTGTCGTGCGAGTGCCTCTACGACCAGGCGGCCAACGAACTGCATTATCCGGTCGGCATCCTCGACAGCACGCCGGAGCTGGGCAATCGCCTGACCCGCATGATGCTGGAGGAGACCTGCGAGCGGCTGATCGGGCAATCGCGCATCTCCTCGGGCCTATCGGGCGAGGTCTATCAGCTGCTATTGAACGCGCCGGGCCAGTTTCCCTCGATGACGGCGGTGGCGGCTCAGCTGGGATTGCAGGAGCGCACCTTGCGCCGCCGCCTGGCAGACGAGGACGCGACCTACGGGGCGATCGTCGACGACGTGCGGCGCAAGCTGGCTATCGAATATCTTCAAACGACGCGGATGAGCGTGGACGATGTCGCGTGGAAGGTCGGCTTCAGCGATGCCGCCAACCTGCGCCGCGCGGTACGGCGATGGACCGACAAAACGGTCAGCGAAATACGCGAAGAGAAATGAACGGCCCGGCACCGCGCGCCATCCTTCCCGAGATTGGGCGTGCCTGCCCAGAAGCAGGCGTCGCGCCTGGGATGCCGGCAGAGCAGCGCCGACAGTACCAGTTCCGGAACCCGCGCATCGCCTCCCGGTTTAAGGTGCAAGAACCTTCGGGGAGAAAAACAAGATGACCGACGCCAAAGCGATTTTCGACCGTCTGAAACAGGACCACGACCGGCACCGCGAACTGCTCGATCGTCTGATGGAAACGCATGGCGACAGCCCCGAGCGCGAGCAGCTGTTCACCGAGCTGACCAAGGAACTGAAGAGCCACGCGGCGGCGGAGGAGCAGGCGCTCTATTCGACCATGCTGCGCAAGCCGCCGACCACCGACGAGACCCGTCACTCGGTTGCCGAGCATCACGAGATCGATGAAATGCTCAACGATCTCGCCGCAACCGACATGAGCGAAGGCGCGTGGCTGCAGAAGTTCAAGACCCTCGACCACGATTACCGCCACCACATCAACGAGGAGGAGGAAGAGCACTTCCCCGACTTCAAGCAGTATCTCGACAGCGAGGATGTCGAGCACATGGCGGAGGTGTTCGAACGGCGGAAGGAAGAAGAAAAGGACGAGGCCGAGGTCACGCCCGAAAAGCAAGAAGACGCCAAGGAATAGTGTCCGCCAAGGGAGGCAGGGCCGAACTCGAGCGGGCGATCGCCTCGGGCAAGGGCGAAGATGCGTCCGCCGAGACCGGCATCTGGCGTTACGCCATCGCGGACCGGATGGCGGTGATCATCGATGGTGAGGACTATTTCGCGCACGTCCACACCGCGATATACAATTCGCAGGAACAGATCGTCCTCATCGGGTGGGATTTCGACACCCGTATCTCGCTCAGGCGCGGCGAGGAGTGGGAGAACGGCGATAGCACACGTCCGACACGGCTGGGGGAATACCTCACCTGGCTGGCGAAGGATCACGACCACCTCGACATCCGCATTCTCAAATGGGGCCTGTCCTTCGTGCAGTTCTTCAAGCGGGGACGCATGGCCTACGACATCGCGCGCATGTGGCTGGTCGACGGGATCAGCTTCCGCTTCGACAGCCATCATCCGCCAGGCTGCAGCCATCACCAGAAGATCGCGGTGTTCGACCGGCAGCTGGCCGTGTGCGGCGGGATCGATCTGACCTACGACCGCTGGGATACGCGCGACCACCTGGAAGAAGACCCGCGCCGGGTGAACTGGCCGGGCAATGTGCACGGGCCGTGGCACGACATTACCGTCATGATGGAAGGCCCCGTTGCGCGGGCCCTGTTCGACCTGTGCGACACGCGCTGGCAGGTGGCGGGCGGCAAGCCGCTCGACCGGCCCGATCCGCCCGCGAGGAGCCCGTGGCCCGAAGAACTCGAAGCCGCTTTCGAGGATGTCGAGATCGGGCTCTCGCGCACCCGTGCTCCCAATGGCGAAGTCACCGAAGTGCGCGAGGTGGAGGAGCTGTTCCTCGCCCACATCGCGCGGGCCAGGCGGTTTCTCTATATCGAAAATCAGTATTTCACCTCGCGCAAGATCGGCGAGGCGATTGCCGCGCGGCTGGCGGAGGACGACCCGCCCGAAATCGTCCTGGTCCATCCCGAACACGCGGACGGGCATGTCGAGCAGCTGGCGATGGATCACGCGCGCGATCTGATGGTCGCCACCGTGCGCGAGGCGGACCGTCACAACCGCTTCGGAATCTACCTCACCATGACGGGCGAAACGCCCATCTATGTTCACGCCAAGCTGATGATCGTCGACGACGAGGTGCTGCGGATCGGATCGTCCAATCTCAACAACCGCTCGCTGGGGCTCGACAGCGAGTGCGACACGGTGCTCGACACCACTCGCCCGCATAATGCGGGGAGGGGGCTGGAAGACCGGATAAAGGCGATCCGGCTGTCGCTGCTGGCCGAGCATTGCGGATGCAGCACCGAGCAGATCGCTGCGGCGATAGAGAACGAGGGATCGATGCAGGCGGCGATTGCCCGGTTCGACACCGGCCGCCGCAGGCTCCAGCCCTATGAGCCGCCGAAGAAGAACGGGGCGCTGGTCGAACTGGCGGAGTCCACTGCGCTCGATCCCGAGCATCCTTCGCACATGATGCAGCCATTTGCACATGGCGGACTTTTCGGCAAAGGCGGGCGGCTGAAACGTCTGAAGCGCAGGGCGAAAAGGAAGTTGGTGAAATGAGCAGTCTGGTCGGCCCGGATGAGGATCGCGAACGGGGCAAGCCGCCGGTGCCCGAGAATGTGCAGGCGGCCGTCCGCACGCTGATCGAATGGGCGGGCGACGATCCGTCGCGCGAGGGCCTGCTCGATACGCCCAAGCGCGTCGCCCGTGCGTGGAAGGAATACTGCATGGGCTACGAGGAGGATCCGGCGGTCCACCTCTCCCGGGTATTCGAGGAAGTGGGCGGATACGACGAGATCGTGCTGCTGAAGGACATTCCGTTCCAGTCGCATTGCGAACACCACATGGCGCCGATAATCGGGGTCGCCCACATCGCCTACCTGCCGACCGATTTCGTGGTTGGCATCTCCAAGCTCGCCCGCGTTCTTCACGGCTATGCCCGGCGCCTGCAGGTGCAGGAGCGGCTGACGGCGGAGGTCGCGCAGTGCATCTGGGACAATCTCAAGCCCGAAGGCGTGGCCGTGGTGATCGAGGCGAGCCATGCCTGCATGACCGCGCGCGGCGTGCGCACACCCGGCGTCGGCATGGTCACCAGCCGCATGATGGGCATCTTCCGCGATGACGAGCGTAGCCGCGAGGAAGTGCTCAGCCTGATGGGCTATTGAGCGGGCGGGGTGTGCAGCCCCGCTAGGCTTTCGCCTCGCGCGTCGGACCGATTCCGTCGGCGAGGATCGCGTGGGCGGCGCGCGTGGCGCGCTCGGCCTGTTCGGGGGCTGCGTCGGCATCGGCCCACACGGCGAAGCGCAGTCCGAGAAACACGTTCATCCCCATGATCGCCCAGGCGTGTGCCTCGTCGAGATCGTGGCGGAGGTCTCCGGCGGCAGCTCCGGCGCGCAGGCGCCCCAGAATGCGCTCCGCCGTCTTTTCGTAGTGCATCCGGTAGCTTTCCGGGTCGACGAACTCGGCCTCGTCGATGATCCGGTAGATCTCCTTGTGCTCGCGCGCGAAGCCAAGGAAGGCGGCGAGCGCGGCGCGTTCGGTATCGAGCGCGTCGAGATCGCGCTCGGCCAGACTTTCGGCAGCGGCGCGACGGACGCCGTCGCTCAGATCGCGCACGAGATCGCGGAAGATCGCCTCCTTGCTCCCGAAATAGGTGTAGAAGCTGCCGAGTGCCACGCCCGCACGCTGCGTGATCGACGCGATCGACGCTTCGTGAAAGCCCCGCTCGCCGAATTCGAGCGTGGCTGCATCCAGCAGCTTGCGGCGGGTGCGGCGCCCACGCTCCGTTGCCGGAGGAGGTGGTGCGGTTTCGGGATCGGTACGTGCCATGTGGCCACAACCTATGGAAAACGACAGGGCCTCACAAGCAATAACTTGAAACCTGGTTCAGGTTTCAATATGGACCCCTCATAAGAAACGCCAGAGAGGGGATGTTTGTGATGAGAAGCTTCACCGGAAGCACTGTTGGTCTGCGCGCGGCTCTGATGGCCGGGGCCGGACTCGCGATTTTCATGGCCGCGCCTGCCGCCGCGCAGGCAACGCCCGAAGACGATGATGCGGATACCGCAGACGCGATGATCGACGATGCCTATGCATCGGAAGGCAACATCATCACCGTCACCGCCCGTCGGCGCGAGGAACGGATCACTGACGTTCCGCTGTCCATTACCGCGCTGAGCGGCGACGAGCTGATCAAGGGCGGCGCGCTCGACATCGTCGATGTCGCAAAGGACGTGCCCAACGTCACTCTGGAAGTCAGCCGCGGCACCAACACCACGCTCACCGCCTTCATCCGCGGGGTCGGCCAGCAGGACCCGGTTGCGGGCTTCGAGGCGGGCGTCGGCCTCTATGTCGACGATGTCTATATCAACCGTCCGCAGGCCGCCGTGCTCGACATCTACGATCTCGAACGGATCGAGGTTCTGCGCGGGCCGCAGGGCACGCTCTACGGACGCAACACGATCGGCGGCGCGATCAAGTACGTGACCGCCGAATTGCCGGACGAAACCCGCGTGAAGGTGCGCGGGGCCTACGGCTCCTACGACCAGGCCGACCTGATCGTCACCGCCTCGACGCCCATCGGCGACAGCGGGCTCAAGATCGGTGCCAGCGGCGCGCGGCTCAGCCGCGGTGGCTTCGGCGAGAACATCAATCTGGGGACCGAGAACTACAACAAGGACGTGTGGGCCGCGCGCGGCACGATCGAGTTCGACGGCGGGCCCCTGTTCGTGCGGCTTTCGGGCGATTACGTGAAGGACGACAGCTTCGCGCGTCAGGGCCATCGCCTGATCCCCGGCCTGCTGACCGGCGCCCCGGTGCTCGACGATGTCTACGATACCCGCGCCGGACTGAACGTGGTCGATCAGGAGGTCGAAGCCTACGGCGGCGCACTCTCCATCTCGCTCGACGTGAGCGACACGATCACGCTCAAGTCGATCACCGGCTATCGCGAGGATTCCTCGACCAGCCCGATCGACTTCGACAGCCTTCCCGCTGCCGACGTCGACGTGCCCGCAATCTACGAGAACGACCAGTTCAGCCAGGAACTGCAGTTCCTCTATCAGGGCGACCGGCTGAACGGCGTGCTCGGCTTCTACTATCTCGACGCGAACGCCTTTACCGCGTTCGACGTGGCGTTGTTCACGACCGGCGCGATTGTCAGCCTGCCGGGCCTGAACGCGCAGACGCTGGGCGATGTCGGCACCAAGACCTGGTCGGTCTTCGGCGATTTCACCTATGATCTGACCGACCAGCTCAGCCTGTCGCTGGGTGGGCGCTGGACCAACGACAAGCGCACCAGCCAGGTTCTGCGCACGACCTTCATCGGCGGCTATTCGGACCTCTTCGCGACCGGCGCGACGCCGATTGCGGTCACGTCCGACTTCGACGGCAGCGAAACCTTCGAGGAGTTTACGCCGCGCGCCTCGATCAGCTTCAAGCCGACGCCCGACCACAACCTCTATTTCACCTATTCCAAGGGCTTCAAGGGCGGCGGTTTCGACCCGCGCGGGCAGACGTCCGCAGCCCCCGACCTCGATGGCGACGGCGACATCGACTACGACGACGAGTTCGAGTTCCTGCGCTTCGCACCCGAAACGGTCGACAGTTACGAACTCGGGTACAAGGCGTCGCTGTTAGACGGTCGGTTGCAGATCGCGCTGGCCGGGTTCCTCGGCCAGTACAAGGATGTGCAGATCCCCGGCTCGGTCGGGGCCGACCTCAATAATGACGGGATCAACGAAACCTTCATCGGGGTGACCACCAATGCCGCCTCGGCCGATATCAACGGGATCGAGTTCGAGGGCAATCTGCTCGCGGGCCGCGATTTCGCCGGCGCGGGCAGCCGCTTCAGCGTCAACTGGGCGGTCGGCTATCTCGATGCGAGCTTCAACGAGTATATCGACGCCTTCGGCAACGACGTGGCCGACCAGCGCGTGTTCCAGAACACGCCCGAGTTCACGGTCAATACCGGGTTCGATCTGGGCCTGCCGGTCGCGAGCGGGATCGTCGATATCATCGGCGCGGTTTCGCTACGGTCCGACGCCAGCCAGTTCGAGGTGCCCAACAGCTTCCTCGACCAGGACGGCTTCGCGCTGGTCGATGCGAGCATCGTCTACACCGCCGATTCCGATCTCTTCAGCATCGGCGTCCACGGCAAGAACCTGCTCGACAAGCGCTACATCGTGGCCGGGTACAACTTCACCACCGGCGACGGGGTGACGACGCCCTTTACGCCGACGCTGGGCCTCGAGGGCACGCTGACCGGGTTCTACGGCGATCCGCGCCGGGTCTTCGTACAGGCCGAAATACGCTTCTGACCTGTTAGCCAGGTACCAACGGAAAAGGGCGGCGCGCTCCAATCCGAGCGCGCCGCCCTTTCCTTTTGTGTCAGCCGATGATGCCTAGAGCTGGCCGAGCATGTGCTCCGCGCTGGAGACGGAGAAGTCGCCCGGCTTCTCGACGTTGAGCTTGCGGACCTCGCCATCCTCGACGAGCATCGAATAGCGCTGGCTGCGCTTGCCGAGGCCGAAGCCCGAACCGTCCATCGTCAGGCCGATCGCCTCCGCGAACTCGCCATTGCCGTCGGCCAGCATGGTCACATCCTCGCTGCCGTCGGCCTTCTGCCATGCGCCCATCACGAAGGGATCGTTGACCGAGATGCAGGCGATCTCGTCCACGCCCTTGGCCTTCAGCTCCTGCGCCTTTTCGGCGAAGCCGGGCAGGTGCTTGGCCGAGCAGGTGGGGGTGAAAGCACCCGGCACCGCGAACAGCGCGACCTTGCGCCCGGCGAAGAACTCGCGCGTGTCGACAGGCTCGGGCCCATTCTCGCCGGCCTTGGAAATCTTCACCTGGGGAAGCTTGTCACCTTCGGAAATCTGCATCGATCTTCGTCCTTAAGCTGAGGGTTCGTGGCGTCCTGTGTGGCCTGCCGTGTGTGCGGGGGCAATCCTTGAAAATCGCCCGGCGATATTGGCAGGCCGCGGCTCATTCGATCTACGCCCTATTGACGCTTTCTTTCCCCTTTTTTCGCCCGAGACGAGTCTGTCCGGCGGATTTGCCGCACCGCCCATGGTCGACAGCGCTTGCAGATATAAAGAAGTCTTTATATTGGCATCGAGCACGCGGGCGGCGCGATACGCCCGCCAAGGAACATCACCCCCCGGGTTCCCTGCGCCCATCCGGCGTATGCCCACGACAGCCGAAGGAGCAAGCATGGCTACCAAGGAACAGGATTACATCGTCGCGGATATCTCGCTCGCCGATTACGGTCGCAAGGAAATCGAGATCGCCGAAACCGAAATGCCGGGCCTGATGGCGCTGCGCGAACAGTACGGCAAGGACAAGCCGCTCAAGGGCGCGAAGATCGCCGGTTCGTTGCATATGACCATCCAGACCGGCGTGCTGATCGAGACGCTGGTCGAACTCGGCGCCGAAGTGCGCTGGACGACCTGCAACATCTATTCGACGCAGGATCACGCCGCGGCCTACATCGCCGACAAGGGCATTCCGGTGTTCGCGATCAAGGGCGAAACGCTGGCCGACTACTGGGACTACGTCGCCAAGATCTTCGACTGGGGCGACGAGCCCTGCAACATGATCCTCGACGATGGCGGCGATGCTACCATGTTCGCCCTGTGGGGTGCACGGATCGAAGCGGGCGAGGAAATGCCTGCCCCGGGTAACGAGGAAGAGCGCGAAATGCAGCGCGCCCTCAAGGAATTCCTCGAACGCAAGCCGGGCTACCTTACCAAGACGGTCGAGACCGTACGCGGCGTTTCGGAAGAGACCACCACGGGCGTCAACCGTCTCTACCAGCTGGCGAAGGCGGGCAAGCTGCCGTTCCCGGCGATCAACGTGAACGACTCCGTCACCAAGTCGAAGTTCGACAACAAGTACGGCTGCAAGGAATCGCTGGTCGACGGCATTCGTCGCGGCACCGACGTGATGATGGCCGGCAAGGTCGCCTGCGTTGCGGGCTACGGCGATGTCGGCAAGGGCTCGGCAGCCTCGCTCGCCGGTGCCGGCGCGCGCGTGATGGTCACCGAGATCGACCCGATCTGCGCGCTGCAGGCGGCGATGGACGGGTTCGAGGTCGTGACGATGGAAGAGGCGGTCAAGCGCGCCGACATCTTCGTCACCACCACCGGCAACAAGGACGTCATCACGGTCGATCACATGCGCGCCATGAAGGACATGGCGATCGTGGGTAACATCGGCCACTTCGACAATGAGATCCAGGTCGACGCGCTGTCCAACATGAAGTGGACCGAGATCAAGCCGCAGGTCGACCTGGTCGAATTCCCCGACGGCAAGCGGATGATCCTTCTCTCGAAGGGTCGCCTGCTCAACCTCGGCAATGCGACCGGCCACCCCAGCTTCGTGATGAGCGCCAGCTTCACCAACCAGGTGCTCGCGCAGATCGAGCTCTACACCAAGGCCGATCAGTACGACAACGCCGTGCACGTGCTGCCGAAGCACCTCGACGAAGAGGTTGCCGCGCTCCACCTCCAGAAGCTCAACGTGCAGCTGACCGAGATGAGCGACGAGCAGGCGAACTACATTGGCGTGCCCAAGGAAGGGCCCTACAAGCCCGAGCATTACCGCTACTAAGCGCTGATGGAACGAAAGCGCGGGGAAATCCGCGCTTCATGCAGGCCCGGGATGGTTGCCAAGCAGCCATCGCCGGGCCTAGCTGATTCTCATGGACCTTAGCTCAACCGCGCTGGCGCTTCTCGGCCTGCTGCTTGCGGCCTGGACGGCCGGAGCGGCATGGCTGATGATCGCCGCCGGGGCGCGGTCCAAAGGGGCGGATGCGGCGCGGCGCACCGCCAGACGCCTCAATCGCCTGCTCGACGAGGCGCCGACCGCCGCGCTGCTGGTGCGCAGCGACGGGCGGCTCGAAGGGTCCGAGCGGCTCGCGCACTGGCTCGGCTTCGAGCAATTGCCGCAATTCCTGAGCGAATTGGCGAAGCATCCCGATCGCGGCCTGACCGCCGAGCAACTCGACGAACTGACCGAGAAGGTCCGACTGGCGCAGAAATCCGCCGCGCCCTTCCGCATGGCGGTGACGCTGCCGGGTTCCTCGCGCAGTCTCGCCATGCGCGGAAGCCTCGCCGACCCGCAGGTTTCGCCCGGCGGTGCCGCGCTGATCTGGGTGTTCGATTTCAGCGAGAGCGAACTCGAACTGGGGAGGATGCGCAAGGAAGCAGCGCGGGCGAAATCCGATTTCGCCGCGCTGGTCGGCCTGATCGAGGCCGCGCCCACGCCGATGTGGTTCCGCAACCCCGAAATGCGGCTGCAACTGGTCAATCGCGCCTATGTCGCCGCGGTGGGGGCGGAAGACGCGCAAAGCGTGATCGACCAGCAGATCGAACTGGTCGAAGCGGTCGACGGGGCCACGCCCGACGAGGTTGCGCGACAGGCCTCCGAATCGGGTGAACCGATCGAGCGCATGGTCTCCGTCACCAGTGTCGACGGGCGGCGGCGGCGGTTCCGCGTCTCCGACCTGCCGCTGGGCGAGGAAGGCGTGGCGGGTTACGCGGTCGATATCCAGGAACAGGAAGACCAGGCCCGCGAACACCGCGCCTATCGCGAAGCGCAGCGCAGCATGCTCGACCGCCTCTCGGCAGGCGTTGCGCAGTTCGACGGGGAGCGAAAGCTCACCTTTGCGAACCAGCCGTTCCGCCGCCTGCTGGGCGTGCGCCCCGGTGCAGGCGCCATCGGCACCTCTTTCGAGCGCCTGCTGAGCGATGCGCGCGATCAGGGCCGCACGCCCGAAGTCCGCGACTTTCCGAGCTGGCGCAAGGAACATGTCGCGTGGTTTGCCGAAGGGGGCGCGCAGGAGGAGGACTGGCCGCTGTCCGACGGTACGCACCTCAGCGTCGTCGGCCAGCCGATGCCGGACGGTGGGCTCGCGCTGATTCTCGAAGATCGCACCGAACAGCTTTCGCTTGCGGCCAACCGGGACACGCTGCTGCGCACCCGGACCGCGATGCTCGACAGCCTGTTCGAGGCGCTGGCCGTGTTCGCGCCCGACGGCACCTTGCAGCTGTGGAACCACAGCTTCCCCGAGACCTGGGGGCTGGAGCCCGATGCGCTCGACCGGCACCCCTCGGTCGATACGCTGCTCGGCCTGATCCAGCCCAATCTCGCGCGGCCCAAGCAGGTGAAAGGTGTCGGCGAAGTGATCCGGTCGGCCACGCTCGACCGCAAGGAGCGCGCGGGACGGCTCCAGCTGGCGGACGGGCGGACGATCGAATTCGCCGGCATTCCGCTGCCCGATGGCAACGGCCTGCTGACCACACTCGATGTGACGGCCAACGAACAAGCGGAGACGGCGCTGCGCGACCGTGCCGAGGCGCTGGAGCAGGCGGACAAGGTCAAGACCCGCTTCCTCGCCAACATGTCCTACGAATTCCGCACGCCGCTGACCTCGATCGGCGGGTTCGCCGAGCTGTTGCAGGCCGAGGTCGCCGGGCCGCTGAGCGACGGGGCGAAGGAATATGTCGCCGCGATCCTCGAATCGGTCGCGCGGCTGACCGATCAGGTGGAGAACGTGCTCGATCTGTCGCAGAGCGAGGCGGGGTTGATGCCGGTTGCGCGCCGAGACCTGTCGCTGCTCGCCTTCGTCGCAGGTGTGGCGCGGGCGCGCGAGGATGCGGTCGAGGCCAAGGGCATCACGCTCGATCTGCGCGGCAGCCAGTCGCTCAATGTTTCGGCCGATCCGCGGCAGTTGGGCCGCGCGATCGGGCAATTGCTCGACAATGCGATCGAAGCATGCGGCGAGAAAGGCAGGATCCTTGTCGATATCGGCAAGGATGAGGGGGGCATCCGGATCGTCATTTCCGACGATGGGCGCGGGATGGACGAGGGCGAGCTGGCGCGCGCGATGAATGCCATGCGCGATGCGGACGAATCGGGTGAAACCGCACGCCGCCAGGGTCTCGGCCTGCCGCTCGCCAGGCAACTGATCGAAGCGCATGGCGGGCGGTTCGATATCCAGTCCCAAAAGGATGTCGGCACGAGTGTGACGCTGTGGCTGCCGACCGGACGATGAGCACGTCGGTCGACCTGCCGGACCTCGCGGCGATGGAAGCACTGGGCGCGCGCATTGCTGCCAATATGCGCGCGGGCGATGTGATTGCGCTCAGCGGCCCCCTGGGGGCGGGCAAGACGACGCTGGCCCGCGCCATCCTGCGCGCGGCAGGCCATCGGGGCGAGGTTCCTTCACCGACCTTCACCCTGATCGAAACCTACGATGCGCTCGACCCGCCGGTGGCGCATGCGGATTTCTATCGGCTGGAGGATCCATCGGAGGCGTCCGAACTGGGGCTGGAAGATTATCGCGAGGGCGCGGTGCTGATTGCCGAATGGCCCGAGCATGCCGGGGGCTTCGGCCACGAGCCCGGCTGCCTGTCGATTGCGGTCTCGTTCGCGGGGGGAAATGCGCAAGGGGGCCGCAAGGCAATTGTCGAATGCGGGGGCAATTGGCTAGGACGCGAGCCATGAGCACTTTGCCTTCCGGTATTCACGACTTTCTGGGCGCAGCGGGCTGGGCGGGGGCACAGATCGCGCCGCTGACCGGGGATGCCAGCTTCCGGCGCTATTTCCGCCTGCGTCATGAGGGCAAGAGCGCGATGCTGATGCATGCGCCACCGCCCGAGGAGCCGCGCGAGTTCCTGCATGTGGGGCGCTGGCTGCTCGACAACCAGATCCGCGCGCCGCAGATTTATGCCGAAGATCTCGACGGCGGCTGGGTGCTGATCGAGGATTTCGGCGATGCGCGGATGCGCGACTGGCTGGACGAAAACCCCGCAGGCGAAGAAGCGGCCTATGCCGCCGCGATCGACGCGCTGGTCGATCTTCACCGCAAGCCCGCCGGGCCGTTCTCGCCCTATGACGAGCCGACCTACCTGCGCGAGGCGCAGCTGTTCACCGAGTGGTATTGCCCCGCGCTCGGCCTCGATGTGGATGCGCAAGGGTTCGATTCCGCGTGGCGCGAGGTGCTTGGCCCCCTCGTCGAAAGCCAGCAGCCCGGCGTAACCGTGCTGCGCGACTATCATGCGGAGAACATCATGCTGCTGCGGCCCGAACAGGGGGCGGACGAACAGGGCGTGATCGATTTTCAGGACGCGCTGGTCGGCCACCCGGCCTACGATCTGGTCTCGCTGCTGCAGGATGCCCGGCGCGACGTTTCGCCCGCGCTGGAGGCAAAGATGCTCGCCCGCTATCGCGAATGCGCGGATTGCGACGAAGGGTTCGAGGCGGATTATGCGCGGCTCGGCGCGCAGCGGAACACCAAGATCGTCGGCATCTTCGCGCGGCTGAACGAGCGCGATGGCAAGCCGCGCTATCTCGATCTGATCCCGCGCGTGTGGGACGCGCTCGAGCGCGATCTGGCCCATCCCGCGCTCGCCCCCGTGGCCCACTGGTTCGATGCCAATATCCCCGACGAGCTGCGCGAAAAGCGTGGCGCGGTGGCAAAGTGAGCGCGCTCGTTTCCGACACCGCGATGGTCATGGCGGCGGGGCTGGGCAAGCGGATGCGCCCGCTCACCGCGACGATGCCCAAGCCGCTCGTGCGGGTGGCGGGCAAGCCGCTGATCGATCACACGCTGGACCGGCTGGCCGATGCGGGGCTGACGCGCGCGGTGGTCAATGTCCACTATCTCGCCGATGCGCTCGAAGCCCATCTGGCCGAACGCAAGAGCCCGAAGGTCGATATTTCGGACGAGCGTGAGTTCCTACTCGAGACCGGCGGCGGCATGATCAAGGCGAAGGACAAGCTGCCCGACCCGTTCTTCTGCCTCAACTCGGACAATATCTGGCTCGATGGGCCGCGCAACGCCTTCGCCGAGCTGTCCGACCTCTGGCGGGCCGAGACCATGGACGCGTTGCTGCTGGTCGTGCCGCACAAGCGCGCGGCCAATTTCAGCGGTCCGGGCGATTTCCACCTCGACGCGCGGGGCGGTGTCTCGCGCCGCGAGTCAGGCCGGATTGCGCCCTTCATCTATACCGGCATCCAGCTCGTGTCGCACCGTCTGCTGCGCGATGCGCCCGACGGCAAGTTCTCGACCAATATCCTGTGGGACCGCGCGATTGCGGAAGGGCGGCTGTTCGCAATGCCTTTCACCGGCGACTGGTTCGAGGTCGGCACGCCCGAGGCGGTGCGCCTGACCGAGGAAGCGCTGGCGCGTGGCTGAGGCCCTCTTTGTCTGAACGGGGCAAGCCGCAAGTCTATTCGATCGCCGCCCATCGCGGGTTTGCCGATGCGCTCGTGGCAGGGCTGCTGCCGCGTTATTCCGAGGACGGGCTGGGGCTGGCGCGGCTGACGCTGCTGCTGCCGAGCGGGCGCGCGATCCGCACGGTGAGCGAGGCTTTCGTGCGGCAGATGGGCGAGGGCGGCGCGCATGGCCTGCTATTGCCGCGCATGGTCACCATCGGCGATCTTTCGCTCGACGAAGCATTGGGCCCGCTGCTCGATCCGCTATCGGATGCGAGCGATATTCCTCCGGCGGTCGACCCTACCTTCCGCTGGCTGCGGCTGGCTGCGTTGCTGGCCGAGGAAATGGGGGCCGACGCCCCGAAAGGTCCGCCGCTGTTCCGACAGGCGCGGATGATCGCCGAGACCATGGACCGCTTGCTGGTCGAGGAGATCGCGCCCGAGGACCTGCTGGGCGAGCCTGTGCTCGACGTGGTCGGCTCGGTCGCCGAACACTGGCAGCAGAGCCTCAGGCGCTTCGCGCGGGTGCAAGCACGCTGGCTGATCGAACTCGCCGAAATGGGCCGCGTCGATGCCGCCACGCGTCGCAATCTGCTGTTCACCCAGGCGGCCAGAGCCTGGCGCGCCGATCCGCCCGCAACGCCGATTGTCGCCGCTGGCGTGACCAGCGCCGCGCCTGCGCTCGCGCGGCTGCTGCGCGTGGTCAGCGAGCTTCCGCAAGGCGCGGTGATCCTGCCCGATCTCGACCTGTCGCTGCCCGACGCCGCGTGGGACGAGCTGGGCCGGGCAGGCCAGTCCGACGAAGCCGATGGAGAGCGGCTGGGTCGCAACGACGCGCCGACCCATCCGCAGTATCACCTCAAGCTGCTGCTGGGCCGCATGGGGGTGAACCGGGGCGAGGTGCAGCAGTGGCACCGGCGCGGGATCGGGGCTGCGGCGCCCGAGCGGACCCACGCGGTCAGCGCGCTGTTCCTGCCTCCGCAAGCGAGCAAGTCCTGGGTCGATCTGCCGTCCGAGAAGCGGCGTCTGGCGGGCGTGCGCCTGCTCGAGGTCGGCAATCCGGAGGAGGAAGCGCAGGCGGTTGCGCTCGCGGTGCGGCACGCTCTCGAACAGCCGCGCGACCGGGTGGCGGTGGTGACGCCCGACCGGGCGCTGGCGCGAAGGATCGTCCATCACCTGCGTCGCTGGGACATTCAGGCGGACGATTCGGCGGGCGCGCCGCTCGATGAGACACGGGCAGGGCGCGCCTTGCTGCTGCTTGCGCAGGTGATCGCGGAGAATGCCGCGCCGGTCCCGCTGATCGCGTTTCTCGGCCACCCGGCGATTGGGGTCGTCGGGGCAGAGGACGAGGGCAAGGCACGCGCCGACTGGCTCGATGCGCTGCGCCGGTTCGAGGATCGCTTGCGCGGTCCGCGTCCCGCGCCCGGGCTCACGCCGCTGCGGCATGTCGCCGCCAAGGCGAAGGTGGCGGCCTGGTGGGACGGTGTAGCGGCGAAGCTCGATCCACTAATGCGCGCGAGCGAGGAGGCACCGCTTGTCGACCTGCTCGGCACACTGGCGCAGGTGCTCGAGGATTTCTGCGGCGAAGGCGTCTGGGCGCGCGAGGACGGCCGCGCGCTGGGGCAGTTCGTGGCCGAGCTGCGCGATCAGGCGCAGGCGGCCGGCACCATGCTCGATCCGGGCGACCTCCACGACGTGCTGTCCGATGCGATGGAGCGCGTCGCGGTCCGCCCGGCCTATGGCGGCCATCCGCGCGTCGCCGTTTACGGCCTGCTTGAAAGCCGGATGGCGCGTGCGGACTTCGTCATCTGTGCCGGGCTCAACGAGGGCGTCTGGCCGGGCGGAGCCTCGCCCGATCCGCTGCTCGCCCCGCCCGTGCTGCGCGCGCTGGGTGTGCCGGGGGCGGAATTCCGCATCGGTCTCGCAGCGCACGATCTGGCAGGGGCGCTGGGTGCTCCGCATGTCCTGCTGACCCGCGCGGCACGCAATGCCGACGGCCCGGCGATCCCTTCGCGTTTCTTCCTGCGGATCAAGGCCTTGCTCGGCGATCTGGCCATACGGCATGAGGAGGGCGAGCTGCCTGCGCTGATCCACGCGCTGCGCGATGCCGAGCAGGCGCCACTCTACCCGGTGCCCGAGCCATGCCCGCCCGCCGCGACCCGCCGTGTGCCGATCAGCGCGACGGCACTCGATCGCCTGCGGTCGGATCCATACCAGTTCTATGCCCGCTCGATCCTCCATCTGGACGAGATGGACCCGCTGGATGCCGAACCTTCGCCTGCATGGCAGGGTACGCTGGCGCATGCGATTCTCGAGGAATGGCACAAGCAAGGCGGCGCGCTCACCGACCTGGCCACCAAACACCTCGCCGAAATGGACGCCCACCCGCTGACTCGCGCGCTGTGGGAGCCGCGCCTGATGGCCGCGCTCGAATGGATCGCCAACGAGGTTGCCTCCGATCCCGAGCGCCAGATCGTCGCGGTCGAGGAGAAGGGCAGGCACATCTTCAAGGGCGTTGAGATCTCGGGAACTGCCGACCGGATCGACGGGCTGGCGGACGGCACCTACGCGATTGTCGACTACAAGACCGGCGGGCCGCCGTCGAAGAAGATGGTCGCCGAAGGCTTCGCGCTCCAGCTCGGCACGCTGGGCCTGCTGCTGGCCGAGGGTGCTTATGCGGACAAGGGCATTACGGGCACACCGACACGGTTCGAATACTGGTCGCTCGGGCGCGATGCCAAGTCGGATACCGGATTCGGCTATGTCACCACGCCGCTGAAGGTGGGGGCAGCGCGCAAGGGGATAGAGCCGGAGGAGTTCCTGCCCGAAACGCGCCGGTTCCTGACCGACGCGCTCGACCGCTGGATCCTCGGCGATGAGCCCTTCACCGCGCGGCCCAACCCGGACCTGAAACTTTACGCGACCTACGACCAGCTAATGCGGCTCGAGGAATGGCTGGGGAGAGAGGAATGAGCGGCAAGCTCTACGATCTCCTGCCCGAACAGGCGCGTGCGGCGGACCCGGGCCATTCGGTCTGGCTCTCGGCCAGCGCGGGCACGGGCAAGACGCAGGTGCTTTCGGCGCGCGTGCTGCGGCTGCTGCTGCAACCCGGCGTCGAGCCGGGGTCGATATTGTGCCTCACCTTCACCAAGGCGGGCGCGGCGGAGATGGCCACCCGCGTCAACGAGACGCTCGCGCGCTGGGTGCGGATGAAGCCCGATGCGCTCGCCGCCGACCTCAAGGCCATCGGCGCGAAGTTCGATCCCGAAACGCAGGCGCGGGGGCGCACTTTGTTCACCAGGGTGCTCGACTGCCCCGGCGGTGGCCTGCGGATCGATACGATCCATGCTTTCTCGCAGTACCTGCTGGCTGCGTTTCCGGAGGAAGCGGGGCTAGAGCCCGGCACGGTCGCGATGGACGACCGGACACGCGAACTGCTCGCCCGAGAAGTGCTGACCGATCTGGTGACGGGTGCGGACGCGGATGATCGCAGCGCGCTCGCCATGCTCTCGCTCAGGCTGTCGCCCGATGGCGCGAAGGCATGGCTGATGGCCTGCGCCAAGGCGCGCGAGCTTTGGGCGGAACCCGGCGGCTGGCGAAGCCCGATGCGTGCGCAAGTGCTGCAACTGCTCGGCCTGCCGAGCGATTTTTCCGAGGCCGATCTGGCGCAGGAATGCGCGGACGGGGCCTTCGATACCGCATCGCTCAATGCCTGCCTCGCGACCTTGCGCGAGTGGGACACCAAAGGGGGGCGCGAGGGGACCGAGGCGATCAACGCATGGCTGGCTGGCGCTCCGCAGAAGCGGCTGGCGGAGCTCGGCACATTCAATGGCACGCTGTTCGTCGCAGATGGCTCCAAGGCGAAGAACCTCAACCATATTGTGAAGCGCGATCCGGCTTACGAGGGCCATATCGAGGCGGTGCGTGCCTGCTGCGATGGCATTCGCGAAAAGCTAGCGCTGCTGGCGCTGGCCGAATATCTCGCGCCCGCGCTGGAGCTGGGGCGGCGGTTCGCACTGCAATGGGACGAGGCGAAGCGCGGCCGTGGCCTCGTCGATTTCGACGACCAGATCGCGCGTGCCGCGCAGCTGCTCGGCAATTCGGACATGGCGCAGTGGATCGGCTACAAGCTCGACCGGGCCTTCGATCACATCCTCGTCGACGAGGCGCAGGATACCAATGACAGCCAATGGGCGATCATCGACGCGCTGACGCAGGACTATTTCGACGGGCTCGGCGCGGCGGGCGCGCGGCTGCGCACGGTGTTCGTGGTCGGCGACTACAAGCAAGCGATCTTCGGTTTTCAGGGCACCGAGCCGCAATTGTTCATCGCCAAACGCGAGGAATACGACGCGCGGATCAATGCCGCAATCGCCAATGCCGAGGCTTTGGCGATGGAGACCCGCGAAAAGCCCATGGTTCCGCTCGGCCCGCTCGAAAAGCTGGGGCTGGGGCGCAATTTCCGCTCCTCGCAGTCGATCCTCGATTTCGTCGACCGTGCGGTCGCGCAGGTCGGGACCGAAGCGATGGGCATGGGGCCCGAGGAGGTTCGCCACACAGGCGAGGACCGCCCCGGCAGGGTCACGCTATGGGCCCCGATCGGTGCCGAAGACAGCGACGATCCCGAGGCCGTGGAAGAGGAGGGGACCGAGACCTGGCTGCCCGCGCCCGAACGCCGCATGGCGGACAGGATCGCAGAGCAGGTCAAGGCGTGGCTTCAGCATGGCCACCCGCTGACCAAGGGCGGGGCGCGTCGCGCGACGGCGGGCGATATCATGATCCTTGTACGGAAACGCCGCGCGCTCGCCGGGCTGATCGTCGCGCGACTCCACGCGGCGGGCGTGCCGGTGGCGGGGGTCGACCGGCTTCGGCTCGGCGCGCCGCTGGCGGTAAAGGACTTGCTCGCCGCGCTGCGTTTTGCCGCGCAACCGCGCGACGACCTGAGCCTCGCCAACCTGCTGGTCTCGCCGCTCGGCGGATGGTCGCAGGACGATCTGCTGCAGCATGGCCTGCGAGAGAAGGATGTGACCTTGTGGGATCACCTCCGCCAGAGTGACGAGCCATTCTGCATGGAAGCCGCCGACCGGCTCCGCACGCTGCTGTCCCGGGTCGACAACGAGCCGCCGCAGGCACTGCTGCAATGGCTGCTGACGGGCCCATGGGACGGGCGGCGCAAGCTGGTCGCGCGGCTGGGGCGCGAGGCGAACGATCCGATAGACGAACTTGTCGGCGCAGCCTTTGCGTTCAGCGCCGAGCACACGCCCAGCCTGCAGGGCTTCCTCAACTGGTTCGACGCCTCCGACGAGGAATTGAAGCGCGAGGCGGCAGGCAGCGGCGATGCGGTCCGCGTGCTGACCGCGCACGGATCGAAGGGCCTGCAGGCGCCCATCGTCGTCCTCGCCGATGCGACAGGCAACCCGGATCGCGGGCCGGTCCGCGCGGGCGAGCTGAAAACGCCCGACGGGCGCCCCGTTCCCCTGCCTCCGCTCCCAAAGGAAGCGAAGGCCGGGGCAGTGGTCGAAGCGGAGGAGGCCAAGGCCGCACGCGAGCGCGAGGAGCACTGGCGGCTGATGTATGTCGCTATGACCCGCGCCGAGGAAGCGCTCTATATCGGCGGCGCATTGCTGCCGAGCGACAAGGAGGTGCCCGAGGCGAGCTGGTACGCGGTCGCCGCCAGCCTGTTCGAGGGCGAGCCGCTAACGGACCCGATCTGGGGCGCGCGGCACGATTTCGGCACGCTCGGCGAGGTTGCCGCGCCTGCCGCCCAGGATGCGCTTCGCGCCGGGCCTGCCATGCTTCCCGAATGGGCAACGCGCCCACCCGGTGCCGAGCCGACCCCGCCGCGCCCGCTCGCCCCGTCCTCGGCGGGCGACGACCTCGCACCCAACCCACCGGGGCTCACGCAGGATAACGAGGCAGCCCGGCGCGGCACGCTCACCCACCGCCTGCTCGAACGCCTGCCGGATATCGCGCCGGGTGAACGCGAGGCACGCGCGGCGCGCTGGCTGGAAGCGCAGGCGGGCGATCTGCCCGAGACGACCCGCGAGGCGATGCTCGCACAGGCGCTCGCCGTGCTCGATCATCCCGATTTCGCGGATCTGTTCGCACCGGGCGCGCTGGCCGAAGTCTCGCTAGCCGCGACGGTCGAGGGGCAGGTGGTGACCGGCAAGCTCGACCGGCTGTGCGTGGGCGAGGACCGGGTGCTGGTGGTCGACTACAAGACCACGCGCCGCCCGCCGCAATCGCTCGATCGTGTGCCCGCCGCCACGCTGCGGCAGATGTCCGCCTATGCCCATGCGCTCGCCGCGATCTATCCGGGGCGCACGATTTCCGCCGCGCTGCTCTATACGCACAGCCCGGAATTGATCGCTCTGCCGGAGGATCTGCTCGCCGCGCACAAGCCCGGCTTGGAGGACAAGCAGGAAGGCTTGGCCGCGCCCGGCTTTGCGTGACGGCGCTTCATCCCTAGATACAGCATCAATCAGAAGGAGACATCCCGCATGGCCACCAAGACCGTCACCGACGCAAGCTTCCAGTCCGACGTCATCCAGAGCGACAAGCCCGTGCTCGTCGATTTCTGGGCCGAATGGTGCGGCCCGTGCAAGATGATCGCGCCCGCGCTCGAGGAAATCAGCGACGAACTGGCCGACCGGGTGACCATCGCCAAGATGGACATCATGGAAAACACCGACACGCCGGGCCAGCTGGGCGTGCAGGGCATTCCCTATCTTGTGCTCTACAAGAATGGCGAGCGTGCCGCCGAACTGACTGGCGCGCGCCCGAAGAGCCAGCTCAAGGCGTGGCTCGAAGAACAGCTCTGATCCGGGCTCAGGCGGCGGGCGCGTAGCCCGCTGCCGCCAACCGGGCGACCAGCTGGTCGAACAGGTCGCGGTTCGCCGCGCCGATCATGCCCCGGCGGCCATCGTCAACGCGATAGGGGGTTCCGTCGAGCCGCAGGCAGGTGCCGCCAGCCTCGCTCAGGAACAGCGAACCGGCTGCGTGGTCCCATGGCAACGTGCGCTCGTAGATTGCGACGTCGTGCTCGCCGAGCACGGTCAGCGGATATTGCTCGCACGCCGCGCCGGGCGCCTGCACGAGGGTGTAGTGCGGGGCGATCTCGCTCTCGAAACGTGTGCGCTGTGCGGGCGCCATGAACTTCGTCATCGCGGCGAGGCGCGGCGGATTGGCCCCGCTCGCCCGCGCGGTCACGGCCTCGCCGTCGATCGTCGCGCCCTGGCCGCGATGCGCCGCGCACAGCCGGTCGCGCTCCGGGTCGTAGATCCACCCGCCTTGCGTAAAACCATCATCGGCCAGCGCGATCATGATCCCGAAATGGCCGGTGCCGCTGGCGAAATTGCTCGTCCCGTCGATCGGGTCGATGATCCAGCAGGTGCCGGAGAGGCGATCCATCACGCTCGCGTCGGCATGAGCCGATTCCTCGCCCACGATGGCGGCTTCTGGGTGGAGCTTCGCCAGCCCTTCGGCGAGCGCGATCTCCGCCTCACGGTCGGCGATGGTGACGAGATCGTCGTCCGCCTTCTCGATGATTTCGGTCGCTTCGAGCGCGCGGTGGCGCGGCATGATGATCCGCTCCGACACATCGAGCATCAGGGCGAGCACCTCTCGGTCGAGCGTGCTCACGACCTGTAATCCGCGTTGATCGAGATGTAGCCGTGCGTCAGGTCGCAGGTCCACACGTGCGCGCGGCCATCACTGAGGCCGAGATCGACCGCGATGTCGATCTCCCCGCCTTCGAGGTGCTTTGCGACCGGGCCTTCATCGTAGTCGGCGACCGGCTGGCCCTCGCGCGCGGCCCAGTGGCCACCGAAAGCGATCGAGAGCCGGTCGCGGTCGGCAGGTTCGCCCGCCTTGCCGACAGCCATGACCACGCGGCCCCAATTGGCATCGCCGCCCGCGATTGCGGTTTTCACCAGGGGCGAATTGGCGATGGAGAGGCCGATCCTGCGCGCGCTCTCATCGCTGATCGCCCCGCTCACCGCGATCTCGATGAACTTCTGCGCGCCTTCGCCATCGCGGACGACCAGCTGCGCGAGCTGGCGGCACACATCCTGCAACGCCGCGAAGAAGGCATCCGCGCCCGGATCGTCGAAGGATGTCAGCTCGGCGTTGCCTGCCTTGCCGGTCGCGAAGGCGAGCACGGTGTCGCTGGTCGATGTGTCGGAGTCGACCGTGATGCAGGAAAAGGTCTCGCGGTTCGCGGCGGAGAGGCATTCCTGCAAAAATGCCGGTGCAACCGCCGCATTGGTGAAGACGTAGCCGAGCATGGTCGCCATGTCGGGCGCGATCATGCCCGAACCCTTGACGATGCCGCCGATCTCGATCCGCGTATCGCCGATCATCGCCGAGGCATGGGCGCCCTTGGCGAAGGTATCGGTCGTGCCGATGGTGTTCGCGGCGTCTTCCCACGAGCACGGTTGCGCATCGAACACGCTGGTCACGCCGTCGCGCGCCTTGTCCTTGGGCAGCGGCACGCCGATCACGCCGGTCGAGGAGACGAAGACCTCTTCGCCCGCGCAACCGAGGCGGTCCGCGACCTGCGCCATGATCTGCTCCACCGCCTCGCGCCCGCGATAGCCTGTGAAGGCGTTGGAGTTGCCCGCGTTGACGATCAGCGCGCGGGCTCGGCCCGCCTTCACCTGCTTGCGGCCCAATTCGACCTCGCTCGACGGGCAGGCGCTGCGGGTGAAAACGCCCGCGACGCTCGTTCCTTCGGCCAGCTCGGCAAAGGTCAGGTCGCAGCGGTCCCATTCCTTGTAGCGCGCACGAGCAATGCGCAGCGTCACGCCGTCGACAGGCGGGATATCCGGGAAGGGCCGGGCGAGGGGGGAGCGGGCGAGGTCCATGATGCTGGCGGTTAGGTTCTCGCGCGCAGGCCCGCAAGCGGGTTTACTCGGCCGCATTTAATGGCAGACTGCATCGCGGGCTGACAAAGGGGGCGATCATGAGATTTGCATTGGGCGCGGCTTTTCTGCTGGCGGTTTCTGCTCCCGCAGGGGCTCAGGAAGGTGAAACCGCGCTACGGCCTGCCAATAATCCGGGTTTGTGGATCACGAGTGCGGATTATCCTGCATCGGCGATCATGAAGGGAGACCATGGAACCGTCTCTTTTTCTCTCGTCGTCACAAGCGAAGGTACGGTCTCTAACTGCGAGACCACCGGCGGAACCGCGCCAGAGTATCTCAAGCAACTCACTTGCTTTTTGATCACGACGCGCGCGCGTTTCATCCCTAAGCGCGACGATCAGAGCAGAGCGGTCGAGGGCGTTTTCGACGGGACGGTCCGTTGGCAGATTCCTGAAGACAACGCAGGGCTACGTCGGGCTCCCGAAGAGGGGACCTGGGACTATTCGTTCATCGTCGAAACGGATGGCTCTGTATCTGACTGCCGGATCAACATCCTCACCGGCTATGACGAGGTATGGGCGTGCGGTTATGGGGATGGTCCGGTCTACGCACCGATCCTGGACGAGGATGGCAACCCGGTCCGGCGCAAGGTTCGGATGAGTGGCCGCGTAGACTTCGAAGATCCCGACTCCTAGAATTGGACGAGCTTGCGGCTGGACGTCGGCCGCACGCCACCTTATGTGATCTCCCAAATGCTTCGCCAAATCCTCATGCTGATGGCTCTGTTGAGCGGCCTGACGGCGCTGTGCGCGCCCGAGCAGGCGCTTGCTTCGCAGGACCAGGCCAGCCAGCTGGAGATGGGCGAAGCCCAGCACGGCGAGGCCGAGAAAGCGGCCTTTGCCGCCGATTTCGACCCGGTGCTTCCGCGCAGCCGCGCCGTTCGCACGGTGTCGCTTGCGCCCGTGCCCCAACTTGCGACCGCGCCGCGCGTCGCCATCGGTGTGGATCGCGCGCGCGAATAGCGCGGGGCCCGGCTCCTTTTCTCGCCCCCTCGGCGAGGTCTCTCCACATTTCCAGCGAACGTGCCGGCCACCGCAGCCGAGCCTCGCATTCCATTATTGCCCAAGGTCCAGCCTCCCATGCTCCAGTCCGTGATGAAGTCCGTTTTCGGCTCCTCCAACGATCGCTACGTCAAGTCGCTTCACAAGATCGTCGCCCAGATCAACGATCTCGAACCTGCCATGCAGGCGCTCAGCGACGAGGATCTGCAGGCGCAGACCCCCAAGCTCCGCGAGCGACTCTCGGCCGGTGCCAAGCTCGACGACATCCTGCCCGAAGCCTTCGCGACCGCCCGCGAAGCCTCGGTCCGCGTTCTCGGCATGCGCCACTTCGACGTCCAGCTGATCGGCGGGATCGTGCTCCATCGCGGCGAGATCGCGGAGATGCGCACGGGCGAGGGCAAGACGCTGGTGGCGACGCTGGCGACCTATCTCAACGCGCTCGAAGGCAAGGGCGTCCACGTCATCACCGTGAACGACTATCTGGCCAAGCGCGATGCCGAATGGATGGGGCAGATCTACCGCTGGCTGGGCCTGTCGGTCGGCGTGATCGTACCCAACCTGGGCGAGTTCGAGCGGCGCGAGGCCTACGCCGCCGACATCACCTACGGCACGAACAACGAGTTCGGCTTCGATTACCTGCGCGACAACATGAAGCACGAGCGCGGGCAGATGGTGCAGCGCAAGTTCAATCACGCGATCATCGATGAGGTCGACTCGATCCTGATCGACGAGGCGCGCACGCCGCTGATCATTTCCGGCCCCACCGAGGACAAGACCGACCTATACGTCGCCATCGACGAGGTGGTGAAGAAGTTCGTCGCCGATCACAACGCGCTTCCCGACAGCGACAAGGAAGGCGAAGGCTATTACGACACCGACGAGAAATCGCGCACCGTCTCTCTGACAGAGGACGGCGCGGAAGAGATCGAACAGCGGCTCGCCGCGACGGGCCTGCTCGAAACCGACAATCTCTACGATGTCGAGAACACCCAGGTCGTCCACCACATGAACGAAGGCCTGCGCGCCAACCTGATGTTCAGGCTGGACGATCAGTACATCGTGAAAGACGGCAAGGTCGTCATCATCGACGAGTTCACCGGCCGCATGATGGAAGGGCGCCGCTGGTCCAACGGCCTGCACCAGGCGGTCGAGGCCAAGGAGGGCGTGAAGATCGAGCCCGAGAACCAGACGATGGCCTCGATCACCTTCCAGAACTACTTCCGCATGTATCCCAAGCTTTCGGGCATGACCGGCACGGCGGCGACCGAAGCGGCGGAATTCTGGGACATCTACAAGATGAACGTGGTGGAAATCCCCACTAACGTTCCCGTCCAGCGCGTCGACGAGGACGACGAGTTCTACAAGAACACGATGGACAAGTTCCAGGCCATCGCCAAGGCCATCAAGGAGAAGTCCGACATCGGCCAGCCGGTGCTGGTCGGCACGGTCAGCATCGAGAAGTCCGAACTGCTCAGCCAGTTCCTCGACAAGGAAGGCGTGAAGCACGAGGTCTTGAACGCCCGCCAGCACGAGCGCGAGGCGCATATCGTGGCGCAGGCCGGGCGCCCCGGTGCGGTGACCATCGCGACCAACATGGCCGGGCGCGGCACCGACATCCAGCTGGGCGGCAATCTCGACTTCCGCATCGAGGACGAGGTCGGCGACATGCCCGAAGGCCCCGAGCGCGAGCGGGCGATCGAGAAGATCAAGGAAGAGGTCGCCGCCGAGAAAGCCAAGGTGCTCGAAGCGGGTGGCCTGTTCGTGCTGGGCACCGAACGCCACGAAAGCCGCCGGATCGACAACCAGCTGCGGGGCCGCTCTGGCCGCCAGGGCGACCCCGGCCTCTCGCGCTTCTACCTGTGTCTCGAGGACGATCTGCTGCGTATCTTCGGGCCGGACACGCTGTTCGCCCGGATGATGAACTCGAACCTCAAGGACGGCGAGGCGATCGGATCGAAGTGGCTCTCCAAGGCCATCGAGACCGCGCAGAAGAAGGTCGAGGCGCGCAACTACGATACCCGCAAGCAGGTCGTCGAATACGACGACGTGATGAACGACCAGCGCAAGGTCATCTATGAACAGCGCGCCGAGATCATGGACTCCGAAGCCGTGGACGACGTGGTGGTCGACATGCGGCACGACACCATCGCCGCGATCATCGCCGAAGCCTGCCCGCCGGGCTCGTACCCCGAACAGTGGGATGTGGAAGGCCTCAAGGCGCGGATCGAGGACATTACCGGCCTGACCCCGCCCATCGACGAGTGGCTGGAGGAAGACGCGGTCGAGCCCGAGATGTTCGAGGAGCGTATCCGCGAGGAAACCGACGCGGTGATGGAGCGCAAGATCGCGGCGGCCGATCCGCAGCTGTGGCGCCGGGTCGAAAAGGGCATCCTGCTCGAACGGCTCGACCATCACTGGAAGGAACACCTCGCAACGCTCGATGCGCTGCGGCAGGTCGTGTTCCTGCGCGCCTATGCACAGAAGACGCCGATCAACGAGTACAAGCAGGAAGCCTTCGGCCTGTTCGAGCGGATGCTGGAGACGCTGCGCGAGGATGTGACCAAGATCCTGCTGCGCAACGAGCTGCGCATCGCTCCGCCGCAGCAGAAGCTGCCCGACCTGCCCGATTTCCTGACCGGCCATATCGACCCGCTGACCGGGCTCGACGACAGCAATGACGGCGACGGGTCGGAGGGCCAGGCGGCGCTGTTCGGCTCGCTCGCCGGGAGCCCGCGCGCGAGCGCCGGGCCGGGCCGCTCCTCCGCGGCGCAGGAAAACCCGTGGGCGGGTGAGGAGATCAGCCGCAACGCCCCGTGCCCGTGCGGTTCGGGCAACAAGTACAAGCACTGCCACGGCGCGGCAGGTGGCGCATCGACGGGGTCGGGCGGATCGGCTTCGCAGCCCTCCTCGCCGCGTTCTGCGTAACCGCGCTGCTCTATGCGTCGGTCGGCTTCGGCGGCGGATCGACCTATAGCGCGCTGCTGGCGCTTTCCGGCATGGACTACCGGCTGCTGCCGGTCGTCTCGCTGCTGTGTAATCTCGCGGTGGTTAGCGGCAGCTCGGTCCGCTTCGCGCGCGCAGGGATCACCCCGTGGCGCGGCGCTCTGGCGCTGACCGCGATTGCCGCGCCCGCCGCGCTGCTCGGCGGGCTGACCCCCATCGGAGAGCGCGCCTTCCTGATGCTGCTGGGCGCGAGCCTGTGCGTGGCAGGTCTGGCGCTGCTTATGCCCAAGCGAGAGGGCGGCGATGCTCCGCCGCAACGGGCCGGGCGCGCCATGCTGCTGGTCGCCGCGCCGCTCGGCTATCTGGCCGGGCTGGTGGGGATCGGCGGCGGCATCTTCCTCGCCCCGCTGCTCCATCTGGTGCGCTGGGATAGCCCGCGAGCCATCGCCGCGACTGCGAGCCTCTTCATCCTCGTCAACTCGTTGTTCGGTCTGGTCGGCCAGCTGACCAAGAACGGCACGGGCCTGCTTGGTGAGGCGGCGGGCACGGGCCTGCCGCTGATGATCGCAGTGGTGATCGGCGGGCAGATCGGCAGCCTGTTCGCGGTGCGCCTGTTCAAGCCGCAGCTGATCCGCTGGCTGACGGCTGCCTTGACGCTGTTTGTTGGCGTGAGGCTGCTGCTGGGGGTCTAGGCCTAGCGATTGTGCGGTTTCGAGCGCGGAGCCCGCGCGGGCCTGACACACCTGACACAGTGTCTTGAGAGAGAAAAATTCCCCGCTTGTGAGACGCCCGCTGAAACGCCGCTCGATGCGGCAGGGGAGGGGGTGCGCACGCGCCATTGCTCAACCGCCTAGCGCGCGGTGGCCGAGTAGGAAATGTTCGCAGGCGGCCGACCGCTTCCAAGCAGTAGCCGATCTAGCTGGTTACCGCCGTAAATATCCCGCCGAGCCCGGTCTATCGGGCAAACCTGCAGCGCGCGCTATTTCCTTGCCTCTCAAGACTAGCACGCCACTTTCGATTTCGACCTCCAAGTCTTCTAACCTGCCAAATGCGTTGGACATCGCCATCGAGATGACTTGGTTGGCGTTGCCACCTTTTGACTCAGCGTGTCTCCTCGGGGGACCGTGCGATAGGTGAACAACGCTATAGAGCACCGCCGGTGCGGACCAGGGGAAAGGGGCCCCGGAGCTTAGCCAATTGTCCAGACTCGTTTGCCCTTTTCCGCTCGAGGAAGCCTCTTTTCCCAGACTCTCGTGACTCTTGCGCGAATTGCAGGAAGGCGAGAGATGCTCTATTTTCAGCGTACGCGGATAGTCAGACAACACTCCAATCACATGGTACTCATCGAACAGAGCAAGATTATCGATAGCTTCGGGATTGTTGACTTCGACAGTCCCCTCACTGGTATCGGCCCAAACAATACCCTCATCCTCGTCCTTATAAAACTTAGCATACCCATCAAAATGCCTAGGCTTCGGTGTCGATGGACCCTCGTCGTATACGCTTGACCCGTCGGCTGCTTTTCTACCCTCATCAGTTCCACTCGGTCCAAGGCCAGAATTATCGGTAGGTAGGGAGCTGTCGGCGAAAGCCTCGCCGAAACCGATACGCCTCTGAGATTGTTGCAACTGAGGCAGTTCATCGCGGTGCACCGTGATCGGTTCATCATCCGCCGTGGAGATGGTAACCCGGCTCCCACCATAATTGTTGATGATGTAGCTACACTGAGACGCAGCCTCTCCTTGGTTGTCGCGCAGATGATTGCTTAGCGTGATCCCAAATATGCCAACCGAGGTTACCACGCCCAGTCCTGCGCATATGACCTCGAAGAGTGTCGAGCCGTGACCGAGATGATGGATCGAAAAGACTGTTTCCGGACCAACCCCGTCCATCTTATGGAGATCATTGAGAATAGCATGCGCAAGTCGCAGTTGCTCTTCCGCAGGTACCGTCGTGCTCGTGTCCAAATATACGCGCAACATGTCAGCGCGGAGCGTGTTCAGCCCCATAATATTCCTCACCCCAGATCGTCCTACTCCGCTGTACGTAGCGGTTGGGGTAAGTAAAGAGGAAGCCAGACAGCTTTGTGCGTTCACAGTCGCACGTCGCCACCCACGAACCTCATGAGCGCGCGGCTTCTTTCAGCGATGTTGCGAAAGAATGGCTCCCCGAGTTGGATTCGAACCAACGACCAAGTGATTAACAGTCACCTACTCTACCGCTGAGCTATCGGGGAGCAGCCAGATCGGCAGGCCCGGGCCTATATGGGGGGGCTTAAAATTTCGCAAGCCCCTCAGAAACAAATCACACGATAAACTGCTCGGCCACGATCCGCTCGTCCAGCGAGTGCCCCTTGTCGAACAGCAGGGTCAGTTCGGAATCATGCGCAACCTCGACGTGAACCTCGGCCACGTCGCGCACTTCCTTCTGGTCCGCGACCGCCGCGACGGGGCGCTTGGCAGGCTCGTTGATGCGGAACGTCACCTTCGCGCGGTCGGGCAGAATCGCGCCGCGCCACCGGCGCGGACGGAACGCGCTGATCGGGGTGAGCGCCAGCAGGTGCGAATCGAGCGGCAGGATCGGCCCGTTGGCGGAAAGGTTATAGGCGGTCGATCCTGCAGGCGTCGCCACCAGCACGCCGTCGGCCACCAGCTCCTCGATCCGGGTCTTGCCGTCGACCAGCACCTCTATCTTGGCGGTCTGGCGCGTCTCGCGCAGCAGCGAGACCTCGTTCAATGCACATTCGACGCGGGTGTGCCCGTCCTGCGTCACCGCCTCCATTCTGAGCGGCGAAATGCCCACCGGGCGGCTGCGATTGACCCGGTCGATCAGCGCGCCCTTGGGCCGGTGCTTGTTCATCAGGAAGCCCATCGTGCCGCGATTGACACCATAGACCGGCAGCACGCGCCCGCTGTCGAGCATCTTGTGCAGCGTCTGGAGCATGAAACCGTCACCGCCCAGCGCGACGACCGCCTCGGCCTCGTCCTGCGGTACCCAGTCATGGGCGTCCTGCAGGAGCCTGGCGGTATCCTGCGCCTTCGCGGTGTTCGATATCGCGAGCGCCAGCCGCTCGAACTGTGGCTGTGCAGCCATGAAAATCCTCTCCAGCCTCGCTGCCTGCCTATGGAGCGCGAGGCGCCTTGGCAATGCGGGAGGATGGGAAGCGCGTATTGGCCGGGTATTCGCCGCCGCCGCGATCTTTCCGATTTGCCGCCGGCTTGCGATAAGCGCAGGGATGAGCGCCGACGATAACCACGACCATCTGACCGGGCTGGCGAATGCCGCGCGCGCGCGCGAAGTGCTCGGCCAGTGGTTTGGCGAGGGCGATGCGCGGGTCCACGCCCTGCTTCTGGCGCTCGGCCGGTTCGACAGTGTGAACCTCGCCCATGGTGCAGTGGCGGGCGATTTCGCGCTGACCGAGACCGGGCGGCGGATCGCGCATTTCGGGGAAGACGAGTTCGCGCAAGGCGAGTGGTTTGCGGCGAGGCTCGACGGGGGCAAGTTCCTCCTCGCCACGCGCGAGGAATGCAGCCGCGAGCGCTGGCAGTTTCTCGCCGAGGCGCTGGCGGATGCGATCGCGCAGCCGCTCGCGGGTGCGGTTGCGGGCCTGCCGCAGCTCTGGCCGCATGTCGCGCTGATCCGGGCGCTGGCCGGAGACGATCCGGCGAGCGTGCTCGGCCGGCTTGGCGATGCGCAGATCGCGCTCAAGGGAGAGCCGGGGCGGCGGATCGTGTGGATCGACCGCGACGAAGCCCCGCCGGGGATCGACACGGCGCGGATCGAGGCGGAGCTGCGCCGCGCGCTGGACGACGATGCGGTTTCGTTGCGGTTTCAGCCGCAATACGCGCTCGCCGATGATGCGATGATCGGGGCCGAGGCGCTGGTGCGGTGGGAACAGCCGCTGCTCGGCTCGATCGGGGGCGAATCGCTGCTGCGGATCGCGGCGCGGGCGGACCTGACCACGCAGCTGACCCGGCGCGTGGTCGAGGCCGCGCTCGACGCGGTGCGCGACTGGCCCGAGGGGCTCAAATGCTCCATCAACGTGACCGCCGCCGATCTGGCGGTGGTGCGCTTCCCCGATGCGATGATCGAGATGGTGCGCGAACGCGGGGTCGACCCGGCGCGGATCACGCTGGAAATCACCGAACAGGCGCTGCTCGGCGATCTCGATCTTGCCGCGCGTTCGCTCGGCCTGCTGCGCGATGCGGGCATGAAAATCGCGCTCGACGATTTCGGCGCGGGCTTCTGCAATTTCGGCTATCTCAAGTACCTGCCGCTCGACATCCTCAAGCTCGACCGGACAATGCTCGACGGGGTGAGCGAGAACCCGCGCGATCGGGCGGTGCTGCGCGCGGTGGTGGCGATGGCGCGTGCGCTCGACCTCGAAGTGCTGGCCGAGGGCGTCGAGAACGAGGCCCAGCGGGCCATCGCGCTGGAAGAGGGCTGCACGGCCTATCAGGGCTTCCTGCGCGCCAAGCCGCTGACGCAGGAGGATTTCCTGGCGCTCGCGCGCGAGGGATAAGGCCGACCCCGGCGCATCACGAATCCGGGGCCGGCACAGCGCGTCACTGGGTCGGGGTGGCCTCCGTGCCGACCTCGATGTTCTTCACATGCTCGTCGAACCAGTCGAACATTTCGGCGAGCGTGTGCAGCACCGATTCGCGCCCGCGATAGCCGTGGTCCTCGTGCGGCAGCATCACCAGCCGCGCGGTGCCGCCGGTGCCCTTGACCGCCGCGAACATGCGCTCGGACTGCTGCGGGAAGGTGCCCGAGTTGCTGTCGTTGTCGCCGTGGATGAACAGGATCGGCTCGTTGATCTTGTTCGCCGCCATGAACGGGCTGAGCGTGTAATAGGTTTCGGGCGTATCCCAGAAAATCCGTCGCTCCGACTGGAAGCCGAAGGGGGTCAGCGTGCGGTTATAGGCCCCCGACCGCGCGATGCCTGCGCGGAAGATGTCGCTCTGCGCCAGCAGGTGCGCGGTCATGAACGCGCCGTAGCTGTGCCCGCCGACTCCCACGCGCACCCCGTCGCCGAAGCCGCGTTCGACGGTGAAGTCCACCGCGGCCTGAGCCGACGACACGATCTGTTCGATGAAGGTGTCGTTGACCGTCTCGGGATCGTCGCCGATCACCGGCATCGCCGCCCGGTCGAGCACGGCATAGGCCTGCGTCAGGAAGAACAGGTGCGAATAGCCGCCGATGCGCGTGAAGCGGTAGGGCGAATCGCGGTTCTGGCTGGCGGTTGCGGCGTCGTTGAACTCGCGCGGGTAGGCCCACACGACCACCGGCAGCTTCTCTCCTTCTACATAATCGGGCGGGAGGTAGAGCGTGGCCGTCAGCTCGACCCCGTCGGCGCGCTTGTAAGTCACCAACTCGCGCTTGATCCCGGTCAGCTCGGGATGGGGATCGGGGAAATCGGTGATGAAGCGCGCCTCGCCATCCTCGTACAGCTTCACATTCCCGGGATTTAGCGGGCTCTGGTAATAGGTGAGGAAGTCGGAGCCGTCGTCCGACACCACATCGATCACCGACTCCAGCTCCTCGCCCGTATTGCGCCAGATATCCTGCGTTTCGAGCGTGGCGAGATCGAAGCGCCGCAGGAACGGGCGCAGGCCTTCGGGCGTCGCGCCAGAGCCGGTCAGCAGCAGATCGCCGTCGACAAGGCGCGCGACGCTGAAGCCGCGGTCGGTATACGTGTAGAGCGGGCTGCCGAGATCGGCGTAGGCGTCCTGCACGTTGCGGATGTTTATCTGACGCGGCGCATCGCTGCCGGTCACATCGACGAGCGTCTGGCGCAATTCGCGCGTGTCGCGGTCGTAATCGTAGAGGATCACATCGTCGGTGCCCTGGATGCCGGTCGTGCCCGAAGCACGATCTTCGAGCCGGGCGATCACCCGCGCTTCGCCATCGAAGGGCGCGGCGAGTGTCAGCACATTGTCGCGGTTATCGGTCTCGACCCGCGGATCGCCGCCATCTTGCGCTTCCGCCCACATCAGCAGCGCGTCCTCGGTGGGGTGCCACTGGATATTGCGCGGTCCCGTGACGACGCCCTGCACGGGCAGCGCATCGGCCAGTGGTTGCTGCGCGATGGTCTGGACCAGCTGGCCGTCCTTGGTGAAGACCGCGCTTGTGGTGGGGAAGCGATAATAGGGCACCTGATAGGAGAACGGCTTTTCCAGCCACTCCATCAGGAAATATTCGCCATCGGGCGACGGCAGGACGCTGGTATAGATGCGCGGCTCACCGATCGTGCGTTTCCCGCTGCCATCTGCCTTCATCACGACCGGCTGGCTGGTGGTCAGCCACTCGAACATCGCCTCGTCATGCGGATCTTCGAGCAAGTCCTGATAGGTGCGCGTCTGCGCTTCCTCGCCCCCGGTCGCCACCTGAATGGCCGGGCCGGTGGGGGTGAGCGATTCGACCGGCTTGGGGCCGCGCCCCTCGGGGATGGTCAGCACCAGCAGCGATCGGTCGGGCATCCAGCGCGGGTTCTGGAAGATCGGGTTCACCCCGCCGGTCATCAGCTTGCGCGCGGTGGCCGTCTGCGTGTCGAGCACATGCAGATCGATCGCGTCGGCGCGGGTATTGGTGAACACCACCAGCGATCCGTCGGGCTTCCACGAGACGTCCGAAATATCGGCCTCGGGCGGCAGCGCCACCTGCCGCACCTCGCCGCTTGCGATATCCTGCAGCGACAGGCCCACGGTCGCGCGCGTGCCGTAACGATCGTTGATTGCGGCATCGAGCCGCATCCCGGCGAGCTTCTCCATCGGCTTGGCGAGTTCCGCCACCGGAGGCAGTGCCTCGCGCTCGAGCAGCAGCATCTGGTCGTTGTCGGGCGAGACCGAGATGCCGGGGCTCGGCGCGCGGGTGACGATGTCGGTCACCTCCTGCGGCGGGGTGTCGTATCCCTCCTGCGCGGCGGCGGGGGTTGCGGTCGCGGCAAGCCCGAGGGCGAGCGCGAAGGCAGACGTGGTGGCGATAATCGAACGGCGCATTGACGATGTCCTCCCTGTTCCGACGACCTAATCGGATGGGGAGCGGCAAATCAACGCATTAGGCCGCCGCAGCCTTCTCTTTCTTCGCGCTGCGCTTGGCGATGGCGCTCAACCCCTTGGTCAGCTGGAACAGGCCGTTGAGGCGGCTTTGCGGATCGCCCCAGGCGCGGTTGACCACCAGCTTCATGTCGGGCCGCAGCTTCACCGCGCCCTCGCGCTTGTCGACATAGGCGAGCAAGCCCGCCGGATCGGGGAAATCGTCCTTGTGGAAGGTGACCAGCGTGCCGCGCGCGCCGACATCGATCTTGGCGATGTTCGCCTCGATCGCCTGATGCTTGATCTCGATCAGGCGGACGAGGTTCTGCGTCGCCGAGGGTAGCTCGCCGAAGCGGTCGATCATTTCCGCGGCTAGCCCCTCGATCTCGGCCTTGTCGCGCGCCTGGTTGAGGCGGCGGTAAAGCGCCATGCGCACCGCCAGATCGGGCACGTAATCCTCGGGAATCATGATCGGCGCGTCGACCGTGATCTGCGGGCTGATGTCCTCGGGCGGCTTTTCCAGCCCCATCTCGCCGGCTTTTACCGCGAGGATCGCATCCTCCAGCATCGACTGGTAGAGTTCGAAGCCGACCTCGCGGATATGCCCCGACTGCTCATCGCCCAGCAGGTTGCCCGCGCCGCGAATGTCGAGATCGTGGCTGGCGAGCTGGAAGCCCGCGCCCAGCGAATCGAGATCGCTCAGCACCTTGAGGCGCTTTTCCGCCACCTCGCTCAGCGCGGTATTCTCGGGCGTGGTGAGGTAGGCATAGGCGCGCAGCTTCGCGCGGCCCACGCGCCCGCGCAGCTGGTAGAGCTGCGCGAGGCCGAAGCGGTCGGCGCGGTGGATGATGATCGTGTTGGCGCTCGAAATATCGAGCCCGCTTTCGACGATAGTGGTCGAGAGCAGCACGTCGTACTTCTTCTCGTAGAACGCGCTCATCCGGTCCTCGACCTCGGACGCGCTCATCTGGCCGTGCGCGGGGACGACCTTTACCTCGGGCACATGCTCGTGCAGCCATTGTTCGAGCGCTTCCATGTCCGCGATGCGTGGGCACACGATGAAACTCTGCCCACCGCGATGGTGTTCGCGCAGCAGCGCCTCGCGGATCACCATGTCGTCCCACTCCATCACGTAGGTCCGCACCGCGAGGCGGTCGACCGGCGGGGTCTGGATCGTGGAAAGCTCGCGCAGGCCGGTCATCGCCATCTGCAGCGTGCGCGGGATGGGCGTGGCGGTGAGAGTGAGCATGTGCACGTCGGCGCGCAGCTGCTTGAGCTTTTCCTTGTGGGTCACGCCGAAGCGCTGTTCCTCGTCGACCACGACCAGCCCGAGATTCTTGAACTTGGTCGACTTGGAAAGGATCGCATGGGTGCCGATCACGATATCGAGCGTGCCATCGGCCAGTGCGTCGCGGGTTTCGCTCGCCTCCTTTGAGGGCACGAGACGGCTGAGCCGTCCGATCTTGAGCGGGAAGCCCGCGAAGCGCTCGCTGAAATTCTGGAAATGCTGGCGCGCGAGCAGAGTGGTCGGCGCGACCACCGCTACCTGTTGGCCATTCATCGCCGCGACGAACGCCGCGCGCAGCGCCACCTCGGTCTTGCCGAAGCCGACATCGCCGCACACCAGCCGGTCCATCGGCTTGCCGCTTTCGAGATCGCGCAGCACGTCGGCGATGGCGCGTTCCTGATCCTCGGTCTCCTCCCAGGGGAAGCGGTCGACGAACTGGTTGAAACTGGCTTCCTCGGCTTCGAGCACGGGCGCCTTCTTGAGCGAACGGGCGGCAGCGGTGCGCATCAGTTCGCCCGCGATTTCCTGAATGCGCTCGCGCAGCTGGGCGCGGCGCTTCTGCCATGCCTCGCCGCCCAGCCGGTCGAGCATGACGGCCTCTTCGGAAGAGCCGTAGCGCGAGAGGACTTCGAGGTTCTCGACCGGAATGTAGAGCTTGTCACCACCCTTGTATTCCAGCATCACGCAATCGTGCTTGGACTTGCCGACGGTGATCGGTTCGAGGCCGAGATACTTGCCGATCCCGTGTTCGGTATGAACCACCAGATCGCCCCTCGACAGGGCCTGAAGCTCGCTCAGGAAAGCATCGGAATCGCGCCGCTTCTTGCGCCTGCGGACCAGTCGGTCGCCGAGCAGATCCTGTTCGGTGACGAGCTCGAGTGTCTCGCTGGCAAAGCCGCTGTCGAGCGGCAGGATCATCGCCGTCGGCGTACCCTTGGCAGATTTGCCGAGCGCATCCTGCCAGCTATCGGCCAAGGCGACGCTGGTGCCCGCCTCGCCGAGGATCGAGGCGATGCGCTGGCGGCTGCCCTTGGAATAGGCGGCGAGCAGCGGGCGCTTGCCTGCCTTGGCGATCTTTTTGAAATGCTCGGCCGCCGCTTCGTACACATTGTCGCCGCGCGCGCGCTCGGGCGCGAAGTCGCGGGCCGAGCGGAAGCCGAAATCGATCACGGTGTCGCTTTCGGGCTCGTCGAAGCTGTTGGCGCGGTGGACGGGGCGCTGGTCGAGCGTCGAGGAAAGCTCGTCCCCGGTCAGGTAGAGTGCTTCGGGGTCTAGCGGCCGGTAGCTGCCTGCCTTCTGCCCGGCCGTTTCGGTGCGCAGGCGGCGGTATTCGGCAATGTCGGACAGGCGCTCCTCGGTGGCCTGCAGCGCGCCGACATCGATCACCACCGGGTCGCTTTCACCGAGATGGTCGAACAGAGTCGCCAGCTTGTCCTCGAACAGCGGCAACCAGTGCTCCATCCCCGCCTGCCGACGGCCCTCGCTGACCGCTTCGTAGAGCGGGTCTTGCGTCGCGTTGGCGCCGAACCGTTCGCGGTAGCCGGAGCGGAAGCGCTTGATCGTCGCGTCTTCCAGCAGGACTTCGCTGGCGGGGAGCAGGAGGAAGCTGTCCAGCGTGCCCGTGGTCCGCTGGGTGCTGGGATCGAACAGGCGCAAGGATTCCAGCTCGTCGCCGAAGAAGTCGAGCCGCAGGCCCTGTTCGAGCCCCGAGGGGAAGATGTCGAAGATCGACCCGCGCACCGCGAATTCGCCCGCGTCGATCACCGTGTCGGTGCGGCTGTAGCCCTGCTTCTGGAGCAGCGTCGTCAGGCTCTCGTGCCCGATCGAGATGCCGGGCTTCAGCTCGCGCACCGCCTCGCGAATACGGAACGGCGTGAGCATGCGCTGGAGCACCGCATTGGCGGTGGTGACGAGCAGTTGCGGCGCGTCCTTCTCGCTCTGCAGCCGGTGCAGCGCGGCGAGCCGCTGGGTGCTGATCGACAGGGCAGGGCTCGCCCGATCGTAGGGCAGGCAATCCCATGCCGGGAATTCGATCACGCTCAGTTCGGGCGCGAAATAGCGCGCCGCGTCCGCCACCGCCCGCATGCCGCTGTCTTCGGGGGCGATGAACACGGCCCTGCGCTTTGCGGCCCGCGCGAGATCGGCCATCACCAGCGGCTGCGCCCCACGCGCGAGATTGGCGAAGGTCAGCGGTTGTCTGGCGGCAAGGATGCGGGAGAGGTCAGGCATTGGTATCTAAGTCGCTCCGGCGCGAAGGCGTTCCGCGCACAAAAAAATGCCCCCTGCCCGGTTCGGGAAGGGGGTGTGGATTACAGGTGTCGATGCGCCCTAGCGCGGAATATCGACGTAATCGAGCTTCTGCATGATCGCGATCCGCTCTCCCTGCATCTCGGGCGGGATCGGCTGCGTCTTGAGAGCCCAGGCCATGATGTCGACATCGTCGTAGTCGAGCAGCCGCTCGAACCAGACGAGATCATCCTCGCCCCATTCCGCATGATAGCGGTCGAAATAGCCGCCGATCATGTAATCGGCCTCGCGCGTGCCGCGGTGCCAGGCGCGGAATTTCGCGCGGGCGAGGCGGGCTTCGAAACTGGGGTCGGGCATGGCGGCGGAGGTAACTATCGCGTCATGCCAGCGCAAGCTGGCATCGCTATCCACTGGCGAAGCATGTCCGCGACCGATCCCAGCTTTCGCTGGGATGACGAAGGTGGCTAAGGTTGCACGTCATGCGCCCCGACATTCTCAACCCCCTGTTCGCGGAAGTCGACACGCTGGACGGTGTCGGCCCGAAGCTGCGCAAGCCGCTGGAGAAGCTGCACTGCACTCGGGTGCGCGACCTTGCCTACCACTGGCCCGACCGCTTCGTCACCCGCCGCCCGGTCGACAATCTCGACGAGGCGAGCGAGGGCGAGCAGATCATCGTCGCGCTGACCGTGACCGAGCATCGCGCCGGGGCTTCGCGCCGCGCGCCCTACAAGGTGCTGGCGAGCGACATCGCGGGCAACATCCTGGCGCTGACCTTTTTCGGCCGTGCGTCCTACACCGCGAAGAAGCAGCTGCCGGTGGGCGAGAAGCGCCGTGTCGCGGGCAAGCTGGAGCGCTATGGCGACATGCTCCAGATGGTCCATCCGGACCATGTGATGACGATGGACGAGGCAGGCCTCGGCCAGATGCGCGAGCCGATCTATCCGCTCGCCGAAGGTCTCACCCAGCCGCGCATGGCTTCGCTAGCCGCGCAGGCGCTGGAGAAGCTGCCCGACCTGCCCGAATGGATCGATCCCGGCATGCTCGCGCGCGAGAAATGGCCCGCGTGGGATGAAGCACTGCGCAGCGTCCATGCGCGCGACGACGAGGTTGCGAAGGACCGGCTCGCCTATGACGAGCTGCTCGCGAATGCTCTCGCCTTGCAGCTTGTGAAGGCGGACAACCGGCGCAAGCGGGGCCGGGCGCTTGCGGGCGACGGCAGCCTGCGCGCCAAGCTGGAGCTGCCCTATTCGCTGACCGGCGCGCAGGAGCGCTCGATCCGCGAGATCGAGGGCGATCTGGCGCAGGACGCGCCGATGCTGCGGCTGCTGCAAGGCGATGTCGGCGCGGGCAAGACGGTGGTCGCGCTGCACGCGATGCTGATCGCGGTGGAGGCGGGCGCTCAGGCGGCTCTGTTGGCGCCGACCGAAATTCTCGCCCGCCAGCACTACGAGACGCTGAAAGCGATGGCGCGGCCCACCGGAGTCGAGGTCGCGCTGCTGACCGGACGCGACAAGGGGAGGGCGCGCGAGTCGATCCTGATGGGGCTGATGGACGGCAGCATTCCCATCGTCGTCGGCACGCATGCGATCTTCCAGGACGCGGTGCAGTATCGCGATCTGGGGCTTGTGGTTGTGGACGAGCAGCACCGCTTCGGCGTCTCGCAGCGCCTCCAGATGGCGGCCAAGGGCAAGCGCCCGCCGCACACGCTTTCGATGACCGCGACCCCGATCCCGCGCACGCTGACCCTCGCCAACTACGGCGAGATGGAGGTCAGCCGCCTCGACGAGCTGCCGCCCGGCAGGCAGGCGATCGACACGCGCGTGGTCGGCATGGACCGCCTGCCCGAAGTGGTCGAGGCGGTCGGACGGCATCTGGCGAGCGGCAAGCAGGCCTACTGGGTGTGCCCGATGGTCCGCGACGAGGAGGGCAGCGAGGACAAGGCCGCCGCCGAGCAGCGCTTTGCAGCATTGAAGGCGCGGTTCGACGACGATGTGGTGCTGGTCCACGGCCAGCTCGACCCGGAGGTGAAGGATGCCGCGATGGCACGCTTCGCCAGCGGCGATGCCAAGCTGCTGGTCGCGACCACCGTGATCGAGGTCGGCGTCGATGTGCCCGCGTCGACCCTGATCGTGATCGAGCGTGCCGAAAGCTTCGGCCTCGCGCAGCTGCACCAATTGCGCGGTCGCGTGGGGCGGGGGAGCGAAAAATCGGTCTGCCTGCTCCTGCGCGGCGAGCAATTGTCCGAGACAGGCCGCAAGCGCTTGGCCCTGATGCGCGAGACGCAGGATGGTTTTCGCATTGCGGAGGAAGACCTCGAACTGCGTGGCGGAGGCGAACTGCTCGGCACGCGCCAGTCGGGCGATACGCCCTTCCGCATTGCGACGCTCGATCAGATGCAGCGATACCTCGACCCCGCGACCGCCGATGCCAAGCTGTTGATGGAGCGCGATGCCGGGCTGGAAGGCGAGCGGGGCGAGGCCGCACGCATCCTGCTCTACCTGCACGAGCGCGACATGGGCGTGCGTACGTTGCGGGGCGGGTGAGGACACGTGGCCGAAGCGCAAGTCATGGACCCGCGGCGGGAAAAGGATTACACGAACCGCCCATGAAAAGGCTCGTCACGCTTCCCTTGCTGGCTCTCGCGCTACTCTCTCTCGGCGGGTGTGCGAGCATGTTCGACTTCAAGCCGTTCGGTCTCGAGTCGCCCAAGGGGTTCGCGAAAGCGACGGTCCGTTCGGACGACGACCCCGGCCGATCGCTGAAGGTGAAGCTTCTGCGGCGCCCGGCGGGGCGCACGCTCTGCTACGAGGTGACGGGCGAGACCATCGGCGAACCCACCGCGCTCAGGATAGAGCGCGAGGGGCGCGAGGAGCCCGTGTTTTCGCTCGGCGGGACCGGCTGTACGCTCTTCCAGTCGCGCGAGCTGCTGAACGAGCTCGAAGCGGAGCCGCGCAAATACAGCGCCGAGCTGGAGGTGGATGGCCGGGTCTATTCGGGCGATATGCGCCCCGATTGATCGCGGCCGGCCCGATTGATCGCGCCCGGGAGGTCTCAGCCGCGAAGCGAGGCGACCAGCGCCTGCGCCGCCGCATCCACATCCGCCCACGTCGCCTCGAACTGCTCCTCGCCGTCGTGATACGGGTCCGCGATCGGCGCGCCCTCGCGCCCCGGCACCATGTCCATCAGCAGCGAAACATGGGCGGAGGATCCTTCGGGCCTGAGCGCTTCGATATTGCGCAGGTTCTGATGGTCCATCGCGAAGATATGCGTGAAGCGGTCGAAATCCTCCTCGCCCAGCCGCCGTCCGCGATAGTGGGTGATGTCGATGCCGTGTCGTGCCGCTTCGGCCACGCTGCGCGGATCGGGCGGGCTGTCTACGTGATAGCCCGCCGTGCCCGCGCTGTCGGCCTCCACGTCCAGCCCCGCTTCGGCCGCCGCCCTGCGGAACGCCGCTTCGGCAAGCGGTGAGCGGCAGATATTGCCCAGGCAGACGAACAGGATGGAGGCTTGCGGCACGGGCGAAGCCTCTACTGGACCGGGGAGGGCAGGCACAATAGGAAGCTCGGCAAGCTTTTCGAGACGAGGGGGAGATGTTCGATGAAGAGACTGCTGCTTGCCGCCACCGCGCTGGCCTTCGTTGCCAGCCCGCTGACCGCCGGCCCGGTCGAGGATTACGAGCAGCTGCGCGAGGATGTTTGGGAAGACATGCTCGACGACAGCCCCACGCTCGCCACTTCGGTGGGCGACCGGCGCGGCGACGGCAAGCTGGGCGACATGAGCATGGCCGCCTACGAGGAGAATATCGCGGAAGACCGCGCCTTTCTCGCGCGGCTGAACGCGATCGACGAAAGTGCGCTGCCCGAAGACCTGCGGGTGGACTATGCGATCCTCAAGAGCTCGCTCGAAGACGGGCTCGAAAGCGCGCAATTCGCGCAAGATCGCTACATCCTGTTCACCAATCGCGGCGGCTGGTTCACCTATTTCGCCTCGCTCCCCTACAGCTCGCCGCTGTTCACCCTCGCGGATTACGAGAGCTATGTCGCGCGCCTCGAGGCGTTCGGCGCGATGAACGAGGCGGGGCTTGCGCGCAGCCGCGAGGCCGTGGCGCGCGGCCTGACGCAGGCGTGCGAGCCGATGGAAGGGTTCGAGAACCAGGTCAGCGGGCAGATCGACGGGCAGCCCAATGAATCGCCCTTTTGGCGCCCCTTCGCCGAGCGTCCTTCTACCATTTCGGAAGGTGAGTGGGAGGCCTTGCGCGAGCGGGCGCGCGCCGCGCTCACCAATGTCGTGTTTCCGGCCTATCGCGACTTCCTCGATTTCTACCGCGACGAATATGCCCCGAAATGCCGCACCGGCCTGCCGGGCATCTCCGAAACCGAGGGCGGCGACGACTACTACGCCTACCGCGTGCGCAGCTACACCACGACCGACATGACGCCGGACGAGGTCCACCAGCTCGGCCTGTCCGAGGTCGCGCGCATCCGTGCGGAAATGGAGGAGGTTGCAGCCGAGGCCGGGTTCGATACGCGCGAAGCCTTCATCGAGCACCTGCGCACCGATCCGCAATATTACATGACGGACGAGGACGAATACCTGCGCTACGCCGCCGCGCTGGCGAAGGAGATCGACGGGTGGATGCCCAAGCTGTTCGGCAATCTGCCGCGCCAGCCCTATACCGTTTCGCCGATCCCCGCCGCGCAGGCTCCGGGCAATACGACCGCCTATTACGAGCCGGGCTCGCTCGCGACCGGGCAGCCGGGCATCTACCGCGTCAACCTGACCGAGCTGGACCAGCGCCCGCTGTGGGAACTGCCCGCGCTCGGCGTGCACGAGGCCGTGCCGGGACACCATCACCAGATCGCTTTGCAGCAGGAGTTGGACCTGCACCCGCTGCGCCGCAACGGCACCTTCTTCACCGCTTTCGTCGAGGGCTGGGGGCTCTATTCCGAACGGCTCGGGATCGAGATGGGGCTGTACGATACCCCCGCCAAGCAGATGGGGCGGCTGAGTTACGAGATGTGGCGCGCGACGCGCCTTGTCGTCGATACCGGCATCCACGCGAAAGGCTGGACCAAGCAACAGGCGGTCGACTTCATGACCGACAATACCGCGCTTTCCGCCGCCAATATCGATGCCGAGGTCAATCGCTACATCACCTGGCCGGGGCAGGCGCTGGCCTACAAGATCGGCGAGCTGAAGATCCGCGAACTGCGGACCCGGGCCGAACAGGCCTTGGGCAGCGATTTCGACCTGCGCGCCTTCCATGACACCGTGCTCGAGAACGGCGCCGTTCCGCTCGACGTCCTGGAGGCGCATGTCGACCGCTGGATCGCGGAGCAGGCGGAAACCTGACTGATCGATAATCCGCTCGCCCTGAGCCTGTCGAAGGGCTGTACTTCTTGGAGAGCAACGCGCGGGCCAAAAGTAGGACAGTGCTTCGACAGGCTCAGCACGAGCGGATGGTTTTGAAAGCTTAGCTTTCCGTCCGCCCCAGCACATCGCGCAGGATCGCGTGGATGTTCACCACCGCGCCGATCCGCGCGCCGAGCAGCGCCGTGCCGCTGACCTTGCGCTGGACGAACAGCGTTTCGGCGGGCGGAATGTGCCACGCCCGCTTGTCTTCGGCGATGGCCATGCCTTCGTCGCGCAGGGCGGGCACGAAGCCCCGGTCGCCGAAGTCGAAGGGCGCGTCCTTCGCCATTTCGCCGAGGATGATGGCGATCATCCGGTCGACCGCGTCGCCGTGCGCCTCGACCACGTGCGGGCTCATGAAATCGGCATCGAGCGCGGCCTGCTTCACCGCATCGTGGTCGCGCGCCAGCCCGGCGTCGAGCAGCCTGCGGTAGGACGCCGCGATTTCCGGCGCGACCTCGCGCGTCGCTCCGAAATCGAGCAACACGATTTTGCGGTCCGCCTCGCGGTAGCGGTAATTGGCGAAATTGGGGTCGGTCTGCATCAGGCCCCACTCGAACAGCTCTCGCGCGACCAGCTCGGCCACCTGCGCGAACACGCCGTCGCGCACCTCCTGCGGCTGATCCGCGAGGCGTTCTATCGGGCCGCCTTCCTCGTAGCTCATGGCGAGCACGCGATCCCGCGTCAGCTCTTCGTCGAGCGTCGGGACCGCGAAAGCCTCGTGCCCGGCAAGCAATTCGCCATAGCGCTGCATCATCCGGCCCTCGCGGCGGTAGTCGGCCTCCTCGTGCAGCTGTTCCTTCGCGGCGGCGAGCAAGGGCGCGAGGTCGAGTTCCTTCGGCAGCAAGCCCGTCACGCGCAGCAGCGTCGCGACATTGTCGACATCGGAATCGATGCTCTGCTTCACGCCCGGATACTGCACCTTGATCGCCAGCATACGCCCGTCGCGGGTCAACGCGCGATGGACCTGTCCGATGCTGGCGGCGGCGATCGGACGTGGCTCGAACCGGCGGAAGTTGGTCCGCCAGTCGGTGCCCCATTCCTCGGCCAGCACCCGGTCGAGCTGGCGCGGCGGCATGAAGTCCGCGTTCTCGCGCAGCTTGGCGAGAATGGCCGAAAGCTCGGGCGGCAGGGCATCGCCCGCGTCCATCGACAGCATCTGGCCCAGCTTCATCGCCGCACCGCGCAGGTGCGACAGGCGTTCGGTCAGGCGACCGACATTGCCGGGCGTCAGGACGAGGTCGTTCAGCGCGACGCGCTCTCCCGCAGCCACCCGGCGTGCGCCTTCGGCCAGCATTCCGCCGGCGACACCGCCCGCGAGCCGTCCGAAACCGCTCAGCCTGCCGAGGCGGGAGGATGGCACCGCACGGTGCTTCCCGTCGCGGCTATCCTTGCCCGCCATGGTCTCAGGCGTAGTTGACGTAGAGCGAGTAGATCAGGCCGGGGATGTAGAAGATCAGCGTCAGGATCAGGCTGATGAGAAATTGCGTGCCAAGCCCGTGCTTGAGCGCGACGCCGAGCGGCGGGAGCAGGATCGTGGCGATGAGGATGATGATGGCCATGTGAGATATTCTCCTTTGCCTCATCAACCGAGCTGGATGCGCGCCGTTCCGCCTTGTCGGGCCGATTCCATCAGGATGGCTGGTCCGCGCCCGCCAGCTCTTCCAGCCCGACGACGATGATCGATCGCCCGCCACCGAATTCCTCGCGCACGACGATCAGCCCTTGCCGCTCCATGTGCTCCAGCAGGCGGCGGATGCGGCTGGGCGATGAGCTGCCATAGACCCGCGCCAGCTCCTCTTCGTCGGGCGTGGACCTGCCCTGCGCCGCGGCAACCGCGAGCGCGAGATAGGGGGCGAGCACGTCGTCGGGGACATTCTCGGCCAGGCCCTCGATCGCTTCGCGCTTCGGCGGCTGGAGGTCGTGCAGGCCCGCGCTGGCGAAGGCGAACAGGCGGCGGAATTCCACCATGTCGACATGGGCGCTTGGTACGCCCTGCTGGCGGCATCGCTGCGCGAAATTGCGGAACAGGGTGGCGGAGGACTGGAAGGTCGCGCCTTCCTCTGCGGCCAGTTCGGCGACGATCCGGGCGAGGGCGTCGTCATCGTCCTGCTCACTGGCCATGCCATTTGCATTGCCCGTCGGGCCATCGGGCGAGGCCTCTTCGCGCCTCGCATTGGCCGCCGCGCGTGCGGTGATGGCGTGATCTATATCGGGCGTGCGCGGGGCGGGGGGAGGCGCGGGTGCCGGGGCCGGTTTGGCTACTTCCTCCGCCAGCTCGGAATGGAGCAGCGCCTCCAGTTCCTCCCCCTTGGCTTCGGGCAGCGGCATCAGGCCTTCGGCAGCATTCTTGCCGCCTGTCTGCACGGTGCCGATATGCACAGCGACCGGGCGGCGGCTGATCGCCGGGCCGAGGCCGAGGAAATGGCCGCGCTGCAGGTCGCGGATGCGCTCTGCCTGCCTGCGGTCCATCCCCAGCAGGTCCGCCGCGCGCTGCATGTCGATATCGAGGAAGGTGCGCCCCATCAGGAAGTTCGATGCCTCGGCGGCGACATTCTTGGCCAGCTTGGCGAGCCGCTGCGTCGCGACGATCCCGGCAAGGCCGCGCTTGCGCCCGCGGCACATCAGGTTGGTCATGGCGGAAAGCGTCAGCCGACGCGTATCCTCGGCCAGCTCGCCCGCAGCGGCGGGGGCGAACATCTGCGCCTCGTCCACGACCACCAGCGCGGGGTACCAGTGTTCGCGCGGGGCATCGAACAGCGCGCCGAGGAACAGCGCGGCGCAGCGGATCTGCTGCTCCACCTCCAGCTCGTCCAGCGCCAGCACGACCGAAACCCGGTGCTGGCGCACGCGCCCGGCCAGCGCCTCGATCTCGCGCACCGAATGCGCGGCCCCGTCGATCACGATATGGTCGAAGCTGTCGGCGAGGCTGGTGAAGTCGCCTTCCGGGTCGATCACGACCTGCTGCACGAGTCCGGCACTCTGTTCGAGCAGCCGCCGGAGCAGGTGGGATTTGCCGGAGCCCGAGTTGCCCTGCACGAGCAGCCGCGTGGCGAGGAGTTCTCCCACGTCGACGCACACGGCGTCTCCGGACGAATCCGTGCCAATCTCGATCTGCGACCTCATGGGCCACACGAATAAGTGCGCGCGGGCGGGCCGGAAAGGCGCAGCATCCACTTATCCCTGCCTCGGTGAAGCGGACGCGCGTGCGATGCGCTTCTCTGCCCCGAACCGATCTGCCATGGCCGGTCACATGACTGGCGACATTCGCGAATCCGGCACCGGCGAAGATCCCGCACCCTCGCAATCGGATGTGCTGGGCAAGCTGCATGAAGTCTTCGGCTTCCGGTCCTTCCGGGGTGTGCAACAGCAGGTGATCGACCGGATCATGGCCGGGCAGTCGACGCTCGCGGTCATGCCTACGGGCGCGGGCAAGTCGCTGACCTACCAGCTGCCCGCCACGCTGCTGGAGGGCACCTGCGTCGTCATCAGCCCGCTGATCGCGCTGATGCACGACCAGCTGCGCTCGGCCAGCGCCAACGGCATCCGCGCCGCCACGCTGACCAGCGCGGACGACAACCGGGCCGAGACGGTCCGGCAGTTGCGTGCGGGCGAGCTCGATCTGCTGTATGTGGCACCCGAACGCGCGAGCCAGGGCCATTTTCGCGATCTTCTGGCGCAGTGCAGAATCGCGCTCTTCGCCATCGACGAGGCGCATTGCGTGTCCGAATGGGGGCACGATTTCCGGCCCGACTATCGCCTGCTGCGCCCGCTGATGGACCAGTTCGCCGACGTGCCGCGCCTCGCGCTGACAGCGACGGCCGATGCGCATACCCGGTCCGACATTCTGGCCCAGCTGGGGATCGCCCCGGAAGGCTTGATCGTCGCCGGGTTCGACCGGCCCAACATCCGCTACACGATCCGCCCGCGCCAGTCGCTGACCCAGCAGCTGCGTCGGTTGCTGGCCGAAAATCCCGGGCCCGGGATCGTCTACGCGCAGACCCGCGCCGCGACCGAGCGGCTGGCTGCGTCCTTGGCCGACGGCGGGCGCGAAGTGCGCTGCTATCACGCTGGCCTGCCGCCAGAGGTGCGCGCCGCCAATCAGGCGGCCTTCGTCGCCAGCGAGAGCATGGTGATCTGCGCCACGGTCGCCTTCGGGATGGGGATCGACAAGCCGGACGTGCGCTTTGTCGCGCATGCCGGGCTCCCGAAATCGATCGAAGCTTTCTATCAGGAGACCGGCCGTGCCGGGCGCGACGGCGACCCGGCGAGCGCCGAGCTGTTCTGGGGCGCGGACGATTTCGCGAGGGCGCGCATGCGCATCGGCGAGGTGGGCGAGGCGCGCCAGCAGGGCGAACGCACCCGGCTAGCGGCGCTCGGCGCGCTGGTCGAGACCGCCGGCTGCCGCCGCGCGATCCTGCTGCGCCATTTCGGCGAGAACCCGCCCGAGACCTGCGGCAATTGCGACAATTGCCTCAATCCGCCCAAATCGGTCGACGCGACGGTGGTCGCGCAGAAATACCTCTCCGCTGTGGCGCGCACGCGGCAGATGTACGGCGCGGGCTATGTCGAGAGCATCCTCACCGGCCAGTCGAGCGAACGCAGTCGGTCGCAGGGGCACGACAGGCTGTCGGTCTTCGGGATCGTCGAGGGCGAGGAGGCGGCGCTGCTCAAGCCGGTCCACCGCGCGTTGCTGGTGCGCGGCGCGCTGCTGCCGACCGAGCATGGCGGGCTGATGCTGGGGCCCGAGGCGCGCGGGTTTCTGAAAGGGGAGGAGCCGCTCGATCTGGTGCTTCCGCCCAGGCGCAGCGGGGGCAGGGGGCGGAGCCGTTCGGGCGGATCGGGCCAGGCGCTCAACCCCGTGGGCGATCCGCTGTTCGATGCCCTGCGCGAATTGCGGCGCGATCTGGCGAAGGAGAACCAGGTGCCGCCCTACGTCGTCTTCCACGATTCCGTTCTGCGCGACATGGCCGGCCTGAGGCCGCAGACCCGCGCCATGCTGGCCGAGCTGCCCGGCGTCGGTGCGAAGAAGCTGGAGGCGTATGGGGATGCGTTTCTGGAGATCATCCGCCGCTACGAACGGTAGCGCGCGCGCCATTTGCAGGCGCGGATCGACGCTGGATATGAAGGTAATTGGTCGGGGAGAGAGGATTCGAACCTCCGGCCCCTGCCTCCCGAAGACAGTGCTCTACCAGGCTGAGCTACTCCCCGACCGTGTCGGCCCCGAGGCGGCTAGGCCACCTGCGGGTCGAGGCAAGGCGCGTGCCTATAGGTGTGGATCGATTGGCACGCAAGCGGACATTCGAGCAGATTTGCTCATATAGGATAATTCGGAAGGAATGAGCCGAAGCCGTGTCCGAATCGCATTACGAAGACCAGTATCTCGATCTCATGCGCCGCATCTGGCGCGAAGGGGACCAACGCGTCGATCGCACCGGCGTCGGCACGCGCTCGGTCTTCGGAACGCAGCTGCGTTTCAGCCTCGCCGATAATGCGATTCCGCTGCTGACCACCAAGCGGGTCTACTGGAAGACCGCCGCACGCGAGATGCTGTGGTTCCTGACCGGCGAGACCAATATCCGCCCGCTGGTGCTGCAGGGGGTGAAGATCTGGAACGAGTGGCCGCATGCGCGCTACGTGAAGGAGACGGGCGACGACCTTCCGCTCGACGATTTCGTGCAGAGGATCGCCGACGACGAGGCTTTCGCCGCGCGTTGGGGCGATCTCGGTCCGGTCTATGGCAAGCAATGGGTCGACTGGCCGACTTTTCGCTATCGCGCCGATGGCCTCTACGAGAAGGGTGAGGGGATCAACCAAGTGCGCGAGGTGATCGAAAGCCTGCGCACCAATCCGGGCAGCCGCCGCCACATCATCGAGGGCTGGAACGTCGCCGAGCTGGACCGGATGGCGTTGCCCCCGTGCCACAAGACCTACCAGTTCCATGTCGGCGGGGGCGGGACGACGCTCAACTGCGCGCTCTATCAGCGCAGCTGCGATGTCGCGCTGGGCCTGCCGTTCAACCTGTTCGGCGCGGCGCTGCTGACGCGGATGATCGCGCAGCAGGCCGATCTGCAGCCCGGCGAGCTGGTGTGGATGGGGGGCGACACGCACCTCTATCTCAACCACGCGCATCTGATCGAGGAACAGCTCGAACGGGAACCGAGAGGGATGCCGAAGCTTGAGATCACAAGACGACCGCCGAGCATCTTCGACTATGCCATCGAGGATTTCGCGGTGAGCGGCTACGAGCCCCACCCGCCGATCAAGGCCCCGGTCGCGGTGTAGGCTCCCGATCCGACGCCCCGTCGCGCTTGACCCAAGCTGGCTCGCGCAATATCCGGTCGGTGAATTGAAAGAATGCGTCTCACGCGAGAGGCGCCGGGAGAGAGACGCATGGCCGAGCGGCCCCAGCGAACCGATGCGCGAACCGATCAGCGCGACAACAAGCCGCAGCTCACGCTGCATGTGCCCGAGCCGCAATATCGACCGGAGGCAGACGAGGTCGATTTCTCGGCCATCGAGATACCCGAGGCAGGCGCACAGGCTCGGCCCGACGAGGCGTGCGACCCGACCGAAACCCACGGCCTGTGCACCGATCTGATCCGGGTGCTGGGCGAGGACAACAGGGCGCACGGCCCGTGGGATCCCAAGCTCGATCCCGATACCTTGCGCGAAATGCTGCACCACTTCTCGCTCGTGCGCGCCTTCGATGAGCGGATGTTTCGCGGCCAGCGGCAGGGCAAGACGAGCTTCTACATGAAGTGCACCGGGGAGGAGGCGACCAGCATCTCGACCTCGATGGCCTTGCAGCCCGACGACATGGTCTTCCCCAGCTACCGCCAGCAGGGCGTGCTGATCGCGCGCGGCTACCCGCTGATCGAGATGATCAACCAGATCTATTCCAACAGCGGCGACAAACTGAAGGGCCGCCAACTGCCGATCATGTATTCGAGCCGCGAGCACAGCTTCTTCAGCATCTCGGGCAATCTCGCCACCCAGACCCCGCAGGCCGTGGGCTGGGCGATGGCGAGCGCGATCAAGAACGACAGCCGTATTGCCGCGACCTGGGTGGGCGAGGGCAGCACGGCCGAAGGCGACTTCCACGCCGCCTGCACCTTCGCGAGCGTTTACAACGCGCCGGTCATCCTCAACGTCATTAACAACCAGTGGGCGATCAGCAGCTTTTCCGGCTTTGCGGGCAGCGAGCGCGCGACCTTCGCCAGCCGCGCGATCGGCTATGGTCTTGCCGGGCTGCGCGTGGACGGAAACGATCCGCTCGCCTGCTACGCGGCCGAGCGCTGGGCGGCGAACCGTGCGCGGACCAATGCGGGCCCCACGCTGATCGAGTTCTTCACTTACCGCGCGGAAGGCCATTCCACCTCGGACGACCCTTCCGGCTATCGCAGCGCGCAGGAACGCGAGGCCTGGCCGCTGGGCGATCCCGTGGTGCGCCTCAAGAACCACCTCATCGAACTGGGCGAATGGGACGAGGACCGGCAGGCCGAGATGGACCTGAAGGCCGCCGAGAAGGTCAAGAAAGACACCAAGGAAGGCGAGAAGAACGGCATCCTCGGCCACGGCATGCACCAGCCGTTCCATACGATGTTCGAGGACGTGTTCGAGGAAGAGCCGTGGCACCTGCGCGAGCAGAACGAGCAGGCCGAAAGCGAGCGCATGACCAAATATCCCGACGGGGTGCCGCACTGATGAGCGAGACGAGAGAGAAGCCCCAGCCCAAGTCCGGGCCCAAGCAGGGCCGACACGCGACGGGGGACGACCGCCGTCTCAACATGATCGAGGCGATCAACGACGCGCTCGATGTGGCGATGGGCGAGGACGAGAACGTCGTCGTCTTCGGCGAGGATGTCGGCTATTTCGGCGGGGTCTTCCGCTGCACTGCCGGGCTGCAGGAAAAATACGGCAAGACCCGTGCGTTCGATACGCCGATTTCCGAATGCGGGATCATCGCGGCGGCGATCGGGATGGGCGCCTATGGCCTGCGCCCGGTGCCCGAAATCCAGTTCGCCGACTATATCTACCCCGGTTACGACCAGATCATCAGCGAGGCGGCGCGCATCCGCTATCGCAGCGCGGGCGAATACAACGTGCCGATGACCGTGCGCACGCCCTTTGGCGGCGGCATCTTCGGCGGGCAGACCCACAGCCAGAGCCCCGAATCGCTGTTCACCCACGCCTCGGGGATCAAGACCGTGATCCCCGCGACGCCCTATGATGCGAAGGGCCTGCTGATCGCGAGCATCGAGGATAATGACCCGGTCATCTTCTTCGAGCCGAAGCGAATTTACAACGGGCCGTTCGACGGCTTCTTCGACCGTCCAGTCCAGAACTGGAAGTCGCACCCCGACAGTGTCGTGCCTGAAGGCCACTATTCCATTCCGCTGGGCAAGGCGCGGCTCGTGACCGAGGGCGACCAGCTGACCGTGCTGACCTACGGCACCATGGTTCACGTCGCCAAGGCGGTGATGGAAGAGAAGGGCGTCGAGGCCGACATCCTCGACCTGCGCACGCTCGTCCCGCTCGACATTGAGGCTGTGGAAAAGTCTGTGAAGAAGACGGGGAAATGCATGATCGTCCATGAGGCGACGCGCACCTCCGGCTTCGGCGCCGAGCTTTCCGCGCTGGTGCAGGAGCGCTGCTTCTACCACCTCGAAGCGCCGATTCAGCGCGTCACCGGCTTCGACACGCCCTATCCCCACAGCCTCGAATGGGCCTTCTTCCCCGGCCCGGTCCGCATCGGCGCGGCCCTCGACAAGCTTCTAAGCGAGTAATCCCGACATGGCGAAATTCACCTTCAACCTGCCCGATATCGGCGAAGGCATCGCCGAGGCCGAGATCGTCGCCTGGCACGTTTCGGTGGGCGATATGGTCGAGGAAGACCAGCAGATCGCCGACATGATGACCGACAAGGCGACCGTGGAGATGGAAAGCCCGGTTGCGGGCAAGGTGATCGAGGTCGCGGGCGAGGTCGGCGACACGATCTCCATCGGCTCGATGCTGGTCACGATCGAGGTCGAGGGCGAGATCCCGGACGACGTGGCCGAGGAAAACGCCAAGGCCGCGGACGCCGAGCCCGAACCCGCGCCTGCACCGGCGCCCAAGGCGGAAAAGGTCGAAACCCGGATCGAGGTCGAGAACCCCGACGCCAGCGACGCCGACGACGCGCACGCGGCGGACCCCGAGCCCGCGCCGCAGCAGCCGGTCGAAAAGAGCACGCCGGCGCCGGAAACCAAAGTCCTTGCCTCCCCCGCCGTGCGCAAGCGCGCCAAGGATCTCGGTATCGATCTGGCGCAGGTGAAGCCGGCCGAGGACGGCCGCATCCGCCATGGCGACCTCGATCAGTTCATCGCCTATTCGGGCGGCTATTCGCCCGCCAGCGGCCCGCGCGCCGACGAGACCGTGAAGGTCATCGGGATGCGCCGCCGGATCGCGCAGAACATGGCGGCGTCCAAGCGCAACATCCCGCACTTCACCTATGTCGACGAGGTCGACGTGACCGATCTCGAAGCGATGCGCGCGCAGTTGAACGATAATCGCGGAGACCGGCCGAAGCTCACCATTCTGCCGCTGTTGATCAGCGCGATCTGCCAGTGTCTGCCCGAATTCCCGATGATCAATGCGACCTACGACGACGAAGAAGGCGTCGTGACCCGGCATGGCTCGGTCAACCTGGGCATGGCCGCGCAGACCGATGCGGGGCTGATGGTGCCGGTGATCAAGGACGCGCAGAGCCAGAACCTGTGGCAGCTCGCGCGCGAGATCGCTCGCCTGGCTGAGGCTGCGCGGACGGGCAAGGCCAGGTCGGACGAGATGCAGGGCGGCACGCTGACCGTGACCTCGCTCGGGCCGCTCGGCGGGATTGCCACCACGCCCGTCATCAACCGGCCCGAAGTCGCGATCATCGGCCCGAACAAGATCGTTGAGCGCCCGATGTTCGTGACCGGATCGGACGGCATCGAGCGGGTCGAGAAGCGCAAGCTGATGAACATCTCGATTTCCTGCGATCACCGCGTGGTCGATGGGTGGGACGCGGCGAGCTTCATCCAGGCGCTGAAGGCCCGGCTCGAAGCGCCCGCCACGATCCTGGCGAGCTGAGAGCATGAAAACCGACCCGCGCATCGATGATTACATTGCGCGGGCGGCCCCTTTCGCGCAGCCGATCCTCGAACATGTGCGCAAGCTCGCGCACGCCGCGCTCCCCGAAGGCGAGGAAACGCTCAAATGGGGCGTCCCCTACTTCACCTTAGGGGGCAAGAACGTGGTCGGAATGGCGGCCTTCAAGGCCCACGTGGGGGTGATGCTCGCCGACAGCGACACCGCCGGAGGCGGGATGGGCAGCTTCGGCAAGCTTGCCAGCCTCGACGATCTGCCTGCCGACGCGGAGTTGATCGCCCGGTTCCGCCAGTCGGCCGAAGCGGTGAAGTCGGGCAAGAAGCCCAAGGGCAAGACGAAGCCCCCAGTCGAACTGCCCGATGATTTCGCTACGGCGCTGGCGGACAAGGCCGAGGCGCAAAAGATTTTCGCCGAATTCACCGAGGCGCAGCGGCGCGATTATGTCGAGTGGGTCACCAGCGCCAAGCGCGAAGCCACGCGCGCCAGCCGGATCGCCACGGCGGTCGAGTGGATTTCCGAGGGCAAGCGCCGCAACTGGAAATACGAGAACTGCTGAGAGGTCTCGGCGCAAGCCTTCTTATCGAACGACCGCGCTGTAGGTGAACACGCCGCGACCTCGCGCGGCGCGCGGACTCGCTACGTCCCAGCGAACATTGGTCACATCCGCCGAGGTGGCGGGGCGGCCATTGATCCGCAGCTGCGAAAGCTGGCCCCAGGTCCGGCCCCCGTCGACCGAGACCTGCGGGGTATCCCGCCCGCTCGCGCGGAAGGCGAGGGCACGCGGCACGCGGCTCGAAATGGTGAAGGGCCGGTCTTCCGGCGTGCGCCAGGCGAGCATCAGCACAACAGTGTCGCCGCGCTCCAGCGTTTCGGCCGGTGCGAGGACGCGCTGCGTGCGTCCGTCGCGTTCCTCGGACCGCTCCAGAAAAACCTCGCGATCGATCTCGACCAGCGATTGCGCGGTGGCCACGCTCGCGACCATCAAGGCCGTGCTTCCGATCAGCAATCCGATACGCATGAAACGGCTCCCCCTGCCGGTTTCCGGTGTCGGTGCCTTCCTTGCAGGAAATGCTCAAAATGCGGTTAATCCGCCCCTAACCATGTTCGTGTGGGCAGATCGGAAAAAGGCGGTGCCGAATCCATTGACAGCCCCGCTGGGCTGGCTTAAGCGCGCCGCTCCCACGCAGCGGAGACACTCTCTCCCACGTGTTTGCGCGGGTGTAGCTCAGTTGGTTAGAGCGCCGGCCTGTCACGCCGGAGGTCGCGGGTTCGAGTCCCGTCACTCGCGCCATTTCATCCCCTTGAACTGGTGCAGGACCGGCCCGGTACAGGCCGGCGGCCCTTGTGCGCGCCTGCGCGATTGGGCACCTGAAGACGGCGTCAGACCGCCAGGAGGGCCCGCGCCATGATTACGCTCCACCATCTCGAATATTCGCAGAGCTTCCGCATCCTCTGGCTGCTGGAGGAGCTGGGGGTTCCCTACGATCTGAAGATCTACGAGCGCGATCCGAAAAGCCGCCTCGCGCCGGACGAATACAAGGCATTGTCGCCGCTCGGCACCGCGCCGGTGATTACCGACGAGAGCGGGCTGGTGCTGGCCGAAAGCAACGCGGTGATCGACCATATCCTCGATGCCCACCCGGAGAGCTCGCTGCGGCCCGCGCCGGGCGAGGCGAGCCGGGTGGATTACCTGTTCTGGTTCCACGCAGGCGTCGGCAGCCTGATGCCGATGCAGTTCTTCAACGGGCTGCTGACGATGATGACGAATCGCTCGCCCGCGCTCGTGCGCCCGATCATCGGCAAGGCGACCGGCGCTGTGCGCGACATGCTGGTCGCGCCCCGGCTCAGGCTGCTGTTCGACAAGCTGGAGAACGATCTGGGCCGCAACACATGGCTGGCGGGCGAGAACCTGACCGCTGCCGATATCTCGATGTGCTATTCGATGGCTTCGGCCGAGGCGCAGGGACGGTTGAAGGACCGCCCGAATTGCCAGCGCTGGATGGAGCAGATGCGGGCCACGCCCTCGTTCCAGCGCGCGATGGAAAAGGACGGGCGCGAAACCTTCGTCTTTTCGGGCTAGGCCTCAATCCTGGTGGGCGGGGCAATGGTAGGCGGTGCGCCCGCCCACTTTGGTCTTCCCGATGGTGCCGCCGCAGCGCGGGCACTCGGCGCCTTCCTTGCGGGTGTGGATCAGCCAGTCCCCGGGAAGCTTGCCGTAGTCCGCGCCCGTATCGACCACGGCGGACAGAATGTCGCGCATCGCCTCGCGCATTTCGGCTCGCTGGTTGTCGGACAGCTCGGTCCCTTTGCGCTCGGGATCTATGCCGACGCGGAACAGGATTTCGTCGGACCACAGGTTGCCCACCCCGGCGATCTTCTTCTGCTGCATTAGCGCCGATTTGACGGCGCCGCGCGATCGCCCAATCACCTCGACGAACGCGTCGCGCTCGATTTCCAGCGCGTCGGGGCCGAAGCCGATCCGCTCTATCTCCTCTTCGGGGCTGTCGACCACGCGCAGCCAGCCGAGCTTGCGCGGGCAGCGGAAGGCGAGGCGGCGCGCGCCCTCGAACCGGATGAGGAACTTTGCATAATCGGGCGGGCCATCGGCCTCGTCAAAGGGGCGCAGCGAACCTGACATTCCCAGATGCACGCAGATCCACGGGCCGGTCTTCGATCCCGCGAAGATCAGCTTGCCGTGGCGGTGCGTGCGGGTGAACTGGTGTCCGGCCAGCCGCGCGCGCTCGTTGTCGCCGGGCAGTTCGATGTAGCCGGTGTCATCGCCCGGCTCTGCCGCTTCTATCGTGCGGTCGAGACATTCGCGTTCCACCCGCAGGCGGTTGGCTTCGGCTTCCGGCAATTCGGGCATGCGCACTGAACGGTGCGGCGAGCGCGCGGGTTCCGGATCAACCCCGGCGACCCGCCTCCATCCAGATCAGGAAGCGCTTGAGCGGCAAAAGCCAGATCAGGCCGAGAATCAGATAGATCGCCGTCTGCAACAGCACCGGCCAGCCCAGCATCAGGCCAGGGACATAGCGGGCGATGACAATGGCATAGACGCTCAGCGCCAGCAGCAGGCCGAGAATGCCGACCGGGATGCGCCAGTTGGGTTCGTGCCTCATCCTTGCTCCTCCCCATCGAAGGGGCCGAACACACTCGTCGGCGTGACGACGAGGTGCAACGGCATGTCGTGCGCCTCCATCGGCACGCGCTCGGTCGCCTGCGTGTCCCATGCGAGGCCGATCCGCAATACGTCCCTGTGGTCCGCCAGCCAGCGGTCGTAATACCCGCCGCCCTGGCCGAGCCTGCCTCCGCGCGGATCGAAGGCCAGCAGCGGCACGAAGACCACATCTGGCACGAGGTCGGGCGCCTCGCTGCCCGGCTGCATCATGCCGTACGGGCCGGTCTCCAGATCGCTCTGGCCGAGCGGATCGGTATGTTCGGCGAAGCGCATCGCGCGCACGTCCGCCAGCAGGCGGGGCAGGGCGATGCGGTGCCCCTGTTCGAGGAAATACTGCGCGTAGCGCGCGGTCGGAGCCTCGCTGGCGCTCGCATGGTAGAGCCCGATCACCGCGTCATCGGCGATCCGCTCGAGCACCGGCGCAGGGGGGCGCGAGAAAACCAGCGCGCGCACCGCATCGGGCAGTCCGGCCACGGTCTGCTTGCGGATCGCCCGCATTTCGCGGCGGAGCTTTTCTTTCGGGTTGGCCGGCACCGGTTCGCTGCTCCATCCGGCCATCCTGCCGGTAGAATTTGGGTGGCCGGGTGGGGGAGCGGGCCGGTGCCGCTCTCGGCCCCGGCCGAGAAAACAAGTGGCGGAACCACCATGGGTCGTTGCCGGGAAATCCTCTGACGCCTTCACGTCAGGTGGGCGCCGTATATCCAAGGCCCGCAGGACGAACCCGTGACCTCGGTAGGGACAGCTCCCTTGGATTGCTTATAGCCTCAGGGATATTCTGTCGGCTCGTGCCGGGCAGTCCCGCCGCTTCCCTATCTAGGCGCTCGGGGTGCGGCCCTCAAGCTTGTCGGCACAGGATTCGAGCAGGCCGGCAAAGCGTTCGAGTGCGGGGAGCAGGTCTTCGCCCCTGTCGGAGAGGTCGAGGCCCGGGTTGGCCGAGGCGAAAGGCAGTTCCTGCATCTGCGCGTCTTCGAGCCGCTGCTGCAAATCGGCGCAGCGTTTTTCGAGCGTGGCGATCCGCTCCGCCTGGGCCTTCGCTTCCGCGTCCTCGCGGGCCGCGGCGTCCTCGCGCGCCTGGCGCAAATCGCGTTCGAGCCGCCCGCGCGCGTCGGTGGCGGAGGACAGCGCGGCCTCCAGCCGGTCGCGCTCCTGCTCGACAGCGGTCAGGTTCTCGCGCAGTCGCCCGATCTCCGGGTCTTCGCCCGGCGCAACGCCCGATTTTTCGTACACATCGTCCGCCGCGCGCAGGCAGGCGAACAGCAGGTTCTGCGAAAAGCGCGGGGTCAGCGGTTCGAAATGCTCGTCGATCGAGGTTGCCAGAGCCCGCACGCGCGCTTCGTCGTCGGGCCCGCAGGCAATCGCGAATTCGCGCCCGCCAATGGTGATTTCGACCTTGCTCATGATTCCAGTTCGCCGATCACGTCGTCCAGCCGGTCGAGCTCGGCGCGCACCTTGCTGCGCAAGGCCTCGTGCCGGGCTGCGAGATCGCCATCCTCGACGCTTCCCCGCGCGGCGGTGGCATCGGCGGCCGCGGCGATCCGCGTCAGCGCCCGCTCGATCCGCTGGATGGTCTGTTCGAGCCTTTCGTCCCTCATCCCGGCAACGTGTAATCGGCATTCACGCCATCCCCAAGAGCGGGCGAGGTTTTTTGGACAGTTTGGACGCAGGGCCGCGTTTCGAAATGGCCCGCCGCCTTGACCTTGCCGCCTGCCTTGTCGATGGCAGCGCGATGATCGAATCGCGGCCCGCGCGCGCCGCCCAGGAGTACCCCCAGGAATGAGTCTCGACCCCGCCCGCCTGATCCCGATGGCCAATGCCATCCGGGCCCTTTCGATGGACGCGGTGCAGAAGGCACAGAGCGGCCACCCCGGCATGCCGATGGGCATGGCCGATGTCGCGACGGTCCTGTGGACCAACTACCTCAAATACGACGCGAGCGCGCCGAACTGGGCCGACCGTGACCGTTTCGTGCTCAGCGCCGGTCACGGCTCGATGCTGATCTATTCGCTGCTGCACCTTTCCGGCTTCGCGCATCCGACGATGGAGGAGATCGAGAATTTCCGCCAGCTCGGCAGCCCTACCGCCGGCCACCCGGAGAATTTCCTGCTGCCGGGCGTCGAATGCACCACCGGCCCGCTCGGGCAGGGGCTTGCGATGGCGGTGGGCATGGCGATGGCCGAGCGGCACCTGAACGCGCAGTTCGGGGACGATCTGGTCGATCACAATACATGGGTGATTGCGGGCGACGGCTGCCTGATGGAAGGCATCAACCACGAGGCCATCGGGCTTGCCGGGCACCTCAAGCTCAGCCGCCTGGTCGTGTTCTGGGACGATAACCAGATCACCATCGACGGCAGCACCGATCTTTCGACCAGCGAGAACGTGCGCGCCCGGTTCGAGGCGACCGGATGGTTCGTCAATGCCTGCGACGGGCACGACTACGCGGACATCGCCCGCGCCATCGACGAAGCGGTTGCGGAAGATCGCCCCGCGCTGATCGCCTGCCGGACGATGATCGGGCGCGGCGCGCCCAACAAGCAGGGCACCGCCGCCACCCATGGCTCCCCGCTCGGGGCGTCGGAAGTCGAGGCCGCGCGCGAGGAGCTGAACTGGCAGGCCCCGCCGTTCGAGATTCCCGATCAGGTGCGCGAGGAATGGCGCTCCGCCGGATCGCGCGGCTACGAAACCCGCACCGACTGGGCGACCCGCCTCGACGCGAGCGAGCACAAGGCCGAGTTCGAGCGGCGCATGGCGGGCAATCTGCCCGATGGCTTCGATCTCCGCGAATTCGTGGCCGATCTGGTGCGCGAACCTGCCAAGGTCGCCTCCCGCAAGGCGAGCGAGAACGCGCTCGCGGTCATCAACACGCGCCTGCCCGAAACGCTGGGTGGATCTGCCGACCTCACCGGCTCGAACAACACCAAGACCGAAGGGCTGCAGCCCTTTACCGCCGACGATGCGAGCGGGCGCTACGTCTATTACGGCATCCGCGAGTTCGGCATGGCCGCCGCGATGAACGGCATGGCGCTGCACGGCGGGGTGATCCCCTATGGCGGCACCTTCCTGGTCTTCAGCGACTATTGCCGCCCGGCGATCCGCCTCTCCGCCTTGCAGCAGGCGCGCGTGATCTACGTGATGACGCATGATTCGATCGGGCTGGGCGAGGATGGGCCGACCCACCAGCCGATCGAGCATCTGCAGGCGCTGCGGGCGATCCCCAACCTGCTCGTCATGCGCCCCGGCGATGCGGTGGAAACCGCCGAATGCTGGGAAATCGCCCTGGCGCAGGCCAAGCGCCCCACGGTGCTGGCGCTCTCGCGGCAGGGGCTGGAGCAGTTCCGCACCGAAGAGCTCGACGAAAATCCGTGTGCGCGGGGCGCCTATCGCGTGAAGGATGCCGAGGCGGAGCGCCGTGTGATCCTGATCGCCACCGGCTCCGAGGTTCAGCTGGCGCTGGCCTGCGCGGCGGAGCTCGAAACCCGCAATATCGGCGCGGACGTCGTCTCGATGCCCTGCGCGGAGCTGTTCGACGAGCAGAGCCCCACCTATCGCGATAACATCCTGCCCAGTGTCGGCCCGGAGGAAGTTCTGCGGGTCAGCATCGAGGCAGGCACCACCTTCGGGTGGGAGCGCTACACCATGGCGGGCGGTCTGCGGATCGGGATCGATTCCTTCGGCACCTCCGCGCCCGCTCCGGACGCGTTCGAGCATTTCGGTTTCACCAGCGAAGCGATCGTTCCGAAGATCCTCGCCAAGCTAGAAGCATAAGTCAGGAGAAGATTCGTCATGGCGACCAAGGTTGCAATCAATGGTTTCGGTCGGATCGGGCGGCTCGTCGCGCGGGCCATCCTCGAACGGAACGATCACGATCTCGAACTGGTGGCGATCAACGATCTCGCCGATGCGGGTGCCAATGCGCTGCTGTTCCAGTTCGACTCCACGCATGGCCGCTTCCCCGGCTCGGTCTCGGTCGACGCCAACGCGCTGGTGATCGACGGCAAGAAGGTTGCAGTGACGAGCGAGCGTGAGCCCGGCAAGCTGCCGCACGGCGACATGGGCGTGGACATCGTGCTCGAATGCACCGGCTTCTTCCAGTCGGTCGACGCCGCCAAGCCGCATCTCGACGCGGGTGCCAAGCGCGTGCTGATCTCCGCGCCTGCCAAGGGCGACCTCAAGACGATCGTCTATGGCGTGAACCATGAGACGCTGACGGGTGACGACCACATCGTCTCCAACGCCAGCTGCACCACCAACTGCCTCGCTCCGGTCGCCAAGGTGATGCACGACACCGTGGGGATCGAGCGTGGCTTCATGACCACGATCCACTCCTACACCAACGACCAGCGGATGCTCGACCAGATGCATGGCGACATGCGCCGGGCACGTGGCGGTGCGCAGAACATGATCCCGACGACGACCGGCGCAGCGCGCGCGGTCGGCCTGGTCCTGCCCGAACTCAACGGCAAGCTCGATGGCTCGTCGGTGCGCGTGCCGACGCCGAATGTGTCGCTGATCGATCTGGTGTTCACGCCGGGCCGCGACACCAGCGCCGAAGAGCTGAACGAGGCGCTGAAGGCAGCGGCGGCAGGCCCGATGAAGGGCGTGCTCGACTTCACCGACAAGCCGCTCGTCAGCTCGGACTTCAACCATCAGCCCGTCAGCTCCACGGTCGACAGCCTGGAAACTGCCGTGCTCGAAGGCAAGCTGGCGCGCGTGGTCAGCTGGTACGACAACGAATGGGGCTTCTCCAACCGGATGATCGACACCGCAGGCGTGATGGCGGGGCTGATCTGACTTTTATCCTCTCCCCTCGCGGGAGAGGATAGCGCAGCTTGCCGCGCAAGCGGCTAGCATAGCTTGGAGAGGGGATGCTGCGCTCGTCACCCTCTCCCAACTCCGCCTAGCGAGACAGGCTCGCAAGGCTTCGTATCCCTCTCCCGTTTGGGGAGAGGAGGGGACGTGACAGTGGCGAAATTCAAAACCCTCGACGATCTGCCTGCCGACCTCAACGGCAAGGTCGCGCTGGTGCGCGTCGACCTCAACCTGCCGATGAAGGATGGCTCGGCGACCGACGTCACCCGGGTCGAGGCGGCGAAGCCGACCATTCTTGAGCTGAGCGAAAAGGGCGCGAAGGTGCTGCTGCTCGCGCATTTCGGGCGTCCGAAGGGCCAGCGCCACTCGACGCTGAGCACCTCCTACGTGCAGGGCGATGTCGAGCGGGTGCTGGGCAAGGAAATCATGTTCATCCCCGAAGTGCAGGGCGAAATCGTCGAACAGTCGCTCGGCATCCTGCGTAACGGCGATATCGGCCTGCTGGAGAACACGCGCTTCTGGCCGGGCGAGGAGGCGAACGACGCCGAGTTCGCGAAAGGCATCGCGGCGCACGGCAACATCTACGTCAACGACGCGTTCTCCGCCGCGCACCGCGCGCATGCGAGCACCGAAGGGCTCGCTCACCTGCTCCCGGCCTATGCAGGCCGCGCAATGGAGGCCGAGCTGAAGGCGCTCGACGCGGCGCTCGGCAATCCGGAAACGCCGGTGGCCGCCGTGGTGGGTGGAGCCAAGGTCTCGACCAAGCTCGACGTGCTCGAAAACCTCGTCGGCAAGGTCCAGCACCTCATCATCGGCGGCGGGATGGCCAATACCTTCCTTGCCGCGCGCGGGGCCGATGTCGGCAAGTCGCTGTGCGAGCACGATCTGGTCGACAAGGCCAACGCGATCATGGACGCGGCGGACCACGCGGGCTGCACCGTTCACCTGCCGTATGACGTGCAGGTGGCCAAGGAATTCGCGGCCAACCCGGCGAGCCTGCGCACCAGCAATGTCCACGAGGTCGCGGCGGACGAGATGATCCTCGACATCGGCCCTCAGGCGACCGAAGCGCTGGCGGACGTGCTCAAGACCTGCCGGACGCTGGTGTGGAACGGCCCGCTCGGCGCATTCGAGACTCCGCCCTTCGACGAGGCGACGGTCAGCCTCGCGCGCACCGCCGCCGCGCTGACCAAGGAAGGCTCGCTCGTTTCGATCGCGGGTGGTGGCGACACGGTCGCGGCGCTCAACCTGGCGGGCGTGGCGGACGACTTCACCTATGTTTCGACCGCGGGCGGGGCCTTCCTCGAATGGATGGAGGGCAAGCCGCTACCCGGTGTGGAAGCCCTGACGTGCTGAAGCGTGCCTTCATCGCCCTGGTCGGGATGGTAGCGAGCCCTGCAATGGCGCAAACGACCGATTACGACGCTTTCGGCGCATACCTCGAGGAATTCAGGCAGGACACGCGCACGCCTGCGTTGAGTGCCGTGATCGTGCGCGACGGCCGGATCGCGTGGGAAGCGCATCTTGGCTGGTCCGACGACGAGGGCGAGGAAGAAACCAGCGCCGAGACGAGCTTCTGGATCGCATCGGTTACCAAGCCGATCGCGGCGACCGCGATCATCGCGGAAAGCCTCGCCGGGGACCTCGATCTGCAAACCCCGATGGCAGCGGACCCCAAATGGACCGACGTATGCGACTGGCTCAGCAATTCGGGAATCCTCTTCGGGAGCGGAGGAACCGAGCCGGACGGCACGGTGGTCGCGAAGATGGACTGCGATCGCGCGCCCAGGATCGCCGACATGCTCGACATGCGTGTGAACACCGAGAGCTTTACCTATAACCCCATCGCCTATGCCCGGCTCGATCGTGTGATCTCGGGCGCGGGCGGGCGGCCGCTGCGGGAAATCGTGCGCGACCGGGTCATAGAGCCTGCGGGGATGCAGGATGTCGCGCTCGGCTGGCGCGATCCGGAAGCCGGCGATGCCCTGCGCATGCTGGCGCGGCCGTGGAAGGTCGTCGACGGCAAGCGCATCGAACAGCCGCTTCCGGGTGACGATTTCCGCGCGGCTGCGGGTATCTGGACCAGCGCGCGCCAGATTGCGCGGTTCGACATTGCCTATGATGCGGGCGCGCTGATCCCGACCTCGTTCCGCGACCGACTGGTCGATCGGGTCGATCTCGGCCCAGACGGGGACTACCGGATGGGGTGGTTCCTCGAAGACTGGCGCGGCCACCGCCTGATGTGGCATTCCGGCTGGGAAGAGGGGAAATACTCCGCGCTCTACCTGAAGGTGCCCGACCGGAATCTGACCCTGGTGGTTCTCGCCAATACCGAAGCGGTCTGGTGGGACAATTCGCTCGTCCGCGCGGAAATCGCTACCTCGCCGATTGCGTCCCGCTTCCTGGAGGAATTCGTACAATGAGCGAGAATCAGGGTGTAGGGGAGTCCGGCAGCGGACTGGTCGATGTAACCGAGGGCGAGTTTGCGGGCTGGCAGGTTTGGCAGTCCGACGCGTTCGAGCAGCGCGCCGGGCCGTTCTACGAAAAGCGCGAGGCCGATGGCACGATGCGCACGGCTTTTCGGGCCGAGCCGCGGCACATGAACGGCGCGGGCTTCATGCATGGCGGTTGCCTGATGACCTTCGCCGATTCCGCGATCTTCACCATCGCGCGCGATGCAATGGAGGGCAGCCACGGCGTGACCCTGACGCTGACCGGCGATTTCCTCGATCCCGTGCGGGTCGGGCAGCTGGTCGAGGCGACGGGCGAGGTCGTTCGCGCCGGGGGCAAGACGATCTTCGTCGCGGGGCTGGTACGGGCCGAAGGCGCACCCGTGCTGCGGTTCGACGGGATCATCCGCAAGGTGCGCGGAGGCCGCTGACGATGGCCGGTGCGCGCCAGCTCTTCGCCACGCCCTTCGTGGTCGATCGGCTGCAGAGCACCGAGGGGCTGAGGCTGCTGCGCGACGGAATAGAGGCGGAGCTTGCGCGCGACCCCCAGGGCGTGCGGATATCCAATGTCGGCGGGTGGCATTCCAACACGCAGATGGTCGACTGGGGCGGCGAGGCCGCGCGCGCGCTCGCCTACAAGGCGATGACCATGGCGGATGCGCAAACACTCGATGCGCGCAGCCCGGAGCAGAGCCGGTTCGACTGGGCGCCCGAAATGTGGGCGAACGTGAGCACGAAGGCCCACGCCAACCAGTATCACTTCCACCCCGGCAGCTACTGGTCGGCGGTCGCCTATGTCGATGATGGCTATGCCGGGTCGGACGATCCCGAGCTTGGCGGGGAATTGCAGCTGCTCGATCCGCGCATGCCGATGATCCGGATGACCGCGCCGGACCTGCGGCTGGTGGATGCAGCGGGGCAGGGCCAACCGAACGAAGTGCTGCATCGCCCCCCGCACGGGCGAAATCGTGATGTTTCCCAGCTGGCTGCAGCATGCCGTGCGCCCCTTCTACGGCGAGGGAACGCGCATCTCGATCGCCATCAACCTCGTACCGGTGCTCAGGCGGCAGGACTAGCGCTCAGCCGCGATGCTCGGGGTTCGGACTGTCGAACCGCAGCCCCTCTTGCCACAGCTCCTTGGAATTGCCGTAGCACGGCAGCCCGCCCGCATCCTTCAGCATGCGCGCCATGTGGAGCAGGTTCCACGCGGCAAAGGTGGTGTTGCGGCGGGTGAAGTCGTTGTCGAACCCGGCCCGGCTGCCGTCGTCCAGCTCGTCCCCGTAGCTCGGCCCGGGCCCGGCTTCGCCGACCCAGCCCGCGTCGGCCTGCGGCGGGATCGTGTAGCCGACATGGCTCATCGCGTAGAGCACGCCCGAGGAGACATGCTTGATCCCGTCCTCGTTGCCGGTGACGATGCAGCCTCCGGTCTTGCCGTAGAAGACGTATTGCCCCTTCTCGTTCGTGTCGCCCGAATGGGCGTAGAGCTTCTCGATGATCACCTTGGCGATGGAGCTCTTCTCGCCCAGCCAGATCGGCGTGCCGATGACCAGAATGTCCGCCGCCTTTACCCGCGGCCATAGTTGCGGCCATTCGTCTTCGGCCGCGCCATGTTCGGTCATGTCGGGATAGATGCCGGGGGCGATCGCATGATTGACCGCGCGGATCCGGTCCACCGTCACCCCGACCTTTTCGAAAATCGTGTGGACCTGGTCCAGCAGCGTGTCGGTATGGCTCGGCTCGTCCCCGCGCTTCAGCGTACAGTTGACGATCATCGCCTTGAGGTCGGCAAAGTCGGTCGTGTTTTCGGCGCAAAGCCGTTCCTGCGTCTCGTCCAGCATGCTCTCTCCCTTGCGTGTCTTGCGAGTGGGGGCGGCGCTGGCTAAGCCGCCGGGAATCGAACGAACCCAGAGAGGCGAAAGGTCCCATGAACTTCGAACAGATGAAGGCGAAGATCGCCGAAGGTAACGGTTTTATCGCGGCGCTGGACCAGTCGGGCGGCTCCACGCCCAAGGCGCTGGCAGGCTACGGCGTCGGCGAGGACGAGTGGGACGGCGAGGACGAGATGTTCGCCAAGATCCACGAGATGCGCTGCCGCATCGTCGAGAGCCCCGCCTTTACCGGCGACAAGGTGGTCGGCGCGATCCTGTTCGAGAAGACCATGGAAGGCTGCAACCCCGAAGGCATGCCGATCCCCGAGCGGCTCGCGGGCAAGGGCATCGTTCCCTTCCTCAAGGTGGACAAGGGCATGCACGACGAGGCCAATGGCGTGCAGCTGATGAAGGACATGCCGCAGCTTGCCGACCAGTGTGCCCGCGCCAAGGAACTGGGCGTGTTCGGCACCAAGATGCGCTCGGTGGTCCACGAGGCGAACCAGCAGGGCATCGCTGACGCTGTCCGCCAGCAGATGGATTTCGGCCTGCAGATCCTCAGCCACGGCCTCGTCCCGATTCTCGAGCCGGAAGTGAGTCTCAAGTCAGAAACACGCGGCGAGGCCGAGGCGCATCTGCTCGCTGCGTTCCAGGAGCAGCTGGAGCGCGTGCCCGAAGGCCAGCAGGTGATGCTGAAGCTGACCATCCCGAGCGAGCCGAACCTCTACCTGCCGTTGGTCGAGCATCCCAAGGTGCTACGCGTGGTCGCGCTCTCGGGCGGCTATGGCCGTGACGAGGCATGCGCCGAACTGGCGAAGAACAGGGGCATGATCGCCAGCTTCAGCCGTGCGCTGCTCGAGGAACTGCGCGCGCAGATGGACGACGAGAAGTTCGACAATGCGCTCGAAACCGCAATCGACGAGATCTATGCGGCGAGCGTCGCCGGCTGAGGTCAGTCTCCGCTGAAGCGGAAGCGATATTCGGCCGAGGTGATCCGGGGGTCGACCCGCATCGCCGGTTGCACCTCGGCCAATGTCACGGTGACATCGCGCACGCTGTGCGGCTCGCCGAGCACCAGCGGCTGCGTCTGCCGCCATCCTGCACCGTCGATCCGTGTTTCGACCACGACGCGCCCGGCCCAGACGCATTGCACGCCCTGCGCGCAGCGGCTGTCCTCGGTCACGCGCATCGGTGTGACCACCACCCGGCCCAGTTGTACCGGCTGAAGCAGTCCGACCAGCGATCCCTGCTGCGCGACTTCGTGCGGTGAATCGACGATCGGGGAATTGGGGACGAGCGCGCAGGCCGAAAGCGGCAGGACTGCCGCGAGGAGGAGGGCGTGTTTCATGGCCGGATGAATAGCGCTTCTCCGGCTTGCCCGCTGCTGAATATCGACGAACAGCGCATGCGGCGCTAGGTCCGCTCGCCATGACCGAAACCGATGGCACAATCCCGCGCGTTCCCACCCAGCTCTACCTGATCTCCCCGCTCGACGTCGGCGGGGATTTCCCCCGTCGGCTCGAGCGCGCGCTGGACGCAGGGGCGGGACATGTCACCGCATTCCAGTTCCGCGTGAAGGGCTATGATGGCGCCGGAGGCCAGCACGAAGCCGCAGCGCTGGCTGCGCCGTTGCAGGAAATCTGCGCCGCGCGCGAGGTCGCCTTTATCGTCAACGACGATATCGCGCTGGCGAAGCGGTTGAAGGCCGACGGCGTCCATCTTGGACAGGAAGACGGCTCCGTCGCCGAAGCGCGCGATGCGCTGGGCATGCAGGCCCAGATCGGCGTGACCTGCCACGCCTCGCGCCATCTCGCGATGGAAGCCGGCGAGGCGGGGGCGGATTATGTCGCTTTCGGCGCGTTTTTCGATTCCTCTACCAAGGACAAGGGCCACGCCGAACGCCCGACGCCCGAAATCCTCACCTGGTGGTCGCAGATATTCGAGCTGCCCTGTGTGGCCATTGGCGGAATAACCCCGGAAAACTGCGGGCCGCTGATCGCAGCCGGAGCGGATTTCCTCGCCGTTTCGGGCGCGGTGTGGAACGGCGACGAGGCAGCAGCCGTTAAAGCCTTCGTGGGAAGGCTGGAGGCCTGATGTTTGAACGCCTCAAATCTGCTAAACAAAAGGGCATGGGTGCCGTCGACCGCATTCTGACGATCATCGTCACCGCCACCATCACATCGATGGTGTGGATCGTGGCGGGCGGCAGCCTGATCGAATTGTCGAGCGCCGACAGCCAGATCGAGAAGACCCGCCCCGCCGATGCCGCCGCAGAGGCGGATTCGAGGCTGACGCGCGAGACCGTGGCGGGAGAAACCGGGGCAGAGGACGAGGGCGAGGCCTCGACCGTCGAGCGCAGGCGCAACATCGCCTCGCTCGATCGCGCCAACGCGACCCCGCCGCGCGAGACCCAGCTCGGACAAATGGTGATCCCCGTACTTAACGTTCGGCCGGACGATCTGTCCGACAGCTTCCTCGCCGCGCGCGACGGGGGCGACCGACTGCACGAGGCGATCGACATCATGGCGCCCGCCGGGACCTCGGTCATCGCGGCGGCGCCGGGCACGATCGAGCGTATCTATCGCTCCGAAACCGGCGGCAATTCGCTCTACGTGCGCTCTCCCGACAAGGAGACGATCTTCTACTACGCCCACCTCGACAAATACGCGCCCGGCCTGAAGGAAGGGCAGAAGGTGCGTCGTGGGCAACGGCTCGGCACCGTGGGCACGACCGGCAATGCCGCGCCCGATGCGCCGCACCTCCATTTTGCGATCATGCGAACGACAGAGGATGCCGAATGGTGGGAGCCCACCAATGCGATCAATCCTTATCCCTATCTTGCGGGCAAGGCGGCCTCAGGGTCGGACTGAGCGCCCCTCGGCCACCGACAGAATGGCCTAGTTGGCCGGCCCAGCGCGCACGCAGCGCATCCGGCCGAGCGTGCCGTCCGCCAGCCTCTCGCGCAGGATAGACCGCCCCGCGCGCTCCATCACCTTGCCCTTGAGCGGGCCACGGGTGAAGATCACCTCGTCGCCGCGCAGCAGATAGACGCCGCGCTCTCCGCGCGCTTCGTAGCTGGAGCCGTTGAGGATCGAGAAATCGTGCTCGGGAACGCGATTCCACGCCGGCCCGGCCGCATCGCCGGGCAGGGTGCACTCGTAGCTGCCGATAGGAAGCGTATCGATCCGGTCGGACTGCGGCACGGGCGTCTGCGCGCCGAGCGTGCCGCCGGGCAGCGCAAGCGCGCCCAACATGGTCGCGGCGGCCAGAGGCCGGGTAATTCGGGTAATTCTGTTCATGCGAACCTATATAGTGCGCCTTACCTTGCGAGACCATGACCGCTCGGCTAAGGCCCGCGACCTGCTGCCCCTCGCGCGGTTTCGCGCGCCGGGCAGCCCCCAATTCGCTCCGAGCCAAGGTACACCCCCCATGAAGATCAGCGGCGTCGATATCCGCCCCGGCAATATCATCGAATATGAAGGCGGCATCTGGAAGGTCGCCAAGATTCAGCACACCCAGCCCGGCAAGGGCGGGGCCTACATGCAGGTCGAGATGAAGAACCTGCAGGATGGCCGCAAGACCAACGTCCGCTTCCGCAGCGCCGACACGGTCGAAAAGGTCCGGCTCGACACCAAGGACTACCAGTTCCTGTACGAGGATGGCGAGCACCTGGTGTTCATGGACAGCGATACGTTCGAGCAGATTTTCCTGCCGAGCGACCTGCTGGGCGACGCGCGCCCCTTCCTGCAGGACGGGATGACCGTGACGCTGGAGCTGTGGGAGGAAAAGCCCATTTCGGTCCAGCTGCCCGAACAGGTCGAGGCGGAAATCGTCGAGGCCGACGCGGTGGTGAAGGGGCAGACCGCTTCCTCCAGCTACAAGCCCGCCGTGCTCGACAATGGCGTGCGGATCATGGTGCCGCCACATATCGAGAGCGGCACACGCATCATCGTCGACGTTTACGAACAGAGCTACGTCGGGAAGGCCGGCTGATCCGCCATGGCAGCGATTACAGGCCTCATTCGCGTGATGGAACGCGCCGCACGCCGCGCGGGCAACCGCCTGCGGCGCGATTTCGGCGAGATCGAGCACTTGCAGGTCAGCCGCAAGGGACCGGCGGACTTCGTCAGCAAGGCGGATATGCGCGCCGAGCGCTCGCTCTACGACGACCTGCTGCAGGCGCGCCCGGGCTGGGGCTTCCTGCTGGAGGAAGCAGGCGAGATCAAAGGCGAGGACGAGAACGCGCCGCGCTGGGTGATCGACCCGCTCGACGGGACGAGCAACTTCCTCCACGGTATCCCGCATTTCGCGATCTCGATCGCCGTGCAGGAGCGCAAGCTGGACGGATCGGGCTGGGGCGATGTGACCGCCGCGGTGGTCTATCAGCCGATCACCGACGAGACCTTCTGGGCGGAAAAGACCCGCGGGGCGTGGCTGCAGGATGCGCGCCTGCGCGTTTCGGCGCGCTCGCGGCTCAGCGATGCGCTGATCGCCACCGGCATGCCTTTTCAGGGCCACGGCGACTTCGCCGAATGGAGCCGCATCTACGGCGCGCTCGGGCCCGAGGTTGCGGGTGTCCGCCGCTTCGGTGCTGCCTCGCTCGACCTGGCATGGGTCGCGGCAGGCCGTTTCGACGGTTTCTGGGAGAGCGACCTGCAGCCGTGGGATACCGCCGCCGGATGCCTGCTGGTGCGCGAGGCGGGCGGTTTCGTGACCGATTATCGCGGCCGCAGCCAGCCGGTGCATCACCAACAGGTACTCGCGGGGAACGACGGCTTGCACTCAAAGATGCACAAGGTTATCGCCGCGTCACTGCGCGGCTAAGGGAACCGACGCACGGCCCATACAAGAAAGTCTTAACAAGCGTCTGCTCTACCGGACGCTTGGGAAGAATCTTGTTATGAAGCCTTTGGATAGCAAAACCTTTTTGAGCCGCTCGGCGAAGATCGAGGCGCTGCTCATTTTCGCCTTTTTCGGTGCGATCCTTGCGATTTCGATCGCGATCGAGGGGTTCGAGTATGTCGTCGAATTCTCCGACACGCATGAATCGTGGGAGCTCGACGAGATCCTGACCGCGCTCATGTTCATGTCGGTCGCCTTGACGATCTACGTCGTGCGGCGGCTGTTCGAGCTGCGCCGTGAATTCCGGAACCGGATGAGGGCCGAAAAGAAGGCGAGCGCCCTCGCTTTCCACGATCCGCTGACGGGTCTGCCGAACCGCCGCAAGGCGTATCAGGTGATCGAGGCGGCGGTGGAGAAGGCCGATGCCAGGCCCTTCGCGCTGGCGCTGATCGATCTCGATCGTTTCAAGGCGGTGAACGATCTCTACGGCCATGTGGCGGGGGACGAAGTCCTGCTCGCCACGGCCGAACATCTGCTCTCGCACGTACGCGAGGGCGATCTCGTGGCGCGGCTCGGGGGCGACGAGTTCGTCGTCCTGCTCGACGACTACGAATCGAGCGACGCGCTCGTCGCGCGGGTCGAGGCGCTTGTCGATGCCTTTTCCGCGCCGATGAACCTGCCCTCGGTGGGAAGTGCCGTCTCTGTCGGCGCGAGCGTGGGCATCACTCTGGTCGAGGAACCGGGCGTCGCGATCGACCGTATCGTCACCCAGGCCGACGCGGCGATGTATCGCGCCAAGTCCACTTCTTCCAACGCCTTCTGCTTCTTCGAATCGGGTATGGACGAAGCGGCGGCGCGGCGGGCGCAGACCGAACGCGAGCTGCGCGAGGCCATCGCGGCGGACGAGATCGAGCCTTTTTTCCAGCCGCTTGTCGACCTCGCTACCGGCCGCATCCTGGGCTACGAGGCGCTCGCGCGCTGGCGGTGCAAGGACGGCACGGTCCGAAGCCCGGACGAATTCATCGCGATCGCCGAGGAATGCGGCATGATCGGCGATCTCTACATCCGGTTGCTCGCCAAGGCGGCGCGCGAGGCGAAGGATTGGGACGACGACACGCTACTGTCGATCAACCTCTCGCCGCTGCAGTTTACCGACCCCTGGCTGGTTGAACGCACGCTGCAGACGCTCCAGATGGTCGGCTTTCCGCCTCAGCGGCTCGAAGTCGAGATTACGGAAAGCGCGCTCGTTTCCGAACTGGAGACGGCCAAGAACGTCATCGCCAACTTCAAGAGCCAGGGGATCAAGGTCTCGCTCGACGATTTCGGGACGGGCTACTCCTCGCTCCGCCACCTGAGCGAGCTGACCTTCGACAAGCTGAAGATCGACCGTTCGTTCGTCTCCGATATCGAGAACAACAAGGACAGCCAGACCATCGTGCGCGCGGTCACCTCGATGGCGCATCATCTCGGGCTGAAGGTGACGGTCGAGGGGATCGAGACCGCCGGAAGCGCAAGAAGTGTGTTCGAATACGGCTGCGATTTCGGCCAGGGCTATCTCTATGGCAAGCCCATGCCCGGCACGCACAGCGGCGATGCCGGGGAGGACGGCACGGCGGATGTCGAGGAGGCGGCGTGAGGGCGCAGAGGCTGGCGCTCTGCCTGAGCGCGGCCTCGGTCAGCCTCCTTCCGGCCCCGCTGCGCGCCGAAGAGGGGCGGGTCGACCAGGTCGAGGGGCTCGAGATCGAGGCCGAGACCGCCGAACTCGAGCTGCAATTCGTCCTCGCCGAAGAGGAAGATGCGCGGCTGCTGATCGGTACCTTCGAGTATGGCTTCAGTGACTGGCTGCAACTCGGCGTGGAGATCGAATCCGAATCCGAAGACGGCGAAGCCCTGAGGGTCGAGAGCATCGCCCCCCAGGCCAAGATCATGTTTACCGATCCCGGCTCGGCCCCGGTCGGGCTGGGGCTGCAGGCCGGTGCGGTCATCGACACCGGCGGCGACGGGATAGGCGGCGAATTTGCCTTCATCGCGGAGCACCGGCGCGAGGATTTCACGGTCATCGCCAATCTCATCGCCGAGGCCGAGCCGGGCGACTGGTCCGAAGGCAGCCTGGCCTATGCTGCGCGCGGCGACTGGGAGCTGGGCGAAACGATCGGTGCGGGCGTCGAATTCGGCGGAGCCCTGACCGGCGAGAACAAGGGCAGCCATTTCGCCGGGCCCGTACTCGACCTCGGCCTTGCCGAGGACGGGCCGTCGATCGAACTGGGCGTGTTCGCTCCGCTGAGCGAGGAGGCACCGGGCTGGCAGGCCCGGCTCGAACTCGACTGGGAATTCTAGGCAAGATTCCACCCAAGAGAGCTTATCCACGCGGCTTTCCCGTTGATGCGGTCCGCGCGCTCGGCTAGGCGTGCCGCGCCTTCGCGCAAGGGGCCCCTGTGGCGGAATTGGTAGACGCGCTCGACTCAAAATCGAGTTTCTCACGAAGTGCCCGTTCGAGTCGGGCCAGGGGCACCACGATAATCGACCGAAATCGACCCAAAGGCCGCTTACGGCGATTGCCTAGCGCCCCCGCCGGGCGCTATCGCGGGGCCCAGCGATGATCGAAGCCCCATCTTTTCACGCCATCGCCGCCATGATCGTGACGCTCGCGATGTTTTTCGGTTTCGCGCGGAGCAAGCTGTCGACCGAGATCGTCTCGCTGATGACGATCGCGGTGATCGCGGTGTTTCTCTATTTCTTCCCGCTGCCCGACGCCAGACCGACCGACGGCCTCGCGCTCGCCTTTTCGGGCTTCGGGCACTACGCGCTCATCACGATCTGCGCGCTGATGATCATGGGGCGCGGCCTCGTGGTGACCGGCGCGCTGGAGCCTGCCGCACAGGCGCTGGAGCGCTTGTTCAAGTGGAACCTGCAGATCGGCCTGCTGGTCTCGCTGGTGGCGGCGATGTTCCTGTCCATGGCGGTCAACGATACGCCGGTGCTGGTTCTGCTGCTGCCGATTTTCGTCAGCCTCGCCGCGCGCGGTGCGCTGCCCGCCTCCAAAACGCTGATCCCGCTGAATGCGGCGGTGCTGATCGGCGGGATGGCGACGACCATCGGCACCTCGACCAACATCCTCGTCGTCTCGATCGCCAGCGACCTCGGCCTGCCCGAAATGGGCGTGTTCCACTACACGCCGATCGTCTTGTTCGCGGCGGCCATCGCGCTGCCCTATCTGTGGCTGGTCATGCCGCGCCTGCTGAAGGACAACCGGCAGGAAGATACGCGCCCCCGGCGGCGCTTCCAGGCGCGCCTGCGGGTGAGCGAGGAGGGCCCGCTGACCGGGGAAATGCTGACCGACATCCTCCCGCGCCTGTCCAAGGATGTCACCATTCACGATCCGCCCATCGGGGAGCTTCAACCCCAGCAGCGCCTGCTGATTTCGGGGACGCAGGAAGGGATCGAGGATGCGATGCGCATGCTGCGGGGCGAGGCGGCGCCCGAGTGGGTGCTGTCCAAGATCAGGCGGCAGGCGGCTGCGCGCAACGAGGATGTGATCGTCGTCGAAATGGCGGTGACCGCGGATTCGCGCCTCATCGGCCGGACGCTGCCGAGTTCGGGCATCGCGGACCTCTACGGCGTGGCGGTGCTGGGCGTCCATCGGCCCGAACGCTGGGCCGGGGTGACGAACGAACAGCCCGATTTTTCCGATGGCGACCTGCGTTTTGCCGAAGGCGACGTGCTGATGGTGACGGGCCTGCGCGCCGAGCTGGAGGAGTTCGCGCGCGCCGACAGCCTGCTGATGCTCGAAGGCATGCGCGAACTGCCGCGGCGATCCAAGGCGGTGCTGGCGGCGGTCATCATGGGCGGCGCGATTTTCACTGCGTCGATCGGCCTGTTTCCGATTGCGATTTCGGCGCTGGCGGGCGCGATCCTGATGTTCGTGACCGGCTGCGTGAAGTTCGACCGGGTCGGCCGCGCGCTCTCCGCCAAGGTGATCGTGCTGGTGGCCGCGAGCATCGCGGTCGGATCGATCATCGAGGCGAGCGGGGCGGCCGCCTGGCTCGGCATGACGCTCTCCATCGGCCTGTCCAACCTGGCCCCGGCGCTGGTGCTCGCCGCGATCATGCTGTTCGTGACGCTGCTGACCAATTTCGCCTCGAACGCCACGGCCGCCACGGTCGGAACGCCCATTGCGTTCTCCATCGCGACCGAGCTGGGCCTGCCGCCCGAACCGCTGGTGCTGGCCGTGCTGTTCGGCTGCAACCTGTGTTACGCGACGCCGATTGCCTACCAGACCAACATGCTCATCATGGGCGAGGGAAGCTACGAGTTTGCCGACTATATCCGCACCGGCGTGCCGCTGGTCCTGCTGATGACGACCACGCTCTCCATCCTGCTGGTGTTGACTTACGGGCTGTAGCATTTCCTACTCGCTGCAAATCTGCGATGGGTTGGACATGATCTTGCGCGCCGCCTGCTGTTCATCGAACGGATCGATCGAAGCGGCGGCGACTGATCGAATGGAATTCGATGCCTGAACACTGTGTCAGGTGTGTCAGGGCGCACAGGCAAAAGGGGAGAAACGGGGATGGGTAAGCAGGTTTGGATGGCGGGCGCGGCGCTTGCGCTGGCATTCGGTGGGCTTCCGTCGTCGACAGCCGCTTTCGCGCAGGACGACGGGCTGCGTGCGGGCGTTCAGGAAGACATGCCCGAACTGATGGAGCTCTACCGCGATCTCCACGCCAACCCCGAGCTCAGCTTCGAAGAGCATGAAACCGCCGCCAAGCTTGCCTCGCGAATGCGCGATCTGGGCTTCGAGGTGACCGAAGGCGTCGGGCGCACCGGAGTCGTCGCGGTGATGAAGAACGGGGAGGGGCCGACCGTGCTCATCCGGGCGGACATGGACGCCCTGCCGGTGGTCGAACAGACCGGGCTCCCCTTTGCCTCCACCGTCACCGCCACGCCTGCGACGGGCGTGAAGACCGGGGTGATGCATGCCTGCGGCCACGATACGCACATGACCGCCTGGATCGGCGCGGCGCAGCAGCTGGTCGACCACAAGGACGACTGGCAGGGCACGCTGGTGATGATCCTGCAACCGGCGGAAGAGCTGGGCGAGGGGGCGCTGGCCATGCTCGAAGATGGCCTGTTCACGCGCTTCCCCAAGCCCGACTACGCCATCGCCTTCCATGATGCCGCGCAGTTCCCCGCCGGGATGATCGGCTATTCGCCCGGCTACGCGCTGGCCAATGTCGACAGTGTCGATATCACCGTGCCGGGCATTGGCGGGCACGGGGCCTACCCGCACACCACCAAGGATCCGATCGTGATCGCCGCCTCCATCGTGATGCGGTTGCAGACGCTCGTCAGCCGGGAGCTATCGCCGCTCGAGCCCGGCGTGGTGACGGTCGGCAGCTTCCGCGCGGGTTCGAAACACAACATCATCTCGGACGAGGCGAAGCTGCAGCTGACCGTGCGCAGCTATACCGATGAATCGCGCAAGCTGCTGCTCGACGGGATCGCCCGGATCGCTCGCGCAGAGGCTGTCGCGGCGGGCATGCCCGAGGACAAGCTGCCGACCGTCACCGTCGCCGATCCCTACACCCCCTCGACCTATAACGACCCCGATTTCACCGAGAGCGTGATGGCGGGCTTCCGCACCCGGTTCGGCGAGGACCGCGTGTTGCAGGTGCCGAGCGTGATGGGGGGCGAGGATTTCGGCCAGTTCCGCCGGGCGGACCCCGATGGCGTCGAATCGCTGATCTTCTGGATCGGCGGAGTGCCCGAAGAGCGGATCGCGGCGGTCGAGGCGGGCGAGGGATCGCTGCCCTCGCTCCATAGCCCGTTCTGGGCGCCCGATGCGGAGAAGGTGATCGCGACCGGCGCGGAAGCGCTGGCGGCGGCCGCGATCGACCTGATGCCGGCGAGCGGCGGCTGATCAGCAGTGTTGGGCGCTACAGTGCGTAGCGTTCCTCGATCGAGACGAAGCGATGCTGCGCTTCGTCGTAGGCGTCGACCTTGCCGGTCGCGATGTCGTAGACCCAGCCGTGCAGTTCGAGGTCGCCCTGCGCCAGACGGGTCGCCACGGTCGGATGGGTGCGCAGGTGCTGCAGCTGGAGCACGACGTTCTGTTCCAGCAGCATGCGCATCTTCTCGGTCTCGCTCTTGCCCTTGCCCAGCGCGTCGACGATGTCGACCGCGGCGCGGCTGAAGCCCAACCATTCGCGCACGTGGGGCAGGGTATCGAGCGAGCTGCGGTCCTTGTGCAGGTCCATCGCGCCCTTCATCGCGCCGCATTCGGTATGGCCGCAGACGACGATATGGGGCACGCGCAGCGCCGCGCTGGCGAACTCGATGCTCGCGGTCATCCCGCCGGTCTGGTTGGTGTGCGGGGGCACGATGTTGCCCGCGTTGCGGCAGATGAACAGCTCGCCCGGATCGGTCTGGGTCATCATGCCCGTCTCGATCCGCGAATCGGAGCAGGTGATGAACAGCGCTTCGGGCGACTGGCCCTGGCTCAGCCGCTCGAACAGGGCCTTCTTGTCGGGGAAGACCTCGTTCTGGAATTTCAGCACGCCGCGGGCGAAATGGGGCATCGGCAGTTCCTCAGCAGATATGATCGCAGCGCGGTCTAGCCCCTATCTCGCCCAAGGCAAGCGGGCGCGCGAGAGCCCTTGCCCTCGCACGCCCGCCAAGCATGGTGTTGGAAGGTTACTCCGCGTCGGGAACGTAGGTGCCGAGCCGATGGTGGAGTGCGTTGATCTTCGCCAGTTCCTCGCGATCCTCGGTGGTGCGCGCATGGCTCGCAAGCGCGGCGCGCAGCAGGCGGAAGTCGGCGGTGGACAGCAGCGCGCGGGCGCGGCCGGGTTCGCTTGGCGTATCGGTCTGGTCGGTCATAAGTGCATCCGCTCCTTAGGTTCTTCCGGACCTCGCCCGGGTCGTGGGGCAGCAATGCCGACCCCGCGACCCGGTGACAAGGGTTTGAACCTCAAATGCCTCAAGCGGCAAACTGGTTCATGGTGTTGTCCTTGCCGCCCGCCTTCAGGGCAGCTTCGCCGGCGAAGTACTCCTTGTGGTCGTCGCCGATGTCGGACCCGGCCATGTTCTGGTGCTTCACGCAGGCGATCTGCTGGCGGATTTCCTCGCGCTGGACGTTCTTGACGTAGCCGAGCATCGCCTCCTCGCCGAAATAGCGCTTGGAGAGGTTGTCGGTGCTCAGCGCAGCCGTGTGATAGGTCGGCAGCGTGATGAGGTGGTGGAAGATGCCGGCGCGCTTGCTGGCGTCGGCCTGGAAGCTCTGGATCTTCGCGTCCGCTTCCTGCGCCAGCTCGGTGCCGTCATAGTCGACGCTCATCAGCTTGGCGCGATCGTAGGCGCTCACATCCTTGCCGCTTTCTTCCCACGCATCATAGACTTGCTGGCGGAAGTTGAGCGTCCAGTTGAAGCTGGGCGAGTTGTTGTAGACGAGCTTCGCGTTGGGCACAACCTCGCGAATCCGGTCGACCATGCCTGCGATCTGCTCGACATGCGGCTTCTCGGTCTCGATCCAGAGCAGGTCGGCCCCGTTCTGAAGCGAAGTGATGCAGTCGAGCACGACGCGGTCGACACCGGTTCCGGGGCGGAACTGGTACAGGTTCGACGGCAGGCGCTTGGGCGCCATCAGCTGCCCGTCGCGGCTGATGAAGACCTGGCCGTTCTTCACCTGAGCCGGATCGACCGGCTCTGCATCGAGGAAGCTGTTGTACTGGTCGCCCAGATCGCCCGGCTCGGTCGAGTAGGCGATCTGCTTGGTCAGGCCCGCGCCCAGGCTGTCGGTGCGCGCGACGATGATGCCATCTTCGACGCCCAGTTCGAGAAAGGCGTAGCGGATCGCGCGGATCTTCTGGAGGAAGTCCTCGTGCGGAACGGTGACCTTGCCGTCCTGGTGGCCGCACTGCTTTTCGTCGGACACCTGGTTTTCGATCTGCAGCGCGCAGGCCCCCGCCTCGATCATCTGCTTGGCGAGCAGGTAGGTTGCCTCGGCATTGCCGAAGCCTGCGTCGATATCGGCGATGATCGGAACCACGTGGGTTTCGTAATTGTCGATGGCATGCTCAAGCCGCTTCGCTTCGGTCTCGTTGCCCGCCTCACGCGCGGCGTCGAGATCGCGGAACATGCCGCCCAGTTCGCGCGCGTCGGCCTGCTTGAGGAAGGTATAGATCTCCTCGATCAGGCCCGGCACCGCCGTCTTCTCGTGCATCGACTGGTCGGGCAGGGGGCCGAATTCGCTGCGCAGCGCGGCGACCATCCAGCCCGACAGGTAGAGGTAGCGTTGCTTGGTGCTGCCGAAATGCTTCTTGATCGCGATCATTTGCTGCTGGCCGATGAAGCCGTGCCACGCGCCGAGCGACTGGGTGTAGGCGGTGGGATCCGCATCGTAGGCCGCCATATCCTCGCGCATGATCTTCGCGGTGTAGCGTGCGATATCGAGCCCGGTGCGAAAACGGTTCTGCAACCGCATGCGCGCGGCGGATTCGGCGTCGATTGCGGACCAGGCCTCGCCGCCCTGGGCGATGTGACCCTGCAGATCCTGGATAGCGTTCTGGTAGCTCATTGCGGGATACTCCGAAGGAAAGGGATGTGCTGAGGCCTTGATAGGTCTCCTTTCGCAGCCGCAACAGGAAAAGTTACAAGCGATCTTGTCTTTTCAGCCATTCTGTGCAGGTAGGATGTGTAAGCTTGTAAATATATTTACACATTCCACCGAGGCTCGATGCCATGAGCGAACCATCCGTCTATGCCGGCGCGGCGCTGCGGCGCTTGCGCCGCCGCGAAGGCCTGACCCAGGCGGGCATGGCCCAGCGCCTCTCGATCTCGGCGAGCTATCTCAACCTGCTCGAGCGCAATCAGCGCCCGGTCACCGCGCGCGTGGTGCTCGAACTGGTCGACCAGTTCGATTTCGACCCGCGCACGCTGCAGGAAAACAGCGCCATCGGCGGGATCGACGGGCTTGCCCGGCGGCTCGGCGACGCGCGTTTCGCCGATCTCGGCATCGACCGCGCGGAAGTGACCGAATTTCTCGCCGCCGCCCCGCAGGCCGCCGCGGCCTTCGCGCGGCTGTTCGATGAGCGGGGCGGGGCAAGCCTTCAGGAAACCGCCTTCGAGGAGGAGGTATGGCGCGCGATCGAGCGGTGGCGCAACCACTTCGCCGATCTCGACGAGGCCGCGGAAAGGCTCGCCGAGGAACTGCGGCTCGTCCGTGCGGATATCGGCGCGGCCCTGACCGACCGGCTGCGCGAACGGCACGATCTCGCGATCCGCTTCCTCCCCCGCGCAGTCATGCCGGAGGCGAACCGGCGGCTCGATCTTCATGCACGGCAGGTCCAGCTGTCCGAAATGCTCGCCCCCGACACGCGCAATTTCGAGATCGCGCAGCAGGTCGCGGCGCTGGAATATCGCGACATGATTGCGGGAATCGCCGACGGGGCGAAGTTCGACCACCCCGGCGCGCGCGAGGCCTTCACCGCTTACCTGCGCGGCTATTTCGCCCGCGCGTTGCTGATGCCCTACAGCCGGTTCCTGCGGGCCTGCGAGGCGACCGGCTACGATCCGGAGGTGCTGGCCCGGCGTTTCGCCACCAGCAGGGGCGAAGTCGCGCGCCGGTTCACCACGCTTCAGCGGACCAACCAGCGCGGGCTGCCCTTCTTCCTCGGACGGATCGATCCGGGTGTGCAACTGGCCGAGCGACTGCTCGGCGCGAGCGATGCGAGCCTGCTGGACCGCCGCCCGGCCTGCCCCCTCCTGCGACTCGACAGAAGCGCGGATTGGCGCGTGCAGCCGGTCATGATGGAAAGCGGCGCGCTGGGGCCGGGCCACTGGCTGATCGCCCATGCCAGCGCACCGGCGATGGCCGACGAAGCACGCCGCGATGTGCTGATCCTGGGCCTCGAAGCCCGCTTTGCCGAGAGCTTCGCTTTGGCGCGTGGCATCTCGCTGCGTGCGGAGGACGCGACGCCGATCGGAACCGGGTGCCGCACGTGTCGGAGAACCGCATGCCCCGCAAGATCGCTCCACGGTCCGGCGCCCAGCGGGGTCGAGTGACGCGGGAACCGCAATCTCGCTTGCGCTTTGTGCAATGCAGACGATCACCACAAGGGCGCCACGCGATGACCGAAGAACGCATCACCGAACATAGGGACGAAGATGGCCACACCCACACGACCCACACCATCGTAAGCGACGGCGAAGGCAAGAGCCGGGGCGGGGGCACCACCATCCTGCTGGTGATCCTGGCGGTGGTCGCGATTCTCGTGGCGGTCTATTTCTTCGGCAATATGAGCAATGCCGAAGTCGCCAAGGACAACGCCATCGGCGATGCGGCGAGCGAAGTCGGCGAAGCGGCCAATCAGGCGGGCGATGCGATCGAGGATGCGGCCGACCGCGTCGCACCCGAGGAATAGGGCCATTCGCTGCGGTTTGCGCCGCACTGTAAAATTTACCGACATTTCACCTCTCGCGCCTAAGCCGGGCCCCATGTGAAACCCGCGAAAACCCTCGCGGTGGAAGGGCCCGGCAGCTGCGATGATCCGCCTGTTCAAGCACTATATCCCGCGCACGGTGCTGCTGTTCGGGCTGTGCGACCTCGCGCTGCTGCTGCTGGCGGGCGATCTCGCGTGGCATTTGCGCGCCATCCAGATCGGGATGGACGCAGGCACCTGGATCGAGCGCATGCCGCCGATCCTCGGATTCGCGCTCGTCAACGCGCTGTGTTTCGTCTCGATCGGGCTCTACAGCCCCGAGGCGCTGCGCAGCCCGCGCTACGCTTTCGCACGGACGCTGGTGGCCCTGTCGCTGGGCGGGATCGCGCTGGCGGTGATCGACTTCGTCCTGCCCACGGTCGGCTTCTGGCGCTCGACCCTGCTCTATGCGCTCGGCCTCGCGCTCGTGCTTACCGGCATGGCGCGCGTCCTGCTGAGCCATGCGGTCGACCGCGATCGGTTCAAGCGGCGCGTGGTCGTGCTGGGCGCGGGCGCGCGTGCCGCGCGGCTGAAAGCGCTGGCGCAAGAGCGCGACAGCGGCTTCGCGATTGCGGGCTTCGTCGCCATGAACGAGGCGCACCGGCTGCTGCCCGAAGCGACCGCGCGCGAGGAGCTGGGCGATCTCGGCGCCTATGTCACCCGCCTGAAGGCGACCGAGGTCGTTCTGGCGCTCGAAGAGCGGCGCAACGCGCTGCCGCTCGCCGATCTTCTCCGGGTGCGCACGCGTGGCATCCCGGTGCAGGAGGTTTCGAGCTTTCTCGAGCGGGAGACGGGCCGCGTCGATCTCGATACGCTCAACCCCAGTTGGCTGATCTTTTCGGACGGATTTTCCGCCGGTCGACGCTGGTCGCGCGTGGCCAAGCGCGGTTTCGACGTCCTCGTCAGCGGCCTGCTGCTGATCCTCTCGCTGCCGGTCATCGCGCTGTTCGCGGTGCTGGTGAAGCTCGACAGCAAGGGCCCGGCATTCTTCCGCCAGCAGCGGATCGGGCTCTACGGGCGACCCTTCTGGGTCATCAAGCTGCGGAGCATGCGCACCGACGCCGAAAAGGACGGCGCGCAATGGGCGAGCGTGGGCGATCCGCGGATCACCCGGCTCGGAAAGTTCATCCGCAAGGTCCGGATCGACGAACTGCCGCAGACCTGGAGCGTGCTGAAGGGCGAGATGAGCTTCGTCGGCCCGCGCCCCGAAGTGCCGCAATTCGTGACCGATCTGGAAGACAAGCTGCCCTATTATGCGGAACGCCACATGGTGAAGCCCGGCATCACCGGATGGGCGCAGATCAACTATCCCTATGGCGCCAGCATCGAGGATGCGCGCAACAAGCTCGAATACGATCTCTATTACGCCAAGAACTACACGCCGTTCCTCGATCTGCTGATCCTGCTGCAGACGCTGCGGGTGATCCTCTGGCCGGACGGTGCGCGATGATCGGGGGCGAGGGCGCATGGCAGATCGTCGGCCTGGCCAGCACCACGGGCTGCGCCGCGGCCTGTTCGCTCGGGGCGATCTGGCTCGCGCAAAGGCCGCTGCCCTGGCGCAGGGAGCGGATCGCGGGGCTGCTCGCGCTGTGTCTTACGGCCTTGTGGGCGGGCGTGCTCGCCGCGCTGGGCCCGGAAAGCCTTGAGACGGCAGGCGCCGAGACGATCCGCAATCTCTCGTGGCTCGGCCTGCTTCACGCGCTCTTCGCAGGGGGTGTGGACCGCGAAAGCGCGCAGCGCGTGCGCTTCGTCATCGCCAGCCTCGTTTTCGTCGAGCTGTTGCAGGGCGCGGTGCTGGCAGCCAGCGCGATGCTCGTGGCAGAGCCTGCCTTCGCGCAAGCTGCGCTTCCGGTCTCCGCGCTGCTGCGCATGCTGGTCGCGATCGGCGCGCTGGTGCTGCTCCACAACCTCTATACCGGCGCCTCGCATCAGGACCGGGCGGGGACGCGCTGGGTCGCCCTCTCGCTCACGGCGCTGTGGGTTTTCGAGCTCAACCACTATGCGGTCACCTGGTTTTCCGGCGAGTTTCCGAGCCAGATTGCCGCCATTCGCGGGCTCGTCGTCGGGTTGGCCTTCGTTCCGCTGGCGATGGCTCTGGGGTCGGACGTGCGCCGCCTGCGCTTCCGTGCGTCGCGCAAGGTCGCCTTCCGGTCGCTCTCTCTGCTGCTGATCGGCGGCTACCTGCTGGCAATGGCGGGCCTGGCGCAATTGTTGAGCGCGCTTGAGGCCGACGGCGCGCGGCTTGCGCATATCGGCTTTCTCGTCGCTCTGCTGACGGTCGCGGCGCTATGGCTGCCCTCGGCAAGGTTTCGCGCTTGGGCGAAGGTGACCGCGCAAAAGCACCTGTTCAGCCACCGCTACGATTACCGGGCCGAATGGCTGCGCCTTGCCGATACGATCGGGCGCGGCGTGGAAGAAGGCGACGCGCTGCAGCTGCGTATTCCCAAGGCGCTGGCCGATATTACCGAAAGCCCGTCCGCCGCATTGTTCCTGCCCGATGGCGATGGCGCGCTGCGGCTCGCCGAAGCCTGGCGCTGGCCCACGCTGGGCGACGAGGCCGAGGCGATGCCATCGCAGATCGCCGATTTCCTCGCCTCGCGCGACTATGTGATCGATCTGGAGGAATGGCGCACGGGCAGGTCCGCGGCGGGCACGGTCGATCCGCTGCCCGCCTGGCTCGACGGCAACAGCGCCGCCTGGGCCATCGTCCCGCTGCGCCATTTCGACCGGCTGCAGGGTGCCGTCCTGCTCGCCCGGCCGCTGATCGACCGGCAGCTCGACTGGGAGGATTTCGACCTTCTCACCGTCGTCGGGCGGCAGCTTGCCAGTTACCTCTCCGAACAGGCGAGCCAGCGGGCGCTGATGGAGGCGGCGCGGTTCGACGAGTTCAACCGCCGCATGGCTTTCGTCCTGCACGACATCAAGAATCTCGCCAGCCAGTTGTCGCTCCTGTCGCACAATGCGCAGCGCCATGCCGACAATCCCGCCTTTCGCGACGACATGCTCAAGACTCTGCGGACGAGCACCGACAAGCTCAATGCGCTGACCCAGCGGCTTGGCCGCTATGGCGCCCCGCGCGATCCACAGCTCGATAGCTTCGATCTCGACGCGCTGGTGCGCGAGGTCGCCCGCCGGTTCGATCCGCTCCACCGGGTCGAGGTGGCATCGGCCTGCAGTTGCGAGGTCACGGGCGATCGCGAAGGCCTCGAGCAGGCGCTGGTCCATCTGATCCAGAACGCGGTCGACGCGAGCCCGCCCGAAGCGCCCGTCTGCCTCGCCATGCATTGCGACGAGCTGCACGCGCAGGTCGAAATCGTCGACGTGGGCGAGGGGATGGACCCCACCTTCCTGCGCGACAAGCTGTTCGCGCCCTTCGTCAGTTCCAAGGCCAACGGGTTCGGGATCGGCGCGATGGAAGCGCGCGATCTGGTGCGCGGCATGGGCGGATTGCTGCAGGTCCAGTCGCGGGTCGGGCTGGGCACGCGTTTCACGATCGAATTGCCGAGGGCCGCCACGCGCGGCCTCTATCGCACCCACCAAGAAGACGAGGCCGCCTGATGAGCGAGACGAAAGCCAAACTCCTGATCGTCGAGGATGACGAGGGGCTGCAGGCGCAGCTCAAATGGGCGTTCGAGGACTTCGAGGTCTTCATGGCGGGCACGCGCGACGAGGCGCTCGCCATCCTCAGGGCCGAGATGCCGCCGGTCGTCACGCTCGATCTGGGGCTGCCGCCCGATCCCGACGGGACGAGCGAAGGTTTTGCCGTGCTCGATGCGATCATGGCGGAGGCTCCGTCGACCAAGGTGATCGTCGCCAGCGGGCACGGGGCGCGGGAAAGCGCGCTCGATGCGATCGCCGCCGGGGCCTACGACTTCTACCAGAAGCCGCTCGATTTCGCCGCGCTCGAACTGATCGTGGGGCGCGCGCTCAACCTCCACCTGATCGAGGAGGAGAACCGGCGGCTTGCCGAGAAGGTCGGCCGCAACAAGACCGTACTGGGCAGGCTGATTACCGGCGCGCCCGAGATGGTGAAGGTCGCCCGCACGATCGAGCGGGTGGCGAACACCGATGCCTCGGTCATGCTGCTCGGCGCGAGCGGGACGGGGAAGGAGCTGCTCGCACGCGGACTGCACGAGGCGAGCCCGCGCCGCGACGGGCAGTTCATCGCGATCAACTGCGCCGCGATCCCCGAAAACCTGCTCGAAAGCGAGCTGTTCGGGCACGAGAAGGGCGCCTTTACAGGCGCGGTCAAGACCACCGAGGGCAAGATCGAATGCGCGCATGGCGGCACGCTGTTTCTCGACGAAGTGGGCGACATCCCGCTCGCCCTGCAGGTCAAGCTGCTGCGCTTCCTGCAGGAGCGCACGATCGAGCGGATCGGCGGGCGCAAGCAGATCGAGGTCGACACGCGGATCGTGTGCGCCACGCACCGCGATCTCGATGCGATGATCGCAGAGGAAACCTTCCGCGAGGATCTCTACTACCGCATGGCCGAAATCGTGGTTCGCATCCCCTCGCTCGCCGAACGGGCCGGGGACGCGGCGCTGCTGGGCAAGGCGTTCCTCAACCGCTTCGCGCGCGAGATGAACCCGCAGGTCAAGGGCTTCGCGCCCGATGCGCTGGCCGCGCTCGACACGCATGACTGGCCGGGCAACGTGCGCGAGCTGGAAAACCGGGTGAAGCGCGCGGTCATTATGGCCGATGGCAAGCTGGTGAGCGCCGAAGACCTCGATCTCGCGCCGGACGAGGACGGGCAGGATGTGCCCCTCAACCTCAAATGCGCGCGCGAGGCGGCGGACCGGCATGTGATCCGCAAGGCACTGGCGCGCACCGAAGGCAATATCTCGGGCAGCGCCAAGCTGCTCGGCGTGTCGCGACCGACGCTTTACGACCTTCTCAAGCAGTACGATCTGCAGAACTAGGCGGTTTCTTCCTCTGCGCCGTGCTTGCGGTTGTAACGCAGCGACCACAGCAGCGAGATGCCGATCAGCACCGCGCCGATCAGGCCCGTGATCGTTTCGGGAATGTGGAATTTCGCCGAAAGCAGCATGATAAGGCCCAGCGCGATGATCGCCCAGAAGGCCCCGTGCTCGAGGAAGCGATACTTGGTCAGCGTGCCCGCCCGCACGAGGTGGACCGTCATCGAGCGCACGAACAGCGCGCCGATGCTGAGCCCGATCGCGATGATGATCATATTGTTGGAGAGCGCGAAGGCCCCGATCACGCCGTCGAAGCTGAAGCTCGCATCGAGCACTTCGAGATAGAGAAACCCGCCCAGGCCGCTGCGCACCGCGCCTTCGGCCAGCTTCCGGCGCTCCAGCTTGTCCAGCACCGTCCCGACGGCATCGACCGCGATATAGGTGACGAGGCCGAGAATGCCTGCGGTGAGGAACACCATCGCGTCCGCATCGGGCAGCATGGTGGAAATGCCATAGAGCAGCAGCAACAGGATGCCGATCTCCGCCGCCTTGATCTCGGAGAAGCGGCGCAGCGCCAGTTCCAGCCCGCGAATCCAGTCGACATCCTTCTCGCCGTCGAAGAAGAAGCTGAGGCCCACCATCGCCAGGAATGCGCCGCCGAAGCCTGCAATGCCGACATGGGCGGAGGATACGATCGCCTCGTAGCGCTCGGGGTCGTTGAGCGAGAGGTGAATCGCCGAAAGCGGGTCCAGATTGGCGGCAATGGCGACGATGGCGAGCGGGAAGACGATCCGCATGCCGAACACCGCGATCAGGATGCCCCAGGTGAGGAAGCGGCGCTGCCACTTCTCGTCCATCTCGCGCAGCACCGTGGCATTGACCACGGCATTGTCGAAGCTGAGCGAGATTTCGAGGATCGAGAGGACCAGCACGATCCACAGGACTTCGGCGACGCCCGAAGCCGTGCCGCTGCCGTTCCAGGCATAGATCGCCGCTGCCAGAAAGCAGACCGCCGTGAAGACGAGCGAGCCCCAGTAATGTTTCAGGAGAGTGTTCACGAAGGCGTTGTCCGTGGATAATGCCGGGCGGAGGCCGGCCTATTTCGGTTGATAGGTCTGATCTTCGGTCGGGAAGGTGCGCGCACGCACTTCGCTGGCGTATTGCTCCACCTTGTCGGTGATCTCGTCCGCCAGATTGCCGTATTTCTTCACGAAGCGGGGCACCCGCTCGAACATGCCGAGCATGTCGTCGACGACGAGCACCTGGCCGTCGCACTGCGCCGATGCGCCGATGCCGATCACCGGAATTTCGAGTGCCTGGGTGAGCGCCACGGCAATCGGCTCGACCACCCCTTCGACAACGACCGCAAAGGCCCCGGCCGCCTGCACCGCCTTGCCATCGGAAATGATCTTGGCGTGCTCTTCCTGGCTACGCCCGCGCGCTCCGTAACCGCCCAGCGCATTCACGGCCTGCGGGGTGAGGCCGACATGCGCCATCACGGGAATGCCGCGCTGCGAAAGGAATGCGATGGTCTCCGCCATCGCTTCTCCGCCTTCGAGCTTCACCGCCGCGCAGCCGGTTTCGGCCATGATCCGGCTCGCGCTTTCGAACGCCTTCTCGGGGCTCGCTTCGTAAGCGCCGAAAGGCATGTCGACCACGACCACCGAGTGATAGCTGCCGCGCACGACCGCCGCGCCGTGGGCGCACATCATGTCGAGCGTCACCTGCAAGGTCGAGGGCAGGCCGTAGATTACCTGGCCCAGCGAATCCCCGACCAGCAGGAGATCGCAATGCGCATCGAGCAGCTGTGCCTGTCGCGCGGTATAGGCGGTCAGCATCACGAGCGGCTCTTGCGTCTGCCCGTCCTTCTTGCGGTTCTGGATCTTGGGCACGGTCAGCCGCTTCATCGGCTGCGGGGTGGGCGTGGCGCGGCTTGTCGCCGTATCGATCTGGAAGGTCGTGGACATGGACCGCGTGCTAGCCCCGGATTGGGAAGAACGCAAAGCGAAGCCCTCGACGAAACGCCAGAATCATTGCAGAAGCGTGACCAATCACACGGGATACCCGCGCGGTGCCGCGCGGCAGGGAGAGGTTTTTTCATGGTCGCAACATCCAAGAGCACGGGCGAAGGCTGGTCCTCGCGCTCGGCGTTTATCCTCGCCGCGATCGGCGCGGCAGTCGGACTCGGCAATATCTGGCGTTTCCCGACCCTGGCGGGGGAGAGCGGGGGCGGTGCCTTCGTGATCTTCTATATCGCCTGCGTGTTCCTGCTGGGCCTGCCGCTGGTCCTTTCCGAGATTTTCATCGGCCGCGCCGGGCAGAGCGACGCGGTCGGCTCGATCCGGCGCATCGCGCGCGATTCGAACATTTCGGAAGGGTGGGGCATTTTCGGCGGGATCGGCGCCATCGCGGCCTTCCTGATCCTGTCCTTCTATTCGGTCGTCGCGGGCTGGGTGCTCTACTATGTCGGCGTGTTCGGGGCGGACCTGTTCCAGGCCATCACAGCGGGCGATCCGTTCCGCGGAGCGCTGATGGGTGAGAGCCAGGAGATGATCAAGGGGCGCATGGACAACCTGTTCGGCAATGTCGGCCTGCTGCTCGCCATGCATCTGGCCTTTATGGCGCTGACGCTGTTCATCGTGGCGCGCGGGGTTCATTCGGGGATCGAGGCGGCCGCCACCATCCTGATGCCGATCTTCTTCGTGCTGCTCGTCGGGATCACGATCTACGGCGCGATTGTGGGCGACATGAGCGATACGCTTGCCTTCCTGTTTACGCCCGACTGGTCCAAGCTGACGCCGACGGTGATGAACTCGGCGCTGGGCCAGGCGTTGTTCTCGCTCTCGCTCGGCGTGGCGGGGCTCATCACCTATGGCTCCTACATCAAGGGGTCGGAAGGGCTGGGCAGCACCTCGGCGATGATCGCGGTCGCCGATACCGGCGTTGCGCTGCTGGCCGGGCTGATGATCTTCCCCGTGGTGTTCGCGGTGGGGCTCGACCCGGCGGCGGGGCCGACGCTGGTGTTCCAGAGCCTCCCCTTCGCTTTCCAGTCGATGCCTGCCGGGGCGCTGATCGGCTTCCTGTTCTTCGTCCTCATCCTGGTGGCGGCGGTGACCAGCTCGATCTCGCTGCTCGAGGTGCCCACTGCATGGGGTATCGGGGAGCTGGGCTGGAAGCGCGGATTCTCGGCCATCGTGTTCGGCGTGGGTGCGTTCATCATCGGCGTGTTCTGCCTGCTCGGCTACAACGTATGGTCCGATGTGCGCCCGCTGGGCTTCTGGCCGCTCTTCGCCGAGACCGACATTCTCGATACGGTCGACGGGTTTACCGGCAAGGTGATGCTGCCGGTCGGCGCGCTGCTGACCTCGATCTTCGTCGGCTGGCGGGCGGACCGCCGGATGGTGCAGGAAGTGACCGGGCTGAGCGGTGGGTGGTTCGCCCTGTGGCGCTTCCTGATCGCGTGGCTGTGCCCGATTGCGGTGACCATCATCCTCGTGACCGGCCTGTTCCCGAGCATCCTCGGCGCCTGATTGCGGTTGCGCACGAAAAAGGGGCGCGGCCTTTGCGGTCGCGCCCCTTTTCGTATCGCGGGTAGGAAACCGGGTTACAGCTTGGTCTGCCTGACGTGGTCCTTCTCGGCCTCGTCGTGGACCGTCATGCCCAGCGCCATCTTCGCGACGTCGAGCACGCCCATGTCGCCGTCCCAGATCTCGGCCTCGCCAAGATCCATGCGCAGGAAGACGATATCCGGATCGTCCTTGCCGCCATCGTACCAGGCCTTCACGAAGTTGTTCCAGAAGTGGTCGAACCGCTCCTGGCTGTCTTCCTTCACCAGCGTCCCGTGGAAGCGGGCGAACAGCATGTCCTTGCCCTGAAAGGTCGCGGTGACGGGGCCGAGGCGGACGAAATCGCTCCTGGTGTGGGTGAAGAACCAGATCGCACTGTCCGCATCCTTGTCCAGCTGCGGGGCCATGGGGACCGCGCTTGTCGGGTCGCCATCGAGCTGGAGGAAGATATACGGGCGGTCGGCCAGTTCGGTCCAGAATTTCTCGCGCAGTTCTGGTGCCTTGCCTTCTTTGTATCGCATGATGTCTCTCCTTTGCAGGGCGAACGTGCGGGGCGTGGCGTTTGTTTCGGGCATGGCCCATCGCCCGTATCCGGCGGGGGCTTGCGAGGGCGGATAAATGGGAACATAGTGAGAACAGATGAGTCGTTTCGCCATGATCCCCGATGCCCTCCAGACGGCCGCCGACCTGGCCACCGCTTCCTCCGCCACCCGCGCCGAACGCTGGCGGCCGGGGCTGGGCGCGGTTGCGCAGGCCGAGGTGTTCGCCTCCTCGCGCGAGGCGAGCGGAGCGGGCGCGGCGCTGGCACTGGCGCTCGATGCATGGCGCAACCGTGAGCGAGGCGAGGGCGAGGAAGCGGAGGATCGCCGCGTGGTGGTGTGGGTGCAGACCCGCGCCGCACTGCGCGCCGGGGGGCGCCCTTTCCGCGCCGGTCTGCCACCCGAAATCCGCCACCGGCTGATCCATGTCCTTGCCGAGAAGGACGAGGACGCGCTGTTCGCTCTGGAGGAGGCGGTGCGCTGCCGCGATGTCGCCTTCGTGATCGGCGAGCTTGCGGGAGCTGCGCGCGCGCTCGATTTCACTGCCTCGCGCCGGTTGACGCTTGCTGCCGAAAAGCATGGCGTGCCGCTGACTCTGGTGCGGCTCGACGGGACGCGCGATCTCTCCTCGGCCCGCCAGCGCTGGGCGGTGAGGCCCGCGCCTTCGGCTCGCCCGAGGTGGAACCGCGATGCGCCCGGTCCGCCCGCCTGGCATGCCGAGCTGTTCCGCGCCCGCAGCCATCCGCCGGGCAGCTGGCTTTTGCGTGAGGGCGCGGGGGAATTGGTGGCGGAACGGAATCTCCCTCTCCCCGATCGGGGAGAGGATACGAAGGCTTGGTCGCGTAGCGGCCTAGCCGGAGTTGGAGAGGGGTGGCTTGAAGTGGCGGATGCGGCATCCCCCTCTCCAGGCTCTGCTAGCTCCTTCGGAGCAAGCGCCGCCGTCCTCTCCCCCGATGGGGAGAGGGTGCTTGGCTGAGCATGCCGCCCCGCCGCATCCTCTCGATATGGCTCGCGGCCTTCGCGATCGATCGCTGGCGGCTCGGTGAAGAGTGCCAGCGGGGCGAGGGTGCCGATGCCGCGCCGCTCGTCCTGATTACGGAAACCGCGCATGGCCCCCGGATCGAGGCGATGAACGTGGCAGCCCGCATGGCGGGCGCACGGACCGGCACGATGCTGGCCGATGCGCGCACGCTGTGTCCCTCGATCAAGGCCGTGCCGGGGGATCCGGCGGGCGACCTCGACATGCTGGAAAAGCTGGCGGTGTGGGCCCGGCGCTGGGGCCCGTGGTCGGCGCTCGATCCGCCCGATGGGCTGCTGGTCGATGTCACCGCCGTCGCGCACCTTTTCGGTGGCGAGGCGAAGCTGCTCGCCGATGCTCACCGCGCTTTCGAGATGCGCGGTTTCGCGATCCGCGCCGCCATTGCACCCACGGCCGGGGCAGCGTGGGCGCTGGCGCATTACGGGGCGTCTGCGAGTATTCTCGCGCCCGGGGACGACATGGAAGCGCGCCTGTCGGACCTGCCGGTCGCCGCGCTCAGGCTCGATCCGGACGTGCTCACCGTGCTGCGACGGCTCGGGCTCAAGCGATTGGGCGAGCTCGGCACGGTAGGCCGAGATGCGCTCCACCGCCGGTTCCGCAACCGCAAGTCGCCCGCCGCCAACCCGCTGATCCGGATGGACCAGTTGCTCGGCCGTGTGCCCGAGCCGCTTCTGCCGGTGGTGCCGCAGTCCGTCCCGCTGGTGCAGCGGCGGCTGATGGAGCCGATCCGCCATCGCGACCTGCTCGATACCGTGCTGGCCGACCTTGCCGAAGACATGGTGCGCGAGCTGGAGGGGCAGGGGAGCGGCGCGCGGCGGCTCGACCTCGGCATGTGGCGCGTCGACGGAGAGGTTATCATGCGCACGCTCGAACTGGCCGCCGCGACCCGCGAGGCGGGCCATATCGTGCGGTTGTTCGGGGAGAAGCTGGGCGATGTCGATGCGGGCTTCGGGATCGAACTGGTCCGCCTGCGCGCCAGCTGGGCAGAGCCGCTACCTGCCGGGCAGGCGGATATCGAGGCGGCGGCGGAACGGCACGGCACCTCGCTTTCCGCTTTCGTCGACCGGCTGACCACGCGGCTCGGGCCCAAAGCGGTGCGCCGCCCGGTGCTGCGCGGCAGCCATGTGCCCGAACGTTCGCAAGCCTGGCAGCCACCCCTGGAGCCCGAGCCGCCTTCGCAGGAAACCTTCCGCTTCCATGCAAGGCCGCTCAAGCTGCTCGACCGGGCAGAGCCGATCGCGGTGCTCTACGCGACGCCCGATGGCCTGCCGCAGCGGTTCCGCTGGCGCGGCGAGGTGCATGAGATCGCGCGGGTCGAAGGGCCAGAGCGGATCGCGCCCGAGTGGTGGCGCGAGCGCGGCACCGCGCGCCTGCGCGACTATTACCGGATCGAGGACGATGCCGGGCGGCGCTACTGGATCTATCGCTACGGGATTGCGGGCGACGGGCGCGGCGGCGCGCCCGAATGGTTCCTGCAGGGGCTTTGCGCGTGAGCCGTCAGGTGCCTGCGAAAGGCGTACCGAAGACGCCGACCGCCAGCTCCGCCCACACCATCACCAGAACGGCGAGAATGCCGAGCACGGCGGCCACGCACCAGGTCGGGCGGCCGAGATTGCGCAGCGCGAATTCAATCGCCAGCGCGGTCGTGCCCAGCAGGATCGCGGCGACACCGAAATCGAAGGGGGTCCAGTGGACCTCGCCGGTGAATTGCATGGCGACCAGCGGGGCGATGAGAATGGCGATGACCGAGCCCCACAACGCGACACGCCAGAGGCGGTTGGTCAGCCCGGAAGTGATCGAGAGATCGTCCATGCGTCTTCTCCTTCGATCAGGATCATGCGCCTTTCGGGGACTGAGCGCAAGATCGCTCTGCGGGTTGTGCATAAATCGCAAGATTCTGAAAAGAGGATTTTTTCGTCCCTGAAACCGCGAAGGACTAGTCAGCTTGTGCGCGAGAACATATAAGGAACAAATGACTCGTGCCCCGATCCTCGAAAGGCTGAAGATCCTTGCCGACGCGGCGAAGTACGATGCTTCCTGCGCTTCCTCGGGGACCGCAAGACGCAACAGCAAAAGCGGGGGGATCGGATCGACCGAGGGGATGGGAATCTGCCACGCCTATGCGCCCGACGGCCGCTGCATTTCGCTGCTCAAGGTGCTGCTGACCAACCACTGCATCTTCGATTGTCATTACTGCATCAACCGCAAGAGCTCGAACGTGCAGCGCGCGCGCTTCACCCCGCAGGAGGTCGCGGACCTGACGCTCAGCTTCTATCGCCGCAATTATATCGAAGGGCTGTTCCTCTCCTCAGGCATCGTCAAAAGCAGCGACCACACGATGGAGCAGATCGTGGAGGCCGCGCGGATACTGCGCGAGGAACACGATTTTCGCGGCTATATCCACTTGAAGACGATCCCCGAGGCGGACCCGGAGATCATCCACCGCGCGGGGTTCTACGCCGATCGCGTGTCGATCAATGTCGAACTGCCGACCGATGCCGGGCTGACGCGGTTGGCGCCGGACAAGAACGCGCGCCAGATCGAAGGCGCGCTGGGCAAGACCAAGGACGACATCGTCGAAGCGAAGGATGCGAAGAAGCGGTTTCGCCATGCGCCGCGCTTCGCACCCGCCGGCCAATCGACCCAGATGATCGTCGGCGCCGATGCGGCGAGCGATGCGGATATCGTGGGCCGGGCGAGCCGGTTGTACGACAGTTTCGGCCTGCGCCGCGTCTATTACAGCGCCTTCTCGCCGATCCCCGATGCCTCCGCGGTGCTACCGCTCAAACGCCCGCCGCTGATCCGCGAACATCGGCTCTACCAGTCGGACTGGCTGATGCGGTTCTACCAGTATCGCCCGCAGGAGATCATGCAGGCGACCGAAGCCGACGGAAACCTGCCGCTCGATATCGACCCGAAGCTCGCCTGGGCGCTGAAATTCCGCGACCGCTTCCCGGTCGACGTCAACCGCGCGAGCCGCGAGGAGCTGCTGCGCGTGCCGGGGCTGGGGGTGACCGCGGTGCAGCGCATCCTCGCCTCGCGCCGCCACCGCACCTTGCGCCTCGACGATGTGGCGCGGCTGACCGTGTCGCTTGCCAGGGTGCGGCCCTTCATCTGCACGGTCGACTGGCGGCCGACGCTGCTGACCGACCGGGCCGATCTGCGCAGCCTGCTCGCGCCCAGGCAGGAACAGCTGGAGCTGTTTGCGGCATGAAGCTCGCTCTTGTCTCGTCATCCCAGCGAAAGCTGGGATCGGGTCCGGCAAAGCATGGGCCTGCCGCCAGCGACCCCAGCTTTCGCTGGGGTGACGGCTCATGGTATCTTTCATGACCGCGCTCCAGAATGTCCGCCCCCACGCGCATTACACCGTCCAGCTGCCCCGCAGCGACGATTTCGCCTTCTGGCGCGAGCGAGCGCGGGCATTGATCCAGTGCGATATCCCGCCGGACAAGGTCGCATGGGTGGAGCCGGGCGGAACCGACGATCTCTTTTCGAGCGGCGGCATGCCCCTGCCCGAGCCTCCGGAAGACGCTCCGCCGGTCCGCGCCAGCAAGCGTTACCTCGGCCTTGCGCAGAACGCCGCGCTGCACAGCGATCCGGCCCGTTTCGCGCTGCTCTACCGTCTGCTGTGGCGGCTCCAGCGCAACCCGCGGATCATGGAGGACAAGGCCGATCCCGACGTGCGACGGCTCGAGGAACTCGACAAGAACGTGCGGCGCGACAGCCACAAGATGCACGCCTTCGTCCGCTTCCGGCAGGTCGAAGCCGAGAATGGGAGCGAGCATTATATCGCCTGGTTCGAGCCCGAGCATCACATCCTGCGCGCCAATGCGGGCTTCTTCATACGGCGCTTTGCGAGCATGCGCTGGTCGATCCTGACCCCGCAGGGCAGCCTGCACTGGGATGGCGAGACGATGCGCGAAGGCCCGCCCGCCCAGAAGAGCGACGCGCCGCAAGGCGACCCGGTCGAGGATCTGTGGCGCACCTATTATGCGTCGATCTTCAACCCGGCGCGTTTGAAGGTCGGGGCGATGCTCTCCGAAATGCCCCGCAAGTACTGGAAGAACCTGCCCGAAGCCGTGCTCATTCCCGAGCTGGTCGCGGGGGCACAGAAACGGGAAAGCGCAATGGTGGCGGCAGGCGAACTGACCTTCGAGGAACGGCCCGAGAGCCTGGAGGCGATCGGCGCGGCTCTCGAGGCCTGCCGCAAGTGCCCGATCGGTTGCCTCGATAACCGCGCGGTGATGGGGGAGGGGCCGTCCGATGCCTCGCTAATGATCGTCGGCGAACAGCCGGGCGATGTAGAGGATCAGGAGGGGCGGCCCTTCGTCGGGCCTGCCGGGCAATTGCTCGACGTGCATCTGGAGCGCGCCGGGATCGAGCGGACCCGCGCCTACGTCACCAATGCGGTCAAGCACTTCAAGTTCGTCCAGCGCGGCAAGCGGCGGCTGCACCAGAGCCCGACTGCCAAGGAGATCGACACCTGCCGCTGGTGGCTCGAGGGCGAGCGCGAACGGGTGAAGCCGAAGCTGGTGCTCGCCATGGGCGCCAGTGCGGCCCGCGGCATGCTGGGCAAGACGGTGAGCATTTCGAAGGTGCGCGGCCAACCGATCGCGCTGGAAGACGGCAGCGAGCTGTGGGTCACCGCGCACCCCTCCTACCTTCTGCGCCTCGATGGCGAAGCGCGCGACAAGCAGGCCGCGCTGTTCGACGCGGACCTTGCTGCGGTGCGAGAGCGGTTGGCGGAGCTGGAGGGCGGTGTCCCATGACCGTTCGTCCTGAGCTCGTCGAAGGGCGAACGGGGTGCGACGTTCGCGGTTCGACAGGCTCACCACGAACGGGTGGGGCAAGGAAACTGCCATGCCCGACGCACCGCTCACCCCCGACAAGCGCCGGATCGAACTCGATCCCGCTGGCATAGACCCGCCACCGCGCGCACCCTTCGTCGAACTCGGGCTTGTCTCGTGTTTCAGCTTCCTGCGCGGCAGTTCCGATGCAGTCGATCTGGCGCTGACGGCGCGCGCGCTCGGCTACGACGCGCTGGGGATCGCGGATGCCAACACGATGGCGGGGGTGGTGCGCATCCACACCGAGGCGAAGACGCTGAAGGTTCGCCCGGTGATCGGCTGCCGGATCGAGACGGTCGAGGGCCTCGCCCTCCTCGCTTTTCCGCGCGACCGTGCGGCCTACGGGCGGCTGTGCCGTCTGATTTCCACCGGACGGATGCAGACGCTCGATGGCGGATGGCAGGACAAGGGCGTGTGCGAGATCGATCTCGCAATGCTCGCCGCGCATTCCGAGGATGTGCAGCTGATCCTGCTGCCGCCCGACGATCTGGATGCGCGGTTCACGATTGGGGTGCCGAGCAATGTGATTCCTTTCCGTCATCCCGGGCTTGATCCGGGATCCCGCTTTTCGCCCGGCACCCGCTCAGAAGAAGCGGGACCCCGGCTCGGGGGCCGGGGTGACGAAAATTCGATGATGGTCACGGTTCCCTTCCCCAAGCTCCTCCCCCATCTGACAGCGCAACTGCCGACGCTGCGCCACCTTGCCGCCGCCTATCTCTATCGCGGCGACGACATCGCGCGGATCGATCGGTTGGACGCCATGGCCCGCGCCCACGGTCTCTCGCTGCTGGCGACCAACGACGTGCATTACCACGCGCCAGAGCGACGGCCCTTGAATGACGTCATGACGGCAATCCGCCACAAGACGACCGTGGAAGCCGCCGGACATCTGCTTCACGCCAATGCCGAGCGATACCTGAAATCGCCGGAGCAGATGGTGCGCCTGTTCGCGCGCTGGCCCCATGCCATCGTGGCGTCACGCGCCATCGCCGATGCCTGCACCTTCTCCCTCGACGAGCTGCAATACGAATATCCCGAGGAGATCCTGCCCGAGGGAATGAGTCCGCAGGCCTTCCTCGAACAGGAAACCTGGGAGGGTGCAAAATCCCGTTATCCCAGTGGCTTGCCACAAACTGTTCGTATCACGCTCGAACGCGAACTGGCGCTGATCGGCAAGCTCGATCTGGCGCGCTATTTCCTGACCATCAAGGATATCGTCGATTACGCGCGCAGCGTCGATCCGCCGATATTGTGCCAGGGGCGGGGCAGCGCGGCGAACTCGGCCGTGTGTTACGTGCTGGGCATCACCAGCGTCGATCCGGCCAAGCATCAGCTGCTGTTCGACCGCTTCATCTCCGAAGAGCGCAAGGAGCCGCCCGATATCGACGTCGATTTCGAGCATGAGCGGCGCGAGGAGGTGATCCAGTACCTCTACCGCAAATATGGCCGCCA